>QQTW01000015.1_pt1 | contig 199290 bp, 194 predicted proteins | sample 1904831 | NCBI WGS metagenome assembly QQTW01 (sample SAMN09435610, study PRJNA476489) | Subsurface metagenome, whole genome shotgun sequencing project. | reverse complement strand
AATCACACGAAATACCGATTCGGGAATCCCCACCCAACTAGATGTGTGCATGCCCTAGGGCGAAGGCCGGGACCCATTGCCACGAATGCGGATTATAGCACGACGTCGTGGCCACAGCATGCTTCAGCAACTCGACCTGTGGTTATGGGTTCTGGCTTTCGCCAGGACGACACCGATGATGAGGCGCGCCGGCGAGACCAACCGCCTCACACCTTCTCCTTCACGAACCTGTTCCGCAGCGTCCCGATGCCGGTGATGTCGATCTCGACCACGTCGCCGTCCTTCAAATCCGGCGAGGCGCCGTCGGTGCCCATCCAGATCACGTCGCCGGGCGACAGCGTGAAGTATTTCGAAAGCTCGACCAGGAAGGGCACGATGCCGAAGATCATGTCGTTGGTGCGGAAGCGGCCGGTCTCCTTGCCGTTGACGCGGATCGCGGTTTCCATGCGGTCGAGATCGACATCGGTCTCGATCCACGGGCCCATCGGCTTGAAGGTGTCGGCGTTCTTGGACCGCCACAGCCCGCGGTCGGCCTTCTGCCAGCTGCGCTCGGAGACGTCGTTGCCGATGGTGTAGCCGAACACGCAGTCCATCGCATTGGCTTCGGTGAGGTGTTTTGCCGTCTTGCCGATCACGACGACGAGCTCGCCCTCGTAATGGATCTTCTCAGTCGCGCTCGCCGGGATCACGACGTTCTCGTCGTGGGCGATCAGCGCGTTCTGCGCGCGGTAGCCGATCTCGGGACGATCGGGCACGTTCGGCACCGTACCGGCCTTGTCGGCGGCTTCCTTGAGGTGCTTCAGATAGTTCAGCCCGACGCAGTAGAAGGTGCGCGGGATCAGCGGCAGCTCGATCTTGACGTCCTTCAGGGTGTGGGTCTTCGCCGTCTTGCTCCATTCGCCGAATGGATCGCCGTCGACGGTGGTGACGGTGTCGCCCTCGACGAGGCCCCAAGAAGGAGTGCTTGCGGTGTTGCCCGCGGCAGTGAATTTCAGCCAGCGCATGATGATGTCCCTCTATTCCGCAGCCTGCGCGCGGATCTTCCAGGCGCCCGCGGCCGGGCGCTTGAGCCCGAGATTCTCGCGCAGCGTCGTGCCGGCGTAGTCCTTGTGGAACAGCCCGCGCTTCTGCAGTTCGGGCACCACGTGGTCGACGAAGTCGGCATAGGAGCCCGGCACATAGCTTGCCGCGACGACGAAGCCGTCACAGCCGCGGCCTGTGAACATCTCCTCCAGCCGGTCGGCGATCTCCTTCGGGCCGCCGACCATCGCGTCCTGCACCTGGCCGCGGCCGGAGAACGTGATGAAGTCGCGGGTCGAGGGATTGGTCTTGCCGGAGGTGCGCAGCACGCCGTCGCGGATGCCGAGCATGCCTTGCATGCCCTGCAACTCATCTGTGGTCAGCGGTTCGTCGATCCCCTTGGCGCCGAAATCGAAGTTGAGGCCTTCGGCGAGCAGCGACAGCGCGTCGATCTCGAGCGGCAGCTTCTGGATCACCGCCATCCGGTCCTCGGCCTCGGCCTTGGTCGCGCCGGTGACCGGCGTGATCAGGTTGCAGAGGAATATCTGGTCGGGATCGCGGCCGGCCTTGGCGGCTTCGCCCCGGATCGCGTCATAGCCCTGCTTGGCGTTGGCAAGGTTGCGCGCCGCGGTGAAGATCACCTCGCCCCAGCGTCCGGCGAAGCGCTGGCCGCGGCCGGAGGCGCCGGCCTGGATCACGACCGGATGGCCCTGTGCCGAGCGCGGCACCGTGAATGGCCCGCGCGAGGTGAAGAACGGTCCCTTGTGGTCGAGCCGCTTCACCTTGCTCGGATCGGCGAAGCGGCCGCTCGTCTTGTCGATCACCAGCGAGCCGTCTTCCCAGGCGTCCCAATGGCCGAGCACCACCTCCATGAACTCGTCGGCGCGGTCGTAGCGGTGATCGTGCTCGAGATGCTGCTCGCGGCCCATGTTGAGCGCTTCGCCGTCATTGACCGACGTCACCACATTCCAGGCGGCGCGGCCACCTGTCATCAAATCGAGCGTGGCAAAGCGGCGGGCGACGTCGAACGGCTCGAAATAGGTGGTGGACGCGGTCGAGGCGAGGCCGAGCTTGGTGGTGACCATGCCCATCGCGGTCAGCACCACGATCGGGTCCATCTTCACGCAGCGGATGCCGTATTCGACGGTGTGGGCGTGATCGTTGCCGTAGCGGTCGGGCATCGCCAGGCGATCGTCGAAGAACGCCATGTGGAATTTGCCGCGCTCCAGGATGCGCGCGATTTCCTGGTAGTAGTCCGCGGACATCGAGTCATCGCGCGACTCGGGGTGGCGCCAGGAGCCTGGCAGGTTGGTGCAGTTCTGCGCCTGCAAAAAGCCAACCAGCGCCATTTGCCGTGTCATGTCGTTCTCCTGTGCTCGGATGGTTCAGCGAAGATCGAGCTGGTCGGTCAGCTTGTAGTCGGCGGCGAGCGCCTTCAGCTTGTCCCAGGTCGCGTCCTCGATCTCGATGCCGTTCTTGCGCCGCTCGACTTCGCGCAGATGTTCGATCTCGCCCGGATAGAACACGCCGCGGCTGCCTTCCGAGGGCGGCGTCGACTTCAAATAGCGGGCGAAGTCGGCGACCTCGCGTCTGAAATCCTTGAGCGGGCGGAACGCGGCGACGTTAAAGACAGCCATGAAGCAACCGTCATTGTGCCGGCCGGTCGGCTCGACGCCGAAGCCGAGCCCGGTCAACAGGCCGCACAGCACCTCGACCATCGCGGCAAGGCCGCTTCCCTTGTAGCCTTCGCTGCCGCCGAGCGGCAGCAGCGCACCGCCCTTGCGATAATCCCTGGGGTCGGTGGTGTCGCGCCCCTCGGCATCGATGATCCAGCCCTTCGGGATTGGCTCGCCGCGCGCCACTGCGAGCTGGATCTTGCCGGCGGCGACCGCCGAGGTCGCCATGTCCAGATAGAACGGCGCCTCGAGATCGGACGGCACCGCGATCGAGAGCGGGTTGGTGCCGAGCCGCGCCTCGCGGCCGCCGAACGGCGCGACATGCTTCGGCGAGCGGCCGGAATCGGCGGCCGCGATCCCGATCATGCCCTCGCGCATCGCCATCAGCGGATAGTGCGCCAGCCGCCCGACATGGCTTTGCCGGAACACGGTGCAGGCCGCGACATTGGCGGTCTTCGCCTTGTTGATGGTCATCTCCATCGCCTTGGCGTTGACGTGGAAGCCAAAACCCCAATGACCGTCGATCACGGTCGTGGTCGGCGTCTCCTGCACCACGGTCCATTTCGCGCCGGGGACGATATGGCCGGCCTTGATGCGGTCGATATAGGTCGGGATCGCGATCACGCCGTGGGAGTCATGGCCGGCGAGGTTGGCGTTGACGCAGCCGGAGGCGACTGCGCTTGCCTCCTCCTCCGATGCGCCGGCGCCCTTCAGCAGCGCCGCGCCGATGCGCGTGAGACGGTCGGCCTGGACGATCGGCATGGGATTTTCCTCGCGGTCGGCCCGCGTGATGCGCGGGTCTTGCTTGCTGTTGTCGGCGTCATGCTGTCAAAGCGCCGAGGTGCGAGCAAGCGCAGAAAATCCGATCCGCCATACCGCAAGCAGGGTGCTCCGGGTCCGGATTTCACCGGGTGGAACGGGCGCGGTCGCGGTGCGGAATTTGGCTGCCCGGCCGGCGCCGGCAGGGCGGCAATCCACTCCCCGCAAGCCTCCGCCTCAGGCTGGCACACCAGCGTCCGTAATATCCCGGGAAACCGCCTCCGGCGTTCGTCAGCCGTTTACTTTGTCTCACAACTTGCCGGATACACTAACCATCACTTAGGCCTCTCGCGGGCAATGTTCCGCCCCGGATTGAAGGGGGTGGCCGCGGGGCCTTCAGGAATCGTGCAGTCGAGCATCGGGCGTACATTCGCGGCGTTGAATGCCACCAACGAAGCGATCCTGTACGCGAAATCACCAGAAGAACTGTACGGAAAGGTCTGCGAAGCCGCGTTCTCGAGCGGGAGCTTCCTGGCCGCGACCGTGTTTTTGCTTGAGCCGGATACCGGTCTGCTGAGATTCGCAGCCGGTTGCGGCGACGATGTCGCGCGTCTGCGCAGCATCAGGATCTCCGCGCTCGCCAACACTCCGGAAGGAGAGGGCGTCGCCGGCCGCGCGTTCCGCGAGCAGGCGGCCTGCGTCAGCAACGACTACGTCAACGATGCCCGTTCGACGGCCTGGCGCAGCGGTGTCGCGGCTGCCGGTGTCGGTGCGGCGGCCGCCATCCCGCTGGTCTGCAACGGGCGCAGCGTCGGCGTCTTCATGGTGACGCGCCGCGAGGTCGACTCGCTCGGCGCGGAGATCGTGTCGCTGCTGGAGCGCATGGCCGCGAACGTGTCCTTTGCGCTCGACAATTTCGACCATGAGGCGTCGCGCAAGAGCGGTGAGCGGGCGATGCGCCGGCTCAACCGCATGTTCGGTGCCATCAGCGCCACCAACGAAGCCATCCTTCGCGCCAAGACTGAGCACGATCTCTACCAGAGGGTTTGCGACGCGGCGGTGTTCAGCGGCAAATCCTTCGCCACGGTGGTGCTGCTCGCCGAGCCCGATACGCACTGGCTCGAGCCCGTCGCCGGCACCGGCGAGGCGATCGACCTGATCACGCAGACGCGTTTCTCGACCGATCCGGACAATGTCTACGGCAAGGGCATCTGCGGCGAGGCGTTCCGAACCCAGCGGCCGTGCGTCGAGCACGACATTCCGATATCGACGAGCCAGTCGCAGGCGCCGGTGCGCGGCAGTGGTCTGATGGCCTGCGTTGCGCTGCCGCTCACCCGGTTCGGCAAGAGCATCGGCGTCCTGATCTTCTTCACCGGCAATTCCTGGGCGCGTGACGAAGAGATCATCGCGCTGCTGGCGGGGATCGCCGAAAATGTCTCGGTTGCGCTCGACAATTTCGGCCGTGCCACCGAGAAGGCCAAGGCCGATGCCGAGCGCGAGCGGCTGTCGCGGATGTTCGCGGCGCTGAGCGCGACCAACGAGGCGATCATGCGCGCGCGCTCGCGGCTCGAGATGTTCGAGTTGGTCTGCGCCGCGGCCGCGCATGGCGGCGGGTTCAATTCCACCAGCATCCTGATCGCGAAACCCGGTGACGATTTCATGGAGATGATGGCGGTCGCGGGTCCGACCGCCGAGAACGCACGCCGCCTCAACGTCTCACGCAGCGAGGCGCGGCCGGAAGGGTGCGGCGTCTGCGGCAGAGCGTTACGTTCCCGCCGCGCCTGCATCAACAACGATTTCATGGGCGACGTGGCCGACAGCCCGTTCCGCGAAATCATCGACCGCGAGGACGCGCGATCGGGCGCCGCATTTCCGCTGATCGTCGACGACGAGCCGGTCGGCGTGATGCTGTTCATCTCCGCCAAGCGCAACACCTTCTCGGCCGAATTTGCCGAGCTCCTGCAACGGCTCGCCGACAACGTCTCCTATGCTCTCGGCAGCTTCGATCGCGCCGACGAGAAGGCGCGCACCGAGGAGCAGAAGGAACGGCTGCGGCGGATGTTCGCGGCGCTGAGCGCGACCAACGAGGCGATCATGCGGGCGAAATCCCGCAGCGAGCTGTTCGATCTGGTTTGCGATGCGGCGGCGGTCGGCGGCCAGTTCATCTCGGCCACGATCCGCCTGGTGCGTCCCGGCGAGGCCTTCTTGGATAACGTGGCGGCTTCCGGGCCCGACCGGGTCCGGGCCCGCGAGGTCCAGTTGTCGGCCGACGCGACGCGTCCGGAAGGACAGACGCTGACCGGGGTTGCGATCCGCACCCGCCGGCCCTGCATCAGCAACGATTATCTCAGCGACTTCGGCCCCGAATCGCATGTCTATCCGATCGTTCGCGACAGCGGCAGCAAGTCCGGCGCGGCGCTGCCGCTGCTCAAGGACGGCGAGGCGATCGGCGCACTGGTGTTTCTCTCCAGCGAATTCGGCACCTTCAGCCCGGAGATGATGGCGCTGCTGCAGCGGCTCGCCGAGAACGTGTCGTTCGCGCTCGCCAATTTCGACCGGGCCGACGAAAAGGCGCGGGCCGACGAGCAGAAGGAGCGGCTGTCGCGGATGTTCGCGGCGCTGAGCGCGACCAATGAGGCGATCATGCGGGCGAAGTCCCGCGCCGAGCTCTATCAGCTGGTCTGCGAGGCGGCCGCGACCGGCGGCAAATTCACCTCGACCACCATCGCGCTGGCGCAGCCCGGCAGCGACTATCTGCGGATCGTCGCCATCGCAGGCCCGGCAGCCGGCGGAGCGAGCCAGGTGACGCTCTCGATCAGCGAGGCGCACCCGGAGGGCCGCGGCGCCTGCGGCAGGGCATTCCGGTCGGGCAAGGCCTGCATCATCAACGACTATTTTGCCGATACCGAGACCACCGCTTTCCACGAACGGGCCCGCCTCGACGGAACCAAGTCCGGCGCCTCGTTCCCGCTGACCGTCAGCGGGCGGGCGGTCGGCGTCATGATCTTCGTCGCGACCGAGAAGGACACGTTCACGCCGGAGTTTGCCGAGCTGCTGCAGCGGCTCGCCGACAATCTGGCGTTCGCGCTGGAGAGCTTCGATCGCGCCGACGAGAAGCACAAGGCCGAGGAGCGGATCGAATACCTTGCCTCGCACGACAGCCTGACCAATCTGCCGAACCGCGAGACGTTCAACGAGATGCTGCGTCACGCGATTTCGACGGCGGATCGGCATCGCCGGCAGCTCGCGGTGCTGTTCATCGATCTCGACCGCTTCAAGGTGATCAACGACTCGCTCGGGCACGACGCCGGCGACATGCTGTTGGTGGCGATCGCCGAACGGCTGCGCGGGTCGTTGCGCGCGAGCGACGTGGTCGCGCGGCTCGGCGGCGACGAGTTCGTGGTGATCCTGGAGGAGACCGCCGAGCGGGGCGACGTCGAGCGCATCGCCGGCGATCTTCTGGTCGCACTCAGCCAGCCGATGCAGCTCAGCGGGCACGAATGCCATACTACAGCCTCGATCGGGATCGCGATGTATCCGACCGATGGCTCCGACGTGCAGACGCTGACCAAGAACGCCGACATGGCGATGTATCTCGCGAAGGAAGACGGCAAGAACGGCTTTCGCTTCTTCTCCAACGAGGTCAGGGCGCAGTCGATCGAGCGCCTGACCATGGAGAGTGCGCTGCGCCGCGCGCTGGAGCGCGAGCAGTTCTCGCTCGACTATCAGCCCAAGGTCGACATGGCGAGCGGTGAGATCAGCGGCGTCGAAGCGCTGCTGCGCTGGACCCATCCCGAGCTCGGCAAGGTGTCGCCGGGGCAGTTCATTCCGCTCGCCGAGGAGATCGGGCTGATCGTGCCGATCGGCCGCTGGGTGCTGAAGGAAGCCTGCGCACAGAACATGGCGTGGCAGCACCGCGGCCTCAAGGCGGTGACCATGGCGGTCAACCTGTCGCCGCGGCAGTTCGGCGACCCGCATCTGCTCGACGACATCGACGAGGCGCTGGCGGCGAGCGGCATGTCGCCGGCGCTGCTGCAGCTCGAGGTTACCGAGAGCATGGTGATGCGCAACGTGACGCGCGCGGTCCGGGTGCTGGATGCGATCCAGAACCGCGGCATTCGCCTCGCGATCGACGATTTCGGCACCGGCTATTCGTCGATGTCGCTGATGAAGCAGTTCCCGATCGACACCATCAAGATCGATCGTTCCTTCGTGCGCGACCTGCCGGATGATTCCGAGGACGTCGCGATCGCGCAGGCGATCATCTCGATGGGCAAGGCGCTCGGCATGACGATCGTGGCCGAAGGCGTCGAGACCTCCGAGCAGCGGGAGTTCCTGCGCGCGCATGCCTGCGATGAGATGCAGGGCTTCCTGTTCAGCCGGCCGCTGCCGCCGCGCGATCTCGCCGAGCTGTTGAAGGCATCGCCGGTGCTGACGTCGCCGCCGTTGCAGCCGTCGCTGGACGGTGAGGCGATCGACGAGGCCGGGTCGGATCTAGGGCGGAAACGCGCTGTCGTCTGACGGCTGTATCGGCAGGTCGCGGACGTCGGAATCGGTGGATGCGACCTTGCGCGAGAAATCGTAGGGCCAGGGCAACACGGTCTGGCCGGCCAGCGTCCGGCGCAGCACGCGAGTCCCGTCGGCAAAGCTCGCGCCCTCAGGCAGGCGGAGTTTGTGGCACTGGTTGGATGGCAGCGGGCCGGCGGCGTCGCGCAGCTCGAACGCCGGTCCCCACCACCACGCCGGCGCCGGCGGCCGTTCCGGCTCCGGGATTGCGCGCCAGCGCGCGAACTCGTCGGCGATGCGGGCAAATTGCAGCTTGGCAGCGGGATGCATCAGAGGCCCTTCCACAGGGTCGCGATGATAGCATTGCCGCGACCCCGCGCAACGCGGCTGTCGGCTACTTCTCCTCCACTTCGGTCGCGGTCGCCGGACCTTCGCCCATGATCAGCAGCACGGCATCCTCGTCCTTGGCGCCGTCCCAGTGCACCTGCTTGCCGAAATGGGTGACGAAGCTTCCGGCCGGCATCGCCACGGTACCGTGATCGGGATCGAACTTCGGACCCGAGCCCACCCACCAGGTGCCCTTCAGCACGACGATGTAGCGATCGTTGGGGTGGAAGTGCGGACGGCTGAAGTGATTGCCCTTGGTCCATTTGGTGTAGACCATGTAGAAGCCGGGCTTCGAGGGATCCCCGACCACGACGGCATTCTGCGCGCCGCGCGCGTCGACCGGGCTCCAGGGAATCTGGTCCGGCAGCTTGTAGGTGACGGCGGCCGGATTGAGCTCGGCCGCGAAGCTCACGCTCAGCATGCCGGCAAAGACCAGCGGGATCATCAGGTATCGCCAGGACCGGTTCGACGCCGTCATCGTATGCTCCCAGATCAATTGGCTCGGGCAACTGCTGCGCCCGTATGTCGCATGATGCTAATCGCGCCCGCTTGCGCCGGGCAAGTCGTGCCCACGCATGTCTGACCTCAAAATTGCGGCATCGGTCCGTGACACAACGCAGTTGCAACATCAAAAACGCATTTACGCCGCTGCAGACAATGATAGGTTGCGCGCCAACCAAAAGACGGGAGGATAACCTTGAAGAAGCATCTGTCGTTGCTTGCGGCGGGACTCGTGATCGGCGCGGGCGCGCTGCAATTCTCTACCACCGCATCGGGGGACGACGGCTGGGTCACGCTGCTCGACAGTTCCAAGAAGGGCGACTGGGACGAGGTCGGCAAGGCCAATTGGGCCATGAAGGACGGCGCGCTGGTCGCCGACAAGCTCGACGGCAAGGATCTCTCCTATCTCGTCAGCAAGACGCAGTACAAGGACTTCCAGATCCGGGCCGAGTTCTGGACCGACGAGGACGCCAACAGCGGCGTGTTCATCCGCTGCGAAGGCAACAAGGTGATCGATTCCAAGGTCTGCTACGAGGTTAACATCTTCGACAAGCGGCCGGACCCGACCTACGGCACCGGTGCGATCGTCGATGTCGGCAAAGTCGATCCGATGCCGAAGGCGGCCGGCAAGTGGAACGTCTACGAGATCACGGCGCAGGGACCGCATTTCGTCGTGACGCTGAACGGCCAGAAGACCGTCGACGCGCAGGATTCCAAGCACGCCAGCGGCTACATCGCGCTTCAATACGGTTCGGGCGTGGTCAAGTTCCGCAAGGTGCAGATCAAGCCGCTCTGACGAAACAAGGCCGAGAGGAGCCCGGTCGCGACGCGACCGGGCTTGGTGTTGGCGAGCCACAGCGCCGGGATATAAGTCAGCCGCCGGATGCCGTTGAGGCCGGCCCATTCGTGCTGGATCAAGACAACCTTGCTGCCGCGCAGCCGGGCAAGCAGCAGCGCGAGCAGCGGCCGCGCGATCACGCGCTTCCAGGCCACGATCGGGAAATTGCACGCCACGTTGTCGGCGGTCCGGGTCAGGGTTAACGCCGCGCACGCGCCGGGTTCGAGCTTCTCGATCGTCTCCTGCAGCAGGCGCGTGAATTGCCCTGCGCCGAGAAACAGCGCGCGCTATCGGGGCTTTTCACTCATCGTGCTCAGCGGGGCTTGGCGAGACGGGGTCCGGAGACGTCGCGGTTAGCCATATCGGCGAGACATTAGGTTCGGTAACCCCGCGCGCGCACGCGGCGGCACCGTTCTTGCCAATCCCTGCTCAAGAGCTGCCGGCTCGTCCCGGAACGGGACATCGGATGAAGCGAAACGGCGCAGCCGCCAGGAGCGCGAGCATGACGACGGGCAAGATCTTCACCAATTGGGATGACAACCATTCCAGGCTCTGGAGCCGTCAACCGATCCGGCTCGAGCACACCATTCACAAGCAGCCGGCGTTCTCGATGGACGATCTCGCCAAGCTGATCGAGCATCATCCGCGCGAGCATTACAGCCTGGTCACGACCGGCGCCAAGGGATCGAGCCGCGTCTGGCGCGAGGGCGAGATCGGCAAGCTGCGCGGCCATCAGGTGATCGAGGCGATTTCGCGCGGCGGCCTGTGGCTGAACCTGCGCAACGTCACCGCGATCGACCGCCGCTACCGCGACATGATCGAGCGAATGTTCGGCGAGATCGCGGCCAAGGTTCCCGGGTTCGACGCGCCGACCCATCAGGCCGACATCCTGATTTCGTCGCCCGATGCGCAGGTCTATTACCACGCCGATCTGCCGGGGCAGGGTCTGGTCCAGATCGCCGGCCGCAAGCGCGTCTACATCTATCCCAACACGCAGCCGTTTATCCGGCCCGAGCATCTCGAGAACATTGCGCTGTTCGGCGTCGAGGTCGATATCCCCTACGAGCCTTGGTACGACTGGCATGCGCAGGTGATCGATCTCGAGCCGGGACAGATGCTGAGCTGGCCGCTCAATGCGCCACACCGCGTCGAGAACCTCGACACGGTCAACATCTCGATGGCGATCTCGTATGTCAACGACGACATCCGCCGTGCCCAGATCCTGCATCTCGCCAACGGCATGCTGCGTCATCGCTTCGGCTACGCGCCGCGCAGCCGGAGCATCCGCGGTCCGGTCTTCTTCGCCAAGCAGGTGATGCAGAAGCTGCTGCGCGCCGGCAGGTGGGTGAAGCACGAATGCGCTGTGCGGCGTGCGATCGACTTCCGCCTCGACGAGAGCGATCTCGGCAAGATCATCGACCTGCCCAAGGCGGCGTTGGTGGCAGCGTAAGCGAACTTGCCGGTTGCGGGTGCTGGAATGACAGTGTTGACGACAGCGGTTGAGAAATTCGGAGCGCAGGTCGCTTCGTACGCGGTCGGCTATCGCGTCGAACTGGTTTTCGATTGGGCGCAGGCCGCCGCCCGCTGGGGCGCGTTCGAGCCGCTCACCGCGTTCCAGCATCCGCAATGGTATGCGTCGTGGTACCGGGCGTTCGCGTCGACCGACGGCGTCGAGCCGCTGATCGCCGTCGTCAGCGATGCCGCGACCGGCGAGCGGGCTGCGCTGCTGCCGCTGATCCGCCGCCGGCAGGGGGGCCTCGGCATCGTCGAATTCGCCGACCTCAACCTCACCGATTTCAACGCGCCATTGCTCGGCCCGGCGGCGCCGCGCGACGAGGTCGCCGCATGGCAGTTCTGGCGCGATCTGCAGGCCGCGCTGCGCAATTCGCATGGCGGGGCCGATCTCATTCGTTTTCGCAAGATGCCGGTCAGGCTCGCGACGCGATCCAATCCGCTGGCGCTGCTCGACGGCATCGGACCGTCGGTCGTCAACGGCAATCTGTTGACCATCGGCGATGACCACAACGCCTGGCGTCACGAGTTGAGCCGCAAGGTTCGCAAGGAGTTGGGGCGGAGCTGGCGCGTGTTCACGCGTGAGCGGTCCGCCGTCTTCAGGGTCGCCGCGGATACCGACGAGGCGCTGGACCTGCTGTCCGTCACCGAAGTGCAGCAGGGCACGCGGCTGAATAGTCTCGGGCTCAATTACGCGCTCGGCAATGCGGACTGCGCCGCGTTCTATCGCGACCTCGTCCGCGAAGGCGCCGGTCGGGGCTTTGCGGTCATGACCGCGCTTGCGACGCGGGATGAAGTGGTGGCGACGCTGCTCGGTATCCGCATCGGCTCGCGTTACGTCATGCTCCGGATCAGCAATGCGGGCGAGAAATGGGCGGCATGTTCGCCGGGCCGGTTGATCATCGACCGCACCATCGCAGCGCTGCACAAGGACGGCGTGCGCGAGTTCGATTTCTCGATCGGCAATTACAGCTACAAGCGGCGGTTCGGACCGCAGCGCACGCCGCTGGTCGATCTTGGTGCCGCCCTGAGCTGGCGCGGGCAGCCTTACGCGCTGCGCGACCGCGCCGTGCTGGCGCTGCGTCATTATCCAAAGCTGTCGACGCGGCTGAAGCAGGCGCTGGGCAAGGCGACGCCGTCGCGCGAGGACGACTAGGCCGCTGCTCTCATCGCGCTTCAGGCCGCTCTGACGATGCCCGGCCGGCCCCGGCGCGCATTCCAGCGCGGCACGGTCCCAGTTCGCGTTGATGGCTGCTGCCTCATAGCTCGATTGCAGGAACTCGAGCAGCGTCTGGTCCGGGTCTGCGGCCAGCCGCACCGCGTCGTAGGGCAGGATGAATTCGCCCAGTGCCTCGCTGAAGAATGCAGCCTCGGGTCGCACCGGCATGCTGCGATAGCCCGCGGGTTCCGGGTAGGCGTAGGAATAGAATGCGGGATAATCGATCGCGCCGCCGCCCGGCCAGAAGCCGGCGCTGCTGACCTCGTGCGAATAGGCCTCGTGCGCCACCGCGTCGGGCAGATGCGGCACGCCGCCGGGATGCTGCGGTGCCCTGCGGCCGGAGAAGCGCGTCACCGCAAGATCAAAGCTGCCCCAGAAGAAATGCACCGGGCTCGCCTTGCCGAGAAAGCCGGTCCGGAATTGCTTGAATACGCGATCGCAGTTCACCAGGATTTGGTGAAACCTGCGCACCGCATCCGCGTCATACGATGCGTGCTGCGTATCCTTCGAAAACGGGATCGGGTCGGCGACTTCGTTCGGTATCTCGTCAATGGCGACGTCGATTCCGAGGTCTTTCAGATTGGTCATGATCGCCGCGTGGAAGCTCGCGACCGATTGACCGGCCAGCGCGAATTGCCGCTCGGTGCCGTCGCTGGTCGAGATGCGGAGCGTGTGATCGATGAAATCGAAGTCGATCTGGAACGTGCGGTCGCCGTCGGGGATCGGCGAGGTCGTCAGCCCGCGCGCCGTGACGTAGAGCGTGACGTGCCAGGAGTGATTGAGCCAGGGCGACTTCGTCAGCCGGATCTTGCCGGCGATCTGGGTGAAGAGCTGCAGCATCGCGCAGCTGTCGCGCCACGCCGCGATTGGCAGGTCAGGCCAGCTGGTCTTCTGTGTGTTGGTCATCGCAAACCTCAGGGCTGTGCCGACAGGAGGCCCTGCGGCATATCACGAAAATGGCGCAAATGATCCCGGGAACCGCCGCGTCCAGCAAAACAGTCAGGGCGGCAATCGCCAGGGAGTGCCGCCCCATTGCATGATCATTCAGCCGGGTGCGAAACCCAACGGTAAAGCTTAGCCGTGAAGCTCAGCCGTGAAGTTTCCTGGCAGCCTCCGCGATCGCGCGGCCCTGATAGCGTGCGCCGGCGAGTTCATTCTCGCTCGGCTGGCGGCTGCCGTCGCCGCCGGTGATCGTCGTGGCGCCATAGGGCGCGCCGCCGGTGACCTCGTCGAGCTTCATCTGTCCGGCAAAGCCGTAGTTGAGGCCGACCACGGTCATGCCGAAATGCAGCAGGTTGGTGATGATCGAGAACAGCGTGGTCTCCTGGCCGCCATGCTGGGTCGCGCTCGAGGTGAAGGCGCCGCCGACCTTGCCGTTCAGCGCGCCCCTGGCCCAGAGCCCGCCGGCCTGGTCGAGGAAGTTGGCCATCTGCGAAGCCATGCGGCCGAACCGGGTGCCGGTGCCGACGATGATCGCATCGTAATTGGCGAGGTCGTCAATCTTGGCGATCGGCGCGGCCTGGTCGAGCTTGTAATACGACGCCTTGGCGACTTCGGCGGGCACCAGCTCGGGCACGCGCTTGATGTCGACGGTAGCGCCGGCTTCGCGTGCGCCTTCCGCAACGGCATTCGCCATTGCTTCGATGTGACCGTAAGCGGAGTAATAGAGAACGAGGACCTTGGCCATGATGGCCTCCTTTGGGTTGCTAGTGGGAGATGTTTCGGAGGGGGAGCATGCGCGGACGTCTGTCCGCGCATGCAGGGTGAGAGTGATTATGCCGCGTCGACCAGGACGAGCTCGGCATCCTCAAGCGCGGTGATCTTCAGAGTGGCTTCATCGCGGATCGCGGCTCCGTCGCGCGCATTGACGCGCACGCCGTTGACCTCGATGCTGCCGGCCGCCGGCACCAGATAAAGGTGACGGGCCTTGTCGGCGGCGTATTCGGCGCTTTCGCCGGCCTTCAGCGTGGTGGCGAGCACCCGCGCATTGGCCCGGATCGGCAGCGCATCATCGTCGCCTTCGATACCGGAGGCGATGGTGACGAGCTTGCCGGAGCGGTTCGCCTTCGGGAACGGCTTCGATCCCCAGGTCGGCTGACCGCCTTGCGTCGTCGGCTCGATCCAGATCTGGAAGATCTTGGTCTTCGACGGCTCCAGATTGTATTCGGAGTGACGGATGCCGCTGCCTGCGCTCATCACCTGCACGTCGCCGGCTTCGGTGCGTCCCTTGTTGCCGAGCGAGTCCTGATGCGTGATCGCGCCTTCGCGAACATAGGTGATGATCTCCATGTTGGCGTGCGGATGCGCCGGGAAGCCGGAATTGGGCGCGATCTCGTCGTCGTTCCACACCCGCAGCGCGCCGTGGCTGACATTGGCGGGATCGTAGTAGCTCGCAAACGAGAAGTGGTGCTTGGCCTTCAGCCAGCCGTGGTCGGCGCCGCCCAGCTTTGCGAATGGTTTCAGTTCGATCATGGTTTGCTCCGTTCGATGCGTTGGTTTCGATCTCGTTGGCCCCTTGGATATGCCCCCGGCTGTGGTATAGAAATAGAAACTATTGAAACTCATTGTTTCCAAATTGAATGATCGGGGCCGCTGCCATGTCGAAACTGCCGGACTTCGAGGCGCTCGCGATCTTCGCAAAAGTCGTGGAATTGCGGTCGTTTGCGGCCGCCGCGACCGAGCTGTCGCTGTCCAAGGCGACGGTGTCGAAGGCGGTCTCCAGGCTTGAGGAGCGGCTCGGCGCGCGGCTGTTCAACCGCACCTCGCGGCGGCTGGCGCTGACCGATGCCGGCCAGAAATTGTCGGAGCGCGCGGCACGGCTGCTTGCCGACGGCGAGGCCGCGGAGAACGAGGCGCTGGCGCAATCGACCACGCCGCGTGGCCTGGTGAGGCTCGCGGTGCCGATGAGCTTCGGCATCAAGACGGTGGCGCCGCTGCTGCCGGAATTCATGGAGGCCTATCCGGAGGTCGCGATCGACCTGCATCTGAGCGACGCGACCGTCGACCTGATCGGCGAGGGCTTCGATGCCGGACTGCGCATTGCGCGGCTGCCGGATTCCTCGCTGATCGCGCGGCGGCTGTGCGGCATGCCGCGCTACACGGTGGCCGCGCCCTCCTACCTGAAGCGCTACGGGCGGCCGACCCATCCGATGCATCTCGCCGAGCACAAATGTTTCGGTTACGCCTATCTCTCGACCCAGGGCGTCTGGCAATACACCAACGCGGCGGGCGAGCAGGCAAGCGTCCGTCCGGCCGGCCAGTTGCGCGTCAACAACGGCGAAGCCGTGATACCCGCGCTGCTCGCCGGCCTCGGTATCGCCGATCTGCCCGATTTCATCGTCGGCGACGCGATCGCACGTGGCGAGGTCGAGGTGATCCTGAAAGGCTGGAAGCAGCCCGAGGGCGCGGTGCATCTCGTCACCCCGCCCGGCGGCCCGCGGCCCGCCCGCGTCGAAGTGCTCGCGGATTTCCTCGCCAAGCATTTTGCAAAGGGCCGCGCTCAGCGGAAGTAGAGGGCGGCGCACAGCGGAATCATCAAGTCGCGCGCAGGCTGAAGGCCGCACGACCCGTCACATTCGTGTCATCCCTTTTAAATTGTATAAGTTCTGTGAACTAACCCATGATCGTGACCCGACGCGATCGTCTATTTCTGCGTCCTGAACCGGTGTTGCCGCAAAGAGCATTTTCGGAGGAGCCAGATGATTGATCTGACCAAGCACGATTTCACGTCATTGTCGGTGAAGGACCTGCTCGATGCCCGCGAGGCCTATCACGTTCATCTGGCCCATCTGCAATCGGTCTATGCGACGGCGATCGGCCGCTATCTGATCCGGGACAGCGACCGTAACGCGACGGAACGGCGGCACCATTCCAAGCCGCAGGCGCTCGGACCGCGCACGCTGTTCAATTCGTCGGTCAAGGACTGGTCGTGGCCCTGCATCCTCGTCTTCGTGCGGGACTGGATGAAGCGCTCCGAGCTGAAGAACCATCCGGAGAAGCAGGACCAGCTGGTGCCGCCGTTCCTGTATTTGCCTGACGGTCGTGTCGTGCCGACCTGTGTCGTCAAGGTCGATCCGAACGAGCGCAGCCCCGGCGTCGTCGATCCGCCGGTGTTCAAGAGCGATCTGGTCGGCGGCGGCTTTCCGGTCCAGACCATGATCCAGGGCAAGATCCATCGCGGCTCGATCGGCTGTCTCGTCACCAATGGCGAGACCGTGTTTGCCCTCTCCAACCGCCACGTGGTCGGCGCGGCCGGACGCGAGATCTTCGCCGGTTTCAAGAACACCGACCGGCGTCTCGGCGTCAGCGACACGCTGCAGCTCGGCAAGCGCGCCTTCTGCGAGGTCTATCCCGGCTGGCCCGGCTCGCGCGTGGTGGCCAATCTCGATGCCGGATTGATCCGTGTCGACGACGTCAAGGGCTGGACCGCGCAGATCTACGGCGTCGGCCAGGTCGGCGACGTCGTCGATCTCAACGTCGGCACCTTCCGCCTCGACATCATCGACCAGCCGCTGATTGCGTTCGGCGCAATCAGCGGCGTGATGAAGGGCAAGATCCTTGGCCTGTTCTATCGCTACAAGACCGTCGGCGGCCTGGAATATGTCAGCGATTTCGTGATCGGCCCGCGTGATGGCGACACGCCGCTCAACAACTATCCCGGCGATTCCGGCACGGTGTGGTTTCTCGACGATCACGATGCGCCGAAAAATGCGAGCGGCGCGCGCATCCTCAATCCCCTGGCGCTCGAATGGGGCGGCCAGGAATTGTTCGGATCGGGCGGTAAGGTCCCGATGCAGGTCGCGCTCGGCATCTGCATGTCGACGCTGTGCCGCGAGCTCGATGTCGAACTGATCGGCGACTGGAACGCCGGCCACACCGAGTATTGGGGCGAATGGGGACACGTCAAGATCGGCGCCTACGCGACTGGTTTGATCGCTGCAAAGCTGCCCAAGCTCGCGGCCATGATGGACGCCAATTCCGACAATATCGGCCTCGACGACAAGCTGCTTGCCGACCTCAAGCCGTATCAGCACGGCACGTTCGCGCCGCTGGCCGATGTCGCCGACCTGGTCTGGCGCTTCACCCGGCACACCGACGAGAGCAACCATTTCGCCGACATGGACAAGCCGGGCAAGGACGGCAAGACGCTGCTCGACCTCTGCGCCGAATCGACGCGCAACGTCGATCCGAAGGTCTGGAACGACTATTACGACGGGATCGGCGAGGACCGGCGCGGCGCGCTGCCGTTCCGGGTCTGGCAGATCTTCGACGAGATGGTCGAGTATGCCGCCGCCAACAAGAAGCTGGAATTCGTCTGCGCCGCGGGCATCGTTGCGCACTACATCGGCGATGCCTGCCAGCCGCTGCACATCTCGCAGTTCCACCACGGTCTCGATCCGAACGACAAGAAGCACGCCAAGGTCCACAGCGTGTACGAGACCACGATGATCGGCCGTCACGGCAAGGATCTCATCAAGATGATCCCCGACGCCAAAACCGCCGATGTCGCGGAGATTGCTCCGGGTGCAACGCCCACCGGCCGCGACGCTGCGGTCGCCGTGGTCGCGCTGATGCAGCGCACCGTGAAGCGGCTGCCGCCGATGACGATCGTCAACCTGTTCAATTCCCATATGGGCAGCGGCCAGGTCGACGCGATGTGGTCGAAGCTGAAGGATGCCACGGCGGCCTGCATGCAGGACGGTGCCAAGACGCTTGCGAGAGTCTGGGAAGCGGCCTGGCGCGCCGGTGCGGGCGAAGATCGCGGGCAGGGCGGCAAGTTCGACCAGGGCAGCCTGAGCAAGCTCTACAACGATCCGAGCTTCCTGCCGGCGTATCCGCTCCAGCAGCTCACGCTGGATGCCGACGATCACATCGTGCCGGTCGGTGGCGGCGGAGCGCGGCGCCGGAATGCGACGTCGGCGCGACCTGCGCGCCCGTCAGCCGCGAAGAAGGCAGCCAAGAAGGCTGCCAAAAACACGGCCAGGAATACGGCGAGGAGAACAGCCAAGAAGGCTGTGGCGCGCAAGCGTCCGGCTGCGGCTACTCCGGTCCGCCGCGCAGCCGCCAGCAAGAAGACCGCGACCAAGCACGGCGCAACCAGGAAGCGGTCGATCGCAAAGACACGCAAGGCGTCGCGCAAGCACTAGGATCTGCCGCTAGCGACGGCCGATGTCGTAGCAGCGTCGAAGGTGATCGAGGCCTTCGACGCCGCAGCTCGTTCGCAAGCATGTGGCTGCGCGGAAGATCTCAAAATTCGTTGCAGACGACAGCGCGCTTGATCGCGGCGGTGAAGAAGGTCGGTAAGGTCGAATCGGGAACCTCAACCCGTTGGCCTTCACATTTAGTTGTCCGCAACGTCGTTCCTTGCAACGATCCTTGGCCGCATTCATTTGCCAGCCTGAAGCAAATCGCCGCGCGGAACCCCGCGCGTGCGCGGATCAGATCGAACTCAAATCGAACAAGGGCACCGGGCATGCAGACGCAGCGGATTGTTCTGAGCATGGCGATCGCGATCGGCGGCCTTGGCGCTGCGGCGCCTGCGTCGTCGCAGGAGTATCGCGGAACCTGGGAACAGCAGATGGCGTGCACGCCGGATGTGTGGCGGCTCTGTGGCGACCAGATTCCCGACACCAACCGGATCGTCGCCTGCCTGCGGCAGAACACGCCGCAACTCTCGAGCGGCTGTCGCGCTGTATTCGAGTCCAATGCCAGCGCGCAGCAGCCGCAAACCCAGGGGCGCGCATTGCAGCATCCGGAGATGCAGCAACGGCCGCGCACGCCGCAGCCGATCCAGCCGGCTCCGGCCGCACCGCCGCGGCCCGCGCCCGATGATGAGGACTAACCCCTAAGGCCTTACTTCGCAGACATCGACCCATTCAGCCGCGGTCAGCTCCGCCATCCTGTCGGGCGTGATCCGCACCGCGCTGTGGGTCGAGCCCGCGGCCGGCACCACGACGTCGAATGCCTTCAGCGAGACATCGCAATAGACCGGCAGCGGCGTCTTCAGGCCGAACGGGCAGACGCCGCCGACCTCGTGGCCGGTAATGTCAGCGACTTCGTCGACGCCGAGCATCTTCGGCTTGCCGCCGAAAGCTGCCTTCACCTTCTTGTTGTCCATCCGCGACGTCCCGGCGGCGACGATCAGCACCACGCGATCGCCGACCCGCAGGCTCAGCGTCTTGGCGATCCGCGCCGGCTCGACGCCATAGGCCTCCGCGGCCAGCGCGACGGTCGCGGAGCTCACGGCGGATTCGATCACGGAGATATCGGGCGCTTTCTCGGCGAAGAAGGCGCGCACAGACTCGAGGCTCATTCTATTAGGACCTTGCAGACACCAGGGCAGGAAGTTCGGAGAGACCGTGGATCCGGTGATCGGGCACGACGCCGAGCTCGTCCATCTGGGTACGCAACGCCCAAAACATCGTCAATGGGGCGACCGTCTCGCTCTCGACACAGGCCAGCGCCATCGATTCCGGCGTCACCCGCTCGATCCAGGCGACACTGAGTCCAAACGCCTTGGCACCGCAAGCGTCCCACGGATTGGACGAAATGAACAAGACCTCCGCCGGCGGCACATTCAACACCTCCTCGATCAGGGTGTAGGCCTCCGGCGCCGGCTTGAACACCTTGTGGGCATCGACGCTGATGGTCGCATCGAGCAGGCGGTCGAGCCCTGAATTGCGCACCAGCGCGTTCAGCATGTCGGGGCTGCCGTTGGAGAGGATCGCGAGCTTCTTGTCCTTCATCGCCTCGAGCGCGGCGAGGGCATCCGGATACAGCGCCAGATGCTGATACTTGTCGATGATGCGGGAGAAGGTCGCTTCGTCATATTGCAGGCCGAGGCAGCGCAGCGTGTAGGCGAGCGAGTCGCGCGTCGCCGTGGCAAAGTCCTGGTAGCGCCGCATCAGCGAGCGCAGCCAGGAATATTCGAGCTGCTTGATGCGCCAGATTTGGGTGATGATGTCGCCATAGCCGGGGAACGCATCCTCGGTGACATCGGCGACCGACTGCACGTCGTAGAGCGTGCCATAGGCGTCGAAGACGATTGCCTTGATGCTCATTGTCGTTACCCCTTCGTCCCGACCGCCGCGCGATCGGGACGCCGAGGGCGCGGTGCAGGGACCGCCTTATATACCCAAAATCCTGCGCGCATTGGCCTTCAGGACTTTGGGGCGGATCTCCTCGCGGATATCGAGTTTTGCAAAATCGGCGAGCCAACGGTCCGGCGTGATGACGGGCCAGTCGGAGCCGAACAGCATCTTGTCCTGCAGGATCGAGTTGATGTAGCGCACCAGGATCGGCGGGAAATATTTCGGCGACCAGCCGGACAGGTCGATATAGACGTTCGGCTTGTGGGTCGCGACCGACAGCGCCTCTTCCTGCCAGGGGAAGGAGGGATGCGCGAGGATGATCTTGAGGTCGGGAAAATCCGCCGCGACGTCGTCCATGTACATCGGGTTGGAATATTTCAGCCGCATCCCCATCCCGCCCGGCATGCCGGAGCCGACGCCGGTCTGGCCGGTGTGGAACAGCGCGATCGCGCCGCCGTCATTGATCGCCTCATAGAGCGGATAGGCCATACGGTCGTTGGCGTAGAAGCCCTGCATGGTCGGGTGGAATTTGAAGCCGCGGACGCCGTAGTCCTCGATCAGCTTGCGCGCCTCGCGGACGCCGAGCTTGCCCTTGTGCGGATCGATCGAGACGAACGGGATCAGCACGTCGAGATGGTCGGAGGCAATCTCCAGCATCTCCTCGTTCTTGTAGCGGCGGAAGCCGGTCTCGCGTTCGGCATCGACCGGGAAGATCACCGCGGCGATGTTCTTCGACCGGTAGTAGGCGGCGGTCTCCGGCACGGTCGGCGGATGCTTGTGCGGCGATTTGAAATAGTCGGCCATCTGCGCCTGGAAATCGTCATAGCCGTCGTCGCCATGCATGCCGCACGGCTCTTCGGCGTGGGTATGGATGTCGATCGCGGTGACCTTTTCGATGTCGGGCAGTTTGAGCTTGGGCATGCGGATTCCCGGCGGCGTGTTTGTTGGTGATGGAAAATAATTATATGATATAACGATTTTCGCAAGCGGTCTGGTTGATGGGCGGGCGGTTGCGGACTGATCCGGTTCGGCCGGAAAAGTCCGTAAAGATGGGTCCGGGCCCGGCCCGCAAGCACGATTCGCCGGTCGTGTAGCCGGCGTCAGGGTCAGCCGGCGGCACGGGCCGCGGCGCCACAATCGTTGTGCCCGCCGTTTCCGAAGCGATCTCAATGGCATGGCCGAGTGGCGGACGTGGGCTCCAGGCCGGGATAGGGCCGAAAATCGGCCCATCTCGGTTGACATTTAACAGTCCGATGGCTTAGAACCCGGCCGTCCCGCGCGGCAGGCCGCTTGTCGGGGTAAATCCCATTTTGCCAACTATTGGCATTGATCAGGTACGGCCTCCAACACGGGCCTTTCGAAGTAACAGGATTGTCCCATGAAGGTCCGTAACTCGCTGAAGTCGCTGCGCGGCCGCCATCGCAACAACCGTCTGGTCCGCCGCAAGGGCCGCGTCTACGTGATCAACAAGGTCCAGCGCCGATTCAAGGCGCGCCAGGGTTGATTGCGCGCGGACCGGCGTGTTGCGCCGGTCCCAATTCGTCTCTTTCACAGGTCTTTGACGCCGCGCTGCTTTGCAGTGCGGCTTTGTGCGTCTAGACTTCGGCGATGGGATTAAACGTTTTTGGCCCCACCAACCGCCGGCTGGCGATCCTGATCGCCGCGCTTCTGGCCATGCCTGTCGCGGCCGCCGCGCAGGACGATCCGCGGGTGATCCCGCCGCCGAAGGCCCAGAAGAAACTGCCGGAGGCGCCGACCAAGCTGCCGAAGGTTCCGGCCGACCGCACCCGCGGGCTGGATTTCCTGTTCGGCGCCCTGAAGGCCGCGCCCGATGAAGACAGCGCCCGCCACGTCGAGGCGCGGATCTGGGCGCTGTGGCTGCAAACTCCGAGCGATACCGCCGCGCTATTGATGGTGCGCGCCAAGGCTGCGCTCGACGCCCAGAATGTCGATGTCGCTTTGAAGCTGCTGGACGCGGTGATCAAACTGCGGCCTGATTATGTCGAGGCTTGGAACCGGCGTGCGACGATCTACTACCTGAAGAACGATTATGTCCGTTCGCTGGGGGATCTGCAGCAGGTACTGACCCGTGAGCCTCGGCATTTCGGCGCGCTGGCGGGTGTCGGTATGATCATGCAGGACATGGGCGACGACAAGCGCGCGCTGGACGCCTTCCGCAAGGCGCTGGCTGTCGATCCCTATCTCGAGAAGGTGCCGCAGATCGTCAAGCAGCTGACCGAGAAGGTCGAAGGCCGCGACATCTGATGGCGTGCGGTTGATTGCAACGGACCCGAGAGGCACGTTACTCGCGAGCTTGATGCTTGCTCGCGATACGGTCCGGCGCAGGAGACTAGTGCAGGAACTTGCCGCGGGACGCATTGTCCTGGGCGACGGCAGCATAGAATTGCTGAAGCTCCGCCTCCAGGTGCTCATTCACGAGCAACAGCGCCTTCAGGGCGCCGCGCAGGTCACCATTGCAACTCGCCACGATCTGGTCGATGGCCGCATCGCTAGGGTCGGAAATCATGGTACTCCTCCGATTACTTCCCGTTGAACTCGTCGTGCGGACGCGGGTTCCTGTGAACCTCGTGGATAAGCCAAGAAGTGTTCCGGTAGCGTCCCGGTTCTGGATGAAGCCTCGCGTCTGATGGCGAAATTGCCACCTTCAATCTATGAAATTACTAATGACGCAGGTATGAACCCGCTATCCACAGGCTGGGCGCATTGTGGACAACTCCGTGCCTGCCCGTGAGCCGGAAAATCGACAATTGGCTTTCCGAACCAGAGCATGCCCGGGCAGGGCCCCAATCCGGTACCGGGCGAAACCTGACGTCGGCCACCCCGTAACTTCCGGGTGGCGAAAACCCTTCGAATACCCGTCCTTCTGGTACCCAAGCGCCTCTGGATCCCCTCGATGTTGATCGCGATCATCGCGCTGGCGACCGCAGGGCTGGCGCTGGCCCTGGCGACGCAGATCGGCGTGGTGCTGATCCAGCGCGCCTTTCCGCCGCAGGGCCGCATGATCGATGTGGCCGGCGCGCGGCTGCATGTGGTCGAGCTCGGCCCGCGCGATGCCGCGGGGCCGCCGATCGTGATGCTGCATGGCGCAAGCTCCAATCTCCGCGCGATGCAGCCCCTCGGCGAGCGCATTGCCAAGACGCGCCGGGTGATCCTGATCGATCGGCCGGGGCACGGCTGGAGCACGCGCGAGCGCGTTGAGGATTCAACGCCGGCGATCCAGGGCCGGATGATCGTGGAGACGCTGACCAGGCTCGGCGTCGACCGGGCGATCGTGGTGGCACATTCCTGGGCCGGCGCGCTCGCGTTGCGCATCGCGCTCGATCATCCGGACCGCGTCGCGGGCCTCGTACTGCTCGCCCCGGTCGCCTATCCCTGGCGGGGCGGCGCAGGCCGCTATAACGATGTGATCTCGACGCCGCTGATCGGGCCGTTGCTGGCCCACACGATCACGCTGCCGCTGGGCCTCCTCGTCGCCAGTTCGGGCGCGAGCGGTGTGTTCGCCCCGCAGCCGATGCCTGACGATTTCGTCCGCGACAGCGCGACATTGCTGTTGCTGCGCCCGCGCGAATTCATCGCAAACGCGCGCGACCTCGTCACGCTGAAGGCCGCCGTCGTCGAGCAGGCGCCGCGCTATGCGGAGATCAAGGCGCCGCTATCGATCGTTTCCGGCGACGTCGACAAGACGGTCACGACCGGCATCCATTCGCGGTTGCTCGCCGCGACGGCGCCACAGGCAAAGCTCATCGTGTTGCCCGGTGTCGGCCACATGGTGCAGTACGCCGCGCCCGACCTGGTGGCCTCCGAGATCGAGGCGATGGCCGGCCGGATGACGCGGGACATTATGACGGCACAATAGCTGCTACGTAGTCGCCGCGCGAATGTGATCTGGCAAGACTTGCGCCGCCGTGTGGCGCCAAACATCATGTCACGCGCGGCTTTCCGGTTTCATCAAAGGACACCTCTCATGCGGATCGACAACATCGCCGACCTCATCGCCGAAACCCTTGCCCAGACCGGCGTGAAGCGCATCTACGGTGTCGTGGGCGACAGCCTCAACGGCCTCACCGAGGCCCTGCGCAAGCGCGGCACGATCGACTGGCTGCATGTGCGCCACGAAGAGGTTGCGGCGTTCGCCGCCGCCGCCGAATCCCAGATCACCGGAGATCTCGCGGTGTGCGCGGGCTCCTGCGGCCCGGGCAATCTGCACCTCATCAACGGGCTGTTCGACGCACATCGCAGCCGTACGCCGGTCCTGGCGCTGGCGGCGCAGATTCCCTCGGCCGAGATCGGCGGCGGCTATTTCCAGGAGACCCATCCGCAGGACCTGTTCCGCGAATGCAGCCATTACTGCGAACTGGTGTCGGACCCGGCACAACTGCCCTACATGCTGGAGAATGCGATCCGTGCCGCGGTCGGCAAGCGCGGCGTCGCGGTGCTGGTGCTGCCGGGCGACGTCGCGATGCGGCCGGCGCCGAAGCGCGATATCGCGCCGAATGCCGGCCTGCTGCCGCCGGTGCCGGTGGTGCGTCCGGCCGACGCCCAATTGAACGCGCTGGCCGCGCTGCTCAATGGCGCCAAGCGCGTCACGCTGTTCTGCGGCCGCGGCTGCGCCGGCGCGCATGACGGCCTGCTCAAGCTCGCCGAGACGCTGAAGAGCCCGATCGTGCATGCGCTCGGCGGCAAGGAATATGTCGAATACGACAATCCCTACGATGTCGGCATGACCGGCTTCATCGGCTTTTCCTCCGGCTATGCCGCGATGCATGGCTGCGACGTGCTGCTGATGCTGGGCACCGATTTCCCCTACAAGCAGTTCTTCCCGACCGGCATCAGCATCGCCCAGGTCGATCTCCGCCCGGAAAATCTCGGCCGCCGCTGCAAGCTCGATCTCGGCATCGTCGGCGACGTCGGCGAGACCATCGCCGCGCTGCTGCCCAAGCTCAACCCGAAGACCGACCGCAAGTTTCTCGACTCCAGCCTCGCGCACTACAAGGACGCCCGTGCCGGGCTCGACGATCTGGCCCGCGGCAAGCCCGGCCAGAAGCCGATCCATCCGCAATATCTGGCGCGCCTGCTCAGCGAGCAGGCCAGCGAGGATGCGGTGTTCACCGCCGACGTCGGCACGCCGACGATCTGGGCCGCGCGCTACCTAAAGATGAACGGCCGCCGCCGGCTGGTCGGCTCCTGGGTCCACGGCTCGATGGCCAACGCGATGGCGCATGCGATCGGCGTCCAGGCCGCGCAGCCCGCGCGGCAAGTGGTGTCGATGTCCGGCGACGGCGGCTTTGCCATGCTGATGGGTGATTTGATCACGCTGACGCAAGCGAAGCTGCCGGTGAAGGTCGTGATCTTCAACAACAGCGTGCTCGGCTTCGTCGCGCTGGAGATGAAGGCGGCCGGCTTCATCGAGACCGGGGTCGACCTGAAGAATCCGGATTTCGCGGCGATGGCCCGCGCCATGGGCATTCACGGCGTCAGGGTGGAGGATCCCGGCGAGCTCGAGGGCGCGATCCGCGACGTGCTCGCGCATGACGGCCCGGCCGTGCTCGACGTCGTGACCGCGACGCAGGAATTGTCGATGCCGCCGACCATCACCCTGGAACAGGTCAAAGGCTTCAGCCTGTGGGTGCTGCGCGCCGTGATGAGCGGCCGCGGCGACGAGGTGGTCGATCTCGCCAAGACCAACCTGTTGCCGCGCTGATCGCAGCGGCGTCTGCCCCGGCCCCTAGCCAGGGCAGACGCGCGGCCGATGCCGCCGATTACTGCTTCTGCTTGCCGTCCTTGTCGAACGACGACACATAGGCCCACAGATTGTTGGCCTCGGTCTCGTTCTTGATGCCGGCGAACGCCATCTTGGTGCCCGGGATCTTGGCCTTCGGATCCTTAATGTATTCGAGGAAGGTGTCCTTGTTCCAGGTGATCCCGGAGTTCTTGTTGGCATCGGAATAATTGTAGTCCGGCGCGGTGCCGGAGTGGCGGCCGTCGAGGCCGTTGAGCTCAGGGCCGACCTTGTTCTTGGCGCCTTCGCCGATCGCGTGGCAGGCGAGGCATTTGTTGAACGAGGTCTTGCCGGCGGCGGCATCCTGCGCCAGCGCGGAGGATGCGGTGGCCAGCGATGTGACGACCGCCAGCGCGCTCAAGGTCTTCAGGTTCATGGGGTTCTCTTCGTTTCGTCCCGGGAGGTAGTGATCTTTTGTGGCATGTCCGGCTTGGGCAGGACAAGCCACGAAACTTTGACAGGTTTCGCGGCCGCCTGCTTGCCCGAGAGAGAACTCGGCATTGCCGGGCAGGGCAATCCGACCTTCGGCCGGTCGACTGAAACAAGTCGACTGAAACAGGTGCAGAGCTGATTGATTTGTCGTAACAAATCGGCAAAGGGCAAAAGCCCGCCGAGGGAACACCGATGTCCATCATGATGCCGGCGGCCGACCAGGCCGTGCTTGCGCGCCGCGCCGAGATCGTGGCTGCCTTGCGCGCCATCGTTCCGGGCGAGGGCGTGATCGACAGCGCCGCCGAGATGCTGGCCTATGAATCCGACGGCCTGACTGCCTATCGGCAGCCGCCGATGGTCGTGGTGCTGCCCGATACCACCGAGCAGGTCGCAAAAGTCCTCAAATACTGCCAGGGGCAGGGCATCAAGGTGGTGCCGCGCGGTTCGGGCACCTCGCTGTCCGGCGGTGCGCTGCCGCTCGCCGACGGCGTGCTGCTGGGCCTCGGCAAGTTCAAGCGGATCCGCGAGATCGACTTCGACAACCGCGTTGTCGTCACCGAGCCCGGCGTCACCAATCTGGCGATCAGCCAGGCGGTCGCCCATGCCGGCTTCTATTATGCGCCCGATCCGTCGTCGCAGATCGCCTGCTCGATCGGCGGCAACGTCGCGGAGAATTCCGGCGGCGTGCATTGCCTGAAATACGGCATGACCACCAACAACGTGCTGGGCTGCGAGATCGTGCTGATGTCGGGCGAGATCCTGCGCATCGGCGGCAAGTCGGCCGAGAACGCCGGCTACGATCTGATGGGCATCATCACCGGCTCGGAAGGACTGCTCGGCGTCATCACCGAGATCACGGTGCGCATCCTGCAGAAGCCGGAGACGGCGCGGGCGCTGATGGTCGGCTTTGCGGAGGTCGAGGCGGCCGGCGAATGCGTGGCTGCCATCATCGGCGCCGGCATCATCCCGGGCGGCATGGAGATGATGGACAAGCCCGCGATCCACGCTGCGGAGGCCTTCGTTCATGCCGGCTACCCGCTCGACGTCGAGGCGCTCCTGATCATCGAGCTCGACGGTCCGCAGGTCGAGGTTGATGAATTGATCAAGCGGGTCGAGGCGATCGCGCAGGGTTGCGGTTCGACCTCCTGCCTGATCTCGACCTCGGAGGCCGAGCGCAATCTGTTCTGGGCCGGCCGCAAGGCCGCCTTCCCCGCGGTCGGGCGCATCTCGCCGGATTATCTCTGCATGGACGGAACGATCCCGCGCGGCGCGCTGCCGAAGGCGCTGGCACGGATCCGCGAGCTCTCGGAGAAATATGGCCTCGGCGTCGCCAATGTGTTCCACGCCGGCGACGGCAATCTGCACCCGCTGATCCTCTACGATGCCAACAAGCCGGGCGAGATCGAGAAAGCCGAGGCGTTCGGCGCCGACATCCTGCGCTGCTGCGTCGAGCTCGGCGGCGTGCTCACCGGCGAGCACGGCGTCGGCATCGAAAAGCGCGATCTGATGCCGGAGATGTTCACCGAGATCGACCTCAACCAGCAGCAGCGGCTGAAATGCGCCTTCGATGCCGAGGGCTTGCTCAACCCCGGCAAGGTGTTTCCGACGCTGCATCGCTGTGCCGAACTCGGCCGCGTCCATGTCCACGCCGGCAAGCTGGCGTTTCCGGACATCCCGCGGTTCTAGGCGCGGCGTCGCTCCGGCGAGGGCGTCGATCGATACAATTCGACGGATCGTCCTTTCGAACCGATAACCTTAACCGATGCTGGCCGCGATGGCCGTGGCGCGCCGTCCGGGCTGCCGTCGCGCGTCGCTGCAATTGCGGCTTGCACCGTTTACACGGCCTTCAGCTGTTCCCCGGTATTTTCCCTGGGATGCATGTCTTCGGGAACACATCGATGCCCAGCCTGGCCGATCAGCTGGCGCTTACGCGCAATCGGCCGGCGGGTTTCGACTACATGCGGATCGCGCTGGCGACGACGATCATCTGCCTGCACGGCGCGAACGTGACGCTCGGGCTCGGTCGGGCGCTGGAGATCCAGAGCACGCTTCGCATCGGCATCGCGATGATCCTGGCGCTGTTCTTCTCCCTGAGCGGCTTCCTGGTGACGGCGAGCCTGCAGCGCTGCAAGAGCCTGATTTCCTTCCTTGGCCTGCGCGTGCTTCGGATCGGGCCCGCGCTCGCGGTCGAGACCACGCTGTCGGCCATCATCATCGGCTCGATCTTCACCGAGCTGCCGTTGGCGCAGTATGTCGCCGACCCGAAACTCCACGCCTATTTTCTCAATATCGTCGGCGACATCCAATACGAGCTGCCGGGCGTCTTCCTGCACAATCCGATGCCGGACGTGGTGAACGCCCAGCTCTGGACGGTGCCGTATGAATTGTGGTGCTACGTCGTGCTGGCGCTGCTCGCGGTGACTACGATCTGCTTCAACAGGGTGGCCTACCTGGTGTTCCTGGTGGCCGTTCAGGTCGCGCTGCTGAGCTACGACATCTACCGCTGGGACGAGGTGCCGATCCAGCTTCGCCCGCATCTTCTGGTGTTCTGCTTCCTTGCCGGCGTCGGCTTCTACCTCTGGCGCGACAAGGTTCCGTTCCACCGCACCCTGTGCTTGCTGGCGCTGCTGGCGTGCGCCGCCGGCATGGCCACCGGCCGCGGCGACGCGCTGGCGCCGGTGCCGGCCGCCTATGTCGCGTGCTATCTCGGCCTGATGAATCCGCGGCGGAGCTGGATCGTGTCGTCGGGCGATTACTCCTACGGGCTGTATCTCTATGGCTTCGTCATCCAGCAATGCATTGCCTCGCTCGGCCCGCCGCTCCAGCACTGGTATCTGAACGTCCTGATCAGCCTGCCGCTTGCCTTCGGCGTCGCCGTCGCGTCCTGGCATCTCGTCGAGAAACACGCGCTTCGGCTCCGGGGGCGGGTCGAGACGTTTGAGGCCGCGGTGCTGTCGCGGATGGCGATCGTCGGCTTCTGGCGCAGGCCGCCGGAGCGCGTCGAGTTGCGCGCATCCCTCGGCAACAGCAGCGCATCGATCTGACCTTGCATCTGCGGGAAGGATGAGCTTCGGTTCCAGTCAGAACCGAAGCTCCAGCTTGTTGTTTGACGCGCTTTCCTCGGCGCCGCAGCTCACAGCAGCGTGTATTGTGTCCGCTCGCGCTTGGCGAGCAGCGGCAGCGCCTGCTCCGCGATGTAGGTCTTGAAATAGGCGCTCTCCGCATGCGCCTTGAACGCCGCTTCGTCCTGGAACAATTCGTAGAACAGGAACTGTGCCGGATTGTCCTTGCCGCGGCCGATCAGGAACAGCTTGGTGCCGGGGTCTTTCTGCGCCTCGGGCAGGAAGCTGTCGAGGATTGCCGCGACCTTGTCGGCCTCGCCTTCCTTGGCTTCCCATTGCGCGACGACCAGAAGGCCTGACGTGTTGATCGCATCGCTGATGGTTCTCGTGCTCATCGCATAGTGCTTCATTGGTAGTCCTCCGTTGCTTTGCTCCGATCGAGCTTGCGATCCGGACCCGGGCGAGACGCCGGCGATCGTCATGGCCGCGACGAGCGAGCCGATGGCCGATCGTCGGGTGAGCATCATCGTCGTGGTCTTGACTTCCGAACGCTTCATGATCGCCTCCAGATGATTTGCGCCAACCGTTATGCCAGCCGAACCGCAGGGCGAGAGATAGGGGATCGATCTGCGGGTTCGGTTAGGCGGCGATCGAAGTGTCGATGTCGTGAACATTTCGACCATGATCGAAGCGTCGCGGCGGCCTGGCGTGCGACAAATGGATGACTTCGACAGGAACCGGCCATGCAGACCATCGCCCCCGAGCTTGCGGAGCTCGCCGCCCTGATCGCCGATCCCGGCCGCGCCGGCATCCTGTCGCGGCTGATGGACGGACGCGCGCAGACCGCGAGCGAGCTGGCGCGGGTCGCGGGCGTCACGCCCCAGACCGCGAGCTGGCACCTGGCCCGGCTGGTCGAGCGTGCGCTGCTCAAGGTCGAGCGGCAGGGTCCGCGGCGCCTCTACCGGCTGGCTACCCCGCTGGTTGCGCAGATGCTCGAAGGCATGATGACGGTTGCGGCGATCGACCCGCATCCGTCCCGCCCGCCGCCGCGGATCGATGCGGAGATGCGCCGGGCCCGGACCTGCTACGACCACCTTGCCGGCGAGCTCGGCGTCGCCGTCACCGACGCGATGCGGGAACGCGGTCACCTCCACCTCGACCCGGAGGCCGGCGAGCTGACCGCGTCGGGCCGCGCATTTCTCCGTGATCTCGGCATCGACCTGCGTGCGCCGGCGCGGAGCCGGCGGCTGTTGTGCCGGCCCTGTCTCGACTGGAGCGAGCGGCGTCCGCATCTGGCCGGACGGGCAGGGGCCGCGGTTGCCGACCTCGCGTTGCAGCGCGACTGGATCCGGCGCCGGCCGCAGGGCCGTTCGGTCGAGATCACCGCCCCCGGGCTCGTCGCATTCCGAGACGTGTTCGGCGCGCGCATTTGATTTCGGAGCCGAATTTCGATACCGCCTAGCCTGTGGAAACGCTCAAAGTCAGAGACATCAAGGATGTCGAAGAGGTGGTGCGCGCGGCGATCGCCAGCGAGCAGCCGCTTGAGATCATCGGTCATGGATCGAAGCGCGCCATCGGCCATCCGATGGCGACCAATGCGGTGCTCGACGTGTCGGTGCTGAACGCGGTCACCGCCTATGAGCCGAACGAGCTGATCATCACCGTCGAGGCCGGCGCGCCGCTCGCCGACGTGCAATCCCTGATCGATGCCAAGAACCAGCAATTCGCCTTCGAGCCGGTGGACATTTCGGTGCTGCTCGGCAGCGCGGGCGCCGGCACGATCGGCGGCATGATCGGCGCCGGCCTTGCCGGTCCGCGCCGCATCAAGGCCGGCGGCATCAGGGATCATCTGCTCGGGGCGCACGCGGTGTCCGGCTTCGGCGACGGCTTCAAGACCGGCGGGCGGGTGGTGAAGAACGTCACCGGCTACGATCTCTGCAAGCTGCTCACCGGGTCCTGGGGCACACTCGCGGTCATGACCGAAGTGACACTCAAGGTCATGCCGAAGCCGGAGGCCGAGCGGACGCTGGTGCTGCGCGGCCTCGACGACGTCACCGCCAACAAGGCGATGACCGCGGCGCTGGGCTCGCCGTTCGACGTCTCGGGCGCGGCGCATCTGCCTGGTTCGGCGCTGCGCTCCGGAACCGGCGCGCTCGCCGGCCTCGCAACCTCCGGCCAGCCGGTCACGCTGGTGCGGCTCGAGGGGATTTCGGCCTCGGCGATCCACCGGGCCGCTTCGTTGAGCCAGACCCTCTCGTCCTATGCAACGGTCGACGTCCTTGCTGACGATGCTTCTGCTGCGATCTGGAGCGCGCTGCGCGACGTCTTGCCGTTCGCCGCGAACGGCGCGCTCGGGACCTGGCCGGTGTGGCGCATCGTTTGCCCGCCGGCCTCGGGTGGCGCGTTCGGCCAGGCGCTGGCGCGTGAGACCGGCGGCGAGGTGATCTATGACTGGGGCGGCGCGCTGATCTGGGCCGCGGTGCCGCCCAACGCCGACGCGCATGCCGTGCTGGTCCGCAGCCATGTCGAGGCGATCGGCGGACACGCCACCTTGATCCGGGCCAGCGAAGATGTGCGCCGCGCGGTCGACGTGTTCCAGCCGCAGGCGGCCGGGCTTGCCGCGCTCGGCGAGCGGGTGCGGGCGAGCTTCGATCCGCGATCGGTGCTCAACCGCGGCCGGATGATACGAGGCGGGGGTGCATGAAGACCGAATTTTCCCTGGCTCAGCTTGCCGATCCCGACATCCAGGAAGCCGACAAGATCCTGCGCGCCTGCGTGCATTGCGGCTTCTGCACCGCGACCTGCCCGACCTATGTCCTGCTCGGCGACGAACTCGATAGCCCGCGCGGCCGCATCTATTTGATCAAGGAGATGCTGGAGAAGGACAAGCCGCCGACGGCTGAGGTGGTCAAGCATATCGACCGTTGCCTGTCGTGCCTTGCCTGCATGACCACCTGTCCGTCGGGCGTGAACTACATGCACCTCGTCGACCAGGCCCGGGTCAGGATCGAGCGGGACTATCAGCGGCCGCTGACCGAGCGGCTGCTGCGGTCGGTGCTCGCTTTCGTGCTGCCGCGTCCCGGCCTGTTCCGGACCAGCATGATCCTGGCCGGGCTCGCCCGGCCGTTCGCAGCGCTGCTCCCGACGCCGTCGGTCGGCGCGGCGAGCCCCGGCCTGCTGCGGCGGATCAAGGCGATGCTGGCGCTCGCGCCGCGCGGCCTGCCGCAGCCGGGACCGGCAGCGGGAACCGTGTTTGCGCCAATCGGGCGGCGCCGCGGCAGGGTCGCGCTGCTGCAGGGCTGCGCCCAGCAGGTGCTGGCGCCGCGGATCAATCAGGCCGCCATCAACGTGCTGACCCGGCACGGCGTCGAGGTGGTGCTGGTCAGGGACGAGCAATGCTGCGGCGCGTTGACCCATCACATGGGACAGGACGGCGACGCGCTGGCGCGCGCGCGGGCCAACATCACGGTGTGGCAAAGGGAAGCGGACCAGAACGGGCTCGACGCCATTCTGGTGACGACCTCGGGCTGTGGGACAGTTGTCAAAGACTACGGCTACCTGCTGCGCGAGGACAAAGCATTCGCCGGGCCGGCGCAGCGAATCTCGGCGCTGGCGAAGGATATCACCGAGTATCTCGCCGGCCTCGAGCTCGCGCCTTCAACGCAGATAGGCGATGTCACCGTCGCCTATCACTCGGCTTGTTCGTTGCAGCATGGACAGAAAATCACTCAACTTCCGAAAGAATTGCTTTCCAAGAATGGATTCGTGGTGAAAGATGTACCCGAGAGCCATTTGTGTTGCGGTTCGGCGGGGACCTACAACATTCTCCAGCCCGACATTGCGAGCAGATTGCGCGATCGCAAGGTCGCCAATATTGCGCTTGTCAAACCGGACATGATCGCCGCGGGCAATATTGGGTGCATGGTTCAGATTGCCGGCGGTACGTCAGTTCCTGTGGTGCACACGATTGAGCTTCTCGATTGGGCGACAGGAGGTCCCCGGCCAGGATTGAATTGATCGACTGCCACTCGAGCATGATCCGGACCTCAGCCTTGCCCTGACGCAACGTGCCTGACGCAACATGTCTGACGCAATGTGTCTGAAGCAATGTGAAAGTCAGGCGCTTCCCTGCCACAGACGCGAAGCGATCGCGCGGCCATCATGCCCGACAAGTGAAGTGGAGGGCGCCTCTCCCCGAGGCGCAGCCAACGACCGGCAAGCGATCACTTCAATACGCGGTGGACTCAAATCAGCGGCAATAGGAGGACCACAATGGCGAAGTCGAAGAAGGCAAAGAAAAGCAAGAAGGCCAAAAAGGCCAAGAAGGCGGTAGCGGCCAAGAAGAAGTCGGCCAAGAAGTCCGCAAAGAAGTCGGCCAAGAAGGCCGCGAAGAAGTCTGCAAAGAAATCGGCGAAGAAGTCAGCCAAGAAGGCTGCCAAGAAAGTTGCGAAGAAGGCTGCTCCGAAGAAGGCCGCACCCAAGAAGGCTGCGAAGAAAGCTGCCAAGAAGAGCGCTCCGAAGAAGGCCGCCGCGCCGAAGCCGGCCGCCCCGGTTGCAGCCACGCCGGCGCCCGAGCCTGCGCCGCAGCCGGCCCCGAGCTGGGCCACGCCGAGCCACGAGCCGGCGCCGAGCTGGGGCACCTCCGATGGTGAGCACCACTGACCGAACCTGCACCGGTTCATCCGACCGAAGCCGCAGCGGACGCCGCTGCGGCTTTTTCCGTGTCAGTGGTCCGTAGTTTTGCGGAGAAGACGATTCGCGTCGGCACCGCCCGCAGTGTGTCGAACCGTTGCTCATTTCCGGCTGAGCGGGTCGTTCAACCGGAACGGGAGCCTCAGTTTTGTGGTGCAAATGCAACACCCATCAACCAACGTGTGCCGGGACTGCCAGAACGCCTAAAAAGTCGGCAGATGCATGTCTTTTCGCCTTCTCCAAAAGGGAGCTGCGTTTCAGATTGATCACACACGATTGAGTTGCAGTCCGTTATCGCGCGCCCTGGGGGCCACCGGAGCTGGGCTGTCTGGACATTTGGATGGGGACCGTCATGAAGAAACTGGCTTTGTTAGCAACGGCGCTAGCAATGATTTCGAGCTCGGCAATGGCAGCTGACATGGCGGTGAAGGCCGTCAAGGCGCCGCCGCCGGCTCCCTTCGATCCCTGGGATATCGCCTTCGGCGCCGGCATCGTCAGCGACTACATCTTCCGCGGCGTCACGCAGTCGAACCATAATCCATCGGTCACCGCCTATTTCGAGCCGCGCTACAACGTCAACAAGGACCTGCAGCTCTACATCGGCACCTCGACCGAAAGCATCTCCTTCGCCAACCGTGCTGCGGCGGAAGTCGACGTCTACGGCGGTATCCGCCCGACCTTCGGCGCCTTCGCCTTCGACATCGGTGTCTGGGGTTACCTGTATCCGGGCGGAACCTGCTACTTCGGCGCCGCTACCGACACTGCGGGCAAACCGCTCGGCAACGAGTGCCTGACCAATTTCCTGCCGAACGGCAACGTGATGAAGAAGGACGTCTCGTTCTTCGAGGTCTACGGCAAGGCGACCTGGACCATCAACGACAACTGGGCGTTCACGATCAACGAATACTACTCGCCCAACTTCCTGAACACCGGCGCCTGGGGCAACTATTCGTCGATCATCGGCAAGTACACCGCGCCCAGCACCGTGTTCGGCACCAGCGGCGTCGGCCTGTATGTGTCGGGTGAGTTCGGCCGGCAGTGGCTCGGCACCTCCGACAGCTTCTACGGCGTCCCGGCGTTCCCGAACGGCATCAAGTATGCCGACTACAACACCTGGAACATCGGCATCGGCTTCACCTACAAGGTGTTCACGCTCGATCTGCGCTATTCCGACACCGACATGTCGAAGGGCAATTGCAGCGCCTTCACCAGCGATTACACCGCGGGCGGCACCACCAACGTCACCCCGATCAATCCGGGCGGCACTGGTTCCAACTGGTGCGGTGCGGCTGGTATCGCCAAGCTCTCGGTCGACCTGACCGCGATGTCCAATCTGAAGTAATTTCCCTTTCCGGGATCAATGGGGCGGCAGAGCAATCTGCCGCCCTTTTTGTTTTCGGCGGCTTTGTTTTTCACCTCTCCCCACCGGGGAGAGGTGAACCGCACCTCTGGCCCTCGCTTCGCTCGCCTATGACGCGGGAGCCTCGACCCTGTCGTGCAGGGTGAAGCGGTCGCCGTCACGGACCAGCGCGACGTTGCGCTGATGGAAGGCGTCGAGCGTCGAGCGATGGCCGATCGACACCACCGCGGTATCGGGCAGGCTGTCGGCGAGCAGCCTGTAGAGCGCGGCTTCGGACGGCTCGTCGAGCGAGGCTGTCGCCTCGTCCAGAAACAGGAATTGCGGTTGATGCAGCAGCGCCCGCGCGATGCCGAGCCGCTGCTGCTCGCCGAGCGACAGCATCCGGTTCCAGTGCGCCTCCTCCGCGAGCCGCGCCGCGAGCTGCGGCAATCCGACGGCGGTGAGGATCTCGCGGACCCGCCCCGCATCGAATTGCGCGGCCGCGCCCGGATAAACCACGGCGTCGTGCAACGACCCGATCGGCAGATAGGGATGTTGCGGCAGCATCATCAGGCTGGCATTCGCGGGGACATTGATCGCGCCCTTGCCGAACGGCCAGATGCCGGCGATGGCACGGAACAGCGTCGACTTGCCGGCGCCCGAGGGGCCGGTGACCAGGGTGCGTTGGTGGTTGGGAAGCTTGAAGCCGTCAGCCGCGAGCAACGGTTTGCCGTCGGGCAGGGTGACCACGAGGTCGTCGAGTTCGATGCCGTCGCGGCCTGCGGGTTTGACGCGGATGATGTCCTGCCGCTGCGCGAAAGCATCGCCGCCGCGGATCGAGCCCTCGAAGCCGTCAAGACGTGCGACCACCGATTGCCATTCGGCCAGCGTCCGGTAGGCGGTGATGAAGAAGGACAGTGAATCCTGCACGCTGCTGAAGGCCGACGCGGTCTGCATCATGCCGCCGAGCTGGATCTTGTTGGCGAAATAGGCCGGCGCGATCAGCACGTAGGGGAAGATTACAGCGGCTTGCGAATAGGTCGCGGTGAAGGCGGTCAGTTTCTTGGTTCGTTGCATGATGTCGAGCCAATTCCCGACCACGAATCCGAACCGATTGAGCAACCGCGTGCGCTCGGCCGGTTCGCCCTCGAGCAGCGCGATCTGCTCGGCGTTCTCGCGGGTACGCACCAGGTTGAAGCGGAAATCGGCTTCGAACCGCTGCTGCCGGAAATTGAGGTCGACCAGCGGCCGGCCGATCAGATGGGTCAAGGTTGTGCCGAGGATCGCGTAGACCAGCGCGCCCCAGACCAGATAGCCGGGAAACGCGATGTCGTTGCCGAACAGATGCAGCGGCGCCTGATTGGACAGGCCCCACAGGATCACCACGAAGGACGCAAGCGTGACCACGGAGCTCAACAGTCCGATCCCGAGCGTCAGGGTCTGTTCGACGAAACGCTGGGTGTCGTCGGCGATACGCTGGTCCGGGTTGTCGGCGGCATCACCGAGCAGCTGCATGCGATAGTGGTTGGCATCGTGCAGCCAGCCGCCGAGATAGCGCGTGGTCATCCAGCGTCGCCAGCGGATCTGCAGCCATTGATTGAGGTAGAGCTGGTAGACTTTCAGGCCGATCCAGAACGCCGCGAGCACGCAGAAATAGCCGATCTGATAGCTGAAGACCGCCTGATCGCGCTCCTGCAGCGCGTTGTAGAAAACATTGTTCCAGCGGTTGAACAGCACGGTGAGAAAGACGCTGGCGAGCTCGATGACGATCACCGCCGCCAGCAAGCCACGGCCGGCCCATTTGTCCTCGGAGTTGAAATAGGGCGAGGCGATGCGCCACACCGTCGCGAGCGTCGAGCGAATGTTTTTCACAGATTATCGTCTCCGGGGAAGCGGCCGCAAAGGCCTGAAGAGTCGGGACAATCGGCGTGGGCCTCGACTAAAGTCGTAAGCCTGGCATGCAAGCGTTGGCTTGTCCCGGCGATCGAGTCAACCCTAGCATGACGACAACGGCGAGGGGCGGGGGACCTTCGATTTTTCGCGAGGATGTGAGCGATCCTTACCGATCGTTCATTCGCGAGCCGGGGCTAGAGACTTTTCCGACGGACTCCCGCAATCGCGCCAGCGCGCCTGCCAGCACCGATGCCGGCGCGCTGCATAAGAATGTGGGAAGGACCCTGAGATGAATACCTGGAATCAAATCTACAATCCGCTCGGCAATGCCGGGCTATCGACGCTCGCCGCCGCCGTTCCCGTGGTCACGCTGCTGGTCCTGATCGCGAGCGGCAAGGTGAAGGCGCACATCGCCGCCATCATCGCCGTGATCGTGACCAACCTGATCACGATCTTCGTCTTCACCATGCCGGCCGGCATGTCGATCCGTGCGTCGATCCTCGGCATCGTCACCGGGTTCTTCCCGATCGGCTGGATCGTGCTCAACGTCATCTTCCTCTATCAGGTCACGGTGAGGTGCGGGAAGTTCGAGCTGTTGAAGCGCGCGGTCGGCGGCGTCACCGAGGATCGCCGGCTGCAGCTCTTGCTGATCGCGTTCTCGTTCGGCGCCTTCTTCGAAGGCGCCTCGGGCTTCGGCACGCCGGTCGCGATCACCGGCGCGGTGCTGATCGGGCTCGGCTTCTCGCCGCTCGCAGCCTCCGGCCTGTCGCTGATCGCGAACACCGCCCCGGTCGCCTTCGGCGCGCTGGGGACGCCGATCCAGGGCCTCGCCTCGGTCACCGGGCTCGATCCCTACATCCTCGGCGCCATGGTCGGCCGGCAGTTGCCGCTGTTCTCGCTGATCGTGCCGTTCTGGGTGGTGTGGGCATTCGCGGGCTGGCGCGGCATGAAGGAAGTGTGGCCGGCGATCCTGGTCACCGGCGTGTCGTTTGCGGTCCCGCAATTCGTGATCTCGAACTACATCAATCCCTGGATCGTCGACATCGGCGCCTCGCTGATCTCGATGGGCGCGCTGATCCTGTTTCTCAAGGTCTGGCAGCCGGAGCATCTCTGGCTGTCGCCGAAACTGCGCGGCCGCGATGAATCGGCGGCGACGATGGCCTCCGCCCCGCCGCTCGACAAGACGCCGCTGACGCAAGGCGAACTCTGGAGCGCACTGCTGCCGTGGATCATCGTCTGCGTCCTGATGCTGATCTGGGGCAACGGTGCCTTCAAGGCCTGGGCCAACGCCAACTTCGTCTGGAACTATCCGGTCCCTGAGCTCGACAAGCTGATCTTCAAGGTGCCGCCGGTGGTGCCTAAGCCGACGGCGGAAGGCGCGGTGTTCGGCTTCACCTACCTGTCGTTCACCGGCACCGGCTTGCTGATCGCGGCGATCATCTCGGGTCTGTTGATGGGCTTCTCGCCGCTCAAACTGGTCGCAGAATATGGTCGCACCATCCGCCTCTGCGCGATCTCGCTGATCACGATCTCGGCGATGTTGGCGATCGGGACGCTGACCCGGCTGTCCGGCGTCGATGCCACCCTCGGCCTCGCCTTCGCCGCGACCGGCGTGCTCTACCCGTTCTTTGGCACCCTGCTTGGCTGGCTCGGCGTGGCGCTGACCGGATCGGACACCTCGTCCAACATCCTGTTCGGCAATCTGCAGAAGATCACCTCCGAGCAGCTCGGCCTGCCGCCGGTGCTGATGGCGGCGGCGAACTCCTCGGGCGGCGTGATGGGCAAGATGATCGACGCGCAATCGATCGTGGTCGCCTCGACCGCGACCAACTGGTACGGCCACGAGGGCTCGATCCTGCGCTACGTGTTCCTGCACTCGATCGTGCTGGCGTGTCTGGTCGGCCTGTTCGTGACGCTGCAGGCCTACGTCTACCCGTTCACTGCAATGGTCTTGAAATAACGAGGCGAGGCGTCGCCCAAACCAGGATCCCCGTGGGTGCGAGCCCGCGGGGATTTTGCGTTTCCAGGATCTTTTCCCGCGCGGCCAAGCTGGCCAATCGCGGCCTCGTCCCATACAAGGGCGGCGTCGCAATTGCGGGGAATGGCATGAGCTCGATGCAGCGGATTTTGAACGGCGGCGTGGCGGTGCTGGCGTTGGTTTCAGCGGCGCTTGCCGCGGTTCCGGCCAAGGCTCAGGAGGAATTCCCGTTCGGCTTCGTGATGACGCTCGATGCCGCGCGCATGCCGGGCTCGAAGCGGATTCCCTCGATCGAGGTCGGCGACAATGGCGAGGTGATCCTCGAGCTGTGGTGCGATGGCGGCAAGGGCCAGTTCTCGGTTGCCGGCAACACCATCGTGTTCGTGCCCGGCGCGCTGGAGAACCGCACCTGCACGCCGGACCGGGCGCAGGCCGACAAGGATCTGCTGGCGGCGCTCGGCGACATGACGAGCTGGCGGCGGCAGGGGGATCAGGTCACGTTCATCGGCAGCAAGCAGCTGCGCTTCGTGATCAACAGCAACTGATCGAAAGCGTCGTGCCGGCGCTCAGGGCGTCGCGATCAATCCGCTCGCGGTGGCGACGATCCAGCGGTTGCCCCAGCGCACGATGGAATCGACCCGCCCGAGGCCGGGGACGACGTCGCCGCGCGCGGCCATCTTGACGCCCTCCGGCCCTTCGAGCACGGCGGTGCCGTCGCGGACCTCGACCACCGACCATCCGGGAATCGTGCTCGGCCGCGTTTCCGGTCCCGCCGAAAGCAGCGGCTTTGATCCGAGCGCGGCGGCTTGCGCGCCGAGCGTCGTGGGCGCTGCCCCCAGCACTTGCGGGCGCGGGTTGGCGACGGGCTTGGGAATGCTGCCGGTGACCGATGGCTCGGCGTTGGACGCGGTCCGGCGCGGGCTTTCGCTCTTTCGGCTCGGCGGTGCCTCCGCAACGTGCGGGGCCGGCGCCTCCTTCTGGGCCACCGGGACCGGCGCGGGACCCACGAAGTCATGCCAGTTGGCGCCGCCGGTCCAGCCCAGCACGAAGCTCGCGGCGAGCGCGGTGGCTGCCAGCAGCGCGGTGCCGATGCGGTCGGCGAACGGCTCCCGCAGCAGCAGGGCGGCGTCGTGATTCTCGCTGGAGACGTCCCAGAGGTCCGCCGTCTGCGCCGGCGAATGACCCTCCGTCGCATCTGACGGCCAGATGCTCTCAGGATTGATCGGCTCGCGGTCTTGCATGGCGTGACCTGTGTTCGATGACGCAAAGGATGATCCTCGAAACTAAATCGAGCCTTAATTTTCGGTGACCGAACTGCGGCAGCACGAAGTCTTTTGGTCGCAGGTCCCCGTAAATGCCCGGGGGCGCTCGCACGCAGCGGTCGTTTCCGGACGTCGTCTCCGCAAACCGGGTCGTTTCGGCGTGCGGCCGCGGCTATAGCGGTCGCATGCTTGATTTCGCCGCACAATATGCCGCCTTTCAACGCCGCGACCCGGCCTGGGACGGCGTCGTGTTCGTCGCGGTCAAGACCACGGGCGTGTATTGCCGCCCGGTCTGTCGGGCGCGCACGCCGCTCGCCCGCAATGTGCGGTTCTATGGCAGCGCGGCGTCAGCCGAGCGCGCCGGCTTCCGGCCCTGCCTGCGCTGCCGTCCCGAGGCGGCGCCGTTCTGCCCGGCATGGAAGGGCACCAGGACGACCGTCGAGCGCGCGCTGGCGCTGATCGAAGCCGGCGCACTCGACCGCGGCAATGTCGCGGCGCTGGCCGACCGGCTCGGCATCGGCACGCGGCATCTGTCGCGGCTGTTCGCCGAGCACCTCGATGCCTCGCCGCTGCAGGTCGCATTGTCGCTGCGCGTGCAGCGCGCCAAGCGCCTGATCGACGGCGGCGATCTTGCGCTCGCGCTGGTGGCGCAACGTGCCGGCTTCTCCAGCGCAAGGCGCATGAACGCCGCCTTCGCAAAACTCTACGGCCGCTCTCCCGCCTCGTTGCGACGGAAGCGGCCGCCAGGCGTCATGCTGCAATGAACCCAACGGAGATCAGCGAATGGCCAGGAGCTACGGCACCGTCAGTGCCGAACGGAAACTCACGATGAGCGGCCTCGAATTCGTCCAGGGGCTCGCCTCCGGCGCCTTGCCGCTCAACACCATCGCGCGGACCCTCGGCTATGATGTCACTGAGGCCGAACGCGGCCGCGTCGTCGTCACGCTGCTGCCGACGGATGCGCATCTCAATCCGGCCGGCACCGTGCATGGCGGTCTCACCGCGACGCTGCTCGACAGCTGCATGGGACTTGCGGTGCAGTCGATGCTCGACGCCGGAACGAGCCAGACCACGCTCGAGTTCAAGATCTCGCTGCTGCGGCCGATCACGCCCGACACTGGCCCGATCCGGGCCGAGGGCCATGTGCTCAATTGCGGACGTCGCGTCGGCACCGCCGAAGGCAGGGTCACCGACGCCAAGGGACGGCTGCTCGCGCATGGCACGACGACGTGCCTGATCTTTCCTGCTTGATGCGGAATACCTGGAGAGACTGAGCCGGCACCGCACCAGGAGATGCGATGCCGGCCCAGAAGGTTGGAGCGTGTCTGGTCGACGAAGGGTCGGTTCAACCCGCGTAACCACTCTGCTCGGGCAGGCGAATGAGGCCGAGCTGCAGCATGGCAGTGATCGCATCTTCCTGTCCGAGCTCCTCGGCGATCCGTCCGTCCTGCACGCGCAGCACGGTCGTGCCGGCGAATGTCATCTTGCGGCCCGAAGCCGCGGGCAGCGAGCCGAGCCGGAAGTCGCTGAACGCTGGCCCGGTGTGCGTGCCGCCGCCTTCCCAGCGGCCGACGACGAGGTCGCCTTCCGCGACGAGATCGCCGACGCCCCAGAAATTGAGATCCGGAAACGCCTCGCGAAACTCGGTCATGAACTGCGTGACCGCGGCGCGGCCCTTCTTCGGTTCGTGCATCGGGTAGTGCACCACGATGTCTGACGCCGCGAGTTCTTCGATGATGCGCGGATTCCACGGGTTGCCCCAGAACTCCTTGAACCATCGGCCGACTACATTTTTGTTTTGCTCTGACATCTCATCGTCTCCAATTGCGCGTTGCCGGTTTCACGACCGGTGCTGTGTCAATGCGCGCATTAGGCAATGCGAGACGCGTGCCGCACCACCCGATTCCGGATCGGGCGCGCGGTCAGCCTTCAGACGAAATTCCGCTTTGTCGACATGATGCTTGGCGCCGCTTCCCGAACGTCGTCGAGTAATCGGGAAGCGGGTGGCTCAACGCCACACCGACTTGTCGGCGTCCCAGCGCTGGCCCTTGAACTCCTTGAGCAGCGCGTCGATCGCGCCGTTGTCGTCCTTGGTCTCGCTGCCTTCCTCGTCGCTGCTCGAATCGTCGGACAGATTGAGCTTGGCGCCGGCACTGTCGTCCGAGGTCGAGACCGTCGGGCTCGAGACCCACAGCATCAGTTTGTCGGAGCTGCCGGGCTTGTCGGGCGAGACGAGGGCGGTGACCTCGTAGTTCTGGGTGAGGCCGAGCGCAGGGTAGATCGAGCTCGGCCGCTTCAGCACCAGCTTGAGCTTGCCGGTGTTCGCATTCCAGGTTGCGGAGGCGGGCTTTGCCGCCAGTGTCTTCGCCAGCACGCCCGCGATCGCGGACGCGAGCTTGTCCTTGTTGATCCTGTCGCCATCGCGCCAGTCGGCGGCGGCAAAGCGGATGGTTCGGTCCATCTCGACCACGCCGCTGGTCCAGCCGGCCGCGGTGACGCCGGGCGCCGCTTTCGCCTTGGCGAGCAGCGCGCTGGCGTGCTCGGGATCGACGGTGAGGTTGATGGTCTGCTCGCCTGAGCGCAACGCATCGCAGGTCACCGGGAGGCTGGAGGTGCCGATCTCGACGGCCTCGCCCTTCAGGCTCTTGAGGAAGTCGGATGCTGCATCGAGCTTCACCCGCACGCCGATCGATTCCGGCGAGACGTCGGTAAAATCCTTCGGCTGCGGCGTGATGCCGTCCTCGGTGGCCTGGTTGTCCTGGAATTCCTTCTCGCTGAGATCGGAATTATCCGTCGAGGCGACCTCGGTCACGGTCTGGCCGATCGTGATCTGGCCGCGGAACTCAAAGCTGTCGCCGGTCTGCTTGCGGTTCAGCTTGACGGTGACCGGCTGCTTGTCGGCGACGCTCTGGGTGGTTCCGGAGAGGGTCTGGCCGCTGATGGCGAGGTTAGCGACGAAGCGGTCCTTGCGGTCGGAGCTCTTGTCGGCGGGATAGCAGACATCGAGCACCGCCGCGGTTACGGTCTTGCCCTGGCGGGTTTCCTTCAGGACGACGTCGGCATTGCCGTCCATCAGGCCGTCGATCGCGGTGAAGTAGCGCGTCTCGGGGCCGCCACTGGCTGCCGGCTTGGTTTGCAGCTTCATCTGGGCGAGGGCAGGCGCCGAAGCGACGGCAAGACCGAGCAGCAGGAGCGGGAGCGCGCGCATACGATAAGTCCTCGAAGGGCAGAATCGGTTCCGTCGTAACTAGCAAACCTCCGTGTCATTGCGCAAAAAAGAAGGCCGCGTGACGGCGGCCGCCGCGGTTGGACGAAGTGACTTCTGGCACTGTCACGGCAAATGGAGCGTGCCGCGCGTCATGCGCGCGGGTCAGGGTCCTCGCCGCTCTCCAGCCTGCCGCGCAGCGTCGTCACGACGCGGGCCACGGTTTCGATGTCCTTCACGGACAATCCGTCGGCGAGGCGGTTCACCCACGGCAGTTGCAGGCGCATCGCCGCGTCGAAGGCTTGCCGGCCCTTGTCGGTCAGCACCACGAGTTGGGCGCGGCGGTGATGCGGGTTGGTCTCGAAGGTGACGAGCCCGTCCCTTGCGAGGTCGTTGACGATCCGCTGCACGTTCTGCCGGGCAGCGCCGAGGTCGCGCGCCAGCCATGCCACTGGTTGCGGGCGTTCGGCGGCGACGATGGCGCCGAGGATCTGCCAGCGGGCGCTGGTCAGCCCGAGCCCGGCCACCATCCGGTCGCCTGACGTGAACAGCAGGCTGTTGAGCCTGAACAGGTCGAGAATCAGGCCGCTCAGGGCTTCACCCGCCGGCGTTCGCTTGGTCTGGGGCATTTGTCACCATAGCGGTATATTGACATCATAATGTCAATATTGATACGTATCCATCAGATCGAACTGACATCATAGCACCATATCAAAGGAGTAAACCATGCCGCAGATGCGCCCCCTGGACCCCGCGTTCCCGATCGACCGTCAGCTCGCGGTCGACGCCACCAACGTCGTGCTGGTCAACCTCTTCACACTCGATGCGGCCGACGAGGACAGTTTCCTCAGGGCTTGGCAGGACGACGCCGCGATCATGAAGCGGCAGCCCGGTTTTATTTCGACCCAGCTGCATCGCGCGCTGGGTGACAGCCCGGCCTATCTGAATTACGCGGTCTGGGAATCCACGGCCGCCTTCCGTGCCGCGTTCATGAACCCGGAGTTCCGGGCCAAGCTTTCGGCCTATCCGGCCTCGGCGGTAGCGTCACCGCATCTGTTCCGGAAGGTCGCGGTGCCGGACATCTGCGTCGCGTAAGGCACGGAAAATTTTTGGCTGAACCAGCATCCCCGCACACGCCGTACGCCTCTCCCGCAAGCGGGAGAGGGAGCGCAACGGCATTCGGGGCGACGTCCGACTTGCTCAACCGTTGATCGCCATCAGAACGGCGAGCGTGGCGACACCGGTCAGAAAGGCGATGTCGAGAAATCGCAGCGGCGCTTTTGGACGATGACCGATCGAACCGGCGATAACGTAATAGAGGCTATAGCCCGCGCCGAGAACGGCGAACGTCAGCGTCTGCTTGAACCAGAACGTCACGACGACCGCAACAGCGTCCATGTCGTCCTGGGCATAGGCGCCCAATGCGAGCACCGCGCCGATCGCGTAGAACAGCGCCAGCGTTGTCGTCAGTGATCTGGCGTCGCGGGACATCGGATCGTCCTTACATCTCGATCGTGATCAAATCGCAAAAAAGAAGGCCGCCCGGAGGCGGCCTTCAATCTTGATACGGAGGTGCAGCGGGGGGCTCAGAAGCCGCCCATGCCGCCCATCCCACCCATGCCGCCGCCGCCCGGCATCGCCGGCGCCGCGTCCTTCGGCACTTCGGCGACCATGGCCTCGGTGGTGACCAGCAGGCCGGCGACCGAGGAGGCGTCCTGCAAGGCGGTGCGCACCACCTTGGCGGGGTCGATAATGCCCTTGTCGACCATGTCGACATAGTCCTCGGTCTGGGCGTCGAAGCCGAAAGTCTCCGACTTGTTCTCGAGGATCTTGCCGACCACGATCGAGCCCTCGACACCGGCGTTCTCCGAGATCTGGCGAACCGGAGCCTCGAGCGCCTTGAGCACGATGTTGATGCCGGCCTGGACGTCGGCATTCGGGTTGGTGAGACGGCCGACCGCCTTCTTGGCGCGCAGCAGCGCCACGCCGCCGCCCGGCACGATGCCTTCCTGCACAGCGGCGCGGGTTGCGTTCAGCGCGTCCTCGACACGGTCCTTCTTCTCCTTGACCTCGACCTCGGTCGCGCCGCCGACCTTGATGACGGCAACGCCGCCGGCGAGCTTGGCAAGGCGCTCCTGCAGCTTTTCACGGTCGTAGTCCGAGGTGGTCTCCTCGATCTGCGCCTTGATCTGGCCAACGCGGGCGTCGATGTCCTTCTTCTTGCCGGCGCCCTTGACGATCGTGGTGTTCTCCTTGTCGATCACGATCTTGCCGGCGCGGCCGAGCATGTTCACCGTGACGTTCTCGAGCTTCATGCCGAGGTCGTCGGAGATCAGCTGACCGCCGGTCAGGATCGCGATGTCCTCCAGCATCGCCTTGCGGCGATCGCCGAAGCCCGGCGCCTTGACGGCGGCGACCTTGAGGCCGCCACGCAGGCGGTTGACCACCAGCGTCGCCAGCGCCTCGCCCTCGACGTCCTCGGCGAGGATCAGCAGCGGACGGCCGGACTGCACCACGGCTTCCAGCACCGGCAGCATCGACTGCAGGCCGGACAGCTTCTTCTCGTGCAGCAGGATGTAGGCATCCTCGAGCTCGGCGGTCATCTTCTCGGCGTTGGTGATGAAGTAGGGCGAGAGATAGCCGCGGTCGAACTTCATGCCCTCGACGATGTCGACCTCGGTCTCGAGCGACTTGTTCTCCTCGACGGTGATGACGCCCTCATTGCCGACCTTCTGCATCGCCTGCGCGATCATCTTGCCGATCGCGGCGTCGCCATTGGCCGAGATGGTGCCGACCTGGGCGACTTCCGACGAGGATGCGACCGGCTTGGCGCGCTTCTCGATGTCCTTGATCACGGCGGCGACCGCGGTGTCGATGCCGCGCTTGAGGTCCATCGGGTTCATGCCGGCGGCAACCGACTTGGCGCCCTCGCGAACGATGGCCTGGGCCAGCACGGTCGCGGTGGTGGTGCCGTCACCGGCGGTGTCGTTGGTCTTGGAAGCGACCTCGCGCAGCATCTGCGCGCCCATGTTCTCGAACTTGTCGTCGAGCTCGATCTCCTTGGCGACGGTGACGCCGTCCTTGGTGATGCGGGGAGCGCCGAACGACTTCTCGATGACGACGTTGCGGCCCTTCGGGCCGAGCGTCACCTTCACGGCGTTGGCGAGCACGTCGACACCGCGCAGCATGCGGTCGCGGGCGTCTCCGGCGAATTTTACGTCCTTGGCAGCCATTGATTTGAACTCCTGATTGAATGAATGTCGTTGTTTGCCGCTTGATCGCCGTGTCCACTTCCCCTCTCCCCTTGTGGGAGAGGGTGGACGCGATGCGAAGCATCGCGGACGGGTGAGGGGTCTGTCTCCGCGGATAGAGACCCCTCATCCGGCGCGCCTTGCGCGCCACCTTCTCCCACAAGGGGAGAAGGGAAGAGGTCGCCGTGCAGAAGCAGCGGCCCTCGGAGTTCGTGGGCTTACGCCAGCACGCCCATGATGTCGGACTCCTTCATGATCAGGAGCTCCTGGTTGTCGAGCTTGACCTCGGTGCCCGACCACTTGCCGAACAGCACGCGGTCGCCGACCTTGAGGTCGATCGGGATCAGCTTGCCGGCTTCGTCACGGCCGCCCGGGCCGACGGCGACGATCTCGCCCTGCGACGGCTTCTCCTTGGCCGAGTCCGGAATGATGATGCCGCCCTTGGACTTCTCCTCGGCATCGATGCGCTTGACCACGACGCGGTCATGCAGTGGGCGGAAGGTGGATTTAGCCATGACGTTCCCTCTTAAAGGTCCTCTTGGAGGCTTGGTTTCAGGTCCGGTTCATCGAGACCGGTGTTGAATGCCGGCCCGGTCGGCGCCAGGCAGGACGCCCGACGCATTTAGCAATCGTGGTGCAAGAGTGCTAATTGTGGGCCGGGAAATATGGCTTGGCGCAGTTTCTGTCAAGCAAACGGGTTAAGGCCTTGGTGAGGCCAATATAGGATGGTGGACCGGAAACCAAATCGTAGCGATGACGTAATTTTGTCAGACGTCATTGCTCCGTCTTAAGTTTTACGCTTGGCTGCATGACGGGTGCGGCCGGGACATAGTCGGGGGATACATATGATCATGTCACTCAACGCGCGATTGGTCGCACGGTTCGCGGCTGTTTCGGCGCTGACGACACTCTTGGGAGCGTGCGGCAGCATGAGCCTGCCGTCGCTGTCGTCGAACCCCGAGCCGGCGCCTTCTGAACCGGGAGTCGCCCCGGAAATGCCCGCGTCGATCCGCCCCGACGAGATCGTCGGCCGCTGGGGTCTCGCCTCGTTCCAGAATCCCGCCGACCGTGCCCGCACCGAGGCCGCCGCGCGCGGCCAGTGCAAGCAGCCTTACGTGATCGGCGCCGGCCAGAGCGGCGGCGTCATCATGCATCTGGCCGACCAGGCTACCCCGCAGGAATTGCGGCTGAAGGGTTCCCCGAGCGGCAAGAACTATATCGGCCCGCCCGGACCGGTGCCCGGCGAGCAGGACCGCGAGATCATCTCGTTCGACGGCAGGGTCCTGATCACCCGCTTCGTCGACAAGGACGCCGCCACCCGCTACGGCAACATGGTCTACGTCCGCTGCGCGCCAAGGGCGTAAGAGCGAGGCTGGTCCTTCCGTTCATCCTGGAGCCGCATCGGCAGTACACGTCTCCCCTTGTGGGAGAGGTCGAATTGCATCGCAGATGCAATTCGGGTGAGGGGTCTCTCTCCGCGAGTGACCCTCTCGCATTCCAAGTTCGCGGATAGAACCCCTCATCCGGCGCGGATTGCATCCGCGCCACCTTCTCCCACAAGGGGAGAAGGGAAGCGGACAAGTCCAAGCAAACAAAAACGCCGGCCCTTGAGGCCGGCGTTCTTCGTAATGATCTGCCGATCTCAGTTGAACATCGCGTCGATGTCGTCCTGCGAGGCGTGGCCGGCGTCGCCGTCGAGCTTCGGGCCGTTGAGCAAGCGGGCATCGCCCTCGCGGGTGTCGACGATCGGCGGGGAGTGGCTCTTGATCGCGTCGACGCCGCCCCAGATGTTCATCATCTCGTTGATGTGCTGCTCGATGAACTTCATCGTCTGCATCACCTTGCTGATGCGCTGGCCGGTGAGGTCCTGGAAGTTGCAGGCCTCGAAGATAGAGACCACGCGCTCCTGGATATCTTCGCTGAGCCGCTTCTGCTGGTCGGGCGTGACGTTGTTGGCGAGCGCGGTCGCGGCCTGGTCGATCGCCTCGACCGCTTCGAGGATCTGCTGGGTGGCCTGTTCGGTGCCGCCGACCACGGCGCCGAGCTCGCCATTGACCTTGGCCATCTCCTCGCCGTTGAAGCTCTTGCCGTGCAGCACGGCGATCTCGCGCTTGGTGCGGCTGATCGCGTCGTGGATCAGGTCGAGCTCGACCTTGAGCTTCTCGCACTGTTCGACCTGCGCGCGGTAGGTCTCGAGCAGCGCGTGCGCTTCGGCGACCTCGCGGGCCACGATGGAATCGACGCTGTCGGCGGTGCGCTGGGCCGGTGCTGCGGCCATCTGGGCGCGGATCGAGCGAAGCTCGGCCATGATCTCGCGATGCATCGGACCGAGGTCGGCGCCGCCGGTCACTTCCGGCTCCGGCATCACAACCTCGCCCATCGCCTGCTCGACACGAAAACGCTTGCGCTTCACTGACATGATTTTCATTCCCGCCCCTTCACTGCAGTCCGTTCTAGACAGCGCGGATTTAACGTCAGGTTCACGCGGGAACAGTTTGCGCTGATCCTGCGCAACCTCAGGGATACTGCCGATTAACCATGACGCTGCGGCGTTCACGCAAAATAAACGCTACCCGGCAAAACCGCGCCGCATTGTCGACGTGGTGAATCGAAACGGCCGATCCGTTTACCAAACCGATGCGGTTTTCATTGCTTATTGACCACGTGCAACGGCGCATCACGCGCCCTCGCGCATCACGTCACGACGAAACCAGTACAGAGTACGTCGATGTTCAGGAAAACCACGCTTGCGCTGCTTGCCGGCGCCTCTTCGCTTATTGCCGTTCCCCATCATGCCATGGCGATCGACGCGTCGGCTCCGCCCGAGCCCACCGTGATCTACGCCAACCGGGGCGCGCCGCAGCCGCCGATGCGCACCGCCTATGTGCAGCCGCAACGCTCCAACATGGGCGGCGGCTTCATCGAATTCCTGTTCGGCGATGCGCCATCGTCGCAGGGTTATGCACCGCAGCCGATGTATCAGCAGCAGCCGGCCTATTACGGCAATCCCCAGGGGCTGCCGCCGATGGATCCGCAGCAGCAGATGATCCGCCAGCAGCAAGAGGCGGCGGGCGATCCGACGCAGCGTCCGTTCGATCCGCGCTATGAAAAGCAGCTGGTCGATTACAGCGGCAAGGAAGGCGTCGGCACCATCGTCGTCGATACGCCGAACAAGTTCCTCTATCTGGTGCAGGGCGACGGCCGCGCGCTGCGCTACGGCATCGGCGTCGGACGGCCCGGCTTCACCTGGGCCGGCGTCAAGACGATCTCCGCGAAGAAGGAGTGGCCGGCCTGGACGCCGCCGCCGGAAATGCTGGCGCGCCGTCCCGATCTGCCGCGCCACATGGAAGGCGGCCCGGAGAATCCGCTCGGGGCGCGCGCGATGTATCTCGGCTCGTCGCTCTATCGCATCCACGGCTCCAACGAGCCCTGGACGATCGGCACCAACGTCTCGTCCGGCTGCATCCGGATGCGCAACGAGGACGTGATCGATCTCTACGGTCGCGTCAATGTCGGCGCCAAGGTCGTCGTGATGTAATCGCGTAACCCAGCGCGAAGTAGAGCGCTGGGTTACGAAGTCCGCGTCGTCCCGGCGTAGGGCGGGACCCATCCCCACCTGTCATCGCCCGGCTTGATGTTCAGCCCGGGCGATCCAGTACGCCGTGGCCTCTCGGCTCAAGCACTGCGGTCTCCGGGATACTGGATCATCCGCCTGCGCGGGTGATGACACCGCGTGGTTGAGTCCGAATCAAAAACGGCCGCTCGATGAGAGCGGCCGTTTGTCGTTCAGGCGATGCGCACGCGTTTACGCGTAATCGCTGTTGTCGTCGCCGCCATTGTCGTCGAAGTCGTCGGCGTCTTGATCATCGTCGCTGTCCCGGTCGACCTGCGCCTGGTCGAACGCGCCGGCGCGCGAGCCGTAATCACTGTCGCGACCGGACGAACCGACATCGTTGATCCCGGCGTCACGCGCGAGGTCGCTCGACGACTGGTCGCCGCCCCACGGGCGCGAGCCGCCACCGAAATTGCCGGCATCGGCCAGCGACTGGTGACCGCCGCCGCCCATCATGCCGCGGATGCTGGAGAGCAGCAGTCCGCCGCCGACCACGCCGGCCGCGGCCGCAGCCGCTGTGCCGAGGAATGATCCGCCACCACCGCCGGGCGCGCCGCCGCCGAAGGCCGGGGGCTGCGGGCCGCCGTAAGGCTGGCCGTATTGGGGCTGATTGTATTGCTGCGGCGGCTGGCCATAGCCACCACCCGCCTGCTGGATCGCCTGGCCCGAGTTCCAGACCGGGCGGCTGCCGCCGATATCGGGCGCGCGCACCGGCGGCACCGAGCCGTGCGGCTGGCCTTGTCCCTGTCCGAAGATGGCATCGCGCATCGAATCGAGGAAACCACCTTGCTGCTGCGCCGGCTGCTGCTGGCCGACCGCGGCCTCGAGTTCCTGGATCCGGTCATGGGCGCGCTTCAGCGCCTCGTCCTGCACCAGTGCGGTCTGCACCAGCGCGTAGACCGCATTCGGCGCGCTGCGCAGGCCCTGCATGATCGCGGACATGGCCTCGCTGTCGCGCGGGGCATTCTCCAGCTTGGCGAGCCGGTCGAAGAGATCGTCGATCAATTGGCGTTCTTGCGGTGTCATGGCGTTCTCCATCGCGTCGATCGAATCGGCGCGCGGCTGATGTAGGACGGGCTTTGTGGCGCAAGGAGTGGGGGCCAGAATTAAATTTATGTATGCGACAATCCGACCGGGTGAATTTCGTGAACCTTATCAGGCCAGTGTAACTTTATTCAGGGCCAGCAGCGCGACGAAATCATCGCCCGAGAGATAGCCATGTTCGGTCTCGCGCTGCGTCGTCAGCGGGTCGAGGCCCTCAAGTGTTTCGTCGACGAAACCGGGATGGCACATCACCAGCCCGTCCTCGGGCATGCCGTCAAGAAAGCCGCGCATCAGTGCCGCGAAATCATTCTCGCGCGTAAAATCATAGGCGCCGGCGAAGGCTGGATTGAAGCGCAGGCCGGCTCGCTGCGCCTTGATCCGGAATTGGGTGCTGAGCACGTTCAGCACCAGCGCCTTCGGCGCCGTCAGCTGCCGCGCCAGCGGGCCTTCGCGTCCGCACTGCCGCACCCAGGCGTCCGGCGCGCGTTCCTTTACGGCGCGCAGGAAGCCGTCGCGCACCTGCGGGAAAAGCTGCGCGTGCTGGTGACCGTCGACGAAATCAGGCGCGCGGCCGAACAGGTCGTGGAACGCGTCGAGCTGCGCCAGCACTTCGGCGTGGACCAATTCGGCATCGAGCCGGTGCATCAGCCCGGCGCGCAACAACCTCGGAAAGGGCAGGAACATATCGCCGTCGAGCGGGCGGAAATGCATCGTCAGCGGCCGGAACGGCGCGGTCAGCGTGACGTGCAGTCCGATCGCGCAGCGCGGGCTTTTCGCCACCGACGCCTGCAGCGCGGCCGCCGCCTCGCGGCCGATCGCCGGCGTCACCATCATCACCGAGGTGGCATTGAGCCGGCCGCGCTCGATCAGGTCGCGGATCGCGCGGTTGACGCCGTCACTCAAGCCATAATCGTCAGCACACAGCCAGATCCGGCGCGGCGCGGTTTCGCTCATTCGGCGGCGGTCCGCTCGGTGGCGCTTTGCGCAGCGCCGCCGTCGGCGTGCTTCTCGGTGTGCTCGGCCACGAAGTAGATCGGCCGCGCCTTCAGCTCGGAGAGGATCTTGCCGATATATTCGCCGACGATGCCGATCATGATCAGTTGCACGCCGCCGATCGTCATCACGCCGATCATCAGCGACGGATAGCCGGGCACCTGCTTGCCGGTGGTCAAGACTTCCCACAGGATCGAAAGACCGAACAGGAAGGCCGCGCCGGCGAGCAGCGCGCCGAGCAGGCTGGCGAAGCGCAGCGGCGCCACCGAGAACGAGGTCAGGCCCTCGATCGAGAGGCCGATCAGCCGGCCGGCGTTGAAGGTGGTGACGCCGTGCGCGCGCGGCGCCGGCTCGTAGTCGACGCGGATCTGCTTGAAGCCGATCCAGCTGGCGAGGCCCTTGAAGAAGCGGTTGCGCTCCGGCAATTGCCGCAAGGCCGCGGCCGCACGCGGCGACAGCAGGCGGAAGTCGCCGGCATCCTCGGGGATCTGCTGCCGCGCGCCCCAGTTGATCAGCGAATAGAAGCCGCGCACGGCAAGCCGCCGCAACGCCGATTCATTGTCGCGATGCGCCTTCGCCGTGTAGACCACGTCGTAGCCGTCATCGATCCAGTGCGCGACCAGTTGCTCCACCAGCGTGGGCGGATGCTGGCCGTCGCCGTCCATGAACAGCACCGCGCCGCGGCGGGCATGGTCGAGGCCGGCCATCAGTGCCGCCTCCTTGCCGAAATTGCGCGACAGCGACACCACCTGCAGGTCGAGCCCGTCGGCGGGCAGGCCGCGGGCGATCGCCAGCGTGTTGTCGGCGCTGCCGTCGTCGACATAGACCACCTCGCAGGCAAGTCCGTAACGGGCACGCAGCGACCTTGCGAGGTCGATCAGCCGTTGGTGCAGCGCACTGAGCCCGGCGGCCTCGTTATAAACGGGTACGACGATGGACAGACCCTGCGCGGCGGCGGTCTTGGCGGTCGTGGTCAGGCTGGAAACGTCAGAGCCCAGCATCATCGGTCAGGTTCCAGAACTAGAGCGTTTTCGGGCGACATGGACGTCCGGTTCGCGTGAGGAAAACGCGTCACAACGAGAGATCATGCACACAATATGGTACCGGCGGCCGGCTGTCGCCAACATGAACGGCGCGGCTGACTCATTGTCGCAGGAACGCCTCGAGCCTGGCGAACAGCGGGTTCTCGCGGTCGAACACATAGTCCAGCGACACCACCGACACGGTCTCGGCGCCGTGCTCGCGCAGGAAGCTGCCGAGCGCGTAGAGCTTGCCCGGTGGGCAGTGCAGCGTAAGCATGCCCGACGAGGTCGGGCCGCCGAACGGGGCGACCACGCCGAAACGCTGATGCGCCTCGGCGAGCAGCGCATCGTTGCAGCCGGCGAAGCGGGTGCGCACCTCGCGGTACTTGCTGGCGCGGGCCCGCGCGGCGATGTGGTCGAGGATCACGCGCGCGGTCTCGCGGGCGCCGGTCGACCAGTCGGCATCCTTTGAGGCCACCAGATTGGCCTGGCTGCGCAGCATCACGCCGTCGTCGAGCACCTTGAGCCCGTTGGCGGCGAGCGTCGCGCCCGTGGTAGTGATATCGACGATCAATTCGGCGGTGCCGGCCGCGGGCGCGCCTTCAGTGGCGCCGGCGCTCTCGACGATGCGGTAGTCGCCGACGCCGTGCTTGGCGAAATAACCGCGCGTCAAATTGATGTATTTGGTCGCGACCCGCATTCGGTGATTGTGCTGCTCGCGGAAGCCCGAGGCGACGTCGTCGAGATCGGCCATGGTGCGGACGTCGATCCAGGCCTGCGGCACCGCGACCACGACATTGGCATAGCCGAAGCCGAGGCCTTCGATCATCAGCACGCGCTTGTCGGGATCCGGAATGCTCTCGCGCACCAGGTCCTCGCCGGTGACGCCGAGATGCACGGCGCCGCGCGCCAGATTGGCCGCGATCTCGCTCGCCGACAGATAGGCGATCTCGACATTGTCGACGCCGGCAATGGTGCCGCGATAATCGCGCGCGCCGCCGGCTTTCGACAGGGTCAGTCCGGCGCGGGCGAAGAAGCTTTCCGCGTTTTCCTGCAGGCGCCCCTTGGACGGAACGGCGACGACGAAGGGCGTGCTCATCGGACGTCTCCGCGCAGGGCCTTGCCGTGCCGGGTCATCGCCTCGATCCAGACCGAGAAGCCGACCGCGGGGATCGGATTGGCCGATCCGAGCTGCGACATCAGCCCGTCATAGCGGCCGCCCGCGACCAGCGGCTCGCTGCCGTTGCCCTTGGCGTGCAACTCGAATTCGAAGCCGGTGTAGTAGTCGAGGCCGCGGCCGAATGCGGTCGCGAACCGCGTTGTCCTGATGTCGATGCCGCGCGCGGCCATGAAGCCGACCCGGCTCTCGAACTGGTCGATCGCAGCGGCGAGGTTGAGCTTGGCGTCACTGGCCAGCGCGCGCAGCTGCGCGACCGCGTCGTCGGGATCGCCGGATATGGCGAGGAAGCGCTTGATGGTGGCGACCGCATCGCGCGGCAGCGCGCCGGCCTTCAAGGTCGATTGCTCGAGGAAGCGGTCGGCGATCTCGGCCACCGTGCGGCCGCCGACATTGGTGGTGCCGGCGATCGACATCAAATCGGTGACCAGCGCCAGCGCCGCCTTGCGGTCGGAGCCGGCCAGCGCCGCGAGCACGCCCTCATATTCGTTGCGGCCCGGCGCGGTCGCAAGCGTGAGCTGCTCGATGTCGTCGGTCAGCGAAACCTTGCGGTTGAAATCCTTGATCAGGCGGCGCCGCCACACCGGGTAGAGCTCCAGCGCGTCGATCAGCGCGTTGAACAGCGCGACGTCGCCAGTGCGGATCTCGACGTCCTTCAGCCCGAACGCCGTGGTCGCCTCCAGCGCCAGCGCCAGCATCTCGGCATCGGCCGCGGCGCGGTCCTGCCGTCCGAAGGATTCGATGCCGGCCTGCAGGAACTGGCTCGGCGCGCCGCCGCGATAGCGGAACACCGGGCCGAGATAGCTGAAGCCGGCCGGCTGGCCGGCGCGAGGCGAGGCGAGGTAGTCGCGCGCCACCGGGATCGTGAGATCCGGGCGCAGGCAGAGCTCTTCGCCGCTCGGGTCGGTGGTCAGATACAGGCTCTTGCGGATGTCCTCGCCGGACAGGTCGAGGAACGGCTCCGCCGGTTGCAGGATCGCGGGCTCGGACCTGACGTAGCCTGCCTGCGCGAACGAGGCCAGCAGCGCATCCGCCCATAAGGCGGATCCGGCGGCGGATCGTGGTGCGGCAGCTTCGGTCATCTCGAGGTCCAATTCGCCCCGAAATCGCGTTTCGAGGCAGGTTCCATAGGTGGTGTTGGCGGAGCCCTTAGCATGGCCGATCCATGGTTTCGACAGGGATCAGCCAAAGATCAGCCAAGTGGCTTAATGATTGGGTTCGTTAACGATTTTGCGACGGCTTGGCTAGGGGCCGGGCGCGCCGAGTTGCGCGTGAGGTGAGCACGCCTCTCAGGCTCCGTCCCCCGCAAGGGGGGAGGGAGCCCTCCCGCCGGTGTCTCCATCACCACCACCCCAATCGCCCAGCGCCGCCTGCACCAGCGCAAGCGCGGCGACGGCGGCGGTGTCGGCGCGCAGGATGCGCGGGCCGAGTGCGAGGCGAAGGATGCTGGGCCGGCGCAGCAGCAGCGCGCGCTCCTCCTCGGCAAAGCCGCCTTCGGGGCCGATCAGGACGTCGATCCCGGCGTTCGCAGCCTTTGCCGCCTGCAGCGCTTGCATTGGGTTCGCGACCTCGGCGGCCTCGTCGCAGAACACCAATAGCCGCGCCTCGTCGCGGCCGGCGAGGTAGCGCTCGAGCGGCACGGGATCGGCGACCTCGGCAAGCGAGATGATGCCGCATTGCTCGGCGGCCTCGACCACATTGGCGCGCATCCGCTCGCCATTGACCCGCGACACCTGGGTGAAGCGGGTCAGCACCGGCACCAGCCGCGCGGCGCCCATCTCCACCGCCTTCTGCACCATGTAATCAAGCCGCGCATGCTTCAGTGGCGCAAAAACATAGGTGACGTCGGGCAGGCGGTCCTGGGCGCGGGTCTGCGTCGTGATCGTCAGCGTGTCGGCGCGCTTGCGGCCGGAAATCGCCGCGCGCCATTCGCCGTCACGCCCGTTGAACACCAGCACGCTGTCCCCGGCGCCCAGCCGCAGCACGTTGCCGAGATAATTGCTCTGGTCGCGCTCGAGCGAAACACTTGCGCCGGCACCGAGCGGCGCATCGACGAACAAACGGGGGCTGCGGAAATCGTGTTCAGGCATGTTCGGGGAGGATCTTCAAATTCCCTGACGGGCATCGTTCGCCAGCGTTAAGATGGCTTCACTGCTGCTCGACAAGTTTACCAAACTGAACGACACCGTAATCTCGCGGACTCGCCATGAATTCGCGGGCCGGGTAGGAAGAAAGCGTCGATACATTGCTTCTGTCACCAAGTCATATTGGAAGTCCGAGGGGTCGCTTGCACGCGGCCCCTTTTGTGTTTCGGTCGGTGTGCGGAGCCGCGAATCCAAGCGGCATGGCCGGAAAATCCCGTTCAGGCAGATTTGATGGACCGGCCGTGCCGCCGTTGGTAGCCTAAAGGCTTAGAATCCGGGAACAATTTAATATGGCCGGTGTGGCCCTACGCCGCGCTGTCGCCAAAATCCACGGGTTGTTAAGGGCTCACAGGAATCGTAAAACGCCCCCAAAATTCGTTGCTTCGTTTTGTTGCGCTGGGGTTGCCTGGACCTTTTGCCGGAGAAACACCCTCGATGATCCGCCGACTGATCGTGCTGACCGTTGCCGCGACCGCCCTGTCTGCGGGGTGCGCGGCCGCCCAGAGCGCTTTTCCGGCTCCGCTGCCTGGACAGGCCGGCTCCGTCAACGACCCCGCGTTTCCTCCGGTGAACGGCGCGCGTCCGGCCAGGGCCGCGACCGCCCCGGATTCGGCATTCCCGCCGGTCAACGGTGCGCCGGCCGCCAGGGTCGGTGCCGCGCCGTCGGCATTTCCGACCAATGGTGCAGCTCCGATCGCGGGTGGCGGTCTGTCATCGCCGCCGCCCCCGCCGGGTGCCGGCGGCGGTGCCGCCGGTGATGCCTGCATGAAGGATTTCGTTCCGCTGCGCGAGGAGACCGAGAAGCGCGGCAAAGCGATCAAGGCGGCGAGCGACCGGCACGCCAGTCCCCAGGAGGCGTGCAAGCTGATCGGCAATTACAGCCAGGCCGAAATCAGGATGATCAAATATGTCGACACCAATGCGTCGAAATGCGGAATCCCGCCGCAGATCTCCGATCAGCTCAAGACCGGCCACAAGAACACCGAAGCGTTGCTGAAGAAGGTCTGCAATGTCGCGGAGCAGGCTGCGGCGCAGCCGCGCGGGCCCGCGGGGCCGTCGCTCAGCGACGTGCTCGGCTCGTCCGCCTCACTGCCGGAAGCGACCCCGACCAAGAAGGGCGGCAGCACCTTCGACACGTTGAACGGCAACGTGCTGACCCGATAATGGATCGCGCAATGGCTGGCTGCAGATGAGCGACGTTTCCGCCCGCGTTGCCGACTCCACAGGCAACTGGGTGGATACCCATGCGCCGGTCTGGTCGCGGCCCTATCTGCGGCTTGCGCGCTACGATCGGCCGATCGGCTCCTGGCTGCTGTTGATGCCATGCTGGTGGTCGGCGGCACTCGCCGCCGGCGTCGCGCATGATGTTCGCTCGCTGCCGCTCGTCGTGCTGCTGTTCTTCATCGGCGCCTTCGTGATGCGCGGCGCCGGCTGCACCTGGAACGACATCACCGACCGCGATCTCGACGCCAAGGTCGAGCGCACGCGGTCGCGGCCGATCCCGGCCGGGCAGGTGAGCGTGACGCAGGCGGTGGTCTTCATGGTCGCGCAGGCGCTGATCGGGCTGCTCGTGCTGCTGCAGTTCAACCGCTTCGCAGTCATGACCGGCATCGCCTCGCTCGTGATCGTCGCGATCTATCCGTTCATGAAGCGGATCACCTGGTGGCCGCAGGTCGTGCTCGGCCTCGCTTTCTCCTACGGCGCCCTGATGGGATTCGCGGTAACGCTCGAACGCATCGATCTGACTGCGATCGCACTCTACGCCGGATCGATCGCCTGGGTGATCGCCTACGACACCATCTACGCCCACCAGGACGCCGAGGATGATGCGCTGATCGGCGTCAAATCGACCGCGCGGCTGTTCGGTGCACGCACCCATCGCGCGCTGGTGATCTTCTATGGCCTCGCCGTGCTGCTGATCGGCACAGCGTTTGCGCTTGCTGGCGCGCGCTGGCCGGCCTGGATCGGCCTTGCGGCATTCGCGCTGCATCTTGGCTGGCAGGTCCGGCGGCTTGACACCAGCGACGGCGCGCTCTGCCTGCGCATCTTCAAATCCAACCGCGATGCCGGCTTCATCCTGTTCGCGAGCCTGGTCGTCGATGCGGTGATGCGGGCGGCTTGACGGCTTCCGTCATTCCCCTGCGGCCCGATGGATTGCGGGTTCTCGCTTCGCGAGTTGAATCGAGCAGCATCCTCGGGTCGTCCCGGCGAAGGCCGGGACCCATAACCACCGATACTGCTTGTTGTGTGATGCTGGAACGACGAATCCCCGTCAGCAACATCTGCTGCGGCGTATGGGTCCCGGCCTTCGCCGGGACGACACCGATTTTGTGGCGAATAGAACGCCAGACGACGAAACTAATCCCGCGCGATGATCTCGCGCTCGTCGCGATGCACGCTCGCTTCGTTGAGGCGGAAACCGGTACGGCGGCGGACCAGGAATTTCGGGCGGCGGGCGCGGATCGCGTTGCGGCGGCGGCGGCGCGGGGAAGGCATCCGCGGCGGCGGCTCGGTCAGTTGCGGCAGGCGGAAGATGTCGCTCCACATCTGCCAGGCGGAGTTGATTTCGTCGGCGTCCGAACTGGCGCCGAGCGGAATGGAGAGCGCGGGATCGCGGTGAACCAGCACCAGCATCTGCGCGTCGTCGATGCCGCGCACCGCGACGCCGAGGAAATCGCTGACGCGAACATTGACCGCCATCCGCATGCCGCGGACGGCGCGGCGCAGCACGACATGTTCGCGATGAAGCTCGACCTGCCGCGTGCCGCCGTCCGCGCGCGCATCCTGCGCGTGGAAAGAGAGCGGAAGGGAAAGAGGGTCGAGCCGCATTGCGCAGCTCGACCCGGCGGAATTGATTCCGCTTGTTGGTGTTTGACGCCTCAAAGCTCTAGTCTCCCCGCCGGAATTATGTTCCCGGTCGATGTGTGAGAGCCTAGCCGAGCGACGGCCGTTTCAGCTTAAAAAGCCTGGTTAATCGCTCCTCACCTGGCGCCATGATTGACAAGAGGTTGGCCCGCATGATTGACGAAGCCTTGCGCCGATCACTCAAATCTTTGTTGCCCGCCGGCGCAAAGTGCTTGAAATCCCTGTGAATCCGGCACATCTGGTGAGGTCTGTCGACCTCGTTCCGGGCTCCCCTCAATCCGCAGGAATTCGTTCGTGAACTCTTCACCATCTGCATCGCGACACGGTGATACCTCCGATCTGTTCGACCAATCCGCGCTCAGCGACCTCGCGCAGCGTCTGGTCGATGCCGCCAGGCGTGCGGGCGCCGACGCCGCCGATGCCATCGCGGTGCGCGGCGTCTCGCAAGGCGTCGAGGTGCGCGATGGCCGCGTCGAGGAAACCGAGCGCTCCGAGGGCGACGACGTTGGCCTCCGGGTGTTCGTCGGCCAGCGCCAGGCTGTTGTCTCGACCAACGACGTCACCGGCGACGGGATCGCAAAGCTCGCCGAGCGCGCGGTGGCGATGGCGCGCGTGGCGCCGGACGATAAATATGTCGGCCTGGCCGATCCGGCGCTGCTTGCGCATGATTTCCCCGATCTCGATCTGCTCGACCGCAACGTCCCGAGCACGGCCGAGCTCGAGCAGCGCGCCATCGCGGCGGAGGCCGCGGCGCTCGCGGTCAAGGGTGTCACCAAGTCCGGCGGTGCGTCGGCCTCGACCGGGATCGGCGGCATGGTGCTGGTGACTTCCACCGGCTTTCACGGTTCCTATCTGCGCTCCAGCCACGGCATCTCGACGACGGCGATCTCCGGCGAGGGCACCGGCATGGAGCGTGACTACGACTTCACCAGCGCGCCGCACGCCTCCGATCTCGATTCACCCGCGACCGTCGGCCGCAAGGCCGGCGAGCGCGCGGTGGCGCGGTTCAATCCGCGCAAGGTCGAGACCTGCAAAGTGCCGGTCGTGTTCGATCCGCGGGTTGCCGGCTCGATCGTCGGCCATCTGGTCGGCGCCATCAACGGCGCCTCGATTGCGCGCAAGACCAGCTTCCTGAAGGACAAGCTCGGCGAACAGCTGTTCTCCAAGGACATCCGTATCATCGACGATCCCTTGCGCGTGCGCGGCCTGCGCTCGCAGACTTTCGATGCCGAGGGCGTCAAGGTGAAGAAGATCGCGCTGATCGACGAAGGCGTGCTGACCACCTGGGTGTTGGACTCCGCGACCGCGCGCGAACTCGGCCTGGTCACGACCGGGCACGCGCATCGCGGCGTGTCGTCGTCGCCGTCGCCCGGAACCTATAATCTCCATCTCGAGCCCGGCGCGGTGACGCCGAAGCAGCTGATCTCCGACATCAAGCAGGGCTTCTATGTCACCGACCTGATCGGCTCCGGCGTCAACGGCGTGACCGGCGATTACAGCCGCGGTGCCTCCGGCTTCTGGATCGAGAATGGCGAGATCACCTATCCGGTCAGCGAGGTGACCATCGCCGGCCATCTGCTGCCGATGTTCAAGTCGCTGGTCGCAGCCAACGATCTCGAGTTCCGTTACGGCGTCAATTCGCCGACCCTGCGCATCGAGGGCTTGACGCTTGGCGGACGCTGATACGGACGACTGGACCAAGGCGCGCGATGCCGCCTTGCTGACCAGATCGGTGCAGGAGGCGGGCCGGCTCGCGCTGTCGTTGTTCCGCACCGAATTGAAGAACTGGACCAAGGGCGCGTCCTCGCCGGTCTCCGAGGCCGACATCGCGGTCAACGATCTGCTGGAGCAGCAGCTGCGCTCGGCGACGCCTGGCTATGGGTGGTTGTCGGAGGAGAGCGCCGACAACGAGAGCAGGCTCGGCAAGCGCTTCACCTGGATCGTCGATCCGATCGATGGCACCCGCGCCTATCTCGCCGGGCGTGAGGATTGGTGCGTCAGTGTGGCGCTGGTTGAAAATGCGGCTCCGGTGCTCGCGGCGGTGTATGCGCCGGTGAGCGAGGAATTCTTCTTTGCCGCGCGCGGGCAGGGTGCCATCCTTAATGACGCCGCCGTGCACGCAACCGCAGGCACCGATTTCGATTTTCCCCGCATGGCCGGACCGAAACCGCTGGTGCAGCGGCTCAGCCCGTCGCCGGACGAGATCACGTTGTTTCCGCGGATCGGATCGCTGGCGTTGCGGCTGTGCCGCGTAGCACAAGGTCGACTTGACGCGGCCTTTGCGGGCGGGCAAAGCCGCGACTGGGATCTTGCCGCCGCGAATTTGATCGTGCAGGAAGCGGGTGGTAAGATGACCGCGCTCTCGGGGGATGCGATTGAGTACAATCGCCGGGAGGTGACGCATGGGGTGCTGGTGGCAGCAGGACGCGAACGTCATGCACGTATTGTCGAGCATTTTCGCAGCCGTCCATTGCCGTGAGGCCCCGCCGATCCGCTCCGCGCTTCCGATTGTGACGACCAGACTTGCGACAGACTTGTGACGATCAGACTTGTGACGACCAGACCTGTAACGACCACGACTTCAGTGCTTTGCCGGGCATCTCGTTAGGAAAACCACCATCATGTCAGACAATGCCCAGCCGCAACTGCTTCACCTCGTGATCGGCGGCGAGTTGACCGATCTCGAGCACAACACCTTCAAGAATCTGGACGAAGTCGAGATCGTCGGAGTCTACCCGAACTACGCGACCGCCTATGCGGCCTGGAAGGCGAAAGCGCAGCAGACCGTGGACAACGCCCAGATGCGCTACTTCGTCGTTCACCTCCACCGGTTGCTCGATCCTGAGCAGGACACAAAGCACTCCCATTGAAACGACTTCTTCGCGATCTGCTGCGCAGCGGCTTCGTGCAGCGCGCGCTGGGTGTGCTTGCGGCCGAATATCTGCGGCTGGTCTGGTACACCAACCGCTTCAGCTACCAGCCCTCTGACGTGTACGGGATCGTCGAGCCCCTGATGCCGGCGATCTTCGTGTTCTGGCACGGCCAGCACTTCATGACGCCGTTCATCAAGACCAAGGCGAGCTACCGCGCCAAGGTCCTGATCTCCCGCCACCGCGACGGCGAGTTCAATGCGCTTGCAGTGGAGCGGCTCGGCATCGGCACCATCAGGGGTTCCGGCGACCATTCCGGCGCGTTCCACCGCAAGGGCGGCGTCGGCGCCTTCCTGGAGATGGTTCGGACGCTGGAAGACGGCTGCAACATGGCCACCACGGCCGACGTGCCGAAGCGGGCGCGGGTGGCGGGTCTCGGGGCCATCATGCTGGCGCGGGAGAGCGGCCGGCCGATCATCCCGTTCGCGATGGTCACCAGCCGCTTCATCCGGTTGAAAAACTGGGATTCGACCACCATCAATTTGCCATTCGGGCGCGGCGCAGTGGTAGGTATTGAGCCGGTCTATGTACCGCCGGATGCCGATGCCGCGACGATGGAAAAGCTTCGGCAGCACGTGGAGAATCTGCTCAATGAAGCGACCCGGCGCGCCTATGCTGCCGTCGGGCGGCCGGAGGCAACGCTTGGCTAGCTCGCTCCCGATGACGTTGCGTGTTTACCGCAAGCTGTCGTCCGCGATGGTGCCTGTGGTGCCTGCCCTGATCAAGCGGCGGCTCAAGCTCGGCAAGGAAGATCCCGAACGCGTCGGCGAGCGGCGTGGCGTGAGCGGCGATGTCAGGCCGCAGGGTCCGCTGGTCTGGATCCACGGCGCGAGCGTCGGCGAGGTGCTGGCGGCGGTGGGGTTGATCGAGCGGCTGCGCGCGCTCAATTTGCGCATCCTGCTCACCTCCGGCACTGTGACGTCGGCCGCGATCGTGGCCAAGCGGTTTCCGCCCGACGTGATCCATCAATACGTGCCGTATGACTCGCCGCGCTATGTCGCGCGTTTTCTCGATCACTGGCACCCGTCGCTGGCGCTGTTCATCGAGTCCGATTTGTGGCCGAACCTGATCCTGTCCTGCGCCGCGCGGCGGCTGCCGATGGTCCTGATCAACGGGCGGATGTCGCCGCGTTCGTTCCCGCGCTGGCGTCGGCTCTCCAACACCATCGAGGCGCTGCTCGGACGGTTCGACATCTGCCTCGCGCAGTCGAACACCGACGCCGAACGCTTTGCCGCGCTCGGCAGCCACAACGTCGTCGTCACCGGCAATCTCAAGCTCGACGTCGCCGCGCCGCCGGCCGATCCCGCCAAGCTGGAGCGGCTGATGTCGGTGACGCGCGGCCGCGCCATCGTGGTCGCCGCTTCCACCCATCCCGGCGAGGAAGAGATCCTGATCGAGGCGCACAAATCGCTCGCCAAATTCTTCCCCGGGCTGCTCACGGTGATCGTGCCGCGGCACGCCCATCGCGGTGAGGCGGTCGCACAGCTCGTGACGGCTGCCGGCCTGCGCCCCAGTCTGCGCTCGCACGAGGACCTGCCGGTCGCGACGACGGATATCTATGTCGCCGACACCATGGGCGAGCTCGGCCTGTTCTACCGCCTCGCGCCGATCGTGTTCATGGGCGGCTCGCTGGTCCCGCATGGCGGCCAGAATCCGATCGAGGCGATCAAGCTTGGCGCTGCGATCGTGCACGGCCCGCACGTGTTCAATTTCACCGACGTCTATGATGCGCTCGATCGCGGCGGCGGCGCGCGGCTTGCCGATGACCGGGACGCGCTGGTCAAGCAGCTCGGCCAGTTCCTTGCCGATCCCGCCGCACGCGACACCTCGCTCGCCGCCTCCGAGCGCGTCGTCGAACAGCTTGGTGGTGCGCTGGAGCGCACGGTGACCGCTCTCGAGCCCTATCTGTTGCAGTTGCGGCTCGAGATGGGAGCCGCCAATGCGTGAGCCGGCCTTCTGGCACCGGCCGACGTCTTGGATCGCATCTCTGTTGAGTCCTCTTGCCGCGCTGTACGGCGCGGTCGCCGCGCGGCGGATGCGGCGCCCCGGCGCCGATGCCGGCATTCCCGTGATCTGCGTCGGCAACTATCATGTCGGCGGTGCCGGCAAGACGCCGACGGTGCTGGCACTGGCGAAATTGTTGCGCGAGCTCGACGAGCGGCCGGTGGTGCTGAGCCGCGGCTATGGCGGCAGGCTCGAAGGCCCGGTCAAGGTCGATCGTGACAGGCACTCGGCGGCCGATGTCGGCGACGAGCCGCTGATGATGGCGGCGTCCTTGCCGGTGGTGGTGTCGCGCGACCGCGCCGCGGGCCTCGCGCTGGCGCGCGCGCAGGATGCCAGCGTGATCCTGATGGATGACGGTTTCCAGAATCCGTCCGTGGCCAAGAACGTCAGCCTGATCGTGATCGACGCCATGCGCGGCGTCGGCAACGGCCGCGTCATTCCGGCAGGCCCGTTGCGTGCACCGCTGTCGCCGCAGCTCGCGCGGACCGACGCGTTGGTCGTGGTCGGCGAGGGGAGCGCGGCAGCAAAGATCGCCGCCGATCTCGCGTCGCGTGGCAAGCCGGTCTTGTCTGCACGTCTGAAGCCGGACCAGGCTTCGCTGGCGGCGCTCGGCGGCGAGCGGGTGCTCGCCTTTGCCGGCATCGGCGATCCCGCGCGCTTCTTCAACACGCTGCGCTCAAGCGGCGTCGACGTCGTCCGTAGCAGGGCCTTTGCCGATCACCACGCCTTCACGGCGGACGAGATCGAACAGCTCACGGCCGGCGCGAAAGCTGACGCCTTGACGCTGGTGACGACGGAAAAGGATCTGGCGCGGCTGCGCGATCCGCGCGGGATGCCGGCCTCGGCACAGGCGATCGTGCCGTTCGCGGTGACGATGCAATTCGACGATGGGGCTGCGCTGCGGCGCTTCGTGACCGATCAGCTGTTCAAGGCGCGGGACAGCAAGCTGCGCGGATGAGCCCGGCCTCGGGCTCAGGCCTGCGGCTTGAGCACGCCGGGATGGTGGCGCTGCAGCACGGCGGTCGGCGTGGCGTAGGCCTCCTGCAGGTCGACGCTCCAGTACTTCAGCTCGTCGAGCGGGATCCGGACGTCGGTGATGGCACAACGCACAAAGGTGCCGGGCGAGATCACGCGGAAATCGCCATCGAGATATTGCACCTGCGCTTCGCCATGGCCCGAGGGACCGAACTTGTTCAGCACGTTTGAGCTCTCCGCCTTGCCTCCGATGAGGCACTCCAAATGTTCATGAATCCGTCTATCACAGATAGGGTGTCATGTCCGCCCGTTAAACCACCGACTTGTGATGATTTGGCGGCGAAAGCGCGTGGTACCGTTGCCGATGTGGTCCGCTGTGTTGGCAGCGCCATAACGAGCCGGCCGGATCGGATGCGCCTCAAGTCAGTTCTCATCTGCCTCGCGATGCTTGCCCTGCCGGCCGCGGCTGCGGCGCCGCTTCCGGCCCCACGCCAGGTCGAGATTGCCGAAGGCAATATCACACTGCATGCGCAGCTCTACCGGCCCGATGGTGACGGCCCGTTCCCGACGGTGATTGCGCTGCATGGCTGCGGCGGTCTCGCCGGCCATTCCGAGCCGGTCGCACCGCGCTATCGCGACTGGGCCGAGCAGTTGCTCACATCGGGCCATGCGGTGCTGCTGCCGGACAGCTACCGCTCGCGCGAGCTCGGGCCGCAGTGCCGCATCAGGGAGCATCAGGTCCAGAACCGCCGGGCGCGGGTCGCCGACATCAATGCCGCGCGGCAGTGGCTGGTGCAGCAGAAATGGGTGGCGAAGAACCGCATCAGCCTGATCGGCTGGGGCAATGGCGCGGCTGCTCTGCTGTGGGCGGTCCGGCCGCAGCTGTGGTCGCGCAACGCCGAGCCGGACTTCCGCTCGGCAGTCGCGTTCTATCCGGACTGCCGCACCTCGTTCGGCCTCGGCTGGAGCGCGCGGGTGCCGACGCTGGTTCTGATCGGTGCCCGCGACGATGTGACGTCGTCATCGGCCTGCCACCAGATGATCGACGGCGCGCGCGGCCGCAGCGCGCTGGCGCGGATCGTGATCTATCCCGAGGCGTATCACGATTTCGACCGGGCCAATCTGCCGCTGCATGCGGTCGCGGCCTCCGATGCCGATATGGCGGAGCGTGGACACATCGGCACCGATGCGGACGCGCGCAAGGATGCGCAGAAGCAGGTCGCCGAGTGGCTGTCGCGCTAGAATAAACTCCCTTGGTCTTCCGGCTTGACGGCGCGCTTCGGCGCCGCCGGTTTCGCCTCGCGCTGAGGCTTCGGCTGGCTCTCGGGCGTTGCCGTTGCCGCGGGCTGATCGGCATTGGTGGTGGCGGCGACGCGGCCATCGGCGAATTCGATCGACAGGCTGGCGTTGGGGCCGACCGCCGCCGCGGAATGCAGTGCGTGTCCGTGCGCGTCGCGCACCAGCGCGAAGCCGCGCGCCAGCACGCCGCGATAGGACAGCGCCGACAGCAATTGTCCGCGGTGGGCGACGCGTGCCTCCAGCCGCTGCAGCGTCGTCAGCAGCGCGCGGCGGGCGCGCTCGGCGAGGCGGTGGGTGCGCTCCAGATCGCGCGCGATCGCGGTGCGCTGCGCCTTGGCATTGGCGAGCTTCGAGGCTTTGAGCCGGATTTCGAGCCCGCTGAAGCGCTCGCGCCGGCGATGCAGCAGCGCGCGCGCCGACAGCGTGATGCGCTCGCCGGATGCGGTGAGCCGCTGCCGCGCATGCGCGACCTGGCCGCGCAGCACGCCGATGGTGAGCCGCGAGCTCGACGCGGCAAAGCGGCGGAAATGCGCATGCGTGTTGGCCTTCAGCCCGCGCGGCAGCCCGGCTGCGAGATGGTCGAGCCGCTGCCGCGGGATCGCGAGCAGTTCATTTGCCGCCGGCAGCGCACGCGCTGCGGCGCGCAGCTCGGTGCGGCGGGCCTCCTGGCCGCGCTGCCAGCACACCATGGTGCGGCGGGCCAGCGCGGCAATCTCGACGAACAGTTCGCTGCGCACCGGCACCGCCATTTCGGCGGCGGCGGTCGGCGTCGGCGCGCGCTTGTCGGCGACGAAATCGATCAGCGTGATGTCGGTCTCGTGGCCCACCGCCGAGATCAGCGGGATGTGGCTGTCGGCCGCGGCGCGGACCACGATCTCTTCGTTGAACGACCAGAGGTCCTCCAGCGAGCCGCCGCCGCGCGCGACGATCAACAGGTCAGGCCGCGGAATCCGGCCGCCCGCCGGCAGCGCATTGAAGCCGCGGATCGCGGCCGCGACCTGTTCGGCCGAGCCGTCGCCCTGCACCTTGACCGGCCACACCAGCACCCGGCGGGGAAAGCGGTCCTCGAGGCGATGCAGGATGTCGCGGATCACGGCGCCGGTCGGAGAGGTGACGACGCCGATCACCTCCGGCAGCCAGGGCAACAGCTGCTTGCGCGCCTCGTCGAACAGGCCTTCGGCCGCGAGCTTCTTCTTGCGCTCCTCCATCAGCGCCATCAGCGCGCCGACGCCGGCCGGCTCCAGCGAGTCGATGACGATCTGGTATTTCGAGGAGTTCGGATAGGTGGTCAGCTTACCGGTGGCGATGACCTCGAGCCCTTCCTGCGGCTTGAAGCGCATCCTTGCGTGGGCGAACTTCCAGATCACCGCCTCGATCTTGGCGCTCTCGTCCTTCAGGGCGAAATAGCAATGGCCGGAGGAGTGCGGTCCGCGGAAGCCGGAGATCTCGCCGCGGACGCGGACATGGCCGAACCGGTCCTCCACCGTCCGCTTCAGGGCGGAGGAGAGTTCCGAGACGGTGAATTCGGGCGCGTTGACGAGGCTAGGCGCGGCAGCGGTCATTTGCAGGTGATTCGGCTGTTTGTGAGCTTCACCGCAACGTAGGGACTTTTGTCCGCCATCGCCAACCGCGGGCTTGCTTGTGCATATACTCTGTGATATAGAGTTCTCTATCAAGGGCGAGCTGCTCGGAGGTTGACCGATGCTCCCACAGGTGACGTTGGCAGGTTTGGTCCATTCCGCGGCCGGCGCGGTCCATGCCGTCGTGGCGATGCTGTGCATTGCTGTCGGGCTGATCCAGTTCCTGCGGCCGAAGCGCGGCGCGGGCCACCGGGCGCGTGGCTATTTCTACGTCTATGCCATGCTGGTCGGCGACGGGACCGCGATGCTGGTCTACCGGTTCACCGGCGCCTTCAACCTGTTCCACCTCGGAGCGATCGTGAACTTCGCCTGCATCGTGGCGGCGATTGTTCCGCTGCTGCGCAGCCCGCGGCCGGCGAACTGGCGATTGAAGCACTATTATTTCATCTCGTGGTCCTACGTATCGCTGATGTCGGCCGCGGCCACCGAAATCGCAGTGCGCGTGCTGCCGCTGACGACGCGCGGACAGATTGGGCTGACCGCATTGGCCCTGTCGATCGTGATCATGACGCTCGCCTATGTCCTGATCGGAAAATATCGGCCGCCGCCGGAAACCCCGCCGGTTTCCGCTCGATTCGCCGAGCAGAGTGGGGTGCCGTCTTGATCGACAGCCAGCAGGCCAGCGCGGCGCTGAACGACATCAACGACGTCGTGCATCGCGTCCGCCAGTCGCGAATCTATCAGACCGCCAGTCTGATCATCATCATGTGGGGCGTGTTGGTATTCGCAGGCTACATCGCCAATTACACATGGCCGCCACAGGGCCATACGATCTGGGCCGTCGTCGACCTCATCGGAATCGCGGGCTCGATCGCTATTGCCGCGTTCAGCGGTGTCGGTCCGGGGGCGGGCGCCTTCGCGCTCCGATTGCTGGTGGCGTTCCTGCTGTTCATCGCATTCGGCATTTTCTACTCGGCAGTGTTGGGTCATTTCGGGCCGCGCCAGATGCTGGTGTTCTGGCCGCTCTTCACGATGCTGTTCTATGCGCTCGCCGGCCTGTGGTTCGGCTACGCTTTCATCGTGATCGCGCTCGGCAGCAGCGCCTTGATCGTGACCGCCTACTTCCATGCCGGTCCGGCGCTGCTGCTGTGGATGGCGGTGGTGCATGGCGGCGCACTCATCCTCGGCGGGCTCTGGATGCGCCGGATCTAACGCGATGGCCGAACTCGACGAGATCATCCACCAGCCGCTGCGGCTGCGGATCATGGCGGCGCTCAATGCGCTGCCGGTTTCGACCGGGCTGGAATTCGCCCGGCTGAAGAAGCTGACCGGCGCCACCGACGGCAATCTCGGCGCCCATATCGAGACGCTGGCGCGGGCCGGCTATGTCGCGGTCGACAAGGCCTTCGTCGGCAAGAAGCCGCAGACCACGGTGACCGCGACCGCGGCCGGTCGCGGCGCCTTCGCCCGCCATGTCGCGACCCTGCAGGAGATCATCGCGGGCAAGCAGCCGTGAGGCTGGAATGACGGGGGAATCGGCCCCGTCGCCCCTTGCAGGCCGGCGGGGATTCGTGCGACCGACACAGCTCTCGCACCCATTTGAGCCTGTACCTGATGAACATCCTCCTGCTCGGTTCCGGCGGCCGCGAACATGCGCTGGCGTGGAAGATCGCCGCATCCCCGCTGGTGACGAAACTCTGGTGCGCGCCTGGCAATGCCGGGATCGCGCGCGAGGCCGAGTGCGTCGCGCTCGATGTCGCCGACCATGCCGCGGTGATCGAGTTCTGCCGGCGCAACGCGGTCGATCTGGTGGTGGTCGGTCCGGAGACGCCGCTCGCCGCAGGGATCGTCGACGATCTCGCCGCTGTCGGCATCAAGGCGTTCGGGCCGAGCCAGCAGGCCGCGCAGCTCGAAGGCTCCAAGGGCTTCACCAAGGACCTCTGCAGCGAGTTCAATATTCCGACCGGCGCCTATCGCCGCTTCGACAATGCGAAGGACGCCGTGGCCTATGTCCGCGCCCAGGGCGCGCCGATCGTGGTCAAGGCCGACGGGCTCGCCGCCGGCAAGGGTGTCGTGGTGGCGCAGACGCTGCATGAGGCGGAAGCCGCCGTTGCGATGATGTTCGAGGGCGCGTTCGGCGCGGCCGGCGCCGAGGTCGTGATCGAAGAATTTCTGTCCGGTCGCGAGATCAGCTTCTTCGCGCTGTGCGACGGCGAGACCGCGATCCCGCTCGCGACCGCGCAGGACCACAAGCGGGTGTTCGATCACGACAAGGGGCCGAACACCGGCGGCATGGGCGCCTATTCGCCGACGCCGTTCGTGACGCCTGAAATCCATGACCAGATCATGGCGCGGATCGTCCTGCCGACGGTCGCCGGGATGAAGCGCCGCGGCATCCCGTTCAAGGGCGTGCTCTATGCCGGCGTGATGCTGACCGCGCAGGGCCCAAAACTGTTCGAATACAACGTCCGCTTCGGCGATCCCGAGTGCCAGGTGCTGATGCTGCGGATGATGTCGGACATCGTGCCGGCGCTGCTCGCCTCGATCGACGGGCAATTGAAGAATTTCGATCTGCGCTGGTACCCGGACCCGGCGCTGACGGTTGTCATGGCGGCCAAGGGCTATCCCGGCGACTACATCAAGGGCACCCGGATCGACGGCCTCGATGACGCCGCCAAGGTCGAGGGCGTCGAAATCTTCCACGCCGGCACGGTGGCGAAGGACGGCGCGATCCTTGCCAACGGAGGCCGCGTGCTGAACGTCTGCGCGATGGCCAAGACCGTCACCGAGGCACGCGATCGCGCCTATCAGGCCGTCGATCGCATCAAATGGCCGGAAGGATTCTGCCGCCGCGACATCGCCTGGCAGGCGGTGGAGGCGGAGCAGGGCTAGCTCACCGCGTCATTGCGAGGAGCGAAGCGACGAGGCAATCCACCTCTCCGCTTGGGGCGCGATGGATTGCTTCGCTTCACTCGCAATGACGATTAACTACAGCAGATCCCCGCCCGCCGCGCTCGCCGTGGTGCCGTGCTCGCGGAACGCCTTGATGACGTTCTTGCCGATCTTCCACTTGTGCACCTCGTCGGGGCCGTCGACCAGCCGCTGCGAACGCACCTGGGTGTACCATTTCGCCAGCGGCGTATCCTGGCTGAAGCCGAGCGCGCCGTGCAGCTGGATCGCGGTGTCGATCACCTTGTGCACCATGTGGGCGTGGAAGATCTTTGCGATCGAGTTCTCCTGGCGGATGTCGAGGCCCTTCTCGGCTTTGTAGGCGATGTGCAGCAGCATCAGCCGGCCGATATAGAGCTCGCTGGCGCAATCGGCGAGCATGAACTGCACCGCCTGCCGATCGGCCAAGAGCTGGCCGAAGGTCGAGCGCTTGGTGACGTGCGCTGCCGCCATGTCGAGCGCGCGCTGCGCCTTGGCGACATTGTGCATGCCGTGGCGCAGCCGGCCGTAGGCGAGGCGGTGCTGGCCCATGTTGAAGCCGTTGCCCTCGCCGCCGAGCAGGTTGTCGGCGGGTACCTTCAGATCCTTGATCTCGATCTCGGAGTGGCCGCCATGGATCACGTCGTCATGCGGACCCTCGATCGCCATGTTGGCGACGTTGCGCTTGATGCGGTAGCCGGGATTGGGCAGCTCGACGATGAAGGTCGAGTATTGCTTGTGGCGCGGCGCGTTCGGATCGGTCTTGGCCATGACAAGCGCGAGGTCGGCGACGCTCGCCGACGACGAGAACCACTTTTCGCCGTTGAGGATGTAGTTCTCGTTGCCGTCCTTCACCGCCGTGGTCTGCATGCCGGTGGCATCGGCGCCGGCGGCCTTCTCGGTCATCGAGAAGCAGATCCGCTTCTCGCCGTTCAGCAGGGGTTTTAGGAATTTCTCCTTCTGGTACTCGGTGCCGTGCGCCAGGATCGTCATCATCGAGGCGTCGTCCGGCCCCTGTGTGTTCATCGAGAGCGCGCCGAGCATGCTCTCGCCGAGCTCCATCTGCACCAGCGCGTTCGCCAGCGGGCCGAGACCCATGCCGCCATACTCCTTCGGCACGAACGGGCACCACAGGCCCTGCGCGCGGGCCTTCTTGCGGAGCGGCGCCAGCACCTCGGCAAGCGGCTTGGTGTCGAGTTCCTTTTCCGCCGGAATGCACTCGTCATGCACGAATTTGCGGACCTTCTCCCGGATCGCCTTGGCTTCAGCGGGAATCTCGAAGTCGATCGACATGGCACTTCCTCGTTTCATGTTGTTGTTGGCTAGGCTTGAGGATGGCATAAACCTCGCCCATGCCAGCGGCAACGCCGAACAAAGTTTGAAGCACGGCGCACGCGACCGGGAGGAGCCACCGATGCCTGATCTCGCCGATCTTTTTCCCGGTTATGAAGCGAAATGGATCAACACCTCGCAGGGCCGCATCTTCGCCCGCGTCGGCGGCAAGGGCCCGCCGTTGCTGCTGCTGCACGGCTTCTCCTCGACCCATGTGATGTGGCACACGGTTGCGCCGAAGCTTGACGACAAGTTCACGCTGATCATCGCCGACCTGCCGGGCTACGGCTGGTCCGACATGCCCGCCAGCGACAAGGATCATACGCCCTACACCAAGCGGGCCTGGGCGAAGACCATGGTCGAGGCGATGGAGCAACTCGGCCATGTGCACTTCGCGCTGGCCGGTCACGATCGCGGCGGGGGGGTCTCATACCGGCTCGCGCTCGATCATCCCGGCCGGCTGTCGAAGCTGGCGGTGCTCGATATCGCGCCGACTTATGACTATTGGCAGAAGCTCAATCGGCTGTCGGCGCTGAAAATCTACCACTGGTCGTTCCTCGCACAGCCCTATCCGCTGCCGGAGACGCTGATCTCCAACAACGGCGAATTCTTCCTCAAGGAAAAGATGGCGAGCCAGACCAGGACCAAGACGCTGGAGGCGATCGACCCACGCGCACTCGAACATTACCTCGCGCCGTTCCGCGATCCCGCCCGCATCCACGCGATGTGCGAGGACTATCGCGCCGGCGCCTATGCCGACTTTGAAATCGACAAGGCCGATGTCGATGCGGGCAAGAAGATCACGATCCCGATGCTGGCGCTGTGGGGCGATGCCGGGGTTGCGAGCGCTGCGACGACCCCGCTCGACACCTGGAAGAATTGGGCCACCAATGTCAGCGGCGCACCGGTGGCGTCAGGGCATTTCCTGCCCGAGGAGGCCCCGGACGCGACCGCGAAGCTGTTGCGGGAGTTCTTCCTGGCGGGGTGATTCCACCCTGCATCGTCATCCTGACAAATGTCAGTGTATGGTTCACAGGCTGCGCCAAACATTCAGCGTCGTCCTGGCTTTCGCCAGGACGACGGGGTGACAGATCTACTTTTCGCGTCCCCTACCGCCGCTCCCGGAAGAACTCGCGCAGCAGCCGCGCCGCCTCGGTCTCGCCGACCGCGCCATAGACCTCCGGAACGTGGTGGCAGGTCGGTTGTGCGAAGAAGCGCACGCCGGACTCGACCGCGCCGCCCTTGGGGTCGGCGGCGCCGTAATACAGCCGGCGGATGCGGGCAAAGGAGATCGCGCCGGCGCACATGGTGCAGGGTTCGAGGGTGACATAGAGGTCGCAATCGACCAGCCGTTCGGTGCCGATGGCCTCTGCCGCCTGCCGGATCGCCAGGATTTCGGCATGCGCAGTGGGGTCGCGATCGGTCAATGTCCGGTTGCCGGCGGTGGCGATCACCTCATAGCCCCGCACAATCACGCATCCGATCGGAACTTCGCCCGATTTTCCGGCATTTTCGGCCGTTTTCAGCGCCAAATCCATGAAAGAAGGGGCCGACATGCCTCGTATCATCGGAAGAAACCTGCTAGTAGCTTCGCCTTCAGCAAAAGTGGATGCCGGTTTTGCGTCAAGCGCGCTGCCAACGGGGCGCGCACGACCGGTTGGCCCTTGCACCCCAATTGAACGCCCAGGCGAGAACATTCATGCCCCGCGATAGCGACAAACACAACGATTCCCGCGGCCGGCGTGACCGGCCCGGCGGCGGCAAGGGCCGCTCCGGGGCCGCCCGCGGGCCGGAGAAGAAATTCGCCAAGCGCGGCTTCAGCGGCAAAGACTTCGCCGGCAAAGGCGATGGCGAGAAGCGTCCGTACCGTCGCCGCGAAGACGGCGATGCGCCGCGCCGCGATTTCGACGACAAGCCCCGATTCAGCCGCGACGGCGACCGTCCCCGCGGAGATCGACCGTTCCGTGACCGCCCAGGACGCGACGGCGACGGCGAGAAGCGCACCTTCAAGCCTCGTGGCGACCGGCCGCGGTTTGACCGTGACGGCGATGGCGAAAAGCGTGAGTTCAAGCCGCGCGGTGATCGCCCGAACTACAACCGCGATGACCGCGGGCCGCGCCGCGATCGCGATGACGCGCGTCCAGCGGGGCGGTCTTCCGACCGGAAGTTCGGCGACCGCAAGCCCTACGCGCCGCGCGACCGTGACGGAGAGAAGCGGCCCTACACGCCGCGTGGCGAGCGATCGTTCGGCGACCGTCCTTCGCGCGATGGCGATCGGCCCGCGCGGAAATTCGGTGGGGACAGCAAGTTCAAGCGCGGCGGCGATCGCGATCGCGGCGGAGATCGTGACCGCGGTCCGCGCAAGGATTTCGGTGATCGTCCGCCACGCGGCGAATCCAAGCCGTGGCAGAAGCGAGAAGGCGGCTCCGATCGTCCGGAGCGCGGTTCGCGCCCGTTCCGCGACGGACCGCGCAAGTTCGACAAGCCGCGAGACGATCGCGGTGGCGACGAGCGGCCGCGGTTCTCGCGTTCGCGCGACGATCGCGAGCAGGGTGATCGGCCGAAGTTCAGCCGGCCGCGCTGGAAGGATAATGATGAAGGCGGCGACCGCCGGCGCGAGCGGCCGGAAGGGCGCAGGGATTGGCAGGAGCATCCGCGCAGCGAGGGCCGCTTCGGCGATCGTCCGCGCCGCGACAATGAGGACGACAGCAAGGTTTTCGCGAAGCGCCCGGCCTTCGGCGGCCGCGGCGCTTATCGCGAACGCTCTTATGACGACCGCCGCGAGCGTCCCGAGCCGAAGCCGAAGAAGTCCGGCGAACGCATCGCCAAGGTGCTGGCGCGCGCCGGTCTCGCCTCGCGCCGCGATGCCGAGGAGATCGTCACCCAGGGGCGCGTCACCGTCAACGGACGCGTAATCAACTCGCCGGCGCTCGATATCACCGACAGCGACGTCGTGGCGGTGGACGGCAAGCCGTTGCCGCCGCGCGAGCGGACGCGGCTGTTCATGTATCACAAGCCGCGCGGGCTGATGACGACGCATGCCGATCCCGAGGGGCGGCCGACGGTGTTCGACAATCTGCCCGAGGGCCTGCCGCGGCTGATCTCGATCGGCCGGCTCGATTTCAACACCGAGGGTCTGCTGTTGCTGACCAATGACGGCGGGCTGGCGCGGACGCTGGAGCATCCCGACACCGGATGGCTGCGCCGCTATCGCGTGCGCGCCCATGGTGAGGTGACGCAGGCCCAGCTCGACCAGCTCAAGGACGGCGTCGAGGTCGAGGGCGTCAAATATGGGCCGATCGATGCGACGCTGGAGCGCGATCAGAGTTCCAACGTCTGGGTGGTGTTCGCGATCCGCGAAGGCAAGAACCGGGAGGTGCGCAACGTGATGGCGCATCTCGGGCTCGAGGTGAACCGGCTGATCCGGATCTCCTACGGCCCGTTCCAGCTCGCCGAGCTCGAGGAGGGCAAGGTCGAGGAGGTCAAGACGCGGGTGCTGCGTGAGCAGCTCGGCGAGAAGATCGCCAAGATCGCCGGCGCCGACTTCACGCGGCCGGAGCAGCGTGACGCCGGCGACGACGAGGCGCCAGCCAGGAAACCGAAGCCGAGCAAGCGCGAGACGATCAACGATCGCAAGGGCCGCCGCGTGCTGGTGCAGCGCACCGGCAGCGAGGAAGCCCGTGCCCGCAACGAGGACGAGGCCAACGGCTACGGCCCGCCGCGCCGCCCCAAGCGCGGCTATCACGGCAAGCGCGATCTCAAGCCGCAGGACGAGTAGCGGTCGATGCGTGTCGTCGGGGGCAGGCTGAAGGGTCGCAACCTCGCGTCGCCATCGGGGCGCGAGATCAGGCCGACCGCGGACCGCCTGCGCGAGTCCGTGTTCAACATCCTCGTGCACGCCTACGACAACCCGATCGAGGATGCTCGCGTGCTCGATCTGTTTGCCGGAACCGGCGCGCTCGGCATCGAGGCCGCGTCCCGCGGCGCCAGGTTCACGCTGTTCGTCGACAATGGCGCGGAGGCGCGGGCGCTGTTGCGCAACAATGTCGAGTCGCTCGGCCTCGGCGGCACCACCAAGGTCTATCGCCGCGATGCCACCGATCTCGGGCCGGCGCATCCGGTCGAGCCGTTCTCGCTGGTGTTTCTCGATCCGCCTTATGGCAAGGGCCTCGCCGACAAGGCGCTGGCCTCGCTGCGCGACGGCAGCTGGCTCACGCCGGGCGCGCTGCTCGTGGTGGAGGAGGCCAAGGCCGCTTCGTTCGCCGTGCCCGACGGTTTCGAGGAGCTCGAGCGGCGGGCCTATGACGACACGGAATTCGTCTTCCTTCGCGAAAAAGTGTAGGGCGTAGCGGCCTCCATCGACCCTATGCTGCGCCAGCGTGGACGACGGACCGATCGTCGCTTTCGGAGCGTGAACCATGGCCGACACTCTCGCCGGGCTCGCAGGTCAGCTGGAGGCGCGCGTCAAGGCGTTGCGCGGCGGCGGCGATGACGCGGCGCTGCTTGCGGCGGCGCGCGACGCCGCCGACCAGATCGGGCGCCGCCGCGGCGCGCTCGACGCCGACGCGCGCGAAGCGCTCGGAATGATTCAGCGGATGACGTTCAACGCCGCGGCCGATTGCTGGCCGGGCTGGGGCGTTTCGGACAAACCGATCGATCCAAATCATCTGCTGGCGGCGCGTGACCTTGCCGAGCGCTCGTTGGATCTTGTGCAGGAGCTGGAGCTCGGGCCGGCGCGGCTCGGAACGGGCGCCTGGCTGGTGGGCGCCTTCGATCTGGCGCTTGGCCGCTATGACGAGGCGATCGACATCTTTCGCGGCGCGCGCCGGAACTATCTCGCCGCGAGCGCGCCCGGCCTGGTGCTGCTGACGGACGGCTATGTCGCGATCGCGCGGCAATTGGCCGGGGATCGGACTTCATCCGACGATCAAGGTTTCGATCAGGTCTGCGAGCGGATCGCGGCAGGCGGGTTCGAGCACGGCGACGAATGGATCGCGCAGCTGCGCACCGCGCTGGAGGTGTTCGCGCGGCAAGTGAATTCGTAGGATGGGTAGAGCGCAGCGAAACCCATCATCGTGTCACGCGGACGAAAGTTGATGGGTTTCGCTGCGCTCTACCCATCCTACCGCATGCTGCGAGACCTACCGCCGCCCGAACAGCTTCTCGATGTCGCTGAGCTTCAATTCGACATAGGTCGGTCGGCCGTGGTTGCACTGGCCGGAGTTCGGCGTGTCTTCCATCTCGCGCAGCAGCGCGTTCATCTCTTCCGGCTTGAGGCGTCGCCCGGCGCGGACCGAGCCGTGGCAGGCCATGGTGGCGGCGACATGCATCAGGCGGCGCTCCAGCGGCAGCGCCTCGTCCCACTCGGCCATGTGTTCGGCGAGGTCGCGCAACAGGCCGGCCGCGTTGGTCTTGCCGAGCAGCGAGGGCGTCTCGCGCACGGCGATGGCGCCGGGACCGAAGGAGTCGATCGCAAGCCCGAACGAGGCCAGCTCCTCGGCACGATCGTGCAGCTTCTCGACGGTGGCCTCGTCGAGTTCGACGATCTCGGGGATCAGCAGGATCTGCCGCTGCACGCCGTTCTTCGCTAGCGAGGCTTTCAGTCTCTCATAGACGATGCGTTCATGCGCCGCGTGCTGGTCGACCACGATGAGGCCGTCGCGGGTCTGCGAGACGATATAGGTCTCGTGGATCTGGGTGCGCGCGGCCCCCAGCGGGCGGTCGAGCAGATCGGGAGCTGGCGCCGCCTCGAAGCGGACATCGGCGGTCGGCGCGCCGACGTCGAAGGCGGCCTGTCCGGGCTCGGTGAAGGCCGTCGCCGCAGCGCTCTCGAAGCCGCGCATCGGACCAGCCGGATAGGACGGCGAGCTGCGCCAGTCCCAATTGCCTGGACGCGGTGGCGTGAACGCAGGGCGGAACGCCTGCAACGTTGCGCCGTCGGCGGTGTTGGCCGCGGTGCGCCGGCCTTCGCGCGCAAGACCGTCCTTCAGCGCATGCACGATCAGCGCGCGCACCAGGCCGGCGTTGCGGAAGCGCACCTCGGTCTTGGCCGGATGCACGTTGGCGTCGACCTCTTGCGGGTCGCAGCTCACGAACAGCGCCACGACGGGATGGCGGTCGCGCGGCAGATAGTCGGAATAGGCCGCGCGCACTGCGCCGAGGATCAGCTTGTCGCGCACCGGACGGCCGTTGACGAACAGATATTGCCCGAGCGCGTTGGCGCGGGTCAACGACGGGGCGGCGGCAAAGCCCTCGACCACGACGCCTTCGCGCTCGGATCGCACCTCGATCGCGCTGGCGCGGAAATCCGCGCCGAGGATATCGCCGAGCCGGGTCAGCCGGCCGGCCGCACCGGGCAGGGCGGCCGCCCAGGTCACCGGCGCGCGCTCTTCGCCGGCCAGCGTGAAGGCGATGTCGGGGCGCGCCATGCCGAGCCGCCGCACCACTTCGCGGATCGCCTCCGCCTCGGTGCGGTCGGTCTTGAGGAATTTCAGCCGCGCCGGCGTCGCATAAAACAGCTCGTTGACCTCGACGCGGGTGCCCTGGCCGAGCGCGGCCGGCATGATCTCCGATTTCTCGCCGCCTTCGACCGACAGCGACCAGGCGTGCGGCTCGCTGGCGTGGCGCGTCGTGATGCCGAGCTTGGCCACGGCGCCGATCGAGGGCAGCGCCTCGCCGCGGAACCCGAGTGTGCGGATGCGCAACAGGTCTTCGTCGTCGAGCTTGGAGGTGGCGTGGCGGTCGACCGCGAGCGCGAGGTCTGAGCGGGTCATGCCGCCGCCGTCGTCGGTGATGCCGATCCGCCGCCGCCCGCCGCCATCGGTGAACACGTCGATCCGGCTCGCGCCGGCGTCGATCGCGTTCTCGACCAGCTCCTTGACCACGCTCGCAGGGCGTTCGACCACTTCGCCGGCGGCGATGCGGTTGACGAGCTGTTCGGGAAGCTGGCGGACGGGCATGAATTGCGCGATCGGACACGGATTCGAGGTTCGGCGGCATTCTAGTCGGCTGGCCGGCCAAATGCATGGGGCGGTCCGCGAATGGCTGCCTTTTACTGGGGATGGAGCCGGCCTATCGCCTTGAAGACGCTCACCTTCGCGTGTGCATCGGCTACGCCCTACGTGGCGATTGTGGGGTCCCACGGGCGGGTATATCGTTTAGAAAAATTATAATCCGATCGGGAGGATAGCTATGTGCCATTTGTTCTCGCACCAGCCGCAGCGCAATTATGAGTCGCAGACCCGGTCGCTGCGGATCGGCGGTCACTGCACCTCGATCCGGCTGGAAATGTCGTTCTGGGATACGCTGGAGGAGATCGCGGCGAAAGAGGGGATGAGCGTCGCCAAGTTCGTTACCACGCTCTATGGCGAAGTCCTCGACCACCATGGCGAGGTCAACAATTTCGCATCGCTGCTGCGGTGCTGCTGCCTGATCTATCGCTCGCAGAGCACAGCTGCGGTGCCCGAATTCCGGGGCCAGCCGATCCTCGACGCCGCGGAATAACCTTTCGGATTCATCGCGCAGAAAAACGGCCTTGTCCTGTTGGGCAAGGCCGCTTCAGTGAGAGGGGAACTGTAGTTTCTTGCTAGATCTCCTTGCGCTGCATCGCGCCGGCGATGTGGTCGGCCTGCCGGATCGCCAGCGACACGATCGTCAGCGTCGGGTTGCACGCCGCTCCGCTCGTGAACTGGCTGCCGTCGGAGACGAACAGGTTCTTGATGTCGTGGGTCTGGCCGAACTTGTTGACCACGCCATCGCGCGGCTTCTCGCTCATCCGGTTGGTGCCCATGTTGTGGGTCGAGGGATAGGGCGGCGTCGGATAGGTCACGGTGGCGCCGACCGCCTCATAGACCGCGGCACCCTGTCTAAAGGCGTGATCGCGCATCGCGACATCGTTCGGATGGTCGTCGAAATGCACGCTCGCGACCGGCATGCCGAACTTGTCCTTGACGTTCGGATCCAGCGTGACGCGGTTGGTCTCCTGCGGCAGGTCCTCGCCGACCAGCCACATGCCGGCCATCCGCGGATAGCCTTCCATGGCACTGGTGAAGCTGCGGCCCCAAGCGCCGGGATTGAGGAACGCGGCCATGAAGGGCAGACCGAGCGACAGCGTTTCCATCTCGTAGCCGCCGACGAAGCCGCGCTTCGGATCGTTCTTCGCCTCGTCGCGGATGATGCCGGCCATCGTGGTGCCGCGATACATGTGCACCGATTTCTCGAAGGTCGCATACACGCTGCCGGTCATGTGCCGCAGATAGTTGCGGCCGACCTGGCCGGATGAGTTGGCGAGGCCGTCGGGGAACATGCTGGACGCGCTGTTGAGCAGCAGCCGCGGGCTCTCGATCGAGTTGCCGGCGACCGCGACCACGCGGGCCTTCTGGCGCTGCATCGCGCCCGTCTCATCGGCATAGACCACGCCGGTCACCTTGCCGGACTGATCATGCTCGATCTTGATCACCATGCTGCCCGGGCGCACCTCGAGATTGCCGGTGGCTTCGCCCTTCGGGATCTCGGTGTAGAGCGTCGACCATTTGGCGCCCGACTTGCAGCCCTGGAAGCAGAAGCCGATCTGCTGGCACGAGCCGCGGCCGTCGCGCGGTTCGCTGTTGATGGCCATCCGTCCGGTGTGCACCTCCTTGTAGCCGAGCTTCTTGGCGCCGGCCTCCATCACCTTGAAATTGTTGTTGCCGGGCAGTCCGGGAATGCCGTTGGTGCGGGTGACGCCCATCTTGTTCTCGGCCTTGGCGTAATAGGGCTCCATCTCGGCGAGCGTGATCGGCCAGTCCAGGAGATTGGCGCCGGGGATGTTGCCGTAAGCCGACTTGATCTTGAACTCGTGCTCGTCGAAGCGCAGCGAGGCGCCGGCCCAGTGCACGGTGGAGCCGCCGACCGCCTTGACGATCCAGGCTGGAATACTCGGAAAGTCCTTGTGCACGCGCCAGCTTCCGGAGGTGGTGCGGGCGTCGGACCACGCGAGCTGGCTGAAGCTGTCCCATTCATCGTTGATGAAGTCCTGGTTCTCGATGCGCGGGCCGGCTTCCAGGATCACGACCTTGATGCCCTTCTGCGCCAGTTCATTGCCGAGCGTTCCGCCGCCGGCGCCGGAGCCGACGATCACGACGACGCCGCTGTCATTCAGATCGAATTTTGCCATTGTGTCCTCCCAAAATTGTCTGGTTCAGGCTTTCGGCAGCCAGTCGATGTCGGCGAAGCCGCGCTTGATGTAGCCGCCATGCTCGGCCGAGGAGCCCTCGTAGCCGAACCGCGGCCAGACCTCCTTGTTGTTGTAGAGCGAGGCGATGAGATCGCCGCGGATCTGCTGGAAGAACGCGCTTGTCTCGATCCGCTGCAGCAGCGCGACGCGATCGTTCTCCCAGGCGACCTGCGCATAAGGCATCTTGTGGCGCTCGTTGGCCTCCTGATCGAGCCGGGCGATGCCCTCATTGATCAGCGACTTGACCGCCGGGTCCTTCGCGGCCTTCTCATCCCAGGGCTTGACCGCCGTGATGTAATAGCTGTCGCCGAGGAAATCGTGCGGATAGATGTCGCGCGCCATCTTCAACAGCGTCTTCAGCGTCGCCGGCGTCAGCGTCGAGGCGCCTTCGGCCCACGCATCGGTGATGCCGAGCCCGGTCGATGTCGCGATCGCGACGGCAGGGGCGGTGGCGGCTGCGCCTTTGAGAAAGACACGCCGGTCATATCTGCTGCGTCGATCGATTTCTCTCATGGTTTCCTCCGTAGTTTATTTTCTATTTGGATTTGCAACTGGATTAGCCGAAGCGCCCGCCGCGCTGGATCACCTCGATCTTGTAGCCGTCGGGATCGGAGACGAAGAAGAAGCGCGCCAGCGTCCTGCCGTCATGCTTGAAGTCGCGCAGCGGCCCGGGCGACAGCTTCTCCTGCTCGAAGCGCGCGTGCTCGGCATCGACGTCATCGACGACGACGGCGAGATGGCCGTAGCCGTCGCCGAGCGTGTAGGGTTCCTTGCGGTCGAAATTGACCGTGAGCTCGACCTCGAACGGCGAGGACGGATGGCGCAGATAGATCAGCGCGAAATCGGGAAAACGCAGATTGTCCGCGATCTCGAGCCCGAACGCGCGACGATAGAAGTCGAGCGCTTTGGCCTCGTCGAACACGCGGATCATCGAATGCACGGGTTTCGCCATTCAGTTCAGCTCCTTCAGATAGGCGATGATCATGGCGCGGGTTTCCGGCTTGGCCTGCCGATAGGCCATCACGGCACCCGGGATCACCTCTTGCGGATTGGTCAGCCAGGCATCGAGCTTCGCATCGTCCCAGACGAAATCGGCCTTGGCGAAGCCCGCGGAATATTTGAAGCCGTCGGCCTGGCCGGCATGGCGGCCGACGACCTTGTAGAGCGACGGTCCTTGCCGGACGGGATCTGTCGCATTCGATGTGTGGCAGGTCGCGCATTGCTGCTTGAACAGCGTGGCGCCATCGGGCGGCTTGGCGGCGGGCAGGGGCATTTGCGCGCGCGCGATTTGCACTGCAAGCATTGCGCTGCAAAATCCCAGCGCCAACCTCGCCCCGGTCGTCCACCTCACGTGCAGCTTTGTCATATACATCACCGCCTCTGTGCCGTGACTGTAGGAGGCCGAAATCCGCCGTTGGTAGTAGCGGGCTGTTTCACAGCAGAACAAAGCTGGGCGGCGATCTGGCGCGGAACCGGTCGTTGCCGGTTCTGATGTCGGATGCAGCGCCATGCGTGCGCTGCATCCACTTCGCTCGAAAACGCTCCAGGGTATGATCCGGAAAAGTGCGAAGCGGTTTTCCGAAAAGATCATGCTTAAACAAGAGTCTAAAGCGCGATGACGATTCAGCCCGATCTCATCGCGCTTTAGTCGTCGAAACGGCGCGTGCCGCGACCGGCCTTGATGTCGCTGCGGCGCTTCTTGCCCTCGAGGCGGCGTTGCTTGGAGCCGAATGTCGGCTTGGTCGCGCGCCGTGGCGTCGGCCGCACCATCGCTTCCCTCAACATCTCCAGCAGCCGCTCGATTGCGTCGGCGCGATTGCGCTCCTGGGTGCGGAAGCGGAACGCCTGGATCACGATCACGCCGTCCTTGGTCATGCGGCTGCCGGCGAGCCGCGCCAGCCGCTGCGCGGCGTCCGGCGGCAGCGCGATCTTCGTCGTGTCGAAGCGGAGCTGGGCTGCGGTCGAGACCTTGTTGACATTCTGTCCGCCCGGACCGGAGGCGCGAACAAACACGATCTCAATGTCGTTCTCGTCGATCGTAAGGTCGCGGGACACCCGCAGCATGACAGCACCCGGTGCAGGGAAGAATCGGCGGCCGCAGGATAGCGGGTTTGTGTTGCGTGTGCTTGGGGTGCGTGGATGCCGCGCGTACGACATCTGCGGTCAGAGTCCGCGGCTCACCCCTCTCCCCAACCCTACCCCGCAAGGGGGGAGGGAGCCCATCCGCCGATGCGTCCCTAACGATCCAACGCCAATCGAAGCATCACCGCCAGCCGTGACGTGATGTGAGGTGAGCGCGTCTCTCAGGCTCCCTCCCCCCTTGCGGGGGAGGGCGGGGAGAGGGGGGGCCACGACGGCGGTGTACGAAGAAGGAGCGCGCCGAAACGCTTCAGTTCGCCTTCGGCGGCGCCGACGCCGGCTGCGCGGCGGCTTGCGGGGCGCGGCCGACGATCACGGTGAGCAGGCCGTTGCCCCACAGCCGCCTGGAGACCCGCTTGACGTCGTCGAGCGTCACCGCATCGACGATGGCGCTGCGCTTCTCGATGTAGTCGATCGGCAGCTTGTCGAGCTGGTATTGCAGCATCGCCTGCGCGAGCTTGGAGGAGGTGTCGAGCGCCAGCATCTGCGAGCCCTTCAGATAGGACTTCGCCTCGTCGAGCTCCTGCTGCGTCGGGCCTTGCTCGGCGATGCGGCGGATCTCCGCCTCGACCGCATCGATGGTCTCGCCGGCGCGGTCGGCGCGGGTGCCGGTGTTGCCGAGGAACAGCGCGGAGTGGTCCATCCAGAGCAGCGCCTCGTAGATCGAATAGGCCAGCCCGCGCTTCTCGCGCACTTCCTTGTAGAGCCGCGACGACAGCCCACCGCCGCCGAGAATGTGGTTCACCACATAGGCGGCCATGAAATCCGGGTCGTGCCGGTTGATGCCGGGTCCGCCGAAGGTGACGATGGTCTGCGGCACATCGAGCGGGACAAAGGCGCGCTGCGGCGGTTTGGTCGCCACGACGTCGGGAATCGGCGTCAATTCGGCCTTGGCCGGCAGGTCGCCGAAGGTCTTGTCGAGCAGCTTGCCGAGCGTGTCGGCATCGACGTCGCCGACCACGGCGATCCGCAGCGTATCCTTGGCGATGTTGCGGCGGACATACTCCTTCAGATCGGAGATCTCGATGGTCGGCACGCTCTCGAGCGTGCCGGTCGCCGTCCTGCCGTAGGGATGATCGCCGAAAGCGAGCTCGAGGAACTTGCGGCCGGACAGCGAGGACGGATTGGTCGATTCGCGGCGCAGGTTCGAGATGACCTGGGCGCGGATGCGTTCGACGTCCTTCGGCTCGAACCGCGGCGAGGTCAGCGCCATCCGCAACAGATCGTAGGCTTCGTCCTTGTTGTCCTTGAGCATGCGCAGCGAGCCGCGGAACTGATCGCGGTTCGACGCGAAGCTGAGCTCGATGGCGCGGCGTTCGAGCCGCTCATGATAGGTCTTGGAATCGAGATCGCCGGAGCCCTCATCGAGCAGGTCGGCGACCAGATTGCCGACGCCGGGCTTGCCCGGTGGATCCTGGCTGGCGCCGCCGCCGAAGGAATATTCCATCGCGATCAGCGGCACGGTGGCGTCCTGCACGAACCAGGCCTCGATGCCGCCGGGCGATACCAGCCGCTGGATCTTGGCAGCGGCCTGCGAGGGCACAGACGTCAGCGCCAGCATCGCGGCGCAGGCGCCGCCGATCAGCGCCGCGCGGCGGGTGAGGGAGTAGGTCACGAGCGCTTCTCCTCGCGTTTCGGCGCGGTATCCTTGATCAGATAGCCGGTCACCGACCGCTTCTTGTCGAGCCAGGTGGCGGCAGCGGCGCGCACCTGCTCGGCGGTGACGGCGCGAATGCGATCCGGCCAGCTGCGGATGTCGTCGATGCTGAGGCCGGTGGTCAGCGCGCCGCCGTACCAGCGCGCCAGCGTCGCCTGGTTGTCCTGGGCGTAGATCGCCTCGGCGATGAGCTGGGTCTTGACCCGTTCGAGATCCTCGGCGCGCGCCGGGTTCTGCGCGAGGTCGGCGATCACCTTGTCGATCGCGTCCTCGATCTGCGCGAACTCGACGCCCGGCTTCGGCGTCACCGCGATCGAGAATTGCGAGGGGTCGAGCGAGGTGCCCTGATAGCCGGCGCCGGCCGAGATCGCGAGGCCCTTGTCGATCACCAGCGCGCGATAGAGGTAGGAATTGGCGCCGCCGCCCATCAATTGCGCGAGCACGTCGAGCGCCTGGCTCTCGCCGGCCGCCGCTGTCGTCGCCGAGGGCACCAGATAGTAGCGGCGCAGGTTCGGCTGCTCGACCCGCGGGTCCGACAGCGTCACGGTGCGCGGGGCGGCTGGCGTCGGCTCCTGCGGCCGGACACGCTTCTCGGGGATCGCACGCTGCGCCGGGATCGGGCCGAAATTCTTCTCGACCAGCGGCCGGATATCCTTGACGTCGACATCGCCGGCGATGACCAGGATCGCGTTGTTCGGGGCGTAGAAGCGCCGGTAGAAGGCGAGCGCGTCCTCACGGTCGAGCTTCTCGATCTCCTGGTGCCAGCCGATCACCGGCCGGCCGTAGGGATGATTGAGATAGAGCGCGGCCATGATCTGCTCGGTGAGCCTTGCATCCGGGTTGTTGGCGACCCGCATGTTGAACTCCTCCAGCACCACGTCGCGCTCGGGCAGCACATTCTCGTCCTTCAGGATCAGGCCGGTCATGCGGTCGGCCTCGAATTCCATCATGGAGGCGAGCTGCTCGCGCGGTATGCGCTGGAAGTAGCCGGTGTAGTCGGTGGAGGTGAAGGCGTTCTCGTTACCGCCGACGCGCAGCACGGTCTGCGAGAACTCGCCGGCCGGGTGCTTGGCGGTGCCCTTGAACATCAGATGCTCGAGGAAGTGCGCAAGGCCCGATTTGCCGGGCGTCTCGTCGGCCGAGCCGACCTTGTACCAGATCATCTGGGTCACGACCGGCGTGCGGTGATCGGGGATCACCACCACCTGCAGGCCGTTGTCGAGCGCGAAGCTCGCAGGGCGTTCCGAGGTGACGGTGGTCTGGGCGCGGAGGCTGGCGCCCGGCAGCGGGATCGTTGAAATGAGAGCAGCAGCGAACAGGGCAATCGATCGGCGTGTGGGCATCATGGTCCTTATGAAAGCCCGGACACACAGCCGGGGCGCGAAAGCAGGCCATCGTACACGGTCGTCTCCGTGCCCGTCGTCACGAAGCGGAGAGAGCGACGCCGCGCCGCATTAAGCTTTGCTCATGTCAGCCTTCGCCCGACCAGGCCAAGCGTCATTGCAACGGTTTTCCGGTCATGACGTCGTATTGGCCTTCTTGCGCCTTCGGCTTCATCGGCCCGGTGCCATAGTCGAACCCCGCGGACGGCGTCTGATAGCCGGGCGGCGGTTCGGTCAGGGATTCGCGGGTCGGCTCGCCCTTGAATGGCTTAGACTCGCTGCTGTTGCCCTTGAACATGCCGAGCAGACCGCCGGAGTAACCGAGCTGGCTCGGCATCAACGACGGATTGGTGCTCACACCGGGCTCGAGCGGCTCCTTCCGGCCGTCGGTGGCGGTCTGCTGCTTCCGTCCGGCCTCGATCTCGGCCGGCGTCAACGCCACCGCTGACTGCCACGGCTCCTTCTTGACCTCTTTCTTGCGCGCCTCGATCATGGCCTTGCGCTTGGCGATGTCGGGGTCCTTCGGCCAGTTCGGCGCGTTGACCTGGGTGGTCGAGGCGGGCGGCGGCAGGTCGAGCTTCGGCGGCACCACCAGCGGCGAGCGCTCGCGATAGTCGATGCCCTTGCTGGCGGCGCTCTTGGCGCCGAGCCCGGTCATCAGATTGTCGACGATCCGCTCTTCGAAGGTCAGGCCGTCATCTTCATCTTCATCTTCGCCGGCGCGCACCGGCCCGGCGGCCATGACGAGGCCGATCCCGGCCGCAACGAACGCCCAACGCAGGCCGCGCATCAGCGGCAGCCGCGACGTCTCGATCAGATAAACGCGGGCTTTGATGTTGCGCATCGCGCTTTTCCCATCTCAAAATTCGCCAAAGCGATCACTGGCTTAGCGCTCAGTTCCGCTAGGTGCAGGTCGGCCGCCGACCGGCTCATATCGGCCGGGATCAGGGCGCTTTTACGGCGGGGGTCCCCATCACGGAATCATACAATAGGGCCGCCACGCCAGCAACGATCGCCACATCGGCGAGGTTGAAGATGTACCAATTGAAGGTTTTTCCCCCGATCTCGACATGAAACAGGGCAAAATCGACCACCGCGCCATAGGCGAAGCGGTCGATACCGTTCCCGATCGCGCCGCCGATGATCAGGCCGAGCGAAACTGTCGCAAGCCAGGTTCGCGACCGCGCCATCCAGATCGCCAGCGCGATCACGGCGGCGGCCTTGATCACCATCAGCAGGATCTGGGCCGCCGGGGTCTCGCTCTGGAACCAGCCGAAACTGATGCCGGGATTCATGGCGAGCACCAGGTCGAAGAACGGCGTCACCGTCACCGGGGCGTGGTGCGCGATGTCGAGGATGTGAAGCAGCCAGAGCTTGGAGGCCTGGTCGGCGATCAGGGTGATGACCGCCGCCAGCACGCCGGCACGAACGGGCGAGCTCAAGCCGTGACCCCCAGCGCCTTCCATTCGCGCAGCGCCTGTGCGTCGCGCGGCGAGACGTCGGGATATTCGGGATCCTCGCCAACCGTCGGAAGGATCTTCCACGAGCGCGCGCATTTGGTGCCGACCGCCTTCTCGACCACGACGGCAACGCCGGGCACCGCATCGAGACGGAAGGCGCTGGCCGGCGCCTCGCCCTCGCGCACCTCGTAGTTCGAGGTGATGCAGACCTCGGCGAGATCGACGTCGAACAGCGTCGCGAGCATGTCGCGGTCGGCAACATAGATCACCGGCGAGGCTTCCAGCGACGAGCCGATGGTCTTGTCCTTGCGCTCCAGTTCGAGCGCGCCGGTGACGACACGGCGGACGTCGCGGATCGTCTCCCACTTCGCGGCGAGGGCGTCGTCGCGGAATTGCTCGAGTCTGTCCGGGAACAGCGTGAGATGCACCGAAGGCTCGGCGCCCGGCCGGTACATCCGCCAGGCTTCGTCTGACGTGAAGCTCAGGATCGGCGCCAGCCATTTCAGGATCGCGTCGCACAGGATGTCGATCGTGGTCAGTGCCGCCTTGCGCGCCACCGAGGACGGCGGATCGCAATACAGCGTGTCCTTGCGGATATCGAAATAGAACGCCGACAATTCGGAATTCATGAAGGCCGCGAGGCTCGCGACCACGGTCTTGTAGTCGAATGCGGCATAGGCGTTGCGGATGGTCTCTGCGTGGCCGGCCAGCTCATGCAGCATCAGCCGCTCGAGCTCGGGCATCTCGGCAAAGCCGACCTTCTCGGCTTGCTTGAAATGATGCAGCGTGCCGAGCATCCAGCGGATCGAGTTGCGCAGCTTGCGATAGGTCTCGACGGTGTTCTTCAGGATCTCCGGGCCGATGCGCTGATCGTCGGCATAGTCGGTGGCGCACACCCACAGCCGCAGGATATCCGCGCCGGAATTTGCGATCACGTCCTGCGGCTGGACCGTGTTGCCGAGCGACTTCGACATCTTGCGGCCGTTCTCGTCGAGCGTGAAACCGTGGGTGAGCACGATGTCATACGGTGCGCGGCCGCGCGTGCCGGCGCTTTCCAGCAGCGAGGAGTGGAACCAGCCGCGATGCTGGTCGGAGCCTTCGAGATACATCACGGTGTCGTTGCCGCCATCGACCTTGCGGACGATGTTGCCGAGCTGCGGGAAGTTCTGGCGGTCTTCCAGCACGAAGGCGTGGGTGGAGCCGGAATCGAACCAGACGTCACAGATGTCGTCGACCTTCTTCCAGTCCTCGGACGCGCGCGAGCCGAGGAAGCGCTCGCGGGCGCCGTCCATGTACCAGGCGTCGGCGCCTTCCTCCATGAAGGCCTCGCTGATGCGCTGATTGACGACCTCGTCCTGCAGGATCTCGGCCGAGCCGTCAGCGTTCTCGCGCACGAACACGGCGATCGGCACGCCCCAGGCGCGCTGCCGCGAGATCACCCAGTCGGGCCGGTTGGCGATCATGCCGTTGATGCGGTTCTCGCCGGCCGGCGGCACCCATTGCGTGACCGAGATCGCGTGCAGCGCGCGAGCGCGCAGCGTGTCGCCCTTCTTCGCGTGGCCGTTCTCCGCGATGTCCTTGTCCATCGCGATGAACCATTGCGGCGTGTTGCGGAAGATCACCGGCTTCTTGGAACGCCAGGAATGCGGATATTGGTGCTTGAGGCTGCCGCGTGCGAGCAGCTTGCCGCCTTCAATCAACGCCTTGATCACGGCGTCGTTGGCGTCGCCCTTCTCGCCCTCGTCGGTCAGCACGCGTTTGCCGGTGAAGCCGGGGGCCTGCGCGGTGTAGGTGCCGTTTTCGTCGACCGTATAGGGGATCGCCGTGTTGATGCCGCGTGCATCCAGCTCGCGCTTGTTCGCCATCCAGACGTCGAAGTCCTCGCGGCCGTGGCTTGGCGCAGTGTGCACGAAGCCGGTTCCGGTGTCGTCGGTGACGTGTTCTCCGGCGAGCAGGGGCACGGTGAATTCGTAGCCGCCGCTGAAACCGCGCAGCGGATGCGCACATTCCACGACATCGAGCGTATCGCCGGGGATGTCGCGCACCCTCTCATAGGCGGCGACGCGCGCCTTCTTGAACACTTCCGCCGCGAGCGCGTCGGCCAGGATCAGCAGGTCGCCCGTCTTCGCCCATTTGGCTTCCGGCGCGTCGGTTACCTTGTAGAGGCCGTAGGCGATCTTCGGCGAGAACGAGATCGCGCGGTTGCCGGGCAGCGTCCACGGCGTGGTGGTCCAGATCACGACCGAGGCATTGGCCAGCGCGCCATGCGCCGGCGAGGTGACCGGGAATTTCACCCACACCATGTCGGAAGTGTAGTCCTCATACTCGACCTCGGCCTCCGCGAGCGCGGTCTTCTCGACCACGCTCCACATCACCGGCTTGGAGCCGCGATAGAGCGTGCCGTTGGCGGCGAACTTCATCAGCTCGCGGGCGATCTGCGCCTCGGCCGGGTAGCTCATGGTCTGGTAGGGATGGTCCCAGTCGCCGATGATGCCGAGCCGCTTGAACTCCTCGCGCTGCACGTTGATCCAGTGCGTCGCATAGGCGCGGCATTCCCGGCGGAACGCGACCATCGCGGCGGAGTCGCGGAAATCGGGCTTCTGCTTGCCCTTGGAGCGGTAGTTCTCCTCCTCGATCTTCCATTCGATCGGCAGGCCGTGGCAGTCCCACCCCGGCACGTAATTGGAGTCGAAACCGAGCATCTGCTGGCTCTTGGTCACGACGTCCTTGAGGATCTTGTTCAGCGCGTGCCCGATATGGATGTTGCCGTTGGCATAGGGCGGGCCGTCATGCAGCACGAATTTGGCGCGGCCCTCGGCGGCCCGGCGCAGTCTGTCGTAGAGGCCGATCTCGTTCCAGTATTTGAGGATTTCCGGCTCGCGCTGGGGCAGGCCGGCGCGCATCTGGAATTCCGTCTTCGGCAGGTAAAGGGTCTTGGAATAGTCGTTAGCGTCGGTCTTTTGCGGCTTGTCGGACATGAAGGCTCTGATCTGGCAGGTGAGGGCGCGGAAACGCGATCAATCGCGGGTGAAACGACGAAATCCCGGTCTTGCGCCGAGCCCTCGGGCTCAGGCGGAAGCCGGGCCGCTAATCCGTATGATGCGCCGCGAAAACATCGGGTTTCCTTAGCAGCCGGACGGGGAATTCGCAAAGCCCCCGGTGGCCGGCGGACCGTTCCGCGGGACGGCCCCTAAAGCGGGATAGGTTGAGCTGGAGCGGCGGCGGAGGTGCCACCTCTCCCTTGGGAGAGGTCGATTTGCGCAGCAAATCGGGTGAGGGTTTGCGGTCTATCGAGAGAACAAGAGCCCTCACCCGGCGCTGCGCGCCGACCTCTCCCCACGGGGGAGAGGTGGACCAAACCCGCGGTCAAACTGATCTAACCTCTTCATCCCGCGCTAGGCAGCCGCCGCCGGGCCGGATTTCCGGCCACGATGGTGCCGGCGGCGACGTCCCGCGTCACCACGCTGCCGGCCCCGACCAGGGCGCCGTCGCCGATTGTGACGCCGGGCAGGATGATGGCGCCGCCGCCGATCCAGACGTCGCTGCCGATCCGGATCGGGCGGCCGAATTCCAGCCCGGCGCGGCGGGTTTCGGCATCGCGCGGGTGGTCAGCGGTGTAGATCTGCACCGCTGGCCCGATCTGGGTGCGGTCGCCGATCACGACCTCGACGACGTCGAGGATGACGCAGTTGAAGTTGAGGAACACGCCGTCGCCGAGGCTGATATTGCTGCCGTAGTCGCAGAAGAACGGCGGGCGGATGATGGTGTCCTTGCCGACCTTGCGGAAGCGCTCGGAGAGCAGCGCGTTCAGTTCGGCCGCGGACGATGCGCCCGACGCATTGTAGCGGGTCATCCAGCGTTCCGCCGCGGCATGGTCGGCGGCGATCTCGGCATCCGGGCGATACAGCTCGCCCGCCAGCATCTTTTGCTTTTCAGTCTTGTTCAATCAATCGTTCCGAGTCTTGGAAACGCGTCCGGCGCGGCGGCGAGGTACGCGCGCGCCTTGGCGCTGTCGTCATCCATCTGGCGTATCAACGCCTCGATGGTGTCGAATTTCAGCTCTTCGCGAATGAAACCGATGAATGCGACATCGAGGACCGTGTCGTACAGGTCGCCCTTGAAGTCGAACAGGAACACTTCGAGCAGCGGCGCGCCGTTGTCGAAGGTCGGCCGGCGCCCGAAGCTTGCGACGCCGTCGAACCGCTGCGCGCCCTTGCCGATCCGCACCGCATAGATGCCGTGCTTCAGGCCGCAATGCTTGTCGAGGCGGATGTTGGCGGTGGGATAGCCGAGGTCGCGGCCGCGCTTCTCGCCGTGGATCACCTTGCCGGTGACGAACCACGGTCCGCCCAGCATCGTGGTGGCGTCGGTGACCTCGCCCTCGGCGAGCGCCATGCGGATGGCGCTGGAGGACACCGGGCGCTCGGCGATGTCGACATGGGCCTGCACATCGACCTCGATGCCGAGCCGCGGAGCCTCGCTAACCAAAAGACTTGGCGAGCCGACCCGGCCCTTGCCGAAATGGAAGTCGTAGCCGACCGCAATGCCGCTGATGCCGAGCCGGCGGATCAGGTCATGGTGAATGAAATCCTGCGCCGACGTACCGGCCCGCGCCTTGTCGAAGGTCATGACGACGGCGCCGGCGAGCCCGGTGGCTGCGAGCAAGCGCAGCTTGTTGGTCTCGTCCGTGAGGCGGAATTGCGGGGTGTTCGGGCTGAAGAAGCTGCGTGGATGCGGCTCGAAGGTCACGGCGAGCGCGGGCACGCCGCGCGCTCGGCCCATCGCCAGCGCCGCACCGATCACGGCGCGGTGACCGAGATGGACGCCGTCGAAATTTCCCATCGCGACCACGGCGCCCCTGGGGATGGCGCTTTCGGGGGTGTTGTCGCGGATAACGGTAAAGCCGGTGCTCATGTCAGGTATTCTTCAAGGATTCTTAAGCATGATTGTTGCGGGCCGGACCGTGACGCGGCGGCGGCGTGGAAGTCAAGCGTAGCGAAAATCGCGTCAAATCCGTAACAATCCGGATTCAGCCGGTTAACGCGCTGTTTAACGCCAGCTGTTACTCGTTGCCGGAAACCTGCGTTCGTGCAGAAGCCAAGTTGCGTCAGGCGTTTTGGGGGAAAAGATGGCGGTTGATTTGTCCATGCCGGTTCTGGTGGTTGATGATTACAGCACCATGATCCGCATCATCCGGAATCTTCTCAAGCAGCTTGGATTCGAGAATATCGACGATGCGTCCGACGGCTCCGCGGCGCTCAACAAGATGCGCGGCAAGAAGTATGGCCTGGTGATTTCCGACTGGAACATGGAGCCGATGACCGGCTACGACCTGCTCAAGGAAGTTCGCGCCGATCCCAATCTCGCGACCACGCCCTTCATCATGATCACCGCGGAATCCAAGACCGAGAACGTGATCGCGGCCAAGAAGGCCGGCGTCAACAACTACATCGTCAAGCCGTTCAACGCCGCCACGCTGAAGACCAAGATCGAGGCGGTGTTCCCGGACATGGCGACCGCGTAAGACGCTCGTCCATCGCATCTACTGAATTCACGTTATGCCCGGGCTAGTCCCGGGCATAGCTGTTTTTCGCCAAGGCAAGATGAGATTAGGCTCAGCCGCAACGGCGTCGGAAGTTCACCTCTCCCTTGGGAGAGGTCGATTTGCGTAGCAAATCGGGTGAGGGGGGACGGTCTATCGAGGGAGCAAGAGCCCTCACCCGGATTGCTCCGCAATCCGACCTCTCCCCGCCGGGGAGAGGTGAACCGCGACCAGAGGCTCGCGCAAATGCCATATGCGATAACTCCTGCGGCGAAGTGCGTCTGCGCTATTTCGGAATATTAGAAGTATGCCCCTGAGTTGCCCGACGTGTCAAGGCGACCGGTCGAACATCCGGTGCCGCGGCCACTTTGCATGGGGTTGTTTTCGATATTTTGGCAGCGCGCCGCTTGCGGAGCCGGCCGCTACCACTTCAGCTCGCGCATCAGCGCGCGCGGCGGGTGGCCGAACAATTCCTTGATCGAGGCCGGATCGAGCTGCTCGATGCCCTCGAACTGCTCGGAATGGATGCCGCGGGTGATGAACAAGAGATCGATGCCGAAGCCATGGGCGCCGGTGAGATCGGTGCGCACGGAATCGCCGATCGCAAGCACGCGGCCGAGCTCGGTCGGGCGGCCGCGGCGCTCGGCGGCCAGAGCCATGGCGCGCTCGTAGATCGGCCGGTGCGGCTTGCCGTAGAAGATCACCTCGCCGCCGAGCTCGTGATAGAGTTCGGCGATCGCGCCGGCGCAGTAGATCAGCCGGTCGCCGCGCTCGACCACGATATCCGGATTGGCGCAGACCAGTGTGAGCTTGCGCGCGAGCGCCTTGAGCAGCGTGTCGCGATAATCCTCGGCGGATTCGGTTTCGTCGTCGAACAGGCCGGTGCAGATGATGTAGTCGGCCTGCTCCAGCGGCACCATGGTGGCGTCGAGGCCGCGATGGATCGAGCTGTCGCGCTCGGGGCCGATCCAGAAGATCTTCTGGCCGGGATGATCGGCCACGAAGTGGCGGGTCAGGTCGCCCGAGGAGACGATCGCGTCATAGGTCTCGTCCGCGACACCGAGCTTGCGCAGCTGGCGCTGCACCGAATCGGCCGGCCGCGGCGCGTTGGTGATCAGGATCACCGTGCCGCCCTGCTTGCGGAATGTGTGCAGGGCCTCGCAGGCCTCGGGAAACGACTCGAGCCCGTTGTGCACGACGCCCCAGATGTCCGACAGCACGACGTCGACATCGCCGACGAGGTCGCGCAATTGCTCGACGAAGCGCAATGACGTCATGATGCAGGCCGTTGACTAGTTAGGACCGAGGGCGCGGCGCGCCAGCGCGGCGCTGCCGGTTGCGCGCGGCGGCGCTGTTGGGCTGGTGACAGGTGCTGAAGGGCCGGCGCCATTGAGGTCCTGGGGGTTGGCCTGCGGAGCCTCGGCGGTAGCAGATGCCCCCTCCGGCCGCAACGGTCGCGGCGGCGCGAACAGGAAGCCCTGGCCGAACCGGACATCGTAGTCGAGCAGGTCGACCACCGAGCGCTCGCCCTCGATCCGTTCGGCGATCAGGTCGATGCCGAAGCGGCCGAGCAGGTCGGACAGATCGGACGGATGGATGTCCGACGTCGCGCTCTGCCTGGTGTCGAGCAGCAATGCGGCCGGCACCTTGATGAAGCGGACGCCGCGATCGGCGAGCTCGCGCGGTTCGAGGCGGAGGTCGCTGACATGGTCGATCGAGAACCGGTAGCCGCGCTGCGATAGCGCCGCGAGGTTCTCGCTCTCGACCGGGCCGAGATTGCGGAAGGTCGCCTGCTTGAACTCGAGCACGAAGGACGGCGCCAGCGCGCGGTTGGCCTCGAGAAAATCGAGGCACTGGGTGAAATGCGCCGGACTGGCCAGCGTCGCCGCCGACACGTTGCAGAACACGCCGACATCCTTGCTGCGGATCATCAGGCGGCGCAGCACCTGGACGCAGCGAAGCATCACCATGTGATCGATGCGGCCGATCAGGCCGGCGGACTCGGCGGCTTCGATGAAATCGTCGGCGGCAAGCACCTGGTCGCGCTCATCGCGCAGCCGCGTCACCGCCTCGTAATAGCGCACCTTGCGCTGCGGCAGCGTCACCATCGGCTGCAGGTAGATGTCGAGCCGGTTCTCGTCGATCGCGTGCCTGATCGCGCCGACGAGCTGGGCCTGGCTGCGCGAGATCGGCTGCGGCGGCGCAGCTGGCGGCGGTGGCGCGAACACGACGGTCGCGGCCGGCGCGACCGGCTGCAACAGATCGTCGCGCAGCGAAGCGACCGGCTGCGCCACGGGAGCCGCTGCCAGCAGATCCTCATGATGGGCGACGGATGCCGCGAGCTGCCGCACCAGTCCGCCGAGCTCGTTGATCTCGCCGGCCATGCCCTGCATCCGGTCGGCGCCGGTGGAATTGGCCGACGTGACCCGGCCCTCGACTGCGGCCAGCCGGCGGCCGAATTCAGCGACCTGGCGGGCGAGGTCTGCGGTGCCGCGCGACAGATCCGCGATCTGGCCGCCGACATCGCTGCGGTCGCGCAGCCGCATCGAGAGGGCGTTGTAGAGGATCAGGCAGGTGAGGGCGGTGAGCGCCACGATCGCCGATTCCGATCCGCTGATGCCCGCCACCGAATACAGCACGAAGCCGAGCGAGGCTGCGACCAGCACCATGCAGATGGCGATGAAGATCGTCGAAATGCGAATCATGTCGCGCGCCCGCGCCCTCCGTCCGAACATCCCCGGCGCGCAAGCTTAGCACCATTGTTGATTCGACGGGCCTGCGATCTTCGGAACCGGCTGGAACTGCACACGATTTTCGCTTCGCTTGGTCCGGCTCCGCGGCCGGGCTCCGTAGTCGTCCGGATCGGCCGCGGCGGGCCGCTCAGAGGTCGGCGGCGGCGATCCAGAACACCTCGCCCTCGGAGTCCTCGGTGTCGAGCCAGAGCAGCGGCAGGTTCGGATAGGCGGCCTCGAGATTGTCGCGGCCGCGGCCGATCTCGCAGAGCAGTCCACCCTGCGGGGTGAGATGCTGCTTCGCCTCGTCAAGCAGGCGGCGGACGATGTCGAGCCCGTCAGGCCCGCCGTCGAACGCGATCTTCGGCTCGGCGCGGCACTCGCGCGGCAGCGAGGCCATGCCTTCGGCGTCGACATAGGGCGGATTCGAGATGATGAGATCGTAGCTGTTGTCGCCGAGCGGCTTGAACAGATCGCCGCGATACAGTGTCAGGCGGTCGTCGAGGCCGTGGTCGGCGACGTTGCGCGCGGCGACCTCGAGTGCATCCTTTGAGATATCGACTGCATCGACGGCGGCATTGGCGAAATGCCGGGCGGCCAGGATCGCAAGGCAGCCGGAGCCGGTGCAGAGGTCGAGCACGCTTTCGACCTCCGCGGGATCGCCGATCAGCGAGGTGCCGTCTTCGTCGCCGCCGAAATGCGAATCCAGCAATTCGCCGATGAAGGAACGCGGCACGATGGTGCGCTCGTCGACATAGAACGGCAGGCCGCGCATATAGACCTTGTTGACGAGATAGGCGGCCGGCTTGCGCGTCGCGATCCGGCGCTCGATCAGGTCGAGGATCTGCTTGCCCTCGGCCAGCGTGACGCGCGCGGTCGCGAAATTCTCGAACTGGTCGGGATGCAGATGCAGCGTCTCAGCGATCAGGAACGCGGCTTCGGCGATGGGATCAGTGGTGCCGTGCGCGAACACCAGTTTGGCCGCGTTGAAGCGGCTCACCGCGTAGCGCAGGAAATCGAACAGGGTGTGGAGCTCGCCCGCGCCGACCTTCGGCACTTTTGACGCGACAGGGCTGCGTCTGGCCGGCACTTTGCTGCGCTTGGCCATCAGGATTTGGTCCAGCGCGCGGCAGCCGCGTCGTCATGGTCGCGCGCCTCGATCCAGCTCGTGCCGCGGGCGCTTTCCTCGCGCTTCCAGAACGGCGCGTTGGTCTTGAGATAGTCCATCAGGAACTCGGCAGCTTCGAATGCGGCCTGCCGGTGCGCCGAGGCGGTCACGACCAGCACGATGTTCTCGCCCGGCGCGATGCGGCCGAAGCGATGGATGACGGTGAGGCCCTGCAACGGCCAGCGCGCCAGCGCCTCGTCGGCGTGGCGTCCAATCTCGGCTTCCGCCATTTCAGGATAATGTTCGAGCGTCAGGGCTGCGATCGGCTCGCCCTGCTCGCTGCCGCGGCAGATGCCGCTGAAGCTGACGACCGCGCCGACATCGGTGCGGCCCTTGCTGAGGCCGGCGATCTCCTGCGCGACGTCGAAGTCGGCTCGCTGGATACGGATGGTCGCAGTAACAGCCATGATTGGATCTAGCCGCCGGTCATCGGCGGAAAGAACGCGATCTCGCGGGCGCCGATGATCGCCGCATCCTGCTTGACATGGGCGTGGTCGATCGCGGCGCGGATCACCGTGGGCTTCTCGAAGGCATGGGCGTAGGCATCGTCGCGCGCGGTGAGCCAGCCGATCAGGTCGGCGACGGTGCGCACCTCGGCGGGCGGCTCGACGGTTTCCTCCGCCTTGCCGACGCGCTCTCGCACCCAGGCAAAATATTTCAGCTTCATCCCTCATCCTCCTTGATGAGGTGATGGATGCCGGCGCGGAAGTAATCCCAGCCGGTGTAGATCGTGAAGATCGCCGACATCCACAGCAGCACGATGCCGATCAGGGTGGTTGCCGGGAACACCTGCTCGCCCGCCTCGCCGGCGATCAGAAAGCCGATCGCGACCAGCTGGATCGTCGTCTTCCATTTCGCAAGCTTGGTGACGGGAACGCTGACCCTGAGCCCCGCGAGATATTCGCGCAGGCCCGAGACCAGGATCTCGCGGCACAGGATCACGATCGCCGCCCACAGCGTCCAGCCGTGGATCGAATTGTCGGCGGCCAGCATCAAGAGGCTGGAGGCCACCAGCAGCTTGTCGGCGATCGGATCGAGCATCCGGCCGAACGCGGACTGCTGGTCCCACATCCGGGCGTAATAGCCGTCGAGATAGTCGGTGATCCCCGCCGCGATGAACACGGCAAGCGCCACCCAGCGCAGCCACAACGGGCCGTCCAGGATCGACTGCCAGTAGACGCAGCCGATCACCACCGGAATGGCGGCAATCCGGGCGTAGGTCAGGATATTCGGGAGGGACATGGTCTTGGTCTGTCCCCGGGTCGTAGCGATGTTCATCCGTTCTACCAATACCGCTGAAGCGAGAAGGTCAACCGTGCGGGCGCCAAAGCGCGGCAACATTACGCGGAATCGTCATGGCGCCTTAGCTCGTTGTTTAGGCGTGATCTTTTCGGAACGTTGCCTGACACTTTCCGCATCATGCCCCAGATGCCCTGTCGCAGGCGACGCCCTGATGAATAGCCTTTGGTTTAACCCGGCTGGGCGTGGAAAAACTCGAAAATCTTGCGGGCGCTCTCGGCACTGACGCCGGGAACCTTGCCGAGGTCGGCGATCGAGGCCCGCTCGATCTCCTTGAGCGTTCCGAAGTGGTGCAGCAAGGCACGTTTTCGCGACGGGCCGATCCCCGGGATCTCCTGCAGGCCGGCCTCGCGGATGTCCTTCTTGCGCAGCTTGCGGTGCGAGCCGATCACGAAGCGGTGGGCCTCGTCGCGCAGCCGCTGGATGAAATACAGCACCGGGTCGCGCGGCTCCAGCTTGATGGCCTCGCGGTCCGGCATGAACAGGGTTTCGCGCCCGGCATCGCGGTCCGGCCCCTTGGCGACCGACATCAGCGCGACCTGGGTGAGCCCGAGTTTCTCGAAAATTTCCCTGACCGCGTTGAGCTGGCCGCGACCGCCGTCGATGATGACCAGATCGGGCCATTGCGGAAACGACTCGTCGTCCGCCTTGTCGCTCTCTCGGGCCTTCGCGCCGTCCTTGGCGGCCTCGCCCTCCGGCGGCTTCACGAGTCGCTTGAAACGGCGCTCCAGCACCTCGCGCATCATCCCGTAATCGTCGCCGGGCGTCAGCCCTTCGGACTTGATGTTGAACTTGCGGTACTGGTTCTTCATGAACCCGTCGGGCCCGGCCACGATCATCGCACCGACCGCGTTGGTGCCCTGGATGTGGCTGTTGTCGTAGACCTCGATGCGCTTTGGCGTGTGCGGCAGGCCGAGCGTCGTGACCATGCCCTCCAGCAGCCGGCTCTGCGTCGCGGTGTCGGCGAGCTTGCGGCCGAGCGCCTCGCGCGCGTTGGTGAGCGCGTGGCCGATCAGCTCCTTCTTCTCGCCGCGCTTCGGCACTGAGACCTCGACCTTGGAGCCGGCCTTGACCGAGAGCGCGTCGGCGAGCAGCGCGCTTTCCTCGATCTCGTGCGACAGCAGGATCAGCTTCGGCGGCGGCTTGTCGTCGTAGAATTGCGCGAGGAAGGAGGACAGCACCTCCTCCGGCGTGAAACTCTTCTCGGCCTTCGGGAAATAGGCGCGGTTGCCCCAGTTCTGGCCGGTGCGGAAGAAGAAGACCTCGACGCAGGAATAGCCGCCCTCCTGGTGGATCGCGAACACGTCGGCCTCTTCGACCGTGCGCGGATTGATGCCCTGTTGCGACTGGATCGCCGACAGCGCCGCTAGGCGATCGCGGTACAGCGCCGCGGTCTCGAATTCGAGCTCGCCGGAGGCCTTCTCCATCTCGGCCGCGAGCAATTCCTTCACCGCGTGGCTGCGGCCGGACAGGAATTCGGTCGCCTCGCGCACCAGTTCGCTATAGCCGGGGAAATCGATCTCGCGGGTGCAGGGGCCTGCACAGCGCTTGATCTGATAGAGCAGGCAGGGCCGGGTGCGGCTTTCGAAGAAGCCGTCGGTGCAGGAGCGGATCAGGAACGCGCGTTGCAGCGCCGTGATGGTGCGGTTGACCGCGCCCGCATTGGCGAACGGGCCGAAATAGCGGCCGGGTCGCGACTGCGCGCCGCGATGCTTGAGGATCTGCGGTGCCCAGTGGTCGCCAGAGATCAGAATATATGGAAACGATTTGTCATCGCGCAGCTGCACATTGAAACGCGGCCGCAGCTGCTTGATCAGATTGGCTTCGAGCAGCAGCGCCTCGGTCTCGGTCATGGTCGAGACGATCTCGACATGGGTGGTCGCCGCGATCATGCGCAGGATGCGCGCCGCCAATGGCGCGTTGGCCCGCGCATAGGACGACAGCCGCTTTTTGACGTTCTTCGCCTTGCCGACATAGAGCACGTCGTTGGCGGCGTTGAGCATGCGGTAGACGCCGGGCGAGGTCGGGGCGAGCCGCACCGCGTTCTCGATCGCGGCATGCCCGACCGAGAGCGTCCCCTCGGCGACCGGCTCGGCGCCGTCCTCCGAAGCCTCGGGCAGACGTGCCTCGTCGTCCTCCTCGGCGGCGGAGCTTTCGGGATCGACGTCGCTCGTGTCGAGCGTCAGGTCGGCCTTTGTCAGGTCGTCCTGCGGCAGATCGGACTTTGCGCCGCGCCCTGTCTTCTGAGGCGGCATCGGACGTTCGGGAGAATCGTGCACCATGGGCCGTAAATTAATCGCTTGGGCGACCGCTCGCCAGCGTCGGCGGCTCAGGAAAAAGAACCCGATTGCAGCAGGTTACAGGTTGCGCGCCACCGCCGCCGCGGGGCGGTAACACATTGTTAAGACTGATGAGCGGGCCGGTAACCGGGCTTAACAGCCCTTTAACTTAAAACTCTCGATAAACCTTAGCGAAAAAAGTGGAATTCCGTAACCACGCAGGCTTGGGGCCTGCGGGCTGCGGCAGTTGCGTGGTGGAGAGTAGCTATGACCCGGTTTGTTGCGCGTGCGCTGGCATTGATCGTCGCAGGCTGGACGACCTCGGCGGCGGCGGCCGACCTCAACTACGGCTCGCCCTATACGGTCTATCAGCCGCTCAATGCCTATAGCTGGGCCGGCCCCTATCTCGGCGGCAACGTCGGCTACGGCTGGGGTTCGGTCGAGAACAACCCGACCCAGCCGTCCGGCTTCGTCGGCGGCGTGCAGGCCGGCTACAACTTCCAGAACGGCTCACCCTGGGTGTTTGGTATCGAAGCCGATATCCAGGGCACGACGGCCGATGATCGGTTCGCGCCCTGGAAATTCTCCAATCCGTGGTTCGGCACGGTGCGCGGCCGCGCCGGCTACGCCGTCAACAACGTGCTGTTCTACGCGACCGGCGGTCTCGCCTTTGGCGAACTTCGCGGCGAGACCTTCGGCGTGTCGGAGACGCACACCAATGCGGGCTTCACCGTCGGCGCCGGCGCCGAAATGGGCTTTGCTCCGAACTGGAGCGCCAAGATCGAGTATCTCTACGTCGATCTCGCCAACAGCAACTTCACGATCACCGGCGGTGCGTCGAACGGCTACAGTTTCAGCCTGGTTCGCGCCGGCATCAACTATCACTTCTGAGAACAAGAAAACGTCTGACATCAACTCCCGGCCGCGCCTCGCGCGGCCGGGTTTTTCTTTGTGCTGACGGTCTGCACATCGCGCGCAGCAGCATGCACGCCGCCCCATTCGCGAAGCCGATCGTCGGCCGCACGCTTCGAGCGTGCGGCACGGCCAGTCGCGTCCGCATCATGCAGGGTGGTCATGAAGCGAGCGCGCGCCGCGCGCTCGGCAGTCAACTCACATGCAACGCTTCAGTCGGTGTTCATCACGAGCCGCGCACTGCAAGCACTCATCATGAAACCACCAGGTTGACCGCCTTCGGGCCCTTGCCCTTCTTGTCCGGCTCAACCTCGAACGTAATGCGTTGTCCTTCAGTCAGGTCCTTCAATCCTGCACGTTCGACAGCTGTGATGTGAACGAACACATCGCGGCCGCCATCATCAGGCTTGATGAAGCCGTAGCCACGCTCTCCGTTGAAGAACTTGACTGTCCCAGTCATGGCCATCGGGAAACTCCTCCCCCGTATTGCTCCACCGCTACGCGCACGTCGCGTAGCGGTTGACCGACATTCGCTTGTCGGAAGCTTGGCCACCTGAACAGGCCGGCGTCACGCCGCTGGTCTGCCTGGATTTTATTTCGGCCTTGTCACTCCGCCGCAACCATTCGCGGAAGCGGAACGTAAAGCCAGTCGTAACAGGATGAGCATAATACGGTTCCGCGCAAATTGCCTATGCTCAAATTTGAACTTTTCAGTGGGTGCTTTTCGATCAAGCTTTAGGCGTCTCTAATCTGAAGCGCGCGGCGCCGCCCTGACCGAGTGGCTTCTCGAGTTCGGGCAGGATGATCTTCAGCTCGTTGGCGAGTGTCCACGGCGGATTCACTATCAAAAGTCCGGTAGAAACGAGCCCTGCGTCCGCTTCTTGCGGCGCCACACTGAATTCCAGACGCAAGCATTTGCCTGCGGGCCGGCTGCTCATTGCTGCAGCAGCCACGCTGCGTGCGAGCTCGTCGGTGGCTCTCCGGGTTTTTACGGGGTACCACAAAAGATATGCGCCGGTCGGCCATTTCGCGAACGCCTCCGTGAAGGCACGGGCCAGTCGCTCGAACTCGTCCTTTGCTTCGAACGGCGGATCGATCAGCACGAGGCCTCGCCGCTCGTTCGGCGGCACGAATGCGGGCAGCGCCATCCAGCCGTCGAGATCGACGACACGTGCCTGTGCGTCGCGTCGCAATGCATCGATCAATTGCTTGCGCGCGCCGAGCTCGAGCTCGCAGGCCGTCAGACGATCTTGCGGACGCAGCAGCGCTCGCGCGATCAGCGGCGATCCCGGATAGGCTTTCAATTCGCCGCGCGGATTGAACGCCCTGACGATGTCGAGATAGGGCCCGATCAAGGGCTGTGCCTTGTCGGAAAGCCGCGCCTGCATCAGTCGCGCGATCCCGGTGAGCCATTCGCCGCCGCGCTGCGCTTCGCTCGACGTCAAATCATAGAGGCCGGCGCCGGCGTGGGTGTCGATGACGCGGAACGGCGCCTGCTTCTCCTGCAGATAGGTGAGCATGCGCACCAGCACGATGTGCTTGATGACGTCGGCAAAGCTGCCGGCATGAAAGGCGTGACGGTAGTTCATGCTGTTATCGCTGCGCTCCGGAAGGGAGCGCATGTTGTACTTCGTCATGCCCGGCCTGTCCCGGCCTTCGCTGAAGCTTTGGCGGGATTAACATCCGAGCCCGGCGCAGCCTTGGCGTAGCTGGCTCCCGCGCATCGACGCCTGATCTTGCTGGTTTCGCGATGGCGCGGATCGCCGGGTCAGTCCGGCGCGACGCATGTCTACCCGGCCATGACCGGGAAGGGGTCAGCCGCCGCGAACCGGCGGCATCAGCACCTGATCGCGACGGCAGGCGCGGCGATCGATTTCCTCGCAGGCGCGGAATTGCAAGTCCTTGCTGAGGCAAATCCGCACCTCGCTGAGCCGGTTACTGGCGCAGGTGACCGAGATCGCGGAGTTGCTGAGCCCCGGATTGGCCTTGATGAAGGCGGTCTCCAACTCGTCGGGCGCGATCGTCTTCGGCTCCGACAATTGCAGGAATTCCTCGGGGATCTTCACCGTAGCGCGGGCCTTGCGGATGGCTTCGAAATAGCCGCGCTCGCCGAGGCCCGAGCAGGTGCCGTGCTTGTCCCACTCGTTGTAGATCAGCCCGGGTGCCGGCATCAGGTCGAGCATCGAGGTCATGATGTTGCGGGCGAGCCGCGGCGAGGGGCGTTGGCAGTATTCCGGGAAGCCGCGCTCATATTGTGGCCACAGCCCGTGCACCACGAAGGAGTACGGCCGGCCGCCGCACTGCGCCTGCGTCCCGCGGCTGTTGTTGCCGCGCTCGCTCGCCGCCTCGCAGAACGACGGCGACCACGACAGCGACAGCACGTAGAAATCGAATTCGCCGGGCGCATTCTGGCGACGATCCTGGGCCGAGGCCCCAACCGCGCCACAGAGAACCAAGACAGCGGAAATCAGAAATCGGGAAATTGTGTCCAGCCGAGGCATCAAACGCTCCCCTCACGCGACCGTTCGGAGCCTAGCAGGCTCGCGGAACATTTCAAGAACAAAAGCCGCCGGCTATGTCGGCGGCGGCTTCTGCTTCAGCAATCCGTGGGAAAATCAGGGCCGGGCGGCCTTGCAGGACGGGTTGTACGCCCAGTTGCGGTCGAGCCCGGCGACGCACCATTCGACGCCCTGGTCGATGCCGGCAAAGCCGCCGTCCTCGATGATCGAATAGTGTACCTTGCGCACCTTGCCGTCGCTCAACAGCGCATCACCCGAGCAGTAGCGGCGCGGGATGTTGTCGGACTGCCAGGGGCGGAACGCGGTTTCGTGGATCCGGCTGAAGCCGGTGATGACGAGCGGCGAATTCCAGAAGGTGGCCTCCTTCTCATGGAATTGATCGCTGATGGCCCCCAGGGCCTTCTCGCATGGCGCCACGTTGCCGTCATAGCGCGGGCCCGACAGCCAGAAATTCAACTCGAACGGATTGGCCGCCTGGGCCGTAGTACCCCCGAAAGCCAGCATGCCGACCAGGATTGCGGCACCGAGACCAAGCCTAGGTCCGAGTTTGTTGCGGGAGTTGAACAGGTTGCGCATGGGAATCCACCCGATTGTCCGATGCGGCGGACGGTGCCGCGAAGCCCCGGCAAGGTCAAGTGCAGCGCGGCAACACCTGCGGAGAAGTCCACCTTTAGCCGCCGGCGTGTTCTTTTCACCGTCGCCGTCGCACTCTATGTTGGCGTCAAGCGAAATGGAGTCTGCGATGCGAAGGAAATTGGCCGCGTGCCTGGTTGCCGTTAGCGGGATGCTGGCCGTTGGTCCGGCGCAAGCCGACTGGTTGCAGCCGGTGCCGCCGTTCAAGGGCAATGATACCGGCGGGATCATCGCCTATTCACTGGCAACCCAGACCGACGCCCGGCAGCTCGCCGTCGATCACTGCGCCTCCTACGGCAAGGTCGTCAAATTCCTCGCGCTGCAGCGCTATCCGGGCGGCTACATCTCGTTCGCCTGCCGCTGGGTGCCCTATGGCTCGGCGCAGCGGCCGGTGCGCACACTCTACTGAGCGCCTCAAAATCCCTCGATCGTTCAGCCGGGAGCTCGCCGCATGACCCGACAGCTTGCCTTGCTTGGCTCTGCCGTTTGCCTCGTCCTGTCCACCGGCGCCGCAAGCGCCGTTGACCTGCCGATCCGCAAGGCCGGTCTGTGGGAAATGAAGATGGTCCGCACCGGTGGGCAAATCCCGGAGGTGACCATGCAGCATTGCACCGACGAGACCACCGACAAGGACATGAGCACCGCGGCCTCTCCGTTGGCAAAGCAGGTCTGCTCCAAGCAGGACGTCCAGAAGACGGCGACCGGTTATGTCAGCGACAGCGTTTGCGGCGTCGCCGGCGTCAACGTGACCTCGCATTCCGAGATCACCGGCGACTTCAATTCGGCCTATACGGTCAAGAGCACCTCGCATTCCGAAGGCGGCACCTCCGGCGCCCACGACGCCACCATGATCATCGAGGCGAAATGGCTCGGCGCCTGCAAGAGCGACCAGAAGCCCGGTGACATCATCATGCCCGGTGGCATGAAGATGAACATCAAGGACATGGAAAAGCTGAAGGGCCTGCTGCCCAAGCAGAAGTAGGACTGCGCCTTCGATCGCTGCCCGCGCGTTCGAGCACGGCCTCTCACATGCGGAGAGGCCGTATTGCTTTGCGCCACCATCATTGCCGAGGGCTCGCCACAAGACTGCAAAGCAATTCTGCGCTGAAACGGCGCGCAGTCCATCTGATCCTTCCCCATCACCCTGAGGAGCGCCACCGGGTCCGCGCGAAGCGCGGCCCGATGACAGGCTCCGCGCGTCGCGAAAGGTCGACGGCCCGACTGGTGGCCGCGCATCCTTCGAGGCTCGCCCAGCGGCGCAATTGCGCCGCAAGGCTCGCACCTCCAGCGACAAAGGCGAAGCCTTTGCGCGGGGATGACGGATCCCACCGCTCGTTCGCATCATCCATTGGTGCGATGACGTCGACGGAGCGCGACATCGTCGAACGATCGTTGCGTACCTCACACTCGGGATGATCTGAGAGAATGTGGACGCGTATCGAATGCGTCGCGATGCATGCGTGCTGCTGCGTCTCGCTTTGAATCGTTCCAGCATTGCACATCTTGAATCGCTCCAATCTTGCGCATCGTGCGTGCTTCAAGCGATTCTATTTTGCACGTGTGGAATTTCGCCGATCCCGTCGATAGAAGTCCGCCCCATTCGATGTCGCGCAATGACGAACACGCGGCTCGATCAAGATCAGTCTGGGGGATGTGTTCGGTGGGAATGACTTCGTCGTGGAGCAGGCGCAGCTTGCTCGCATCAACAGCTGCGATCAACGCAGCGTTTCTCGGTTCGGTGATGCTTGTGCCGGTGTGCGCAGACATCGCCAGCGCTCAGGCGCAAACCAGTCCTCCGCAAAACGATGTCAGCGTGCTTCCGCCGGTGACGGTGGAGCAACCCGGCGCTGCAAGAAAGCGCAGTGCCGCCGCTTCGACGCAGAACACCAGGGCTTCGCGCGCGGCCGCTGTGAATCGACGCGGCATTGCCGCGGCGCCTGCGCCGAGCCAGGCTTCGCGCTCGCAAGCTGCCGCCGGCGCGATCGGTACGACGACCGGTTACGTCGCAACCGGCAGCACGGCCGGCACCAAGACCAGCACGGCGCTGATCGAGACGCCTCAGTCGCTCTCGGTCGTCACGCAAAAGGAGCTCAGGGATCGCAACGTTCAGACGCTCAAGGACGCCGTCAATTACACGCCCGGCGTGACAACCACGGCGTTCGGCTACGATCCGCGGTTCGACAGTTTCTACATCCGGGGCTTCGATGCCACCTATACCGGGATCTATCGCGACGGCCTGCGCCAGGGCGGCGGCAACTTCGCCATTCCCAAGATCGAGCCTTACGGTCTCGACAGCGTGTCGATCCTGCGCGGCCCGGCCTCGGGCCTCTATGGCCTTGGCTCTCCGGGAGGCATCGTCGATGTCACCACCAAGCGGCCGACGTTAACGCCGTTCGGCGAGGTGCAGCTGCAGGCCGGCAACTATGATCGCTATCAGGGCAGTTTCGATCTCGGTGGTCCGGTGCCTGGCAGCGATCAGCTGTACTACCGGCTGACCGGTCTGCTTCGTGACGCCAAGACCTGGTATCCCGGCAACGACGACGATCGCACCTATATCGCGCCGGCGGTGACCTGGCGGCCGGACGCCGACACGTCGTTCACGATCCTCAGCGAATATCAAAGCAGCCGGACCGCCGCTAGCATCGGCAACTTCCGTACGCCCGAGGGACAATTGACCAACGTCTACTCGAACGATCCGGCCTTCAGCGCGATGGATCAGAAGCAGTACCGCATCGGCTATGCGTTCGAGCACAGTGTCGACGACGTCTGGACGGTGCGACAGAATTTCCGCTTCTATCAGGTCGACACCGATGCGCGATACACGCAGGTCGATTCGATCGATAGCAGCACCAATCTCGCGTCGCGCTCCGCCTGGCGGATCCTGGATAGCTTCAACACGGTGACGCTCGACAACCAGGCCGAGGCCAAGTTCACGCTCGGCGCGATCAGGAACACGGCGCTGTTCGGCGTCGACTACGGGCACTCCACCTACAACGACAAGATCGGCTCCGGGCCGGCTCCGGATCTCAATCTTTTGACGATGAACTACGGCGCTCAGGCCATCGCGACGCCGGCCTTCTCAACCTTCAACAAGCAGTCGACCGACGAGGTCGGCGTCTACGCGCAGGAGCAGGCCAAGCTTGGCGGCTTCGTTCTGACGCTCAACGGCCGCCAGAGCTGGGTGTCGCAGACCACGACGGCCGGTCTCGACGGCGTGCCGTCGACGCAGAAGGTCGCCGCTTTCACCGGCCGCGCGGGCCTCGCTTACGTTTTCGACAGCGGCATCGCGCCCTATGTCAGCTACGCGACGTCATTCGCCCCGCAGGTCGGCGTCGACGTATCCGGGACACCATTCAAGCCGACCACCGGCGAGCAGAAGGAAATCGGCATCAAGTACCAGATGCCGCAAGTTCCGGTGTTGCTGACTGCCGCGGTGTTCGACATCACCCAGGACAATGTGCTGCGCACCGATCCCAACAGCATGGCGTTCCAGGCGGCCACCGGGCAGGTCGAGTCCAAGGGCGTCGAGCTCGAGGCGAAGCTCGCGCTGAAGCAGGGATTCGATCTCACCGCGGCCTACACCCATCTCAACGTCGTGATCATGCAGGGCAATCCCGATACCACGGGCAATGAGCTGTCCGGCATTCCGCGAAATTCCTTCGCCGCCTTCGGCAAATACACCTTCCAGTCCGGCGTCCCCGTCGAAGGGCTCGGGCTCGGCCTCGGTGTCCGTTACATCGGGACCAACTTCGGCAACGACCAGAACACGTTCCAGAATGCGGCGACGACGTTGTTCGATGCCGTGATCGATTACGATCTGGGCAGGCTGGATCGGCGCTTCCTCGGCGCCACCATGCGGCTGAATGCGACCAATCTGTTCGACAAGCACTACCAGACCTGCCAGTCCGGCTACTGCTATGCCGGCGAGCGGCGTCAGGTGATCGGCACCTTGTCGTACCGCTGGTAAGCTAAAGCGGTATGAGTTTTGGTCGAAGCGGCCTAGCCCGGTCTTGGTTCACCTCTCCCCGTCGGGGAGAGGTCGGATTGCGAAGCAATCCGGGTGAGGGCTCTTGCTTTCGCGATAGACCGTAAACCCTCACCCGATTTGCTGCGCAAATCGACCTCTCCCAAGGGAGAGGTGAACCTTCAACGCCGTTCCAGCTCAACCTAATCTCATCATGCTTTAGACCGGCACCCGCACCGCGGCGCGCAGCCCGCCCATCGGGCTCTCGCTGAGCAGGATGTCGCCGCCATGCGAGCGCGCGATGTCGCGGGCGATCGCAAGCCCGAGGCCGCTGCCGCCTTCATCCTGGTTGCGGGCATCGTCGAGCCGCAGGAACGGCTTGAACACTTCCTCGCGCATGTCGGCGGGGATGCCGGGGCCGTCATCGTCGATCGTGATGTTGAGGTAGCGGTGGTCGCGCTGGCCGGTGATCGAGATCGTGTTGGCGTGGCGCGCCGCGTTGGAGACGAGGTTGGCGAGGCAGCGCTTGAACGAAGCCGGCTTCACCGTGACGACCGGCAGGCCGTGGAATGCGACGGTTGCGGTGTGGCCGTGGCGCTCGGCGTCGCTGCGCAGCTCCTCCAGCGCCATCGCCATGTCGGTCGGTTGCGCGACCTCGCCGGAATCGCCGCGCGCGAAGGCGAGGTAGTCTTCCAGCATCATCGACATCTCGTCGACGTCCTTGCGCATCGCGTCGATCTCGGGGCCTTCGCCGATCAGGGCCAGCTCGAGCTTGAAGCGGGTCAGGATGGTGCGCAGATCGTGCGACACGCCGGCCAGCATCGCGGTGCGCTGCTCGATCGAGCGCTCGACGCGCGCCTTCATCTCGATGAAGGCCTGCGCCGCGCGCCGCACCTCGCGCGCGCCGCGCGGCCGGAAGTTCGGCGCCTCGCGGCCCTTGCCGAAGCTCTCGGCAGCGTCGGCGAGCCGCAGGATCGGCTTGATCTGGTTGCGCAGGAACAGTACGGCGACGATCAGGAGGATCGTCGAGGTGCCGAGCATCCAGAAGATGAAGATCTCCGAATTCGAGGCATAGGCCGCGCTGCGCTGGGCGAAGATCCGCATCACGGAATCGTCGAGCTGCACGCGGATCTCGACCAGATTGGACTTGCCGACGGTGTCGATCCAGAACGGACGGCTGATCTGGCGGCCGAGCTGCACCGAGAGCGTCTGGTCGAGCAGCGAGAAGAACGGCTTCGGTCCCGGCGGCGGCATGTCGCCGGCGGGCAGGAAGTCGACCACCAGCTGCAGCTTCTGGGCGATGTGGCGAAGCTGGGCGCGGTCCTTGTCCTGCGGATAATTCTTGTAGACGTCGATCAGCGCGGCGATGTCGGACACCACCGCGGCCGACAGCCGCCGCGTCACCGTGTTCCAGTGCCGCTCCATGAACACGAACGCGACCACGGTCTGCAGGATCACCATCGGCACGATCATGATCAGCAGCGCGCGGGCGTAGAGGCCGGTCGGCATCCAGCTCTTGAACGCATTGCCCATCCAGCCGTTCGCTTTCGAGACGCGCTGCGAGGCGTTCTTGATCAGGGTCAGGCCGGAATCGAGCGTGCTCATGGCTGGATCTTATGGCGAGGCGACCAGGCGATAGCCGATGCCGCGGACCGCCTGCAGGAACAACGGATTGGCGGGATCATGCTCGATCTTGCGGCGCAGGCGGTTGATCTGCACGTCGACCGCGCGTTCGTTGACGGTGCCGCCAGAGGTCAGCTCGGCGCGCGGCACGGTCTCGCCGGGGGCGCTGGCGAGGATGCGCAGCATCTCGCGCTCGCGGTCGGTGAGATGGATGATCTCCTCGCCCTGGCGCAGCTCGCTGCGCTCGATGTGGAAGATATAGGGGCCGAACGCGATCTGCTCGACGGTTATGACCTGCGGCGGCGCGGTGCGCTTGAGGATATTGCCGATGCGAAGCACGAGCTCGCGCGGCTCGAACGGCTTGGCGACGTAATCGTCGGCGCCGATCTGAAGGCCCTCGATGCGGGCCTCCGCCTCATGGCGAGCGGTCAGCATGATGATCGGCACCGTGGAGGACGTGCGGATGAAGCGGGCGAGGTCGAAGCCGTTCTCGCCGGGCATCATCACGTCGAGGATCAGCAGGTCGAAATGCAGCCCGAGCAGCTTGGCGCGGGCGTCGGTGGCGCTCATCGCCGTCGTGACGCGATAGCCCTCGCCGGAGAGAAAGCGCGACAACAGGTCGCGAATGCGGCGGTCGTCGTCGACCAGCAGGAGATGCGGTGCGTCGTCGGCCGGTTCGATCGGCGCGCGCATCATGGTTGCAGCCTGCACCAGGTTCACTCCCTTGCTTTTCTGCCGCCGCCGAAGATGGCTTCGAGCACCTTGTCCGGATCGTCGCGGTCGATCATCGCGCGGAGGAACTGGCGGACCGTCTCGACGCCGGCCGGATCGATGCCGGCGACCGCGCGATTGATGCGGTCGGTCTGCAGCCCTGCGAGCTTGGCGACCAGTGCCTCGCCCTTCGGCGTCGCGTAGAGCAGGCGCTGCCGGCGGTCGTTGTTGCCGGTCTTCTGCACGATGTAGCCCTCGTCCAAGAGCTGCTTGAGCACGCGTCCGAGCGATTGCTTGGTGATACGCAGCACGTCGAGCAGGTCGGCGACCTTCAGGCCGGGATAGCGGGTGACGAAGTGGATGACGCGGTGGTGGGCGCGGCCGAAGCCGAACGCCTCCAGCTCCTGGTCCGCGTCGCCGACAAAGTCGCGGTAGGCGAAGAACAAGAGCTCGATGATGTCCCAGCGCAGGTCGCGTCCACCCGCCGCAGGAGCATGATCATCTCCCTGCGAATCGGGCTTGGCAGCCATGCCTGAGAAATTTATGTCAGTCATATTGACGTATCTTGGGTTCAATGTTACAAAACTGCCTGTCACGACGAAACATTAGGTCGTTTCGTCCCCAACAGCGTTTGAGTCGGCCTGAAAGAGCCTGTGAGGCGGTTTGGGCCGCAAACTGGACTACCGTGCGATTGTCGAGCGGCATTTCGGCAAACATACTGGACTTCAGCATTCCGCAAAAGCATGTCTAAACGGCATGTTGGCGATGGAAACCGGCCCGTGCGGCCGGTGGTGGTGAAGTCCGGGCCAGCCGAGCCTGATGGCTCCGGGGGAAACAGGCCGGCGCCCGATATGGCGCCGGTTCCGACAGCGGAAAGCAAGAAAAATGACTTTGAAATTCGACATCCAGCCGTCGCCGAATGCGACCTCCGACAAGGATCGCGCGGCGAAGCTCGTGGACCCGGGCTTCGGTCGCGTCTTCACCGACCACATGGCGATCGTCCGCTACAGCCAGGGCAAGGGCTGGCACAGTGCCCGCATCGAGGCACGCGCGAATTTCCCGCTCGATCCGGCCGGCGCCGTGCTGCACTACGCCCAGGAGATCTTCGAAGGGCTCAAGGCCTACAAGCGCGACGATGGCGGCGTGAACCTGTTTCGCCCCGACGCCAATGCCCGCCGCTTCCGCGATTCGGCCGACCGCATGGCGATGGCGCCGCTGCCCGAGGATCTGTTCATCGAGGCGGTCGAGCAGCTGGTGCGGATTGATCGTGCCTGGATCCCGGGCGGCGAGGGCAGTCTCTATCTGCGGCCGTTCATGATCGCGAGCGAGGTCTTCCTCGGCGTGAAGCCGTCGGCGGAATACATCTTCTCGGTGATCGCATCGCCGGTCGGCTCCTACTTCAAGGGCGGTCCTGCGCCGGTATCGATCTGGGTGTCGGAGAATTACACGCGCGCCGCGATCGGCGGCACCGGCGCCGTGAAGTGCGGCGGCAATTATGCTGCCAGCCTGCGCGCGCAGGCGGAAGCGATCGAGCGCGGCTGCGACCAGGTCGTGTTCCTCGACGCGGTCGAGCGCCGCTACATCGAAGAACTCGGCGGCATGAACATCTTCTTCGCCTTCGACGACGGCTCGCTGCTGACGCCGCCGCTCGGCACCATCCTGCCCGGCATCACCCGCGACTCGATCATCGCGCTCGCCAAGGATTCCGGCACGCGCGTGCGCGAGGAGCCCTACACGATCCAGCAATGGCGCGCGGATGCCGCCAGCGGCAAGCTGAAGGAGGCGTTCGCCTGCGGCACCGCGGCCGTGATCTCGCCGATCGGCAAGGTCTGCTCGGCGAGCGGCGACTTCCAGATCAGCGGCGGCGTCGCCGGTCCGGTCGCCATGGGCCTGCGCAAGAAGCTGGTCGACATCCAGTACGGCCGCACCAACGATCCGCATAACTGGATCAGGAACGTCCAGTGACGGACGCGACGTCATTCCGGGACGATGCGCAGCATCGAACCCGGAATCTCGCGATTCCCGGTGCGCAATCGCGCGGCTGAGGTATGGTCCTGCGGAATATCCCGGAGTGACAGCGTAGCGGCACCGGTTGCCGCCTTGCGCGCCGGCTGGTAAACGGCCGCTCATGGCCGAGAAACCCAAAAAACCCCAAAAACTGAAGGCGCGCCTGCCGCGTGGACTGGAAGATCGCGGCCCGGCTGCGATCAATGCCACGCGGGCGATGGTCGAAAAGATCCGCGCCGTCTACGAGCTCTACGGCTTCGAGCCGGTGGAGACGCCGGCGATGGAATACACCGACGCGCTCGGCAAGTTCCTGCCCGACCAGGACCGGCCCAACGAGGGCGTGTTCTCGTTCCAGGACGATGACGAGCAGTGGATCTCGCTGCGCTACGATTTGACTGCGCCGCTGGCGCGCTATGTCGCCGAGAATTTCGACGCGCTGCCGAAGCCGTACCGGTCGTATCGGCTCGGCTACGTCTTCCGCAACGAGAAGCCCGGTCCCGGCCGCTTCCGCCAGTTCATGCAGTTCGATGCCGATACGGTCGGCTCGGCGACGCCGGCGGCCGACGCCGAGATCTGCATGATGGCGGCGGATACGATGGAGGCGCTCGGCATTCCGCGCGGCTCCTATGTCGTGAAGGTGAACAACCGCAAGGTGCTTGACGGCGTGCTCGAGGCGATCGGTCTCGGCGGCGACGACAATGCAGGCCGCAGGCTCACGGTGCTGCGCGCGATCGACAAGCTCGACAAGTTTCCCGCCGACGAGGTTCGCAAGCTGCTCGGTCCCGGGCGATGGGATGGCGGTGAAGAGGGCAAGGGCGACTTCACCAAGGGCGCTGAGTTGGGCCCAGCGGATGCCGATATCGTTCTGGCCGTCACGCAACAGCGTGCGGATTGGCGAGAGGCGATTGCGGCGGCAGAGGCCTACCTCGCGAAGAGCGAGGTTGGCCAGGCCGGCGTGAGCGAGCTCGAGGAAATCGCGAAACTGGTCGCGGCGTCCGGCTATGGCTCAGATCGCATCCGCATCGATCCCACCGTCGTTCGTGGGCTCGAATACTACACGGGTCCCGTCTACGAGGTTGAACTGCTGCTCGACACCAAGGACGAGAAGGGCCGACCGGTGCGGTTCGGCTCGGTCGGCGGCGGTGGCCGCTACGACGGCCTCGTCTCGCGCTTCCGCGGGGAGCCGGTGCCGGCGACCGGCTTCTCGATCGGGGTGTCGCGCCTGCAGGCCGCGCTGACGATGCTGGGTCAGCTCGACGCGCGGGCCGAATTCGGTCCCGTCGTCGTCACCGTGTTCGACCGCGACCGCGTCGCCGACTACCAGAAGATGGTCGCAGAGCTGCGCCAGGCCGGCATCCGCGCCGAGCTCTATCTCGGCAATCCGAAGAACATGGGCAACCAGCTCAAATATGCCGATCGCCGCAACTCGCCCTGCGTGATCATCCAGGGCTCGGACGAGAAGGCGCGCGGCGAGGTGCAGATCAAGGATCTGATCGAGGGCGCCAAGGCGGCGGCTGCGATCGCGTCCAACCAGGAATGGCGCGAAACGCGTCCGGCGCAATTCTCCTGCGCCGAGACCGATCTGGTCGCGAAAGTCCGCGAGGTCCTGGCGCGGCATGACGTGGCGTGGGGATAGCCATTCGCTGGCGATGTGATGCCCGCCCTTGTGCCGGGCATCCGCCTCTTGTTTGATGCACGCCGACGTGAATGGCCGGGAACAGCCTGACCATGGCGACAACAAGAGGGAGAGCAACAATGCCTGAGATCACCGTGAGCATGGCCGCCGGCCGCACCGACGAGCAGAAGCTCGGCATGATGCGCGACATCACCCAGGCACTGGTGAAGAATCTCGGTGTCGATGCCGACGCGGTCGTGATCCAGATCAACGAGGCGCCGCTGCATCACAAGATGAAGGGCGGCAAGTCCTTCGTCGAGCGCGCCGCTGCGGCGAAGAAGTAATTCAACGTCGTCGTCCCGGCCTTCGCCGGGACGACAGTATTTTTGAGGCGCCAATGGACGCACGCGACTTCATCAAGATCGGCATGAGCGCCGAGCGCATGCTGGTGGTGCCGCCGGAGCGCACGGTCGGGCATTTCGTCCCGGGCATGCCGATGGTCTATGCGACGCCGATGATGATCCTCGACATGGAGATGGCGTCGGGCGATGCCATCCGTGGCGCGTTGCAGCCCGGCTGGGTGACGGTCGGGACCGAGGTCGACATTCGTCATCTTGCAGCCGCGCTCGTCGGGGCCACGGTGCGGACCACCTCGAAGGTGGTCGTGGTCGAGCGCCGCGTGATCCGCTTCGAAGTCGAGGCGTTTGAAGGCACGCGCAAGCTCGGCGAAGGCCGCCACGCCCGCGGCCTGATCAATGTCGAGCGTTTTAATAAGCGTCTTGCCGGGACGTCGGCGCAGTAAGCGAGGAGCTACTTCGCCAATTCCTTCGAGCGTCGTGTCGCGGCGGCGATGGCGCGGGTCATCAACGGCTGGAGGCCGTCATTCGCCATCAACACGTCCAGCGCGGCGGCCGTGGTGCCGCCGGGTGAGGTGACGTTTTGCCGCAACGTCGCTGACGGCAAGTCGGAGCGATGCAGCAGCTCGCCGGAGCCCGCCACGGTCGCGCGCGCCAGCGTGGTCGCAAGCGTTTCGGGCAGGCCGGCTGCGACGCCGGCGCGGGCCAGCTCCTCGGCGAGCAGGAAGACATAGGCAGGGCCGGAGCCGGAGACCGCGGTCACCGCGTCCATCAGGCTTTCGTCGTCGACCCATTCGAGGAGACCGGTCGCCTGCAGCAGTGCATCGGTCATGGCGCGCTGCGCGGCGGTGACGCGCTTTGCCGGCACCGCGACCGTGATGCCGCGGCCGATCGCCGCCGGCGTGTTCGGCATTGCGCGCACCACCGCGCCGCCGACGACTTCTTCCAGCGCTGCGATGGTCGTACCGGCCATGATCGAGACCACGAGCGTCGAGGGGCCGACGAGCGCCTTCAGCGCGGCGCCGGCCTCGCGGAACGATTGCGGCTTCACCGCGACGACCAGCGTGTCGACCGTGCCGAGCTCCGTCGCTTGCGGATTGAGCCGGACGCCCTTGGCCGCGAGTGCGGAGATGTCAGGCGACAGATGGGGATCGATCACCGCGACCTGCCTGGGCGATAGGCCCTGCGCGAGCCAGCCGGTCAGCATGGCGCCGCCCATCTTGCCCGCGCCGGCAAGCGCGATGGTGCCGGAAGTATTCGTCAATGCGCTGCTTGTGTTCACGGGTCGCTCCACAAACTCTATGTCGTCCCGGCGAAGGCCGGGACCCATAACCACATGTGGTTCTAGTGAGGCGAGGAAAGGGCCACAAGCAGTTTGCGTGAGCCCCGCGGCCGCGGAGTATGGGTCCCGGCTCAAGGCCGGGACGACACTGAATATGCGGATACCCTTACGCCTCGCCCTCGGTATCGAACATCGCCGCCGCCATCGCCTCGGCGGTCGACTTGCCGGCCCACACCACGAACTGGAACGCCGGATAGTAGCGCTCGCAGGCGTGGATCGCATTGACCACCATCGCCTCGCATTGCGCGGTGGAGGCGGTGAGGCCGCCGGGCAGCACCAGCGCCTGGCGATGCATCACCATGCCGGTGTGGGTCCACAGATCGAAATGGCCGACCCACAATTGTTCGTTGATCGCGGCGACCAGCCGCTGCACCTCGGCGCGGCGCGCCTGCGGCATCTTCATGTCGAAGGCGCAGGCGAGATGCAGCGCCTCGATCTCGCCCATCCAGGTGAACGAGAGCTGATAGTCGATCCAGTCTCCCTTGGAGACGATCGTCACCTCGTCTTCGCCGGAACGCTCGAACGCCCAGTTGTTGTCGGTGGCGATATCCTCGACCACCGCAAGCGGGTTGTTCCGGGAATCGATAATGCTTTCGAGGAGGGACATGCCGTCTCGGACCTTGTTCTTATGATCGCTTGATACGCACACGGAAGCCGGCACTTGCGACATACTGCGTCGTGGCCGAGTGCAGCTCCTTGACCGGGCTTCCGGATGCCCCTGGACCTGACGCCGATGAAGTGATGTGATTTGCGGAATCCGCGCAACCGCACGCCGAGTCCGTCCACAGCCAAAGCGCGCATCGTCCACAGCTGATCTCCGCCACACTTGTGATTTTGCGAACAAATCGGAATCTTCTTGGTCGGTAAACGATTTGTTAACCATTTGCCGGCGCTTCGCCGCGCGCGTGAATCAGCCTTTCCGGCGCTCACGTCACTCTGCAAGAGCCGCAACGCGCTCATGGGGACATGCCGTTTCCCCATGCCAAAGGTCTTGCCCGGCTGTCGCGGTTTGGTCATAGTTCGTCTCAGGCGCGTCCATCCTGGGCGTGCCGATGTTCTCAGGGCGGGGTGAAAATCCCCACCGGCGGTAAGGGTGATGAGCCCAAGCCCGCGAGCGCCTTCTTCCGCGAAGCCGGAAGAAGGGTCAGCAGATTCGGTGCAATTCCGAAGCCGACGGTTACAGTCCGGATGAAAGAGAACGGTTGCGGCGGCCCTCGCGTTTTCGCGTGGGTCAATGTCGTTGTCCGTATGCCCTGATTCTGGTCCTGAAAGAGGAAAGCCATGAATCAGATGTTGCAAGACACTGAAGTCCAAAACGCCGAAGTCCAACCCCCCCACGCAGAAGGCGTTTCCGACACGCCGGCACATCCGCCGGCGCTGGAGCATCCGCACTTTGCCAAGCCGCAGCGCGTTGCCTTCGTGCAATCGTCCTGGCATCGCGATGTGGTGGAGGAGTGCCGCATCTCGTTCCTGAAGGAGATCGAGGCGCGTCACATCACCAATGTCGACGTGTTCGAGGTGCCGGGCTCGTTCGAGATCCCGCTGCATGCGCAGCTCTTGGCGAAGACCCGCCGCTACACCGCGATCGTCGCGGCCGGGCTGGTCGTCGATGGCGGCATTTACCGCCACGAGTTCGTCGCCGACACCGTGATTAAGGCACTGATGGATGTGCAGTTGCGCACCGAGGTGCCGGTGTTCTCGGCGGTGCTGACGCCGCAGCAATTCCACGAGACCGAGGTGCATTACGACTTCTTCCGCAAGCACTTCGTGATCAAGGGGATCGAGGTCGCGGAAGCCTGCGCCAACACGCTGCACAGCCTGGAGCGCCTGCGCGGCCAGGTCGCGGCGGGGATACCCGGATAAGGCGCCGGCGACGTCCAAGGCCGGACGCAAAAGCGATTCCGGCATGCGTGCCGGGATCGCTCTCGCAGCCTGCGTGTTCGGTTATGCTGCCGGCATAATCAGAACGCGCGGGAGGCGCCCATGACCGAACAACATTCCACCGACTGGCTCGGCCTGTCGGGCCGCATTGCCGTCGTCACCGGCGGAGGCGGCGGCATCGGCCGCGCCACCGCTGTCAGTTTCGCGCGTGCCGGCGTCAAAGTCGCCGCGCTCGATCGCGACGAGCGTGGGCTGGCGGAGACCAAGACACAGCTCCGCGCGTTCGGCGACGGCCATCTCGTCGCGAACTGCGACACAACCAGCGAGGAGGGCGTCGCGGCTGCCGCCGAGGCCGTCGCGCGCACGCTCGGAGCTTGCGACATCCTCGTCAACACCGCGGCGGTGCTGCGGCCCGGCGGGCTTGATACGCTGCCGCTTGCCGAATGGAACGCAGTGCTGGCGGTCAACCTCACCGGCTACTTCATCTGCGCGCAGGCGTTCGGCCGCCAGATGCGCAAGACCGGGCGCGGCAGCCTGATCCACGTCGCCTCGATTGCCGCCAGCAATGCGCAGGGGCAGAGCGGCGCCTACAGCGTCAGCAAGGCGGCCGTCGTGATGCTCTCGCAGCAGCTCGCCGCCGAATGGGGTCCGCACGGCATCCGCAGCAATGTGGTCAGCCCCGGCCTCGTCGTCACGCCGATGAGCCAGGCATTCTACGATACGCCCGGGGTTACCGAGCGGCGCACCGCCGTGGTGCCGCTACGCCGGATCGGCGCGCCGCAGGACATGGCGGACGCGACCCTGTTCCTGGCCAGCGACCGGTCGTCATACGTCAATGGCGAGGAGATCATCGTCGACGGCGGCTTCGCGCGAACGCTGATGAGCCATGTGCCGCGGCCGGGGTTCTAGGAACGCCGCATCTGCAAATTCAGTGTCGTCCCGGCCTTGAGCCGGGACCCATAACCACGAATGTTTGTTGGTTGGAAAGGATGGGGCCACAGCAGAGCTCCACAACAGAACCCTGTGGTGATGGGTCCCGGCTTTCGCCGGGACGTCAGCAAGGCATTAATCGAACAGGCTCGACACCGACTCTTCCGCCGCGGTGCGGCCGATCGCTTCGGCGATCAGGCCGGCGATCGAAATGGTGCGGATGTTCGGCGCCTTGTTGACGGCCTCGGTCGGCAGGATCGAGTCGGTGATGACCAGCTCCTTGAGCCGCGACGAGGCGATGCGCGCGGCGGCGCCGCCGGACAACACGCCGTGGGTGATGTAGGCCGAGACTTCCTTGGCGCCGTGCCCGATCAGGGCCTCGGCCGCGTTCACCAGCGTGCCGCCGGAGTCGACGATGTCGTCGACCAGGATGCAGTTGTAGCCGGCGACGTCGCCGATCACGTTCATCACCTCGGACTCACCGGGGCGCTCGCGGCGCTTGTCGACGATCGCAAGCGGGGTGTTGATGCGCTTGGCAAGTCCGCGCGCACGCGCCACGCCGCCGACGTCGGGCGACACCACCATCACCTTGGCGAGGTCGAACTTTTCCCTGATGTCGCGCACCATCAGCGGTGCGGCGAACAGATTGTCGGTCGGGATGTCGAAGAAGCCCTGGATCTGGCCGGCATGCAGGTCGAGCGTCATGACGCGGTCGACGCCGGCGCGGGAGATCAGGTTGGCCACGAGCTTGGCCGAGATCGGCGTGCGCGAACCGGATTTCCGGTCCTGGCGGGCATAGCCGAAATAGGGCACCACCGCGGTGATGCGGCGCGCGGAAGCACGGCGCAGCGCGTCGGTGATGATCAGGAGCTCCATCAAATTGTCGTTGGCCGGAAACGACGTCGACTGCAGGATGAACATGTCCGAGCCGCGGATGTTCTCCTGGATCTCGACGAAGATCTCCATGTCGGCGAAACGCCGGACCACGGCCTTGGTCAATTCGATGCCAAGTCCCTTGGCGATATCCTGCGCCAGCGCAGGATTGGAGTTGCCGGCGACGAGCTTGATGGATCCGTTTTTTGCCGACATCGATGCTTCCCCCCGCGCCTTGCTGGATACGACGTTCAGCATCTCAAGTCCTTACAGAACCGGCGGGTTTTCGGTGCGCGAGGGAATATCAGGCAGGCGGCTCCGCTGGCAACCCATTAGGTCGCCTTGGCCGCGGTTTTCCTGGGCAAAAAACGCATTTCGCCGGGAGATACCGGGGGTTAGTTGGCGGAATAGCTGAGGGCAACGGTCTCGGACGCGGCGGGGGCCGGGGCGCTGACCATCGCCGGCCCACGGAGCTCCGGCGCCGCGGCAGGGGCTGGGCTGTCCGCCGGGCCGCCATTGATCATGCCGGAGAGGCCGCTGAGGCCGGCCTGGGCGATCCTGCGCAGCACCAGGTCGTCGGCGGCGGCCCAAGCGTCGCGGCCGGCCTTGCCGGCGGGCTCCTCGCCGGACAGTCGGAGCGCGCGTTGCTGGTTGCTGTCGTAGACGTCCCAGACCCACGCGATCATGGTGCGGCCACGCACCACCTGCGCCGACAGATAGCTGCGCACGCGATAGGCCGCGGTGCCCTCGCGCGACACGATCGAGAGGCTGCGCAACTTGGATTCGCTGTCGAGCACCCCGACCATGCGGTCGAACACCTGGGGCGGTGGGCCGTCGATCGATTCGAAGGCGACAGTGGTGCCGCCGCTCGCCGGCGTGGCCATCGCGTAGGAGTCGGCCACGTTGCCGCCGGCGGCGCAGCCGCCAAGCACGGACGCGACCGCAAGCCACGTGGCTGCGACCGCGATGCGCACGACTGTCCCAGTTTGAAACTGGTGGTTTGACGCGTCCCTCATTGCGTCCTGCGATATCGTTAAAACGGCTTAACGTCTAGGGCAGGACGGCCACAGCCCTTAACCGATCCGCAGGCTGCGCCACGAGGTTTCGGATTTCCTTGCTCAGTCAGAGAGATGGTGCCGCATGGCTGCCGTGATCCAGGCCCATTCGCGGTTCGGGCTCGCGTCGGGCGACTGTCCGCGCATGATGGCGACCAGGTCCCAGTAGCGCGCCGCGCGGGCGTCGTGCAGCGCATACTTGCCGCGAATCCAGTTTCGGAATTCCAGATCGGGCTCTCGCTTCAGTAGCCGCGCCGACGTCTCCAGCCAGTCGCGCGCCAGTGCCTGACCGGCCTCCGAATTCGGTCCGAGCCCGCCAGCGATGATCTCTTTCGCTCTGGCCAGCACGGCCTCGTTGGCCTGCTGCCAGGCGGCGAGATCCAGCACGTGGTGATTCCAGACGTCCTCGGCGTTGGCGCGCATGTTGGCGACGAGCGTGGGATCGTTGAGCATCTGCGACAGCTCGATCCAGGCATCGCATTGCTCGGGTGTCGGATCATCGGGCAGTTCGGGCACGCTGGTCTCGATCATCTGCCGGATCCATTTCCGGTCGATGTTGATGCCGTCGGATACTTTCTCGAAGAAGCGTTCGACGACGTTGCGGCGCTCGGCGCGGGACAGCTGCGTCATGGTCAGGAATCTCCTCAAATCTGCTTCGGTGAGTTGCGGTGAACGCAACGCAGCCCGCAGGGCCGAGGCGACGCGGCGCTGGGCCGCAATCTCCGCTTCCAGCGTCTCGAGGCGGAGCTTCAGCGCCTCGACCAGCGAGAGCTCCTTGGTCAGGACCTCACGGATGGCGTCGAGACCGAGCCCCGCATCGCGCAGGCAGCGGATCAGGTCGAGGCGAACCAGTTCGTCGTCGGTGAAGACGCGATAGCCGCTCGCGGTGCGGCCGGCCGGCGGCAGCAAGCCCTGGTCCGAATAGAAGCGGAGCTTGCGGACAGACATTCCGCTGAGCCGCGCCGCCTCGCCGATGCTGTAGGTGCGTTGTGTCATGCGCCGCTTGTCCGGTCTCCAGCAGGCGGAGAGTCAAGCCGCTTGTCGCACAAAACTGGTGAGGAGAGTTCGGCGTCAGCCTTCCAGCACGATGGCGTGAACGTGCCGGCCGTAATCGGCTTCCTTGCGGTGCACGGAGCGGCGGTAGCTGAAGCAGCGCTCGTCGGAATAGGTGTCGATGCCGAGGTCGTCGATCATCAGCACGCCGGCGTTCTCCAGCCGCATCCGGATGAAGCCGGCGAGATCGAACATCGCGTGGCCGTCGCGCTCGCTGGGCATGAAGAACATGCCGTTCTCGGCATCGGCCTCGATGAAGCGCGTGACGAATTCGCCGCCGACCTCGTAGGATTGCTTGCGGATCAGCGGGCCGATCGCGGCGACGATGCTGCCGCGCTCGGCGCCGAGCTTCTCCATCGCATCGATGGTCGTCTCCAGCACGCCGGTCAGCGCGCCCTTCCAGCCGGCATGCGCCGCGCCGATTACCCGCGCATTGGGGTCGACGAACAGGATCGGGCCGCAGTCGGCTGTTGTGACCGATATCGCGAGCCCCTCGGTACGGGTGACGAGCGCGTCCGCCTTGGGGCGCGGCGCGCCGTTCCACGGGCGATCCACGACGACAACGTCGGGCGAGTGCACCTGATGCACGCTGATCAGATGATCGAACGGCACGCCGAGCTGCTCGGCCATCCGCCGCCGGTTCTCCGCGACCTTGGCCGGATCGTCGCGCGAGCCGAGCCCGCCATTGAGGCCGGCATAGATGCCCTCGGAGACGCCGCCCTCGCGCGAGAAGAAGGCGTGGCGCAGGCCAGGAATGGCCGACAGCAGCGGAGATCCCAGTGTCATTGTTCGGTCTCGTCAGGCTGATCGCTGAGGCCGGCGATCGAGGTGAGGTGCGGGTCGGAGATGGCCATGACCTTGAACATCGAGCCCATCCCGCCGCGTCCGGAATCGGTCAGCCGCTTCAGTGCGCCGGCGATGTCGGCGGAGACCTCGGGCGAGGCCTTCGCCATCAGCCCGGCGGCGCGGGCCTCGACGCCGAGGCGCTTGAGGAAGTCGCCCTGCGTCGCCGGCCCGTGGACGCGCGCGCCGACATCCTCGGCGGCCCGCGCCAGCGCCTGGAAGTCGACATGCGCGGTCACGTCGGCCTGCCCCGGGTTCTTCAGCGGGTCGGCGAAGCTGTGGCGCGCGATCGCCTGAAAGGTGTCGCCGGCGTCGCTGCGCAGATGGCCGTAATCGATGATCAGCGCGGCTCCGTCCTGGTCGCGCACCCGCGTAGCGAGCTTCATGATCTCGCTGTCGGGCCGCCATTCGAACACCGCACCTAACGGGGCGGCGCGCACCAGCGGCGGCAGCAGCACCTCGAAGTGCGGCGTCGGCTCGGGCGCGGGCGCGAAATACAGGTTGCCATTGGCGTCCATCCCGACCGTGCGCTCGTGCCAGCCGGTCTCGCGGCGGACCATCTGATGGATCGGCAGCACGTCGAAATATTCGTTGGCGAGGATCACCGCCGGCCCCTCGGGCACATCGTCGATGCTGTCGTGCCAGGTGATGTTGCGCACGCCGGTCAGCGTCGCGTGCTGCTTCTCGCGCAGCACCGGATTGACCTCGACGAGGTGGATGCTGAGCGACTGGTAGAGCGGCGGCAGCACGCGCAGCGCCCGCAGCGCGTCCGACATCATGGTGCCGCGGCCGGGCCCGAGCTCGATCAGGCGCAGCGTCTCCGGCGAGCCGATCGCGCGCCAGATCGAGGCGCTCCACAGCCCGAGCAGTTCGCCGAACATCTGGCTGACCTCGGGGGCCGTGGTGAAATCGCCCTCGCGGCCGAGCGGATCGCGCGACAGATAGTAGCCGTAGCGCGGATGCATCAGGCACAATTCCATGTAGCGCCAGACCGGCATCGGCCCGGACAGCTTGATCAGCTTCCTGATCTCATCCAGCAGCGGGGAGGGTTCGCTCACGGCCTTCCTTGGATTGCACTTGTCTTACGTTGAACTCGGCGCCGGCCCGTTCGCCTTGCGGCGGAGGGCGGCCGTGATGATGATAGCGCCGACAATAATCATTGGCACCGACAGCAGCATTCCCATGGTTAACCCGCCCCACAGGAATCCGAGTTGCGGGTCGGGCTCCCTGAAGTGCTCGCCGATGATCCGGGCAATGCCGTAGATCGCAATGAAGCTGCCGAGGATCAGGCCGGGCCGCTTCAGCGCGCCCATCCGGATCATGATCGCCAGCGCCGTGAACAGCACGATGCCCTCGAGCCCGGCCTCATAGAGCTGGCTCGGATGGCGCGGCAGCGGCCCGCCATTGGGGAAGATCATGGCCCAGGGCAGGCTCGCCTCTGCGTGCCGGCCCCACAATTCGCTGTTGATGAAATTGGCGATGCGGCCGAGGAACAGGCCGATCGGCGCGACCGCGGTGGTGATGTCGCCGAGCGACAGGATCGAAATGTTGTTGCGGCGGGCGAACAGCATCACCGCGGCGACGCAGCCGAGGAAGCCGCCGTGGAACGACATGCCGCCCTTCCACAATTCGAGGATCTCGGACGGGTGCGCGATGAAGAACGGCAGATTGTAGAACAGTACATAGCCGGTGCGGCCGCCGACGATGATGCCGATGGTGACCCAGAGGATGAAATCGTCGAGCTGCGGCAGCGTGATCGGCACCTCGCCGCCCCACAGCCGTTCCTTCTTGATCAGCGAGCGGGCGTAGACCCAGCCCAGCACGATGCCGACGATATAGGCCAGCGCATACCAGCGGATCACGATCGGCCCGAGCGCGAGCGCGACGGGGTCGAACACCGGAAAGTCGACCAGCAGGAACGGCATCGGGATCAGAGCACTTTCGTGTAGACGGCGTAGGGCACGCCATGAATGGGCGGGGCGTCATGGACCTTGCTGAAGCCCATCTTGAGATACATCGGCAAGGCGACCGTCATGATGGGGCTCGTGTGAAGCGCAATGGTCCGGCAGCGGTCGCGCCGCGCTCTGGCGAAGCATTCCGACGTCAACGCATGCCCGAGTCCCTTGCTCCTGTCGACGGGGTCGACGACCAGCATGCGAATGATCGGCCATGACTGATCGAAGAATGCGGCCTTTTTGACGCCGGGCCCGAAATAGCCGACCGCGCCGGCAAGCCGGGTGCCGAGATCGGCGACGATGATCTCGCCGCCGGAACTCAACTCGGAGGTTCGCGAGAGGCCGGCGCGCATCGCCGGCCAGTCGTCGAAAGCGTCGCGGAATTGGTCGAAGGCAGCAACCGCGAGCCGGTTCACCTCGTCAGCATCAGAGCTTCGATAATCTCGAATTCGCGCGCCGTCGGCCATCCCGGTGCTTGCGGCCTCAGACCAGGTTGCGCCGGTAGAGCGCGAGCAGCCGCTCCCAATGGCGTTCGGCGGCGTCGCGGTCATAGACCGGGCGCTTGGGGAACGCAAAGCCGTGATGCGTGCCGGGATAGATCTCGACTTCGTTGTTGGATCCCTTCATGCCCGCCTTCACCTGCTCGATGATCTCCTGTGGCGCGTAGATATCGGTCTCGGCGCAGGCGAAATAGAGTTCGGCCTTGGTCTTGTTGGCGGCGAGGTGCGGGCTGTCGGGCTGGTCGGTCGCCAAGTGCGTGCCGTAGATCGAGGCGGCGGCCTTGACGCGATCGCCGAAATGCGTTGCCGCGTTCACCGCGTAGCGACCGCTCATGCAATAGCCGACGGTGCCGATGATGTTGGTGTTGGCGGCCTTCTGCGTCTCGGCGTAGGCGAGCAAGCCCCTGGTGTCTTCCATGACCAGTGGAATGTTCAGCGAGTGCATCAGCTCGAACATGCGCTTGCGCTCCGGCGATTCCGGATCGGGATTGATCGGGCCGAGCTCCATCACGCCGGCGCGGTAATACAAGTTCGGCAGCATCACGTAATAGCCCGACGTGGCGAGCCTGCGCGCCATGTCGCGCAGCTCTTCGCGGATCGCAGGGGCGTCCATGTAGAAGATCACGACCGGGAAGGGGCCGCCGCGCTCGGGATGGGTGATGAAGGTGGTGGTCTTGCCGTCCTTGGTCGGGATCTCGACGGTATGCTCGATCATGACGTTTCTGCTCGCGTTGTGATGTGCGATTTCTGTTGTGAGTTCATACGATTGCAAGGAAACCGGAGCATGACAAGGCAAGCTGCGGGAGGCCTGCCATTCGCAGCGCACTTGAACCCGATGGCTGACATCGCCATTGTCTTGAGCGCAATCCAGCGAATGCGGAGAGTTTTGCCAGATGACCCAGACCAGCAACCGGTTTTTCGATGAGATCGGCCGTCTGATGAACGACGCTGCCGGCGCCGCCCAGGGTGTCAAGCGCGAGGTCGACACGGTCATGCGCAACCAGGCCGAACGCATCCTGCGCGACCTTGACGTGGTCAAGCGCGAGGAGTTCGACGCGGTCAAGGACATGGCCCGTCTGGCGCGCGAGGAGAACGAGGCGCTGAAGGTGAGAATCGCCGCGCTGGAAGCCAAGCTTGGCGGTTCGGCCGGTTGACGGTCGCTGCACCCGGGCTACAACGGCGTCGCTTGGGCGGCGCCCAAGAAAAATCCCTTCATTTCCTTGTCATTTCGGCCCTTTGGGGCTAAAAGCCCGCCACGTCCGCGGCCCCCGCACCCCTGGAGGCTTGCTGTGGACTTGAGCATGGGCCGCGCTGCGGCCTTTAACTTTTCAAATACAAGGACTTAACGCTATGGCGACCGTCAAGGAATTGAAGGCGACCGCGCGTCCGAAGAGCGGCAAGGGGGCCGCCCGGGCAGAGCGTCGCGCCGGGAGAGTTCCCGGAGTGATCTACGGAGACAACCAGCCCCCCGTCACCATCTCGGTGGACGATCGTGACCTGCGCCAGCGCATCCTGGCGGGCCGGTTCCTCACCACGCTGTTCGACATCGAACTCGAGGGCAAGAAGCACCGCGTGATTCCGCGCGACTACCACCTCGATCCGGTCAAGGACTTCCCGATCCACGTCGACTTCATGCGGCTCGGCGAAGGCGCCACCATCCGTGTCAGCGTGCCGCTGCACATCGTGAACGGCGAAACCTCGCCTGGCGTCAAGCGCGGCGGCACCGTGAACATCGTCACCCACACGCTCGAGCTTGAGTGCGCGGTCGACAATATTCCGCAATACATTGAAGCCGACGTCGGCAGCCTCGAGATCAGCTATTCGCTGCATCTCTCCGACGTCAAGCTGCCCAAGGGCGTGAAGTCGCTGACCCGCGAGGACGCAACCCTGGTCACCATCGTGCCGCCGTCCGGCTATGCCGAAGAGCAGAAGGCCGCGGCTGCGGCGGCTGCTGGTGGCGCTGCGGCTCCGGCCGCGGGTGCTGCGGCTCCGGCTGCTGCTCCGGCTGCGGGTGCTGCGGCTCCGGCCGCGGGTGCCAAGGCTCCCGCCGGCGGTGGCGACAAGAAGAAGTAACCGATAAGGTCGGCGCGCGATCCTCTGATGGCGCGCCGACGCGGGATGCTGCGCCATGCGCCTTTTTGTCGGTCTCGGTAATCCCGGCGCGAAATACGCCAGCAACCGGCACAATATCGGTTTCCTGGCGGTTGACGAGATTGCACGGCGTCATGGTTTCGCACCATGGCGCCGTCGCTTTCAGGGCGAGACCTCCGAGGGCGTCGTCGATCGTGAGAAGGTCGTGCTGCTGAAGCCGACCACTTTTATGAACGAGTCCGGACGCGCGGTGCAGGAAGCGGCGAACTTCTTCAAGCTCGCGCCCGCCGACATCACCGTGTTCCAGGATGAGCTCGAGCTGCCGCCGGCCAAGGTGCGGGTCAAGATCGGCGGCGGGATCGCCGGCCATAACGGGCTGCGCTCGATCTCCGCGCATATCGGCAACGAGTATCGGCGGGTGCGGCTCGGGATCGGTCATCCCGGCGTCAAGGAGCTCGTGCACAGCCACGTGCTGTCGGACTTCGCCAAGAGCGACCGGGCGTGGGTGGAGGCCTTGTGCCAGGCCGTCGCCGACAATGCTGGCCTGCTGGCAGCGGGGCAGGACGCGTCGTTCGCCAACAAGGTGCATCTGACGATGCAGGCCAAGGGATTTTTCGACAAGGGTGAGAATGGCGGCGACAAGCCGGCCTGATCCCTTGTTCTATGCCCGGCGCAACGCCGGTCGTGATGAAGATGGATAGAGGAAGACATGGGATTCAAATGCGGGATCGTCGGGCTGCCTAACGTCGGCAAGTCGACGCTGTTCAATGCGCTGACCGAGACGGCGGCGGCGCAAGCGGCCAACTATCCGTTCTGCACCATCGAGCCGAATGTCGGCGAGGTGGCGGTGCCCGATCCGCGGCTGGACAAGCTCGCAGCAGTCGCCAAATCCGCGCAGATCATCCCGACCCGGCTGACCTTTGTCGATATCGCAGGCCTGGTGCGCGGCGCCTCGCAGGGCGAAGGTCTCGGCAACCAGTTCCTCGCCAACATCCGCGAGGTCGACGCCATCGCCCATGTGGTGCGCTGCTTCGAGGATTCCGACATCACCCATGTCGAAGGCAAGATCGCGCCGCTCGCCGACATCGAGACCATCGAGACCGAGCTGATGCTGTCGGACCTCGACAGCCTCGAGAAGCGCGTCGACAACCTCACCAAGAAGGCCAAGGGCAACGACAAGGATGCCAAGGAACAGCTCGAGCTCGTCAACCGCGCGCTGGTGCTGCTGCGCGACGGCAAGCCGGCCCGCGGGCTGGAGCGCAAGCCGGAGGAGGAGCGCGCGTTCCGCATGCTCGGCCTCTTGACCTCGAAGCCCGTGCTCTACGTCTGCAACGTCGAGGAAGGCTCGGCGAAGGACGGCAACAATTTCTCCAAGGCGGTGTTCGAGCGTGCGAAGCAGGAGGGCGCGGTCGCGGTCGTGATCTCCGCCAAGATCGAATCCGAGATCGCGACGCTGTCGCGCGAGGAGCGTGTCGACTTCCTGGAGACGCTGGGCCTCGAAGAAGCCGGGCTCGATCGCTTGATCCGCGCCGGCTACCGGCTGCTCGACCTCATCACCTATTTCACCGTCGGCCCGAAGGAAGCGCGTGCCTGGACCATCGACCGCGGCACCAAGGCGCCTGCCGCCGCCGGCGTGATCCATACCGATTTCGAGAAGGGTTTCATCCGCGCCGAGACCATCGCGTATGAGGATTATATCGCCGGCAACGGCGAAGCCGGCGCACGCGATGCCGGCAAGCTGCGGCTCGAAGGCAAGGACTACGTCGTCGCCGATGGCGACGTGATGCATTTCAGATTTAATACCTAAACACGATCTCTCCTCAACGTCGTCCCGGCGAAGGCCGGGACGACGTTGAACCTGAGGCCGCTGCTCTTTCCCACGTCGTCCCGGGCAAGCGAAGCGCGACCCGGGACCCGTAACCACAGGGCGCAGTTCTTGCGCTACGCTGTGGCGCCAGCTCGCTCTATCCTAACGTCCTGTGTATGGGTCCCTGCTTTCGCAGGGACGACACCGAGTACGCGGTAGCTCTGACACCTCACCGATCCGCGCGCCCGATCACGTCCATCAGCTCGGTGATCTTGCGCCGCTGGTCGGCCTTGTCGCCGGACGAGATCGCATGCTCGACGCAATGTGCCACATGATCGCGCAGGACTTCCTCCTCGACGCGGCGCAGCGCCGCGCGCGCCGCCGCGATCTGCGTCACCACGTCGATGCAGTAACGATCTTCCTCGACCATGGTGGCCAGCCCGCGGATCTGACCCTCGATCCGTTTGAGCCGTTTTAAACAGGATGTCTTGACCTCGTCTCTCATCCGTCTCATATACCCCCCTAGGGTATGAAGATCAAGAGGCCGGGATACGGCCGGGAAAGGGTTTCGTGGCACAGGCGCAGCACGACCATTCGCACGGAGATCATCATCATGGCGCGGCCGCGCATTCCTGCTGCGGCGGCAAGCATGATCACGGCACCACGCCCGCCGAGGCGGCCTTCGCGATCGATCCGGTCTGCGGCATGAAGGTCAACCCGGCGACTGCCAAGCACCGCTTCAGCTACAAGGGCGAGGAGTATCTGTTCTGCAGCGGCCGCTGCCGCGAGCGCTTCGAGGCAGATCCCGAGAAGTACCTCAAGCCCCGCGAGGCGGAGCCGCCGGCGCCTGCCGGCACGATCTACACCTGCCCGATGCACCCCGAGGTACGTCAGGTCGGTCCCGGCAGCTGCCCGATCTGCGGCATGGCGCTGGAGCCCGAGCAGGTCTCGCTCGACGACGGACCCGACCCTGAGCTGATCGATATGACGCGGCGGTTCTGGATCGGCCTCGCGCTCACGCTGCCGGTGTTCGTGCTCGAGATGGGCAGCCATCTCGGGTTGATGCACCTGGTACCGATGGGCTGGTCGAACTGGATCTCGTTCGTGCTGGCGACGCCGGTCGTGCTGTGGGCCGGCGCGCCGTTCTTCGTGCGCGGCTGGCAGTCGCTGGTCACCCGCAATCTCAACATGTTCACGCTGATCGCGATCGGCACCGGCGTCGCCTATCTCTACAGCGTCGTCGCTACGCTGGCGCCGCAGCTCTTCCCGCCCGCGTTCCGCGACATGCATGGCGCGGTCGCGGTGTATTTCGAGGCGGCGGCCGTGATCACGGTGCTGGTGCTGCTCGGCCAGGTGCTGGAGCTGCGCGCCCGTGCGCAGACCTCGGGCGCGATCCGCGCGCTGCTCGGCCTTGCGCCGAAGACCGCGCGGCGCGTCACCGATCATGGCGACGAGGACATCGACATCGACGCGATCAAGGTCGGTGACCGCCTGCGCGTGCGCCCCGGCGAGAAAGTGCCGGTGGATGGTGTCGTCATCGAGGGCAGCGCGGTCATCGACGAATCCATGGTGACGGGTGAATCGATGCCGGTCACCAAGTCGGTAGGCGCGAACGTGATCGGCGGCACCGTCAACCGGAGTGGCGGCCTCGTGATGCGGGCCGAGAAGGTCGGCCGCGACACCATGCTGTCGCGGATCGTCGACATGGTGGCGAAGGCGCAGCGCTCGCGCGCGCCGATCCAGCGGCTTGCCGATCGCGTCGCCGGCTGGTTCGTGCCGGCGGTGATCGCCGCTGCCGTGCTCGCCTTCATCGCCTGGACGGTGTTCGGTCCCGAGCCGCGCCTGACCTTCGCGCTGGTCGCAGCCGTCACGGTGCTGATCATCGCCTGTCCCTGCGCGCTCGGATTGGCGACGCCGATGTCGATCATGGTCGGTGTCGGCCGCGGCGCGCATTCCGGCATCCTGATCCGCGACGCGCAGGCGCTGGAGCGGATGGAGGCGATCGATACGCTGGTGCTCGACAAGACCGGCACGCTGACCGAAGGCAAGCCGAAGGTGGTGCGCATCATCGCGGCGGAAGGGTTTGACGAGGGCGATCTGCTGCGCCTCGCCGCCGGTGTCGAGCAGGGCAGCGAGCATCCGCTGGCGCAGGCGATCATCGCGGCAGCCAAGGAGCGCAAGCTCGCATCATCCGCCGTCACCAATTTTACTTCGCCCTCCGGCAAGGGCACGACCGGTACGGTCGAGGGCAAGCAGGTTGCGCTCGGCAACGCGGTGCTGATGGCCGAACTGAAGATCTCGACGGCAACGCTGGACCAGACCGCCGAGGCTGCGCGGCGCGATGGCGCGACCGCGATCTATGTCGCGGTCGATGGTCGTGTCGCCGGCGTGATCGCGATCGCCGATCCGATCAAGCCGTCGGCGGCCAATGCGTTGCGAGCGCTACGCGCCGACGGCTTGCGCATCGTGATGCTGACCGGCGACAATGAGACCACCGCGCGCGCGGTGGCGAAGACGCTTCGTATCGACGAGGTCGAGGCCGGCGTGCTGCCGGAGCGCAAGAGCGAGGTCGTGCAGCGGCTGCGCGGCGAGGGCCGCATCGTCGCGATGGCCGGCGATGGCGTCAACGATGCGCCGGCGCTGGCTGCGGCCGATGTCGGCATCGCGATGGGCGGCGGCACCGACGTCGCCATCGAGAGCGCGGGCATCACGCTGCTCACCGGGGACTTGATGGGCCTCGTCCGCGCGCGGCGCTTGTCGGTCGCGACCATGCGCAACATTCGCCAGAACCTGGCGTTCGCGTTCGCCTACAATGCCGCCGGCGTGCCGATCGCGGCCGGCGTGCTGTATCCGCTGTTCGGCATCCTGCTGTCGCCGATGGTCGGCGCTGCCGCGATGGCGCTGTCCTCGGTCAGTGTGATCGGCAACGCGCTGCGGGTGTCGCGGGTGAAGCTGGATTGAGCTATCACGATCGGTAGCCCGGATGGAGCGTAGCGAAATCCGGGGCCGGTCGCATCACGTGGAGATGGCCCCGGATTGCGCTTCGCTCCATCCGGGCTACGAAGATTGCAAAAGTTACGCCGGCAGCAACAGCTGCGCGCGGCGCTCCATCTCGGCATCGAGCCAGGTTGCGAGATCCTCGCTCACCTCGACCATCGGCAGCCGTACCTCGGGACTGTCGATCAGCCGCTGCCGCCACAGCCAGTGCTTGGCCGGCGCGGGGCTGGGTTCCGCGAACAGCAGCCTCGTCAGGCCGACGACGCTCTGCCAGGCGGTCAGCGCGAGGTCGCGCTTGCCCTGCCGCAGCAGCGTGCGGATCGAGGCGAAGGTGTCGGTCTCCAGATGTGCGGACAGCAGGATCGCGCCGTCGGCGCCGTCGGAGAGCGCATCGAAGGTCTGCGCGTCCTCGCCGGTCAGCACGCGGAAGCCGGCCGGCCGCCGGTTCAGAAAGTCGATCGACTGCGCGCGGTCGGCGCAGCAATCCTTCATGCCGGCGATGTTCGGATGTTCCGCGAGCGCCAGCAGCGTCTCATTGGTGAGGTTCACCGCCGTGCGATAGGGAATGTTGTAGAGCACGATCGGCCACGACGCATGATCGGCAAGCGCGTTGAAGTGCTGCACCAGCCCACGCTGCGAGGGCCTGATGTAATACGGACTCGCGATCAGATAGCCGTTGATCGGCCAGTCGGCGGTATCATCCAGCGCTTCCTTCATCCTGGCGGTCGAGGCGCCTGACAGCCCGAGGCAGACCGGCAGATGGCGGGAGCTGGCACTGAGCTCGTCGAGCACGACGCTGACCAGCCCCTCCAGCTCATCGGTGCTCAGCGCCATGCCTTCACCGGAGGTTGCACCGAGAATGAAGCCGTCGACGGGGCCGCCGGCATAGTGCCGCACCAGGCGGCGCAGCGAGGTGACGTCGAGTTCGCCGTCGCGGAACGGCGTGATCAAAGGAAGCCAGAGGCCCTGCAATTGCTGGTGCAGCTCAGTCATGTTCCATCTCCTCAGGGGACAAGCCGGAGACGGGACCAACAAAAAACCCCGTCCTAGCGGCGGGGTTTCGGGATCGTTGAATGCGAAGGTGATCTTATCGCGCGCGATCTCGTGTCCCCGGAAGGGGAGCTTTTTTCGACGAGAGAGCGGCGCACGAAGTCGTGATCATGCGATAATGATGCTGCGCTGCGAGGTTGTTGTCAATGCACGTGCTGACCGTGACGTGCGGCACGTTGGCGACGAAAAAAAGCCGGGCTCAAGCGAGCCCGGCTTAAGGTATTGGCCACGTGAGGCCGACACAATCACCTTCCAAGAGGGATTACTGAACTTCCGCGCCACTGGAGGAGGGGGACATATGCGCGACGCGACCGCTCAGCGTGTCACCACTATGATCCCCATCGACGCCTTGCAGCAACACTCCAGCTCGCATGTCAGTCATGCGGAGAGTCAGGGGCCTGTTGCCCCAGCGCGGAAGCCCCATAACCCCGCCCATAAGGCAGGCTTAATCAGGACGGCCAGCGCTGCGCCTTGCTCACCACGAAGTCGCGGAACACCTGCACCCGGGCCACTGTCTTCAGCTCTTCCGGATAGACGAAGTAGGTGTCGAGCGCGATCGAGTCGGACTCGCCGAACAGCTGCACGAGATTGTTCTGTTCGACCAGATAATCCGGCAGCGCGGCGATGCCGAGGCCCTGCTGGCAGGCGCGCACCAACCCCAGGATGTTGTTGACCTTGAAGTAGGGCTCGCGCGGACCGGAGCCGTTGCGGCCGGCGTCGATCAGCCAGCTGCGGTTCTGCAGATGCGGCGGCACCTGCGAGTCGCCGAGCATGATGATGCGGTGCGAGTCGAGATCATCCAGCGTGCGCGGCGTGCCGAAGCGCTTGATGTATTCCGGCGAGCAATAGGCATGGAAGCCGATCGAGAACAGCTTGCGCTGGATCAGGTCCGGCTGGGTCGGCTTGCGGGTGCGGATCGCGACGTCGGCCTCGCGCATCGACAGGTCGAGGTCCTCGTCGGTGACGATCAGCGAGATCCGGATGTCCGGATAGAGCGCGGTGAACTCGTCGAGTCGCGGGATCAGCCAGTTGATGCCGAGCGCCGGCGGGGTCGTGATCTTGAGGTCGCCGCTCGGCCGCTCGCGGCTGTCGGTGAGCTTGGCGCGCGCCGCCTGCAGCTGCATGAACACGTCATGCGCGGTGCGGAACAGGAGGTCGCCCTGTTCAGTCAGGATCAGGCCGCGGGCATGGCGGTGGAACAGCGAGACCGAGAGTTCCTGCTCCAGCGCGCTGACCTGGCGGGAGACCGCCGATTGCGACAGGCCAAGCTGCTCGCCGGCATGCGTGAAGCTGCCAGCTTCCGCCGCCGCGTGAAAGACCTTCAGCTTGTCCCAATCCATATCCGTAAATCCGTCGCGAGATCGTGCCATGATTATTCCGCCGCTGCGCGATCGCTCGCGCGGAGAGCCAGGAAGCGTTCGGCTTCGAGCGCGGCCATGCAGCCGAGGCCGGCGGCGGTGACCGCCTGCCGGAAGGTCTCGTCCGCCACGTCGCCCGCGGCGAACAGGCCGGGCACAGAGGTCGCCGTGGAGTTCGGCGCCACCTCGACATAGCCCGACGGTTTCAGCTTGATCTGGCCTTTGACGAGTTCGGTCGCCGGCGCATGGCCGATCGCGATGAAGACGCCGTCGGTCTTGAGGTCGGTCAGCGCGCCGGTCTTGACGTTCTTGAGCCGCACATGGGTGACCTTGTTCGGGTTCTGCGATCCGCAGATCTCGTCGATCGCGGAATCCCACACCACCTTGATCTTGGGATGCTTGAACAGCCGCTCCTGCAGGATGCGCTCGGCGCGGAAGTGATCGCGGCGATGCACGATGGTGACCTGGGAGGCATGATTGGTGAGGTACAGCGCTTCCTCGACCGCGGTGTTGCCGCCGCCGACCACCACGACTTCCTTGCCGCGGTAGAAGAAGCCGTCACAGGTCGCGCAGGCCGAGACGCCGCCGCCCTGGAATTTCTCTTCCGAGGGCAGACCGAGCCAGCGCGCCTGGGCGCCTGTGGCGAGGATGACGGTCTCGGCGAGATAGACGTCGCCGGAATCGCAGGTCAGGCGGAACGGCCGTTGTCCGAGCTCCAGCTTGGTGACGAGATCGGTGACGATCTTGGTGCCGACATGGGCCGCCTGCTTCTCCATCTGCTCCATCAGCCAGGGGCCCTGGATCACGTCGGCGAAGCCCGGATAGTTCTCGACGTCGGTGGTGATGGTGAGCTGCCCGCCCGGCTGGATGCCCTGGATCAGGATCGGTTCGAGCATCGCGCGCGCTGCGTAGATCGCTGCGGTGTAACCGGCGGGGCCGGACCCGATGATGACGACCTTGGCATGGGGAGGCGCGGGCATTTTGAGATCCCTCTCTTTTGGGGATTTTGATCAAGGACTTGTGCGGGAAGCGCCCCGGAAGCAGGTCACGGCGGCGCCAAAAGTGTCAAATCCAAGTCTAGGATATCTGGGTAGCTATGCAAGAATTGCAATCCATGGCAGCGAATTTTCCCCGGAACTGAAGTCACATTCGCGAAATCGTGCGCTGCACGCGCAATAAAATTGCGCAATGCCGGTCGGCTGCGCTATGAGAGTTGCCGGCAGACCAGCCAAGACTTTCAAACTTCTAAGGAACTGCAGTCGCGTGTCGAAGAACCTTGACGAGATCGACCTCAAAATCCTCGCCGAGATCCAGGCCGATGGCCGAATCACCAATGTGGAACTCGCCAAACGGGTCGGGATCTCGCCGCCGCCCTGTCTGCGCAGGGTCCGGGCGCTAGAAGAGGAAGGCTACATCCAGGGATACCGTGGCCTGCTCGATCCGCGCCGCCTCGGCTACGACGTCACGGTGTTCGCCTCGGTGCACCTGTCGAGCCAGGCCGATGCCGATCTCCGCGCCTTCGAGAATTTCGTGCGCGGCGAACCGCTGGTACGGGAATGCTGGATGCTGTCGGGCGAAGTCGATTTCATCCTCAAATGCGTCGCCCCCGACATGGCGACGTTCCAGGATTTCGTCACCCACCTGACCGCCGCGCCGCACGTGCGCAACGTCAGGACGTCGCTGGTGCTGCACAATTCGAAATATGAGGCCGCGGTGCCGCTGGGCGTGAAGGTTGCGGGCTGACGCGCTCGATCACATCCACCGTCATTGCGAGGAGCGAAGCGACGACTTGTCCGCCATAGCCTTGGCGAAGGCGGAAGCAATCCATCACGCCGCATGTGCGGACAGATGGATTGCTTCGCGGAGCCTGTCATCGGGCGCGCATTCGGGCGACCCGTTGGCTCGCAATGACGATGCCGGCTAGTTCTTGGTCCGTTACCTCTTGCCTATCGCGGCGTCGACGCTGATCGGGCCCGGGCCCGAGGTCGCGAGATATAGGCAGGCAAAGCAGAATGCGATTGCAAGGCTGCCGTTGTTGAGCAGCGGATAGAAGCCCTTGGGGAAATGGCCCATGAAGTAGGCGAAGGCCATTTCGCCTGCCAGGACGAAGGCCACGATCCGCGAAAAGAGGCCGATCATCAGCAATCCGCCCAGGATCAGTTCGAGCGTGCCGGCCGCGCCGATCAATGAGAACAGTTCGACTTTCTCGAACATCGTCCCGGGTGGGAATTTGAAAAGCTTGGCGACGCCGAACTGAAACAGCAGCAGCCCCGTGATGAAGCGAAACAGGCTGAGCGCCAGCGGCTGAAGCTTGGATAGTGTCTGGTCCATTGTCATTTACCCCCTGTTTGACACGCTGGAACATTGCACGATGCAGAACCACACGGTGTCCGCCACCGGAGTGTGATGTCAACACCTTGCACCTGGAATCATTCCTCGCGCGATTGCAGTTGCGAGAGAACACACCAGTGACGCGGGGACGCGCTGCGATGCAATCGTCAGCCGAGCCGCAGTCCCCCGACATGATTATATTGCATAAACATGTCGTGGCCTCCCTAGTATGGCGCGCCGCGGCCCTCCACTCACATTGCTGTCAGACCGGGGGTAAAACGCGGGCACAAAAAAAGCCGCGTGCGATGCGCGGCTTTTTTGCACCAGTCACATCGAGGTAACTAGCGCCACTCGACCTTGGTGATCTCGTAGGCCTTGGCGCCGCCGGGCGCCATCACTTCGACGGTGGTGCCCTTCTTCTTGCCGATCAGCGCGCGCGCGAGCGGCGAGGTGATCGAGATGCGGCCCTTCTTGGCATCGGCCTCGACCTCGCCGACGATCTGCCACACCGCCTTCTTCTCGGTGTCCTCGTCGATCAGCGTCACGGTCGCGCCGAACTTGATGGTGTCGCCGGACAGTTTCGAAATGTCGATGATGTCGGCGCGCGCCAGCTTGTCCTCGAGCTCCGCGATGCGGCCCTCGTTGTGCGACTGCTCTTCCTTGGCAGCGTGATACTCGGCGTTCTCCGAGAGATCGCCGTGCGAGCGCGCTTCCGCAATGTGTTCGATGATGCGCGGACGATCCTCCGACTGGCGCCGCTTCAACTCGTCCGTCAGCGCGGCGTATCCGCCCGCGGTCATCGGAACCTTATCCATCATCTTCGTCCTTCATCCTGCGCGCCCGGCGGCTGTGCAGGAATATCCAGTTCAGCTAACGCAGGAATCAGGGCGCAAGCGCGCCCGGAAGCCCAGTGATTTTCGGCCCCGCTAAGGGCCGTGACAACATCCAATCGCGCGGTGAGTTCCAGCCATTCGGCTAATTGACCGCTTCGGGCATTTGGCCCGGGCAGCGGTCAGCTTTCGGAAAAGTAACTCTGAAGCGTGCGGACCTCAAGGTCCCCGTCCCGATAGGCCCGGATCCCCCGTGCGGCCGCCACCGCGCCTGAAAGAGTGGTGTAATATGGCACTTTATGCAAGAGGGCAGCCCGCCGCAGCGAACGGCTGTCGGCCAGCGCCTGCGGACCTTCGGTGGTATTGAAGACCAGCTGGACGTCGCCATTGGTGATGGCGTCGACGATGTGCGGACGGCCTTCGAGCACCTTGTTGACCTTTTCCGTCGGCACGCCGTTGTCGCTGAGATAGCGCTGCGTGCCCGAGGTCGCCATCACCTTGAAGCCGAGTGAGTGCAACAGCCGCACCGCGTCCGCGATGCGCATCTTGTCGTCGCCGCGCACCGAGACGAACACGGTGCCCTGCCGCGGCACACGCGTGCCGCCGCCGAGCTGGCTCTTGGCGAATGCGACCTCGAAGGAGCGGTCGAGGCCCATCACTTCGCCGGTCGAGCGCATCTCCGGTCCGAGCACGGTGTCGACACCGGGGAAGCGCGCGAACGGGAATACCGATTCCTTGACGCCGACATGGCCGAGCTTCTTCTTCTTCAGCTTGAAGTCGGCGAGCTTCTCGCCGGCCATGATCCGCGCCGCGATCTTGGCGACCGGCGTGCCGATCACCTTGGCGACGAACGGCACGGTGCGGGACGCGCGCGGGTTGACCTCGAGCACGTAGATCTCGCCGTCCTTGATGGCGTATTGCACGTTCATCAGGCCGACCACGTCGAGGCCGAGCGCGAGCTCGCGGGTCTGCCGCTCCAGCTCCTCGATGGTGCTGGCGTCGAGCGAGTGCGGCGGCAGCGAGCACGCGGAATCGCCGGAGTGGATGCCGGCTTCCTCGATGTGCTCCATGATGCCGACGACGAAGGTATCCTTGCCGTCGGACAGGCAGTCGACGTCGACCTCGGTGGCGTCAGACAGATAGCGGTCGAACAGCAGCGGGTTCTTGCCGAGCACGGTGTTGATCTGCCCGGTCTTGTCGTTCGGGTAGCGCGCCTTGACATCGGCGGGCACGAGCTCAGGAAGCGTTCCCAACAGGTAGTCGTTGAGCTGGGTCTCCTCGCGGATGATCTGCATCGCACGGCCGCCGAGCACGTAGGACGGACGCACCACCAGCGGCAAATCGAGATCGGCGGCGACCAGGCGGGCCTGCTCGACCGAATAGGCGATGCCGTTCTTCGGCTGCTTGAGGCGCAGCTTGTCGAGCACGCGCTTGAAGCGGTCACGGTCCTCGGCGAGGTCGATCGCGTCGGGCGAGGTGCCGAGGATCGGCACTTCGGCGGCTTCGAGCGCGCGGGCAAGCTTCAGCGGGGTCTGGCCGCCGAACTGCACGATCACGCCGTGCAGCGTGCCGTTGGTGCGCTCGGTCGCGACGATCTCGAGCACGTCCTCTGCGGTGAGCGGCTCGAAGTACAGACGGTTCGCGGTGTCGTAGTCGGTCGACACCGTCTCCGGATTGCAGTTGACCATGATGGTCTCGTAACCTGCGTCCTCGAGCGCGAAGCAGGCATGGCAGCAGCAATAGTCGAACTCGATGCCCTGGCCGATGCGGTTCGGCCCGCCGCCGAGGATGATCACCTTCTTGCGGTCCGACGGTGCGCTCTCGTCGGCAAGCTCGCCGGCGAACGGCCGCTCATAGGTCGAATACATGTAGGCGGTGGGCGAGGCGAACTCGGCCGCGCAGGTGTCGATGCGTTTGAACACCGGGCGCACGCCGAGCGCGTGGCGCTTGGCGGTGACGTCGGCCTCGGTGGTTTCGGTGAGCACGGCGAGGCGGGCATCGGAGAAGCCCATCGCCTTCAACGTCCGCATGCCGAACGCGTTCGGCGGCAGGCCGTTATTGCGGACCTTGTCCTCCATCTCGACGATGGCGCGCATCTCCGCGAGGAACCAGGGATCGATCTTGCAGGAGTTGAAGATCTCCTCGTCGCTCCAGCCGAGCCGCATCGCCTGCGCGACCTGCAGGATGCGGTTCGGCGTCGGCGTGCCGAGCGCGGCGCGGATCGCGTTCTTGTCGTCGCCGCGGCCGAGCCCCTCGATCTCGATTTCGTCGAGCCCGGTCAGGCCGGTCTCGAGCCCGCGCAGCGCCTTCTGCAGGCTCTCCTGGAAGGTGCGGCCGATCGCCATCACTTCGCCGACCGACTTCATCGACGTGGTCAGCGTGGAGGAGGCACCGGGGAATTTCTCGAACGCAAAGCGGGGAATCTTGGTGACGACGTAGTCGATGGTCGGCTCGAACGAGGCGGGTGTGGCGCCGCCGGTGATGTCGTTGGCGATCTCATCCAGCGTGTAGCCGACCGCGAGCTTGGCAGCGACCTTGGCGATCGGGAAGCCGGTGGCTTTCGACGCCAGCGCCGACGAACGCGACACGCGCGGATTCATCTCGATCACGACCATGCGGCCGTCGGCCGGATTGATGCCGAACTGCACGTTGGAGCCGCCGGTCTCGACCCCGATCTCGCGCAGCACCGCCAGCGAGGCGTCACGCATCACCTGGTATTCCTTGTCGGTCAAGGTCAGCGCCGGCGCGATGGTGATGGAATCGCCGGTATGCACGCCCATCGGATCGAGGTTCTCGATCGAGCAGATGATGATGCAATTGTCCTTCTTGTCGCGCACCACCTCCATCTCGTACTCTTTCCAGCCGAGCACGCTCTCTTCGATCAGCACCTCGTTGGTCGGCGACGCATCGAGCCCGCGCTCGATGATGTCGAGGAACTCTTCCTTGTTGTAGGCAATGCCGCCGCCGGTGCCGCCCATGGTGAAGGACGGCCGGATGATCGCAGGCAGGCCGATCTCGGACAGCGCCATCAGCGCCTCGCCGAACGCGTGCTCCTGATAGCGCTTGCGGCGGTCGTTCTCGCCGAGGGTCCACTGCCGCTCGAGCTCTTCGAGCGCCGCGCCGGACAGTTTCTCCCGCTCGGCGAGGTATTTGTCGCGGTAGGTCTTCTTCAGCGCCGAAGCGTTGGCGAGCCGCGATTTCGGCGTCTCGAGCCCGATCTTGGTCATCGCCTCGCGGAACAGCTGGCGGTCCTCGGCCTTGTCGATCGCATCAGCGGTGGCGCCGATCATCTCGACGTCGAACTTGTCGAGCGTGCCCTGGCGGCGCAACGACAGCGCGCAGTTCAGCGCGGTCTGGCCGCCCATGGTCGGCAGCAGCGCGAAGCCGCCCGGAATGACGTGGCGTTCCTTCTCGATGATCTTGCCGACGATCTCGGGCGTGATCGGTTCGATATAGGTCGCGTCCGCCAGTTCCGGATCGGTCATGATGGTGGCCGGATTGGAATTGACGAGGACGACGCGGTAACCCTCCTCCTTGAGAGCCTTCACCGCCTGCGTGCCGGAATAGTCGAACTCGCAGGCCTGGCCGATCACGATGGGGCCGGCGCCGATGATCAGGATGGTGGAGATGTCGGTTCTTTTGGGCATCAGCTCTCGCGGACTGGAATTTGGGCACAAAAAAAGGGCGCGCTTCCCGCGCGTCCCTCGAGCCATGCGCTACATCTTGCAGCGCCGGAAGCGCGATCCCTCGCGCGCGGGTGGTCTTTAGACCAGTTTCCGCACCCGCGAAACCCCCAAAAGCGCCCAATCAACCGCGATTCTCGGGGAAAAATTCGCATTCGGCGTAGGCCGGTTGGGGTGGTCGGGAGGGCAATCGCATGCGGCCACGGCGATGTCCCATCGCAGGGGTGAGGCGCACCGGAACAATTTCGGGATAATAGAATAATGCCGCTGATTTGCCCGACATGTCAAGCTGCAATGTCGAATGCCGGCACGCCGCCGGCTCCTTTGCATGGGGTTGTTTTCGATGTTTTCGCAGCGCGCGGGGGCCATGCTCCGGCGCCGTCCCGTCCGTCTACGCTTTCGCTCAAGCTACGCCGGACACGCTTTGCCCCGCCGGTCCGGCGTGGCTGCGCCACGCGCAGCCCGTCAGGGCGAAGCGTGGAGGCCCGGCCTGGATTTGAACCAGGATAAACAGTGTTGCACCACTGCCGCGTCGAAGCTTCCGCCACCGGGCCGGGGGGATCATTGCTGATTATTTCAGCGGCCGCTACGTTTACTTTTAGTTAACCCTAATATTCTCTACAACCTCTGATCAGTGGTGAGCCACGAATGTCATCCGCCACGGATTGTGCCCGATGTTGCGCGGCGCGCGGGTGGCCGTGAACCCCGCGGCGGCGAACTTTGCGATCATCTCGTCCTCGCGATAGCGCTGCAGCCCGATCCTGGTGCGCAGCTGTCGGTAGTCCGACAGCGCGGTCGAGGCCAGCCCGACCAGCGCATCGCGCAGGAAGCCGTGGGTCGCTGCAAAGCGCAGCAGCGCGATGACGTCCCTGCCCATGCCGACCTCGGGCCGCAGGATATCGCCGAGCACGAAACGCCCCGAGGGTTTCAGCAGGCGATGGATAACGTCGAATGCGGTATCGAGCTCCTGCGGCGTCATGTATTGCGCCACCGAGTTCATCACCACGAGGTCGATCGAGTCCGCCTGCATGTTCTTCAGCTCATCGAGCGATCGGACGCGGATCCTGGTATCGGACGCAAAGCGCGCGACCAGCCGACCGCGCACGCCGGGCGCAGGCTCCGCCAGATAGAGCTGCGCGCAGGCATTGGCGACCTTTACCGCCGACAGCGCCTCACCGCAGGCATAGTCCAGCACCACGGCGTCGGGCGAGGTGATGTATCCGATGATGTCGTTTGCGATGACCTGGAAATGCAGGTCGCGGTGCAGTCGGCTGGCATAAATCGTATGTGTGGAATCGTAATAGTCGATCCATTCATCCATCGCGTTTGGTATCCGGCAAAACGAGGTTCCGCATCTTGGAACAGGGCAGCTGATGATGCGTTAGCGGTAAGGCGCCCGATGTTCAATGCGCCGAAATACGGGTTCCTAACAGGAAGGTGCAAAGTGAGCAAAGCCAAGAATGACACTCACAAGACTGACAAGATTTCGCCCGATCTCGATACGCCGAGCGACCTGCCGCAGGCGGCGGTGGAGAAGATTTCGGCCTCGCTCAACACGCTGCTGGCCGACGCCTTCGCGCTGTATCTGAAGACCAAGAACTTCCACTGGCATGTCAGCGGCCGGAATTTTCGTGATTACCATTTGTTGCTCGACGAGCAGTCGGACGCGATCTTCGCGACCACCGACCAGCTCGCCGAACGGGTGCGCAAGCTCGGCGGCGCGACGCTGCGCTCGATCGGCGACATCGCCAAGCATCAGACCATCAAGGACAATGACGAGGCCTATGTCCCGCCGCGCGAAATGCTGCGCGAGCTGATGGAAGACAACAAGCATATGGCGGCCGCGATGCGCAAGGCACACAAGCTCGCCGATGACCATGAGGACTCCGGCACGGCCGGCCTGCTCGAAACCTTCATCGACGAAACCGAGCGGCGCACCTGGTTTCTGTTCGAGGCCAGCCGTCAGGAAGGCAGCAACGCGGCTTAGCCCTTGTGTCGCTGCATGGGGGTGGGTGGCGGCGCGTCGGCGCCGTGCCCGCCATCCCTGCTCCGTGCGCGTGAAGGTAGGCTCGCGTCGCTTTGCCCACCCTGCGGGTGATCTCCATTGCTGAGAGGTGGATTGCGTCGCTTCGCTCGCAATGACGGAGCATTACCGCTTCCACAGCCGCACGAGCGGCCCATCCTTCCCCATGACTGGATCAGTCGCGGGAATCGCGACCAGCGGGATTGTCTTCAGTGCCCTGGCGCGATTCTCCGGCGTCGGCCGTTGCAGATCCATCGGCGGGCCCGGCGGATAGGCGCCGACCACGGAAAAATCATCGCTCGCCGACAGGCACTGATGCCCGGTGCCGGCCGGCAGGATCGCGACGTCGCCGGCTGCGATCTCGAGCGCTTGCCCATTGGCGCCGCCGAACTGCACGCGCGCACGGCCGCGGGCGACGCCGAGCACCTCGTGCACGGTGGCGTGGTAATGCGCGAAATCGTAGACGCCGTTGCGCCACATCGCGCCCCAGCCATGGCTGCCGAACAGCTGCTCGATCGCAGCCTCGGGATCTCGACCGGCATCGACCGCGCCCCTGTAGACCAAGAACGGCATCGGATTGTTCGGCACCAGCCCGTCGTCTTGAAAGACCATCGCAAGCGGCTCGGCTCCGGCTTTGACTGCGGACATGGCGATCCTCCGGTAAGTGCTCAGCACGCGTGAGCAATCTATTCGCGGAGCAACCCGCTGTCAGCGCCGCAAGTTCCTGGGAAACTCAGTTCGCTTTGGGCAGCTCGAACACCAGGCAGGTCGTGGTGGCGTGTGCGATCAGCTTGCCCTTGCCGTCGGTGATCCGCGCTTCGGCGGTGGCGACCCGGCGGCCGGCATTGAGCACCTTGCCCTCGGTACGGATCGTGCCGGTGTCCTGGCTCATGCCGCGGACGAAGGAGATCTTGAACTCCAGCGTGGTGTAGCCAAAGCCCTGCGGCAGCGTGGTCTGCACCGCGAGCCCCATCGCGGAGTCGAGCAGGATCGCGGCGTAGCCGCCATGCACCGAGCCGATCGGGTTGTAGTGGCGCAGGCCCGGGATGCTGTGGATTACCACATGACCGGTCTCGGCGGTGCAGTCGAACGGTTCGACGTTCTCCATGATCGGCGGCTCCGGCAGGGTGCAGGCAAAGATGCCGCGCACGAAATCGAGCCCGGGCATCGACACCATGACCTCCATCGACGAGACGCCGTAGGTGGGCTTCGGGGTAGCGCTCTCGGTCATGTCGGACAATCCTGCTGCTTGATGATCGTCATCATATGACGAGTAGCTCGGCAGCAACCGCTCATGCAAGGCGTGACAAAAGCTCATGCCCGGACCAGGTGGTCCGGGCATGCTTTATTCGACGAAGGACTGCGCTGGTGGCCGCGGTCTACGCCGCTTGCTTCTTCTTCCGCATCAAATCGGCAAAGCGCTGGAACAGATAGTGCGAGTCGCGCGGGCCGGGCGAGGCCTCGGGGTGATACTGCACCGAGAACACCGGCTTGCCTTCGAGCGCGATACCGCAATTGGAACCGTCGAACAGCGAGATATGGGTCTGGGTCGCACCGGCGGGCAGCGTCGCCTGGTCGACTGCAAAGCCGTGGTTCATCGAGGTGATCTCGACCTTGCCGGTGGTCTCGTCCTTGACCGGATGATTGGCGCCGTGATGGCCCTGATGCATCTTCATGGTCCTGGCGCCGACGGCGAGGCCGAGCATCTGGTGGCCGAGGCAGATGCCGAAGGTCGGCGTCCCCGAGGCGATCACCTTCTGGATCACGGGCACGGCATATTTGCCGGTCGCGGCGGGATCGCCGGGGCCGTTCGACAGGAACACGCCGTCCGGCTTCATCGCCAGGATGTCCTCGGCTGCCGTCGTCGCCGGCACCACGGTCACCTTGGCGCCGACTCCGGCGAGCAGGCGCAGGATGTTGCGCTTGATGCCGTAGTCGATCGCGACCACGTTGAATTCCGGCGCGGTCTGCTGGCCGAAACCCTTGCCCCACGCCCAGGGCGTCTCGTCCCAGGTGAAGCGCTGGCCGGAGGTGACCATCGGCACCAGGTCCATGCCCTCGAGGCCGGGCCATTCGCGGGCCTCCTCTTTCAGTCCGTGAAGGTCGAATTCGCCGGTCTTCGAATGCGCGATCACCGCATTCGGCATGCCCCTGGAGCGGATCAGCGCGGTCAGCGCGCGGGTGTCGATGCCGGAGAGGCCGATGATGCCGCGCGCCTTCAGCCACTGGTCGAGGTGGCGGGTGGCACGGTAATTCGAGGGGTCCGTGATCGCCGAGCGCAGGATCACGCCGCGCGCGCCGGGTGTCGCGGCCATGTTCACCGTCTCGATGTCTTCCTCGTTGGTACCGACATTGCCGATATGCGGGAAGGTGAAGGTGATGATCTGGCCGGCATAGGACGGATCGGTGAGGATCTCCTCATAGCCGGTCATCGCGGTGTTGAAGCAGACCTCGCCGACGGCGTGGCCTTCCGCGCCGAGACCGAAGCCTTCCAGCACGGTACCATCGGCGAGCACAAGGAGCGCGGTCGGTTTGTGGTCCGGCCAGGCGGGAGCGTTTTCGGGGGTTGTCATGAGCCCTTTAAATAGAGGCCGCACGCTGCGGCGTCAAAGCGAAAGGGTGCGGATTCACACGGCAATCCCGGCCGATTTGACAGGCCGGAACGGCCTCTTAATCTAATGTTCCTCGAAGCGGTCGTTTGCTTGCCGAAAATGACCCGGTCCGGAGCTCCCGCATGGACAATACGATGCCGATCCTGCTCGTCCCGGGCCTCATCTGCTCGCCGCGGATCTTTGCCCCGGTGATCCCGGCGCTGTGGCGGTGCGGCCCGGTCACGGTCGCCAACCATGTCAGGGACGACAATATGGGGGCGATCGCCCGCCGTATCCTGGCTGAGGCACCGCCGCGCTTTGCCCTCGCCGGCCATTCGATGGGCGGCTACATCGCCTTCGAGATCATGCGGCAGGCACCCGAGCGGGTCGCGAAACTGGCGCTGATGAGCACCCAGGCGCGCCCCGACACGCCGGAGGCGACCGCTCGCCGCCGCGGCATGATCGAACGCGCCAGGAGCGGGCAGTATCGGGACGTGGTCGACGAACTGTTTCCGGGCTTCGTGCATCCGTCGCGGCAGGGCGACGCAAGCCTGCGCCAGATTGTCTATGACATGAGCGAGGATGTCGGCGCCGAGGCCTTCATCCGCCAGCAAAATGCGGTGCTCAGCCGGCCGGATTCACGGCCCAGCATGGCCTGGATCAAGTGCCCGACCCTGGTGCTGACCTCGGATACCGACAACACGGTGCCGAATTCGCTGTCGGACGAGATGGCCAACGGGATTCCCGGGGCGAAGCTCGTGGTGCTCGCCGATTGCGGTCACCTGCCGCAGCTGGAGCAGCCGCAGGCGTGTGCCGAAGCGCTGGTTCAGTGGTTGCGGAACTAGGTTGTTCTGACGCTGCAAACTGCCTACATGGAGGGATTACCGGTTCAAGGATACAGAGATGCTGCGCGACGATATCAACACTGCGGTCAAGGAAGCGATGAAGGCGAAGGACGAGCGCAAGCTCTCCACCCTGCGCATGGTCAATTCGACCATCAAGAACGCCGATATCGACGCGCGCGGGCAGGGCAAGCCGCCACTCTCCGATGCCGATCTCCTGGGCGTCTTGCAGAAGATGATCAAGCAGCGCCAGGAATCGGTCGAGCTCTACGACAAGGGCGGCCGTGCCGAACTCGCCGCCCAGGAGCGCGCGGAGATCGCTGTGATCTCGGCTTACTTGCCGAAGCAGATGTCGGATGACGACGTGAAGGCCGCGATCGCGGCTGTGATCGCCGAGACCAATGCTGCCGGGATCAAGGACATGGGCAAGGTGATTGGTGCGCTGAAGGCGAAATACGCCGGCCAGATGGATTTCGGCAAGGCCAGCGGCCTCGTCAAGGCGGCGCTCGCGGGATAGCGGCGGAGGCTTCCGATGTTTCGTGTCGCCGCGGACAGTCTGGAAGCCTATCTCGCCTTTGATCCGGCACGGACCGCCGATCTCGAACAACTGCATGCGGTGATGCGAAAGGCGGCGCCTTCGCTCAGGCGGCATTTTCATGCCGGCACGCCGGCCGGTGAGGCCGGCATGCGCATGAACATGATCGGCTATGGCGGGTTTCGCTACGCGATCAAGTCCGGCAAGACGGCCGCCTGGCCCGTGATCGGCGTGGCGCTGCAGAAGAACTACATCAGCGTCTATGTCGCGGTGACCCGCGGCGGTAAGCCGCTGGTGTCCTGCTACGCCGGCAAGCTCGGCGAATTGCGGGCTGGCGGCAACAATTTCAGCTTTGTCGCGTTCGGCGATCTGGATGCGGCGAACGTCGCCGCGCTGTTCGCCGAGGCCGCCGACATCTTCAAGGCGGATAAGGAAAATCCGGTCCGCTACATGCAGGGCGACTGAACTCGATCCGGGCCACGTATCGCCATGCCCGGGCTTGTCCCGGGCATCCACGTCTTTACAATCCCCCCGAGCAAGATCGCCGGGCGAAGCTCGGCCACGACAAGGGACGGAAGCGACGCGCACTATGCTCAAGCAAGCCGCTACCTACGACGAGCTCTGCCGCGATTTCCGCTGGGATATCCCTGCGCGCTTCAACATGGCGACCGCGTGCTGCGACCGTCATGCCGACGGCAGCGGCCGTCTCGCGCTGGTCTATGTCGATGAGGATGGCGGTACCACGCGCACCTCGTTCGACGAGGTCGCGGACGCCTCGCGCCGCTTCGCCAATGTGCTGACCGCCGACGGCCTGGTGCGCGGCGACCGCGTCGCGGTGTTCCTGTCGCAATCGCTGGAATTGCCGGTCGCGCACCTCGCCGCGTTCCGCGCGGCGCTGATCTCGATTCCGCTGTTCGCGCTGTTCGGCGAGGACGCGCTGGAGTTCCGCCTGTCGAACTCGGCGGCGAAAGCCATCATCACCGATGAGGCCGGCTGGGAGAAGATCGCGAAGATCCGCGATCGTCTGCCCGAGCTGAAGAGCGTCTATATCGTTGGCGACGAGACGCCGCCCGGCACCAAACCGTTCTGGGGCGCGATCAAGTCGGCGTCGCCGGATTTCGCCACCGTCGACACCTCGGCCGACGATCCCGCGCTGATCATCTACACTTCGGGCACCACGGGCAATCCGAAGGGCGCGCTGCATGCGCATCGCGTCGTGCTCGGCCATCTGCCCAATGTCGAGATGTGCCACAACTTCCTGCCCCGGCCGGGCGACCTGATGTGGACGCCGGCCGATTGGGCCTGGATCGGCGGGCTGATCAACGGCCTGTTCGCGTTCTGGTACCACGGCATTCCGATGGTCGGCCACCGCGCCCGCAAGTTCGAGCCGCAGGCGGCGATGCAGATGATGGCCGAGCTCGGCATCCGCAACGTGTTCCTGCCGCCGACCGCGCTGAAGCTGATGCGGCAAGCCGATGTGAAGAATTCCGGCGTCAGGCTGCGCAGCATCTTCACCGGCGGCGAGTCGCTCGGCGGTGAGCTGCTCGGCTGGGTGCGCAGTACATTCGGCGTAGACGCCCACGAGGTGTTCGGCCAGACCGAATGCAATCTCGTGATCGGCAGCAACTCCAACCTGTTTCCGATCCGCCCCGGCTCGATGGGCCGCGCCACGCCGGGCTTCGACATCCGCATCGTCAACGACAAGGGCGAGGAATTGCCGCGGGGGCAGCGCGGCATCATCGGCGTGCGCCAGCCGTGTCCTTGCACCATGATCGAGTACTGGCGCAATCCCGAAGCCACCGCGAAGAAATATGCCGGCGAATTCCTGTTGACCGGCGATCTCGGCGTACAGGATGAGGAGGGCTATTTCTGGTACGTCAGCCGTGAGGACGATGTCATCACCACGGCGGGCTATCGTGTCGGCCCCTCCGAGATCGAGCACACGTTGATGAAGCATCCGGCGGTCGCGATGTCGGCGGTGGTCGGCATCCCCGATCCGATCCGCACCGAATCGATCAAGGCCTGGATCGTGCTGCGGCCGGGTTATGCGCCGGGCGATGCCTTGGCGCGCGAGATCCAGGAATTCGTCAAGGTGCAGCTCGCCGCGCATGAATATCCCCGCTTCGTGCAGTTCGCCGACAGCCTGCCGATGACGGCGACGGGCAAGGTGCTGCGGCGCGAGCTGCGGGCGCTGGGCTAGCTCCGCAGAACAATATTGATCGGCGTCAATGCGGTGTTCGCGATCGCCTGCATCGATGCGCGCTCAATCATTCGCGGCAGGGCTGATGTCGGTCTCTGGCAAGTTCGATCCGGTGGTGCGCAGGATCCGCGTGGCGGATATCGCGGAAGCGCTGGGGCAGGGGCTGCGCGACTTTCAGGCCGTCCCGCTCTACGGATTGATGTTCGGCGCCATCTACATGCTCGGCGGCAACGTGATCCTGCTGTGCTTGACCGCGCTGGGCATGGTCTATCTGGCCTACCCACTGGCCGCGGGCTTTGCGCTGATCGGTCCGTTCGTCGCGATCGGGCTGTACGAGATCAGCAGGCGTCGCGAGGTGGATGAGCCGATCACGTTGGGTGCGATCTGGTCGAAGCTGCGATCACGCGGCGAAATCGGCTGGATGGCGTTCGTCACGCTGTTCGTGTTCATCATCTGGATGTACCAGGTGAGGCTGTTGATCGCCCTGATACTCGGGCTCGGCGCCTCCTTTGCCAGCCTTCACGACTTTCTGACCGTGGTGCTGACCACCAATGAGGGGCTGTTGTTCCTCGCCATCGGCAATGCGGAAGGCGCGGCGCTGTCGCTGATCCTGTTCTCGCTGACGGTGATCTCGTTTCCGCTGCTGCTGGATCGCGAGGTCGACTTCGTCACCGCGATGATCACGAGCGTGCGCGCGGTCGTGACGAGCCCGCTGCCGATGATCGGATGGGCGGCGGTCATCGTCGGGCTGCTGATCGTCTCGGTGATTCCGTATTTCATGGGACTTCTGGTGACGATTCCCGTGCTGGGCCACGCGACCTGGCATCTCTATCGCCGCGTCGTGGTCCCGGTCGGCTCCTTTGCCGACCCGATCCTGCGAAGGGAGTGAACCTCACCCCGGCATCGGTATCCCCAATTCCTTCAGCGCGTCCAGCATGCGCTGCGGGGGCTGCATCGGGATCACCATGGCCTTGCCGGTCTCCAGCATGCTCTTCAGGCTGGAGAGGATCGCCGGCCAGCCGGCGCGGCCGCCGGACAGGATGTCGTCGCTGATCGGGCGATCATGCGATTGCAGCAAGGTCAGCTTCACGCCGTCGCCGGCCGGCTCGATCTCCCAGGTGACGAGCGTCGGCCCGAGCTTCTCGACGAGCTGCGGCCAGTTGACGTTGAATGTCACGGTCAGCCGCCGCAGGGGATCGCATGCGATCACCTCGCCGGAGATGTGCACGGCGCCGTCCGGCGTGCGCACGACGTAGGCGCCGCCGACCCGGAGATCGACCTCGACCGCGTTGCCGGAAAAGTATTGCCGGCTGAGCTCGGCGTCGGTCAATGCCTGCCACACCTTCTCGGGCGTGGCGGCAATGTAGATCGCGTAGACGATGGCCGGCTTGAATGTCTCGATGTTCATGTCCGCACGTGTCCTTCGATAGATCTTCATTGTCATTCGAAGCCGTCGATTCCGAGCGCGGCGGGCGGGATCGCGACCGCCTTGCCGGTTTCGAGCAGACTCTTGAGAGCAGACAGGATCGCAGGCCAGCCCCTGGAAATGCCGTCAAGCAGCTTGCTGCCGACGCCGAAGCCCTCATGAGTCACGGTCAGCTTCACGATCTTGCCGAACGGCTCGAGCGTGAACACGACTTTGGTTGCCGGCTCCTTGCGCAGTTCGGGATCGGCCTCGTGCTTGAACGTATAGGAAAGACGCCGCGGCCGGTCGGCCTCGAGGATCTCGCCAGTGTCGGTGGTCTTGCCGCTCATTACCAGCGCGAGCGGCGAGCCGACCTTCCAGTCCGATTGCAGCTCGGTGTCGAACCAGTATTGCCGCGTGAACGTAGTTGAGGTCAGCGCATCCCACAGCTGCTCCGGCGTGGTTTCGATGTAGGTGACGTAGACGAATTCAGGCTTAGGCATGGTAGGGCTCCCTGGCGCCGCTGGTGAGCAGTTCGGCCGGCAGTTCGCGGCCGGTCTCGAGGAAGCTCTTCAGGCTGGCAATGACCATCGGCCAGCCGCCGGAGACGTCGCGCAGCGTCTTCGGGCCGAGGTTGTCGTGGGTCATGGTCAGCTTGACGACCCCGCCGTGCGGTTCGATGTCGAAGGTCACGCGCGAGACCTGCTCGCGCTCGACGCCTTCCTTCACCACGTCCCAGGTGTAGGCGAGCTTGTGCGGCGGATGGATGATCAGCACTTCGCCCTGCACGGCGCAGCGGCCATCCTTGGTCAACTGGTAGGGCGAGCCGACCTTCCAGTCGGAGCTGGCGCGATAGCCGAACCAGAAGCGTTCGGTGAAGTCGCTCGATGTCAGCGCGTGCCACAGCTTCTCGGCCGTGGTCTCGATATAGGTGACGTAGACGCAGTCCGGCTTACTCATCACGCTTCTCCAATTGTCTTTTCAATTCGCTGAGCGCTGCCAGTTTCCCGCGCTCGAACTTCCTGATCCATCGCTCCCCGATCTGATGGATCGGAACCGGGTTGAGGTAGTGCAGCTTCTCGCGGCCGTGCTTGATCGTGGTGACGAGGTTGGCCTCCTCGAGAATCACAAGGTGCTTGGTGACGGCCTGGCGCGTCATGTCGAGCCCGTCGCAGAGCTCACTGAGCGTCTGTCCGTTGTGATCGTGAAGCCGGTCAAGCAGCGTCCGCCGTGAGGCATCCGCGAGGGCTTTGAAGACTTCATCCATGGGCCGGATAATAGGCAACCAAACGGTTGCATGTCAAGAGCGCGTGTTTGGGCACTGCCATCCGGCGGCGCGCAGATCGAAGGACCACGGATGTTTCCATGTCCGCTCTTCACGTGCATAATAATGACAAAGAAGCAGAAGAGCCCCTCATGTCCCTGCAAGCCTATTTCGCCTTCGTTGCCGCCTGCATCGCGCTGGCGCTGCTGCCCGGTCCGATCGTCACGATGGTGATCGCCAACGGGCTGCGCTACGGCACCCGTGCGGCGCTCACCAACGTGCTGGGCGCGCAGGTCGGGCTTGCGATCGTGATCGGCATCGTCGCGGTCGGCCTGACCTCGCTGATGGCCACGATGGGCTACTGGTTCAACTGGGTGCGCTTTGCCGGCGCGGCCTACCTGGTCTGGCTCGGCATCAAGCTGATCCGTTCGCCGGTCGAGGGCGTCGGCACCGACGACAAGCCGCCGCCGCCGCGCGGCGGCTTCTTCCTGCAGGGCTTTCTGGTGCTGCTGTCGAACCCGAAAGTGCTGGTGTTCTTCGGCGCCTTCATTCCGCAGTTCATGGACATGGACAAGCCGCATTTGCCGCAGGTGGCGCTGCTCGGCGTCACCTTCATGGCAACCGCGGTGCTGACCGATGCCGCCTACGCGCTGGCCGCCGGCCGCGCCCGCAGGTTCTTCTCCAAGGAGCGGACGCGGCTGATGTCGCGCATCTCAGGCGGCTTCATGATCGGCGGCGGCATCTGGCTGGCGCTGACCCGGGCACGCTGAGCCCGGGGCCGAAACGGTCGCTCGCGCTACGTCGCGATCCGTTCCATCACGTCGCGCACCAGGCCAGTCAGCAGCTCGAGCTTGTAGCCGGTCATCGGCAGCGGCTTGGCTCCCGATGTTGCGAGCTCGGCGGCTTGTGCGATGGTCGCGGCAGTGGCCGGTTTCCCCTGCAGCGCAGCCTCGCTTGCTTCGAGACGCAGCGGCACCGGGGCGATGCCGCCGGCCGTGATGTGGACCTGCTGGAATGTGCCGCCCGATATCACGGCCCGCGCGCAGATCTCGACCAGCGGCCATTCCGCGTAGGAGCGGCTGATGGCGCGCTTGTAGTGCGCGCGCTCGCCGGCCAGCGGGGCGGGGAGCTCGATCCGCTCGATCCGTTCGCCCGGCGCAAGGAGATTGTCGACCGCGCCGTTGCTGCCATCGCCGAGCACGTCGGTGATCGACAATCCGCTGTGCCGGTCCGTGGTGACCTTCGCATCATAGGCGAGCAGCGCCATCGCCATCGTTGACGGATGCGGCGCGACGCAAGGGCCGAGATCGAACGCGACGTGATAGAGATGGTTGCCGGATCGCGCCGGACAGTCGGTGCCACCTTTCTTGAGGCAGGCGATCTGCGGATTGCGGAAATACCAGCAGCGCGAGCGCTGCGCGAGGTTGCCGCCGAGCGTCGCCATATGCCGGATCTGCGGCGTGGCGAGGCCCTGCGCGGCGGCGGTGATGCCGGGATAGGCCTGGGCGAGCCGCGCATCCGATGCGATCGCTGCGATCGCAGTCAGGGCGCCGATCCGCGCCGAGCCGTCCGCATTCCACGCGACCCCGATCGTGTCGGGGCTGGCGGTGAGATCGATGACCTCCCCGCATGACAGGCCGCTACGACGGCGCTCCGACAGGTCGGTGCCGGCGGCGCGGAATTCGGGTGCGGACATTGCCAGTGCTGTTGCGGCGCTCATGCGGCATCCCTCCCTTTCAGCGCGGCGACGATGCGGTCGGGCCGGATCGGAATCTCGGTGAGGCGGACGCCGATCGCGTCGTGGATCGCATTGGCGACCGCGGCCGAGGTCGGCACCGTTGACGCCTCGCCGATGCCGACGCTGTTGCCGAGCACATGGTCGAAGCCGGCTTCGTCGAAATGGACGTCGATCTCGGGCGTATCGGCGATCCCCGGGATGCGGTAGTCCTCCATCCCCGCGGTCAGCACGTCGCCGGTGTTCGGATCGAGCTCGCGCGCCTCGTACAGCGCGTAGCCGAGGCCCTGGATGACAGCGCCGCAGGCCTGGCTTCGCGCCAGCGCGGGAGACGCGATCTTGCCGACCGCGATGCCGGTGTGAACGTTGAGCACGCGGACGTGGCCGAGCCAGGTGTCGACCTCGACCTCGATCACCTGCACCGAGCTCGGCACGCCGGCGCCGACCGCGATATTGGAAAAGCGGCGCATCATCCAGCCGAACACCATGCCGATCAGGCCGACTTCGCGCAGCGGTGAGCGGATGCCGGGTGCGGTGTTCTTGCCGTCCTCGCCGCGCGTCTCGACCACGGCGATGTCGGGCGAGCGCGCGATCAGCTCGCGCCACGGCGCGTTCGAGCCGGGCGCAGGCTTTCGCGTCGCTTGTTCGAGGATTTGAGCCTTCAGCTTCCCTACCGCTTGCAACGTCGGGGGCATCACCGAGGCGGTGACGCGGCTGCCGCCGGAGCCGGGCCCTTCGGGCAGCGAGGAATCGCCGATCCGCACATCGATATCACCGGGCTCGAGATCGAACTCGCGCGCAATCGTATCGGCAAGCACGCTGCGGGTGCCGGTGCCGATGTCCTGCGTCGCGGTGCTGGCGACGATGCGGCCGCCCTTGACCGCGACCTCGACCTTCACGTTGGGCTGCCACAGATAGAGCCAGTAGCCGGTGGCGACGCCGATGCCGCGGCGGTAGCGGCCGGTCTGTTGTGGTTTGCGATTGCGCCAGATGTCGAGCCCGGAAGCCCAGTCGTACAGCCGCTGGCGGTTGGGATCGGGGTCCCAGCGTTTGCGCAGGGCGATCGGATCGACCTTGAGCCGCAGTGCGGCCTCGTCGATCGATTGCTCGACCGCGAAGGCCATCGGCGGACCGCCGGGGCCACGGAAGGCGGCGCCGGGCGGCAGGTTGCTGATGACGTCGAAATCCGACAGGTCCTTCGCCTCGGCCGGATAGATCAGCCGCGCCAGGCCCGCGATCGTCGAATTGGTCGCGGCGCCGGTATCGGCATGCGCGGTGACGGAGAGCGCTTTCAGGCCACCCTGGTCGGACGGCAGCAGCGCGACCTTCAGTTCCGCGGCAGGCCGATAGCCGGCAACCGAGAGCTCTTCCTGCCGATCGTAGGTGACCCGCACCGGCGCCTTGGCCGCGCGCGCGAGCTCGATCGCGGCGATCGTCTCGACGCCGAGGCTCGCCTTCGATCCGAAGCCGCCGCCAACGTGCTCGGCGATCACGCGGACCTTGTCGTGATCGAGCTTGTAGCGCTTGGCGATCTGCTCCTTCAGGTGAAACACCTGCTGGGTCGAGGCGTGCAGGGTCAGCCGGTCGCCGTCGAAGCGCGCCACCGCGGCATGCGGCTCCAGACACGCATGCTGCTGCGTGGCGGTGCGGAAGGTGGCTTCGACGAGCAGGCTGTTATTGGCCTGCCGCGCCTCGTCGACCCAACTGCGCGCCTTCTTGGCGCGGGTCGAGAAAACCGCGGTCGGCCCGCGGATGTTTTGCTTCCACGGCGCCGGTCCGCCTGCGGCTTCCGAGACATTGCCGGCCCGCTTGCGGCTCGCCTTGTCGAACACCACAGGCGCGCCGTCCTTGCGTCCGGCGTCGAGCCCGACCACCGCCGGCAGCTTTTCATAGGTCAGCTTGATCGCGGCGAGCGCGGCCATTGCCGCCTTGCGGTCCTTTGCAGCAACCGCAGCGATCGGCTCGCCGACATAGCGCACGATCTTGTCGTCGCCGAGCAGCGACACCGCTGTGACGCCCGCGAGCGCGCGCGCCGGCGCGAGATCGAGCGTGGTGATCCGCGCATGCGCCTCGCGCGAGCGCAGGATCAAGCCTTCGAGCTGGCCGTCATGCGTGATGTCGACGGTGTATTTCGCCGCGCCCGTCACCTTGTCGCGCGCCTCGATGCGGGGCGCTGCGACATTGTCGCCGTCAAAGCGGCCGACACAGGCATCCGCGACCGCGCGGAAAATCCCGTCATAGGCGCCGCAGCGGCAGAGATGGCCCGACAGCGCCGCGCCGATCTCCTCGCGCGAGGGCACCGCCGTTCCCCTGGTCGCGCGCCATTGGTCGCAGAACGCGGTCGCCTCCACGATGAAGCCCGGTGTGCAGAAGCCGCATTGCAGGGCGTCATGCGCCATGAACGCCTTCTGCACCGGATGCAGCCCTGCGGCGCCGATGCCCTCCACCGTCGTCACCGCCTTGCCGGCTGCGGCCTGCGCCGGCATCAGGCAGCTTGTGACCGGCGCGCCGTCGACCAGCACCGTGCAGGCGCCGCAGACGCCGGCGCCGCACACCAGCTTGGTGCCGGTGAGCTTGAGCTGGTCGCGCACGATGTCGATCAGGAGCGCGTCGGGATCATCGGGCAGGGATTCGACGCGGCCGTTGACGGTCGTCGTGGTCATGACTGTCCTCCTATTGTCCTGCGTGTCGGCTTGTTGCGGATTGCCGCCTTCCTGGCGGGCGGCTGTCGTGATTTCGACGAGGATTTTGTCTCGGATCTCGGGATGGCGCCGGCGCAAAGCGTGCGCACCATGATCGCCATGTCCTTCAGGAATGCATCGGCCGGCTGCATCGCCGGATACTGCGACTTCGCTGCGTACATCGACATCTCGACCAGCCGGGCGAATTCGGCCGGCGACAGGTCTTGCGGCAGCAAGAGTTGCTGCTTGCGCGCGATCCGCGCGATGGTGGCGGCCACGCGCTCCGCATGGCGTGCGGCATAGGTCTGGTAGAGGTCGCGCGCGTGCACGAGGTGCTCGGAGTACAATTCCTCGATATGCGGCGAGCCGTCCAGCGAGGCGATCATGGTCGATATCCGCGCGGTCAGGCCCGCGGCGAGGATATCGCCGAGATTGCCCCCCGCCGTCTCCGCTTCGGCCACGGCTGCTTCCTCGGCTGCGATCGCGGATTCATGGATGCGCTCGATCACGGCGCGGAACAGCGCTTCCTTGGATTCGAAATGATGATAGAGCGCTTGCCGCGTCAGGCCGGCCGCCTCGGCGACCTGCTCGATCGAGGAGCGGCGAAAGCCGTGCCGGCGGAACACCAGCATGGTGGCATCGAGGATGCGGGTCTTCGGTCCCATTTGACGAATTTGACAAATATAGGAGATTTGTCAAATCGCGATTTGGTGAAGCGATCTAGCGGGCTGCCTCACTGATGTGTGAGGCGCGTCACGGATCGTCTCGCCTGGCCTGCGTAAAGCTTCGACATGCAAGGGCGAGCCCCGATCGCCCGGCGCTTGCGAGGATACGGACATGACACAGGTCTATTTCCATTGCTCGAATACGCGCGGCGTGCTGATGGATCGCCGCGGCGCCTCGGTCGACAACCTCTCCGAGGCCTGCGAGGCGGCGACCCGCATGATGCGCTCGCTGGTCGCAACGGTCAGTCTGGAAGACTGGCGCGACTGGGCCGTGCATGTCAGCGACGAGGCCGGCGAGGAGATCGTGATCCTGCCCTTCGCCTTCGTGCTTGGCAAACCGCACTGAGGACGCGCCTTGTCGTCATCGCATTCATCATTGCTGTCGCTTCGCCGCGGTCTGAACGCGGTCACGAGCGCCTGGCAGAAATTGATCGCGCGAATGTGCGATCCCTATCGGCCCGAACAGCACTACATGCGCGGGCCGGGTCCCAGATGCCGCGCGAAGCATGCCGTCCATGCCGCGCCGGCCGGCTGATGCTGACCCGGTCTCGGCGATTCAGTTTAGAACGATCCTACAGTTGCGCGAAATACCTGGACGCATCGTGGCACTTTCCGGCCGCCCTCGTTGCGCGATCGCAACACGATTGGCGATAAGCCCTACACTGGACGCGTTCTAATCGCCGTGCGGCTGCGCGCGTCCTCCATCGTGTTAGTGACGGCAACAATGGAGACTCTGGAATTAGGTAGCGACCTTGACTGCGACGACCAAATCCCTGCGGCAATGGGGCGCCGTCCACAAATGGACCAGCCTGATCTGCACATTGTTCATGCTGCTGTTATGCATCACCGGCCTGCCGCTGATCTTCCATGACGAGATCGACGATCTCCTGCACAGCCAGGTCAAGGCGGCCGACGTGCCGCAAGGCACGCCGCCGGCCGATCTGGATCATCTGCTCGCCAATGCGCTGGCGCAGGCGCCGGGCAAGGTGCCGCATTTTCTGATCTGGGACCGCGACAATCCCGGCGCGATGTGGGTCAGCGTCGGCCCGACGATCGATGCCGATCCGACCAACAATTTGCTGATCCGGATGGACACACATACCGGCGTCTATCTCGATTCCCCTGACGTGACCGGCCGCTTCACCTACATCATGTTGAAACTGCACACCGACATGTTCGCAGGGCTGCCCGGCAAGCTGTTTCTCGGATTGATGGGGATACTGTTCTGCGTCGCGATCATTTCCGGCATCGTCGTCTACGCGCCGTCGATGCGCAAGCTGCGGTTCGGCGCCTATCGCGCGCAGCGCACCCGCGTGGTGCGCTGGCTCGACGTGCACAATCTCGCCGGCATCCTGCTGGTCGCCTGGACGCTGGTGGTCGGCTTCACCGGCGTCATCAACACCTGGGCCGATCTCGTCCTCAAGATGTGGCAGTTCGGTCAGCTCACCGAAATGACCGCGCACTACAAGGACCGGCCGGTGCCGTCGAAATTGTCCTCGCTGAATGCGGCGGTCGTGGAGGCCAAGCGTGCGGTGCCCGGCATGACGCCGAGCTTCGTCGCCTTTCCGGGAACGCTGTTCAGCAGCAAGAGCCACTACGCGGTGTTCCTGCACGGCGATACGCCGCTGACCTCGCGGTTATTGAAGCCCGCGCTGATCGATGCGGAGACCGGGACGCTGACCGACAGCCGCGACATGCCCTGGTACGTGTCGACGCTCTACATCTCGCAGCCGCTGCATTTCGGCGACTACGGGGGCATGCCGCTCAAGATCGTCTGGGCTCTGCTCGACATCCTGACCATCTTCATCCTCATCACCGGCGTGTATCTGTGGACGCGCCGCCGCAAGGCGGGTGTCAGCCAGGAGCGCGCCATCGCCAACGCCGCCTCGATCGACAATCCCGCACTCACGTCGTGATTTCAGCATGGTCGCACATCGCACATTGACCCAGATCTTCGCCGCGCCGCTCGTGATCGCGATCGTGAGCACAGTGGGCCTGATCAGCGCGCTGGTCGGCGACGGCTGGTGGGATGCCGTCTCGTGGGTGGCGCTCGGCCTGCCCGTGCTGCTCTACCTGCTGTTCATCTGGCAGCGCCGGCCGAACTGATCGGGCGACGCGCTAGATCCGCGCTTCGGCGCGCAGCGTCGTCTCGATCTCGCCGAGGATGCGCGCCAGCCGTTCGGCCCATGCCGTCTCGCCGGCCTGATCGGAGATCAGGTCCTGACGGATCTCGATGCCCGAATTCATCAGGCCGCGCTGCTCGCCATGCACCGGGATCGTGTAATCGGTCTCGTCGCTGACCGCGTAGGGCTCGTTGTCGCCGACCACGAGATCGCCCTCGGCACGCAGATGCTTGAGCAGCAGCGGCGGCAGCGCCTTGTCGTGATGATACAGCGTGCCGATGTGCCAGGGACGTGCGATGCCGGCATAGACCGGCGTGAAGCTGTGCAGCGACACCAGCACGGTCGGCATGCCCTGTCGCGCACGCTCGTCGATGATGTGGTCGATGCGCCGGTGATAGGGATCGAAGATCTGCGCGCGGCGCATCTCGGCGGCCTCGCGCGACAGGCCCTCATTGCCCGGAACGGTGGTGGCTTCGCTGATCAGCGGGACCGAGCTTGCGACATGCGGCGGCCGGTTGCAGTCGATCACGAGCCGCGAGTAGCGCTGCGCGATCAAATGCGCGCCGAGCAGGTCGGAGAGCTGCGTGGCGACGCCGGCGATGCCGATGTCCCAGGCGATGTGCCGGACGAGCTCGCCTTCGGGCAGGCCGAGATCGCCGAGCGAGGAGGGAATCAGCCTGCCGTAGTGGTCGCAGGTGAATAGGAACGGTGAGCGGCCGGCCGCATTATGTTCAAGAACCGGTGAAGCATCGGTGCTTGCGAGCAGGAAAGATGGACCGCCACCGTAATTCAAGGGCTTTTTTCCTCAACTTTGCCTATTCAAGCGGCATGCTGGTTTGGAATCGAGCAGCTTTCTCTATAGATTATGCGGCTCGAAATCACGATGATTGTTTGAAGATGCCGCTCCTGACTATCCATCACAAGACCGTTTATCGCTACGCGCGCCCGGTGGCGTTCGGCGAACACCGCATCATGCTGCGCCCCCGCGACGGCCATGATCTGCGCGTGCTCGACGGCGCACTTGTGATCGATCCGCAGCCAATGTCGCTGCGCTGGATCCACGACGTGTTCGGCAACAGCGTCGCGATCGCGGCCTTTGACGAGCGCGCCGACACGCTGTCCTTTGTCTCGACCGCAACGGTGGAGCACAATCCGGCCGACAGGTTTGCACTGACGCCGGACGACCCTGCGTACTTCTATCCGTTCCTCTACGACGACGAGGAATTCCCCGATCTGCAGCAGTTCATCACGCCGCAATATGGCGACCCGAACGGCGAGCTGTCGGCCTGGGCGCGGCGTTTCCTCGATGTCGAGGCGCCGACGCTGACCTTCAAGATCCTCAGCGACATGACCCACGGCATCCGTGAGGCGTTCAGCTACCGCAAGCGTTACGAGCAGGGCACCCAGCATCCGCTCGATACGCTGCGGACGCAGTCCGGCACTTGCCGCGACTATGCGCTATTCATGATCGAGGCGCTGCGCCGGCTCGGCATCGCCGCGCGCTTCGTCTCCGGCTATCTTGCGATGCCTCCCGGCAGCGCGCATGGCTATGTCGGCGGCGGCTCGACCCACGCGTGGGTGCAGGTCTATCTGCCGAGCGCGGGCTGGATCGAGTTCGATCCGACCAACGGCATCGTCGGCACTCGCGATCTGATCCGCGTCGCAGTGGCGCGCGATCCGCGCCAGGCCATCCCGCTGCATGGCGTCTATCTTGGCGCTGCGGATGCCTATCTCGCGATGGACGTCGACATCAAGGTCGTCTCGGTCGGCGAGAGCGCAGCCGAGCAGGAGACGGCCTGACGATGCAGATCAAGGTCGGTTTCGAGATCACCTACACGGCGGCGTTGCCGACACCGATGGTCATCATGCTGTCGATCCATCCGTCGCGCTATGCCGACATCGTCGGCACCGAAAGCATTTCGACCGAGCCGGATGTCCCGATCGGGCTTTATCGCGATGGCTTCGGCAATGTCTGCGGCCGCCTGGTCGCGCCGGCCGGTGGCGTCACCTTTCGTGGCAGCGCGCTGGTGCGGGATTCGGGATTGCCTGATGTCGTCAATCCGGCGGCGCAGCAGGTGCCGATCGAGCAGCTACCCGATGACATGCTGCTCTATCTGATGCCGAGCCGCTATTGCGAGACCGACAAGCTGACCGACATCGCCTGGTCATTGTTCGGCAACACGCAGCCCGGCTGGGCGCGGGTGCAGGCGATCACCGATTTCGTGCATCACCACGTGACATTCGGCTACCAGCACGCCCATCATATGAAGTCGGCGCATGACGTCTATGAAAGCCGTGCCGGCGTTTGCCGCGACTTCGCGCACCTGGCGCTCACCTTCTGCCGCTGCATGGGCATTCCGGCGCGCTACTGCACCGGCTATCTCGGCGACATCGGCGTGCCGCCGGACCCCGCGCCGATGGATTTTTCCGGCTGGTTCGAGGTCTATCTGTCGGGCCAGTGGTACACCTTCGATGCCCGCCACAATGTGCCGCGGATCGGCCGCATCCTGATGGCGACCGGCCGCGACGCCGCCGACGTCGCGCTCACCACGAGCTTCGGCCGCATGACGCTGACGAAGTTCGTCGTGGTGACGGATGAGGTGGTGGCGGCTTGATTCTTCCCAACCATTCCGTCATTCCGGGGCGCCCGAAGGGCGAGCCCGGAATCCATCTCGCACAGCATCCGTCTGGTGAAATGGATTCTCAGATGCGCAATTGCGCATCATAGCTCGCAGCTTCGCTGCGCCCCCGGAATGACAGGTTAGGCCATGATCTCCGATCTTCTCTTCGTCTACGGCACGCTGATGCGCGGCTTCGACCATCCGATGGCGAAGCTGCTTGCCGGCAATGCCGAATTCCTCGGGCCGGCGCAGTGCCGCGGCCGGCTTTATCTGGTGAAGCATTATCCGGGCCTCGTCGCCTCGGACGATCCCGCCGACATCGTGCACGGTGAATTGTTCCGCCTGCGCGCGCGCGAAGCCATGCTGCGCGAATTCGACATGTACGAGGCCTGCGGCGAAGGCTTTCCGCCGCCGACCGAATATCTCCGCGAGATGCTCAAGGTCACGCTCGCCGACGGCAGCGCACGCGAGGCGTGGACCTATCTCTACAATTGGCCGGTCACCGAGCTGCCGCGGATCGCCTCAGGAAAGTTTCTCGCGCATTAGCGCTTCACACTTCCCGCTCGACGCGGATGTCGACCTCGCGTTCGACAAAGCTCCATTCCTCGGTGGCGCGCAGCATGCCGACCAGCTCGTCGAACAGGCTCGCATGCTCGGGCGCGAATTCGAACCAGGTCAGGAAGTCGAATTGCATACCGAGGTCGCGGGCGTGAAACAGCTGGCGAGCGATCGCCGGCAGGTATTTCAAGGTGCCGGCGATGTGGTGCGACTTGTCCTCGAAGATCGCCCGGCGCTCCTCCTGGGTGAGCTCCCACCATGCCGCAGACTTCCTGATCGGGATCAGTGCCGCGTGCGTTGCCTCGCTGCGGCCGAGTCCGGCCTGCACGGCGGCAAGCTTCTCGCGCTCTTCCTTCTCGGTGTAGCGCAGATGGCTGGCGACGCCGGCGAGCCGCCAGGAAGTCTGTGCCGGCAGCAGCGGCAGCGCGATCGACTCGCTGGTAACAATCGACAGCGCCGCGACCTTCGGCAGCGTCTCGCCCTTCACCCGCGTGATGGACGTAACCTGCCAGCCGCCGCTCTGCCCGCCTCTGAACGTCGTGAACATGGCTTATCCAATCCCGTAACCGGGGAGGGGGCAAGCTCGGTCATGACGATCATCCCCACCGTCATCCCGGGGCAGCCCGCAAGGGCTCAGCCCGGAATCCATAGGCCGGCAATGCGGATGCATCGATTCCGGGCTCGACGCCGAGCATCGCCTGGGAATGACGAGGGTGTGGATAACGGGCGAAGGTCGATAAACTTGATGGGTTGAGGGCTTCGTCACTATATCGATGTCCGATTGACGCCGAACCCGAGCCAGATGCGTTTCACGCCCGAATTCCTCGATGAACTGCGCGCCCGGCTTCCGGTCTCGGAAGTCGTGGGCAAGCGCGTCAAGCTCAAGAAGGCCGGGCGGGAGTGGAAGGGGCTGTCGCCGTTCCAGCAGGAGAAGACGCCCTCGTTCTTCGTCAACGACCAGAAGCAGGCCTGGTTCGACTTCTCGTCCGGGCTGAACGGCAACATCTTCGACTTCCTGATGAAGACCGAGGGCGTGACTTTCCCCGAGGCGGTGGAACGTCTCGCCGCGATGGCGGGAGTCCCGCTGCCGGCCGTAACGCCCGATGCGGCGCGCCACGAGCAGCATCGCCGCACCCTGCACGACGTGATGGAACTGGCGACCAAATTCTTCGCCGACACGCTGGCCTCACGCAATGGCGCCAAGGCGCGTGGCTATCTCGCCGACCGCGCTATCTCGCCGGCGACCCAGCTCCAGTTCCGGATGGGCTATGCGCCGCCGGATCGCTTTGCGCTGAAGGAGCATCTCGGCGCTCAGGGCATTTCGACCGAGGACATGGTGGAGGCAGGTCTCCTGGTGTCCGGCGAGGACAAGCCGGTGCCTTTCGATCGCTTCCGCGACCGCGTCATGTTCCCGATCACGGATGCCCGCGGCCGCGTCATCGCTTTCGGCGGTCGCGCGCTGGAGAAGGACGTTCCGGCAAAATACCTGAACTCGCCGGAAACCACGCTGTTTCACAAGGGCGACAATCTCTACAACCTGTTCACAGCACGGCAGGCCGCGCATGACGGGGCGCAGCTGATCGTCGTCGAGGGCTACGTCGACGTCATCGCGATGGTCACCTCGGGCTTTCCCGGCGCGGTCGCGCCGCTCGGCACGGCGCTGACCGAGAACCAGCTCGCGCTGCTCTGGAAGATGGTCGACGAGCCGATCCTCTGCTTCGACGGCGACCGCGCCGGCAAGAAGGCGGCGTATCGTGCTGCGGACATTGCCCTGCCGCAGCTCAAGCCCGGCAAGAGCCTGCGCATCGCGTTGCTGCCGGAAGGACAGGACCCCGACGATCTCGCCCGCTCCGGCGGCCGCGCTGCGATCGAGGAGGTGATCTCGGCGGCGCGCCCGCTCGCCGACATGATCTGGTCGCGCGAGATCGAAGGCGGCAATTTCGACACCCCCGAGCGCCGCGCGGCGCTGGAGGCGCGGATCGGCGAGCTCGCCAACGGCATCCGCGACGAGGTGGTGCGCCGCTATTACCGGCAGGATTTGCAGGAGCGGCTGCAACGCAATTTCGCCCCGGAGGGCGGACGTGGCGGCTATGGCCGCGGCGGCGGCTTCGGCAGGAGCAATTTCGGAGGCGGGCGCGGCGGCGAATCACCCCGCCAGTTTGTCCCGCGCGGACCGGGCCAGGCCGGCCGGTTCGGCGCCAAGGGCGGCGCCACCCCCGGGATTTCACGGGGCCCCTACCAGGCGGCGAGCCCGCAGCTCGCCAACAGTCCGATCATGCGCGGCCAGCGCAGCGCTATCTCGCGCCGCGAGGCCCTGATCCTGCAATGCCTGATCAACCACCCCTGGCTGCTGCACGATCATCTCGAGGAGGTGGCAGCCCTTGAGCTTGCTCATCCCGAGGCCCACAAGCTCAGGGCCGCCATTATCGCGGCCTTTGCCCACGACCATCATCATTCCCCGGACGTCGAGGAGCAGGCCGAGAAGATGCGATCCGACCTCGAGGCGGGTGGATTATCTCATATTCTTCAAAGGGTTGAGCGGGCGATCACAACCCAGGCGGTGTGGGGCGCGCAGGTTGGCGCCGCGCGCGAGGATGTTTTATCGACCTGGCGTCAACTCGTTGCCTTGCATCAGAAAACCCACGCCTTACTTAGGGAAAGAAAAGACGCGGAAGCCGCCTTGGCTGAAGACTCCAGCGAGGCCAATCTGGCATGGTTGCAGGATATCCAGGCCCGGATGGCAGAAGCCGATGGGACCGAAGCCCTGATCGAAGGGTTCGGCGAATTATCGGGCCGGTTCCAACGTAATGTCTGATAACAAAAATGCTGCGGACGGCGCTGGCCGAACCCGCAAAAAGACTCGCCAAATCCATGGTTTGGCTGCAAAAACAGGGTTAAGCGAAACTTAATAGCCTCGCGGCTATTGCAGATGGAAACCGTCGAGACGGATGACAGGGGTGGCGAGATTTTGCGCCGCCCTTTGTGCGTCGAGAGAGTAAATCTAGATATCATGCCGATGTGTGCGCTTGGCGCCATTTTGCATGACCGCGTTTCGGGAGCTTAGTGAATGGCCACCAAGGCAAAGACGCTGCAGGTTAAGGACAAGGAAAAAGACGACAAGGCAGCGGATGCCCCTGAGAAGGATTCCGCTGACGCGCCGTCGCCGTTGCTCGACCTGTCGGATGCCGCGGTGAAGAAGATGATCAAGCAGGCCAAGAAGCGCGGCTTCGTGACCTTCGATCAGCTCAACGAAGTGCTGCCCTCCGATACGACCTCGCCCGAACAGATCGAAGACATCATGTCGATGCTCTCCGACATGGGCATCAACGTCACCGAGGCGGATGACTCCGAAGGCGAGGACGAGAAGGACGACGGTGACGACGAGACCGACAACGAGCTCGTGGAGGTCACGCAGAAGGCCGTCACCGAGGTCAAGAAGTCGGAGCCCGGCGAGCGTACCGACGATCCCGTGCGCATGTATCTGCGCGAGATGGGCACCGTCGAGCTGCTGTCGCGCGAAGGTGAAATCGCCATCGCAAAGCGCATCGAGGCCGGCCGCGAGGCGATGATCGCGGGCCTCTGCGAGAGCCCGCTGACCTTCCAGGCCATCATCATCTGGCGCGACGAATTGAACGAAGGAAAGATCTTCCTTCGCGACATCATCGATCTCGAAGCCACCTATGCCGGCCCGGAGTCGAAGGGCGGCATCAATCCGAACCTGATCGGCAACAACGGCGCCGAGGGCGCGGCGGCTGAAGGCAATGGCGGTGATGCGCAAGCCGGGGCGCCGGCCCATGTCGCGCCGCCTGCCGCCCCGCCGTCGCCGACCCCGTTCCGCGCCGCGCCCGCCGGTGGCGAAGCCGGCGCCGAGGAGAAGGATCCCGCCGAGGCCGCTGCCGAAGGCGACATGGACGACGACGAGTTCGAGAACCAGATGTCGCTCGCCGCCATCGAGGCCGAGCTGAAGCCGAAAGTGGTCGAGACCTTCGACAAGATCGCGTCCGAGTACAAGAAGCTGCGCCGCCTGCAGGAGCAGGACATCGCCAACCAGCTGCAGAGCGAGTCGCTGTCGCCGTCGCAGGAGCGCAAGTACAAGAAGCTGAAGGACGAGATCATCGTCGAGGTGAAGTCGCTGCGCCTCAACCAGGCCCGCATCGATTCGCTGGTCGAGCAGCTCTACGACATCAACAAGAAGCTGGTCTCCTTCGAGGGCCGCCTGCTGCGCCTCGGCGACAGCCACGGCGTCGCGCGTGAGGACTTCCTGCGCAACTACCAGGGCTCGGAGCTCGATCCGCGCTGGCTCAACCGCGTCTCGAAGCTGTCGGCCAAGGGCTGGAAGAACTTCGTCCATCACGAGAAGGACCGCATCAAGGATCTGCGCCACGAGATCCAGTCGCTGGCGGCGCTCACTGGCCTCGAGATCGGCGAATTCCGCAAGATCGTGCACGGCGTGCAGAAGGGCGAGCGCGAGGCCCGTCAGGCCAAGAAGGAGATGGTGGAAGCCAACCTCCGTCTCGTGATCTCGATCGCCAAGAAATACACCAACCGCGGACTGCAATTCCTCGACCTGATCCAGGAAGGCAATATCGGCCTGATGAAGGCGGTCGATAAGTTCGAATATCGCCGCGGCTACAAGTTCTCGACCTACGCCACCTGGTGGATCCGGCAGGCGATCACCCGCTCGATCGCCGACCAGGCCCGCACCATCCGCATCCCCGTGCACATGATCGAGACGATCAACAAGATCGTCCGCACCTCGCGCCAGATGCTCAACGAGATCGGCCGCGAGCCGACCCCGGAAGAACTTGCCGAGAAGCTCGGCATGCCGCTGGAGAAGGTCCGCAAGGTCCTGAAGATCGCCAAGGAGCCGCTGTCGCTCGAGACTCCGGTCGGTGACGAGGAAGACTCGCATCTCGGCGATTTCATCGAGGACAAGAATGCGATCCTTCCGATCGACGCCGCGATCCAATCCAACCTGCGCGAGACCACCACGCGCGTCCTGGCCTCGCTCACCCCGCGCGAAGAGCGCGTGCTGCGCATGCGCTTCGGCATCGGCATGAACACCGACCACACGCTGGAGGAAGTCGGCCAGCAGTTCTCGGTCACCCGCGAACGCATCCGCCAGATCGAAGCCAAGGCGTTGCGCAAGCTGAAGCACCCGTCACGGTCGCGGAAGCTGCGGTCGTTCCTCGACAACTGATTCAGTCGGTATCCATCGAAACAAGAGCGGCGGGCCTGGGCCCGCCGTTTTTGTTTGTTGAGTGATCGTTATCTCGTCGTCATTCCGGGGCGGCGCGCAGCGCCGAGCCCGGAATCCATTCTACCGCGAAACGTGTGGCCCGATGGATTCCGGGCTCGCGCTGCGCGCGCCCCGGAATGACGGAAGAAGTGGCAATGGGAGATGACCGAGCGGGCGGATGGCTCGCGCCGCGCCGCTACTTCTTCTTCGCCCCGACCCGCTCGATCGACTTGATCTCGAGCGGCGGGCGGCCGCCCTTTTCGGCGATCTCGCGGTCCTGGTCGCGCAGGAAGGCGCGCACCGGCTCGTCGCCGTCGAGGCCGCCAAGCAGCTCCGAGGGCACACGGCGGTTGGAGCGCTGCGAGCCGTCTTCATAGAAGACGTTGAAGAAGGCGAATTCGCCTTTGGGATTGGTCCCGGGTTTTTTTGGCATGCGCGGCTTGTCCCCGATCGTGGCAAGGCTGTCAAAGCAAATCCCGCGCCTTTGCGCGCTGGGCTGCCCTGCGCAATCCGGCGGCGAAACGCCCTTGAGATGCGATCGGACGTAGTCCGGCGACATGTCAAGATGACAACGGCCTGTGGGATGTCCACCGTTCTCTTGCGTCAGGTCGCCGTCTCAGCCCTCGAACAGCACGAAGGCCGCCCACACGCTGGCGTCGCGGGCGCCGGCGACCTTGCCGTCGCGCGCATCGCGCCGGGTCTGGCGCAGCGCATCGGAATAGGTCAGGCCCTCGGCGAGGTGCTCGTAGAAGCGCAAGGCGAAGTTCGCGGTGCCTTCGTCGGCGACCGGCCACAGCGTCAGCAGCGCGCGGCGCGCGCCGGCAATGCCGAGCGCGGTCGGCAGGCCGCGCAGCCCGCTGACGAAGCTCTCGTCGCCGCGGCCGGTCTCGCAGGCCGACAGCACCAGCAGATCGAGCCCGGAGAGGTCCCAGTCCATCAGTTCAAAGGCGTAGAGATAGCCGTCCTTGTCGTCGCGCAGCGGCCAGCGGCTGTCGCCGGCGCCCGACAGCACGATGCCGCTCTGCCACAGCGTGTCGAGGCCAGAGGCGGTGCTGTCGTGATAGAAACCGTGGGTCGCCAGATGCGCGATGCGGGCCTTGCCGATCGCCTCGCGCAGCACGCCTTCGCTGACGCCGCGTCCGCTCAGCATCTCGACCGGCGCGCCGCGCGCGCGGGCGAGCTTTGCGATCGCCTCGATCTCGGTCCGGGTCGCCGGCAGCTGCATCGGCCCCGGAACGCCGTATTCGATGCCGCCGGCGAGCAGCATCGCGCCCTGCTTGTCGAGCGTCTCGCGCGCGTGGATCGCAATCAGCGCATCGGGGCTGGTCAGCATCCGGATCGCGAACTTGTCCTCCAGCAGGCCGCCGTCAGCGTCGGGCAACAGCGAGAACGGCACCGCAAACAGGAAGCCGTCCGGCACCACATAGAGCGTGGTCTTGTCCTTCAGCATTGCCTCCAGCGGCGCGAACAGCCGCGCGTGCAGGTTCTGGAAGCGGCCCTTGGTGTCGAGTGCTCTTTCGTCGAGATCAGGCGCGGTGGCCTGCATCGTCCGCAGCCGCGCGATCTCGGTCCGCACGCTGGTGTCGACCATCTTGCCGGGATCGCCGAGATCGACGACGCGCGGCTCGCTTTGCGCGGTCTCGACGATGGCGTAGAGCAAGGTCGCCGCCAGCGGGTCCTTCGATTGCCGGTCCGCCTTCCATTGCCGCGTGATGAAGTAGTTGACGACGGCTTCCCGCGGGGCGAGCAGCTGCGCGGGACGGATCGGATCTTGCGGCAGCTTCGCGCCGATCGCATCGAGCCGCTTGTTCAGCGCCTTCTCGGCTGCGTCCTGCCGATGCCACACCGATCGCGCCCAGTCGTCGATATTGCCCGACGAGAACAGCTCCTGCTTTTCGCCATTGAGTCGCAGCGCCGCACGCACCAGCGCCGCGGTCTCCTCGTCCTTGCCGGCCACTTCAGTCTCGAACCGGCGCAGCGCGGTGGCGTCGCCGCCGCCGAGCGTCTTCCAGCGCAGCACGGCGGCGGCAAAGGCAGGCTGCGCCACGGCCGCGCCGGCCCCGGTGGCGAAGCGGCCGAACGCGAACAAGAGATGATCGGCGTGGGCGCGGATCGCTTCGGCGACTGCGCGGTCGCCGGCCGTGCCGACCTCGCGTTTCATCCATTCGAACATCTCGCGGTCGAGCGCGGTGAAGTTCTGCACCGCACGGTTCGGATCGGTGGCAATCAAGGCCACCGCGATGCCGAGCTTGATCTCGAACGAGATCGGATGCTGCGCGGTGAAGGCGCGGGTCGAGATCGCCAGCGCGGTTTCGCGCAGCCGCATGCCCGCACCTCGCTCGCCGCGCGCCTCGCGCTTGCCGGCAGCCAGCACCGCGGCCTTGATGCGCAGGAAGTCCGCGAAATTCTCCTCATTGGCGACGATCGCCTCCAGCCGCTCCAGATCGGCTTGCGATGTCGGCGCGTCGCCGGCGGCGAGCATGTCGGTGTAGAACAGCCAGGCGTCGGCCTGTCCGGCAAAGCTCGGGTCCTTCGGCGCCATAGCGACCGCGATGGCGCGATGGCGGCGGAAATAGCGGCGGGCGTCGTCGAAGCGGCCGAGATTGAGGAAATCCTGGCCGGCATTGTTGACCGTCACCAGCGTGTTGAGATGGTTCTCGCCATAGTGCTTGGCACGCTTCTCGATCGCGAACAGATCGAGCTCGAGCGCCTTCGCCGGCGCGCCGATCTCGCGCAGCATGTCCGCATAATTGTTGGCGAGTTTCCAGGTGGTGCGATGGTCGGGGCCCAGTGCCTTCTCGGAGCGCTCGAAATTATGCCGGCCCAGATTGGTCGCTGATGCCGCCGACCCGTTGGCCGACAGCGCCACCGCGAGTTTGTCATTGGCGATCAGTGATTCCTCGGAGCCTTCGCCCCAATAGGCGTTGAAGGCCGCGATTCCCTTCATATAGAGCGGAACCGCTTCCGCGATCCTGGCGTGATCGGACAGCAGGATGGCGTATTCCAGCAGCACGTCGGCATTGCCGGGCGGCGACTGCGCCGCCGCCTTGCTCTGGAACGCGCGCACGAACAGCTTCTCGGCGAGGTCGTCGCGCTTGACCGCGCGCAGCGCGGCGGTCGCGTCGTAATACTGCTCCATCACGAACTGCGCGTCGTCGAGCCTGTCGGCGGCGTCGAGCGCGGCATTGAGTTGCACGGCGCCGGCGTCGATCCTGCCGCCGCGCGTCAGCGCGATGGCATTCTTCATCTGCGCGGTGACCGCCTGCGTGCTGCCGGCACCTTGTGCCGGCGTACGTTTGGCGCGGGCATTCTGCGCGGCTGCACTGTCGATCGGCCCGGTCAGTGTGGCGCCAAGCGCAAGGATGATACCGAGCGACACGGCAACCCTGCGCGCGCATGCGAAGCGTCCGGCGGTCGTCATCGGCAGCACATCCTCATTCCAGAATTCGTCACCGGATGGCGTTCCCCAAATGACGTCGTCGTTGCAGCCAGCATGCCCGGCTTTAGTGGCGCACCTTTGCATGAACAAGACCGGTGAGCGGCGGCGCGCCGGTGGAACCGGTTGACCGGGCCGGTGCCTTCTTGGTCGCAGCCGGCGCCTCCGGCGTTCACACGCGCGCCGAGATGCACCCGTGTCGCGCGTCCGCTTCTTGCATGCCAGCGGCATGATCAAGCCATCGGATGATGTTACCGCTTGCGGACGCACTTTCCCGGCAACCGCCTTTCGCTTCGACGCCGAAACGCGCCGGTGCCGAAAGCATTGATTTTTCTGACCTTCGTCACTTGCATCATCCCCACCGATTCGCGTATGAGGCGCATCCTTAGCTCCATACAACTTTTTTCTTGAGAGCCGATCCCCGATGTCCAACGCCACAAGCGACGCCAACAAGGCGCTCGTGCTCGCGCATTACGACGCCGTGATCAATCGTCTCGATCCCGATGCGATCCGCGCTCAGCTGGCATCCGATTTCTTCGACCATGCGGCGGGCAAGCGGATGAGCGCCGAGGAGGTGATCGCGTATGCGACCGGCATGCACGAGGCCTTCGCCGATCTTTCGGCGGTGGCCGAATGTCTGGTGGCCGAGCGCGACATCGTCGCCGGCCGTTTCGTCTGGCGGGGCCGGCACCGCAGCCCCTGGCGCGGCATTGCCCCGTCCGGTCGCCATGTCGAATTCCGCGGCATGACGTTCTGGCGGATTCACGACCGCAAGATCTGCGAGCGCTGGGCCGAGATCGACTTTGCAGGTCTGGAGCGGCAGCTCAGGGATTGAGGGAAATCTGCACAACTCCGCCGCGCTGCGACCGTGATCGGCCGCCACCGTCCGCGGCGTGCATCACAGGATAACAAGCCAGGCCAAACCGATCGCGAGCGCCGCGGCCAACTGGCCGCCGCTGCGCCGCTTCATCGCCGCCGAACATCGCCTCGGCCTGGTGATGGCGCAGCGCCGCTGGACCGCGGGGCTTTACGAATTCCTTCGCTTCGGCGTCAAGCAGGCCTGGGCCTGCCTGTTCGGCGGCATCGCGGTGGCGCTGATGATCGGCACCTGGCGCTTCTATCCGCCGGACGCTCTGCTCGCGCGCTATGACTTCCTGTTTCTCTGCATGCTCGCCGTCCAGGTCGCGCTGCTGGCCGGAAAGCTCGAGACCTGGGAGGAGGCCCGGGTCGTCCTGATCTACCATGTCGTCGGCACCGCGATGGAAGTCTTCAAGACCTCCGTCGGCTCCTGGATCTATCCGGAGCCCAGCATCTTCCACATCGGCGGCGTGCCGCTGTTCTCCGGCTTCATGTATTCCTGCATCGGCAGCTACATCTGCCGCTGCTGGCGGCTGTTCGATTTCCGTTTTGTCCAGCATCCGCGCCGGCTCGGCCTGATCGCTCTCAGCGTCGCGATCTATGTCAACTTCTTCAGCCATCATTACGTCATCGACCTGCGCTGGGGGCTGTTCGCCTGGGCGATCTGGCTGTTCGGCCGCGCAAGCATCCATTTCAAGGTCTGGACCCGTTATCGCTCGATGCCGCTGCTGCTCGGCCTCGTGCTGGTGTCGCTGTTCATCTGGTTCACGGAAAACATCGGCACCTTCACCAAGACCTGGCTCTATCCCTCGCAGCGGCTCGGCTGGTCGATGGTCGGAATCGAGAAGCTCGGCTCCTGGTTCCTGCTCCTGATCATCAGCTACACGCTGGTGAGTCTGGTCAATCCGCCGCAGAAGTGGAGGGGCAAGAATGCCGGTGCGGGTGTGCGGTCGCGCGATGACGCGACCGTGGACAGAATGTCAGTGCCGACGCTTTGACTGTCGCGTTTGCTCCATGGCATGATCGGCCATTCGAAGCAGGAGGGATTGTTGCATGCTCAGGTGTCGTTTGGCGGTCTTCTTCGGCGCCTTGCTGCTTGCCACCCCCTCCTACGCCGCCCGCTGCGGCGGCAGTTTTCCGGCCTTCGTGCAGTCGTTCTCGCAGGAGGCGGCCGCGGCCGGCATCCAGCAGGATGTGATCTCGCAGGCGCTCGGCGGGGTGCAGCAGGATGGCGGGGTGCTCGCCTTCGACCGGCGGCAGCGCTACACCTTCAACAAGACCTTCGAGCAGTATGTCGCAACCCGCGTCGGCTCGGGGCGCATCAATGGCGGCCGCGCCATGCTGCAGCGGCACGCGGCGCTATTGTCAAAGATCGAGCAGCAATACGGCGTGCCGCGCCAGATCCTGGTTGCGATCTGGGGGCTGGAGACCGATTTCGGCAAGGGCGACATGGGCAAGCTGCCGGTGTTCCGCGTGCTCGCCACGCTGGCGCATGATTGCCGCCGCACCGACCTGTTCCAGGGCGAGCTGCTCGCCGCGCTCAAGATCCTGCAGCGCGGCGATCTGCGTCTGAACGACATGATCGGCGCCTATGCCGGCGAGATCGGCCAGACCCAATTCCTGCCGTCGTCCTACATCAAGTACGGCGTCGATTTCGACGGCGACGGCCATGTCGATCTGCGCCACTCGGTGCCCGACGTGCTGGCCTCGACCGCGAACCTGTTGCACTCGAACGGCTTCAAGATGGGCGCGCCCTATGGCGAAGGCAGCGCCAATTTCGAAGCGATGCGCGAGTGGAACAGGGCGGTGATCTATCGCAAGACGATCGGGTATTTTGCCGATCAACTCGTGGGGCGGTGACCACGTCGCATCCATGTTCGTCATTCCGGGATGCGCCGATAGGCGCAGGCCCGGAATCCATCGGGCCGCGTCACGTGTTGAGGAATGGATTCCGGGCTCTCGCTGCGCGAGCCCCGGAATGACGAACTGAGAGTTCGAGGCCATGGAAACCATCGGCAGCCAAAAGATCTGGTCGTTCTTCGATCGCCGGGGATGCCATGTCGCGAAGAGCTCTGCGGTGCGGGAGGGGCCGGGGCATCGCGTCGGCTCTTATATCGAGCTCGCCACCAAGATCGCCGAGCTGCAGTTCCTCAACCGTGATCATGTGCTGCTGTTTCGCGGCCAGGGCGCGGATCACCGCAATATCAAGAACAACTCGTCGCTAAAGCCGTCGCTGTTCCGCGGCGGCCGCGGCAATCCCGATCGCGAAACACTGGTGACGCGGTTCGAGGTGCTGCGTCGCGCCGAACAGATCCTGGTTGCCGAATACGCCAGGGCAAAACTGCTCGGGCTCGAGCGGCTGAAGCGGCATCGCATCCTGCGTTGGTCGATCCTGCAGCATTACGAGGTCTGCACCACGCCGCTGCTCGACGTCACCCATTCGATCCGGATCGCGGCCTCGTTTGCTTCGCTGGCGGAAACCGCGACCGCGTTCCTCTATGTCCTCGGCGTGCCGAATCTGAGCGGCGCCATCACGGCGAGCGCGGAGGCGGGCCTGCAGATCGTGCGGTTGTCCAGCGTCTGCCCGCCGGCCGCGGTGCGGCCGCATATCCAGGAGGGCTATCTGCTCGGCGAATACCCTGAGATATCCGGCACCGACGAGCGGGAGAACTATTTCCCCTACGAGATGGATTTCGGCCGGCGGTTGGTCGCAAAATTCTCGTTCGCGCCGGCGTCGTTCTGGAAGAACGACAATTTCCCGCAGGTGAGGAAGAGCGCGCTCTATCCGTCGGAGCAGAACGATCCGCTGTTTCAGCTGGCGCTCGGGGTGAAGAAGCAGCTGGGCGGATGATCGCGATTCATCCCGTTGTCATTCTCCGATGCGCAATTGCGCGTCTGCGGGCGCGCGTAGCGCGAACCCGGAATCCATTTTTCCTCGGAATGTACGGCCCGACGGACTCCGGGTTCTCGCTTACGCGAGCCCCGGAATGACGGATGGATGTCGTCCCGGGCTTGACCCGGACCCAAAACCACGACTGCCCGTCGTGCCTGACGCTGTGGCCTCAGCTTGCTCACCAACGCAACCCTGTGGTTATGGGTCCTGGCTTTCGCCGTGACGACGACGAGAGATTGCGTGCAATCACCTCGCCGCATCGCGCGCCATCCGCTTTGCCGCCGTCTTCTCCATCTGCCGCTGCAGCATCTTCCAATACGTTCCAGGCCGGAAACGTTGCAGCAGGTCCATGAACACGGCGTCCTTGCCGATCAGGATGCGCGGCTGGTTTTTCTCGATGCCGGTGATGATGCGTTGCGCGGCCGCGGCCGGTGTGGTCCTGGCCAGCGCATCGAAACGCTCGATCGACTCGGCGCGACGAGCATTGTCGGTGATCCCGGCGCCGGTTCGCGAGTTGCGCGCGATGTTGGTGGCGACGCCGCCGGGATGCACCACGGAGAGTTTCACCGGGCTACCCGCCACCGCCAGTTCGTGGCGCAGGCTCTCCGAGAAGCCGCGCACCGCGAACTTGGCCGCGCAATAGGCGCTCTGGCCGGGCGGAGCGATGATGCCGAAGATCGAGGAGATATTGACGATATGCGCCTCGCGGCGCTGCGACAGCAGCGGCAGGAAGGCGCGGGTGCCGTGCACCACGCCCCAGAAATTGATGTTGAACAGCCATTCCATCTGCCCCTGCTCGATCTCATCGAACTGGCCGAGCAGGGCGACGCCGGCATTGTTGATGACGATGTTGAGCGTCGGATGCGCGGCGCCGGCGGCCGCCGCGAATGCCGTGATCTGGTCCGGCTCGCTGACGTCGAGCCGATGCACCGTGACCTTGCGCGGGCTCGCTTTCGCGATCTCGGCGGCGGTGGCCTGCAGGCCGGCCTCGTCGCGATCGGCGAGCGCGAGATCACAGCCGCGCAGCGCCAGTTCATGCGCGAGCGCGCGGCCGATGCCGCTGGCCGCGCCGGTCACGGCGGCGGCGGATCCTGAGATCGCGGTCATGTCAGGTCAGCTCCATCTCGACGAGGGGGACGTGGTTGCCGTGCCGGAACACGGATTTCCGCGCTTTTCTCAAATTGGAACCGAACCATCCAGGGATTTTAGGCATTTGATCTATGCTCGTTCTCAAAACTGCGATCAATAAGGGAGGCCCAGCCATGGGACAGTCGAGGCCCTGTCGTGCGAAGGCCCTGGTTGTCGAAGACGACCCGATGCAGCGGGAGATGATAGGCCTGCTGCTCGAGGAAAGTGATTTCGACGTGATCTTCTGCGCGAGTGCGGAGGCCGCGGAATTGGTGCTGCGGGGCGATGGCGACACTGTCGTGTTGATGATGACGGATGTCGAGCTGGCCGGCAACATGACCGGCGTGGAGCTCGCTCATGTCGCCAAGAGGTACAGACCCGATCTCGACGTGATCGTCACCTCGGGCAGGCCGTTGCGGCAGCGCCTGCCCGACGGCGCGTTGTTCTGGTCCAAGCCCTGGGCGCCGCTGGACGTGATCCGCCTCGCCGAGACCAAGGCGTCGGCGCTGTCGGGGCGCGGGTCGAGGTCGGTGTGACGGAGGTATCGGCGCGGGCGGCCGGCCGGCGGCCGCTTCCGCCGGCCCTGGCACCGTGATATTGGCGGCTGAGGCTCCGCCCCGTTGAGGATTTGAAATGACCTGGTCTTTCCTGCTGACCACGCTGATCGTGGTGGCTTCGCCCGGCACCGGCGTGCTCTACACCCTGGCGGTGGCGCTGACCCGGGGTTCGCGGGCCAGCGTGGCGGCGGCGTTCGGCTGCACGCTCGGGATCGTGCCGCAGATGATCGCGGCGATGCTGGGACTGGCCGCCATCCTGCACACCAGCGCGATGGCGTTCGCGGCGCTGAAATGGGGCGGCGTGGTCTATCTGCTCTATATGGCATGGCAGGCGCTGCGCGAGCGCGGGGCGCTTGCCGTCGACACCGAAATCAAGCCGCGCTCGAGCGGGCGGGTGATCTTGACCGCGATCCTGATCAACATCCTCAATCCAAAGCTGTCGATCTTCTTCCTGGCCTTCCTGCCGCAATTCATCGCGGTTGACGAGGCGCATCCGCTGACGCGGATGGTCGAGCTCAGCTTCGTGTTCATGGCGATGACCTTTGCGGTGTTCGCGGTCTACGGGCTGTTCGCGGCGTCGGTGCGCGACCGCGTCATCACCCGGCCGAAGGTGATGGCCTGGCTGCGCCGCAGCTTTGCCGCGGGCTTTGCCCTGCTCGGCGCCAAGCTCGCCTTCGCGGAACGCTAACCCCGCTTCGCCCCGCGATACCGGCAATAAAAAAGCAGGCCTGCGCCTGCTGCGTTACCCCGTCTACGGGGGGCTATTGATTTCGACCGATTGATTTCGGCCGGTCGACTTGAGGCCGGTCACGGACCGGATGCCCGGGCAGGGCAAGAGCCGCTACCCGGGCTGGAATTGGTTACTTCTTGGCGGCCTTCTTCTTGGTGGCCTTTTTCGCCTTCGCCTTCTTCGCCTTCTTCGCTTTCTTAGCCATAGTATCCTCTCAAGGTTTCATGGATTGAACGCGACTCCGAGGCATGCTTGGCGGAGGGCCAGCCTCGCAACATCCTCAGTATCAAACTCAGCAGATTCGGAGGCGGCTGCCGCGTGCTGTCACGGTGCCGTCATCGTGTTATCCACAGCTGTTACGTGTTTTCGCCAGTTTTTCGCCAGCGTATGCGTGTCGCGCATCGCGGCGGTCATGCTTAACGATGCGCAAACGGCCGACGCGCGGTTCTTCATCAATTCAAAACCACAGCACGGATTGCCGCGCGGCGGTGAGGGTCCGTTAAGCCGCGCGGCCTCATCCTCGCCGCCAAGACAACGCGGATTGTCGTTGGGAGAAACGCCTTAAGGGGTGGCGGTCATTTCAGGGGAGGCGGGGCCGATACGGGTCTCGAACAGGGGCGATGTTGAGCGTTCCGACGCTTTGGACGGTATTCATTATCAATTTTCTCGCGCTCGGCCTGATCTGGGCCTATGTCGCGCACAGCTATCCGGCTTTCGGCGCCGCGCGGCTCTGGACCGCGTCAGCCTTCGTCGCCTCCGCCGGCGCCGCCTGCGCGATGCTCCGCGTGATGCTGACGGACTCGCTGCTGCCGCTGCTGGCGGCGGGGACGCTCATGGTGTTCGCCGCCGGCCTTGCCGCGATGGGCATCAAGCGCTTCTACGGCAAGCCGGTGGGCTGGCGCAGGACCGCGCTGTCCACCGCATTCGCGTTCGCTGGCCTCGGCGTCTTCATCTTTGCCTATGACAGCCTGCAGATGCGCATCCTGGTCTACACCGTCGCCCAGGTCATGCCGTTTGTGCTGACGCTGAAGCTGTTGCTGTCGCCCGAGAACGGGCGCGTCAGCCCCGGCGCGCGGCTTGCCGGCGTCGTCGCCTCGGTGCTGATCGGCATCTATGCGCTGCGCCTGGTCGGCGCCCTGCTGCAGCCCGGCGAATACTCCTTCGTTCGCTTCAATGCCGGCCAGTCGCTGGTGATCCTGCTAATGGTGTTCCTGTCGATGGCGCTCAATTTCGGCTTCCTGCTGATGTCGATCGACCGGCTACGCAACGAGGTCGCCGACCTCGCGCTGCTCGACGATCTCACCGGCGTCGGCAACCGCCGCCATCTGCTGCAGCGCCTGACCGAGGAATGCGCGCGCTCCGACCGCAACGGCGAGGCGTTCGCGCTGCTGGTGATCGACCTCGACGGCTTCAAGGGCATCAACGACACCCATGGCCACGCCGCGGGCGATGCCTGCCTGCAGCACTTCACGCTGATGGCGCAGACGAGGCTCCGCCCGGGCGACATGCTGGCCCGCACCGGCGGCGACGAGTTCTGCATCGTGCTGCCGTCCTCGACGCTGCGCGAGGGCGCGATGATCGCCCGCCGCGTGCTGGAGGTCTGCCGCGCCGACGCCGAGCAGTGCACCGGCCCTGACATTCCGATCGCGGTTTCGATCGGCGTCGCACAGTGGACCCGCGAAATCGGCATGCATCCCGACCGCCTGATCGCCGCCGCCGACCACGCGCTGTACGACGCCAAGAAGGGCGGCAAGAACGGCTATGCGACCTACGAGCCGAAGCTGCCGCCCGAGATGATCGATGCGCTGGAGGCGAGCCTGCGCCAGCGCGCCTGAGTGTGCTAACGAGGGACGCCACTGGATTCCATCGTCATGATGCATCGCCTGCTCGCCGCGCTGCTTGCCCTCGTGATCTCCTCCGCCGCCTTGGCCGAAACCTCCGATCTCGCCGTCATAGCGCGATCGCAGGGGGCGCCCGAGATTCCTGGGTTGAAGATGGTGTGGCTGTCGCCGTGGGGTGACGTCGCCAAGGCGCACCCCTGGCGCAACATCATCGTGCACCAGACCGAGGGGCCGCAGGGCTCGGCACGCTATGGCGCGCAAGCGCAGCACAAGAATCCGACAAGGCGCGGCGTCATGGTCTGGGTCGAAACCGACGGCACGGTCTATTGGGCGGTCGCCGAGAACCTCGTTCCGACCCACACCGACGGCGCCGATCGCAACGACAACAAATACATCGACAACAGCAAGACGTATCGCCAGGTCAACAAGGACAGCTCGATCGGCGTCGAGTTCGCCGGCAATTATCCTGACGTCACCAAGGGGCCGACCGACGCGCAGATCGCGGCCTGGCGGGTCCTGGTGAAGGTGCTGCGCGCGCGTTACGGCATTCCGCTGGAGCGCGTCTATGCCCACAACTGGATCGACTTCAAGGACGCCCGCTATTGCGAAGGCTGCGCGCTCGCGACCATGGCGCGGGAGTGGGGCGAGTAGGGGCAGGCTCCGTCAAGTCTGCGGCGCCTGCGTTCGTGGATGGAGCGTCTTGCGGATACCGCCGCCACGCACCCGAGCTAGCCCATTGAATGCTTCTCGAGCGCAGTCGCGAGCCTTTCCAGGGCGACGTTTCTGCGGCGCATTTCGACGATATGTTGTTCGCAGATCTCAACTGCCGTCCGGCCGGACGACCCTCTACGTCCACGAATGCTTGTCCGGTAACAAATCCAGACCCATGCCGCTGGAAGGAGAATGATGGCGAGCCATGCCAGCGCGAGCCCCAGACTCAAATCGGCGATGGCGCGACGGAAGTCGCCCTTGGTGAGGTACGCAACGGCGCGACTGTTGTAGGCGTCCGTGTAGTTCGGATCGAGCGCGATCGCCGCACTACAGTCGGCGATGGCGCGATCGAGGTCACCTTTCGTCCTGTAGACCAGGGACCGAGTGTAATAGGCGACCGCATATTTCGGATAGAGCGCGATCACCCGGTCGTAGTCGGCGATGGCGCGATCAAGATCGCCTTTGACCTGGTAAGCGTATCCGCGGTTGAGGTAGGCGTCCGCATAGTTCGGATAGAGCGCGATCGCCTCATTGCAGTCGGCGATGACGCGATCGAAGTCACCTTTCGCCCTGTATGCAAGGGCCCGATTATAGTAGGCGATCGCGTAGTCCGGATCGAGTGCGATCACCCGGTCGTAGTCGGCGGTGGCGCGATCGGGATCGCCCTTGGCCAGGTAGGCGTTGCCTCGGGCGGTGAGGGCGGCTTTGTTGTTCGGATCGAGCCGGATGCCGTCGCTAAAGTCCGCGATGGCATGGTCGTTGTCACCTTTGGCTTGATAGGCGTAGCCGCGCTCGCGGTACCCTACCCGCTTTCCATAGTCCGACAGACCGCCCTCGAAGGCCCGGTCAACGTCCGCTATCGCCCGGTCGTAGTCGCGCCGTTGATTGTAGAGCTGCGACCGGTTGAGCAGTGCGCCAACGGCTTCCGGGTCAATCCGGATCGCCTCGGTGTAGTCCTTGAAGGCGTGGTCGACACGATCGGCGAAGTTTGTCCACGACCAGGCGTAACCGCGCGCATTATACAGGTTGGAAAGATCTCGGCCATTGTACGCTCCGTCTTCGATCGCGCGTGTGCAGGGGGCGATGGTCGCGGCAGCGTTTTCCTTCGATCCATTCAGACAGTCCTGTCGGTCGTCGGCTGCCGCCGGCCGGCTGACGGAGGCGGCTGCCGCGAATGCCAACGCAAACAGCCAGACATGCGCAGAGGTCCTTGAACGCATACGCCCCTTCTCCCGCGATGCCGCAGTGCTCGAGCTAACCCGGAGAATGCTTTTCCAAAGCCGCCGCGATCCGCTCCAACAGGGCGTTGGTGCGCTGGGATTCGACGACCTGCTGCTCGCAGAGGTCAACCCAACTGGCCCCGGATGATCCGCGCCCATGCCTGCGCGAGAGCCATATCCAGACGCCTATCAATGCGATGAATGGCAGCCAGGACACGATCAGACTGACCAGCCAGGAAGGAGAACCACCGCCGGTCTTGCTCATGAGCGTAAAGCAAACGACGAGAGCTCCGACGAGTGCGATCCACGAGGCAGCTAGCAGAAACCAAGAGCGAGGCTTGGTCATTCCGGTCACGTTGGTTCCCACGGTTGATTCAATGAAGCCCATGCTATCATTGGTTGATAGACGTTTCCCATGCCGTGGCGCATGCATGTCGCAACGTGGTTAGTCATTCCTTTGCAAGATGCCCAGCCACCATGAGCCTCACGCGAACATTCGTCGTCAGACGAAGCGGTCGGTGCGCGTCCAAGCTAGATCGAGGTGCGCGCCAAAGCATCACGCCAAAAATCCAGCTCCGTAGGATGGGTGGAGCGAAGCGATGCCCATCAATCTTCTGCCGCGCGGTGGGAAGGTGGGTATCGTTGCGCTCCACCGTTCTGCACACTATTCATTTCGATCCATCGACATCGCCACGGCCGCTGACACCAGCGCAGCCCGTGCTATGGCTTGACAGTTAAGGAGATCGACTGTGGTAACCAGACCAAGCGGACGCGGCGTGTGCTGCATGCAGCCGCGGTAGGCCTTATTGTCGATGTGGCTTGCTCGCCTGCATCGGCAGACAAGACGATCTATTACACTGACAGTTGCGTGGAACGGGAAAGCGGTGACATCGGCGGCTATGTTGTCATCGTCTCGGACGCCAATCCTCTCCCGGTGATCAAACTCAGTTGGTCTGAAGGCGCACTGAAGCAGCCCGTCGCCGCTAAAGTCACTAGCTACGATCGACGGGCAGGCCAATTATCATTTTCGGTTTCGATTGAATGGGATGAAGGTAAGACGCGCGATATTCGGTTGCGACGGCAAAGTGACGATTGACGGGATGACAGGCACGTTTGCGGTGCCGTGGGAGAATGTCCGGAAAGCCGTAGAACTCAAGGTCCGGTCGCGCAAAGCTGCATTTGAACCGACGACGACTTGCCGATCGAGTTGAGGATGGGGGCAACGAAGCCATACCGATCAACCTCGTGCTGCGCGATGGGATGATAGGTATCGCCGACAACCGCCCGACCCAGCCAGCCGACCTCAAGCGTTTCCCTGCAGGAAGGCTCCGACCCTCTCGAGCCGCCTTACGGGATCGAGGGTCGCGAGCAGCGCCTGCTTGTCCGGGATGGAAAGCTCGATATGCGATGCAATCATGTCGGCGAGCCGGCCAGCATCGCGGACCCGTTCGAACGGCGGCTTGATTTGCGGCTCACGCGGATAACCTCGCTTGATTGCGTCTCGAAACGAATGGGCCATGAAATACGCTTTGATTGAAAGGATCAGGTACGGCACATCCGGAGCAGGCTGTTCGTCGAGATCATCGACCTCGGCGACATAGCTGTCCGCCTCTCCGACGAAGTCTTTGATCATGGTGCGCCGATGGATTTGGGTCAGCGCCTTCCATCTGCCATCGGCCAGTTGGTCCAGGGTCAGGACGCTGCCGAGAACACCGACGTCATAGATGTCGCCAAGTCCGGGCTCGTCGATGTCGGCGCTTCTCTGGATCGCGACGACGATCGGCCGCGCACCTTGAAAGGCCCGTGCAAGCGCCTGAATGGCCTTGGTGCTGCGGGTGTAAAGCGGCGCGATCTCGCCGGGGAACGGCACGAAATCCCGGATTGGCATGGCGGGATGGCGTCCCGCCTCCGTGGCGTGTGTTGTGGCTGCGGCCAACGATCCGTCACGGCTCGCCTGGATCTCCGCCGAGAGCGTGTTCCAGTCGGCGACGCCGAGCATTCTTGAAACCAGTTCCAGGCTCTCGCCGTGGCTGATGCTGACCGTTTTGGCAGTCAGCGAGGCGCGCAAGGTGCGGGCCATGGCCTTTGCATCGCGAAAATCGCGCATGACTTCGTCCTTTGACTAGGAGCGAACCAGGCGTGCCAGGCGGTTGCGTTGCTGACCCGGTCGCTCGGGCAAAGGAAAGCCAATCAAGGGCTCGATACGTTCACCGTTCCCGTGAGGGTGCAACCAGCAGGTCGTATCAACCGTCACAAAATCTCACCTGGAGGCGGCTTGGTGTCAATCATCTATCGCGCTGCGCGGTGAGAGGATGGGGTATCGCGGAGTTTATCATCGGGCCGCGCGTTGCGCGGACCCGTTGGCTACCCCCCATTCTTCAGCCAAAACAAAAAAGCCGGCGTTGCCGCCGGCTTTCGTGTCTGTTGGCTCGTTCGCCGCGATTAGTGCGCGGCTTCGAGAGCTGCTTCCTGGCGGGCGATCGTGCCCTTGACGGCCGACTGCACCTTTTCGAAGGCGCGGACCTCGATCTGCCGCACGCGCTCGCGCGACACGCCGAACTCGGCGGCGAGGTCTTCCAGCGTCATCGGCTCATCCGCCAGACGGCGCGCCTCGAAGATGCGGCGTTCGCGCGGGTTGAGCACGCCGATCGCACCATTGAGGGCCTGCCGGCGATGATCGAACTCCTCGCTCTCGGCCATCAAGGCTTCGGCGTTGGGCGAGTTGTCGACCAGCCAGTCCTGCCATTCGCCGGCTTCGCCGTCGTCGCGGATCGGGGCGTTGAGCGACGCGTCACCGCCGAGGCGGCGGTTCATGTCGACCACGTCCTGATCGGTCACGCCGAGGCGCTTGGCAATCAGCTTGACCTGGTCGGGGTGGAGATCACCCTCTTCCAGAGCCGAGATCTTGCTCTTGGCCTTGCGCAGGTTGAAGAACAGCTTCTTCTGGTTCGCGGTGGTGCCCATCTTCACGAGCGACCAGGAACGCAGAATGTACTCTTGTATTGACGCCTTGATCCACCACATGGCGTAAGTGGCGAGACGGAAGCCCTTCTCGGGTTCGAATCGCTTCACCGCCTGCATCAGGCCGACATTGCCTTCCGAGACGACCTCGGAGATCGGCAAGCCGTAGCCGCGATAGCCCATGGCAATCTTTGCCACGAGCCTGAGGTGGCTGGTGACAAGCTTATGCGCCGCGTCGCGATCATCATGCTCGCGCCAACGCTTGGCGAGCATGTACTCCTGCTGGGGCTCCAGCATGGGGAACTTGCGGATCTCGGCGAGGTAACGTGAAAGGCCGGATTCTCCATTGAGAACCGGCAACGTAGCTGTACGGGCCATTCGAGCGCCCTCCAGTGGTTCAGGCCCCCGATAGCGGCGGGCCCGGCAGGTGGCCGCTGGGTTAAAGCCGGCCACGCTGCGATGTTCCGCGCTGGATATTCAGCGCAGGTGCAACATACACTAAACGGTCCGTGATAGGGAAGGATTGCTGACGTCACGTCCCCGTGTGCCAGCTATAACGTGTTGTCATAGCTAGGCTTTTCCGGAGGGGGTGCGTCATACCGCCGCTGCCAGCGCCCTCTGCAGGAGAAGCAAATCCTCCGGCAGGGGCGCCTCCCAGTGCAAAAGTTCCCCGGTGCGGGGGTGTTCCAAAGCCAGCAGATAGGCGTGGAGGGCCTGCCGGTCGAGGGCGGTAAGTGCGTCTTTACCTTCCGGCCCGAGGTGGCCGGCCTTGGTCTTGAAGTGCGGGCCGTAGACGGCATCGCCCATCAGGGGATGGCCGAGATGGGCGAGGTGGACCCGGATCTGATGGGTCCGCCCGGTCTCGAGCCGGCAGGCCAGCAGCGAGGCGACCGGCTTGCCGTCACGGCCGGCAAAGCTCGTCAGCACCTCGAAATGGGTGATCGCCTCGCGGCCGCCCTGGCGCACCGCCATCTTCTCGCGGGCGTGCGGGTGGCGGTCGATCGGCGCGTCGATGGTGCCGTGCGGCCGGTTCGGCACGCCCCAGGCGAACGCCATGTAGCCGCGCTCCATCGGGCCGGTGCGGCCGTGGTCGGCGAATTGCGCGGTCAGCGACTGGTGGGCGTGGTCGTTCTTGGCGACCACCATCAGGCCCGTGGTGTCCTTGTCGAGCCGGTGCACGATGCCCGGCCGATTGACCCCGCCGATCCCGGACAGGCTCGAGCCGCAATGGGAGATCAGGGCGTTGACCAGTGTTCCCGTGGCGTGGCCGGCCGCCGGATGCACGACCAGGCCCCTGGGCTTGTCGATGACGATGATGTCGTCGTCCTCGTACACGATATCGAGCGCGATATCCTCGCCCTTCGGCTCGGCGGGCGCGGCCTCCGGCACGTCGATTATGATCGTATCGCCACTGGCGACATGATAAGCGGGGTCGCGGACGACGGCGTCCTTGACGGTCACGGAACCGGCGAGGATCAGCGCCTTCAGCCGGGACCGCGACAGCTCCGGAGTGCGCTGTGCGAGCACGCGGTCAAGCCGGGCCGAGCCCTCGTCGCCCGCGACGATGACCTCCAGCTTCCGACCGCCATTCGAAGAGACCTGCTGCGAAGTAACTTGCAAAGATATAGAGCCTTGTGATGACCGACACCGCTGTGACCGAACCGACCCCCGACCAGGCCGCGCTGATCGCGCGGGTGCGGCGCATGATGCTGATCGCTGGCCTGACCTCGGCACTGGCCGTGGCGGTCGTGTTGATCGCCATCGGCTACCGCCTTTATCGCAGCGAGGGAAGCCCTGTTTCGGTCTCCGATGTCACTGCTGCGCTGCCGAAGGGCGCCCGCATCGTCGCAACTGCCGTCGCCGGCGACCGGCTGCTGCTGACGCTTGATATAGGCGGTGCAACAGAGATCCGCACATTTGATGCAAAGACGCTGAAACCTGCCGGCAGGCTGAGCTTCGTCAACGAGCCCTGATGCTCGCAATCGCGAAGCCGCGTGCTCGATCAACCAAAAGCTGCATAGCATAGTCTGCATAGTTTTTGCGCCAGCGTTCGCGCATCGAGAAGGCGTGCCGCCATCTTTTCGGCCGAGTTGCACGTTCAGCTTGCGCCATGTCGCAACCCAACCCCAGCGCTTCCATCGAACAGTCCGGTGAATCCGATGCAGTGGGGTCGTGCAACGGTCCGACGCGCCGCGCGGTGTTGACCGCGATCGCGGGCTGCGCGTGTCTCGCCGCGATCGAGCCTGCAGCCGCCGACGATGAAGATCAGCCCGGCGCCAGTGAGCGACCGCAAAAAGCCGATCAGCTGGTGCGCGCCGAAGGCGACAAGGCCGGACAGGTCATCAAGTCGGATGATCTGACCTTGGGCGGGCCGCCGATTCGCGCCTGGCCGCAGGACCCGAAGACCTCGGTCGTCCGCAAGGGCTCGCGGCTCAACGAGGTCGTACTCGTCAAGCTCGATCCGAGCGAACTGGACGACGCCACGCGTGCGCGTGCCCCTGACGGCATCGTCTGCTACTCCGTCATCTGCTCGCATGCCGGATGCCCGATCACCGCCTGGGTGAAGGAAAATCAGGGCGACAAGAACGTTCTGAAATGTCTCTGTCACAACTCCGAATACGATCCGCGACAGGATGCGCAGGTCGTGTTCGGGCCGGCGCCACGTCGCCTCGCGGCATTGCCGCTGACGGTGGCCGACGGCGCGATCACGGTCGCAGCGCCATTCGTCGGAAAGGTGGGTGCTCAGCAGGGAGGATGAGGCCACATCGAGATATCTGCATGACCTAAAAAACAAAACAGAGCAGAGCAGGGAGGTAGCATCTCATGACAAGCAAGCAGTGGTTATTGTCGAGTTGTGTCGCATTCACGTGCCTCGTGTCGACCTACGCCGTCGCAGGGCCGATCGAAAACTACAGTTCGGTGACGTCTGCGCGTCTCGAAAATCCCGAACCCGGCAACTGGATGCTCTATCGCCGGACCTATGACGGACAGGGCTTCAGTCCGCTCAACCAGATCAACACATCCAACGTCAAGGACCTCAAGCCGGTCTGGACCTTCTCGACCGGCGTGATCGAAGGCCATGAGGCGCCGCCGATCGTCAACAACGGCGTGATGTTCGTTGCGACCCCGATGGGGCAGGTGATCGCGCTCAACGCCAAGACCGGCGAAGAGTACTGGCGCTACAAGCGGCAGCTCCCCGACGATCTGTTCCAGCTGCATCCGACCAGCCGCGGCGTCGGCCTGTGGGAGGACAAGCTCTATCTCGCGACCACGGACGACCACGTCGTCGCGCTGGACGCCAAGACCGGCAAGGTGGTCTGGGACACCAAGGTCCAGGACTACAAGAAGGGTCAGTACATGACGCTGATGCCGCTCACCGTCGACGGCAAGGTGATCGTCGGCGGCTCCGGCGGCGAGTTCGGCGTGCGCGGCTATGTCGCCGCGTTCGACGCCAACAGCGGCAAGGAGCTGTGGCGCACCTTCACCATCCCCGGCGAGGGCGAGCCCGGCCACGAGACCTGGAGCGGCGACGACTGGAAGTCGGGCGGCGGATCGGCCTGGATGACCGGCACCTACGACAAGGACACCAAGACGGTCTATTGGGGCGTCGGCAACGCCGCGCCGTGGCCCGGCTCGATGCATCCCGGCGACAACCTCTATACCAGCTCGGTGCTGGCGCTCGATCCCGACACCGGCAAGATCAAGACCCACTTCCAGTATCACCAGAACGATTCCTGGGACTGGGACGAGGTCGATGCGCCGATGCTGATCGACATGCAGCGCGACGGAAAGTCGTTCAAGAGCTTGGTGCATCCCGGCCGCGATGCGATCTTCTGGGTGCTCGAACGCAAGGCGGACAAGATCAACTACGTTGCCGGCTGGCCATTCGTGAAGACCAATGTCTGGAAGGGTGTCGAGGCCGAGACCGGCCGTCCGATCCTCGATCCCGACCACAAGCCGGTGCTCGGCAAGCGAGTCGAGTTCTGCCCGTCGCTGTGGGGCGGCAAGGACTGGCCATCGGCGTCCTATAGCCCGAACACCAAGCTGGTCTACGTTCCCGCCAACGAGAACTTCTGCGGCGGTTTCACCGGCGAGAAGCAACCGCTGGTTCCCGGCCAGCTCTGGCTCGGCACCAAGCCGGAGGACATCGGGCTGATCCCCGCGCCGAATGCCGATCATTTCGGCGAGTTGCAGGCGTGGGATCCGGCCACCGGCAAGAAGGTCTGGCAGCACGACTACAAGACGTCGCAGCTGTTCGGTGCGGTGACGGCGACCGCGGGCGATCTGGTTCTCGCCGGCGGCACCAACGACCGCGCCTTCCGCATCTTCAACGCCAAGACCGGCGAGCTGTTGTGGGAGCAGAAGACCAACTCCGGCATCATGGCGATGCCGATGTCCTATGAGGTCGACGGCACGCAGTACATCGCAGTCCAGTCGGGCTGGGGCGTCGACGCGCAGCGCATCCAGGACGCGCTGGCCGGCAAGGTCAAGGGCTTCGAGAACAACGTCCCGCAAGGCGGCGTGATCTGGGTGTTCGCGCTCGACAAGAAGTAGCGCGGGGTCCACGGATAGGGGGCGATGCGATCGGGAAGCGGCGGTTGGGGAGACCGGCCGCTTCCCGGTCCGCCCGTTCGGCTATTTTCCCTTCTCGTCGACCTTCCGCTTCTCGTCGTCGTTCATCTTCTTGATCGTCGGATCACGACTGGCCTCACCGGTGGTTTGGTCGGTGGTCGATGGTGGGCCGTTGCTCGGAACCGAGGTCTGGTCGGGCAGCACCCTGGCCGGACGCGTTGCCGTTGTGCTCGGCGGCGAAGCTGTTTGTGCGAAAGCCTGCGCTGCAAAAAGAAAGACGCCCGCGAACAAGGCTGCCGCGAGCGTCCCGATTGTTTGAGGTGGGGTTCTCATCGATCTGCTCCAGTGGACCGATGAGAACGACCCGTCTCGCCTAACGTTCCTACCTCACGTCTCCAGCTGCTTGCCGATCGGCAGGGCGCGGATGCGCTTGCCGGTGGCGGCGAAGATCGCGTTGATCAGCGCAGGCGCAAACGGCGGAACGCCGGGTTCGCCGACGCCGCTCGGCGGCGTGTCGGCGCCGGGCGGCACGATGAAGACGTTGGTGATCGCAGGCGACTCGTCGATCCGGATCACCGGGAAGTCGTCGAAATTGCTCTGCTGTACCTTGCCGTCCTTGAAGCTGATCTCGCCGTATTTGGCGAGGCTCAACCCCATGATCGCAGCGCCTTCGATCTGCGAGTGGATCCGCTCCGGATTGACGTAAGTGCCGCAATCGATCGCGGTATCGACCCTGGGCACCGTGAACTTGCCCTTGTCGTCGACCGCCACCTCGACGATGGTCGCGATGTAGCTGACGAACGAGCGATGCACCGCGATGCCGAGGCCGTGGCCTTTCGGCACGGTCCGGCCCCACTCGCCCTTTTCGGCGACCAGTTCGACCACCTTGCGCAGCCGCGCGGTGTCGATCGGATAGCTCTCATAGGGCTCGCCGTAGTTCCAGGGATCCTTCACCGAGGACAGGTTGACGATCCGCGGCGATCCGATCAGTTCCAGCAGCATCTCCTTCTGGTCGCGGCCCGTCGCATGTGCGATTTCCCCGACCATGGATTGCACCGCGAAGGCGCGCGGGATGTTGGACACCGAGCGGAACCAGCCGATCCGCGTGAACGCGGCCGCTTCCGGATTCTCGCATTGCAGGTTGGCGATCTCGAACGGGTTGTCGATCAGGCCCATGCCGAGCTCGAACGGCGCTTCGTGATTGGCGCCGGCGGCAAAGGTCGAGGCGATGGTCGGCGCCACGCTGCGGTGCCGCCACGCGATCACCTTGCCGCTCTTGTCGAGACCGGCCTCGATCCGTTCCACCGACACCGTGTGCAGGAAGTCGTGATGGACGTCGTCCTCACGGGTCCACTGCACCTTGACCGGCGCACCGAGTTCCTTCGAGAGCAACGCCGCCTCCAGCGCGAAGTCGCATTTCGACTTGCGGCCGAAGCCGCCGCCGAGCAGCGTCACGTTGACGGTGACATTGTCCTCGGGGATGCCGAGCGTCTTGGCGACATCCTCGCGGGTGCCGCCGGGGCTCTGCACCGGCGCCCAGATCTCGGCCTTGTCGCCCGTCACATTGGCAACCGCGACCGGCGGCTCCATGCTGACATGGGCGAGATGCGGCAAGTAATACTCGCCGGTGATGACCTTGTCGGCGTTCTTCAGCGCGGCATCGACATCGCCTTCCTTGCGCACCACGAGGCCGGGCTTTCGCGCGGCCTCTTCGAGGGATGCACGATAGGCGACGGAGTCGTACTTGGCATTGGCGCCGTCATCCCAGACGATCTTGAGCTGGTCGCGGCCCTTGATCGCGGCGCCGGTGTTGCGCGCGATCACGGCGACGCCGCCGAGCGGCTGGAACTTGGACGGCCAGGGCCAGCCCTTGACCTCCATCACCTTCTCGACGCCCGGCACCTTCATTGCCGCGCTGTCGTCGAACGACTTCACCTTGCCGCCGGTGACCGGCGGGCGGGCGATGACGGCGTATTTCAGGCCGGGCAGCCGGGTATCGGCGCCGTAATGCGCCTTGCCGGTGGTGATGTCGTGCAGATCGACGATCGAGACCTGGCCCTTGCCGAGATAGCGGAAGTCTTTCGCCTCCTTCAGCTTCAGGCCCTTGATATCCGGCACCGGTTCCTTGGCGGCGTCGGCGGCGAGATCGCCGAAGCCCGCCTTGCGGCCGCTCGCGCTGTGCACCACTTCGTGGTTCTGCGCCTTCACTTCAGTGACCGGCACGCCCCACTTCTTGGCGGCGGCAGCTTCCAGCATTGCGCGCGCGGCGGCGCCGATCTGGCGCATCGGGATCAGATAGTGCCGCGTAGAGCGCGAGCCGTCGGTGTCCTGGTTGCCGAACTTGACCTCGTCGCCATGCGCCTGCTGGACATGGACGCGCGACCAGTCGGCCTCCATCTCCTCGGCTACGATCAGGGGCAGGCTGGTGCGGACGCCGGTGCCCATCTCGGAGCGGTGCGCCAGGATGGTGACGGTGCCGTCGGGGGCGATCGCGACGAACACGCGCGGATCGACCACGACGCCGTGCGGCATCTTGCCGGCTCCGGTCTCATAGGCGAACGCCTGGCGCGTCATCACCGGTGCGGCGAGCACGAAAGAGCCTGCAACGCCGAGCCCCTTGAGGATGCTGCGGCGCGACAGGTTCTCGACCTTCGCATGCTTCTCGAAGCCGCGAAGTCTGTTCGGATTGGTGCGGATGTTCATGTCACACCCCCGTCGACGCGAGATGCACGGCATTCTCGATCCGCTGGTAGCAGCCGCAGCGGCAGATATTGCCCGACATGGCTTCGCGGATCTGGTCGTGATTCGGCTTCGGGTTCTGGGTCAGCAGCGCCGCGGCCTGCATGATCTGGCCGGCCTGGCAATAGCCGCACTGCGGAACATTGACCTGGCGCCAGGCCTTCTGCACCGGATGGTCGCCGGTCGGGTGCAGCCCCTCGATGGTGGTGACCTCGCGGCCGACGACGTCGGAGACCGAGGTGATGCAGGCGCGCACCGCCTCCTTGTCGACGATCACGGTGCAGGCGCCGCACAGCGCCTGGCCGCAGCCGAACTTGGTGCCGGTGAGGCCGGCTTCGTCACGCAGATACCAGAGCAGCGAAAGATCGGGGTCGCCGTCCCAATTCTGGTCCTGGCCGTTGATTTTTAGTTTGATCATGGTCTGTCCTCGCTCTGCCTAAGCTATTGACCGGTTGCGGCGCGAGATGCGGAACGTCTTCCCTCACCTGCGGCCGCGCTGATGTTTGTTTTGCCAAGATGTTTGTGAAGATGTTGGTGAGCCAAATTTGCCGTGCGCCAAGGTTCTGCGCTTTGTTCCAAGCACTCCTCTCGCTTCTCGAGCGCCTTGCCCGGCGCAGCATGGTGAAGGACTTGCGATGTTAGCAGAGCAAGGCGGCGAGTGACTTCACAGGCAGGTGTTTTGCATTTCCATTTGGCGAAAGCAGGGCCGTGCACGATCAAGACATGACAGCCGGAGGTGGCCACGATGCAATCGGCGGCTGCATCGCTATATCCCGTGCGGATGCGACGCTGGGGTCTCGGCGGGGCGCAGGGAGCCCTCCCGGGCCGCTTCCGTGCCGAAACCATGGGCACGGCATGGTAAGCATGGATGACAAAATCCACGCCGCAATGCACAAGCCATCTTGCGGCGGGGGGATTTCAAGGCTATTGCCTGTCCCTCAACGCTCCCTTCGTCTAGCGGTTAGGACGCGGCCCTCTCAAGGCTGAAACAGGGGTTCGATTCCCCTAGGGAGCGCCAGCAAACTCAGGTACTTAGGTAGCCATCGGCCTCGTTCGTTGAATAATGGTTGAATAAGACGCTGGTGAACAGCGGCGAACGCTTGGGGAATTTGCCGCCGACATCAGCAGACCATTCTCGGCGCGATGCCTCACTGTGGCTGGCGCATTCGCGAAAATTTCCTCGTCGCCCTTGGTGTCCGGAAATATTCAAACCATCGCTGTCGTGCGCTGTCGTGCGCGAGCGCGCTCGGGTGCTCGCATTGACGTTGCTCGTTGCACAATCAACTCTTGTCCTGTCGAGCCTTGTGCGAATTGGAGAGCTACGTGAGATACAATCGACGAGAGAAAACTGGCGGTCAACAGTCACAAGTCAGTCTATTCGCTCCGAAAGCCGCAGAATCGAGCACGATGCCATTCGCCCAGCGGCTCACCTGCACGATTGACGATGCATGCGAAGTGACCGGCTTGGGACGTACGAAGCTTTATGAGTTGATAGGAGCTGGGCGTATCGTCACGACAACGATCGGACGTCGGCGACTAGTACTGGTGCGCTCACTTCTGGCGCTCCTTGACGCCAACATGTCGAACTAGTGGACGTGCGACTTAAGGAAACAACCTCAGCTAGGCTGAACTCGGTCCATTCCGCCTGTCGCAACTCGCCAGATCGCACAAAGACCAGCGGAGGCAGTTTCAGCGCATAAGCGATTGCACAAGAGTCGAGTTCATAAGGCATCATGACGTATTTGTGCGCTGGGTGGATGTAACGATCGCGAGAAGGAGGGTATGCGTGAAATCTGCACTCTTCTTGTGTCATGCCTCGACCGAATCCTGGGCACTGCAAACCCAAAAAGAACAGAAGAAAATAACATGACCGCAATCATACTGACCCGCGTCGATGAGTGCAGGCATATGGCGCGCTACTACAAGCTGGATATTAAGCCCACGCTGTTTGGCGAGTGCTCGCTTGTGAGAAGGTGGAGGCGCATTGGGCGTGCCGGCACTGTTCGGATCGAAACGTATTCGTCCCAAGGGCCGACATAGCTATGATTTCAAAATAGGCGCAAAGCAGAAGCGAGGCTATCGGTGAAACAGTCCGAAGTGAATTGGAGAGCCGGCATTTTCCATCCCCTACACTCCGGAACAATCGCCCAGGCTACCGGGCGGTGACCTGAGCATTTTGCTCGAACGTGATCCCAGTTAGGCCAATGTGTAGCCGATAGCCGCTGTGGGCAGCCACCATCACCATCACCAGCAGGGCTACCAGGGCCGCCAGTCGGTCTTTATTCAGTTTGCCCGGATCGTTTAAACCGTTCGGGGTCATAGTGTAGCTCTGCCTTTCCGGACATCACCTCTGGAACCAGCCGCAACGCGGCGTCGATTACCTGCGAGCGGTTCATGCCCAGCCGGCTGCACACCTCATCCAGTTGCTTGAGGCGTTCGTCCGAAAGTCGAACTGAAATCACGCGCTTGGTCATGTCCAAAACATACGGGCAATTCCTAAATGAAAGCTTAAGTATGTAATACGCCGTACGCGGACGGGACTTGCCGCCATCTGTTGCCGGGAGGACTCGGGTCACAGCTTTTTGCCCGCTCTGGCCGCAAAGCGGGTGGTCATCGCGGCTTCTTCGGCGCTATTGTGATTCGATGAGGTCGATCGCTAGCGAAGATTCAACGGTTTGTTGGGCTGTATCGCGGCATATTAGGGCCGCGCCCCTCCTGAGGATTTAGTCGTGCGAGATCGGGATGTCAGACAGGCTCTGCACCGAAAGGTGCTGAAAGAGCATCACGGCGACGCCGACACTTTGGTGCTCGACGAGTTGGGCCTGCGTCATGGCACCTGCCGGGTCGATATCGCCGTCGTAAATGGCTACCTGCACGGTTACGAGATCAAAAGCGATTCAGACACGCTGGAACGGCTTCCCGCCCAGATCGCCACTTATGGGCTCGTCCTGGACCGGGCGACGCTCGTTGTCGGCGAGCGCCATTTGGAGAAGGCGAAGCCGCTGATCCCGCAATGGTGGGGTATCAAGGTCGTGACGGCGGGACCGCGTGGCGGCATCAGCTTCGAGACTGCGCAGGCCTTTGCGCAGAACCCCACCATCGATCCGCTCGCCCTGGCCGAATTGCTCTGGCGACCGGAAGTCGTTGAAATCCTCCAGGAGCGCGGCGCACCGCCGGCTTTGCTCAGAAAACCGCGCGGCGTTCTCTACAAATACCTGGCCGAAACCGTCGACCTGCAGGAGCTTCGGCCGCTTATTCGGCAGCGACTGAAAGCGCGTGCGCGCTGGCGAGGTCATCGACCACCTTCGTCAGATGCCGGTTCGTCGACACCCACACCCACGTCGACAGATTTCCCGTCGTGACGGTGCCTGCCGCGCAGTCCGCGATATAGGCGTCGCCGGCCGAGAACGCGCGGCCACTGAAATAAGGCAGGGCAACCAGCGTCGCGCACATCTGCTGGTACTGGCCGAAGCCGTGGGTCCGTACCGGCGTCCCGCGGGCGACATGCCAGTGGTCGGTGATGGTGTAGCGCAGCTTCGCGAACGGCTTAATCATCCGCATGTCGAGCTCGACCAGGTCAGGGTGGGCGACGGCGTAGTCCCCGAAGGTCGGTATCCGCGTCTCGTGACCGATGGTTGCGATGAACGCGCGATAAGCCTGCCATTCATGGCGCGGCAGCAACTGGTACGGCGCGGCGATGTTCGCCACCGAGTTCGGGTAGGACGTGCCGGCGATGGTGACGGTGCGCCATTGGTTGAGCATGGGGACCCGGGCCATCAGCGTCTGCATGATCGTCACCATGATCGCGATCGGCACATAGGTCGGCGTGCCGAGATCGATCACCAGGTCGCATTCGCCATAGCCGTCCGCCATGGGGCGCAGCAGGTTCTCGATGTCGGCCTGGAGATTGTGCCGGTCGAAGTCGGGAAGGGACAGGCGCAGGCAGACGCCGCGCCGGTCCTGCCGGGAAACGGTGGCCACGGCCGCCAGGAATGCGGCGTCGTTTGCGAAACTGACGACCGGGATGGCCGCGCAGCCTTCGGCGCGGGCAGTCTCGAACAGAACCTCGACGCAGTGGCGTCCCCCAGCGCATCGGGTCGCCGCGGGCAGGTGCTTCAAGTCAACAAAGCAGGGCCGGGCCTGCCACTTGGATTTCAGGCGCTTGCCGAAGTCGCCCAGGTGGTCGTCTGCGCTCTCCTTGTTCCGCTGCGTCTCGAAGTCGAACCCGACCGGGGGGATTTCGAGGAGGGGGGTGATGCGGTCCTTGACCGGCCCCGCCAGGCGGCTGAGCGCCTGGTACTCTCCCATTTTCCATTTCAAAATTGGCACGTAATGGCGATGATTGAACACAAAGGCCTCCAGAATTGATTACAAAATGGCGTCACCACAATCAGGCTGGCATTTATGTAGACAATTTTGATGGAACTGTCAATCGGCTCCCCATTTTGTTGCGAAATTTTGACTGCGGTCCCAAAAAGCTCGCCATGAAGGGCCGGCCCACGATGGACGGTGCATCGCGGAATAGCTCGCATTTTCAACGGGCTAAATTGGGAAAAGAGGCCCGGAGCGGATGCTCGATCGGGCCTCTCTAAAAACTTGCGAGAGTATGCAAATGAGGACCCAAGCGGGCGTACGTCTAACCTCTAGCCTTTCGAGACATCCTGTCCCTGTAACGGCCGCTGGTTTCTCGATTGGGTCAAGCTGCGAACGGCTCCGTGCTCGAATAGCGGTCGATTATGAGCCAGCCAAGCTGGCCCCAGCGTCGACTTGGGGTAACGTCTCGCCATGAATTACAGCGAATACATTGTCTACATCGACGAAAGCGGCGATCACGGCCTCACCAACATCAACCCGGATCACCCGGTTTTCGCGCTCGCCTTTTGCGTGGTCGAAAAGGCCAAATACATCGAAAAGATCGTGCCGGCTTTCCAGCGGTTCAAATTCGACTTCTGGGGCCATGACAGCATAGTGCTGCACGGTCATGAAATCCGCAAGGCGACCGGCGATTTCAACATCCTGCTAAATCCTAACACGCGGGCATCGTTCATCGACCGGGTAACCCAGCTGATCGGCGACGCTGAATTCACACTCATTGCCGCGGTCATCGACAAGGCTAAGCACGTCAAGAAATACAGCGACCCGGCGGACCCCTACAGCATTGCCCTGGGCTTCTGCATGGAGCGCCTGCAGCGTTTCCTGATCGACAAGGGCCAGGCGAACGTCCAGACCCATTTGCAGGTCGAATGCCGTGGCAAGACCGAGGATGCGAAGCTGGAGCTGGAGTTTCGCAGGATCTGCGACGGTCAAAACGCCGTCGGCAAGATGCAGAACCTCGAAATCCGCTTCATGGACAAGAAGCACAACTCGACCGGCCTACAGTTGGCTGACCTTGTCGCACACCCCATTGGGCGCCACGTCATCAAGCCAGATCAGCCCAACCGGGCCTATGATGCCCTGAAGTCCAAATTTCGGGCGAGCCCTAACGGCAAGATCGAGGGCTACGGCTTGAAGATTTTCCCCTAGCCCAAAAAGCGAAGGGCCCCGGTGTTCACCGAGGCCCAGCGCCGATCGAGCATTCCCAATCCATTTGATCCCTAAATAGGACGTTTTGTCCTAAAAGTCAAGGTGTCCCCGAGACCCTTGCGTCTCCCCCGGGAGACCCCAAAATCTAGGCGGGGCGACTTTAAACACTTCCCCCCGGAAGACCGGCCCGCCCTCCAAAAAAGGATACGCATAATCACACGTCATTCCCATACGCCCATTGCAGCATTCCAATACGCATAGGGGGAGGGCTCCAGGGTCTCCCCGGCGAAGTTGCGCAACGGCGAAACACGCTCATATTGGCGGCAACACGTTGTTTCGGGAAAACACTATGTCGAACACAGTGCGGATTCCGACGAAGTCGCCCGGGTGTACCGATATGAAGTCGCCCGGGGATTCCGAGACGATGTCGCCCACCTCTCCGATTTGATCTCGCCCGGGG
>QQTW01000014.1_pt1 | contig 208004 bp, 175 predicted proteins | sample 1904831 | NCBI WGS metagenome assembly QQTW01 (sample SAMN09435610, study PRJNA476489) | Subsurface metagenome, whole genome shotgun sequencing project. | reverse complement strand
TGCCTTCAAACATCCAAAGCCAACCCAGCCCTCTCCGCGAGGTGCGGTCACGCACGGGCTCGCCCGAAGCTGTCCGCAATATCTGTAGGTGACGATCAATGCCCAATTACTCTCTGGTGCCGGTGGACCATCGGCCGGATTTCGTTGACTACTCGCTCGTTCCCGTTGACCATGATCCGTTCGCTGCAGATGGCGTGACTCAACAGGCGCAGATTCAACAGCCGCCGACACCTACTCGACCAACGCAGCCACAGCCGCAAACCCAGTCGCAACAGCCTGCGACAGGAGCCGGTCAGCCCGGCGTCAACGGGCCGGCGACTGGCAACAGCTCCAGCGGATCGGGTGGCATCGCCGGCATCAAGCGTTTCGGCGGCGACGAAGGTGGTGACTATCCGAGCCGCAATGCGGGGATCGGCTTCGAAAGCGCGGAGAGCGCATGGGATGCTGCCCTCAAGGAAATGAAAGACCTTGGTGCCCAATATTACCCGGAAGAGACCAAGAGGAGGGGCTTTATCCCGGAGCTGGGCGTCGAAACCTTCAAACGCAACGGACTATACTACTACGATCAGATAGCGCGCGGGTACCAAGAGGGAGCGCTGGGCGGTGGCGTGGGGTTTGGCGATAGCGGTGCGGTCGCAAGAGGGCACATGCATTGGGATAGTCAGGATGAAAGTGATGGAGATAGAGCCAACGCGCGCGCTTACACTCAGCAAGTTCCAGATTACAATGCATGGGTTGGATCTTGGTATGGGTACAAAAAGTATTGGCATAACGGCAAGCCAACGGGGCGCGGGATGCCGGATTGGAACCGATACAAATATTGAGGCCTGTCGATGAAAACAGTCGCGCTCGCTGGAGCTTTATCGCTTCTACTTGCCAGTTCAACGTTATGTATCGCGAACTCCAGTCCCTGGTGCGCAGCGGATGTTGCGATCTTGAATTTCAAAAATTACAAAGGTCAAGATCTTGCAAAGATCGAGCTTCGTTCCCTCAAAGCGGTTTGCGATCGTAACCCGGGAAAGGAAGGGTTTGGCGCAAACCTGGAACGCTCGATGCGCATCGAACACAATGGGCAATGGACTGACGTGCCGAAAGCGTGTCTGTCCGGTTTTTCTTTTGCGGTGGAGGGGCTGGCGCTATCGGGTGACGATGCCGGTCTGGGCATACTTCTTATTGGAAAATCGACGGACGACGACAAGCGTGTAAAACGCTCGATATTCAAATTGGACGATGGGATTTCCTGCTATCAGATAGAGCGCTATCCGAATGTCGACGATCAGGATCACGAAATTAGGGAGTACAATAGGGACTTACAGTAGGTGCGCCCGGAGACCGACTCGACACTCTGCGCAAGCGCTTCAGTGATCCGAGTTTCTGCCGAAATGGGGACATGATCCGCATCGCAGGGGAAGACATGGAGAGGTCTTATGAGGCTTCTTAGGACCGGGATACTCGCGCTTTCGCTAACCGTGACGGCGACCGTTGGGCTGGCTGCGGATTACGAAATTTTCGCTGAGTTTGCGACTGTGGAGACTGGGGTAAACCATTATGCCGTCGAACGCCTCGACCACAAGAACGGGAGGCTTCATCACTGCACCGCAGTCCTCGACGCCGAGACTAAGCAATTAACCGGTCAATGCACCGAGAGGCCCGGCTTTCCGGAGAAAACGACCGGCATTAACGTACAGGGAGGGATTTCAGACATTTTTGGCGGATTGCCGGTGTTAGGCTCTTGGAAAATCGATCCGACTACCGGGAAAACCGAGTTCTGTATTTCAGACCCTGGTCAGTGCGTGGAGGTAACTCCGCAATAGACTTGGATAGGGCCTTGATGCCAATCGGCCTTACTGCTCCAGCAACAATTTGCCGTTGGCATATTCGAAGCGCTTCAGCTTCGACAGGAAGGACAGGCCGAGCAGGTTTTCCGACAGCGCCTCATCCGGCAGCACCAGGGCGTCGACGTCGCGCACGGTGATGCCGCCGATCTCGACCATCGCGATGCGGGCGCGTGCGGCCTTGATGGTGCCGTTGGCGGTGGTGACGCGCGAGGTGTAGTCGCCCGGCACCGGGCGCAGCCCGAAGCGCGCGGCCGAGGTCTCGTTCAGGGCGACCACGGAGGCGCCGGTGTCGACCATGAAGTTGATGCGCTGGCCGTCGATCCGGCCGTCGGTCGCGAAGTGACCGCGCGGATCGGGCGTAATGCTGAGCGTCCGGGCGCTGGCCTGCGCCACCGTGACGGCCGGAGCGATGGTCTGCTTTGCGGTCGTCGCGGCGGCGGGCGACATCTTGCTGGCCATCTGGGCCATGAAGGTGCCCAGCCCGATCAGGATGGCCGCGAAAATCATCAGGTTACGCATGACACCATACTCGGAAAACCGAACACGCAATTTCACCACGCCGCCCGCCCCGCCGCGAGCGAGGGCGGCAGCACGAGGCTGCCATTTTGACGAAAAGGATGAGCGAAGGGTTAATGCGAGCCCGGAGAGGCGGCCGAATGACATCGGCCGCCCGATTTGCCGGCTTCAAGCAGCCTTCTAGGCCGTCCTGGCGACCGGGCTCGGCATCGCCACGCGCAGCGCGTAATAGACCGCGCCGGCGATCGCGACACCGAAGAACCAGCCATAGACCGCCCACCAGGCCGGCAGGATCGAGGTGAAGTTCGGCAGCACCGACGAGAACAGGGCGCCGACCGCGGCTGCGATCAGTGCGCTGACGTTCCAGCCGTTCTGGAAGCGATACTCGCCGTGCTCCTGGTACAGCGCCGGCACGTTCACGCGGCCCTTCGCGATCAGATAATAGTCGACCATCATGATCCCGTAGATCGGCCCCATGGTGGCGCCGATCAGCCCGACGAACGAGGCGGCGCTGCCCTCCCAGGGCGCAAACGGATACAGCGCCAGCGCGATCAGCGCCGCGATGTAGCCGCCCTTCTTGAAGTCGATATGCCGCGGGAACACGTTGGAGAAATCGAACGCCGGCGAGACGAAATTGGCGACCACGTTGATGCCGAGCGTCGCGACCGCAAAGGTGACCGCGGCGAGCAGCGCCAGGAACCAGCTGTCGAACTTCGCCGAGATCTGGTCGGGATGCAGCAGCACCTCGTGGTAGACGTTGAACGCCGCGATCGTGGTGACGCCGGCGACCAGCGAGAACAGGATCAGATTGACCGGCAGGCCCCAGATATTGCCCTTGCGCAGCGCGTTGACGTCAGGCGCGTAGCGCGAGAAGTCGCAGAAGTTGAGATAGAGCGCGGCGAAATAGGTGATCCAGGTCGCGGCGACGGCGCACAGCGCCGGGAATGAGCCGGGCACGCCGGGCACGCCGGCCTCCTTGGTCTTCTCCAGCAGCACGTCCTGCGGGATCGGCGCGGTGAGCGAGATGCCGCCGGCCGCGATGCAGAGATAGATCGCGAGGATCAGCATCATCAGCCACACCGCAGGTCCGGCCCAGTCCTGGAAGCGGCGCACCGTCTCCATGCCGCGCTGGATGATCAGGAGTTGCAGCGCCCAGATCACGACGAAGCAGATCACCTCGAGCGTGGAATGGCCGAGCATGTGGCTGGACTGGTGGAACGCCTTGAAGCTGTCGATGCGCGTCAGCAGCGCGACGATCGCCCCTGATGCCGCCGCGGTCTGCGCGCCGTACCAGAAACAGGCGACGATGGCGCGCACCAGCGCCGGGATGTTGGCGCCCCACACGCCGAACGAAGCCCGCGCCAGCACCGGATAAGGCACGCCGGTCCGCACCCCGGCATTGCCGACCAGGCTCATCAGCACGAAGATCACCAGCGAGCCGATGCCGATCGCCAGGATGAAATTGACGAAACTGCCGCAGAGCAGGAACAGGCTGGCGGCGAGATAATAGCCCCACAGACTGTGGACGTCGGAAGTCCAGACGTTGAAGATGCTGAAGGCGCCCCAGTTGCGTTCCCTGGCCGGCGCCAGGTCTTCGTTGTACAGCGACGGCGATGCGTTCTTGATCTCCACGACGGCCTCCCCAATTGCGAGCCCGTGATCCCATCCCAGCCCGCAAATCTAATCACCGTTTGCTGGCGCTCGCCAGCGGAAGAATTCATTCAGCTCGTCATCCATGGCCGCGCTCGCTTCACCTCTCCCCTTGAGAGAGGTGAGCCACGTCCGCCGGCAACTCAGGTGCCGCGCGGCTTCACGCGCCTGGTCGGCAGCGCGCTGGCGGGATCTTCCGGCCAAGGATGGCGCGGATAGCGGCCGCGCAGGTCGGAACGGACGGCGGCATAGCTGCCGCGCCAGAAGCCGGGCAGATCGCGCGTCACCTGCACCGGCCGCTGCGCCGGCGACAGCAGTTCCAGCACCAGCGGCACCGCGCCCCTGGCGATCGAAGGATGGGTGTTGAGCCCGAACAGTTCCTGCAGCCGGACGGCAATGGTCGGGCCCTGCTCGGCCTCGTAATCGATCGCAAGCTGCGTTCCGGTCGGCGCCTCGAAATGCGTCGGCGCCTCGCGATCGAGCCGGGCGCGCAAATCCCACGGCAGCAGCGCCATCAGCGCGTCCGACAGGTCACCGGCCGACAGATCCTTCAGCGCGGTCTTGTCGTAGAGCGCGGGTACCAACCAGGCGTCGGCGCGTGCAGCGAGCGCGGCGTCGGACAGATCAGGCCAACTGTCGTCCTCGGCCTTGCGCAGGAACATGACGCGGTCGCGCCATTGTTTCGCTTGCTTCGACCACGGCAGGCGGTCGAGACCCACAGCGATCAGGCCGTCGGCGAACTCCCGCGCGGTCTCGGCAGATGGCTTGAGCGGCATCGGCGATTCCGAGAACGTGATCGCATGCAGCGAACGGCGGCGGCGCGCGCGCAGTGCCATCGCGCCGCGGTCGAACGTCACCTCCTCCACATTCTCGATCTGGTCAGCGAAGCGCTGCTCGATCTCGTCCTGGGTGATCGGCGCCGCCAGCAGGATGCGGCCGCTCGCGGCCGTGCCGGTCAGCTCGGCGACCGCGATATAGGGTAGCCGCGCCAGCGCCGCGGTCTGCTCGACCGCCGCGCCGCGGCCGTTAGCGAGCACGAAGCTGCCATTGCCGCGGTTCTTCGCGACCCGGTCCGGAAACGCGAAAGCCAGCATGACGCCGGTCGAAAGGTCTGCGTTAGGGACGCGAGAGCGGTAGGGCTCCCCTCCCCCTTGCGGGGAGGGGTTGGGGAAGGGGGTGGCCCCGGGAGAAACTGCCCGTGTGGCCCCCTCTCCCCGACCCTCCCCCGCAAGGGGGGAGGGAGAAGTAAGTGCGTCCTCGTTTGCCTTCACCTGCGAGGCCCAGCGCGCGGCCATGCTGCGCGCGCTCGAGGCACGCGGCGAGCGGTCGCGGCGGAACTGGTCGAGCCTGACGTCGAGATCGACGCTGTCACCGCCGAGCCCGCGCTCGGTCAGCACGGCGGCGATCTCGGCCGCCTCCTCGCTCATGCCGAAGCGGGCGGAATCCACGATCATGCGTGCCAGCCGCGGCGGCAGCGCCAGCGCGCGCAGGCTCTTGCCTTCCTCGGTGATGCGGCCGTCTGCGTCGAGGGCGCCGAGTTCGGACAAGAGCGATCTCGCTTCCTTCAGCGCCGGTCCCGGCGGCGGATCGAGGAAGGCAAGGCCTGCGGGATCGCTGACGCCCCATTGCGCGAGGTCGAGCACCAGCGATGACAGATCGGCGGAGAGGATCTCGGGCGCGGTGTAGGCCGGGAGCGACGCGGTCTGCGGCTCGTCCCAGAGCCGGTAGCACACCCCGGGCTCGATACGGCCGGCGCGGCCGCGGCGCTGATCGACCGCGGCGCGCGAGGCCCGCACGGTCTCGAGCCGGGTCAGCGCCGTGTCAGGCTCGTAGCGCGGCACCCGCGCGAGGCCGGAATCGACCACGATGCGCACGCCCTCGATGGTCAGCGAGGTCTCGGCGATCGAAGTCGCCAACACCACCTTGCGAATGCCCTTCGGGGCTGGCGCGATGGCGCGGTCCTGCACGGCGGCATCGAGCGCGCCGAACAGCGGCACGATCTCCACTGAAGCGTCGTGCACGCGCTCAGCGAGGAAGGTTTGGGTGCGGCGGATCTCGGCTGCGCCCGGCAGGAAAGCGAGCACCGAGCCGGCATCGGTACGCAGTGCGGTCGCGATCGTCTCGGCCATCTGCCGCTCCACCGGCGCGTCGACCTTGCGGCCGACATAGCGGGTCTCGACCGGAAAGGCGCGGCCCTCGCTCTCGACCACGGGCGCATCGCCGAGCAGCTTTGCGACCCGCGCGCCGTCGAGCGTTGCCGACATCACGAGGATGCGCAGGTCCTCGCGCAGGCCGGTCTGCGCGTCGCGCGCCAGCGCAAGGCCAAGATCGGCATCGAGCGAACGCTCGTGGAATTCGTCGAACAGCACGGCGGCAATGCCGTCGAGCTCGGGATCGTCGAGGATTTGCCGCGAGAAGATGCCCTCGGTGACGACCTCGATCCGCGTCGCCCGCGACACCTTGGAGCCGAAGCGCACCCGATAGCCGACGGTCTCTCCGGGCCGCTCACGAAGCGTCTTGGCCATCCGCTCGGCACTGGCGCGTGCAGCGATGCGGCGCGGCTCCAGCACGATGATCTTTTTGCCTTTGGCCCAAGGCGCGTCGAGCAGCGCCAGCGGCACGCGCGTGGTCTTGCCGGCGCCGGGCGGCGCGACCAGCACGGCGGCGTTGTGGCGATCGAGCGTGCGGTCGAGCTCGTCGAGCACGGCGTCGATCGGCAGCGGGCTATCGAATTGGTGCGGCAAGGAGTCTCATCGCGGCGGCGCTCGGCCGGGCTTGCGTCCTGTGGTTAACGAACGTCGGATTCTCTTGGGATTTCCAAGCCTCTTAGACCATTCGCCCGGTCCAGGGAACCGGGGACAGGGCCGACGTTCGCTGGCACATCCTTTGTATTGATAAAGGAGAAAGCAACCGATCGGGCCGATGATGGCGCCGATCACGCCGAAACGGGACAAGGATGGCTACAAACGGCACAGTCGCTGCGACAGATCGTTCCACCGGGAGCGTGAGCGCGCGTGTCGATTGGGTCGATTATGCCAAGGGCATCTGCATCATCATGGTCGTGATGATGCACTCGGTGCTGGGGGTCGAGAAGGCCGCCGAGCAAACCGGCTTCATGCACTATGTCGTGATGTTCGCAAAGCCGTTCCGGATGCCGGACTTCTTCCTGATCTCGGGGCTGTTCCTGTCTGTGGTGATCGACCGCGACTGGCGCACTTATCTCGACCGCAAGGTGATGCACTTCGCCTATTTCTATGTGCTGTGGGTGACGATCCAGTTCGGCTTCAAGGCGCCGTCGCTGGCGGCCGAGACCGGTTGGGCCCAGGTCGGGCTGCAATATCTCGAGGCCTTCATCGAGCCGTTCGGCACGCTGTGGTTCATCTATCTGCTGCCGATCTTCTTCGTCGTCGCTAAGCTCACCCGCAATGTCCACCCGCTCGTCATCTGGCTGATCGCGGCAGCGCTGGAGAGCGCGCATGTCACGACCGGCTGGACCGTGATCGACGAGTTCTGCGCCCGCTTCGTCTATTTCTTTACCGGCTATGCCCTGGCCGGTTACGTGTTCGCGCTGTCGGACCGCGCGCGGGCACGGCCTGCGCTCGCCCTGCCCGGGCTTGGGCTGTGGGCCCTCGTCAATGGCGGCCTGGTTGCGCTCGGGGTCAGCGAATGGCCGGTCGTCTCGCTGGCGCTCGGCTTTGCCGGCGCCTGCGCGATCATCGTGACCGGCACGCTGCTGGCGCGGGCGCAATGGCTCGGCTTCCTGCGCTTCTGCGGCGAGCACTCGATCGTGATCTATCTGGCCTTCTTCCTGCCGATGGCCGCGACCCGCACGGTTCTGCTGCGGTTCGACGTCATCCCCGACATCGGCCTGATCTCGCTGATCGTTACCGCGGCCGGCGTCGCCGGTTCGCTGCTGATCTGGCGGCTGGCGCTGGCGGTACGGGCCAATTTCCTGTTCGAACGGCCCGACGCGTTCTGGATTGCCCCGAAAAAGGCATCGCCCGCTTTGCAGGCGGCCGAATAGGCCCAGGTAGTGCCGAAAGTCATAAGCCGGATTCGTTCCCACAGCGGCCGGATTCGGCCGCTGCTATTTTCCGTGCATTGAAATGACAGGCTTTTTGCCCGCGAATGTTTCGTCGTTCGGCCGGCGACGAAACAATTCTCCCGGTCATGAAACCATTTTCCGCTTTTGGCGCAGACATCCGGAAACCGGCGCTAACTAGCTTTCTCTCAACGAACCGCCGCCCAACGGCGAACTGGGAGCCTGTCATGCCGAACGTCATCGCCATTAACTCTGCAGCCGAGAAGCATATCGACGCTGCTCGCGCGACCTCGGATGAAATGCTGCTCGCGCGTATCGCCAAGAACAACCGCACCTCGATGCACACGCTCTATGCCCGTCACAACGTCCGGGTTTACCGCTTCGTGCTGCGCATGGTGCGCGACACCACCATGGCCGAGGACCTGGTCAGCCAGGTGTTCCTGGACGTCTGGCGCACCGCGGCCCAGTTCGAAGGCCGCTCGCAGGTCTCGACCTGGCTGCTCTCGATCGCCCGCTTCAAGGCGCTGACCGCGCTGCGCCAGCGCAAGCACGAGGACATCGACCAGGACGACGTGCTGGAGATCGCCGACGGCGCCGATACGCCGGAAACCTCGCTCGATCGCGCCACCACCAGCGAGATCCTGCGCGCTTGCGTCGCCAAGCTGTCGCCGGCGCATCGCGAGATCATCAACCTGGTCTACTACCATGAGAAGTCGGTCGAGGAGGCCGGCCAGATCATCGGGATCCCGCAGAGCACGGTGAAGACCCGCATGTTCTATGCCCGCAAGCAGCTCGCCGATCTCCTGCGGGGTGCCGGCGTGGACAGCGTCGCGGCATAAAGCGAAGCAGATACAGATAGTTAAGGGAGATCGAGGAACCCGGGCAATTGTCCACGAAGCCAAAAAAGTTCGGCGACGAAACAATTGAAACAATCGACGACATCACCCGGAAAAACACGATCCCTATACCCATATCCAACGACGCAACCCCAACCCAAGTGACTGACTCAGTTTCGAGACTTCCCTAGTTCTAACCTCCCAAGTAAACCTCCAACGACCCGGCCGGGATGCCCCCCAGCCGGGTCGCTCTGTTTTCGGCGCGTGGTCGTGAGGCCGATCACGGCACGTCTCACACGGACGTGACGGCGCTCCGCCGTAACGGCCGGACCGTCCTTTCGAAGACCATCATGCGTACCCGGCACGGCCCTCTGGCGCGCCGGGACTTCTGATGGACGGATGACGATGCTCAGCCTTGCCCCTGCCCTTACCCTGGCCCTGCTTGCCGGTGTCGCCACCGTCGCCGCCCCTTGCACCCTGCCGATGCTGCCGATTCTGCTTGGGGTATCGATAGGCCAGACCGGCAAGGCGCGGCCTGCGATGATCGCGCTCGGCTTCGTAATGTCATTCTCTGCGGTGGCATTGCTGCTGAGCGCGATCACGCGCGCCTTCGATTTCGATCCCAACCTGCTGCGCACCGGCGCGGCCGTCCTGCTCGCCGGCTTCGGCCTGCTGATGATCTGGCCGGCGCCATTCGAATGGCTGTCGATCCGGCTCAGCGGTGCCGCGGGCAGCCTCAGTCAGGCCGCGCCGTCGCAGAGCCTGTTCGGCGGCTTCGTGCTCGGCACCACGCTTGGCCTGGTGTGGACGCCGTGCGCCGGCCCGGTGCTCGGCTCGATCCTGACCATCGTCGCGACCTCTGGGGATACGGCGTGGGCGAGCCTGCAGCTCGTCACTTACGCGATCGGCGCCGCGATCCCGATGCTTGCCATTGCCTATGGCGGGCAGGCCGTCACCACCCGCGTGCGCAGCATGGCGCGGATCGCGCCGCGCCTGCAGCAAGGCTTCGGCGTCGTGATCATCGGCTTCGCCGCGCTGTCCTACCTGCAATACGACACGCTGATCGTGGCGTGGCTGACCCAGTTCTATCCCAACGGCCAGATCGGCCTGTGAGCTCACAAGGAGAGATCGATGTCCCTGCGCTTGATTGCTGTATCCGCTCTGGTCGCCGGCCTTGGCCTCGGCGGCGCCGTGATCCCCGGCCTCTGCACCGAATCCGACGCGCCGGCGCAACCGGTGCCGCGCGCGGTCGCCATGACCACCGAACAGAGCCAGACCGCGCCCGAGTTCGCCGGGATCAGCAACTGGTTCAACTCGCAGCCGCTGAAGCTCGCCGACCTGCGCGGCAAGGTCGTGGTGGTGGATTTCTGGACCTATGGCTGCGTCAACTGCGTCAACACACTGCCGCACGTCACCGAACTTTATTCAAAGTACCGGGATCGCGGCCTCGTCGTGATCGGGGTCCATACGCCTGAATTCCCGTTCGAGCATTCGGCCTCCAATTTGCAGGCGGCGCTGAAGCGGCACGGCATCCTCTATCCGGTGGCGCAGGACAACAATTCGCTGACCTGGAACGCCTACCACAACGAGTATTGGCCGGCGCAATACATCATCGACCAGAACGGCAAGATCGTCTTCCAGCATGCCGGCGAGGGGCGGTACGAGGAGATCGACCGCACCGTCGCCCGGCTGCTCAACGCCAATAGCTGATTAGACAATCCGCCCAGTGTTGTCGTCACACCTGACGTGGTAGGGTCCACGTCAGGTCGACGGCAGGTGGTGGATCATGTTCGAAGGCTGGGATGCGGTCGTACTCGCCCGCGCGCAATTCGCTTTCACGATGTCGTTCCACATCGTGTTTCCTGCATTCTCGATCGGACTTGCGAGCTATCTCGCGGTGCTGGAGGCGCTTTGGCTGATCACCAAGCGCGAGGTCTACATCAACCTGTTCAATTACTGGCTGAAGATCTTCGCGGTCGCGTTCGGCATGGGCGTGGTCTCCGGCATCGTGATGTCCTACCAGTTCGGCACCAACTGGGCGTCCTTCGCCGACAAGACCGGGCCGGTGATCGGCCCGATGATGGCCTATGAGGTCTTGACCGCATTCTTCCTCGAGGCCGGCTTCCTCGGCGTGATGCTGTTCGGCCTGTCGCGGGTCGGCCCGCGGCTGCATTTCGTGGCGACCCTGATGGTCGCGATCGGCACGCTGATCTCCGCGTTCTGGATCCTGTCGGCCAATTCCTGGATGCAGACCCCGGCCGGTCACGCGGTCAATGCCGACGGCCAGTTCGTCGCCGCCGACTGGCTCAAGGTGATCTTCAACCCGTCCTTCCCCTATCGCCTGGTGCACATGGTGCTGGCGGCCTACCTCACCACCTCGCTGGTGGTCGGCGCGGTCGGCGCCTGGCACCTGCTGCGCGACCAGCATCTGGCGGGGGCGCGCGTGATGTTCTCGATGGCGATGTGGATGGCGACGCTGGTGGCGCCGATCCAGATCCTGGCCGGCGACCAACACGGCCTCAACACGCTGGAGCACCAGCCCGCCAAGGTGATGGCGATGGAAGGTCACTTCCAGAGCCACAAGGACGGCGCGCCGCTGATCCTGTTCGGCTGGCCCGACGAACGCGATGCCAAGGTGAAATACGCGATCGAGGTGCCGAAGCTGTCGTCGCTGATCCTGAAGCATTCGCTCGACGCACCGCTCGCCGGCCTCGACACGGTGCCGCGCGAGAACTGGCCGCCGGTGCCGATCACGTTCTGGGCGTTCCGCATCATGGTCGGGCTCGGCTTCCTGATCATGGGGCTCGGCCTGTTCAGCCTGCTGATGCGCTGGCGCGGCATGATGTACCAGTCACAGCTGCTGCATCGCTTCGCGGTGCTGATGGGCCCGGCCGGCTTCATCGCGGTGCTCGCCGGCTGGATCACCACCGAGACCGGGCGGCAACCGTTCACGGTCTACGGGCTGCTGCGCACGACGGATTCCGCCTCGCCGCTGGCGGCGCCGGCCGTGGGTTCCTCGCTGATCGCCTTCATCATCGTCTATTTCGTCGTGTTCATCGCGGGCGTGATCTACATCCTGCGGCTGATGGCGCAGCCGCCGCATCCCGGCGAACAGGGCCCGACCAAGGACCTTCCCGCCCGCGCGGCCGGCATCACGCCGGCGGCAGGCGCCGCCGTGGAGGGCGCGCGATGATCGACCTGACCACGATCTGGGCCTTCATCATCGCCTTCGCCGTGTTCGTCTATGTCGTGATGGACGGCTTCGACCTCGGCCTCGGCATCCTGTTTCCGCTGTTCCCGCAAAAGACCGATCGCGACGTGATCATGAATACCGTGGCGCCGGTGTGGGACGGCAACGAGACCTGGCTGGTGCTCGGCGGCGGCGGCATGATGGCGGCGTTTCCGCTGGCCTATGCGGTGCTGATGCCGGCGCTCTACACCCCGATGATCGCGATGCTGCTCGGCCTCGTATTCCGCGGCGTCGCCTTCGAATTCCGCTGGCGCACCCAGAAGGCGCGCAACAAATGGGATCTCGCTTTCGCCGGCGGCTCGCTGGTGGCAACGCTGGCGCAGGGCATCGCGCTCGGCGCCATCCTGCAGGGCATCCATGTCGAGGGACGACACTATGCCGGCGGCTGGTGGGACTGGCTGACGCCGTTCAGCGTCCTGACCGGCATTGCGCTCGTGATCGGCTATGCGTTGCTCGGCGCGACCTGGCTGGTGATGAAGACCGAAGGCTCGCTGCGCGACCGCGCCTACCAGCTGAGCTGGATCCTGCTGGTCGCGATGCTGTGCGCGATCGGTGCCGTCAGCATCGCAACGCCGTTCCTGGCCGTACAGTACACCCAGCGCTGGTTCGCCTGGCCCAACATCGTCCTCACCGCGCCGGTGCCGATCGCGGTCGCCGCAGTCACGGCGCTGTTGCTGCGCGCGCTCAGCAACAGGAACGACCACCAGCCGTTCTTCCTGACGCTCGCCCTGTTCGCGCTGTCCTATGCCGGGCTCGGCATTAGCATGTATCCGTACATCGTGCCGCAGAGCATCACGATCTGGCAGGCGGCGGCGCCGGCCAACAGCCAGATCTTCATGCTGTTCGGAGTCTCGATCCTGGTGCCGCTGATCCTCGGCTACACCGCCTGGGCCTATTGGGTGTTCCGCGGCAAGGTGCGGCCCGGCCACGGATATCATTGATGCCGCCCGATCCCGGTCAGCGGCCGCTCAGTCAGCGCCTGCTGTGGTTCGTCGTGCTCTGGCTCGGCGGCGTCGGCACGGTGGCGCTGGTCTCGTTCGCGTTGCGGCTCTGGATCGCGCCGAAATGAGGCGGCCCGCGCCGCGCGCCGCCGTCCCCGACGACAAAAAACGGAAGCATTACAGTGATATAGTGTGACGCCCGCCCTAAACTTGCCATCAAGCTGCCGCTGAGATTTGATGCTTCCGAACCTGATTTGGGTGGAGCAACCATTGGCTGCTTGCCAACAAGGAGAGCTTTGCATGACGAAACTTCGTCACCTGGTCTGGATGTTGATTGCCACAGGTGCGCTCGTGCTGTCGACGTCGCAGGGCTTCGCCCAGAGCCGCCCCGATGCCGACGAGCCGGGCCTGATCGCCGACGACAGCTACCAGCTCGATCCGGAATGGCAGAAGCAGGTCGTGTACTACCGGACCAACGAGGCGCCGGGCACCATCATCGTCTCCACCGCCGAACGCCATCTCTATCTCGTGCAAGGCAATGGCCGCGCGCTGCGCTATGGCATCGGCGTCGGCCGCGACGGCTTTCAGTGGCAGGGCCTCGTGACCATCACCCGCAAGGCCGAGTGGCCGGATTGGGTGCCGCCGCCGGAAATGATCGCCCGCCAGCCCTATCTGCCGCGCTTCATGGCCGGCGGCCCGGGCAATCCGCTCGGCGCCCGCGCGATGTATCTCGGCACCACGGTGTACCGCATCCACGGCACCAACCGGCCCGACACCATCGGCACCGCGATCTCGTCCGGCTGCTTCCGCCTGGTCAACGCCGACGTCGCCGATCTCTACAACCGCGTTCCCGTCGGCACCAAGGTGATCATCCGCCAGAAGCCCGAACTCTGATCCCGACCCCGCCTTCGATATCCGACCCGCTTTTCCCCCGATCATTCGCGAGAGAGAACCCATGCGTACATTTCGAGGCGGCCTGACGATCGGGCTCGCGGTCGCCGCGCTCGTTGCGGCCGCCGCCATCACCTATGAGCGTTACGACACCCGCACGCTGAAGCGCACCGTCCGCCGCGGCGACGTGCTGTGCGGCGTCAACAAGGGCCTGCCGGGCTTCTCGATCCCCGACGACAAGGGCAACTGGACCGGCTTCGACGTCGACTTCTGCCGCGCGGTCGCCGCGGCGATCTTCGACGATCCGTCGAAGGCGAAGTTCGTGCCGCTCGATGCCAGCGAACGCTTCAAGGAGCTGCAGAACCGCAAGGTCGACATCCTCTCGCGCAACTCCACCTGGAGCATGTCGCGCGAGACCAATTACGATCTCTATTTCCCGGCGGTCGCCTATTATGACGGCCAGGGCTTCATGATTCCCCGCGCGCGCAACATCGATTCCGCGCTCGACCTCAACGACAGCAAGGTCTGTGTGCAGGCCAACACCACGACGCAGCTCAACCTCGCCGACTATTTCCGTGCCAACAACATGAAGTACACGGAGATGAAGTTCGACAAGCTAGACGATGTCGTGAAGGCCTATGATTCGGGCCAGTGCGACACGCTGACCTCGGACGCCTCGCAGCTCTATGCGCTGCGGCTCAACCTCTCCAAGCCGAACGACCACACCATCCTGGCCGACATCATCTCCAAGGAGCCGCTGGCGCCGGTGGTCCGGTTGCGCGACGACGACTGGATGATGATCGTGAAGTGGACGCTCTACGCCATGATCAACGCCGAGGAGCTCGGCATCACCTCGAAGAACATCGACGAGGCGCTGAAGTCGAAGAAGCCCGAAGTGATGCGGCTGGTCGGCACCGAAGGTTCCTATGGCGAGGATCTCGGCCTGACCAAGGACTGGGCGGTGCGCATCATCCGCCACGTCGGCAATTACGGCGAAGTCTACGACCGCAACGTCGGCGCCGATTCCAGGCTGAAGATCCCGCGCGGCATGAACCAGCTCTGGAACGCCGGCGGCGTGCAATACGCACCGCCGATCCGGTGACGCTATTCCGTCATTCCGGGATGCGCCGATAGGCGCAGGCCCGGAATCCATCAAGCCGCAAAGCTGGTGGCGCCATGGATTCCGGGCTCGCGCTTCGCGCGCCCCGGAATGACAATCAGTACCCTTTGCCGCTCGCCAGCTGGTCGGTGTGGAAATTGCTGTCGCCGAACAGCTCCTGGCAGACCCGGGCGCGCTTCATGAAGAAGCCGATGTCGAACTGGTCGGTCATGCCCATGCCGCCATGCATCTGCACGCCCTCCTGCACAGCCAGCGTTGCCGTGGTGCCCGCGCGCGCTTTTGCCACCGCGACCGCATGCGCGGCCTTGTCGAGATCGGTATCGAGCGCCTGCAACGCCTTCAACACCGCGGCGCGGGTGATCTCGATATCGATGTAGAGCTGGGCGGCGCGGTGCTGCAACGCCTGGAATTCGCCGATCGCCTTGCCGAACTGCTTGCGCTCCTTGAGATAGGTCACGGTGCGGCCGAACACCTCGTCGGAGAGACCGACCATTTCGGAGGCGACCGCACCGCGGCCGATATTGAGCACGCCCTCGAGCAGCCCAAAGCCCTGATCGACCTCGCCGAGCACGCTGTCGGCATTGACCTCGACATTGTCGAACACGATCCGCGCCGCGTTGTGCGAATCGACCATCGCGGTGCGCTCGACCGCGAGCCCCTTCGCCTTCGGATCGACCAGGAACAGCGTCAACCCGTTCCTGTCGCCGGCGCTGCCTGCGCTGCGCGCGGCAACGATCAACAGATCGGCAGTGTGGCCATCGACCACGAAGGCCTTGTCACCCGACAGCTTGAAGCCGTTGCCGGCGCGCACAGCCTGCAATTTGGTCTGCAGCGGACGATGCTTGGCGCCTTCATCGATCGCGAGCGCCGCGAGCAGCGAGCCGTTGGCGATTTTGGGCAGATGCTGCGCCTTCTGCGCCTCGCTGCCGCCGCGCGACAGTGCGGAGGCCGCGAGCACCGAGGTCGCAAGGAACGGCGACGGCATCAAGGTGCGGCCGATCTCTTCCATGACGATGCCGGCCTCGACGCAGCCGAGCCCGCTGCCGCCGAACTGGTCCGGCACCAACAGGCCGGAGAAGCCCATCTCGGCAAAGGTTGTCCAGAGCTCGCGCGAGAAGCCGGTCGCGTCCTTGTTGTCGCGCAAGGACCGCAGATGCGCCACCGGCGCCTTGTCGCTGATGAGACCGCGCGCACTGTCGCGCAGCATGGATTGTTCTTCGGTGAGGACGAGGGCCATGGAGAATCCGATCTAACGTTCGAAGCTGATATGTCTAAGTTCGTCATTCCGGGATGGCCCGAAGGGACAGGCCCGGAATCCATAACCACGATCTGGGGTTATGGATTCCGGGCTCGCGACTGCGTCGCGCCCCGGAATGACGGGTGGAAAGACCGCGTCACGCCCCCGGCAGATCGAGGATGCGCTTGGCGACGATGCCGAGCATCACCTCCGAGGTGCCGCCCTCGATCGAGTTGGCCTTGGTGCGCAGCCAGGCGCGCGGGCGGGCGCCGCCTTTCGAGCGATCGCTCTCCCATTCCAGCGCGTCGATGCCGCCGGCGGACATCAGGATCTCGTAGCGGCGCTTGTTGAGCTCGGTGCCGTAATATTTCATCGCCGAGGAGAATGCCGGATGCGACTGCCCGGCCTTGGCGAGATCGACCGCGCGCTCCGCGGCCGCGGCGAGCGCCGCTTCGTCGACTTCGAAATTCGCGATCTGGCTGCGCAGCTGCGCGTCGTCGAGCCTGCCTTGCGCATCCGCGCCGACCGAGTCGGCGGCGATCTGGCCGAGCGGACGGCCGACGCCGCGCTCGCCCATGCCCGAGATCATCGCGCGCTCGTGCTGCAGCAGGTACTTCGCGACATCCCAGCCGCGATTGACGGTGCCGACGACATGCGACTTCGGCACGCGGACATTGTCGAAGAAGGTTTCGCAGAACGGCGAATAGCCGGAGATCAGCAGGATCGGTTTGGTCGACACGCCCTTCGAGGTCATGTCGAACAGGATGAAGCTGATGCCGTCGTGCTTCTTGGCCGCAGGATCGGTGCGCACCAGGCAGAAGATCCAGTCGGCATAGTTGGCGTAGGAGGTCCAGATCTTCTGGCCGTTGATGATGTAGTCGTCACCGTCGCCGACCGCGCGGGTCTGCAGCGAGGCGAGGTCCGAGCCGGCGTTCGGCTCGGAATAGCCCTGGCACCAGCGGATCAGGCCCGCGGTGATCTTCGGCAGATGCTCCTTCTTCTGCTCCTCGGTGCCGTATTTCAACAGCGCCGGCCCGAGCATCGAGATGCCGAACGAGGTCAGCGGCGCCCGCGCGCCGATCGCCGCCATCTCCTGGCGCACGATCTTGGCTTCCTCGCCGTCGAGGCCGCCGCCGCCATACTCCTTCGGCCAATGCGGCACGGTCCACCCCTTGTCGCGCATCCGCTCGAACCAGACCCGCTGCGCGTCCGACGAGAATTTCGCATTGCGGCCCCCCCAGAAGGTGTCGCCATCCGAGGTCATCGGTTTGCGCATCTCGGCCGGGCAGTTCTGCTCCAGCCAGGCGCGGGTCTCTGCGCGGAATTTCTCGAGGTCAGCCATGGTGCGTTTCCAGTCAAATTCGACGAATTGGATTCGACCTTAGACCTACGCAGCCGCCGAATTCAATATGCCTCGCGGCCGCGCCATGCTCTGGCGTCGCTACTCACCTTGCGCGATCGGGTGTATCGCCGAGACGGGGTAACGGTTGAAAAACAAGAGGAAACGGACATGCGGCTGAAACTGCTTTCGCCTAGCGAAATGAACGCCGCCCAGAAAGAAACCTACGACGAGTCGATCGCCGGCAAGCGCGGCGCGCCACCGGCGCCGATGATGGCCTGGCTGAACAGTCCGGAGATGGCGCGGCACGCCACGCGGCTCGGCGAGGTCTTGCGCTTCGACACGATCTTTCCGCCAAAATTGTCGGAGATCGCGATCCTCGTCACCGCGCGGCACTGGACCGCGCATTACGAATGGTATGCCCACAAGCGCCTCGCGCTGAAGGGCGGGCTCGATCCGAAGATCATCGAGGACATCCGGGTGCGCCGGACGCCGACCTTCGACGACCCCAAGGCCAGGATGATCTACGACGTCGCCAAGGCACTGCACGAAGGTCACGGCCTGCCGAAGGCACTGTATGACGAGGCGATCGAAGTGCTGAGCCAGCGCGGCCTGGTCGAGGTGATCGGCCTCTGCGGCTACTACACGATGGTCTCGATGACGCTGAACACGTTCGAGTTCCAGCTGCCCGGCGGCGAACTGTCGGAGCTCTGCTAGATCCGGCCGGAAGTGGCGCCATCCGGAAACGCTGCGTTTCCGGATGGATTGCTCCGGCCCCGGCAAATCCGCACTATATCAGGCGGCGAAGCCTTGCCGCTGACGGCAGGGCGTTGATGCCACCGGAGCCAGCTCATGCCTGAAAATCCCCCCATCGTCGCGGGCACGCGGATCGGGCATGTCCACCTCAAGGTCGCCGATCTCGAGCGCGCGCTCGGCTTCTATTGCGGCGTGCTCGGTTTCGAATTGCAGCAGCGCCTCGGGACCGATGCGGCCTTCATCTCGGCCGGCGGCTATCACCACCACATCGGCCTCAACACCTGGGAGAGCAAGGGCGGCCGCCCGCCGCCGCCCGGCACCACCGGCCTGTTCCACACCGCCATCCTCTATCCGACCCGGCCGGCGCTCGCTGACGCGCTGCATCGGGTGCTGTCGGCCGGCATCCAGCTCGACGGTGCCAGCGACCACGGTGTCAGCCAGGCGCTCTACCTGCGCGATCCCGACGAGAACGGCGTCGAGCTCTATTGGGACCGCCCCGAAGCCGAATGGCCGCGCAGCGCGGACGGCAAGCTCTCGATGTTCACGCGACGGCTGGACCTCGAGGATTTGCTGAAGCAGCGGGCGGCATAATTCCGCGACCCGATAATTCCGTAGCTCGGATGAAGCGAAGCGAAATCCGGGATCTCGTTTCGCGGGGGCATATCCCGGATTGCGCTCAGCTCCATCGGGCTACCAGGATGACGACAGCCGCCCGATCCAGCCGGCCGCGTAGAGCCCGCCACCGAACACCGCATGTGTCACGAGACTTTGCAGCCGCGCGGCCCATGGATGGGGCGTGCGGCTCGCGGCAATGCCGGCGCCCATTGCGGGCTGCATCACCAGGAATGGCGCGGCCACGCTGCCGATCCCAACGAGCAACGCCGGACCGATGGTCGGCTGCCGCGCCCAATCGAGGCCGAAGATCGCAAGCAGCAGCCCGGCGAAGCCGATCCCTATCAGATAATGCGCGATCCATCCGATCACCCGTTCGCCGGTGACCTGCGGCGAGGCGGCGATGCGATCGTGACGCAGGCGTCCGGATGCGAGATGGCCGAGCCAGCGGCCGACCAGGGCATAGTCCAGCGACGGGACGCCAAGCAGATGCGCGCGGACCATCCCCCAGATGTCCATCACAATGGTCGCGCCGGTCCCAATCAACGCCGCGCTCGCCAGGTATTCCACGGCGTCAGCCATGAGCAGCGCCGTTCCGGCATTTGAGCTGCTCGTCGTCGACCTGCGATGCGGCATCCATGCTTCTTGATCCTGCTTGCTGCCTGCGGCGGGCAGGCGATAGGCTGCACACTGCCAGTTCAAGTGAACTTGAGGTCAAGAGGCGTGAGGGACATCGACATCGCGGAGGTTGCGGAACAGTCGGGCGTGCGTGCCTCGACGTTGCGCTTCTACGAGGAGAAGGGGCTGATCGCCTCGCATGGACGGCGCGGGCTGCGCCGCCTGTTCGATCCGGGCGTGCTGGACCGGCTGGCGCTGATCGCGCTCGGCCGCGCCTCCGGCTTCTCGCTCGACGAGATCGGACGGATGTTCGCGCCTGACGGCAGGCCGCGGATCGACCGGAAGATGCTGGCGGCCAAGGCCGACGAGCTCGACCGCACCATCCGCCGCCTCAACGCGATGCGCGACGGCCTGCGCCACGCCGCCGTCTGCCCGGCGCCGAGCCACATGGAATGTCCGACCTTCCGCCGCCTCCTGCGGGTCGCGGCGGCCGGGAAGATGGAGGCACCGAAGAAGACGAAGAAGTCACGTCGAAAATCATAACCGGCGTTGCTGGCTTCGGCCGCGGGTCATGATCGTCACCGCCGCGATCAGTTCGAGGCCGATGCAGCCGTAGAACGGCAGCGTGTAGCTGCCGGAGAGATCGTGCAGCAGCCCGATCACGCCGGGGCCGAACGCATAGGTGATCTGGTTGATGGCGGTGATCAGGCTGACCAGCACGCCGAACGCGCGCGGATCGAATTCGCGCTGCACGATCAGCGCCGGCAGCGTGATCAGATTGCCGACCGAGAAGCCGAACAGCGCGCAGGCCGCGATCTGCACGACGTCATTGTGCACGTTGATGATGAGAGCCAGCGCGATCGCCTGGCTGACAAAGGACAACGCCGACGCCAGCCGCTGGTTGAGCTGGTCGATCACGAAGGAGAAGGAGACCCGGCCGACCACGGCCATCGCGGTCAGCAGCGCCATTGCCACCGTGGCGCGCTCGCGGCCGATCACCTGGTCGAGATAGGCGATCAGATGCACGATGAAGCCGACCTGGGCGAACAGCACCAGCGCGAAAGCAATCGAGACCGAAAGGAAGCGGATGTCGCGCAGTGCCCGGGCGCGCACCTGCGTCGCCGACGGCGCATCGGCAGCCGCTGAAGTCACCGCGTGCAGATGCGCCGGTGGCCGCCCGACGAAGATCAGGATGACCGGCACCATGATCACGACCAGCAGCCCAGCTGCCGCGATCATCGCGCCGGAGAAGCCGAATGCGCCGATCCCGGCGACCAGCAGCGGCACGCCGACGATGCCGCCGAAGCTCGCGCCGTTCAGCGCCAGGCTGATCGCCATGCCGCGCTTCTTGTCGAACCACAGGCCGAGCGTGTTGGTGATGATGCCGAGGCTGGTGCCGGCCCAGCCGACCGCCAGCAGCGCGTCGGCGAGATAGAGCTGCCACGGCTCGCGCACCTGGCCGATCGCGACCGCCGCGACCGCCATCGCGAAGGTGCCGGCGATCAGGCAGCTGCGCGCGCCGAACGCCTTGATCGCCTCGCTGACGAAGGCGACCAGCGCGGCACCGAACAGATAGAAGAAGGTCGTGCCGGACGAGACCAGCGAGGCCGGCCAGCCGTGCTGCTTGTGCAGCTCGGCGACATAGACGCTCTGGCCGTAGAAGCCGAGACCCCAGCCGAAGGTCGCCAGCAGGAAGCAGACGGCGACGATGCGCCAGCCTTCGTAACCGAGCGAGGATTCGTCAGTTCGCGTGGGTGAGGATGCGTCCATTTCTTGCTCTTGCTTCCGACATCGTCAGGACCGGATTATCCGTTCTCACGATGTAAGGAGCCGCGCAAGCCGGTCACTTCGAAACGGATCGAAGTGTCAGCAGCTGGCAGGAGCATGATCCGAAAAAGCGCGAAGCGGCCTTTTGAAGGATCATGCTTGGAAAGCTTCAGATGCTTGGATCCGGGATTTCTTCCAACGCGCGCAATTTCGCCCGCCGCCTGGCGAACGAGGCGAGCGACAGCACGGCAAGGCCGAGCAGAACAGGCGGAAACACCACCCAGTTGACTGCGTTCCAGCCGTAATGCGCCAGCAGCTGGCCGGATGAGAACGAGCCGATCGCCATCATGCCGAAGACGAGGAAATCGTTGAACGCCTGCACCTTGTTGCGCTCCTGCGGGCGATGCGTTTCCAGCACCAGCGCGGAGGCGCCGACGAAAGCAAAATTCCAGCCGACGCCGAGCACGAACAGCGTCGCCCAGAAGTGCGGCGCCGTGATACCCGACAACCCGATCATCGCGGCCACCGCCTCCAGCGCCAGCCCGAGCGCGACGATGCGAGGCGCGCCGAACCGCGCGATCAGCGAGCCGGTGAAGAAGCTCGGGCCGTACATCGCCACGATGTGCCACTGGATGCCGAAATTGGAATCGCTGACCGTGAGCCCGCACATCTTCATGGCGAGCGGCGCCGAGGTCATCACCAGGTTCATCATCGGATAGGCGATCACGCCGCACAGCGCGGCGGCGATGAAACGCGGCTGTTTGGCGATCTCGAGCAGCGGACGGCCGCCATGCAGATCCGCGGCCGCGGGCTTCGGCGCGTCGACCCCCGACAGCACCGCCATCGCCACCAGCGCGACCAGTGCCTGCATCACGAAGGAGAACGCGAACAGATAGGGCGGCCAGATGTCCATGGTCCATTGCACGAGCTGCGGCCCGAGCACGCCGGCGAACACGCCGCCGGCCATCACCCACGACACCGCCTTGGGCCGGAACGCGACGCTGGCGCCGTCGGCCGCCGCGAAGCGATAGGACTGAGCGACGGCGCCGTAGAGCCCGCCGAGGAAGGTCGCGCCGCAGAACAGCCAGAACGAGGAGTGCAGGATCGCGAAGGCGCCGAGCGCGCCGGTGAGCGTGCCGCAGAAGGTGCCGACGATGAAGGCTGTGCGCCGTCCATAGGCGCGCGAGATCGCGCCGGTCGGCAGCGTGCCGGCGGCCAGGCCGAGCACATACATCGAGAGCGGCACGGTGGCGAGCGAGACGCTCGGCGCCAGCGTCGCGCCGACGATCGAGCCGGTGGCGAAGATCACCGCCGAGTTGGCGCCGGTCAGCGCCTGCGCCGCCGCAAGCCGCCAGACATTGCCGCGCGCCCGCGCGTCATCGCTGGTCTCATCCGCTGCTGTCACGTCGATCATCGGCATTCCCGCATCGAAGCCCCGGCGGGAGCCTCCAATCGCCGGCACTATGGAGAGCGGGTACGGGCCGATCAACCGGCGCAAACGGGCGCAGGCCATGCGGGAGGCGCACGCGCGATGGCCTGGTCGAATACTCTCCGACGTCGTCCTGGCGAAAGCCAGGACGACGTCAAGTGTATTCCAACGCGCGTTGCCTATCGCACAGGCTTCTTGCCCGGCCGCTTCTCGGCGCGCAGCGCGCCGGTCTTGTGCACCTTGGAGCGTGGCTCGACGAAGGTTGCTTTCGCGATGCCGGGCGCCCATTCCAGCGCCAGCGAGGCAGCGAAGCCGAAGAAACTTGAGCGGCTCATGCCAATCGAGGCCGCGTGCTTGTCGATCCGCGTGATCAGGCTTTTCGGCAGATAGACATTCACCCGCTCGGACGGATCGGGCGGATCGACGCCGACCATGAAGAAGGCGGCGACATCGGAGCCCTTGGGCGGCACGATCCGCTCGATCGGCGTCGGCTCCGGCAGCGCGCGGCCCTGCTCGGCCCAGCCGTCCACCGTCTGCGCCAGCGCATGCTCGGCGCGCTCGATCGCCTCCTCCTGCGACTTGCCGCCGGCGACGCAGCCGGGAAAATCGGGAAACCATGCCCCGAACGCGCCGCGCGGACCGCGCTCCAGCACAGCCGGATAAAGCCGCCTCTTCATTCTGGCCTCCGTCGTTTAAGTATGCTATTTCACACACCTTGGTGTGTCAAATGACACATGAAGGCAAAGGGAGCGCCGTGATGGACCCGCAAGCCGAACTCCGCATCGTCCGCGGAGCCTATGCCAAGCAGATCCTGGCCGCCGCCAACGTCGCCGATGCGCGGCTGACCGCGGCCTTTGCCGCCATCCCGCGCGAGGACTTCGTCGGCCCGGGACCTTGGCTGATGCTGCGGTGGTGGAACGGCAACTACATGCCGACGCCCGATGCCGACCCGGTCTATCTCTATACCAACGATCTGGTCGCGTTGCTGCCCGAGCGTCGCCTCAACAACGGCCAGCCGTCGCTGCATGCCTATCTCATGCACCAGGCCGCGCCAGCGGCCGGCGAGCATGTGGTGCATGTCGGCACGGGCACCGGATACTACACAGCTCTGCTCGCGCATCTGGTCGGACCATCCGGCCGCGTCACCGGCATTGAATATGACCCGGAGCTTGCAGCGCGCGCCAGCGCCAATCTCGCTCCTTACGAGAATGTCGCGATCATCGCGGGCGACGGCACGCAGGTGGAGTTCGGGCCGGCCGACGTGATCTACGTCAATGCCGGCTGCACCCGGCCCGCCGCGCGCTGGCTCGACGGCCTCGCCGAGGGAGGCCGCCTGATCCTGCCGCTGACATCGGATGAGGGCTTCAAGGGTGGCGCGCCGGAACAGGTGGCGCGATCCGGCGCCGTGTTCCGGGTCCGACGCGAAGGCGCAGGCTATCAGGCCGCCTGGATATCGCCGGTCGCGATCATTCCCTGCGATGGCGGTCGTGACGAACGATCGGAAAAAGCCTTGGCCGAAGCCTTCACCCGCGGCGGCTGGCAGAAGGTGACGCGACTGTACCGCAATGCCGACGTCCCCGACGACGGTTGCTGGCTGCGTGGAGATGGATGGTGCTTGGCTTACGATTGAGCCGGAAATCGCCCGACCTGTAGGATGGGTAGAGCGTAGCGAAACCCATCAATCGGCGCCTCAATCAAGCATGATGGGTTTCGCTTCGCTCTACCCATCCTACGCTTGAGCGGCATCCTTCCGCACGAACATCAGGATCAAATTGTTGGCCGGCATCTCGAAGCTGCCGCCAAGCTTCAGCCCGACTTGCTCCGCAAGCGCCTCGACGTCGGCGATGTCGCGCACACCCCACTCGGCGTCGCGCTCGCGCAGCGAGGTGTCGAACACGGCATTGCTGAGCGCTGTGTGCTTGCCGCCGCGCTTGAACGGGCCATAGAGGAACAGCCGGCCGTCGGCGCGCAGGTGCCGCGCGGCGCCGGCGAACAGGCCTTCGGCGACGCGCCACGGCGCGATGTGGATCACGTTGGCGCAGAAGATCGCGAGCAGCTTGTCCGGACCTTTGCCGTCTGACGGCGCCGGCGACCAGGCCGGATCGGACAAATCGATCGGCTGCGGCGGCCGGATGTTGGCGAGCCCGGCGTGGACGCGCCAGGCCGCGATGCTGCGCAGATGCGCGGCATGGAGGTCGCTCGGCCACCAGGTGATGTCGGGCGTCCGGCCGGCGAAATAGACGACATGCTGGCCGGTGCCGCTGCCGGCCTCCAGCACGTCACCGGATTGGCCGGCGAGGAAATCCTTCAGCACCGCCCAGATCGGCTGATGGTTGCGGTGGAAGGCCGCCGCATCGAGCCGCCCATCCGCTTCGACCGGCCGCCCGTCTTTGCCGAACTCCACCACGAACTCCGCCACCGCGCTCTCCTTACGCCTCAACCGCACTCAACCGCACCAACATGGCAGGTGGAAGGCTCAGGGGACCACTCCAGTTCCGGACCACCACGCTGTCATTAACCCCGTCGCAACGCGCCTATTCTCCAGATTGCCAGCCGATGGCCTTTGTGCTTTCCACTCTTTATATTGCGATGGGATCATCGAGATTGAAGCCCGGGAAACGTCCTTGATCGCCACTTTCTCCAAGCCAGCCTTCGTTCTGGCGCTGCTGGCCGGCACTGCTATGGCTGCGTCCGCGCAAGCCCAATCCGCCGCCGAAGGCCAAAAGCTCGCCTTCGACCGCGGCAAGGGCAATTGCCTGACCTGTCATGTCATCAAGGGCGGCGAGCTGCCCGGCACGATCGGCCCCGAGCTGACTGGCCTCAAGGCGAAATACAGCCGCGACGAGCTGATCGCGATCGTCACCGATGAGACCAAGCGCAACCCGCAGACCGTGATGCCGCCGTTCGGCCGCAACCGAATTTTGAGCGAGAAGGAAATCGACGCGGTGGTGGACTTCCTGCAGACCCTGTGACGCCGCGACCGCTTGAGGAGATTTCGATGAACATTGCGACCAACGAATATTCCGAAGCGCGCCGCCTGCTGCTGAAGGGCGCGGGCGTCGCCGCACTGGTCGGCCTCGGGGTGATCCCGTTCGACGTGCCGCGGGCGCTCGCCGCCGCCAACGACAAATATCCGGAAGATGCGTTCAAGCAGAAGACCGTGGCGGACGCGATCAAGGCGCTCTACGGCAAGACCGCCGAGCCTTCGGACAAGGTCAAGATGGACGCGCCGGAGATCGCCGAGAACGGCGCAGTGGTACCGATCTCGGCCACCACGACGCTATCAGGCGTCACCTCGATCTCGTTCCTGGTGAGCGAGAACCCGATCTCGCTGGTCGCATCCTACAAGATTCCGGACGGCACGCTGCCGAGCGTCGGCAACCGCATCAAGATGGCCAAGACCAGCAACGTCGTGGTGCTGGTCGAGGCCGACGGCAAGCTCTACAGCGCGACCAAGGAAATCAAGGTCACCGTCGGCGGCTGCGGCGGCTGATCGCACGCTAAACAACAAGGAAGCAAACCGATGGCATCGAGCATTCGCGTGCGCGCCACCTCGAACGGCGACACCACCGAGGTGCAGGCGCTGATCCAGCATCCGATGGATTCCGGCTTCGTCAAGGACGCCAAGGGCGAGATCATCCCGCCGCATTTCATCCAGGTGCTGACTTTCGAATATGACGGCAAGCCGGTGTTCGTCGCCGACTGGGGCGGCGGCGTGTCCAAGGACCCCTATGTCAAGTTCGCCTTCAAGGGCGGCAAGAAGGACGGCGAACTCAAGGTCAGCTGGGTCGACAACAAGGGTGCGACCGACGCCACCACGGCGAAGATTCAATGACGCGGCGCCTCGTAATCCGCGCCGCGTTCGCCGCGCTCACGCTCGGCGTGCTGGCGCTCGCGCCGGCACGCGCGGCCGACAGCGTCGATCCCACCGCCGACAAGGCCGCGTTCCAGAAATTCTTTACCACCAAATTCCCCAAGCTGAAGCTCGAGGATTTCGTCAACGGTCCCTATTCGATGAACGAGGACCTGCACAAGCAATGGGAAGAGAAGGAGCAGTTTCCGCCCTACGAGTTCTCGCTCGAAGCCGGCAAGGAGATGTTCTCGACGCCCTTCAAGAACGGCAAGACCTACGCCGACTGCTTCCCGAACAAGGGCATCGGCATCCGCCAGACCTATCCCTATTTCGACGAGAAGGAAGGCAAGGTCGTCACGCTCGAGCTCGCGCTCAACCGCTGCCGCGAGGCCAATGGCGAGGCGCCGTTCTCCTATGTGAAGGACGACATGGCGGCGCTCACCGCCTACATGGCCTTCACCTCGCGCGGCAAGCCGATGGACATCAAGATCCCGAACGATCCGCGCGCGCTTCAGGCCTACCAGAAGGGCAAGGAATATTTCTATACCCGCCGCGGCCAGCTCAATTTCTCCTGCGCCACCTGCCACATCCAGAGCCCGGGCGAACGGATCCGCGCCGAGGTGCTGGCGCCGGCGCTCGGCATCTTGAACGCGATGCCGATCTACCGCTCGGAATGGTCGGGCATGGGCACCACCAGCCGCCGCTTCACCACCTGCAACAGCCAGATCCGCGGCGTGCCGCTCGATCCGCAGGACGACGAATACCGCAACCTCGAATATTATTTGTCCTATGTCAGCAACGGGCTGCCGATTTCGGGGCCGGGAGCACGGCCATGAGGACGGTCATGCGAGCCATCTTCGCCGCATCGGCCCTGCTGACCACAGCCGGGAGCAGCGCCCTTGCCGCCTCCGAGGCCGATTACAAGGCGGCCTATGCCGCGGCTGAAGCCGCCAACAAGGAAGCCGGCTCTCTGCGCAACCAGTGGACCACGACAGCTTCGACGCTCGCCGCCGCAAAAAAGGCCGGCGAGGCTGGTGATTTCGACACCGCAGTCGCCCAGGCCAAGGAGGCCGAGGCGCTGGCAAAGGCATCGATTTTCCAGGCGACCAGCGAAAAGGAACGCTGGAAGGACATGGAAGTTCGTTAAAGGCGCGCAGGCCACGGGCCGCGCGGAGAGAGCGATGATCATCCGCCGCCGGGATTTCCTAAAGACTTCGGCCGCCGCGACGCTTGTGGCCGGCCTGCCCCGCCTTGCCCGCGGCGCCGATACCGCGAGCGTCTACGACCTCGAACGCTTCGGCAACGCCCGCATCCTGCATTTGACCGACACCCATGCGCAGCTGAAGCCGGTGTTCTTCCGTGAATCCAGCGTCAATCTCGGCGTCGGCGCGATGGCCGGCCAGCCGCCGCATCTGGTCGGCAAGGCATTCCTCGACCGCTTCGGCATCCGGCCCGATAGCGCCGACGCCTATGCCTTCACCTGTGTCGAGTTCGAGAAGGCCGCCGGACGCTTCGGCCGGCTCGGCGGCTTTGCCCATCTGAAGACGCTGATCGACAAGTTGCGCGCCGATGTCGGCGAGAAGCGCTCGATCCTGCTCGACGGCGGCGACCTCTGGCAGGGCACCGGGCTTGCCAACGCCATGAACGGCGCCGACATGGTGGAGGCCGCCAACCTGCTCGGCATCGAGGCGATGACCGGGCATTGGGAATTCACCTATGGCGAGCAGGTGCTGCGCGACAATCTCTCCCGCTTCAAGGGCGAGTTCCTGGCGCAGAACGTATTCCTGACCGAGGAAGCCGCGTTCAACGACGCCAAGGCGTTCGATCCCGCCTCGGGGCGGGTGTTCAAGCCGTCTGTTATCAAGGAGATCGGCGGCCATCGCGTCGCGATCATCGGCCAGGCCTTCCCCTATGTGCCGATCGCGCATCCCAAGCGCTTCACGCCGGACTGGACATTCGGCATCCGCGACGACGAATTGCAGAAGCTGGTCGACGGCCATCGCAACAACGACAAGGTCGAGGCGGTGATCCTGCTGTCGCATAACGGCATGGATGTCGACCTCAAGCTCGCCAGCCGCGTCACCGGCATCGACGTCATCCTCGGCGGCCACACCCATGACGCGATCCCGATCCCGATCACGGTGACCAATGCCGGCGGCGTCACGCTGGTCACCAATGCCGGCTCCAACGGCAAGTTCATCGGCGTGCTCGATCTCGACCTCGCCAAGGGCAAGGTCGCCAATCTCCGCTACCGCCTGCTGCCGGTGTTCGCCGAGCTGTTGAAGCCCGATCCCGCAATGCAGGCACTGATCGACAAGATGCGCGATCCGCATGCCGACGAATGGAGCGACAAGCTCGGCACCGCCGACCGCCTGCTTTACCGCCGCGGTAATTTCTCCGGCACCGTCGACCAATTGATCTGCGACGCGCTGCTGAACGAGCTCAACGCCGAGATCGCGCTGTCGCCGGGCTTCCGCTGGGGCCTCACCACGCTCGCCGGCCAGCCGATCACCATGGAGGACGTGCTGTCGGAGACCGCGATCACCTATCCCGAGACCTACCTCGCGACGATGACCGGCAGCCAGATCAAGGATGTGCTGGAAGACGTCTGCGACAATCTGTTCAACGCCGATCCCTATTATCAGCAGGGCGGCGACATGGTGCGCGTCGGCGGCCTCGCCTACACCTGCACGCCCACCGAGAGCGTCGGCAAGCGCATCTCCGAGCTGAAGCTCGGCAACGGCAAGCATCTCGAAGCCGGCAAGCATTACAAGGTCGCGGGCTGGGCTTCCGTCAACCAGCAGAACGGCGCGCCGATCTGGGATGTCGTCGCCAGGCATCTACGCGCCGGCCGGCCGCCGAACCGCGAAGAACCCGGCGTGACGTTGAAAGGCGTCGAGGGCAATTTGGGCATTGCGAGGCACGGATGACGCGGCGCGCGCTGATCGCGGCGTTCGGCTGTGCTCTGATCGTGCTGGCGATGCCGCTCGCCCGCGCCCAGCTCGCGCCGTTGCAGGACAAGCCGTTCGCCGAGCACAAGGTCGTGCTGCAGCTGTCCGACAACGATCCGAGAAAGCAGGGCCTCGTCCTCAGCGTCGCCAGCAATCTGATGAAGCACTACGACCCCGACAAGGTCGCGGTCGAGATCGTCGCCTTCGGCCCGGGCATCGAGCTGCTGAGGCCCGATAACGCCAATCGCAAGCTGGTCGAGAGCCTGGTCGCGCAGGGCGCGCGGATCGACATCTGCCTCAACACCGTCGACACCATCGAGCGCGACACCGGCAAGCGGCCGGACTACATCGCCGCCGCCACGCCGGTGCAGGTTGGTGTCGCACAGATCCTGCTGTTGACCGAGAACGGCTACACGCTGGTGCGGCCGTAGGAATCCCCCAAAGCGAATACCCGTCATCGGAAAGAGCCGGGTTGTCGCCCCTTCAAGACGCGCGACGCGCTGCCCAGGATGACGCTGGATCTAGGGGTGCGGGCCGGGCGCCGCGGGGATGTATTTGCTTTGAATCAACCATATTTATGGAATAATATGCTTCTAATGACTTGAATCGAAGAATAGGTAAGCCGCCATGATCTTTCGTCAGCTGTTCGACAGCGTGTCCGGCACCTACAGCTATCTGCTCGCGAGCCGCGCCGGCGGCGAGGCGCTGATCCTCGATCCGGTGCTGGAAAAGGCCGACCGCTACTGCAAGCTGCTGCAAGAACTCGACCTCCGGCTGGTGAAAGCCGTCGACACCCATCTGCATGCCGATCACGTCACCGGCCTCGGCGAACTGCGCGATCGCACCCAGTGCATCACCATCATGGGCGAGCAGAGCAAGGCCGACGTGGTCTCGATGCGCGTCTCCGACGGCGACAGGGTGACGATCGAGGGCCTCTGCCTCGAGGCGATGTACACGCCCGGCCACACCGACGATTCCTATAGCTATCTGATGGGCGACCGCGTCTTCACCGGCGACACGCTGTTGATCCGCGGCACCGGTCGCACCGATTTCCAGAACGGCAGCGCGCGGGCGCAATACGATTCGATCTTCAACCGCCTGCTCAAGCTGCCCGAGGAGACGATGGTGTTTCCCGCGCATGACTACAAGGGCGACACCGTCTCCACCATCGGCGAGGAGAAGCGCTACAATCCGCGGCTGCAGGTGAAATCGATCGACGACTATGTCGAGCTGATGAACAACCTCAATCTGCCGAGCCCGAAGCTGATGGATGTCGTGGTGCCCGCTAACATGCATGTCGGCCTGCACCAGGACGAACTTGCCAAGGAAGGCCTCTCGCTGAACACGCGCGACGCCATCGCAAGCCTCGGCCGGCCCGACGTGCTGCTGGTCGATCTGCGCGAGAGCGCCGAGCGCGCCAAGCACGGCACGCTGGCGGGCGCGCTGCATGCGCCGTATCCCGGGATTTGCGCCACCTTGCAGCCGGGAGGCATGCTGCGCGAAGTCGCCGCCGCGACCGGCCGCCGCGTCGTGTTCTTCTGCGCCTTCGGCGAGCGCTCCGCAATGGCGGTCGCCGCCGCCAAGAAAGCCGGACTGACCAACACCGCCCATATCGAGGGCGGCATCGACGCCTGGAAGAAGGCCGGCGGCCCGGTGGTGATGGGATAGGCGCCTAACCGCGCGCACACATGAATATCACCGTCACTGAGGTATTCGCCTCTTCGGCGAGCCTCGAAGGGCGACGGTCCCGCTCTCTGCACATGTGGAAATGTCCGGGCCGCGCATCCTTCGAGGCTCGCAAGAGCTCGCACCTCCAGCGACAAAGGCGAAGCCTTTGCGCGGGGATGACGGGACCGCTCTACCGCGTCACCCGCTTGAGCTCTTCCGTCAGCCGATCCAGCGCATCGGCCAGCATCACGCCGCCGCATACCGTGAGCCGCTCGGGCAACACGATGCGCTTGCCCTCCGGATAGAAGCGCTCCAGCGCCGGATGCAACAGGAAGGCGCGGCCCTCGTCCTCGGCGTGATTCCCGGCCTCCGACACCAGGATGAAATCCGGCCGTAGTTGCACGATCGCCTCCAGCGAAGCGAAGCCGCCGGCACCAAGCCCGAGCTCGCCTGCGGCATTGGTCAGGCCGGTTGCCGCCAGCAACGAGCTGATCAGGCTACTGTCGCCCGCGACGAAGCCGCGCCGCTCCAGCGGCAGCACGCGATAGTGATGCGCGCTCGCGACCGCCCGCACCTGCGCGACGGCCGCGTCGAGCCGCGCGATATCGGCTTGCGCGCGCTGCGGATGCTGCAGCACGTCGCCCATCGCCCGGATCTGGTCCTTCACCTCGTCCAGCGTGCGCGGCACGGTGAATTCGACCAAAGACAACCCGTGGGCCTTGAGCAAGTCGCGAGTCGCGCGCTTGTCGAACAGGCTGACGACGACGAGATCGGGCTTGAGCAGCAGAACGTCCTCGGCCCCGCCGGACAGGCGCGGATAGTTGCGCGCCTTTCCGGCGGTCCAGGATTGCCAGGCGTCGCGCGAGAAGCGGCTGAGACCGAGGATCTGATCCGGATCGGCCAGCGACAGCACCAGCTGGTCGCTGCAGACGTTCATCGAGACGATGCGTGGTCCGGCGGCGGACGCGGCATTACACGACATGATCCATGTCAGAAACGCGAACACCAGCGCAAGGTGAAACGAAGCGAGATGCCGGCCGCGCCGAAACTGCGCCCCCTCTCCCGCTTGCGGGGGAGGGCTGGGGTGGGGGTTCTCTCCGCGAATCGCATTGTGGAGAGAGCCCGCACCCGCATCGCATCCCTGATGCGATGCGACCTCCCCCGCAAGCGGGAGAGGTGCACCGAGTTCGTGGCAATGCCGGATCATCACACGTCCGCCCACGGCACGATCACTGTCTCGCGCCGAAATTCGGCGCGATAGGCGCTGACCCGGAACACGCTGGCGAGGACGCTCTCCGACAATGCCTCATCAGGCGTGCCCTGCGCCGCCAGCCGTCCCTCCGACAGCACCAACACATGATCGGCGAAGCGCGCGGCGAGCCCGAGATCATGCGTCACCACGATGACCAGCACGCCGGTGTCGGCGACATTGCGCAGCTTCTGCATCACGTCGATCTGGTGGCGCGGATCGAGCGATGCGGTCGGCTCGTCGGCGAGGATCACCGGCGCCTCGACCGCGAGCACCCTAGCCAGCGCTACGCGGCTGCGCTCGCCGCCGGACAGCTCGGTGACGCGGCGATCACTGAATTCGACGACGTCGACCGCCTGCATCGCTCGCAGCACGGCTTCCACATCCCTCGGCGACAGCCGTCCCGGGTCGGTGGCGCCATGCGGATAGCGGCCGAGCGCGACGATGTCCCGCGCCGGCAGCGGCCAATGCACCATGTGCCCTTGCGGCAGATAGGCGAAGCGCTTGGCGCGCTCGCGCAGAGGCAGCAACGCCAGCGCATCGTCGCCGATCCGGATCTCACCGTTCGACGGGATCAGCCCGGCCAGCGCGCGCAGCAGCGTGGTCTTGCCGGCGCCGTTCGGCCCGACCAGCGCGACCAGATGACCCGGGGCCAGCGACAACGAAATATCATGCAGCACCTCGCGACGGCCGAGCGACGCATAGAGACCACTGGTGGTAAGCAATGTCATGCCACGCCCCCACCGAGCGCGCGGCGTTCGCGCATGATCAAATAGAGGAAGAACGGCACGCCGATGATCGAGGTCAGCACGCCGACCTTGATGTCCGAGGTCGACGGGATGATGCGCACCGCGATATCGGCGGCGAGCAGCAGGGCCGAGCCGGTAAGCGCGCTCGGCACCAGAAGCCGCGCCGGATCGTGGCCGATCAGCGGTCGCATCAGATGCGGGGCGACGAGCCCAATGAAACCGATCGTGCCGGTCACGGCAACCGCGCCGCCGACGCCGAGCGCAACGCCTGTGATCACAAGGAGCCGCAGCCGGGCGACATCGACGCCGAGGCTCTGTGCGGCCTCCTCGCCGAGCGTCAGCGTGCGGAAGGCGTTCGCCTGGCTCAGCAGGATGGCGGCACCCGCGACGATGAAGGGCAGCGCCAGCGCCACGTGCTGGAAGCTGCGGTCCTCCAGCGAGCCGAGCAGCCAGAACGCGATCTCCAGCACCACGAACGGATTGCTGGAGAGGTTCATCACCAGGGCGGTCGCGGCTCCCGCAAAGCTCGAGATCGCGAGCCCCGCGAGGATCAGGATCAGCAGCCCGGCATTGCGGCCGGCGATCGCGAGCAGCGCGAACACCGAGCCGAAGGCGGCGATGATCGCCACCACCGGCAGTGCATACGAGCGTACATCGGCAAGCCCCAGCGCGATCACCAACACCGCGCCGAATGCCGCGGATTGCGGCGCGCCGAACAGCGATGGCGAGGCCAGCGGATTGCGCAGCAGGCCCTGCAGCGCCGCGCCTGACAGCCCGAGAATGCCGCCGATCGCGAATGCAAGGATGGTGCGCGGCAGGCGGATCTCGCGCACGATCACCTGCGCCACGTCGCTGCCGCCGCCGAACAGCGCCTCGATCACCGCAAGCGGCGACAACCGCACCGGCCCGATGCCGAGCGAGATCACCAGCAGCAGCGCCACGAGCGCGAGCAGCGCCGCGGTGGCACCCCACCGGCGCCGCGCCGCGACCTCGGCCGCCAAGGCAAACTCCTGCACGCTCATTGGATCCATGCTCTTACAGCGATCGCCGTGGCAGACAAGCGACACTCGACAAAAACCGTGGCCGTGCGGCGATCGCCCGACCGCCGCCGGATTGACTTTGCTGCGCGGCCGAACCCTAGATGAACATGACGGTTCTTTGATGAGATGAAAAGGGAATGCGGTGCGGGGAAACCTCCCCAAGGCCGCGGCTGCCCCCGCAACTGTATGCGGTGAATCCTTCGTCAGATGCCACTGGGAGTCTCGGTCCTGGGAAGGCGACGAAGGGTAACGACCCGCGAGCCAGGAGACCTGCCGTCAGCCGTGGTCACACGCGAGGATGCCGGTCGGGGAGTACAGGCATGAGCTTCACCTGATGCGGCAAGCACATGGTGAGACTGGTTCGCGGTGACGTGCCACTGACGTTACCGAGGTCTCGCCTATGTTCTGCTACCCTGCCCGTCGGCGCCGCGCGCTTCTGCTCGCGTCGACGATGATCGTGCCGTCAATCATCATCTCAGCCGCGCGGGCGCAGCAGGCGCCCGCTCCCGATCAGCTGCCCGCGATCGAAGTCACCAAGCCGGGCGACCAGAATGTCACGCGCGCCAAGCCGGCGGCCGACCAAACACCGGCACCGCGCCGCCCGGCGCCGGGCACCACGCAGAGCAACAACGCGGGCAGCGGAAGCGGATCGGGCGCGACCGGGACCGGTGTAGTCACCGGAACGGGCGACGCCGGTGGCGGCCGCCAGTTCGCCGGTATTGTCGGCTCCTCCTCGACCGTGATCACGGCCGACGACATCGCGCATTCGCCGGTGCAGTCGCTGCCCGAGATTCTCGCGCAGGTGCCGGGCGTGCAGTTGCAAACGCCCTATGGAGGACCGAACGGCGCCAAGACCTCGGTCGACCTGCGCGGCTTCGGCGCGTTCGCCTCCGACAACACCCTGTTCCTGCTCAACGGCCGCCGCCTCAACGACGTCGACAAGGCCGGCTTCGACCTCACCACGATCCCGCTCGATTCGATCGCGCGGATCGAGATCGTCAGAGGCAACAGCGGCGCGGTGCTCTATGGCGACAACGCGGTGGGCGGCGTGGTCAACATCATCACCAAGACCGGCGCTGGCGGTCCACCCGCCACGATCAGGGCCGAGGGCGGGTTCGGTTCCTTCAATAGCCGGATGGCGGCCGTGTCCGCGGCGCTCAATTCCGGACCCTGGTCGACCTCGTTCTACGGCAATGGCATCAAGTCCGACGGCTACCGCGTCAACAATGCGCTCGACCAGCGCAACGCGGTCGGCAGCGTCAACTACACCACGTCGGATCTAATCGCCTTCCTGACCGTCACCGGCAGCGACCAGAAGCTCGGCCTGCCCGGCGGACGGCTGGTCGATCCGTCGATCGGCGTCAACCAGCTGCTCACCGATCGCCGCGGCGCGGCGACGCCGTTCGACTACGCCAACCAGCAGACGGCAAGCGTCACGGCCGGCTTTACCAAAACATTGACCAACGGCGTCGACCTCATCGTCGACGGCGGCTGGCGGCAGCGTGAGACGCAAAGCGGCTTCTTCGGCACAGTGCCGACCATCAGCTTCGCCTCGACCTACAACGATGCGGCGCTGCAGACCTGGTCGCTGACACCGCGGCTCAGCATCAAGAACGTCGCGTTCGGAATGCCGTCGACGATCCTGACCGGCATCGACTATTACGATTCGACGTTCCGCGAGGCGCGCGGCGCCTATCAGGGCGTCGACCCCTTCCACATCTACAACATCGAGCAGCAGACCGTCGCCGGTTACTGGCAGCATACGCTGGGTCTGTTGCCGACGACCGATTTCTCCTACGGCGCGCGCGTGCAGAATACCAACGTCTCGGCGCGCGACCGCTACGACCCGAACGCGCCGTTCGCGTTCGACACGCAGGCCTCCCCGCTCGGCAGCAACGAGACGCAGTACGCTGCACATGTCGGCATCGAGCATCGCTTCACCGACACCTTCTCGGTGTTCGGCCGCGCCGCGCGTGCCTTCCGCACGCCCGATGTCGATGAGCGCGTTTTGTCAGGCCCGGGCTTCGACGCGTTCTTCAACCCGTTGCCGCAGAACTTCCAGCTCAAGACCCAGACGTCAGAGGACGTCGAGGGCGGCTTCCGGGTCAAGACCAACCTGTTTCAGGTGCAGACCAGCGTCTATCTGATGGACCTCGAGAACGAGATCCATTTCAACCCGGTGCTGTTCTACAACGTCAACCTCGACCCCACGCGGCGCTATGGCTCCGAGACCAGCGCATCGCTCAAGGTCAGCGACAGCGTCACGCTGCGCGGCGGCATGGCGATCACCCGTGCCGTGTTCCGCGACGGCATGTGGGCCGGCAACGACGTGCCGCTGGTCTCCCGCTACACCGGCAACATCGGCCTGACCTGGAATATCTGGCAGAACTATCTGGTGTTCGACGCCACGGTGCGGGCCTGGAGCTCGCGCATCATGGACAACGATCAGGCCAACACCCAGAGCCGGATCCCCGGCAACGCCACCGCCGATCTGAAGCTGAGCGGACAAGTCGACCGCTTCTTCTGGTCGCTCAGCGTCAACAACCTGTTCAACGCGCTGTACTACGACTACGCCATCGCGAGCTCGTTCACGGCCGGCCGCTTCTCGGCCTATCCGCTGCCCGGCCGCACCTACATGGTCAAGGCCGGCGCGACCTTCTAGAGCCTGACTGGCGCGGCGGAGTGTGACCGGCCGCGCCATCTCCTCACGTTACAAGCGCCAGGGAACTGAGTAGAATTCCGGCAGATGATTTGACCCGTGCAGAGGAAACGCATGGCCAAGGCAGGAAAGACAAGCAAGGGCGGCGCCACGGCTCGCGACAAGCCCGACGACAAGCCAAAGAAGCCGCCGCCGCCAGCGGCGTCTCAGGACGACGATTACGAGGATGGCGACATCGCCACGCCGAAGCTCGACCGCTACGGCAATGATGACGAGCCGTTGTGAGCGATGAACGATCCATCCCCACGGCGTCCCGGCGAAAGCCGGGACCCATACTCCGCGGCGGATGTTGGGAATGGGACTCGTTGTTCCACCGTCACTCACCAAGGACCGTTCGTGGTTATGGGTCCCGGCTTTCGCCGGGACGACGTGTTGAGGGATCGTGCAAGAAATCCTCCCCCTCGATTGTCCTGATGCTCCCGCGATCGAGCAGGTGCGCGCCGAACCCCCCGCGCGCCAGCGATGCGGCGATCGGCGGCGAGGCCAGCAGCAGCGCGGCCGTCATCCCGAGCGGCACGGCGCTGAGCCAATCGAGCCGGACCGGCGTCAATTCCTCGGCGCTGCCCCGATAGAGGCCTTCACCCGCAGCGATCCGGCCGCATTCCCGGATCAGGTCGCGCCGCGTGCCGTCGCGCGAGGCGCTGCCGAGCAGCGCCTGCATCGCAAGGTGCGTCCGCACACCGGCGCGGCTCTCCCCCAGCGGCGCCGGGGTCTCGCCGCGCGAGACCCGCAGCAAGAGATCGACCAGATCAGTGCCGGACTGGTAGGCGTTCATCGGCTCGACCAGCCGCGGATTGCAGTCGATCAACAGCGGGGTTGCGCTGTCGAGCGGCATGATGACGTCGACCGAGAGCGCGCCGTGCCAGCGAAGATGCGCACCGATGGTCTCGAGATTGGCGCGGATCGCCGGCCGGCTTACGCTCTCCTTGATCGCCTCGCCGCCGCCGACCCCGGCTGCGATCTGCCGGTAGGCATGGAAGCCGACCAGCGTGCCGCGGCAGAACACCGACTGCGCCTTCGCGACCGTACCGGTGATGAGATCCTGCGCCAGCACCTCGCCGGCAAAATCGCCTGACGATTCGAGATCGTAGAGCGCGCGATTGAGATCGCCGGCGTCGCGCACGAACCAGATGCCGCGGCTCGCGGTGCCGACCGACGTCTTGACCACGGACGGAAACTGCAGGCCGTCGCGCAGCTCCTCGGCCGAGGTCACGATCCGGGTCGGCGGCTGCGGCTGGCCGAGTTGGTCGAGCAGCCGGCTGAAGCCGGCCTTGCTGTGCACGGCGCGATAGGAGGCGAAATCCGGCAGCGCCAGACCAGTGCGCGAGGTCAGCCGCGCCGCGGCGCGGGCGAACAGGAAGCCTTGCTCATGGGTCGGCAGCAGCACGTCAAAATGCTGCGACGCCAACAGCTGCTCGACGAAGCGCAGGTAGCCGGCCGGATCCGACCGCAGCGGCGGACAATGGTGGTACTTGCGGACAAAGCGGGAATAGCGGGCCAGGCACCAGCGTGAGGGATCGCAGACCTCGACGTGATGGCCGGCCAACCCCAGGATCGTGATCGCCTCCCGGCCGGAGGTGCTGGAGCCCTCTGACACAAGCACCCGGAGCGGCTTCTTGGCGTCGATCATGGCCGATCATCACCGCAGCCCCGCACTTTGTCGCCGCCTTTAATGCCGCATGTGTCGATCCGGCACGCCCGCGCCGGGGGCAGCCATGCACCTGCGTTCATGGACAATTAGCGGCCAGCCTCTATTTTCTGGCGGCCCTGCCGGGCATTACTTTCATTTGACGCGTTTTCTTCACGCGAACCGGTATCCACTTCGCTTGAAAACGCGCTGGAAGATGGGGTTGTCTCAGCAATGGTCGACATTCTGGCCGCACCGCAGCAAGCGAGAACCGACAGCGCGCTGCGCACCCTGACCGGGATTTCGGTCGCCCATTGGGTCAGCCATTTCCATATCTTCGTGCTGCCGATGCTGTTCCCATTCCTGAAGCAGCAGCTCGGCGTCGGCTATGTCGAGCTCGGTTTCGCGCTGACGGTGTTCGCGGTGGTGTCGGGCCTGACCCAGGCGCCGATCGGTTACCTTGCCGACCATATCGGCGCGCGCAAGATCCTGCTGGTCGGGTTGACCGTCGGCGGCTGTGCGCTGATCGGACTCGGCCTGCATCTCAGCTACACCTCGCTGATCGTCTGTGCCGTGCTGCTCGGCCTCGCCAACAGCGTCTATCATCCGGCCGACTACGCGATCCTGTCGGCCCATATGGATGAGGCGCGGATGGGCCGCGCCTTCTCGATCCATACCTTTGCCGGCTTCCTCGGCGGCGCGGTGGCACCGGCGATCATCGCAGCTCTCGTCGCCTCGATCGGCGGCCACGGCGCGTTGATCGTGGCCGGCGCGGTGGGACCTTTGGTGGCGCTGTTCCTGATCGTGCTCGGCATTCCCGATGCCGGCGCCAACAAGACCAAGGCAAAGGACGATACCGCAGCCAAGGCCAGCGTGATCACGCCGGCGCTGATGGTGCTGACCGCGTTCTTCACGCTGCTGAGCCTGTCGACCTCGGGCATCAACAATTTCGGCGTGGTCGCGCTGATGGGCGGCTACGGCGCCTCGTTCTCGACCGCCAACATCGCGCTGACCGCACTCCTCGGCGCCAGCGCCGCGGGCGTGCTCGCCGGCGGCTATCTCGCCGACTGGACCCATCGCCACAGCCAGCTCGCCGCGGCCTGCTTCGCGGTCAATGCCGTGCTGGTGCTGCTGGTTACGCTGGTGAGCCTGCCGCCGGTGGCGCTGACGCTTACGCTCGGGCTCGCCGGATTCCTCGGCGGCGTGATCGCACCGTCGCGCGACATGATGGTGCGCAACGCCGCGCCTCCCGGTGCCGCCGGCCGCGCCTTCGGCATCGTCTCGACCGGCTTCAACTTCGGCGGCATCGTCAGCCCGCTGCTGTTCGGCTGGATCATGGACCAGCACATGCCGCATTGGGTGTTCGGCGCGTCGGTGGTCTTCATGGTGCTGACCGTGCTGCTTGCGTTGGTCACCGAGCGCAAGCCGCAGGCCTCCGGGTTTACGATCCAGGCGCAGCCCCGTTAGGGCAACCGCACGGATCGCCTGTGGACGCCGGCGTCACCGGCCCCAGAACGCGGGCGCCGTCTTGAACCGCCGCCAGCTCTTGCGCAGCGTTTTCGCCATCGCGATCTGATCGCGGGCCAGCCAGCCGGCCATCGCGCCGATGCCGAGATGAAGTTCAGGCTGGTCGTCCTGCCGGATGGTTTGGAGCAGCACGCGCGTGCTTCCGATGTCGCACACCCGGCCCAGACTGCTCTGCAGCCCGGCGAGCCGCTTCACGTAGCGCTTCGCCGGTGCGTGGGCTGCATAGAGCGGCAGGAAGAACTCCGCCGCATAGCGCAACTTCTTCAGGTTGATCCGCAGATTGTGCTGCGCATGGATATCGAGCCGCCGGAACCGCGCACCACGCTTCAATGTCTTGCGGTGCAAGCGTTCCAGAATGCGATCGGCAAGCACCGGCATCGGTTGCGACAGGATCGCCAGCGCTTCGCTGTCGATCTCGTTGCGCCAGCTGCGGCGCTCCACCAACTGCCCCAGCGAGAGCAGGAAGCGGCTGCAACGGGGATCGGCTAGAACGTCCTGCAAGGCGCCGTAGCTCGACTTCTGGCGCTGTTCGACCGCTTGGCGGAGACCGCCGAGATCGATATCCGGTACCGCTTTGACCAGGCGGGTGATCGTCGTTTCGGCGAAGACGTCCCAATCCCGGGTCTGGCCGAGTTTCCGCATCAGCCATTTGGCTTCGCCGTTGACCGCCAGAAATGCCGGCGATGGAATGTCGCGTCGGAACAGCGCGCAGATCGTCCGCAAGCGCCGCAAAGCCACGCGCATCTGGTGCACGCCTTCGGGATCCGAGCCCTGCTCGGCCACCGCATGATTCTTCAACAGATGATGCCAGCAGGACCCTACCAGCAGCGCGATGACGTCGTCGACCGCAAGCTCCGCGGTGATGCCCGACAACTCGGCCTTCGCCGCGGATGGCGCGACATCGAACGCGAGCGCATAGCCGCGTTCCGCCTTGCTGCGCGTACCAATCTGCAACGGCGCGGCGTCGAGCAACTGCGTTCCGAGATCGAACAGGACGCCGGCATTGCCGCTCTTCAGTTCGATCTCGATTTCCGACAGCACCTCCTGGCGTGCATCGGCCTCGATCGTCCCCTCGTCGAACGCGACTTCAACCGACGCGTCGGGCAGATCGAGTTGTCGCGCGTGCCGGCGCACCTTGGTCGCGAACACCGGCACCAGCGCGTCGTTGCTCAGCGCCGCCACGACATCGCCGACCTCGTCGGCGGGGAACAGCGCGAGGTCGGGGGTGATGCCGGCAACCGGCATCTCCCACTGGCGTCGCTTCAGGGGCTGCCCGTCATCGGGTGGAAGCTTCAGCGTCTGGATGAAGTTCTTGCCGCTGTGTCGCACGCGTAGCGACATGCCCCGCTGAAACAGCAGGCGCTCCGCCGTGTCGTAATACACGGTTTCCAGCCGGTGATATGCGCCGCGGTTGCGCGCATGCTGCACGATACAGGGCGCCTCGCGCAGCTTTTCGAGGCTTCCTTGCGGCGCAAGCAGCTTGAGCTCGAACTCCGCCTGATCGCCATGCCTGACGGCAATAGCAGTCCCTGCATCGGTCACGACCGGCCGCCGTCCATTCAATGATATCGTTCCCCTCATGGTCTATGAACGTTTCATGACAATGACAAGGCATATTGCCGTTATCCCAGCGTGTAATAGCCGTAAAATGTATCAAAAATACCGCTTTAAGTCGCATTTGTCCGGGTTGCCAGCCAAGGGCGAAGGGGCGTGCTACACGGGCGCGCGGCGTTGTTCATTCCGATCGCCGCGACAAAATCTGCTTGAGGTCGGCGTCTCGCTTCTGTCTCGCGCAGGAGGACCAGCGCGTCGTCGGCAGTATCGGCCGGAAGGACCTGGTGCGCGGGCGCGCCCGCTCGGCGGAACAAATTTCCGCGGCATGGTGGCGCGCGATCCAATCGCCGCCAGCGCATTCCAGAGCTTCATCGGCGCTGGTTGACAGCACGATGGGGTCGCCGATGATGCCGGACAATCAAAAAGCAGCCCCGGGATGAAACGCCATGACCTCGACCCCAGACCTCGTGATCCGCGGCGGCACCATCGCCGATGGCAACGGCGGCGAGCTCTATGAAGCCGATGTCGCAATCACCGGCGGCAAGATCGCCGAAGTCGGCAAGGTCTCCGCCAAGGGCAAGGAAGAGATCGACGCGCGCGGCAGGCTGGTGGCGCCCGGCTTCGTCGACGTCCACACCCATTACGACGGCCAGGTGACCTGGAGCCAGGACATCACGCCGTCATCGCAGAACGGCGTCACCACGGCGATCATGGGCAATTGCGGCGTCGGCTTCGCGCCGTGCCGGCCGAGCGATCACAACCGGCTGATCCAGCTGATGGAGGGCGTCGAGGACATTCCGGAGCCGGTGCTTTCCGCCGGCATTCCCTGGGCGTGGGAAAGCTTCCCCGACTACATGGACTGGCTGTCGAAGCGCAGCTTCGACATGGACATCGGTGCGCAACTGCCGCATGCGGCGCTGCGGGTCTATGTGATGGGCGAACGCGGCGCACGCCGCGATCCGGCAACGCCCGAGGACAACAAGCAGATGGCTGCGCTCGCCGGCGACGCGGTGCGATCGGGCGCGCTGGGGTTCTCGACCTCGCGCACGCTCAATCACCGCACCTCGACCGGCGACTACACGCCGACGCTGAAGGCGGGCGAGGACGAACTGACCGCGATCGCCGGCGCGATGCACGGCGTCGGCCGCAGCGTGCTGCAATTCGTGCTCGACCAGAGCACCGTCCACGAAGACCTGCCGATGATGCTGCGGGTCGCCGAGAACACCAAATGCCCGATCTCGTTCTCGGTCGCGCAGGCCGACAAGGCTCCGCGGCGCTGGCGGCAGACCATGGACACCATCAATGAAGCCGCCGCGCGCGGCCTGTCGATCACGACGCAGATCGCGGCGCGGCCGGTCGGGCTGTTGCTCGGGCTGGAATTGTCGCGCAACCCGTTCCAGACCCATCCGAGCTATCGCGAGATCGCGAAGCTCCCGCTGGCGGAGCGGCTGACGCATCTGCGCCGGCCCGAGATACGCGCCGCGATCCTGAGCGAGAGCGCGACGGCGACCGACGATCCGCTGTTCTTCCGGCCGAACTACGACAAGATGTACCTGCTCGGCAATCCGCCGGACTATGAACAGCCGCCGGAGAACGCGCTCGGCCCGCAAGCGCGCCGCCAGGGCCGGCAGCCGGAAGAGCTCGCCTATGATGCGATGCTGACCGACGAGGGCCGCGGCATGCTCTATGTGCCGTTCCTGAACTACGCCGACGGCAACCTCGACGCCGTGCACGAGATGCTGCGCGAGCCGAGCGCAGTGCCCGGCCTGTCCGACGGTGGCGCACATTGCGGCATCATCTGCGACGCCAGCTTCCCCACCTATCTCTTGACGCACTGGACCCGCGACCGCAGCCGCGGCGACAAGCTCTCGATCCCGTTCGTGATCGCAGCGCAGTCGCGCAAGACCGCGCTGTCGGTCGGCCTCACCGATCGCGGCGTGATCGCGCCCGGCTTCAAGGCGGACGTCAACGTGATCGATTACGATCGGCTGCATCTGCATCCGCCGAAGGTGCATTACGATCTCCCGGTCGGCGGCCGCCGCCTCTTGCAGCAGGTCGACGGCTACGACGCCACCATCGTCTCCGGCATCGTCACCCAGCGCGAGGGCAAGGCCACCGGCGCACGGCCGGGCAGGCTGGTGCGCGGCGCACAGGGATTGAACTGAGATAGGTGCGGCAATGCACCCTCCCCTGGAGAGCAGGGGAGGGTGAAGCGTGTGCCTGCCTTACGTCGACGACACCGCGCCCCTGATCGCGCCCGCCGGCTGCGACGTGCCCGTCAGCCGTGCGCGCTCGGTGTTCGGCCACAGCAGCAGCAACCCGAACACGCCCGACCCCACCATGATCGCTGCGTTGATGGTGAAGCCCGTCATGTAGCCGGCCATCACGGCTCCGGCATGCTGGATCACACTGCCCATCACCTGCGGCGCCAGAATGCCCGAGAGCGTGTACAATGCGCCGTAGATCGCGATCATCGCGCCACGCTGCGATACCGGGGTGAACTCGCCGAGCATCGCCGGACACACCACATAGATCGAGCCGCACAGCCCGGAGCCGACCACCAGCAGTGCGATCATCAGCGGGCCGGGCGCGACATGGGGCAGCGTGGCCAGAATGCAGCCACCGACGATCAGCGGCACCGAACCGAGCACGCCGCGCGCGCCGCGGGTGGTGAAGCCGCGCGCCAGCATCAGCTGCGAGATCCAGCCGGTGAGGATCACGACGACAGCGCCGAACACCCATGGCAGGATCGAGATGAAATTGGCCTGCTGCTGGGTGTAGCCCAGTCCCTCGATGATGAAGGAGGTGAACCAGGTGAGCCCGAGCGACAGCGCCCAATAGGCGCCAAAGGTCGCCGCCACGCAGCCGATGAAGGTGCGCGACGTCAGAAGCCGCCAGTAGGGAATCCGTTGCTCTTCGGTGACGACAGCCGCCGTCGACACCAACGGCCCTTCCTTGCCGAACACAAACCAGGCGACGGCCCAGAGCAGGCTGACGACACCGAGCACACCGAACGCCAGATGCCAACTGTAGCTGTTGATGACCCAGCCCAGCGCGGGCATCGTCAGGATCACGCCGAACGCCGAACCCTGCGACAGGATCGCGGTCGGCAACGTGCGCTTCTCGTCGGGGAACCATTTGTAAATCGCATGAATGGCAACCGCCGCCGCCGGTCCTTCGCCGGCGCCGAGGATGATGCGGCAGATCATCAGCGTCGTGAAATCGACCGTCCCGACCATCGGAAACTGCGTCACCGCCCAGATCAGCGCCAGGATCAGCAGAATCCAGCGCGTCGACGCCCGGTTGGCGACGAAGCCGATCACGATCGCCGAGATCGAGAACAGATAGAAGAACGACGATCCGAGGGTGCCGAACTGCTCGGGAGTGAGGCCCAGATCCTTCCTGATCGGGACGCCCGCCAGACCGACCACAATCTTGTCCGCAAAGTTCACCACCATGAACAGGAACAGAAGGAAGGTGATTTGCCAGGCGCCTTTGGGCGTGCTCTTCACCATCCCCCTGGGCATCGGTTGTGTCGTCATGTCTGGCTCCCCGTCGTTTGTTTTTTTGGCTTCGTAAGTTCGGCCCCAATCGGCGATGCTAGCCACGCCTCGCCGCGCAACGCAACAGCGCATTTTCCTATGGTCGCAGCCGTAACAGCCGATCACGATCGCGTCGGCGCGGCCGCGACACGGTGATCTGTCATGGCGGCGCTGCTATGTTCTGCGCAACGAAGAAAGCCCGGGGTTATTCCATGAGCAGATCAATCCTACGCGCAGCCGCCTGCATGGCATTGTTGTCCGCCGCGGCGCCCGCTGTCCGCGCGCAGGACGCGGCGAGCCCCGACTATGCGGCAATCGTCGCCGCACCCGATCGCAGCGACGCCGATCGCCAGACCGACCAGCGCCGGCAGCCGGCCAGGATGCTCGCCTTCGCCGGCGTCAAGCCCGGCATGACTATCCTCGATATGGCGGCGAGCGCGGGCTACAGCACCGAATTGTTGGCGCGCACCGTCGCCCCGTCAGGCAAGGTCTACGCCCAGGATTCGGCCAGTGTGCTGGAGCGATTCGTGAAGGACAAATTCGACACTCGCGCGAAGGCGCCCGCGATGAAGAACGTGGTCCATGTGGTGCGAGACTATGACGATCCGATTCCGCCCGAGGTGAAGGACTTCGACATGATCACCTTCTTCTTTTTCTATCACGACATCAGCTATCTGCCGGTCGATCGCGACGCCATGAACAGGAAGATGTTCGCAGCACTCAAGCCGGGCGGCTATCTCGTGATCGCGGATCACTCGGCCAAGCCGGGCGACGGCACCAACGTCGCCAAGACGCTGCACCGGATCGAGGAGAGCACCCTGAAACAGGAGATCGAGGCCGCCGGTTTCAAGCTGGTCGCCGAGGGCGATTTCCTGCATCATGCGGAGGACCCGAAGGACATTCCCGTCTTCAAGGCCGCAGTGCCGATCGACGAGTTCGTCCTGAAATACCAGAAGCCGCAATGAGGCATCGCCATCGCTTCGCCTGACCAGACCGCCGCGCTGCTTCGCGTCACCGGCCTGACCAAGAGTTACCGCTCCGCCGGCGAAGACGTCGCGGTGCTGCGCGGCGTCGACCTCAATGTGGCGACCGGCGAGAGCGTCGCGCTGACCGGCGAGTCCGGCAGCGGCAAGAGCACGCTACTGCATCTGATCGCGGGGTTAGACGCCGCCGACGGCGGCGAGATCACGCTCGCCGAGATCATCGTCTCCGGCCTCAATGATGCCGGACGCGCCGAATTGCGGCGCGACCGGCTCGGCCTCGTGTTCCAGCAGTTCAACCTGATCCCAAGCCTGACGGTCGCGGACAATCTCGTGTTCCAGTCGCGCATCGCCGGCCGCCACGATGCGGCCTGGCATGACGAGCTGGTCGAGCGCCTGGGGCTGAAAGAGCTATTGAAACGCTATCCCGAGCAATTGTCCGGCGGCCAGCAGCAGCGCGTCGCGATCGGCCGCGCGCTGGCGCCGAAGCCGCTGTTGCTGCTCGCGGATGAGCCGACCGGCAATCTCGACGAGGACACCGCCGACGAGGTGCTGCATCTGGCGCGTGATCTCGTTGCTCGCACCGGCTGCGGCTTCCTGATGGTCACCCACAGCGCGCGGCTCGCCGCGACGCTCGACCGCCAGGTCACCCTGCATGCTGGAGTTATTGCGTGAGGCGCCCGCTCTGGATCCTCGCCGTGCTGCTCAGCCACTGGCGACGGCATCCGATGCAGCTTGCGACGCTCTTGATCGGGCTGATCTCGGCGACTGCGCTGTGGAGCGGCGTGCAGGCGCTGAACCAGCAGGCGCGCATCGCCTATGACCGCGCGGCTGCGACCTTCGGCGGCTCGCGCACCGCGATGCTGGTGAGCCGCGACAGCGCAACCTTCCCGCAACGACTGTTCGTCGATCTGCGCCGCGCCGGCTGGCCGGTATCGCCGATGCTGGAGGGCCGGATCCAGATCGACGGCCGCAGCTTCCGCCTGCTCGGGGTCGAGCCGGTGACGCTGCCCTCCGAGGTCGGCACCGCGCCGGCGGTGGGGCGCGGCAGCCTGCAAGCCTTCGTCACGCCACCCGGCGAAATGCTGGTGGCGCCGGAGACACTGCGCGATCTCGGCCTCAAGGAAGGCGAGCGGCCGCGCGCCAGTGGCATGACTCTGCCGCCGCTGCGCGTGCAGGCCGAGCTCGCACCCGGCGCGCTGGTGGTCGATATCGGCATCGCGCAGGATATCTTGAAGCTACCCGGCCAGGTATCGCGCCTGCTGGTCGGAAGGTCCAAAGGCAAATCCGAGGCACCGCACGCCACGCTCGAAAGCGTGGCGGGCGACAAGCTTCGTTTGATCGAGCCGAGCGCCGAGAGCGACCTCGAACGGCTGACCGACAGTTTCCATCTCAACCTCACCGCGTTCGGCTTGCTGTCATTCTTCGTCGGCCTGTTCATCGTCAACTCCGCGATCGGGCTCGCCTTCGAGCAACGGCTGCCGATGCTGCGCACGTTGCGCGCCTGCGGCGTCTCGGCACGGATGCTCAACAGTGTGCTGGTGATCGAGCTGGTGTCGCTGGCCCTGGTCGCGGGCCTGATCGGACTCGTCTGCGGATATTTCATCGCGGCAGCGTTGCTGCCGGACGTCGCGGCGTCACTGCGCGGGCTCTACGGCGCGCAGATTCCGGGACAGCTTTCGCTCAAGCCGGTCTGGTGGCTCGCCGGCGTTGCCATCAGCATCCTGGGCGCGCTGGCCGCCGCGGCCGCGAGTCTGATCAAGGCGATCCGGATGCCGGTGCTGGCAACCGCGCAGCCGCAGGCCTGGCAGCAGGCGCAACGGCGCTGGCTCATGTTCCAGAGCACAGCAGCGCTCGCGGTGTTTGCTGTCGCTGCCGCCCTCATCCGGTTCGGCGATTCCCTGATCGCGGGCTTTGCCGTGCTCGCCGCGCTGATGCTGGGCGCCGCATTGATCCTGCCGATGGTGCTGCAGATCGCGCTCGCGATCGGCCAGCGCAGCGCGCGGGCGCCGGTCGGCATCTGGTTCTGGGCCGACAGCCGACAGCAGCTTTCGGGACTGTCACTGGCGCTGATGGCGCTGCTGCTCGCGCTCGCGGTCAATGTCGGTGTCGGCACCATGGTGGACAGCTTCAGCCGCACCTTCCTGGTCTGGCTCGACGGCCGCCTCGCCGCGGACGTCTATGTCAGTGCCGCCAGCGATGCGCAGGCCAAGGAGATCAAGGCCTGGCTGCACGACCAGCCGGAGGTCGAGGCGATCCTGCCCGGCGGCCGCGCCGACACGCAATTTGGCGGCTCGCCGATCGAGGTGCTCGGCCTGCCCGATCACAGCACCTATCGCGACAACTGGCCGTTGCTGGAGAGCACGGCGAATGCCTGGATCAGGCTGCGCCCGGGCGACGCCTGTCTCGTCAGCGAGCAGCTGGCACGACGGATGAATCTCGGCCTCGGCGACCACATCGAGGTGCCCACGCCCGGCGGTAACTGGTCGCTCGAGATCGTCGGCATCTACGCCGATTACGGTAATCCGAAGGGTCAGATCGCGGTCAACTTCGCTGCGCTGACGCGCCGATTCCCGCAGACGCCGCAGACCCGGCTCGGCCTCCGCGTCGCGCCGGATCGCATCGCGCCGCTGATCACGGCGATGCAGGAGAAGTTCGGTCTCGATGACCGCAGCGTCGCCGACCAGGCGACGATGAAGCGGGAATCCAAGCGGATCTTCAATCGCACCTTCTCGGTGACCGCGGCGCTCAACGCCTTCACGCTCGGTGTCGCTGGCATCGCGCTCTTGACCAGCCTGCTCACGCTGGCCAATTCGCGGCTGCCGCAGCTGGCGCCGCTATGGGCGATCGGCCTGACGCGGCGGCGACTTGCGGCGCTCGAACTGCTGAAGACCATGGCGGTCGCGCTGATCACCGCGCTGTTCGCGCTGCCGCTCGGCCTTTTGGTCGCCTGGTGCCTGCTTGCGATCGTCAACGTCAAGGCATTTGGCTGGCGGCTGCCGTTCCACGTCTTCCCGCTGCAACTGATCGAGCTGCTCGCGGTGGCGATGGCCGCAGCGCTCTGTGCCGCCGCGCTGCCGGTCGCCAGACTGGCCCGCATGCAGCCGGCCACCCTGATCCGGACTTTCGTCAATGAGCGCTAGCGGCACGATCACGCGGCGCGCGTTTGCCGGCGGCGCGCTGGCGCTGGCACTCGGCGGCAAGGGCTTTGCGCAGGGCTTTGCCGGGCTCGGCGAGAATGCCGAAGGTTTTTCCGCCGTCACGCCGGGCAAGCCGTTCGCTTTCCCTGTCGATCACGGCCCACATCCCGAGTTCCGGATCGAGTGGTGGTACGTCACGGCGAATCTTTCCGACGCCAGCGGCGCGGCCTATGGCGCGCAGTGGACGCTGTTCCGCCAGGCGATGAAGCCGGGCGGCCCCAACGAGGGCTGGGCCAACCAGCAACTCTGGATGGGGCATGCCGCCGTGACCAGCGCCACCACGCATCGCTTCAGCGAGACGTTTGCGCGCGGCGGTGTCGAGCAGGCCGGTGTCGCGGCCGTGCCTTTCCACGCCTGGATCGATGCCTGGGAGATGCGCGGGCTCGATGGATTCGACGCGCAGCGGGTCGCGCCGCTCGAGCTCAAGGCCTCCGCCGCCGACTTCTCGACCACGCTCCGGCTCGACGCCGACCGTGCGCTGGTTTTACAAGGCGACCACGGCTACAGCCGCAAATCGGATCGCGGGCAGGCCTCATACTACTACAGCCAGCCGTTCTACACGGCGTCCGGCCGCATCGTGATCGACGACAAACCGGTCGACGTAACCGGCACGGCGTGGATGGATCGCGAATGGAGCAGCCAGCCATTGGCGGCCGACCAGACCGGCTGGGACTGGTTCTCACTGCATCTGCCCGGCGACGAGAAGCTGATGCTGTACCGGCTGCGCCAGCAGGACGGCCGCGAGAACCTGTTCGGCAACTGGATCACGCCGGACGGCCGCTCGACCGAGATCGCAGCCGCCGGCAATAGCCTCACCCCAATCGCGACCACCGAGATCGCCGGCCGCAAGCTGCCGACATCATGGCGCGTCGCTCTGCCGGCGCGCGGCCTCGCCATCGAGACCACGCCGCTCAATCCCCGGAGCTGGATGGGCACCAGCTTCCCCTATTGGGAAGGCCCGATCCGCTTTTCAGGCAGCTATGCCGGAATCGGCTATCTTGAGATGACGGGATATTAGGACGTCGACGGAAGATCGGCGCCGCAAAAGAAGCCCTGCTTGTCACACTGCGCGGCGCCGCCGCGTCATGACATCGGAGCCAACAGAAGAGGATACGCCTGCCATGTACCATTACACGGCCATCGTCACCTGCCTTGCCGTTGCGTTCTACTTCTTCACCTCGACACAGGTTTCGCGCGCCCGTGCCGCCTACGGCGTCAAGCTGCCGGCGATTTCTGGCAATCCGGATTTCGAGCGCATCTTCCGCATCCAGATGAACACGCTGGAATGGATGCCGATCTTCCTGCCGTCGCTGTGGCTGTTCGCGATCTATGTCGGCGACGCTGCCGCGGCCGCGATCGGCGCGATCTGGGTGATCGGCCGCATCGTCTGCTTCATCGGCTATCGCGAGGCGGTGGCGAAACGCAGCCCCGGCTTCGCCATCCAGGCGGTCGCCTCCATCGTGTTGTGGGTCGGCGCGATCGGCGGCGCGGCGTGGCGTCTGGCGCATTGAAGGCGCGATCGCGCCACAACCACCGCTGTCGTCCTGGCGAAAGCCAGGACCCATAACCACAGCAACCAGTTTTGCGAAGGCTGGGGCCACAGCGCAGCAGGGTAGCTAACATCGGTGGTTATGGGTCCCGGCTTTCGCCGGGACGACACCGATACTTGTTGCCCCAGCGACGCATCACTTCGTCAGCGGGCAACCCGAGTCCTTGGCCTTCGGGAAAGCCTGGTCGCCGGGCACCACGGCGAGCTGCTTGTAATAGTCCCACGGCTTCTTCGATTCCGACGGCTTCTTGACCTCGAACAGATACAGGTCGTGGACCATGCGGCCGTTCTCCTGCACCTTGCCCTGGGCAAAGGCGTCGTCGACCGGCAGCTCCTTCAGCTTCTTGGCGACCGCATCCGAGTCCTTGGTGCCGGCGGCCTTCACCGCCTTCAGATAGCTCAGCGTCGCCGAATAGGTGCCGGCGTGGATCATGCTCGGCATCCGTCCGGTGCGCTTGAAGAAGCGCTCGGAGAAGGCGCGGCTCTTGTCGTCATGATCCCAGTAGAACCCCTCGGTCAGCACCAGGCCCTGCGCGGCCTCGAGCCCGAGACCGTTCACCTCGGCGAGCGTCATCAGGAGGCCGGCGAGCTTCTGGCCGCCCCTGACGATGCCGAACTCGGCGGCCTGCTTGATCGAGTTGGTGGTGTCCTGGCCGGCATTGGCGAGGCCGATCACCTTCGCCTTCGAGCTCTGTGCCTGCAGCAGGAAGGAGGAGAAGTCCGACGAGTTCAGCGGCACGCGCACCGAGCCCAGCACCTTGCCGCCGGCAGCGGTGACGATCTCGCTGGTGTCCTTTTCCAGCGCGTAGCCGAACGCATAGTCGGCGGTGAGGAAGAACCAGCTGTCGCCGCCGGCCTTCACCAGCGCGCCGCCGGTACCGACCGCGAGCGCATGGGTGTCGAACGCCCAGTGGAAGCCGTAGGGCGTGCAGGCCGCGCCCGTGATCGCCGAGGTCGCTGCGCCGACCACGATGTCGACCTTCTTCTTTTCCTTCGAGAGCTCCTGGACCGCGAGCGCCACCGACGAGGTTGTCAGCTCGGTGATCATGTCGACGCCATCGGCGTCATACCAGCGCCGCGCGATCGAGGTCGCGAGATCGGGCTTGTTCTGGTGATCGGCGGTGATCATCTCGATCTTCTGGCCGAGCACCTCGCCGCCGAAATCCTCGATCGCCATCCTGGCGGCTTCGACCGAGTATTTTCCGCCGTAATCCGCGTAGACGCCCGACTGGTCGTTCAGGATGCCGATCTTGACACCCTGGGCCATCGCCGGCGCCGCCAGCATCAGGCTGCACGCCGCTACCGCGGCCAAAAATCCCGACTTCATTGTTATGCTCTCCCAGCAGTTTTTTGATCAGGAAAAATCGACGCGACATTATTTTATAACCCGGCGCCTGCCCATCGATTTCAGTTCAGCCAAAAGTATGGGCTTGCGGTGCCTTACCCCTGTCATTCCGGGGCGCGCGCAGCGCGAGCCCGGAATCCATCGGGCCGCAGTCCAGGTGGATGAATGGATTCCGGGCTCGCCGCTACGCGGCGCCCCGGAATGACGGAAGAGAGATCATGGCTCACCCCGCCGCAGCAGCCGTTTCCTTCGGCTTGCCCTCGTTCTTCCCTTCCGCGAGGTTGCGCACCACCATGTAGAAGATCGGGGTGAAGACGAGGCCGAACAGGGTGACGCCGAGCATGCCGAAGAACACGGCGACGCCGACCGCCTGCCGCATCTCCGAGCCCGAGCCGGTCGACAGCACCAGCGGCAGCACGCCGAGGATGAAGGCGAACGACGTCATCAGGATCGGCCGCAGGCGGAGCCGGCAGGCTTCGATCACTGCCTCCAGCCGCGGCCTACCCTCGAGCTCGATGTCGCGCGCGAACTCGACGATCAGGATCGCGTTCTTGGCGGCGAGCCCCACCAGCACCACGAAGCCGATCTGGGTCAGGATGTTGACGTCCTGGCCCATGATGCGCACGCCGATCGTGGCCGCGAACAGGCACATCGGCACGATCAGGATCACCGCGAACGGCAGGGTCCAGCTGCCATATTGCGCGGCGAGCACGAGATAGACGAACAACACGCAGATCGGGAACACGTAGAGGCCGGCATTGGCGCCGTTGACTTGCTGATAGGACAGGTCGGTCCATTCGAACGAGAAGCCGCTTGGCAAGGTCTCGTCGGCGATCTTCTTGATGGTGTTGAGCGCCGTCGTTGAGCTGACGCCCGGCGCCGGCTCACCCTGTAGTTCGGACGCCGAGTAGAGATTGTAGCGCGCGACACGGTCGGGGCCCGAAATGTCCTTGAAGTCGACCACGCTGCCGAGCATCACCATGTCGCCATTGGCGTTGCGGGTCCGCAGCCGCGACAGGTCGGTGGCCTCCTTGCGGAACGGCAGGTCAGCCTGTGCGGTGACGTGGTAGGTGCGCCCGAACAGGTTGAAGTCGTTGACATAGGTCGAGCCGAAATAGGTCTCGATCGTGTCGGTGATGTTGGCGATCGGCACGCCGAGCTTCTGCGCCTTGACCCGGTCGATATCGACGAACAGCTGCGGGGTGTTCGCAGAATACGGCGAGAACACCGATGTGAGGCTCGGCGACTTGCGCGCGGCCTGCACCAGCTCGTCGGTCGCGGACGCCAGCAGTTCGGGGCCACGCCCCTGCCGGTCCTGGACACGGATCGTGAAGCCACCGCCGGTGCCGATGCCGGGCACGGCCGGCGGCGGAATCACGATGATGAAGGCGCCCTGGATCACCGCCAGCCGCTTGCGCAGCTCGGCGGTGATCGCGTTCGCCGTCAGCCCCTTCTTCAGGCGCGCCTCGGGCTCGTCGAACACCGGGAACAGCGCCGCGGCGTTGCCCGCCTGGGTGCGCGTCGCGCCGGAGAAGCCGGCGAACGCCGCGACGCGAACGATACCCGGCGTATCCAGCGCGATCCGCTCGATCTCACGCACCACGGCCGTGGTCCGCGCCAGCGACGCCGCGCCCGGCAGCTGCGCCGAGATGATGACGTAGCCGCGATCCTGCGCCGGGATGAAGCCCTGCGACGTGGTCGCCAGCAGCCAGCCGGCACTGCCGATCAGTGCGAGATAGATCACGACCATCACCACGGTGTGCCGGATCACGAAGTCGGCGACACCAGCATAGCCATGGGCCAGCCGGTCGAACACCCGGTTGAACAGCGCAGTAAAGCTGTCCCAGCCGCGCGCGATGATGTTCCAGCGTGCCGGCGGTCGCTTCTCCTCGTGCGGCACCAGGATCTGCGAGGCCAGCGCCGGTGACAGCGTCAGCGAGCAGAAGCAGGAGATCGCGGTCGCGACCGCGATGGTCACGGCGAATTGCTGGAAGAATTGCCCGGAGATGCCACCGAGGAACGCAGTCGGCACGAACACCGCGCACAGCACCAGCGCGATCGAGACCAGCGCGCCGCCGACCTCCTCCATGGTCTTCAGCGCGGCGTCGCGCCTCGACATGCCGTGCTCGAGATGCCGCTCGACGTTCTCGACCACCACGATGGCGTCGTCGACCACGATACCGACTGCAAGCACCAGGCCGAACAGCGTCAGATTGTTGATCGAGAAGCCGAGCGCGGCCATCACCGCGAAGGTGCCGACCAGCGACACCGGGATCGCGATGATCGGGATGATGGCAGGCCGCCAGCCCTGCAGGAACACCAGCACCACGATGACGACAAGCGCCATCGCCTCGTAGATGGTCTTGATCAGCTCATGCACCGATTGGGCGATGAATTCGGTCGGGTTGTAGCCGATATTGTAGTCGAGCCCCTTCGGGAAGCCCGCCTTCATCCGCTCCATCGTGTCGGTGATGCCCTTGGCGGTCGCGAGCGCATTCGATCCCGGCCGCTGCGTCACCAGCAGAGCGACCGCGGACTTGCGCAGCAGGAAGCTGTTGGTCGCGTAGGACAGTGCACCGAGCTCGACGCGGGCGACGTCACGCAGCCGCACGGTGCGGCCGTCGGAGCCGGCCTTGACCACGATGTCCTCGAACTGCCTGATGTCCTTGAGGCGGCCGGTGAAGACGAGGTTGGGCTGGAACGCGCGATCGGCGATCGGCGGCTCGGCGATCTGGCCGCCCGCGATCTGCAAATTCTGCGCCCGGATCGCCGCCAGCACCTCGGCCGAGGTCAGACCGAGATTGGCGATCCGGTCGGGATCGAGCCACAGCCGCATCGAATAGTCGCGCGCGCCGAACATCTGGATGTCGCCGACGCCGTCGAGCCGCAGCAGCTGGTCGCGCACCTGCAGCAGCGCGTAGTTGGAGATGTAGAGCTGGTCGAACGTGTCGTCGGGCGACAGCATGAACACGACCATCAGGATGTCGGGCGAGTTCTTGCGCGTGGTGACGCCGTTGCGCTGCACCTCTTCAGGCAGCCGCGGCTGCGCAATCGCGACGCGGTTTTGCACCAGCACCTGGGCCTTGTCGAGGTCGGTGCCGAGCTTGAAGGTCGCGGTGATGGTCAGCTGGCCGTTCGAGGTCGCCTGGCTGTAGAGGTACAGCATGTCCTCGACGCCGTTGATCTCCTGCTCGATCGGGGCGGCGACGGTGTCGGACACGGTCTGCGCCGAGGCGCCCGGATACTGCGTGGTGACGACGACGGTCGGCGGCACCACCTGCGGATATTCCGAGATCGGCAGCGTCGGATAGGCGATCGCGCCGACGATCAGCAGCACGATCGACAGCACCATCGCGAGGATGGGCTGGTTGATGGAAAGCCTTCCGAGATTCATGGCTTCGCACCTGCCGCCGGCTTGGCATCTGCGGGAGCTTTGTCACCCGTCGGGGCCTGGGCCATTTTCGGCGTCACCTTGGCGCCGACGCGGGCGCGTTGCAGTCCGTCGACGATCACGTGATCTTCCGGCTTGAGGCCCTCGCGAATCACGCGCAGGCCGTCATCCAGCGGCCCGAGCGTGACCGCGCGTGCCTCCACCGTGTTGTCGTCCTTGACCACGAACACGATCTTGCGCGACTGGTCGGTGGCAATGGCGGTATCCGGGATCAGCAGCGCCTCATAGGGCGAGGAGCCGATCAGGCGGACGCGGCCGAACTGGCCGGGCAGGATCGACAGGTCCTTGTTCGGAATCACCGCGCGGCTGCGCAGCGTTGCAGTGGAGACGTCGAGACGGTTGTCGATGAAGTCCATCTTGCCCTCATGCGAGGGCTTGGTCTCGCCGGTCAGCGTCACCTGCACCGGGTTCGCCGTATCGCGCGAGCTCGGGCGCCGGCCTTCGAACCACAGCTTGCTGTTGCGCTGATAGGTCGCCTCGTCGACGTCGAAATAGATGTAGATCGGATCAAGCGACACGATCGAGGTCAGCAGCGTCGCGCCGCCCTCGCTGCCCTGCACGAGGTTGCCGGGGGTCACCAGATGCCGGCTGACGCGGCCGGTGATCGGCGCCAGCACGTGGGAGAACTCGACGTTGAGCTGCGCGGCCTTCAGCGAGCCCTCGGCCTGCGTCTCGGCGGCGCGCGCCGCCTGCAATGCCTGACGGCGCTGGTCGACGACCTGCTCCGAGACCGCGCTGGTCTGCACCAGGTTGAGCCCGCGCTCGAGATCGCGCTTGGCAAGCTCACCCTTGGCCCGCGCGTCGGCGAGCTGGCCTTCGGCCTGCAGCACCACGGCCTCGAACGGCCGCGGATCGATGATGTAGAGCAGATCGCCGGCGTGGACGATCGCACCGTCCTTGAACTCGACGCTGTTGACGAAGCCGCCGACGCGAGCGCGGACCTGCACCTCCTCGATCGCCTCGAAGCGGCCGGTGAATTCGTCCCAGTCGGTGACGGTGCGCTTGACCGGCTGCGCGACGGTCACGGGCGGCGCCGGGGGCGCGGTCTGCGACTGCGCGGCCTTCTCTTCGCAGCCGCCGAGCGCCAGCGCGGCCAGCAGCCCGAGCGGCGCCAGGCCGCGCCAAAGGCCGGGCGATGCTTGGCGTCGAAGCGAATGGCGCCCGACGCCGCTCACCGGAGCCAGACGGTCCGTTCTGTCAATCGACCTCAATTCCCTCTCCCCCAAAAGACCACGAAGCACGCCGACCAATGCAGGGCTACGAAAGTCGCAACTGAATTTGCGGTGTTTCAACGCGGATGGACCACCGCGATGCCGCGGCGGCGGACGTCACAGATGTAGCCGCCCCTCAGTGTGTTCAAGATGGCCGCCGGATCAAGAAAATAGTTGCGTAGTCTGAAAGCCTTACGACGCGCTCGCGAAACCGTGACGACGAAAAGGGGCAGATTGGCTGGCCTATCGGACGCGCGAGATCACAGACGAATGGTCCTTAATCAATCACAACGCGAATTCGTATCACAGATTCGTCACACCACGTCGAACTCGACTTTTGGCACGGAAACCTCCGCCCCGCAGCCGGCACGTCCGGCCGGATTCCCCCACTCTACCTCCCGCTGTAGGACAGGAATCGTCGTTAATGGCGCGGTTGTCATCCGTGCGCACATTGACACTCGGTTGTATCGCCAATACGGTCATGGTTGCCAAAGCATGAATTTTTTTGGCCGCCGCCTATTTCTCGAACATTCATCGTATTTTGTCGCGGCGCGAGTGTGTGAAGGCGACTACGTTATGGCAAGCGCATTTGATCTTGCTGATGTCACGGCTCCGCGGACATCGCGGCTTTCCCGTATTGCAGGCGGCTTGGTGCCGACCCCCGTCGCAAGCGGTCAACTTCAGCGTGTGAACGGCTTCACACGTCATCGTTCCCAACAAATGTAATTCTTGATCGGCTTGCACGCCGATCGCAGGAGTGCTCATGACGACCATACCTGCTTATACAATCGGTGGTTTAACTCGCCCCGAACTTCAGCTCGATTCGACCGGCCATATCGTCCTCGATTCGGCCGCGTTGTCGTTCGCTGACACGTATGGTCTGCAATATCTCTACCTCGGCTGTCCTCCCGGCACGCCGTGGCCGCCGGTCACCGAATCGCTGGCGACGCCGGTTGACGCCAATCCAGGAAGCGGCACGGTCAGCGAAGGTGCCGCAGCCAACACCCTGGTCAACATTACCGCGCAAGCCGTCAGCAGCAGTGGCAATCCCGTCACCTATACGTTGACCGGCGATAGCTCCAATGGCGGCTTCAAGATTGATCCGAACACCGGCGTGGTATCGGTCGCCGACCCCACCAAAGTCAACTACGTGACCAGCCCGGGTCACGCCTACACCATCACGGTTCAGGCGAACGACGGCATAGCGACGAGCTCGCAGAGCTTCGTCATCGCGGTCACTGACGTCGCGCCGTCGACGCCGGTCGACAGCAACGCAGTCCCCAACAAGATCGCGGAAGGAGCCGCCGCCGGCACACCGGTCGGCATCACGGTAGTCGCGGCCGACATGAATGCGGTGACCTACAGCCTGACCGGCGATAGTTCGGGCGGCGGCTTCAAGATCGACCCCAACACCGGCGTGATCACCGTCGCCGATCCCAGCAAGATCGACTACACGACCGCTCCCGGTCACGCCTACACCGTCACGGCGACGGCAAGCGACGGCACCCTGTCCAGCTCACAGACCTTCACGATCGCGGTGACGCTGGGCGCCGCCACGCACTTTGTCGTGAGCATCCCGGCCAACGGCACAGCGGGGACGCCGGGCTCGGTCACCGTTACCGCGCTCGATTCCCTGAACCACGTCGTCACCAACTACACCGGCACGGTTCATTTCACGTCAAGCGACGGCCACGCCGTGCTGCCGGCCGACGTCACCTTGACCAACGGGGTCGGCAGCTTCAGCGAGACGCTGGATACCGCCGGCAGCCAAACGATCACGGCGACCGACACGGTCGATCACACCGTCACCGGGACGTCGAATGCCGAAATCGTGACGCCGGGCGTCGCCACGCATTTTTCTGTCAGTCTCCCCGCCAATGGCACAGCAGGGACGCCGGGCTCGATCATCGTCACGGCGCTTGATGCCTTCGGTAATGTCGCCACCGGTTATACAGGAACCGTCCACTTCACCTCGACCGACGGCATTGCCGTGTTGCCGGCTGACACGACGCTGACCAACGGGGTCGGCACCTTCAGCGAGACGCTCGATACCGCCGGCAGCCAGACCATCACCGCGACCGACACGGCGCACGGTGCGATCACCGGCACCTCGAATACCGAGACCGTGAAGGGGGGCGCCGCCACGCACCTTGTCGTGAGCATTGCCGCCAACGGTGCGGCGGGGACGCCCGGCACGGTCACCGTCACCGCGCTCGACGCCTTCGGCAACATCGCTACCGGCTATTCCGGCACGGTGCACTTCACCTCGACCGACGGCCACGCCGTGCTGCCGGCCAACATGACGCTGACCAATGGCGTCGGCAGCTTCAGCGAGACCTTCGAGACCGTCGGCAACCAGACCATCACCGCGACCGACACGGTCAGCGCGGGCATTACCGGCACCTCGAACCCGGAAACAGTGGCGCCGGGGCCTGCGACCCATTTCACGGTGAGCATCCCGGCCAACGGAACCGCGGGCACGGCGGGTTCGGTCACCGTCACGGCGCTCGATGCCGGCAACAACATCGTCACCGGCTATTCGGGCACCGTGCACTTCACCTCGACCGACGGTCAGGCGGTGCTGCCGGCCGACGTGACGCTGACCAACGGGGTCGGCACCTTCAGCGAAACCCTCGATACCGCCGGCAGCCAGACCATCACCGCGACCGACACGGTCCACAGCACGATCACCGGCACGTCGAACGCCGAGACGATCACGGCCGGCGCCGTCACCCATTTTGCGGTGGCCATCCCGGCCAACGGAACGGCCGGTTCGGCCGGTTCGGGCACGGTGACCGCACTCGATGCCTTCAACAATGTCGTCACGGGTTATTCGGGCACCGTCCACTTCACGTCGACCGATGCCGCCGCCGTGCTGCCGGCCGACATGACGTTGACCAACGGCATCGCCACCTTCAGCGAGACCTTCGATAGCGCAGGCAGCCAGACCATCACCGCGACCGACACGGCGCACGGTGCGATCACCGGCACCTCGAATACCGAGACCGTGAAGGGGGGCGCCGCCACGCACCTTGTCGTGAGCATTGCCGCCAACGGTGCGGCGGGGACGCCCGGCACGGTCACCGTCACCGCGCTCGACGCCTTCGGCAACATCGCTACCGGCTATTCCGGCACGGTGCACTTCACCTCGACCGACGGCCACGCCGTGCTGCCGGCCAACATGACGCTGACCAATGGCGTCGGCAGCTTCAGCGAGACCTTCGAGACCGTCGGCAACCAGACCATCACCGCGACCGACACGGTCAGCGCGGGCATTACCGGCACCTCGAACCCGGAAACAGTGGCGCCGGGGCCTGCGACCCATTTCACGGTGAGCATCCCGGCCAACGGAACCGCGGGCACGGCGGGTTCGGTCACCGTCACGGCGCTCGATGCCGGCAACAACATCGTCACCGGCTATTCGGGCACCGTGCACTTCACCTCGACCGACGGTCAGGCGGTGCTGCCGGCCGACGTGACGCTGACCAACGGGGTCGGCACCTTCAGCGAAACCCTCGATACCGCCGGCAGCCAGACCATCACCGCGACCGACACGGTCCACAGCACGATCACCGGCACGTCGAACGCCGAGACGATCACGGCCGGCGCCGTCACCCATTTTGCGGTGGCCATCCCGGCCAACGGAACGGCCGGTTCGGCCGGTTCGGGCACGGTGACCGCACTCGATGCCTTCAACAATGTCGTCACGGGTTATTCGGGCACCGTCCACTTCACGTCGACCGATGCCGCCGCCGTGCTGCCGGCCGACATGACGTTGACCAACGGCATCGCCACCTTCAGCGAGACCTTCGATACCGCAGGCAGCCAGGCCATCACCGCGACCGACACGGCGCACGGCGCGATCACCGGCACCTCGAATACCGAAACCGTCGCGCCGGGCGCCGCCACGCATTTCGTGGTGACCATCCCGGCCAACGGCAGGGCGGACGTTCCAGGCACCGTCACAGTCACCGCACTCGACGCCCACAACAACATCGCCACCGGCTATTCCGGCACGGTGCACTTCACCTCGACCGATGGCCACGCCGTGCTGCCGTCCAACATGACGCTGACCAACGGCACCGGCACCTTCAGCGAGACCTTCGGAACCGCCGGCAGCCAGACCATCACGGCGACCGACACGGTGAGTGCCGCCATCACCGGCACTTCGAATTCGGAAACGGTGGCGCCTCCGGACGCCCCGCCGGTCGTCACCGCGGGCCACACCCTGAACTACCTCGAGGCCCAGCCCGCGACGGCAATCGACCCGGCATTGACCGTCACCGATTCCGACTCGGCCAATCTGACGTTTGCGACCGTCCAGATCACCGGCAACTATTTCGCCGGCCAGGACGTGCTCGCCTTCAGCCCCATTGGTGCCATCACCGGGGCGTTCGATGCCGTGCACGGCACGCTGACGCTGACCGGCAACGACACGGTCGCGCACTATCAGGCGGCGCTGGATGCGGTGACCTATTTCAACACCAGCAACAACCCGTCGGCCCTGGCCCGCACGGTCACCGTCATCGCCAGCGACGGCATCGTCGACAGCACGCCAGTGACCGACACCATCAATGTCACGCCGGTCAACAACCCGCCGGTGGTGACGATCGGCGCGATCACCAACTTCAGCGAGCCGCCGGTCGGCACGCCGACCACGAGTTCCATCCCGGTCACGATCGCTCCCAACCTCACGGTTACAGACGTCGACAGCACCAATTTGATCAGCGCGACCTTCGTGCTGAACGACCTCAAGCCTTCTGACGCGCTCTCGATCGCGGGCCACGCCGGCTCGAGCGGCGACATCGGCAACATCCACTTCGCCATCACCAGCACGGCCACCACCGAAACCGTCACGCTGACCGGCACCGACACGATCGCGCACTACAATGCCGTGCTCGATGCCGTGCAGTTCAACAACACCGGCGAGCCCCCCGATACCACGGTGCGCTCGTATACCGTGACCGCACAAGACGATGGCGGCACCGCCAATGGCGGTCACGATACCGGTTCGGCGAACGCAACCCAGACCGTCACCGCGATCGACGATCCGCCAACCGCGACCGTGCCGTCGGATTCGTCGGTCGGCACCGCGTTCTCGCACACCAACCTCGCGATATCGGGGCTCTCGGTCGGCGACATCGATTCCGCAGGCCGCAATGAAACCGCAACGATCACGTCCAACCACGGCGCGTTGATCTTCGACACCACCGGCCTTGCCAGTTCCACCAACAACGGCAGCCACAGCGTTACGCTCACCGGCACGATCGCGCAGCTCAACACCGCGCTGGCAACGCTGAACTACAACAGCGACAGCGGTTTCACCGGCTCGGACACCGTTACGCTGAATATCAACGACAACGACCACACCGGCACCGGCGGCCCGCTCACGTCGGGACCGCAGAGTTTCCACGTCGGCGTCGTCCCGCATGTGTTCTACATCGACAACTCGGCCACCACGAGCCACAACCTCGGCACCCAGGCCGACCCGTACACCTCGATCGCGGCCTTCAACGCGGCGAATCCGGCAGGCGCAGGCGACTACGTCGTGCTCGAACACGGCACCGGCACCTACAGCGAAGCCAACGGCATCAGTCTCGCCAACGGCGTCAATTTGATCGGCGGCAGCCATCCGCTGCAGTTCACCAATCCGGTGACCGGCGCAACGGTCACCGCCAATGTCGGTTCCGGCACCGATCCGGTCATCCAGGTCACCGGCGCTCACAACGGCATCGACCTGCTCGGCACCACGGGCCACACCATCACCGGCGTCAACATCGATACCTCGGCCTCGACCGGTATCGGCATCAGCGACGACGGCAACAATGTCGGCACCGTCACGATGTCCGACATCACGGTCAAGACATCCAGCGGCGCCGGCTTGAGCTTCACCCATGGCGGCACGATCACCGTCACCGGCAGCAACAACACCATCGCGTCCACGACCGGCACCGCGCTCGATGTCGAGCACACCAACATCGGCGCCGGCAATCTCACCTTCAAGAGCATTTCCGCGACAGGCTCGTCGGGCAGTGCCGGCATTATCCTCGACACGACAGGAACGGCCGGCGGGCTGCATATCACCGGCACCGGGAGCGCGGGTTCCGGCGGCACCATCAACAACAAGACCGGCGCGGATATTCTCACCGGCACCGATGCCGGCGGGCAAACCACGTCGGGCACCGGCGGAACGGGTATTTTCCTGCACAACACCGCCAACGTGTCGTTCACCGACATGTCGCTGCACGATTTCAGCAACTTCGCGATCTACGGCAACAACGTCACCGGATTCACCTTCGCCAGCGGCAGCATCAGCGGCGTCAACGGCACCAATAATGCGGGGAACCAGGAAGAGAGCAGCATCCGGTTCGACAATCTGCTCGGTACCTCGTCGATCACTGGGTCGAGCATTTCCGGCGGCTTCGACGAGAATGTCGACCTCTACAACACCAGCGGCACGCTGAACCGCCTGACGATGGATAGCGACACGTTCGGCTTGGTCGGCTCCGCCGGCAACGACAACGTCCGCGCGCAGGTCTTCAACTCCGCGACGGCCAACTATACGCTGACCAACAGCACATTTGCCGGCACGCGAGCCGACTTCATCGCGATGGTTGCCAACAACAATTCGTCGATGGACGCCGTGGTCCGGAGCAACACGTTCCACAACGGCGAAACCATCGTTCCGGGCGGCGGAACGGCGGTCCATATTGCCAGCGGATCCGGCGGCAACGTCTCCGCCGCGACCACCACGTTCGACATCTCGCACAACATCCTGACCGACGGCGGCGCCAACGCCTTCGACACCGCGGGCATCTTCGTTTCCAAGGGCCAGGACAACGGCACCATGTCCGGCACGATCGCCAGCAATCAGATCGGCCCCGCTCAGGTGAACTCGAATTCCGACGGCATCTTCGTCCGCACCGCCGGCAATGGCAGCCTGACCACGCTGATCCAAAACAACACCATCACCGGCGTCGGCGACAATGGCATCCATCTACAGAACAACGACGGCAGTTCGACCCTGAACGCCACGGTCTACGGCAACTCGGTGTCGTCCCCGACCTCGACCAATCCGTTTGCGGCCATGCTCGTCGACAATGGCGCCACCGCGGGCCCGCCCGCCGACACCAGCACGACGAATATCGTCATCGGCATGGGCCCCGGCGGCACCGGCAGCAAGAACACGCTGAACCACAGCTCGCTCTACGCCACCGACGTCGAGCTGAGCAACTTCGGCAGCAGCACCCATCTGAACCTTTCGACGAACGGTTCGACGGCGAACAATCCTGCTGGCGTGATCACCGCCGACAACAGCAGCACCACGGGCGGCATCACCGTCGACACCACGGGCGGCAACGGCTTGACGACGCTGGTCTCGACGCTGCCGGCGCTTCCCGCGGTGGTCGCACCGCTGCTTGCCGAGGCGGGTGGCGTCGAGGCATCCAATCCCACCACGGGCGAGATGCACCTGACGCAGGATGAGCTCACCTCGGTGGTGTCGGCGGCGATCGCGCAATGGGCGAGCGCAGGCGCCAACGCGACGCAGCTCGCCCTGCTGCATGCCGCGACCTTCAGCATCGCCGACCTCTCCGGCCAGATCGTCGGACAGGAAGGCGCCGGGCATATCACGATCGATACCGATGCCGCCGGCCGCGGCTGGTTCATCGACCCGACGCCTGCTGACAATTTCGAGTTCACCCACGCCGTCAACGCTGCCGGCACCGATCTCCTGACCGATCCGTCGAGCGCCGCGGCCGGTCATCTCGATCTGCTGACCACCGTGGTGCACGAGCTCGGTCACGTGCTCGGCCTGCCCGATTCCATCTCGCCGTCCGATGCCAGCAGCCTGATGTATATCGGCCTCTCCGACGGCGAGCGCCGACTGCCCACGGCTACGGATGTCGCTCAATCCAACCTGGCGTTGCAGAAGGCCATGCCGGCACAAGACACGACGACCTCGGGTCAGCAGACGACGACGGTCAACGTGAGCAATGGGGATAGCTTCGACTTCTCGTCATTGACCAAGACGTCGTCGCAGACCACCACAAACCATGTGGACCCGATCGCGAACACACAGACCTTGTCCGATCTGTTCAGCGGGCTTTCCAATGCCGCGCCCCCTTGGTGGGTCGGCCACGAGGCGACGTTCGCCGCCATGGGCGGAACGCCGACCGATCACCTCCAGACCCATCACGATCTGGTGGTTTGATCGAACGCCGCGGCGACTCGAACAATGCCTGCCGGACCATCCGGCAGGCGTTTCGATCTTGATCGGATCGCATACGCATCGATGCGGGTTGCGAAAGCTCCACGTCATCGCGACGACATCCATGTGTCACGCATCTAAACAAAAAATCACAGAACTCATATGATCGTTGAGGTTGCACTTGGCGCAAAACACGCTATCGTGCATTTCGCTGTCGCACGACCGCATTTGCCTTGCATTTTATTCATTGCATCACTGACGAGACAGATCGTCTGACGGAGGATCGATGTCCCAGCCGTTTCTCTCGGAAATCAAGATGATGTCGTTCAGCTTCCCGCCGAAAGGCTGGGCGTTCTGCAACGGTCAGCTGATGCCAATCAACCAGAACCAGGCCTTGTTCTCGCTGCTCGGCACGACCTATGGCGGCAATGGCCAGACCACCTTCGGGCTGCCCAATCTGCAAGGCAAGGTGCCGATCCATATGGGCTCCGGCTTCACGCTGGGCCAGACCGGCGGCGAGACGACGCACACGCTGACGACCTCCGAGATGCCGCAGCACCCCCACATCTTCCAGGGCACGACCAACCCCGCCGACAATGCGGTGCTCACCAACAATCTGATGGCGCAGTCGGCCAATCTCTACACCACGCCCAGCAATCTGACGACGCTGGTCGGGAGCACCGTCGGCAATGCCGGTGGCTCGCAACCTCACGAGAACATGCAGCCCTACCTCACGCTCAGCTTCTGCATCGCATTGCAGGGCATCTTTCCCTCCCAGACCTGAAGGACGCCCATCATGAGCCAGCCCTACGTCGGCGAAATTCGGATGTTCGGCGGCAATTTCGCGCCGGCCGGTTGGATGCTTTGCCAGGGACAGGTCGTGCCGATCGATCAGTACGACACCTTGTACAATTTGATCGGGACCACCTATGGCGGAGACGGCCAGTCGACATTCGCGCTGCCGAACCTGCAGGGCCGCCTTCCGATGCACCAGGGCGCTGGCTTCGTCATGGGGCAGACCGGGGGCGTCGAACAGGTGACGCTGATCACCCAGCAACTGCCCGTCCACAACCACCCGATGGCCGCATCGCTGAACAATGCGACCGGCAACACGGTGACCGGCAATGTCGTGGGCAGTGTGGGCGCGACCCAGATCTATCGCGAGGCCCCGGCCGCCTCTGCGATGGCGAACCAGGCGTGCACGTTCGTCGGCGGCAACCAGCCGCATAACAACATGCAGCCCTACCTTTGCATCAACTTCATTATTTCACTGTTCGGCGTTTATCCGAGCCAAACCTAGGACGGGACCATGTCTGATCCATTCTTGGCCGAGATCCGCATATTCCCGTTCAATTTTGCGCCCAAGGGATGGGCCTTCTGCAACGGCCAGCTGATGCCGATCTCGCAGAACACCGCGCTGTTCTCCTTGCTCGGCACCACTTACGGCGGCGACGGCAGGAGCAACTTCGCGCTGCCCAACATGCAGGGCAATTCGCCGATGCAGCAGGGGCAGAGCATCACCGGCTCCTCCTACATCCTGGGCGAGAACGGCGGCACCCCCTCCGTGACATTGCTGCAAAGCGAAATGCCTCAGCACAACCATCCGATTCAAGGCAATATCAATCCGTCGGATCTCGCCACGCCCAGCCCGGCGCGATCGCTGGCGCGCGCGAACCCGGGCCAAGCCTACACGGCAACGCTGAGCAACATTGCGCAGTTCGCGCCGGCCAGCTCGATACTTCCGAACGGCGGCAGCATGCCCCACAACAATTTGATGCCCTATCTCACCTTGAACTTCTGCATCGCGTTGCAGGGCATTTTCCCGCCGCGCAGCTGAGCTGGACATGGCGGATGGCTTGAGCACAGATAGGGTTTCCGCGGCGTTCGGGTGGACACGCGCGGCGGATGCCGGCTTGACCTTCCGTCATATCACCGAAGCCGACCTGCCGTTCCTCGCGCGGCTCTACGCCTCGACCCGCACCGAGGAACTGGCGGTCACCCCGTGGAGCGCGGAGCAGAAGGCCGCCTTCCTCGCCATGCAATTCCAGGCGCAGCACGCGCATTACCAGCAGCATTATCCGACCGCCGACTGGCTGGTGACGATGCGCGGCGGCGAGGATGTCGGCCGTCTCTATCTCGACCGCTGGCCGAGCGAGCATTGCGTCATCGATATCGCCTTGCTGCCGGAATATCGCGGATCCGGCCTCGGCGGCGCGCTGATGCGCGACCTGCTCGACGAGGCCGCCGCGGCCGGCAAGGCGATGTCGATCCATGTCGAGAAGTACAATCCCGCGATGCGACTCTATCGCCGGCTCGGCTTCGTGACCGAGGAAGACAAGGGCGTCTACGACCTGATGCGCTGGCGCGCACCGGAAGCTCCCGGCGGTCAGGTGAAGACCGCCTGATAGCCGTTGCCGTCTTCGAGCGGGCCAATCGGCACCAGGAAGATGTCGATCACGCCGAGCGCCGGATGCCGCACCGGATAGATCGCCTGCGGCAGCCAGGCCCCCTTCGGCCCCGCGAACAGCAGCGAGAACGCGCCGCCCGGCCGGCCGCTGTTGCCCGCGGGCTCGACCTTGGCGAGCTTCAGCACCACCACGCGATCCGCCGCCCGCAACTCGAACCCGGCATCCTGGTACGGCGTGAAGTCATCAATATGCAATTTCGCGAGATCGACGGTGGTCATGCGCACGTCCTTGTTGCTGTCGACGTGTAACACACGTCGCGACGATACCGTCAAGGCTTCTGCCGTGCTCTCTCGCGGTCATTCCGGAGTTGCTCTCTCCCTCGTCATTCCGGGGCGACGCAAAGCGCGTCGCACCCGGAATCCATTTCACCAAAAGTGATGCGGCCCGATGGATTCCGGGCCCTCGCTTCGCGAGCCCCGGAATGACGGGAGGATAGAGGGGCGGCCCTTGCGCGACGCTGGAGCCACAATCCCGTTCATCACCGAATGCGGTGGCTATGGGTCCTGGCTTTCGCCAGGACGACGGCGGTGGATGCGGAGCCTCCGACCGTGCCACCGAGGTCCCTGATGACGACCCCGATTTCCTCCGCTAACCTCCACCCAAACGACCGCCGGCAAGGCGGACCATTTTGAGGGAGAGGCGCGTGCATCGAGGCCGTGTCGTATTCGGCGCCATGGACGAGGTCGTGTTCGGGCGGCCCGCCCGTGAGGCCGTCGTCGAGCAACTGGACCGGCTGGGCGCGCAGCGCGCGTTCCTGATGGTGTCGGGCACGCTGAACCGCGACACCGACGAGATCGAGAAAGTCCGCGCGGCGCTCGGGTCCCGCTGCGTCGGGACCTTCGACAAGATGCCGGCGCATACGCCGCGCGCCGCGGTCATCACGGCGACGGAACAGGCGCGCGATGCGCAGGCCGATCTGATCGTCACCATCGGCGGCGGCTCGATCACCGATGGCGCCAAGGCGGTGCAGCTCTGCCTCGCCAACAATGTCACCACATCCGACGGCATCGATGCGATTCGCACCCGTGGTGGCGTCTCGCCCGAGATGAATTCGCCGGCCGTGCGCCAGATCAGCGTGCCGACCACGATCGCCGGCGGCGAGTTCTCGTCGATCGCGGGCGTCACCAACGAGGTCAAGCGGCAGAAGGAGATGCTGCGCCATCCGCTGGTGATGCCGCGCGCCACGATCCTCGATCCGGACCTGTCGGTGCACACGCCGGACTGGCTGTTTCTGTCGACCGGCATCCGCGCGGTCGACCATTGCGTCGAGGGCATCTGCTCGCGCGAGGCGCATCCTTACGGCGATGCGCAGGCGCTGAAGGGACTTGAGATGCTGGCGGCCGGCCTGCCGCGGGTGAAGGCCAACCCGAAGGACATCTCGGCGCGGATGGATTGCCAGATCGGCACCTGGCTCTCGACCGGCCCGCTCGCCTCCGGCGTTCCGATGGGCGCGAGCCATGGCATCGGCTATGTGCTCGGCGCCGAGTTCGACGTGCCGCATGGCTACACCTCCTGCGTGATGCTGCCGGCGGTGATGCGCTGGAACAAGCGCGACAATGCCGGCCGGCAGGCGCTGGTCGCCGCCGCGATGGGGCGTCCGGGCGAGGACGCAGGCGACGTGCTCGACCACTTCATCCGCGATCTCGGCATGCCGCGCAGCCTGGCCGAGGTCCGTGTCGGCCCTGAACATTTCGACCGCATCGCGGCGGGTGCGATGCGCACGCCCTGGGTGCCACGCAACCCGCGCAAGATCGACGGTCCATCGCAGGTTCGCGAGATTTTGCTGATGGCTGCCTAGGGCATGATCAAGTTGCGAGTGAGGGGGAAATAAAGCTCAATGTATACCGGCAAGCATGCTTACCTGCGTCCGCTGCAACCCGCCTTCATCATGGCCGGGACCGGCGAGATCGTCACCTATCGCGAGTTGGAGGCGCGCAACAACCGCCTCGCCCATCTGTTCCGCAACCGCGGCATGAAGCGGCTCGACCATTATTCGATCTTCATGGAAAACAACAACCGCTACCTCGAGGCCTGCGGCGCCGGCGAGCGCGCGGGCCTCTATTACACCTGCGTCAATTCCTACCTCACCGCGGGCGAGCTCGCCTACATCCTGACCAACAGCCAGTCGCGAATCCTGATCACCTCGAAGCTCAAGCTCGACATCGCACGCGAGGCACTCAAGGAGTGCCCGCAGGTCGAGCTCTGCATCGTGGTCGACGGCGACAGCGAGAGCGATCGCATCGTCGGACTGCGAGAAGCCACCGCAGGACTGCCGGCAACGCCGATCGCGGACGAATATGCCGGCACCGCGATGCTCTATTCCTCAGGCACCACCGGCCGGCCCAAGGGCATCGTGCGGCCGCTGCCGGAGCAGCCGCCGTCGCAAAACCTGCCGCTGTTCGATTTCCTGACCAAGCTCTGGCACTACCGCGAGGGCATGGTCTATCTGTCACCAGCGCCGCTCTATCACTCGGCGCCGCAGGCCGCGGTCAATCTGACCATCCGGATGGGCGGCACCGTCGTCATCATGGAGAGCTTCGATCCCGAACGCTATCTCGCGCTGGTCGAGAAGTGGGGCATCACCCACAGCCAGCTGGTGCCGACCATGTTCTCGCGCCTGCTGAAGCTGCCCGAGCAGGTGCGCACCCGCTACGACCTGTCGACGCTCGAGATCGCGATCCATGCCGCTGCGCCCTGCCCGGCGCTGGTCAAGGACGACATGATCAAGTGGTGGGGGCCGATCATCCACGAATATTACGGCGCGACCGAAGGCCTCGGCTTCACCGCCTGCAACAGCGAGGAATGGCTCGCACATCGCGGCACCGTCGGCAGGGTCCTGCTCGGCGACCTGCATATCCTCGACGAGAACATGCAGCCCTGTCCGAAGGGCACGCCGGGCACGGTGTGGTTCAAGACCGCGACGCCGTTCGAGTATTTCAACGATCCGGCCAAGACCAGCGAGGCGCGCTCGGCCGACGGCAGCATGAGCACGGTCGGCGACGTCGGCTATGTCGACGACGACAACTTCCTCTACCTCACCGATCGCGCCACCTTCATGATCATCTCCGGCGGCGTGAACATCTATCCGCAGGAATGCGAGAACCTGCTGATCACCCATCCCAAGGTCGCCGACGCCGCGGTGTTCGGCGTGCCCAATGTCGATCTCGGCGAGGAGGTGAAGGCGGTGGTGCAACCGGCCGAGGGCATCGCGCCGGGGCCGGAGCTCGCCGAGGAGCTGATCGCGTTCTGCAGCCAGTCCTTGTCGCGCCAGAAGGTGCCACGCTCGGTGGATTTCGAAGCCGAGCTGCCGCGGCTGCCGACCGGAAAGCTCTACAAGCGCCTGCTGCGCGACCGCTACTGGGGCAACAAGACCTCGCGGATCGTGTGAGCCGAGCGATGCGGCTGACGACGCTGATCCGATCGGGCACGCGCCGCCGCGCGACGGACTCGCCCCTCGCGCTGATTTCGCGCTATGCTCCGGGATTGCAAGCCAGCTTCGCCGGAGGCCGCCATGCCGTCGCCCCAGCCGCGCGAGCCGGAGCCGGTGCAGGCCGGCAGGCTCGAATTCACTGCCGCCGAGATTGGCGCGCTCGCCCACCTCTATCGCGGCGAGGTCTACCGCAGCACAGTCTGGCGCACCCGCCTCGACAGCTCGACCAACTGGGCTGTTGTCACCACCGGGATCGCGCTGTCCGCGACCTACAGCAATGCGGAGGCATCGCCTCTGCCGATGGTGCTGGTCGGCCTGCTGGTGACGGTCTTCCTGCTGTTCGAGGCGCGACGCTACCGCTACTTCAATGTCTGGCGTGCCCGTGCCCGGCTGCTCGAAACCGATTTCTACGCGCCGATGATCCGCGGCGAAGACCCATCGCCGAATGCGGCCTGGACCGAGCTGCTGGCCAACGACTATCGCCGCCCCAGCTACCACATCAGCTTTGCCCGCGCGGTCGGCCGGCGGCTGCGCCGTACCTACGGCTGGATTTTCGCGATCCAGGCCATCGCCTATTACGGCAAGCTGGCGATCCATCCGCTGCCGTTGGTGGCGGTGACCGACATCTGGGACCGCGCCTCGATCGGGCCGCTTCCGGGAGCCATCGTGGTCCTTGCCGGCGTCGCCTTTCATTCGAGCTGGGCGCTGTTCGCCTTCGTCACGCAGCGCATTGAGGTCGCCGAACGACGCACACGGCACAATCTGATCGCAATGGGTTGAGATGCAGCGGGCCGCGTTGCCGGTGGCGGGGTTTTGCCCTAACCTCGCTTCAACAAGAAAAATCAGGGAGGAGCTGCCGATGGACGTGATCCCACTGCGCGAGGGGTTTGGCGCCGAGCTGCGCGGCGTGACGCTGTCAGACGTTGCCGCCAGCGATGCGGCCTACGCGGCGGTGCGCGCAGCGTTCGAGGAACATTCGGTGCTGGTGTTTCGCGACCAGGAGGTCAGCGACGACGTCCAGCTCGCCTTCTCGCGCCGCTTCGGTCCGCCCGAGACGACCAAAGTCGGCTCGATGGGCACCGGCTCGCATTTCGTGATCCTCTCGACCTTCGGGCCCGACGGAAAGGTGGTGCCGTCGGATCACCGACAGCAGCTGCGCGCCAAGGCCAACCAGCTCTGGCACACCGATTCCTCCTTCAAGCGCGTGCCGGCGCTGACCTCGATCCTGTCCGCGCGGATCATCCCAGAACATGGCGGCGAGACCGAATTCGTCTCGATGCGGCTCGCCTTCGAGCGGCTCGACAAGGACGTGGCGAGGCGGCTGGAGAACTCGTTCGCCTGGCATTCCTACGCGCATTCGCGCAGCAAGGTGGCCGCCGGGCTCGCGACGACGGAGGAGGTCGACGCGCTGCCGCCGGTGTGCTGGCGCATGGTCTGGCGCAATCCGGTCAACGGCCGCGGCGCGCTGTATCTCGCCTCCCATGCTTACGGCGTCGAGGGCATGGATGCCGATGCCGGCAAGGCGCTGATCGAGCAATTGACCGAAGCGGCGACCGCGCCCGGCGTCAGCTATCTGCATCAATGGAAACAGGGCGACGTCGTGATGTGGGACAACCGCGCCACCATGCACCGCGGCCGCCCCTGGCCGGCGCATGAGGGCCGCCTGATGATCCGCACCACCATCTCGGCGACCGACGCCGATGGTGTCGCCAACATGCAACTCCCCTCGCCGCAGGCGACGGAGTGAAGCGAGTGGTGATGCGACACCGCCATCTTGAGGAGCGCGAAGCGCGTCTCGAAGGATCGACGGCCCGGCTGGTGGCCGTGCATCCTTCGAGGCTCGCTCCGCTCGCACCTCGGGATGACGGGAACGAGCCAACCGCGACACTAGCAATCGGCGACAAACTGTCGCTGATTGCAGTCAGCTTCACGCCACACGCTTCAGCGTTAGCAATCAAATTCCAACAGAGACTCGTCACCACATAGCAGAACGGCCGGAGTTCCACATCATCAGACCCAATATTCCCGGTCCCCGGGAATTTTATGGTCAGTTGTCATCCGAATTGCCAATCCCTTCGTGACCCTCGCCGGTTGCCCGACAGCCTCACCGTGGTATCGTCGATGCCAATCGGCCATTGAGACCGAAATTCGTGGAGGGGACCATGCGGAGCGTGCAAGCGCTGGCCGTCGCGGTGTTATCTGTGCTGACCGTCGGCGACGTTTCACGCGCAACCGAGCCGAAATCCGGCGGCATCTTCAGGATCTATCACCGCGATAGTCCCGGCAGTGCCTCGATCCACGAGGGCGCGACCTATTCGGTGAACATTCCGTTCATGCCGATCTTCAACAATCTCGTGATCTTCGATCAGCATGTCGCGCAGAACAGCACCAGCACGATCCGGCCGGAGCTTGCCGAAAGCTGGGCCTGGAGCGGCGACAACAAGACGCTGACCTTCAAGCTGCGCAAGGACGTGAAGTGGCATGACGGCAAGCCGTTCACGTCGGCCGACGTGAAATGCACCTTCGACATGCTGATGGGCAAATCGCCGCAGAAGTTCCGGCAGAACCCGCGCAAATCCTGGTACGATCAGGTCGACGAGGTCACGACCAACGGCGATGATGAAGCGTCGTTCAAGCTGAAGCGGCCGCAGCCGGCGCTGCTGTCGCTGCTCGCCTCGGGCTATTCGCCGGTGTATCCCTGCCACGTCTCGCCGGCGGAGATGCGCACCAAGCCCGTCGGCACCGGGCCGTTCAAATTCGTCGAGTTCAAGGCCAACGAATCGATCAAGCTCACCAAGAACCCGGATTACTTCAAGAAGGGCCTGCCCCATCTCGACGGTATCGAATTCACCATCATCCCGAACCGCTCGACCGCGATCCTCGGCTTCGTCTCCGGCAAGTTCGACATGACGTTCCCGACCGAGGTCTCGATCCCCCTGCTCAAGGACGTCAAGTCGCAGGACCCAAAAGCGGTCTGCGTGGTGGAACCGAACAACGTCTCCACCAACATCATCATCAATTCAACCGCCCCGCCGTTCGACAATCTCGACATCCGCCGTGCTTTAGCGCTGGCGCTCGATCGCAAGGCGTTCATCCAGATCATGTTCGAGGGCCAGGGCGACATCGGCGGCACCATGGAGCCGGCGCCCGCCGGCCTGTGGGCGATGCCGAAGGAGATGCTCGAATCGATTCCAGGGTATGGGCCCGACGTCGAGAAGAACCGCGAGGAAGCCCGCAAACTGATGCAGAAGGCGGGCTATGGTCCGGACAAGCATCTGCAGATCAAGGTGTCGACCCGCAACATCGCGGTCTATCGCGACCCCGCGATCATCCTGATCGACCAGATCAAGAGCATCTATATCGACGCCGAGCTCGACGTGGTCGACACCGCGCAATGGTTCCCGAAGATCGCGCGCAAGGACTATTCGCTCGGCCTCAACCTCACCGGCAACGCCGTCGACGAGCCCGACCAGTCGTTCTACGAGAACTATGCCTGCGGCTCGGAGCGGAATTACACCAACTATTGCAACAAGGACATCGAGAAGCTGTTCGACCAGCAGTCGGAAGAGACAAACGTCGACAAGCGCAAGAAGCTGGTCTGGGAGATCGACAGGAAGCTGCAGGAAGACGTCGCGCGGCCGATCATCTTCCATGCTCGCACCGGCACCTGCTGGAAGCCCTACGTGAGGAATGTCACGATCATGTCCAACAGCTCCTATAACGGCTACCGTTACGAAGACGTCTGGCTGGACAAATAAGCCACAAGCGAGATCAGGGAGAGAGCCAGGGTGTTTGCCTATATCGTGCGGCGGCTGTTCCTGATGCTGGTGACCCTGTTCGGGATCTCGGTCATCATCTTCGTGCTGCTGCGCGTCGTTCCCGGCAACATCGTCGATATCCTGTTCGATGCTGCCGGCTTCGTCGATCCCGCCGACAAGGCCAATCTGGAGCGCGAGCTCGGGCTCAGCCAGCCGATCGTGATCCAGTATCTGCACTGGATCGGCGGCCTGCTGCACGGCGATCTCGGCTATTCCTATGTCTCGGAGAAGCCGGCGCTGGAGGAGATCCTGCCGCGGATTCCGATCACCGCGCGGCTCGCGGGCCTGGCGCTGCTGTTCTCCGCCTCGATCGGCATTCCGCTCGGGGTGATCAGCGCGGTGCACCAGGGCTCCAAGCTCGACTACGCGCTGCGCGTCGTCAGCCTCAGCGGCCTGTCGCTGCCGTCGTTCTGGCTCGGGCTGTTGATCCTGATGGCCTCGGTCTCGCTGTTCGGCACCATGCCGATCTTCAATCCGAACCCGAAGACCTGGCTCGAGGCGTTCAGCATCTATGCGGTGCCGGCGATGGCGGTCGGCTTCCGCAGCGCGGCGCTGACCATGCGCATCACCCGCTCCTCGATGCTGGAGATCCTGCGCCAGGACTATATCCGCACCGCGCGCGCCAAGGGCGCCTCCGAGGCTTCCGTCAACTATCACCACGCGCTGAAGAACGCCGTGCTGCCGGTCATCACCGTGATCGGCATCGAGGCCGCGTTCCTGATCGGCGGGCTGATCGTAACCGAGACCGTGTTCAACATCCCCGGCATCGCTCGCTTCCTGGTCGAGGCGCTGCGCTGGCGCGACTATCCGATCGTGCAGAACCTCGTGATGTTCATCGCCGTCGTCGTGGTGGTCGTGAACTTCATCGTCGACATGATCTATGCGGCGGTCGACCCGCGTATCCGGTTCGGAGACTGACCTGATGGCGTCGATCAATTTCGACAGCGAATTGCGACGCGCCGGAGCCAACGCCACCGGCGGCTGGGGGCGGCTGGCCTTCCTCGCGCAGCGGCATGTGCTCGGCACGATCGGCCTGATCATCATGCTGCTGTTCGTGCTGACCGCAATCTTCGCCAATGTCATCAGCCGCTACGACCCGCTCACCGTCGATTCCACGCACCGGCTCGCCGCGCCCTCCGCGCTGCACTGGTTCGGCACCGATTCCTTCGGTCGCGATGTCTGGAGCCGCATCATCCATGGCGCGCGAATCTCGCTTGCGGTCGGCATTGGCTCGACGACGCTCGGCGCCACGCTCGGCGTCATCGTGGGCCTCGCCTCGGGTTATCTCTCCGGCTGGGTCGATCTCGTGTTCCAGCGGGTGACCGACATCCTGCAATCGCTGCCGCTATTGGTGCTCGCGCTTGTCATGACCGCCGCGCTCGGCCCGTCACTGCCGAACGTGATCCTTGCGATCGCCATACCCTTGATCCCGACCGTGGCGCGCGTGATCCGCGCCAACACACTGGCGCTGCGCGAGCAGCCGTTCGTCGAGGCCGCCAAATCGATCGGCATGAGCGATATGCGGATTGCGCTGCGCCACGTGTTGCCCAACACCATCGCCCCCCTGATCGTGCTCGCCACCGCGCAGCTCGGCTCGACCATCCTGACCGAGGCGTCGCTGTCGTTCCTCGGCCTCGGCATTCCCGAGCCCTATCCGTCCTGGGGCCGCATGCTGTCGGAATCTGCCGCCGAATATGTCCGCACCGCGCCGTGGCTCGTGATCTTCCCCGGCATCGCGATCAGCCTCGCCGTGTTCGGCACCAACCTGTTCGGCGACGCGCTGCGCGACATCCTGGATCCGAGGCAGCGCGGCTGATGAGCGAGACGATTGCGGCAGAGATGGTTCTCGACGTGAAGAACCTGCAGACGGTGTTCTTCACCAATTCCGGCCTATTCCGCGCGGTCGACGACGTCTCGTTCTCGGTCTGCCGCGGCGAGACGCTGGCGATCGTCGGCGAGTCCGGCTGCGGCAAAAGCGTCAGCGCGCTCTCGATCATGCGCCTGGTGCCGGATCCGCCCGGCCGCATCGTCGGCGGTTCGGTGACGCTCGAGGGTACCGACCTCCTGAAGCTCGACGATGCCGCGATGCGCGGCATCAGGGGCAACCGCATCTCGATGATCTTCCAGGAGCCGATGACCTCGCTCAATCCGGTGATGCGGATCGGCGACCAGATCATCGAGGCGGTGCGGCTGCATCAGAAGGTGAGCAGCAAGGAAGCTTGGAAGCAAGCCGTCGACATGCTGCGGCTGGTGCGCATTCCGGAGCCCGAGCGCCGCGCCCGGGAATATCCGCATCAGCTCTCCGGCGGCATGCGCCAGCGCGCCATGATCGCGATGGCGCTGGCGTGTCGGCCGGCGCTGCTGATCGCGGACGAGCCGACCACCGCGCTCGACGTCACCATCCAGGCGCAGATCCTGGCGCTGATCGTCGATCTGCAGCAACGGCTCGGCACCGGGCTGATCCTGATCACCCACGATCTCGGCGTCGTGGCGCAGACCGCGCAGCGCGTGATCGTGATGTATGCCGGCAAGAAGGTCGAGGAGGCGACGGTTGAAGCTCTGTTCGAGACGCCGCAGCATCCCTACACGCGCGGCCTGATGGCCTCGATCCCCGCGGTGCCCTCGCCCGACCGGAGCGAGGACGTGCGGCTGATCGAAATCCCCGGCATGGTGCCGTCGCTGACAAGGCTGCCGCCGGGTTGCGCCTTCGCGCCGCGCTGCAAACTCGCGGTCGACCGCTGTCGCCAGGAATATCCGCCGCTCGATGAGGTCAAGAGCAATCACTGGGCCGCATGCTGGCGCGCCGGCGAGATGGCGAAGGCGTCATGACCGAGCAGCGCCCGCTCCTTGAGGTCACTGACCTGGTCAAGCACTACCCGGTGCGCGGCGGCGTGCTGCGCCGGCAGGTCGGCACCGTACACGCGGTCGACGGCGTCAGCTTCGCACTCGGCGCGGGCGAGACGCTCGGCCTGGTCGGCGAATCCGGCTGCGGCAAGTCGACGGTCGCGCGCACCGTGCTGCGGCTGGTCGAGCCGACCAGCGGCGCGATCAGGCTCGATGGCGAGGACATCGCGCCGCTCAGCAAGTCGGCGCTGCGGCCGTACCGCCGTTCGATGCAGATCGTGTTCCAGGATCCCTTCGCGTCACTCAACCCGCGCATGACGGCGGGCGACATCGTCGGCGAGCCTCTCACCGTGCACGGCCTCGCGCGCGGCGTAAAAAAGCAGGATCGGGTCGCGGAACTGTTCCAGCAGGTCGGCCTGCGGGCCGACCAGATGAAGAACTTTCCGCATCAATTCTCCGGCGGCCAGCGCCAGCGCATCTGCATCGCGCGTGCGCTGTCGCTCGGGCCGCGGCTGATCGTCTGCGACGAGCCGGTCTCCGCGCTCGACGTCTCGATCCAGGCGCAGGTGATCAATCTGTTGATCGACCTGCAGCGCCAGCAGAACTTTTCCTATTTGTTCATCGCACACGACCTCGCTGTTGTCGCCCATATCAGCCACCGCGTGGCCGTGATGTATCTCGGCCGCATCGTCGAGATCGCCGACAAGCACGAGCTGTTCGCCAACCCGCGCCATCCCTACACCCAGGCCCTGCTCGCCTCGGTGCCGATCGCCGACCCCAAGGCGAAGCGTTCCGCACCGCTGATCGACGGCGACGTGCCGAGTCCGATCAATCCGCCGCCCGGCTGCGCCTTCCACACCCGTTGCCGCTACGCCATCGATCGTTGCAGGACGGAGCGCCCAGGATTGCAGGCGACCGGCGCGAGACATCAGGTGGCCTGCTGGCTGAATGATGGAACGGGGCGCGACGAGTAACTCAGCCGTCGTCCCGGCGAAGGCCGGGACCCATACGCCGCGGCCATGGAAACCGGCAAGCGGCCGGAGATCGTGCCGCCAACCAACATTCGTGGTTATGGGTCCCGGCCTTCGCCGGGACGACACCTGTTATGCGGCAGCCTCGATCTCCACCACGATCTTGCCCGTCGTGACCTGTTCGCCCTCGGCGACATCGATCGACGACACCGTGCCCGCGATCCCTGCGGTGTGGACATGTTCCATCTTCATCGCCTCCAGCGTCATCACCGGCTGGCCGGCCGCGACCTTGTCGCCAGCCTTCACCAGCACCGCGACGACCCGGCCGTTCATGGCAGCACGCACCATGCCGTCGCCGCCGGCGACTGACGCACTCTCCGGTGGCGCAAGCGTGAGGTCGCGGGCCGACAGCATGACGCCGCGATGCAAGACAAAGAGCCGATCGCCATCGCGCAGGAATTTAGCCTGCTCCATCAGGCCATCATGGTGGAAGCGGATGCTGTCTTGATCGAGCTCGTCGATCACGAAGCTGAAGCGATCGCCGTTGCGGCTCGTGAGGTAGTTCCCGTCGCGTTCGCGGACGATCTCGATCTCCTGCACGCCATGGCCGAGATCGATCCGCAAGCCGAGCGGGAATGTCGCCGACAGCGACCGGCCGCGCTGCCATGGCGGCGCATGCGGATGGGTGACGTAGAACAGCAGCGCCGCAAGCGCGAGGTCGCTGCCGCGATCGGCCCGCGGCGCCAACAGCGCATCACGGTTGTCGCCGATGAAGGCCGTGGTCGCCTCGCCCTTGGCGAAGACCGGATGACGCAGGCAGTCGATCAGGAAACCTTGATTGGTGGTGACGCCGAACGCCGTGACCTGCTCCAGCGCGCAGATCAACTTGCCGCGCGCCTCGTCTCGGGTCGCGCCGTGGCTGATGACCTTGGCGATCATCGAATCATAGAACGGCGGGATCTCCGAGCCGGATTGCAGCGCATGCTCGACACGGATGCCGTCAGGCATCTGCCAGCGCGCCATCGTCCCGGATTGCGGCATGAAGTCGTGCGCGGCATCCTCCGAGCACAGCCGCACCTCGATGGCGTGCCCGGAGAAGGTGACGTCCTCCTGTCTCACGCCGAGCGGCTCGCCCCTGGCGACACGGAGCTGCAGTTCGACCAGATCGAGCCCGGTGATCGCCTCGGTAACGGGATGCTCGACCTGAAGCCGCGTGTTCATCTCCATGAAGTAGAAATTGCCGGCGCGGTCGAGCAGGAACTCCAGCGTGCCGGCGCCCTCGTATCCGATCGCCTTGACCGCCTGCACCGCGACCGCGCCCATCAGCGCGCGCAGCTCCGGCGTCACCGCGGGCGACGGCGCCTCCTCGATCAGCTTCTGGTGCCGCCGCTGCACCGAGCAATCCCGCTCGCCGAGATGGATCGCATTGCCATGGCGGTCGCCGAACACCTGGATCTCGATGTGGCGCGGATCGACGATCGCGCGCTCGAGGATCACATTGGGGTCGCCGAACGCGCCCTGCGCCTCGGATCGCGCGCTGCGCAGCGCATCCGGAAACGCCGCGGCGTCCGCGACCAGCCGCATGCCGCGGCCGCCGCCGCCGGCCACCGCCTTGATCATGACGGGGAAGCCGATTGCCTTCGCTTCCGCCAGCATCGCGGCATCGCTCTGGTCGGCGCCCTGATAGCCGGGCAAGCAGGGCACGCCGGCCTTTTGCATGATGTCCTTGGCGCCGGCCTTGTTGCCCATCGCAAGGATCGCTTCCGGCGACGGGCCAATGAACACCAGACCCGCATCGCGGCAAGCCTGCGCAAAGTCTTCGTTCTCGGCGAGGAAACCGTAGCCGGGATGCACCGCGGCGGCGCCGCTTGCCTTGGCGGCCGCGATGATCGCGTCGATCTTCAGATAGGATTGCGCCGGCAGCGCCTCACCGATCCGCACCGCCTGGTCGGCCTCGCGCACATGCAGCGCGTCGCGGTCGGCGTCAGAGTAGACCGCGACGACGCTGTAGCCGAGCCGCCGCGCCGTGCGCATGATGCGCAGCGCGATCTCGCCGCGGTTGGCGATCAAAACCTTGAAGAACGGCGTCCGCTTCACGATGGTACCGCTCATGGCCGCGCCACCGAGAACTGCATGCGCTGCGGGGTCCGCGCCTCAGCCTCGCGGCAGATCGAAAGCACCTCCGACAGCACCGTCCGCGTATCGCGCGGATCGATCACACCGTCGTCGAGCACGCGGGCGCTGGTCGAGAACACGTCCATTTGGCTGTCGAACACACCGGTGATCTGCGCCTTCATGGCGTCCAGCTTCTCCTTTTCGATCGGCTTGCCGCGCCGCGCGGCCGCCGCCTCCGTGACGATCGCCATGGTTTCGGCGGCCTGCTCACCGCCCATCACGGCGGTCTTTGCATTCGGCCAGGAGAAGCAGAACCGCGGATGGAAGCCGCGGCCGCACATGCCGTAATTGCCGGCGCCGAACGAGGCGCCGCAATACAGCGTGATCTGCGGCACCGTTGCCGAGGTTACCGCCTGGATCATCTTGGAGCCGTGCTTGATCATGCCGGCCTCCTCGTAGGCGCGGCCGACCATGTAGCCGGTGGTGTTGTTCATGTAGAGGATCGGTGTGCGCGACTGGCAGCAGGCCTGGATGAAATGCGTCGCCTTGTTGGCTCCGGGCACATCAAGCGGGCCGTTGTTGGTGATGATGCCGATCGCTTGGCCCTGGATGCGGGCATGACCGCAGACCGTGGCAGGTCCGTAATTGGCACCGAACTCGGTGAAATCGGAATCATCGATGAAGCGCGCGATCGCCTGGCGCATGTCGACGGGTCGTTTGTGATCCATCGGCATGATGCCGAGCAATTCCTCGGCGTCGTAGCGCGGCGGCTTGAACGCGGCAGGTTCTGGGCTCGGCCGGTCCCATGGCAGCTTGGCCATGATCTCGCGCGCGATGCGCAGCGCATCGCGGTCGTCCTCGGCTAGATAATCGCCAAGTCCCGAGACTTGGGTGTGCATCTCGGCGCCGCCGAGTTCTTCCTCGGTCGCAATCTCTCCGGTGGCGGCCTTGAGCAAAGGCGGTCCGGCAAGGAACGCGCGGGTGCGGCCACGCACCATCACGATGTAGTCGGAGAGCCCGGTCTGGTAGGCACCGCCCGCGGTCGAGGAGCCGTGAGTCACGGTGACGACGGGCAGCCCGGCCGCCGACAGTCGCGCCAGATTGCGGAAAATGTTGCCGCCGCGGACGAAATCCTCCACGCGGTAGCGCAGCAGGTTGGCGCCGGCGCTTTCGACCAGCTGCACATAGGGCAGCTTGTTCTCCAGCGCGAGCTCCTGCACCCGCAGCGTCTTGTCGAGACCGTAAGGTTGCAGCGCGCCGGCGTCGATGCCGGCATCATTGGCGCTGACCATGCAGCGGATGCCGGAGACGAAGCCGATGCCGGCGACCAGTCCGCCGCCGGGCACGCTCCTGTCGGCATCAGCCACATCGAACATGTAGCCGGCGAGCGTCGACAATTCGAGGAAGGGCGAGCCGGGATCGAGCACCAGCGCGACGCGCTCGCGCGGCAGCAGCTGGCCTCGCTTGTGGAAGCGATCCTTGGCGGCGGCGGAGGCCGTGCGCGTGCGCTCCTCCAGCCCGCGCATCCGTGCGATCAGCGCCAGCATGCCGTCGCGATTGCCCTGGAATGTGTTGCTGCTGGTGGAAATCGTGTTCTCGATGATGGCCACTAGGCGCGCTCCACAAAATGCCCGCTATACTGCTGCCGCAGTTCGACCTTGCGCAGCTTGCCGGTCGCGGTCATCGGCATCTCCTCCAGGATACGCACCAGCTTCGGCACCTGGAAGCCGCCGAGATGCTTTCGGCAATGCGCCTCGATACCGGCCTCGTCGGCGACCGCACCGGGCTTCAGCTTGACGAAGGCTGAGACCGCCTCGCCCCATTGCGGATGCGGCAGCCCGACCACGGCTGCGTTCTGCACGGCGGGGTGCGCGAGCAACGTCTCCTCGATCTTGACGGAGGCGACGTTCTCGCCGCCCGACTTGATCATGTCCTTCTTGCGATCGAGGAACAGCACCTCGCCATTGGCATCGATCAGGGCAACATCGCCGGTATGATGCCAGCCAAACTTGCGTGCCTCCTCGGTCGACTTCGGGTCCTTGTAGTAGCCCATCATCACGTTGGGGCCGCGATGCACCAGCTCGCCGATCTCGCCGCGCGGCAACAGATTGCCGTTGTCGTCCATGATCGCGGTCTCGTTGACAACAAGCGACTCGCCCCAGTAATTGCCGAACCGGTCGAGCTGCACCTCCGGCCGCGACATCGTCGTCGCCGGATACATCTCGGTCTGGCCGCTGGTCAGCACGAAATTCGGACAGAGGTCGGCGATGGCACGCTCGAGCAGCGGCTTGCCCATCGGCGCCATGGTGTAGATGCAGCAGCGCAGGACCGACAAATCGTATTCGCGCCGGCGCGGATGATCGAGGATCGCCTGGTACATCAAGGATAGGCCGACGAACACCGTGAGCCTGTCGCGGACGATCGCCTCCATGCAGACCACCGGATCGAAGCCGCGCATCAGCGCCATGCGACCGCCGACCGAGAGATAACTCAGCAGCAGCACATGGCCGGCGCAATGGAACAACGGAAACTGCCCGGTGATCCCGTCATGACGCGACAGCTGCATCTCGATGCAGTTGCTCATCACGGCCATGACCACGGCAAGGTGACAATGCATCGCGCCCTTTGGCCGCGACGTCGTGCCTGACGTGTAGATGATCATGGCGAGATCGCGGTCATTGATCTCGATCTCCGGCTCGATGTCGGACTGCCCTTCCAGCAGGCCGTTGAATTCCTGCAGTCCGGTCTTGCCCGCGTTGCCAGCCAGGTCGACCGCGATCATCTCCATGCCGCGCGCCTCCAGCGCGGCGCGCCGGTCGGCCTGGGCATGGAGGTTGTCGTCGATGATGGCAAAGCGGACTTCGGCATGGCCGAGGATGTAGTCCATGTCCGCCGGGCCGAGCATGGTGTTGATCGGCACCCAGACCAGGCCGGCGCGGTGGATGCCGAACAGCGCTTTGACGAACTCGACGGAGTTGTTGCAGATCGTCGAGATCTTCTCACCCGGCTTCAATCCACGCTGCACCAGATGGTTGGCGAAGCGATTGGCGTCGCGTTCGAGCTCGGTGAAGGTGACCTGTCTGCCGCCATCGGTCAGCGCGACGCGATCCGGAAACCGCCGCGCGGCGCGCTTCAGCAGATCGCCGATCGCGACCCGCCCGATGCGGCCTGGGCCCGTGACGCCGCCGGTTGCTGCGAGATTGTCCATGCCTTGCTCCTTGCTCGCTGTCATTCCGGGGCAGCCCGAAGGGCTGAGCCCGGAATCCATGGCGCCAAAGGACGTGCGGCCTGATGGATTCCCCGATGCGCAATTGCGCATCTGAGTTTCACGCTCCGCGCGCCCCGGAATGACGTCAGTGCCTGACCCCGAAAATCTGCCGCGCCTCCGCCGGGCTCGCGATCTCGCGGCCGGCGCGGCGGGCGCAGGCGGCGAGCCCTTCGACGAGCTGTCCGTTCGACGTCACCTTGGTGCCGTCGCCGAGATAGAACGTATCTTCCAGCCCGCTGCGCAGATGGCCGCCGAGATCGGCGGCGCGCTGGTGCAGCGGCCAGATCTCGGCGCGGCCGATCGCGGTGACCTGCCAATGCGCCTCCGGCGCCTTCAGCTTCAGGAGGATCGGCAACAGCTCCGGATCGGCCGGCATACCCGAGGCGACCCCCATGACGAAATTGTATTCGAGCGGGCCGGAATACATCCCGGTCTGCCGGTACATGCCGACGCAGCGCACGATACCGACGTCGAAGCATTCGAATTCCGGGATGGTGCCGGCCGTCTTCATCACGTCGAGATAATCCTGCACCTTCTCGACCGCGTTATCGAACATCATCGGCGGCCAGGCCCAGGTGTTGTCGGCCTTGACCTTCAGATAATTCAGCGAGCCGGCGTTGCAGGCGGCGATCTCCGGCTTGGTCTCGCGCACGCAGTCGAGCGCACCCTGATAATTCGGACCCGAGGTGCCGGTGGTGTGGTTGATGATCACGCCGGGGCAGGCCTCGCGGATCGCCTGCTGGATTTCCTTGCTGACGCCGACGTCCCAGGACGGCAGATGGCCCTTGTTCGGCTCCTGCTGACGCAGATGAATGTGCATGATGCTGGCACCGGCGTTGAACGCGGCCTTGGCCTCGCGCGCCATCTGCTCCGGCGTCACCGGGACATTGTGCTGCTTCGGGTCGGTAAGCACGCCGTTCAGCGCGCAGGTGATGACGGCCTTGTCGCTCATGGGTCTCTTGTCCGCTTTGCAGTGCACGTGCGCTGCTGATTTTCCCATGATGAGAAATTTGCCGACCGGCCATCTTGCGTTGACTGGCTGTGTCGATGCGCTCACGACACAATCCGCCATCAGCCGGTTAACACAAGACGCCACGCCCACGTGACGCGTAGCCTTGCTGCAAAGCAAAGCGGCGCAACAAGCCGGCATCACGGGGAGAACGACATGGTCTCGATCAACCGGCGCACCTGGCTGACCGGCGCGGCAGGTGCGGGACTTGCCGCAGTCGGAGGTCTCAAACCTTCGTTCGCCGAAGACATGCCCGGCGTCACCGCGACCGAGATCAGGATCGGCAGCACCACTTCACTCAGCGGCCCGGTGTCGGCGCTCGGCGTGCAGGCGCGCTGCCAGGAAGCTTATTTCAAGATGCTGAACGAACAGGGCGGCATCGCCGGCCGGCAGATCAAGTACATCTATTACGATGACGCGTTCAATCCGGCGAAGACGGTCGAGCAGGTGCGCCGCCTGATCGAGAGCGACAATGTCGCCTTCCTGTTCAACATGCTCGGCACCGCGCCGAATTCGTCGGTCGTCAAATACATCAACGCCGCCAGGGTGCCGCATCTGTTCCTGTCGGTAAACGGCGACAAATGGGGCGACTACAAGACCTATCCCTGGACCATGGGCTTTGCGCCAAGCGCGCGGACCGAGGCACAGGTGTTCGTCAAATATGCGCTGAGCCAGCACAAGGACGCGAAATTCGCGGTCCTCTACCAGAACGACGATCTCGGCAAGGATTTCGTTGCCGGCGCAAGGGACGTGCTCGGCGAGCGGTTCGCGACGTCGGCCGTCGTGGCCTCGCACGAGGTCACCGATCCGACCATCGATTCCCAGATCGTCGCGCTGCGCGGCGCCAATCCCGACGTGCTGATCTCGGGCACCACGGCAAAGTTCTGCGCGCAGTCGATCCGCAAGATCTATGAGCTCGGCTGGAAGCCGATGCATTTCATCGCCAGCGGCGCGGCATCGATCTCCTCGACCATTGCGCCCGTCGGCCTCGACAAGTCGCAGGGCACGATCTCGTCGGCTTATGTGAAGGACGTCGCCGATCCGGCCTGGGCCAATGATCCCGGCGTGAAGGATTTCCTCGCCTTCATGGCGAAGTACTTTCCCGACGGCAACCCGAAGGAGGGCTACAGTCTCTACGCCTACACGGTGGCGCAGGTGCTCAAGATCGTGCTCGAGCAGTGCAAGGGCAACTTCAGCCGCGACAACATCATGGCGCAGGCGAACAATCTTAGAGATGTCGAAGTGCCGACGCTGTTGCCCGGCATCAAGGTCAACACCAGCCCGACCAATCATCACCCGCTGCAGCAGCTGCAGCTGCAACGGATCGAAGGGCCCGGCTGGCTGCGGTTCGGCGAGGTGATCCAGGGCGCGAATTTGTAAGGGTAGAAAATCCCAGGTGTCGTCCCGGCGAAAGCCGGGACCCATACCGCGTGATCTATCGATGGATCGGGATGGCAGACACCTGTCGAACCGACAGGCTATGGTGGTTATGGGTCCCGGCCTTCGCCGGGACGACAGCGGAGCTACGTCAGCGCGCGCTCCTGCCCCGTCCGGTAGATCGCAAGATCACGCGAGCCGGAGAAGATCGCGCGCGGCTTTAAGCCATAGAAGCGGCGGATCGAGTGGCTGAAATGGGTACTGTCCGGATAGCCGATATCCTGCGCGAGATGCGCGAGGTTGATGTCCTGGTTGGCGAAATGCAGCAGATGCCGCGCCCGCTTCCAGGCGCGGAAGGAACGGAACGAGATCCCGGTCTCCTCCTTGAACAGATGCAGGAAGCGCGACGGCGAAAGCCCGGCCTCGGCGGCGCAGCCTGCCGCAGTCACCGGCTCGCCGGAGAACTGCCCGATGCGGCCGATCGCGCGCACGACGCGCGGATCGAGCACGCGCTGCGGCAGCGCGTCACCGAAGCACATGGTGTCGAACTCGGCATTGGCGATCGCGTCGCGATGCTGCATCTCGCCGAGCGTGGCATAGGCGTTGCGAATCCGGTTCGCAAACAAATGAGAATCGGGTCCCTGCAGGCGGCGGGCGACGGCTTCGAGCGTACCGTCAGGCACGCTTTCCGGCTCGATCGCGACGCAGATCGCCGAACGATATTCGCTGGTGATGGTGTGGCGGAGGTTCGGCATCGTCACCGCGAGTTCGCCGTGGGATTCACGGCCCTCGCTGGTCGACAGATGCAAGCCATCGCGGATCGCGACATAGACATGGAATGCGCCGGGACAGCGTTCACGCGGGCGGCCGAGCAGCCCGGCATAGAACACCCGTTCCGGCGTAATCAGCATCCGGTGGCCGGACTGCTGCTGGCCGGATTTCTGGCACTTCGCGTCCACGATCGCGTCCATGGCGGTTCCTCCTCGCGCGGCTCTTGGGGCCGCTGCGGCCGAACCACCATAGCGCAAATTGGCGGCCTGTCACCGACGCGCTGGATCAATTCCCGGACACATCGACGCTGGCGCGGTCAAGGCCGCGCCCGCGGCGCAACATTCTGTTCCTGCCCGGCTTTCTGCTCCGATGCCACCGCGCGCTTGTAACCGTCGCGCTGCTGCAGCCGCGCCCAATAGGCCGCGACATTCGGCCCGAAATCCTTGGCAAGGCCGATATTGCTGGCAAGCCGGAGCGCATAACCATTGGCGATGTCGGCGGCCGTGAAGCGTTCCGCGCAGAGGAATTCAGACTTGGCGGCGGCGGCTTCCACTGCACGCAGGCGGCCCAGGAACCATTTTGCATAGTCACCCGAAACCTGCGGGTTGCGCCGCTCTTCCGGCTCGAGCTGGCTGTAGCGGAGCACCAATGTCTGCGGAAAGGTCAGCGTTGCATCGGAAAAATACATCCAGTTCAGGAACGCGCCATAGGCCGGCTCGTCGATGCCCACGATCAGCGGCGTCGGGCCATGTTTGGTGCCGAGATAATGACAGATGCCGGAGGACTCCGTCATCCTGGTCTCGCCATCGACCATGAACGGGATGGTGCCGAGCGGATTGATGCCGAGATATTCCTTGGCGAACACCCGCGGCGGGAACGGCAGCATCTTCAGCTCATAGGGCAGCCCGAGCTCCTCCAGCATCCACAGCGGGCGGAACGAGCGCGCGGCGTCGCAGTGATAGAGCGTGATCATCAGGCGTTTCCCTTCTTCAGGCCAGGCAGCGTGCCCATCATCTTGCACAATACCATGAGCATCACCTCATCAGCGCCGCCACCGATCGAAGTCAAGCGGCTGTCGCGATAGGCCCGGCTGACCGGGGTCTCGTTGGTGAAACCCATGCCGCCCCAATATTGCAGGCAGGCGTCGGTGAGTTCGCGGCCGAGCCGGCCGGCCTTCAGCTTGGCCATGGTCGCGAGCCGCGTGACATCCTCGCCCGCCACCAGCGCCTCGGCCGCGCGGTAGATCAGCGAACGCAAGAGCTCGACCTCGGTCTGCATCTCGGCGAGCTTGAAGTGCACCACCTGGTTGTCGAGGATCGAGCCGCCGAACGCCTTGCGATTGCGCGTGTAGTCGATGGTCGCGTTGATGATGAATTCATGCGCCTTCAGGCAGGCGGCCGCGCCCCACAGCCGCTCCTCCTGGAACTGGATCATCTGGTAGGTGAAGCCCTGGCCCTCCTCGCCGATCCGGTTGCGCTTCGGCACCCGGACATTGTCGAAGAAGATCTGCGCGGTATCGGACGAGCGCATGCCGAGCTTGTCGAGCTTGCGCGCGACCTGCACGCCCTTGGTCTTCATCGGCACGCAGATCAGCGACTTGTTGCGGTGGACCTGGCCGTCGCTGGTGTTGGCGAGCAGGCAGATCCAGTCGGCCTGGGTGCCGTTGGTGATCCACATCTTGCCGCCATTGATGACATAGTCGTCGCCGTCGGAGCGGGCGCTGGTCTTGATCGAGGCAACGTCGGAGCCGGCGCCGGGCTCGGACACGCCGATGCAGGCGACCTGGTCGCCGGCGATCGCCGGCACCAGGAATTCGCGCCGCACCTCGTCTGAGCCGAACCGCGCCAGCGCCGGTGTCGCCATGTCGGTCTGCACCCCGATCGCCATCGGCACGCCGCCGCAGGTGATGGCACCGAGCTCCTCGGCCATCATCAGCGCATAGGAATAATCCAGCCCCTGGCCGCCGAACTCGACCGGCTTGTTGAGGCCGAGGAAGCCGAGATCGCCGAGCTTCTTGAACAGCTCATGCGCCGGGAAGATATCGGCCTTCTCCCACTCGTCGACATGGGGATTGATCTCGGCCGCGATGAATCTTTGCAACGCGCGGCGCGGTTCGTCGTGGTCGGCGGTGAAGAGCATGGTCGTTGTCCATCCTTTCGTCATTCCGGGGCGGCCGCGAAGCGGACGAGCCCGGAATCCATTTCACATCGAATCTGTGGCCTGATGGATTCCGGACTCGCGCTACGCGCGCCCCGGAATGACGGTGGTTGAGTGAGAGGCATTCACAGCCCCATCTGCCTCGACGCGAGATCCTTCATGATCTCCTCGGTGCCGCCGCCGATGGCGTTGACCTTGACCTCGCGGTAGATACGCTCGACCTTGATGCCGCGCATGAAGCCGGCGCCGCCGAAGATCTGCACCGCCTCGGAAGCGCAGTGCGCCATGGTCTGCGTGGCCTGGTTCTTCATCATGCAGATCTCGGCGACCGGGCTTTCGCCCTGGCCGAGCCGCCACGCCAGCATTTCCAGCATCGCCTGCGAAACCGCGACCTTCTGCGCCATGTCGACGATCTTGTGCCGGATGACTTGATGTTGCGCGATCGGCTTGCCGAAGGTCTTGCGCTCCTTGGCATAGGCGATCGCTTCGTCGAGGCAGACCCGCGCATACGCCGTGCAGCTTGCCGCCATGCCCATGCGCTCGCTGTTGAAGTTGTACATGATCTGCTTGAAGCCCTGGCCCTCCTCGCCGATCAGGTTCTCGACCGGCACGCGGCACTCGTCGAAATGAAGCGTCGCGGTGTCCGATGCCCACCAGCCCATCTTCTTCAGTTTCGTACGGGAGAGGCCCGGCGTATTGCCCTCGATCAAGAGCAGGCTGACGCCGCCGGGGCCCTCGCCGCCGGTACGGACCGCGACCGTCAGATAGTCGGCGCGCATGCCCGAGGTGATGAAGGTCTTCTCGCCGGAAACAACATAATGGTCGCCGTCGCGCCGCGCCCTGGTGCGCAGGCTCGCGACATCGGAGCCGCCGCCCGGCTCGGTGATCGCAAGCGCCGAGATCTTCCTGCCGGCGAGCACCTCCGGCAGCACCCGCGCCTTTACCTCGGGGCGGGCGGCGCGGGCGATCGGAGGCGAGCCGATGGTGTGGCTCATCAGGCTCGCGGAGACGCCGCCGGCGCCGGCGCGTGCCAACTCCTGCGAGGCCACGATCTTCATGAACTGGTCGGCGGCGGTCCCGCCATATTCCTCGGGAAAACCGAGCCCGAGCAGCCCGATCTCGGATGCCTTGGCGTACAGCTCCCGCGGAAACTCGCCCTCCTCATCCCATTGATGGGCAAAAGGCTCGATTTCCCTGGCCACAAAGCGCCGCATCACCTCGCGAAAGGCCTCATGCTCGCCGGTGTAGAACGGGTTTGCCATCCGCGTGCTCCGTTGATTCCCGGGCTCAGACGATGTCCGGATTTTTCCCTGTTCACTTGCGTCGAGTGGCTGTCCGGGGGAGCGGGTTTCCATCTGGCCGCCCCCAGCCACTAAACGCAAGACAGTATCCCGATAGCCCCCCTCCACTGCCAATCTGTGGCATCAATCGAGCCAGGAACAGGCGGCGCAAGACTGCCGTTCCGGAGGAGGGACACGTGCCGGTTCGCTACTACGACTGGATCGCGCATCATCGCCGGCGCACGCCGGACAAGACGGCGCTTGTCGATCTCGCAAGCGGACGCCGCTTTGGCTATGCGGAGCTCCACGACCGCGTGTCACGGCTTGCCGCCCATTTGCGCGACGGCCTGAAGGTCGCGCGCGGCGACCGCGTCGCGGTGCTGGCGCTGAACACCACGGATACGCTGGAGGTGCAATTCGCCTGCTTCCGGATCGGCGCGGTCTTCCTGCCGCTCAACACCCGCCTCACGATTCCCGAGTTGCGCTACATCACCGGCGACGCCTCCCCCAAGGTGATGATCCATGACGACGACCTCGCCGAGACCGCGCTTGCGGTCGCCAAGCTCTGCGATGTCGCCGCGACCGTCCGGCTCGGCCCGGGCGGCGCCTATGAGGCCGGCATCGCGGCGGCCAAGCCGCTCGAGCGGTTCGAGGAGGTCACGCTCGATGACATCTCGACCATCATGTACACCTCGGGCACCACCGGCCAGCCCAAGGGCGCGATCATCACGCATGGGATGACGTTCTGGAATTGCGTCAACCTCGGCGGCCCCGCCTATATCTCACCGGCCTCGGTGCTGCTGACCGTGCTGCCGCTATTCCACACCGGCGGACTGAATTGCTACACCAACCCGGTGCTGCATGCCGGCGGCACCGTGCTGATCATGCGCGCCTTCGATCCCGGCGAGGCGCTGAAGCTGATCGGCGATCCCTCACAGGGTATCAACGTGTTCTTCGGCGTGCCCGCGATCTACCAGTTCATGGCGCAGCATCCTTCGTTCGCCACGGCAGATTTCAGCCGCCTGATGATCGGCGGCGTCGGCGGCGCGCCGATGCCGGTGCCGTTGCTCAAGACCTGGGAGGCGCGCGGCGTCGCGCTGCAACAGGGCTACGGCATGACCGAGACCTCACCGGCGGTGATGGTGCTCGACCGCGAGGATGCCGCACGCAAGGCGGGTTCGTCCGGCAAGCCGGTGCTGCACACCGAGGTCCGCATCGTGCGCCCCGACGGCAGCGATGCCGCGATCGGCGAACTCGGCGAGCTCTGGGTCAAGGGCCCGAACATCACGCCGGGCTACTGGAACCGGCCGGACGCCAACGCTTCCTCGTTCACCGACGGCTGGCTGCATACCGGCGACGCCACGCGGATCGACGAGGAGGGCTTCTACTACATCGTCGACCGCTGGAAGGACATGTACATCTCCGGCGGCGAGAACGTCTATCCGGCCGAGGTCGAAAGCGTGCTGCATCAACTGGCGGCCGTGGCCGAAGCCGCCGTGATCGGCATCCCGAACGAGCAATGGGGCGAGGTCGGGATGGCTGTGATCGCCGTGAAGCCGGGCCATACGCTGACGCCCGCCGAGATCCACGCGCATTGCCAGGCCAATCTGGCGCGGTTCAAATGCCCGCGCCTGATCGAATTCATCGATGCTCTGCCGCGGAATGCGACAGGCAAAATTCATAAGCCGACGCTCCGGCAGCAATTCGGCCAGCCGAAGCCAACTGATACTGCCGCATGATCGGGGGACGCGAGTTACGTCTCCGTGGCCATGTCGAGAGTTGCCCGTGACCGTCTGCCGGGACCGGCCATGGGTTCGTTGCGTTGAGTCCCCACCAAATAGATCGAGGAAATTGCCTTTATGAAAGCCACAAAACTGTCGCTGCTGGCCGCCGCCGCGGCGCTCTGCCTGCTCTCCACCCAGGCCGCCTTTGCGCAAAAGAAGTATGACACCGGCGCCTCCGACACCGAGATCAAGATCGGCAATGTCGAGGCCTATAGTGGTCCTGCCTCTGCCTACGGCGTCATCGGCAAGACCGAGGAAGCCTATTTCAAGATGATCAACGATCAGGGCGGCATCAACGGCCGCAAGATCAACTGGATCTCCTATGACGACGGCTACTCGCCGCCGAAGACCGTGGAGCAGATCCGCAAGCTGATCGAGAGCGACGAGGTCTTCCTGGTGTTCAACGCCCTGGGCACGCCGACCCAGACCGCGGTGCAGAAGTATCACAACGCCAAGAAGGTGCCGCAGCTGTTCCTGGCCACCGGCGCCAGCAAGTGGAACGATCCGAAGGATTTCCCGTGGACCATGGGTTTCCAGCCGAGCTACCGCGTCGAGGCGCGGATCTTCGGCAAGTACATTCTCAAGGCCAAGCCGGATGCCAAGGTCGTGATCTTCTATGCCAATGACGATTTCGGCAAGGACTACCTGGTCGGCCTCAAGGAGGTGCTCGACAAGTCGTCCGTCAAGATCGTCGCCGAGGAAAGCTACGAGACAACGGAGCCGTCGATCGATTCCCACATCGTCAAGCTGAAGGACACCGGCGCCGACGTGTTCGTCAACATCTCGACGCCGAAATTCGCGGCACAGGCGATCAAGAAGATCGCCGAGCTCGGCTGGAAGCCGATGCATGTGATGACCGACGTCTCGATCTCGATCGGCGCCGTGATGAAGCCCGCCGGCCTTGACGCCTCCGAGGGCGTGCTGTCGGCCGGGTACCTCAAAGACGCCTCCGATCCGCAATGGAAGAATGACGAGGGCATGAAGAAGTTCATGGCTTTCGCCGAGAAGTACCTGCCGGGCGCCAATCTGTCCGACGCCAACCTGGTCTATGGCTACGCCGCGGCGCAGACCATGGTGCAGGTGCTGAAGCAGGCCGGCGACAACCTGACGCGTGAGAACGTGATGAAGCAGGCCGCCAGCCTGAAGGATTTTGCGCCGGACACGCTGATCCCCGGCATCCGGATCAATACCAGCGCGACCGACTTCGCCCCGGTCGAGCAGCTCAAGATGATGCAGTTCAAGAACGGACAGTGGGAGCTGTTCGGCGACATCATCAGCGCCGAGACCGGCGGCTAGCGCTACATGCCGACGAGCTGGCAATATCGCGAGGCCGCCCATCCGGGCGGCTTCGTTGTTTTGCGACTCTCTCACCGTCACCCTGAGGAGCCGCGAAACGGCGTCTCGAAGGGTCGACGGCCACCAGCCGGGCCGTGCATCCTTCGATGACGGGGCTAATTCTGTTGACGTTAGCCCGGCAGGAAGATCGCAAACGGCTCGTCGATCGTGCGGCGCAGATGCTCGCGATAGAGGGCGTAGCTGGCATCGTCAGCCGACACCCGGCCGAGGCTCGGCTTCGGCACGTTCTTGATCGGCAGGAATGCGATCGGCGCGGCGACCGGCGTCAGCAGCGAGCCGCGGCCGGCAAGCAGCGTCGTGATGATGCCGTACATCTCACCGGAATTGCGCGGGCGCGAGACCGTGATCACGCGATGCTGGCCGTGCCTGTTGGTCACGAGATAGACGAAACCCGATTCATTGGGCACCGCGACCTCGCCATACTGGGTGTAGTCGGCATCCTGCCGCTCGCCCTCGCGGAAGCCGAGCGATGACGACGCCTCGTCCCACGCGATCTCCGTCCGATAGGCATAAACTGCGCCTTGCTCGCCGAACGACGGCCGCACCGTGATGTAAGCCCCCTCGATCCGCGCCACCGCGCGGCGCGAATAGGAGCCGAGGCTGTCGGGTGCGATCCCGCCATTGGCGGGGGCGGCTACCGTGATCGCCTCCGGCAGCTTGCGCAGGGACACACCGAGCGCCTGTTCAAGCCGCACCGTGGTCGCGAGCGTGAACGGGCGGCGGCCGCCGAGCACCTTTTCCAGCGTCGACACGCTGAGCTTGGCCTGCTCGGCCAGGGTCTGCCGTGAGATTCGGCGGCGCGCGATTTCCTCGCGGATGGTCTCCGCGACCTGCTGGCTCTGCTCGGCGGAAAGCTGCTTGTCCGGCGTCGACATCGGGTTCCTGCGCTGATTCCTCGTGAACCTGCGCAGTCTAGCAGACCGGACAATCCATCACAAAACCGCACAAAACCGCCTTGGACGGCGGCGGGCCGCGCCGGACGGCGGCCGATCATTGCCGATCATTCTGCTCGCGCCAAAACCGCCGTTCTCCATGATCGCGAGGCAGCGAAAGTCTCGCTCGGGAGTGACGACAATGACGATTTACGATGCATGTGAGAGCAGTCCGCAGATCCGCCTGTCGCGCCGGATGCGCATTGCGCTGTTCTTCCTGGTGGAAAGCGTCGCCGCGCTGGTGATCGGCTTTGCGGCGCTGTTCGTGAGTTTCGATCCGGTGTGGTCGGCCGAACTGCCGCAGCAGGCGGTGTTGCGGCCGAGCGATGCACGCTCCGGCTCGCTGCTGTTCAAGACCGACGACGGCTATAGGGAAGCATTGAGGCTCGGCGTCGATGTCGATCTCACGGTGTCGGGCCCGACCATCCGCGCCCGCGTCACGCAGATCTTCCGCAATCCGACCAAGGACTGGGTGGAGGCGACCTATGTCTATCCGCTACCGTCCGGCGGCGCGGTCGATACGCTGAAGATGGTGGTCGGCGATCGCGTCGTGGTCGGCGACATCAGGGAGCGGCAGCAGGCCCGCGCGATCTACGAGCAGGCCAAGCAGAACGGCCAGAAGGCTGCGCTCACCGAGCAGGAGCGGCCGAACATCTTCACCAACTCGGTCGCCAATATCGGTCCGGGTGAAACCGTGCTGGTACAGATCGAGTATCAGGAGCCGGTGCGGCAGAACGGCAACGAATTCTCGCTGCGGGTGCCGATGGTGGTCGGCCCGCGCTACAATCCGCGCCCGGTGGTGCAGAGCGTCGACCTCCGTGCCGATGGCAACGGCTGGGGCGCCACCACGACCGATCCGGTGCCGGACCGCGACCGTATCACCTCGCCGGTGCTTGATCCCGCCGCGAATGCGTCCATCAACCCGACCAACATCACGGTTCACCTCAACGCCGGCTTCCCGCTCGGCGAGGTGAAGAGCCATTTCCATCAGGTCAGGATCGACAGCCCCGACAGCACCACGCGCGTCGTCAAGCTCGCCGAAGGCCCGGTGCCGGCCGATCGCGATTTCGAGCTGAGCTGGAAGCCGGCTGCAGAAAAGGCGCCGTCGGTCGGGCTGTTCCGCGAACATATCGGCAGTTCCGATTATCTGCTGGCCTTCGTCACCCCGCCATCGGTGGAGCAGGCGCAACAAAAGCCGTTGCGGCGCGAAGTGATCTTCGTGATCGACAATTCCGGCTCGATGGGCGGCACCTCGATCATCCAGGCCAAGGCAAGCCTCACTTACGCGCTCGGCCGCCTGCAGCCGACCGATCGCTTCAACGTGATCCGCTTCGACGACACCATGGACACCCTGTTCCCTTCGCCGGTCGCGGCCAACAGCGCCAATATCGGCAATGCGACATCGTTCGTCAGCGCGATACAGGCCCGCGGTGGCACCGAAATGGTGCCGGCAATGCGCGCAGCGCTGTCCGACACCAACCATGACGACGCCGACCACGTTCGCCAGGTCGTGTTCCTGACCGACGGCGCGATCGGCAACGAGCAGCAATTGTTCGAGACCATCAGTGCGCTGCGCGGCCGCTCGCGGATCTTCATGGTCGGCATCGGCTCCGCGCCGAACACCTATCTGATGACGCGCGCCGCCGAACTCGGCCGCGGCACCTTCACCCATATCGGCTCGGTCGAGCAAGTCGACGAGCGTATGCGCGACCTGTTCGCCAAGCTGGAGAATGCCGCGGTGACCACGCTCTCCGCAAAGTTCTCCGATGCCGCGGCCGACCTGACGCCGTCAGCGCTGCCCGACATCTATCGCGACGAGCCGCTGGTGCTGGCCGCGAAGCTCGACAAGCTCGCCGGCTCGATCGAGATCAAGGGCCGCATCGGCGACCGCCCGTGGAGCGTGACGCTGCCGGTCGCGAACGCCGCCGAAGGCAAGGGCCTCTCGAAACTGTGGGCGCGCCGCAAGATCGCGGATGCCGAAGTCGCACGCACCACGCGGCAGCAAAGCCCTGAAGACGCCGACAAGACCATCCTTGCGCTGGCGCTGGCGCATCAGATCGTCACGCGGCTGACCAGCCTCGTCGCGGTCGACAAGACGCCGAGCCGCCCCGAAGGCGAGCCGCTGAAGCTTTCCGAGCTGCCGCTCAACCTGCCCGCCGGCTGGGACTTTGCAAAGGTGTTCGGCGAGCGTCCAAGCCTGCCGGCCGCGCCGACCGAACGCCGCGCCGACGCAGGCGACGGCAAGCTGCAGCTCGCTGCGCTGAAGCGCTCACCGGTCGCAACGCAAGGTCCCGGCACCATCCAGCTGCCGAAGACCGCGACCGATGCGGAATTGAAGATGATCGCGGGTGTGATCCTGCTCACGGTCAGCCTTCTGCTTCTGGTGTTCAACCGGCGTCAGACGTCACCCCAATGACGTCCGATGAAAGGAGCAGGTGCCCCCCGACCTCCTCCTTTCCAAGAGCGCGCGCGGCCTTCCCACCCGTCCCCCAGGGGCCGCGCGCGTCACTTCTTCCTCAGCCGTCATCGCGAGCGGCGCAAGCAATGACGAGGAAAATGAAGATGCGCCGCTTCATCCTGCCGCTCACCTTCGCCCTCATCGGCCTGATCCTGTTCGGCCAGGGCAGCTATATCCACGCCAAGGCGCTGGTCGCGCAGGTGCTGCTGGAGCGCGCCTTTGCAAAGAGCATCGAAACCGGCCTGCCCGTGAAGCCATGGCACTGGGCCGATACCTGGCCCGTGGCCAGGATCGAGGTGAAGCGGCTGCACGTGTCCACGATCGCGCTGGCGGGCAGCAGCGGCCAGGCGCTGGCGTTCGGCCCCGGTCATGTCGAGCAGAGCGTCGACGCCGGCGAGCGCGGCGTCGCGGTCTACTCCGCGCATCGCGACACCCATTTCCGCTTTCTGAAAGATGTCACAATCGGCGACGAGATCGACATCACGCGAAGCGACGGCAAGACGTTTCGCTACCGGGCCGACCGCAGCGCGGTCGTTCGCTTCGATCAATCCGGTATCGATCCTATCACGGATCAACATGAACTGGTGCTGTCGACCTGCTGGCCGTTCGACGCACTGACATCGGGGCCCGAGCGTTATCTGTTGCACGCGCCCCTGATCGAACAGGGTTCCTGATCCACATCAATTTCGCCTGCCGGGATATCGCGCGCGACGCCCTGACTTGCGCCAGCGTGAGTTGCTACCCCCTTTCCCTCGCCATAAAAACAATGAAAAATCATCTCCTGCGGTGACGCACCGTGGGCCAGAGGAAACAAGCAGAACAAGGATAAGGGCAGGCTCCATGGAAGCTATCGCACGCACCGCGTCTCATCCGTCCCACAAATGGGCGCCGCCTGCTGACGCCAGCGACATCGTCAAGAGCATCCATGCGATGCTGCACCCGCGCAACATCGTGCTGGTCGGCGCCACCGACAAGCCCGGCAACTACGCCGAGCGGATCTGGAACAACCTGGTCAAGTACAAATATGCCGGCGGCCTCTATCCGATCAACGCCAAGCGCGAGATGATCTGGGGCGTCACCTGCTACAAGGATTTCGCCAGCCTTCCCGAAAAGCCCGACCACGTGCTGGTGCTGGTGCCGGCCCGCTTTGCCGTGCAGGTAATCCGCGACGCGGCCGCCGCCGGCGCGCGTTCGGCAACCATCGTCACCTCGGGTTTCAGCGAATTGCAGGACGAGGAGAGCCAGCGCCTTGCGGCCGAGCTGAAGCAGGCGATCAAGGAGACCGGGCTTGCAGTCACCGGTCCGAATTGCCTCGGCAATCTCAGCGCCGGCGAGAATTTGTTCACCAATATCGACGACCGCATCGTCACCATGGAGCAGGGCGCGGTCGCGATCGCCGGCCAGTCCGGCGCCATCGTGATGGCGATCCGCCAGGCGCTGGAGGATCGCGGCGTCGGCGTCGGCTACATGGTCACGACCGGCAATGAATCCGGTCTCGAGACCCCGGATCTGATGAGCTATTTCGCGGCCGATCCGAGCATCCGCGTCATCGTGGTCTATCTCGAAGGCGTCAGGAACACAAAGGTGTTCCGCGACGCCTGCAAGGCCGCACGCGCCGCGGGCAAGCCGGTGATCGCGCTGAAGCTCGGCGCCTCCGAAGGCGGCCGCGCCGCCGCGATGGCGCATACCGGCGCGCTGGCCGGCTCGATCGAGACATTCGACGCGATCTCGACCCGCGAGGGCGTGATCCGGGTGCGCGGACTGGATGAACTGATCGAAACCACCGAGTGCTTCGTCCATGCCGATCCGCCGAAGGGCAATCGGCTTGCGGCCGTGTCGCTCTCCGGAGGCAAGCGCGGACTTTTGATCGACGCATTCTATTCCGCCGGGCTGAACTTCGCGCCGCTGAGCCCGAACGCGTCCGAGCAGCTGGCGAAGATGCTCGGGCCCGGCAGCATCGTCGGTAACCCGCTCGACGCCGGCTTCGCCGCGGTGGTCGACCCGTCCGTCTACATGAAGTCGATCAAGATCATGATCGACGATCCCGACACCGACATCGTCATCATCGATGCCGAGCTGCCCAAGGCGCCGCACGAACTGCGCGAGCGCAATCTGCGCATCGTCGACGAGATGGCGGGCCACGCCAACAAGCCGGTGATCTATATCAGCGCGATGTCGATCGGCTTCACCGACTTCACCAAGGGACTGCGCAAATCGCTGCCCAATATCGCCGTCCTGCAGGGCCTCGACCGCGCGGTCGGCGCGATCAAGTCGCTGATCGAATATGCCGGCCTGCGCAAGGAGGTGCCCGACATCGTGTCGAGCTCGAAGGCGTCGGCGCGCGCGATGTTGGAGAAGGCGCTGAAGGCCGCCAACGGCGCTGCCGCGCTCGACGAGGTCGCCTCCAAGCAGCTGCTCAAGGCCTACGGCATCCCGATCTCGAAGGAAGCGGTCGCGCAGACCGCGGCCGATGCCGCAAAGATCGCCAAGCAGATCGGCTTCCCGGTGGTCGCCAAGGTGGTCAGCCCCGACATCCTGCACAAGTCCGACATCGGCGGCGTCGTGCTGAACCTCGCCAATGCGGCCGAGGTGAAGAAGGCGTTCAACGACATCACCGCGCGGGTGAAGAAGCTGAAGGGCAAGCCGAAACTCGAAGGCATCCTGATCGCGCAGCAGGTCAAGGCCGACCTCGAGCTCGTGGTCGGCGCCTCGCTCGATGCCGAGATGGGCCCGGTGGTGCTGTTCGGCACCGGCGGTGTCGATATCGAGCTGATGAAGGACGTCGCGCTGGCCGGCGCACCGCTCGATGCCGCCGAGGCAAAGCAGCTGATCGGCAAGACCAAGGCCGGCGTCAAGATGAAGGGCTATCGCGGCAAGCCCGCGCTGCACGAGCCGTCGGCGGTGAAGGCGCTGGTCGGGCTCTCCAATTTGATGGCCGACGCCAACGGCCGCATCGCCTCGATCGACGTCAACCCGTTCCTGATCAATAGCAAGCTCGGCGTCGCCGTCGACGGACTGATCGTGCTGAACAACGCCGCCGCGAACAAGGCGGTGGGGCATTAGGCTTCGCTGCACACTCTTTGTTTCGTCATCCTAGGGTGCGAGCGGAGCGAGCCGCGAAGGGTGAATCGGCCGCAGTGGGGCCGTTCATCCTTCGAGACGCGCAACGCGCTACTCAGGATGACGGAATTGAAAACGCGCTAGAAGCTCGCGCCCCATTGCAGCGCGGTCTGCATCAGCCAGTCGCGATAGAGCGTCAGCGGTGTCACGCCGGTGATGCCGCCGCAGCCGGCGGTGCCGTTCGGACCGGTGGACCAGCTCACCACGCCGACGATGACGGGCCCGCCCGGCTTGTCCTCGAACACGGGCGCGCCGGAATCGCCGGTGCAGGCCCCGAGCCCGTCGCGCACGCCTTGTCCGACCGGATCGACGAGACGGATCTGCAGCGTGCCGGGCTTGCCGCTCGCGATCAGTCCGGCGACGCGAATGCTGCCGCCGCTCTTGCCGTCGCCGCGCACGGTGACGCCGACGCCCGCGACGGTGAAGCGGCCGCCGACCTGGATCGGAATGTTGGGCATGCCGAGCGCGGCCGGCGCCTTGCCTGCGACCGGTGCCGTAAGCTGCAGCAGCGCCACGTCAGCGGTCGCGACATGATCGGTCATCGCCTGCATCCGGAAGCCGGGATGAATCGCAACCGTCTTGACGTCCTGCAGCTTGGGCTGCCGGTCCGCACCGTACTCGACGATCTTGTAGTCGGCACCGGGCTGGACGCAATGCGCCGCGGTCAGCACGACCTTCGGCGCGATCAGCGCACCGGTGCAGAAATTGCCGCGCGAACCAACGATGGTGACCACCGCGCGCGCGACACCGTCGGTCGACGGCGCGCCGCCACCGACGATCGCGAAGGCCGGCGTTGCCATCAACAGGGTCAGAAAGGCTGTCGCTCGAATCAAGCTCGTCATGGAACCCCGTCGATCTGTTTCGGAATTGAGCACCGAGGCGCGGCATTGCGTCGCTCACCCTCGGCTTCGGAGAACACGCATTCTTGTACAGAGCATCCGGGCCTTCACGCGTCAATTATCTAAATATCTAGTCGACGATGACTACGGCGTTGAACTCGCCGCCAGATTTGCTGCAGCACCTTGGCGTCCACACGTATCGTATCGTCGCCTTGCCGCAACGTCCGACACGTCGTATCGTGCGTCGCTGTCAGCACGACGCACGAATGTGAACTGCATCTCTTGATCCCGCGTGGATCAGGGCCGTAATTTCGGCCAGATAACAACACAACCTCTGGCAGCATACCGCATACTTACCTTCATGACTTTCTGGATGCCGGTGCCGTCGACCACCAGACAGACGGCTTTTCCATCCGCCATTTCGTTGAGTTCGAGGATAATGATGAGGATCGCGGTCGTCACGCCGATCAGGCTGTTCAGCGAGGGGCTTACCTCGAGTTTCCGAAACCACGCGGAATTTGCCGTCGAGGCGGCGGTTTCCGATCTTGCCGGCCTGCGCGCGACCCTCGGGGCCGGTGGCGTGAATGTCATTCTGATCGATGTCACACAGGGCATCGATCTCGACGAGGTGCGCGTGATTGCGAGCGAGTATTCCGACATCGCCCTGGTCGCGCTCGGTCTCAACGAAGACCGACGCGACGTGGTTCGCTGCGGTCGCGCCGGGTTCAGCGGTTACATTTCCCGGAATGCCAGCTTCGACGAGCTCTGTCGCGCGCTGTCGGACGTGGCATCAGGGCGGCTTGCCTGCAGCGCCGAGATTTCCGGCGGCCTGCTGCGCGCGCTGTTTTGCATGGACCGCCAGACGGATACGATCGACACGGACCAGGGACTGACGCCCCGCGAAAGCGAGGTTCTCAAGCTGATCGGACAGGGCATGTCGAACAAGGAGATCGCACGCGATCTCAGTCTCAGCCTTGCGACCGTCAAGCATCACGTCCATCACGTGCTGCAGAAGCTCGGCCTGCCGCGCCGCGCGCAGGCGATGCGGCGGGTGCGGGAAGCGCCGTGGATCGCATCCTCGGCGCCGGCTCTCGATCGCCGCCGCGAGCTCGACTGACCCCAGCATCTTGAATTCCGTGTTCGGCCGGCCGCGGGAGCGTGACACTCCGGCGGCAGGGTGCCGCACGTCCTTGCGCATGCATGGACGGCGCGCCGCGCGATCGATCCCAACTAAATCCTTCGATCGATCTTTCGTACCGCGCGATCGATCTCGTGGATCGGTTCTGGATCGATTTCTGGATCGATTGATCCGCATCACCGGCTCGATCCTTTCTGATCCACCGCGGCGAATAGGCCTCTCGCCGCACACCTGCCACAACAGCGCCAACGCAACGACATGCCGCTCTTTTCGCTCGCTGCGTGAAAGCAATTTGGTGTGGAAGAGGATCGACTGCGTGAATTCGCGGCAGATCGGTCAGGAATGATTTCATGAATCCAGTTGCCGACATCGCTGGTCTGACTGCCTTGTGGCAGAGAACGTCGGGTGGCGACCCCGAGGTGAAGATCGCGATCATCGACGGCCCCGTCGATCTCAATCATCCCTCGCTCAGGCAGGCGCGTGTCGCCTTGGGCGGCGAGTTCGTCGCGCCGTCCTCGCCCACGATCCAGTCCGAGCACGGCACGCATGTCACCAGCGTGCTGATGGGCACGCCCGGCAGCCCGGTGCTCGGCGTGGCGCCGAATTGCAGCGCCACTGTGTTCTCGATCTATCGCGAGAATGCCGCCGGGCAGATCGTGCCCTCGTCGCAAAGCACCCTGGCGCTCGCGATTAATCAGGCGCTGGCCGTCGGCGCCGACGTCATCAACATCAGCAGCGGCCAGCAATCCACGACCGGACAGGCCGATCGCATCCTGGTCGATGCGGTGCGCGCCTGCGAGCGCGCCGGCAAGCTGATCGTCGCCGCCGCCGGCAATGACGGCTGCCGCTGCGTCCAGGTGCCGGGCAGCCTCTCGTCGGTGCTCGCGGTCGGCGCGTGCGATCTGGCCGGCAATCCGCTGGCGTTCAGCAATTTCGGCGACGCCTATCTCGAGAACGGCATCCTGGCGCCGGGCGAGAACATTGCCGGCGCCTCGCCGGTCCGCAATGTCAGCCTGCGCTCCGGAACGAGCTTCGCCGCGCCGATCGTCACCGGCGTCGTCGCGCTGCTGCTCTCATGCCTGCGCCAGAACGGACGCAAGGCCGATCCGCAAGCCGTCCGTGCCGCGCTGCTCGAAAGCGCGGCGCCCTGCCGCAACGACGGCAGCGCCTCGCGCTGTCTCGCCGGACGGCTCGACATTCCCGCGGCTGTCGCCGCCCTGCTTGGCGAGCAGGCGGACGCCGTCACGCCGTCGGGTGCCACGGCCGCGCCTCCCCGCTTCTGGGGAGTGTCCGCGCGCCCTTTCGTCCAACCATCATCCGCCGCTCAGCCAACTGCAACCAGAGAGGGTTCCATGGGAGATCTATCAGCAATGTCTGCACCATCGGCTCCGCGCATCTTCGGGCCGGACGGCTCGGTCCTGCGAAGCAGCGCCGGGATCATGCCAAGCGAGGCGCAGCCTGCCGCGCCGGCAGCACCTGCGGCCATGGCCGTCCCCGTTGATCACGGTATCGTCGCCGCACCGATCGCGGCGCCCGCGCCGTATCCGTATCACGCACCCCATGCAGGCGGCGACATGGTCTGGATGCCGGCACCGGCGCCGCAGATCGTCATGCCGCAGATGATGATGCCGCAGATGGCGATGCCGACGGCCGGCATGATGCCGCAAACCTGGCTGCAGCCGCAGCAATTGCCGGCGCTGATGCCGAGCAACGCGCTTCCCGTCGCAATGCCGCAGGCGCTGCCGATGTACGAAGCGCCCGCGGTCCGGACCAGCGAGAAGAGCTGCGGCTGCGGCGGCGGCATGCGTCCGCAGAGTGCTGCGGCCGAATCGACCGGTCAGCTCGCTTTCCCGATCGGCCGGCTGTTCTACGATTTCGGCAAGGAAGCCCGGCTCGATTACTTCGTGCAGGCGATCGCCAACTGGCGCGACAGCCTGGTCGGACGCGGCGATCCGGCATTCGGTCCGGATCGCGATCACTCCGGCGATACGTCGGCGCCCTACAATCCGGCGATCATGGCGCGCTATCTGCTGAACCAGGCCGAAGGCGAGACCGCGACACCGGCCGGCGCCGGCAACAACTTCCCGGATGCCGACGCCATCACCTGGACGATGACGATCGATTCGATCCCGATCTACGCGATCAAGCCGCTCGATGTGTTCGGTCTTGGATTCTTCGCCGCGCTGATCCTGGCGCTTTGGCACCAGGAAGTCTCGCACGATGATCCAGCGACGACCCGCACGGTAGTGACCGCGACCGCGGCCGTCGCCGACGACGCGCGGCCGGCGCCGCGGCCGGCATTCCCGCCACCCGGCGGCGTTGCGCGGGTTTCGATGGCCGGCTGGGTCGACAGCACCAACACGACCAAGCTGCTCAACGGCACCGTCGTGCCGACGCTGGTGACCGATTGGCGCGGTTTCTACCAATGGGATCTGTTCACGCTGTTCGGGCCACTGCCCTGGCCGGACGGCGCGGAAGGCTTCCTCGAGCGGATCTACAACGAGTTCCGCAATGTCGGTCTCTCTCCGCAGGACCGCGCGCTGAACTATTCCGCGATGAATGCCTACAACACGCGGAAGATCTTCATCGACGCCGCCAAGAAGGGTCTGCGGCTCGATACCGTCGAGGTCGACCAGAGCGTCATCTGCCGCCCCGACTCGATTTGCCACGACGTGACCTACCGCTTCTTCAATCCGACGCAGGTCCTGACCCAGGCGCGCGAAGTCTATCAATACACGATCGACGTCAGCGACGTGGTGCCGGTGGCGGTCGGGCCGCTGCGGCAGTGGCAGGTCTATTGACGCGATTGCTCCTCTGCGTCCGGAGGAGAGCAGAACGTGGCGCGAATTTGCGTCACGTGGTCCAGGGGATCGACGCGATGAGCGATCCCCTGGGCGACGTCCAGCGACGGCTGCCCCGGTCGGTGCCTACCTCCCGTAGTTGCCGTCAATTCAAACCGAAAGAAGGAGCTGAACATGTACGCAAGGAACGACTTTGAGACCTTCGGCAGCGTGCGTAGCCCGATCCAGTGTGAGGGCATCGAGCGCGGTCCGAAGCGGATTGCCGAAGTGGCGACCAACGGGTCGGTCAACCCGCAGGGTTGGCAGGACATCGTCGGCGGCGTCGTGCAGGCGCTGCCGGGCGTCCTCGGTGCTTTCGGCATCTGATCGCCAAACTCGGGGCCCGGCGCTGTCGGGCCCCACCCCACCTCGAGGAGGCCGACATGATGCAGAAGTCCACTGCCAGGAGCCCACAGCAACAACAGCAGAACGGTCGCCGGATCGAGCCCTCCGGAAAGATCGTCGTGTCGTCGGTCGTGAGCCACGCCTCGTTGCTCGCTGCGATCAGCGACCGCAACCCGATCATCGCCAAACGCACCACATCCGACGAGGACCAATCCTGACGTCCGAATCCTGAAATCGTCGTCATCACCCAACCTATGGAGCCGATGCCATGGCAAGAACGCCCCGCCAATCCGGATCCGGCAATGCCGCCCCGCCGCCGGCGGAATCAACAGCCTCAGCCGTTGCCGAAGCACGGCGCCCGCTGGAAGCGGCCGTTGTCGCCCGTCCGAAGATCGCCACCACGCCCGCGCCGCCGACCACGCCCGCCTACATGGCGCCGCCGCAGGGCCCCGGCGCCCCGCAGCAGATGCGCCATGACGGCTCGCCGAGCTCGGAGGAGAGACTTAACACCGCGATGAAGATCCTGCTCGATCCGACCGCCCGCGCGCTGCCGAGCAAGGTCTATTCCGGACAGGCGCGAAACTGGACCCGCCGACCGTGACCGTTTGAGCGCGCCGAGCCGCGCGTCGATCCGCTACCCGGATATGCAACGGCCCGCCCGATCCGGCGGTGCGGCCGTTGCCGCCCGTCGGAGGACAGACATGGACCAGAACAGTAGTCCCCCTCGCATCAATCTGCAGCGCGCGGCCTGCACATTTGCAGGCCTCGGAACACTCCTGTTTCTCGCGGCCGGCACCATGCGCTGGGCCGGCGGCTGGGCATTCCTCGCCGAGATCACGATCGGCGGACTGATCACCGAGGCCTGGCTTGCGAGGCACGATCCGGGACTGCTGGCGGAGCGGCGCACCGCGCGCGGCCAGGCCGGCTGGGATCGCGTCATCACGTCGATCATGCCGCTGTTGTGGCTGACATGGCTGCCGCTGATGGCGCTGGATGCGGTGCGCTACCAGACATCGCTCGTCCCCGTCTGGCTGCAATGCGCGGGCGCGGCGATGATCGCGGCGTCGTTCTACGTCGTCTACCGGACCTATCGCGAAAACAGCTACGCCGCGCCGGTGGTGAAAATTCAGCGCGAGCGCGGGCACGCCGCGGTGACCACGGGGCCTTACGCCTATGTACGCCACCCGATCTATGCCAGCGGCCTGCTGACCTATCTCGGCACGCCGCTGCTGCTGGGATCCTGGTGGGGCCTCGCCATCGTGCCGGTGATGATGGCGTTGCTCGGCCTGCGCTCCATGATGGAGGAACGGATGCTCACCGCCGAGCTCGACGGCTACGCCGAATATCTCACCCGCGTGCGCTATCGCCTGGTTCCGATGGTCTGGTGAGCCCGTTCCACGTGGCGGAGTTTGCCGCAAACTGGCGGCTTGCCTGATCGGCGCCAATTCCAATAAAGAAGGCGCAAGGCGCGTTTCCCTGTCTTCGGCCAAGCGGCCGGACGACCCGAGGCGAAGCCGCCGCTTTGCAACGGGCAGGACTGTGATGATCGAGGCAGTGATCTGGGATTTCGGCGGCGTCTTGACCACCTCGCCGTTCGAGGCCTTCGCGCGCTATGAGACCGAGCGCGGCCTGCCTGTCGACATCATCCGCCGCACCAACGCCGCCAACCATCTCGACAACGCCTGGGCCAAGTTCGAACGCGCCGAGATCGGCATCGACGCATTCGATGCGCTGTTCGCGACGGAATCGAAGGCGCTCGGCGCCGAGGTCCGCGGCAAGGACGTGCTGCCGCTGCTCTCCGGCGACCTGCGCCCGGAAATGGTCGAGGCGCTGAAGCGCATCAAGGCGAAATTCAAGACGGGCTGCATCACCAACAATCTGCCATCGAACGCCATCGGCAGCCACAGCGGACGCACGCTCTATGTCGCCGAGGTGATGGCGCTGTTCGACCATGTCATCGAGTCCGCGAAGATCGGCCTCCGCAAGCCCGATCCACGCATCTACCGGATGATGCTGGAGACGCTGCAGGTGAATCCTGGCAACTGCGTCTATCTCGACGACCTCGGCGTCAATCTGAAGCCGGCGCGCGAGATGGGCATGACCACGATCAAGGTCGCGAACGCCGCGCAGGCGATCTCCGAACTCGAAGCGGCGACCGGCCTCACGCTGAGGTGAAGCGGGTTCTGCGCCTATTCACGCCGCATTCAGGCGACGGCTTCTAGTTCTCGGTCTCCCCTGGGGTCACGGCGCGCTGGTGAAATCGCAATGTGATCCCTTTCCTGGTCTGAGCAGGACGTTCCGGAAAACCGACGTCCAATTCTCCTGATCATGCCCGCGGAGGCACATCCCATGAAACGTCTTGTCGTCGCCCTTGTCTCGGCCGGCTCGCTGCTGGTCTCGGCCGCAGCGTTCGCGCAGTCAACCTCAAGCCCCGCAGCGGCGCCGACTGCGGCTCCCGCACAAGAGAGCACGGCGGCAGCCCCCGTGCCCGGCGCGAAGCGCGCGGCCTGCCAAAGCGCGGCGAAGGCGTTGAAGGGTCAGGAGCGGCACGACCAGATGCAGCTCTGCATGGCGCAGGCGCATCTCGACTGCCTGAAGCAGGCGATCGACCAGAAGATCGTCGGCCCGCAGCGCAAGGATTTCGTCAAGAGCTGCGCGAGCTGAGGGCGAGCAGCTTCCGGGGTATTGCGCTCGGCGGAATACCCCGGAACCATGCGCTAACTCCAACCTTGGAGCCATGCCGTTGCGGGCCAAACGAGCCTTGTGCTTTGCCCGCAACGAGCGCAGAACAGGTCCGAGTTCAAGGCAAATTCGGAGCTGATCCTCGTGGCTGACACCAGGCCCACCGCCTCGATCGAGGCTGTGGAAAGCGGCCTCGCCGCACAAGGCTACATTGCGAGCCGGCAGATCGCGACCGCGGTCTATCTGTCGCAGCAGATCGAGAAGCCGATCCTGGTCGAAGGCCCCGCCGGCGTCGGCAAGACCGAACTGGCGAAGGCGATCGCCGCCTGGCGCGGCATGAAGATGATCCGCCTGCAGTGCTATGAAGGCCTCGACGAGGCCAAGGCGCTGTATGAGTGGAAATACGCCAAGCAGCTGCTCTACACCCAGATCCTGAAGGACAAGCTCGGCGAGGTGCTCGGCGGCGCGCAGTCACTGGCCGCAGCGCTCGACCAGCTCCACACCTTCGGCGACGTGTTCTTCTCCAAGGAATTCGTCGAGCCGCGGCCGCTGCTGCAGGCGCTGGAGCAGCCCGCCGGCTGCGTGCTGCTGATCGACGAGATCGACAAGTCGGACGCCGAATTCGAATCGCTGCTCCTGGAAATCCTCTCCGACTTCCAGGTCACGATCCCCGAACTCGGCACCGTCTCCGCGGTGGCGCCGCCGACCGTGATCCTGACCTCGAACAGCGAACGCGATCTCGGCGATGCCTTGAAGCGGCGCTGCCTGCATCTGCATATCGGCTTCCCCGAGCAGAAGCTGGAGGAGCGCATCGTCGAGAGCCGGGTGCCCGGCATCTCGCAGACCCTGCGCAAGCAGATGGTCGGCTTCATCCACGAGATCCGCTCGCTTGACCTGAAGAAGCTGCCGTCGGTCAGCGAGGCGATCGACTGGGCGCGCGTGCTGGTGCTGCTGCAAGCCAGCGAGCTCGACCACGAGATCGTCAAGGACACGCTCAATGTGCTGCTGAAATACGAGGCTGACATCGAGGCCGCGACGCCGCAGATCTCGTCCTTCATCGCCAAGGCGTCGCGCCAGGGCGTCTTTAGCTAAATCAACATGCGCGAGAACCTGCATCGCTTCTTTCGTGCGGCGCGGGGAGCCGGGGTCCGGGTCTCGCCCGCCGAAAGCATCGATGCGATGCGGGCGGTCGCCCAGGTCGGCTTCAACGATCGCGACATTTTGCGCGACACGTTCCTGCTGACGCTCGCCAAAACCCAGGACGAGAAGCGCGCGCTCGGTGAATGCTTCGACCTGTTCTTCAGCCAGCCCGAGCCGCAGCAGGAAAGCGCCGAGCAGAACAGGACCGACGACAACGGCGAATCCGGCGCCAACCCGTCGGCAGACGAGCATGGCGACACCTCGGGCGGAGCGGCCGACGCCGATGTCGGGCCACTGGCGCAGATGCTGCTGTCGCAGGACCGCGCCGCGATCTCGACTGCGATCGCCAACGCCTCCGGCGCCGCCTCGCTGCCCGACATCCGCTACTTCACCCAACGCGGCATCTTCCAGACCCGCATCCTCGATGCGATGGGCATCCAGCGCCTGCGCGACGACATCGACGAGCAGACCACGCGCAATCCTGCGCTCGCCGAGCGGCTGCAGGACGCGCTCAACGGCCTGCGCGGCACGGTTCGCGATGCGGTCTCGCAGGCGCTGCTGCTCTACGGTCGCGAAGAGGCCGAAAACCTGCGCAACGAGATCCTGCGCAATGCGCCGCTGGCGCGGATCGAGCCGCGGCAGGTCGAGCAGATGCGCGCGCTGATCCGCCAGATCGCGCGGCGGCTGCGCGAGCGCTATTCCAAGCCGCGCAAGCGGCAGCGCCGCGGCCATCTCGACGTCCGCCGCACGCTGCGCCGGAATGCGGCCTGGGGCGGCGTGCCGTTCCTCACCGCTTGGAAGCGCAAGCATCGCGACCGGCCGAAGATCGTGGCGCTGTGCGACGTCTCGGGCTCGGTCGCCCGCGTCTCGGACTTCTTCCTGCTGCTGATCCACAGCCTGCACGAGGTTGTCGACGACGTCCGCTCCTTCGCGTTCTCCGGCCATCTGATCGAGGTCAGCGACATCCTGGAATCAAACTCGCCGGAAGAGGCGATGAAGGAGATCATGTCCAAGGTCGGCTTCGGCTCGTCCGACTACGGCAATTCCTTCGCCGATTTCGAGGACAATTGGATGAGCGCGATCACGCCGCAGACCACCGTGATCGTGCTCGGCGACGCCCGCAGCAACAATCTCGATCCGCGCGCCGACATCCTGCGCCGGATCGGCGAGCGGTCGAAACGGCTGGTGTGGCTCAATCCCGAAGGCCGGATGGTCTGGGGCTTCGGCGATTCCGAGATGCCGCGCTACGCGACCTTCTGCACCGTGGTGCGCCAATGCGCGACCGCCCAGCAGCTCGAGCGCGCCGTGTCGGATATCGTCGCGACGTATCAATAGGCCGTCCGGTCCGCAACGCCTAGATGACGAGCGATTCGGTGTGGAACAGCCACCCGACGAATGCAGCCAGCATCAGCGCGATCGACGCTGCGACGCTGACCAGCTTGATCGTCGTAATCGCCTTCAGGGCCGAGACGGACCGCGCCGCCGCATCAGGATCGCCGCGCAGCAGCAGCCATGCCAGCAGACAATCCTCGATCAGGTCGCTGAGCAGATACACCGCCGGCACGACCAGGCCGAGCCACGCCGCGGACGGATAGATCTGGGTGAGCCAGTGCGATGATGCGGCGCCCATCGCACCCGCCAGCGCCAGCATGACGATGAGATCGAACGGGAACAGGATCGGGAAGACATACTTCATCCGCAGATCGGACTGCACCAGTGCCCCGAGCTGGTCGCCGCTGTAGCTCAGCGTCTTCTCCGGAAAGCGGGTGCTGAATCGGTTGGCAAACACGCGATCGGAATAGCTGCCGACCCACCAGAACAGTCCGAACGCACCCATCACCAGTCCCGCGAGAATGATCGTCACGAGAGCTTGATGGCTCATGCCGATCCGTTCCTGTCGATGATGAGGAAGCTGCGGCAACCCGCAGGCAAAATGATCGCGCGCACCAGCGAAGTCCCGAACGGGAGGAAAATGTCAACGCACCACAGCAATTATTGAAGTTGAGATTCCCACCTTTTCCAAGGTGTTGCAATTGAATTCTACGGATATCGCCAAGCGCGACTATGCAGCTGGTGCCAATGGCCGCGATCGGATCGGGCGGCGCGGCATCGGCGGCGTTCACACCGCGTACACAGAACCGTCTTCAATTGAAGATTGAATCTGCCGCGCATCCTGCCCTACATAGGAACCGCGAACTTTCACGGCGACCGCGGGGAAACGGATGCCGAAGGATATTGTGATTTTGTGCGACGGCACCGGCAACGAGATCGGGGCCAATATTTCCAACGTGTTGAAGCTGTTTCGTGTCGCCGACAAGGATGGCCGGCAGCGAATCTACTATCATCCGGGCCTCGGCACGATCGGCCTGCAGAACAGCTGGGGCCGTTTCAAGCAGGAGGCGCGGGGCCTGTTCGGGCTAGCCTTCGGCGCCGGTCTCGACAAGGATACGCTCGACGCCTACCAGTTTCTATGCCGGCTCTGGGAGCCCGGCGACCGGGTCTGGATGTTCGGCTTCAGCCGCGGCGCCTACACGGTGCGCGTGCTCGCCGCCTTCGTCCATGTGATGGGGCTGTTGCCGGTCGACCAGCTCGACCTTGCTGGCTATGCCTTCGGCACCTACAAGAAGGCCAGCGCCGACGCCCAGAAATCCGACGGCACGTTCGACGAAGCGCCGCTGAAGGAAGCCTGGCATTTCAGCCAGATCGCCGGCGGCCGCAACATCGACATCGAGTTCGTCGGCGTCTGGGACACGGTGGCCTCGATCATCGTGCCGCGGCAGGACGATTTCCTGTTCGACATGCAGACGCTGCTGTTCACCCGCACCAATTCCAGCGTCAGGCGCTTCCGCCAGGCGATCTCGATCGACGAGCGCAGGCGCATGTTTCGCCTCAACTACTGGAAGGAGCCGCAGAAGTTCCGCTCCGATCCGTTCGATCCTTCGACGGCGGTCGAGCAGGACATCCGCCAGGTCTGGTTCGCCGGCGTGCATTCCGACGTCGGCGGCGGCTATCCGGAGGACCAGAGCGGGCCGTCGAAGTTTCCGCTGATCTGGATGCTCGAGCAGGCCAAGGCCGCTGGGCTGCACATGGATCAAGCACTGATCGATCATCTCGCCTGGGGCACCCCGTTGCCGCCGCACAGCCATGACTATGTGCCGCCGAGCGCAACGGCCCCGCTGCACAATTCGCTGACTGCCGCCTGGGAGATCCTGGAGTGGATTCCAAAGCGCGACAAATGGAAGGAATGGCCGGAGCGGAAATCCTTCCTCGGCTTCTATCTGCCGCGGGGCGAGCCGCGGCCGATACCGGAAGGCGCGACCATCCACGCCTCGGTGCTGGAGCGGATGCAGAAGGATCCGGCCTACCAGCCGATCAACTTGCCGAAGACCTACAATGTCGAGCCAATGACGCCGGCACCGCCGCCACCAACTGCGACAGCCTGAAGATACCGCTCGCGGAGTGACGCTGGACAAGGAGCTGGCGCCGAACGGCGCTGGAACTGTGACGCTCGCCGCCGCGCCAGCGATCGCGGCAATGCCTGCGATGATCCGCTGTTGACCGGCCCAACCTGAATTGAGTCCTGAATTGAGTTTGCTGTCGGGACGTGTATTAACACGTTTCGTTCCGGTATCGTTCGCCCGGACGAGTTCGATCACCGCCTGTTGCCCCCCAGGAAATTCCGGGGAAATCGCAAGGGATCATGACCGCCCAGCCCGCCCCCGATCGCACATCCGATCCGTCTCGCGACGCGCGGTCCGTGCTCAGTTCCGTGTTCGGCCTGTCGGGCTTCCGCGGCGCGCAGGAGAAGATCGTCCGCCACGTCACCGCGGGCGGCAATTGCCTGGTGCTGATGCCGACCGGCGGCGGCAAGTCGCTGTGCTACCAGCTGCCGTCGCTGCTGCGCGACGGCTGCGGCATCGTGGTGTCGCCCCTGATCGCATTGATGCGCGACCAGGTCGCGGGCCTGACCGAAGCCGGCGTCAACGCCGCGGTGCTGAACTCGACGCTGTCCTATGAGGAAGCCTCCGAGGTCGAGCGGCGGCTGATCGCGGGCGATCTCGATCTGCTCTATGTCGCGCCGGAACGGCTGCTGACGCCGCGCTGCCTCAATCTGCTCGGCCAGGCGCAGATCGCGCTGTTCGCGATCGACGAGGCGCATTGCGTGTCGCAATGGGGCCACGACTTCCGCCCGGAATATATTGGCCTGTCGGCGCTCGCCGAGCGCTTCCCCAAGGTGCCGCGCATCGCGCTGACCGCGACCGCGGACGCAATGACGCGGAAGGAGATCGCCGAGCGGCTGTCACTCACCGACGCGCCGGAGTTCGTCGCAAGCTTCGACCGGCCCAATATCCGCTACGAGATCGTCGACAAGCAGAATGCGACCACGCAGCTGAAGAACTTTATCAGGGAACGCCATGCCGGCGACGCCGGCGTGGTCTATTGCCTGTCCCGCGCCAAGGTCGAGGACGTCGCGGCGGCGCTCAGCGAGGCCGGCATTGCCGCGCTGCCCTATCATGCCGGGCTCGATGCCGGTGTGCGTGCCCGCCATCAGGACCGCTTCCTCAACGAGGACGGCATCGTGATCGTCGCCACGGTTGCGTTCGGCATGGGCATCGACAAGCCCGACGTGCGCTTCGTCGCGCATCTCGATCTGCCGAAGAGCATCGAGGCCTATTACCAGGAGACCGGACGCGCCGGCCGCGACGGCAAGCCGTCGGCGGCGTGGATGGCCTACGGCCTCTCCGACATCGTGCAGCAGCGCCGCATGATCGATGAGTCCACCGGCTCGGATGCCTTCAAGCGCGTCTCGATCGGCAAGCTCGACGCGCTGGTCGCACTCGCCGAGACGGTGCATTGCCGGCGGCAGCGGCTGCTCGGCTATTTCGGCGAGACCAGGACCGAGCAAAGCTGCGGCAATTGCGACAACTGCCTGACGCCGCCGCGGGTGCGCGACGGCAAGGTGCTCGCGCAGAAGCTGTTGTCCTGCGTCTATCGCACCGGGCAGCGTTTCGGCGCCATGCACCTGATCGACGTGCTGGTCGGGCGGCTGACCGAGCGGGTCAAGCAGTTCAACCACGACCAATTGTCCGTGTTCGGCATCGGCCGCGAGCTCAACGAGAAGCAGTGGCGCGCGGTGCTGCGGCAGCTGGTGGCGATGGGCCATCTGCGCGCCGACAGCGACGCCTTCGGCGCGCTGAAACTGACCGACAGCGCCCGCGGCGTGCTGAAGGGCGAGACCGCGGTGATGCTGCGCGAGCAGCCGGAAGGCGCGCGCAACCGCGCGGTGCGCGGCAAGTCGCGCCGCGGCGAGCTCGTGCCCGCAGCCGACAGCCCGGGCGGGGTCGCAAACCCCGCGCTGCATGCGGCGTTGCGCGCCTGGCGTTCGGAGATCGCGCGGGCGCGCGGCGTGCCGGCCTATGTGGTGCTGCACGATTCGACCATCGACGGCATCGCCGCGATGCGTCCGGACACGCTGGGCGACCTGCGCAACATCGCCGGCATCGGCGACAAGAAGCTCGAGCACTATGGCGACGAGCTGATCCGGATCGTGCGTGGGACGGAGGGCTGATCTGACCTCGTCATGTTCTCTTCGTGGTCATTGCGAGGGGCCCGCGACAAAATATCGAAAACAACCCCATGCAAAGCAGCAGGCAGCCGCCGGCACCCGAAAAAGCGCTTGACGCGTCGGGCAACTCAGTGGTATTTTCTATTATTCCGAAATATTGCCAGCGCCCACGATGCAGTAGCTAAGTCGTCGTCGAGCGGCCCGATCACCTCTCAACGCGACAAGGGGCGTTCCCGGTTGGCCCAATAGGGACACTGCGGACAAACCTCCCCTTGGGGATAGTCAATCCCCTCCTCATGCGGACACCCCATCATCGTCGGCACCGAGGCAACCGTGCGCACGTCCTCCGCTCGAAGGAAAGTTGCGATCTCCTCCATGATCGCCGGATCATGGCGAACATCGCCGGTTTCAGAGAACCATCTGCGCAATGCGAAGGGAGGCGCTCCCTCCGCGGTGACCACCGCGACGGCGACCTTACTGGCGCGAAGGTTGTCGGGTCCATAGAATGCCACCGTGCCGACCAGATAGCCCCGAAAACCTGATTTGCTCTTCTTTTCCAGCCACTTCTGTGGCTTCCATCCGAGTTTCATGGCTATTTCTTTGCGGGCGACGATCGGACGACAGTATGCAATCTTCTTGGATCGCACGACCTCAAGAGGCCTGTTTGGACGCCAAAAGTTTAGCAAAGTTACGCTTCGCCTTATGGCGCGTCATGAGATCGGCGAGGTAGACCGAATGTTGAGCGGCTCCGTGAAGCCGTCTCATCCGCTTGATCATGGCGCATGCGTCGACATAATTGCCCTGTCCACCCATCGCAACTTTGCGTTCCACCAACCGGGCGTAGGCCTTCGATGCCTCGGCGGGGAGAGCCGCTTCGCTCGCCTCGGCGAGCTCTTTCATGACGATTTCGCGGCATCCGTGCTCACTGACAGCCACCCATGCGTCCGCAAGCAATCCCTCTGCCAGCAGCACGCGAACAAGAACGTCGGCCACGCCGAATATGCCCCATTCCGCTTGCCGGCGAGACTTTTCGGCTCTGCCCCTCAGTGCGGCGAGGGCCTTGTCGCGGACGAGGACCTGAGCCTCGCGATCGCCGGCGGTGGATTTCAATCGCTGATATAGCTCTACGCTGGGCTCCCTGACGAACTGCTTCCAGAGCAATCCGTTGGCATCTTCGCCTCGTCCATTGCGCTGAAGGAGACTGCAGGCAAAGAAAACCAGATCCCTGTCTGGCTTATCCTCGAATTTCCAAAGCCCCTCTTCGGCCCATTTCAGCGCCTCCTGTTCCCTTCCGTGGTCCAGGCACACCTGAGCGACGTCGAGATACCTATGCGCGGTTGATAGATCACTCGCTCGAATAGCGATGATCCCATCAATATCCTGGTCTCGTTCGGCGAAACGCTCCATCATGGTTCGGAGCGCATATTCTGCGCTGGACCGAATCTCCGTTCGTCTCCCTCGCCCGGATTTCACCTTCTGCCATGCCTCGGTTGCGAGTCTGCGATATTCTGCAAGCCCGGCCGCGCCGAGGACGTCTGAATAGGTCTCACTTGCGCCAAAGAAGAAATCCCAGTCGGAGTCGACTTCGCGCTTGAACAGCGTCCTCGCCAACTCGATAGGCTCAGGCTTCGACTGCTCGCAAGCCGCAAGGTGAATTGCGCAGGCCCGCGCGTAGCAAGCTCCTCCACCGCCATCGGAATCATCAACCTTGGCCAAGGCCTCATCCATTCGCGCAAAGAAATGTTCGAGCAATTCGAGGACAAGCGATGCTCGCCTGCGTTCGAGCAGAACCGAGATGCGATCAAGAACGCGGTCAATTTCACGAGCCCACTCACGCATTCCGCGATATTCGACGGTGCCACGGACCCGCGTCACGTCTGTGATGGCTTTCTTGAGTTGTGCAGCCAGCGTGGCATCGTCGGCGGTGTCGAGCGCGGCCGATAGCTCCAGCTCCCCAAGCAGCATGGGATCGCGCCGGACGAGTTCGAGAACCATCTCGACAAGACGATCGACACCCTTTGAGCGCAGATGGTCACGAAGCTTGCCAAGTCGGCTCGAGGCCTGGGCAAACGCACCCGGTTCCAGGTTGTTGACAGTCAAGGCAACCGCCGTCAGATGCTTGCAGAAGCCCCAATCGGCAAATGCCTGGCATGTACAAACACCGGAAAAACTCTTGCCTCGTCCGGCCAACTCGCAGCGATAGAATTCGGTACCGGACACCTGCGCGACCACGCGGGTCTCGTCGATGGTTATGACCTCCACGCGGCCATCCGCGTGATAAGCGCAGCCCCGAGCGAAGACTTTTTCACCAGCGACCTCCTGCAACGCAGCCATATCGAATCGATCGGTCCGAACCACGGCTTCAACGTCGGGGGCCGATCGCTTTCGGGGGCGCACCATATTCACAGCCTGTCGCTCTCGGGAGGTCGATCGCCACAATATATCCGACCGCACCAGCCCAGACGAGATTCGAAAAGCCGTCCAGAACGCAGAGAATGACGACCGCCGCCAGTTCGGCCATCCCCGCCGCATGTCCGCGCAACCTGAGGTCCCGTCTGCCGACCTGTTTCGCCATCCGCCACTGCTGCTGTTCGTGGCGTCACACAACTTCTCCCAACTCGCCTATGCTGTGGATGAAACTGTTCCCGTCGCTGCGCAGGGTCCAGCGCCTGGAATGAGGCAGCACCCGGATACCGCAGCCCTTCGCCCCGCGGCATAGGAGCCATACCCGGCCCGGCCACGCATGCGCTTGCGGGCCGTGCCGCGCTCGCCCTAATCTTTGCATTGCCCGCCCAACGAGGCGCGGCCAAGACATAACGACGACAGAGGGAAGAGACGGGCCATGATTCAGCAGAGCCCTCAGGAGAGCGCCGCGCGCACAACTGCGCGCCCTGCCGAAACTGGAACGTTCGATGCCGTGGTGATCGGCGCCGGGTTCGCCGGCATGTACATGCTGCATCGGCTGCGCGGGCTCGGCTTCACCGCGCGGGTCTATGAGGCAGGCGGCGGCGTCGGCGGCACCTGGTACTGGAATCGCTATCCCGGCGCGCGTTGCGACGTCGAGAGCCTGCAATACTCCTTCTCGTTCTCCGAGGAGCTCGACCAGGACTGGAGCTGGTCGGAGAAATATTCTCCGCAGCCCGAAATTCTCGCTTACGCCAACCACGTCGCCGACCGCTTCGACCTGCGCAGCCAGATCGTGTTCAACACCCGCGTCATCGCGGCGACCTTCGACGAGCAGGCAGGGAGCTGGCTGATCGAGACCGATCGCGGCGACAGGGTGAGCGCAAAATTCTGCATCATGGCGGTCGGCTGCCTGTCGGCGCCGAACCGTCCGGCCTTCACCGGCATGGCGGATTTTCGCGGCCCGATCTATCACACCGGCGAATGGCCGCATGAAGGTGTCGATTTCACCGGCCTGCGCGTCGGCGTCATCGGCACCGGCTCGTCGGCGATCCAGTCGATCCCGATCATCGCGCAGCAGGCCTCCGAGCTCACCGTGTTCCAGCGCACCGCGACCTGGTCTGTTCCGGCATGGAACGAGCAATTGTCACCGGAATATCTCAGGGAAGCCAAGGCGCATTATCCGGAGCTGCGCGCGAAAGCGCGTGCGCGCCCGACCGGCTTCTATTTTCAGTTCAACGCCCAACCCGCATTGCAGGCGAGCGAGGACGAGCGCGAGCGGCTGTATGAGGAAGCCTGGCAGCGCGGCGGCCTGCCCTTCCTCGGCGCGTTCGGCGACCTGCTGTTCGAGAAGGCCGCCAACGACACCATCGCCGATTTCGCGCGCGAGAAGATCCGCGGCATCGTCAAGGATCCCGCCACCGCCGAGCTGCTGTGCCCTCGCAACGTGTTCGGCTGCAAGCGGCTTTGCGTCGATACCAACTATTTCGAGACCTACAATCTGCCGCATGTGAAGCTGGTCGACGTGTCGACGACGCCGATCGAGCGCTTCACCACCGAGGGCATCGTGGTCGACGGCACCGAATACAAATTCGACGCGATCGTCTCCGCCACCGGCTTTGCCGCCATGACCGGTTCGTTCGACAAGATCGCGATCACCGGCCGCGGCGGGCAGACGCTGGCCGAGAAATGGCGGGCCGGCCCGCGCGCCTATCTCGGCCTCGCCTCGGAGGGTTTTCCGAACCTGTTCATGATCACCGGTCCCGGCAGCCCGTCGGTGCTCGCGAGCATGATCCAGGCGATCGAGCAGCATGTCGACTGGCTGGCGGACTGCCTTGGCCACATGCGCGACATCGGCGCCGACACGATCGAGGCGGTCCGCGACGATGAGGATGCCTGGGTCGCCCATGTCAACGACGTCTCCACGGTCTCACTGCGCTCGACCTGCAGCTCCTGGTATGTCGGCGCCAACATCCCGGGCCGTCCCCGCGTGTTCATGCCCTATATCGGCGGCTTTCCGATCTATGTGCAGAAGTGCAATGAGGTGATGAACTCGGGCTATGAGGGCTTCGTGCTGCAGGGCGGACGCAACGGCAATGCGCCGCCGCAGGTCCGCTTCACCGGGCGTTGGCAGGTGCCGCTCGACATCGAGGTGATCTCGCCGGCCGCGGTTGCCGCCAGGCGCGTCCCGGTGGTCTGAGCCGCAAGCGGTATCCGCGCCGGGATTGCGCATGATAGTGTCGCGCCGGCTCGCGTCGCATCGCGCGCCGCACGGGGGACGATGGCCGATACGGCATTGCAGGGATTGGTCGAGCGGATCGGCGCGGATCACGTCGTGCGCCGGCTTGGGCTCGAGGCCGCGCACGAGAAGCAACTGATCGGCCAGGGCACGCTGGTGTTCAATGTCGAGAACTGGCGCCTGGCGCCGTGGGTCGTCACGACTGCGCTCAAGCTGGTCGGCCTCCATGGCCGTGCGCGGCGCAATGCCGACCGGGTCGAGGTGCGGCGCAATCTGGTGATGTCGCCGCGGCTGCCGGCGGCCTTCGACGGCTTCACCATCCTTCACCTCAGCGATCTCCACGCCGACATCAGCCAGGGCGCGATGCGGCATCTGGCAGACATCGTGCGCTATCTGGCTTGCGACATCTGCGTGCTGACCGGCGATTATCGCGGCAAGACGTTCGGCTCGTTCGAGACCAGCCTCGCGCTGATGAAAGACGTCTGCGCGCGGATCAAGCGGCCGCTCTACGGCATCCTCGGCAATCACGACAGCATCCGCATGACGCCGGCGCTGGAGGCGATGGGCATCCGGATGCTGTTCAACGAGCACGAGCCGATCACGCGCGACGGCGCGACGATCCATCTCGCCGGGATCGACGACGCGCATTTCTACCGCACCGACGACATCGCAAAGGCTGCCGCGGCGATCCCGCGCGAGGCGTTCTCGATCCTGCTCGCACACACCCCGGAATCCTATCGCGCGGCTGCGGCGGCCGGCTTCGACCTGATGCTGAGCGGCCATACCCATGGCGGCCAGCTCTGCCTGCCCGGCGGCGTCGCGATCAAGCTGGAGGCGCGGCTGCCGCGCCGGATGGGCAAGGGCGCCTGGCGCTTCGGCGAACTCGCCGGCTACACGTCGACCGGCGCCGGCACCAGCCTCGCGCCGGTGCGGCTGAATTGCCCGGCGGAGATCACGGTGCATACGCTGCGGCGGCTCGGATGAGCTCTGATACTCCTGCCCTAGGTCGCAGGCGCGCATTGCTAAAATATCGAAAACAACACATGCAAAGTAGCTGGCGAGTTGCCGGCCCCTCGCGGGAAAAACCTGTGGCACGCGATCGCGAATGGAACTGCCTCCTCACAGGAGGCGGAGGGTTCGAGCACGATCTCTCTTCCGAGCAGCTTGTTCATGCCCAAGAATACAGTGCAAGATGCTTGAGCGGCTAGGTATGGAAGATTCCATTAACCATAACGCGCTCGGATCAATCTGCTGTATCTGGCTTCGGCTTACCCCACGGCCAAGGCTGAGGTTTCTCGGGCTCGGGCTCGGGCGCGGGCGCGGATAAAGGAGGAGATGGAAGGTAACCGACCGCCGCGCACGGCATCCTGGTCAGCCAATAGCCGTGCGGCCGGAGCCGCACGAACCGATCCTGCATGCGCCAGAGCATCGTACTGAACACCATCTCGGGGTCTTTCCCCTGGATTGTCATCCCATCCCGCGTGACCGCCTTGAATAACTCGTCACGGGCCATCGGGCGGCCGTTTTGAAGTAGAACCTTTTCCGCCTTATCCCCAACCATATGGCGCGGTGGGTTGAGTAGCCGCAGGCGCGGCGCGGGCGAGGGAGTTTTCTGAAGTTCGAGCGGTAGCTCTGAGGGGTATGATTGGAACACCGCGTAGTCCGCGATAAAGGTCTTAATCCTCTCTAACTCCTTACGTTTTTCTTCGATCTGTGCTTGCAATTGATTAATGGCGGCCGCGATCTCGTCTCGCCGCTTCTCAGCGTTCTGTAGCGCGGTATCAGCCACGGATGTTCCTCCTGTGTTCTAATTCGAATGGTATAACGCGCGGATGGTACATTCAAGAACGTTGTATGCGGGGCTGAATCGTGATTAACTGTGAGCAGTCGAATCCTATTCCGGAAACGACTACGGCCACCCGCTCGGGTGGCCGTGTGTGGCTCTGACACCAACCAGCGTAGCTCGACGCCGGGAGAAGATCGAGGAAGTCGTGTCGTTTTACCTGCGCTTCGGCAGAGAAATGGAGAGGGCTGCCACCCGTCTCCAGCCGAGGCTCGGAATATGCCCGACTACCGGGGGGCGGAGAAATCCGCCCCCTTTTTTAGTATGTAAGGTTTTCTCAGGCAAAAGTCAAACTGGATTTAGCGATTTTTGCTGCGAATCCAATATCTTAGCTTAAGAGTCAAAACCTAATTGTTTACAATTGGTTAAGAATCACATCGCCAGCGACTTTGCGCTACATTCCTAGCGATTTCCGCTCGCCGTTCTGGGGATGCTTTTCAGCTGTGGCCTTGCTGACCTCAAGGCTCCGCGACGAGCTAGAGCGACGGCAGCCGGGGTCGTCTCCGACGTCTCGGCTTTGCCGCGAGGCGGCGCGCTATTGCGGCTCCCGAACCGAAGACGGCGCCGGCTCATCCGGATCGCTGAACCAGTAGTGGGATGCGAGGGCGTGGACACCGACGCCGATCAGGAAGATGCCGGCGTACAGCTCGATGGTGTGATTCAGCCCCAGCAGACGGGCCCGCAACACCGCGCCCTGCCCCTGGCAGGTCCAGAACCAATGCCCCACGGCGACGATGCCAAGGCCAAGCGCGGCGATGGCCCGGCCGGCCGCATTCATCATCCTCACGCGATGGTCTCCCGACTCGCCCGGTCCGGACAGAATATCGGGAGAAGATGACTCCGACCTTACTCGTGCAAATGCAGCGCGTAGTCCGGTGAAGCGCAGCGTAATCCGGGCTACGAAGCCATGAAATCAGAAGCCCCGCCGGCCTCAGCCGTTGCGGAAGGCGTAGGCGTAGCCGTTGAGCGCCGGGGCGCCGCCGAGATGGGCATAGAGCACCTTGGATCCGGCCGGGAAGAAGCCCTTCTGCACCAGGTCGATCATGCCCTGCATCGACTTCCCCTCATAGACGGGGTCGGTGATCATGCCTTCCAGCCGCGCGCTGAGACGGATCGCCGCCTTGGTCTCTTCCGACGGCACGCCATAGGCGGGATAGGCGTAGTCCTCGATCAGCACGACATCGTCCTTGACGATGTCGCGGCCGAGCTCGACGAGCTCAGCCGTGTTCTGCGCGATCGACAGCACCTGCGCCTTGGTCTGCGCGGGCGTGAACGAACCGTCGATGCCGATCACGTTGCGCGCGCGGCCATCGGCGGCGAAGCCGACCAGCATGCCGGCATGGGTCGAGCCGGTCACCGTGCAGACGACGATGTAGTCGAACTTGACGCCGAGCTGGCGCTCCTGCGCGCGCACCTCTTCGGCAAAGCCGACATAGCCGAGCCCGCCATATTTGTGCACGGAGGCCCCGGCCGGAATGGCGTAGGGCTTGCCGCCGGCCGCCTTCACCTCCTCGATCGCCTGCTCCCAGCTCTTGCGGATGCCGATGTCGAAACCTTCGTCGACCAGGCGGACGTCGGCGCCCATCACCCGCGAAAGCAGGATGTTGCCGACGCGGTCATAGACCGCATCCTCGTGCGGCACCCAGCTTTCCTGCACCAGCCGGCACTTCATGCCGATCTTGGCTGCGACCGCTGCAACCATGCGGGTGTGGTTCGACTGCACGCCGCCGATCGAGACCAGCGTGTCGGCGTTGGAGGCGATCGCGTCGGGGATGATGTATTCGAGCTTGCGCAGCTTGTTGCCGCCGTAGGCGAGCCCGGAATTGCAATCCTCGCGCTTGGCATAGAGTTCGACCTTGCCGCCGAGATGCTTTGACAGCCGATCGAGCTTCTCGATGGCGGTCGGCCCGAAGGTGAGCGGATAGCGCGCGAATTTTTCCAGCATGCTGGCGTCCTCTTTGGTGGTCCGAAACGGCGGCAATCTTTATCACCCTCGACGCGAAAGGTGCGCTCTAACTCGGCAGGTGAAATCGCCCAAGATTGCGCAATTTCTCACCGATGCTAATATTTCTCTCGAAATATCCGACAAAAATGAGAGATTCTTCCATGCCCGCCGAGCTCGACCGCATCGACCTCAAGATGTTGCGATTGCTGCAGAAGAATGGCCGACTCAGCAATGCCGAGCTGGCCGATCAGGTCGGCGTCAGCCCCGCGACCTGCCATCGCCGCACGCAGGCGCTGTTCGACGAGGGTTATGTCAGCAGCGTGCGCGCCATGGTGGCGCCGCGCAAGCTCGGCAAAGGCACGCTGGTCATGGTCGGCGTCGTGCTCGACCGCTCGACGCCGGAAAGCTTTGCCAGCTTCGAGCAGGCGGTGGCGAAACTGAAATGCGTGCTCGACTGCCACCTCGTCGCCGGTGACTTCGACTACTTCCTCAAGATCCGCGCCGGCGACATGGAGGATTTCAACCGCATCCATGGCGACCAGCTGATCGCACTGCCCGGCGTGCGGCAGACCCGGACCTTCTTCGTGATGAAGGAGGTGGTGGACAATGCGGCGCTGGAGTTTTGAGCCTGCACCAGCGGCCGCCCATGCTGACGCGCGTCATCGGCTCCGGTCTTATCCGTCACGTCGAGCGCCGAAATCGCGCCCTGGCACGAAGCGGAGGTAAGCTGCAGGATCCGCCCGGCTCACCGAGAAGAGTAATCCTTTCATCCGACTTGATGGGGCGTGCAAACGAGCGCAGTCTTCCCAGGAATCTCCACGGGGTTGCTGGCGGGGGAGGTTCATCCGCGGGTGACGGCTCATGAACGCCACGGCGATGAAATTGGTCATAGCGTTGGTGGCACTTGCCGCCGCCGGCACGGCCGTTTTCGTGTTTGGCGTCCGCCAAAGCCAGCAAATTCCGGGCACGGGCACGCCTTTGATGGCGGCGGCGCCATCCGCGCCGGGGGCTCCCGCACGAGACCAGCGCCAGGCGGCGTTGGCGAAGGTGCAGACCGACACCGCAGCCCTGGCCGACGCGCTCGCAGGACCGACGCCGGCACCTGATGGCAACACGTTGCCGGAGTTCGACGTCGTCAACGTCGAGCCGACCGGCGAGACCGTCGTCGCCGGCCGGGCGCTGCCTGATGCGACGGTGGAATTGCTGCGCAACGGCGAGGTGTACGATCGCGCGGTGGCGGACAAATCCGGCCAGTTCGTCATGGTCCCGCGCCCGCTGCCGCCGGGAAACCACGACCTGACCCTGCGCATCATGCGTGACGGCAAGCAGGTGACCTCGAAGCAGAGCGTGGCGGTGGCGCTCGAGGCCGCGGCAAGGGAGCGTCCGATGGTGGCGCTGATGACCCCGGACACGCCGGTCCGGGTGCTGTCGCAACCCGGCGCCACGGCATCGGCTGCGGGGAAGATGGCTATTGAGGCGGTCGAGACCGAACCGGGCGGCAAACTCCATGTGAGCGGTCAGGCCGCTCCCGGCGCGACCGTCAGGCTCTACCTCAACGGCAGCCCGATCACGTCTGCCACGGCCGACCAGACGGGACGCCTCTCGGTCACGATCAACAAGGGCGTGACGCCCGGCGACTATCGGATCCGGCTTGACGAGGTCGACCCCGGTTCCGGCAAGGTCCGCGCGCGTGCCGAGGTGCCGTTCAATGTTCCGGACACGACGACGACGGCATCGATCCCGGCGTCGGCAGCGTCGTCCACCGGTGCAGGCACGGTCACGCCGCAGCTCGCGACGGCAGCCACCACCGCTTCTGAAGCGAGCTCGCCGTCCACGGTGATCGTGCCGAAGATCACCACGACCACCGTGACCCGCGGCGACAGCCTGTGGCGGATCAGCCAACGTGCATTGGGCACCGGGCAACGCTACGCGGTGATCTATCGCGCCAACTCGCAGCAGATCCGCAATCCGAACCTGATCTATCCGGGCCAGGTCTTCGTTCTACCGACACGGTAAGGCCGGAACGCCGCCAGGCCAGCGCGGCAACACCATTTCACCGAGGCCATGCTAAGGACGCAGAGGCCGGGTGAACGGCCTGCGCGCGACAAACCCCAGATCTGGCGTAGCCGTGCGCGCCACCCTAGATGAGCCCGCATGCCCCACCCCGCCCTCGAGGATTTCGTCGCCGGCCACCAGCGCCTGTTCGTCCTGACCGGGGCCGGCTGCAGCACCAATTCCGGCATTCCCGATTATCGCGACAGCGACGGCAACTGGAAGCGGACGCGGCCGGTCACGATCCAGGCATTTCTGGGGGAGGCGACGACGCGGCAGCGCTATTGGGCGCGCAGCATGGTCGGCTGGCGGCGGTTCGGCCGGGCGATGCCGAATGGTGCGCATCGCGCGCTGGCAAACCTGGAGCAACAAGGGCGTTGCGAGCTGCTCTTGACCCAGAATGTCGACCGCCTGCACCAGGCTGCGGGCAGCCGGCGCGTGATCGACCTGCACGGCCGGCTCGACGTGGTGCGCTGCCTCGGCTGCGGCGCCACGATGCCGCGCGAGCGGTTTCAGGGCGAACTTGCACGGCTGAACCCTGCCTGGCTCGCGCTCGATGCCACTGATGCGCCCGATGGCGACGCCGATCTCGAGCAGGATTTTTCGTCATTCGTGGTGCCGGCCTGCGAGGTCTGCGGCGGCGTGCTGAAACCCGACGTGGTGTTCTTCGGCGAGAACGTGCCGCGCGACACGGTCGCGTCGGCACAATCCCATCTCGAGCAGGCCGACGCGTTGCTCGTCGTCGGCTCCTCGCTGATGGTCTATTCCGGCTTCCGCTTCGTCCGGATGGCGGAGCAGCGCGGCCTGCCGATCGCCGCCGTCAATCTCGGCCGCACCCGCGCCGACGAGCTGCTGACGCTCAAGGTCGAGGACCAGTGCGAAGCGGCGCTGGCGTTTTTGCTGTAGTTGGCTGCGCTAACGGTTCGTCACGCCCGATGGCGCGGCGATTTGGCCATCGGCAGGTTGGCGTTCCAGTGGGTCCAGCTGACGCTGGCGAGGCTGCCGAGATCGGTCGCCAGCGGGCGGCGGGTGCGGCGCTCGTACTCGGCGATGCAGCGGCCCGATTCACCGATCTTGCGCTGCAATTCGTCGATCGTCATCTGGGTCGCGCGGCCGCAATTGGCCTTGCCGAGTTGATCGACCTCGATCTGCTTCAGCGCCGCACGCAGCTTCTTCAGCTGCGCGCGCTGCCAGGCAATGTGACTGTCGCTGTCTGCCGTCATGTGGCCGCCACCATCTTTGATCGTTGCACGCCGTTGGGAACCTCGATGTCGACCTCGAGCATCGAGACGAACTTGCCGCGATCCATCCGGACCACGACCTTGTCGGGATCGACGTCGATATGCTTGGACACCACGCTCAGGATTTCCGAACGGAGCGTTTCCAGAAGATCGGGCGCACCGCTCCGGCCGCGCTCATGCGACAGCAGGATCTGCAACCGCTCCCGCGCGACGGGCGCTGATGCAGCGCGGCCGCCGAACAGCCGCATTACGTTCATCATGCCGCCCTCCGTCGCAGCAGCCGGTCCATCAGCCCCTTGCGCTCGACCGGCACGATCATCTCGACTTGCTCGCCCATCAGGCGTCGCACCGCGTCGGTATAGGCCCGCGCCGGCGCGCTGCCTGCGGCGTTCAGCGTGACCGGGCAGCCGACATTGGAGGCGCGCAGCACGTCCTGGCTTTCCGGAACGATGCCGAGCAGCGGCGTCGCAAGGATCTCCAGGATATCGTCGATCGACAGCATCTCGCCGCGCGCGGCGCGGCTGGCGTCATAGCGGGTGACCAGCAGATGCTTCTCGACCCGCTCGCCGCGCTCGGCGCGGACCGTCTTGGAATCCAGCATGCCGATGATGCGGTCGGAGTCGCGCACCGACGACACTTCCGGGTTGGTGACGATGATGGCCTCGTCGGCGTAGCGCATCGCGAGCGTGGCGCCGCGTTCGATGCCGGCCGGGCTGTCGCACAGGATCCAGTCGAACTTGGTCTTGAGGTCGGCGATCACGCGCTTGACGCCCTCTTCGGTCAGCGCGTCCTTGTCGCGGGTCTGTGACGCCGGCAGCAGCCAGAGATTTTCCAGCCGCTTGTCGCGGATCAGGGCCTGCGGCAGTTTTGCAACTCCCTGCACGACGTTGATCAGGTCGAACACGACCCGCCGCTCCGCGCCCATCACGAGGTCGAGGTTGCGCAGGCCGACGTCGAAATCGATGACGACGACATTCTGGCCCATTTGCGCGAGCGCCGCGCCAAGCGCGGCGGTTGAGGTCGTCTTGCCGACCCCGCCCTTCCCAGACGTCACGACCAAAACCTTGGCCATTCTCTCTCTCCTTGTAGTCAGTCGGTCAGTTCAATGGTGTGATGCGCAGCATTTCGCCCTCGAGCCACGCCTGGGCGGGCCGGTTGCGCAGGCTGTCGGAAATGTCATCCGCGGTCTGGTAGTAGCCGTCGATGGCGAGCAGTTCGGCCTCGATCCTCTGGCAGAAGATCCGCGCCGCCGAATTGCCGTTGATGCCGGCCATCGCGCGGCCGCGTAGCGTGCCGTAGACATGGATCGAGCCGCCGGCGACGATCTCGGCGCCGGAGCCGACCGAGCCGAGCACGGTGACGTCGCCTTCGGCAAACACGATCGACTGGCCGGAACGGACCGGGCTCTCCAGCAGCAGCGACGGCAGCTTGCCCTTGTCCTTGTCTTTGTTCTTTTCCTGCGCCGGCGGCGCCTTCGGCTCGACATGGGTGATCGCGCAGGCGCGGCCGCCGGTCAGCAGCGGCGGCATGTTGGCGCCGAGCTTCGATTCGTCGACCCCTTCGATGCCGAGGATGCGGATGTTGCGTTCGGCGAGGCTGCCGATCAGATGCGCGATCGCGGCCTGGCTGAGGTCGACCGCTGAGAGGTCGAGCACGACGGGCTTGCCGGCGAAGAAGCCGGGCGATTTCGCCAGCGTCACGTCGATCTCGGCGAGCCACGACACGACCGGCACGACCGGCGAGAAAACGAACGCAACATAGGAGCGCCCGCGCATGCGGACCTGCTGACGTGCGACCTGTTGAGTTGCGTCCATCGCCCCTGACTCGGTTGTCTTGTCGAATGGTTAACAATCGACCCGCATGGTTAACCAAAGGTTAACAGGGCTGGGTGTTTTCACGGATTTGAAACAGATGGCAGTTTGGCTACGCTCTCCCAAGCTGCGGAGCGCTGACGAACACAACTGCAAATGTGCGCCGACGAAGCTCAAGCAACTGGAGGCTCGAGAAGACCCGGGGCTCCGCGAACCAAATTTGAGCTGGATCAAATTTCACCGGACCGGCTCACTGACAATGACGCCCGCGTTCGCAGGATCATGTCATGGCCAAGTCGCGCTGGACCGAGATTTTGCGCTGCCCGAAGTGCCCGCGCACGGGGTGCGCCGAGCTTTGCGAGATCGGCCCCTTCCGCAATCGAATCGAGCGCGTCTCGGAGGATTTCGAGATTCGCACCGACGAGCGGGGCAATGATTTCCAATGCAAGTTTTGCAAATTGCCAGCCCTGCCATAGCTGCGGATGCTCTCAATTGCATCCGCCGCTGTGGCATTCGCGCCGACTGTCAGCCAGACGACGCTGGTCAACGCCTCCCCGACGGCGCTCGCTCGGCCTGAACGGATGCATCGAACACCGCGCGGCATGACGGGCTGAGCTGCTCGACCTGCGCCGCCATGCAATCCCTGATCTTGCTGCGGTTCGGGATGTAGGCGCCGCAGAGCCGCATCGCGTCGCCCATGCAGGCCTGGCGCTGCATCGATTCGTTCGGGTCGGACTGAGCCAAGGCGGGCGTCATGGCTGGCGCCATCGTTGCGGCGACGAACACGAGGGCAAGGCGAAGTTTCATGGATCACTCTCTCACTGGCGGTTGAAGGGTCGTCGAGACCGAGGTCACGACTGCGGTTTGCGGCCGTTGCCGGCGGCGGGTTCGCCGTCGTGCGACGGCGGAAGGTGCAGAAGCGTTGCGATCGTGGTGTCGAGCAGTTGCGCCCATGCAGTCTCGGGATCGATCTCGGGCGCGAGCCGGCCGAGCAGCGTCGGAAAAGTCGGCGGCTGGTTGAGTGCGGCATTGAGCAACGCGAAGAACAGCGCCGGATGGCTGCTGCGGATGATGCCCGCCGCGATGCCGGCCTGAAACAGCTCGCGCGCACTCTCATAGGCCGGACGCAGCAGCTTCTCGGTCACCCGCGTGGAGCGCTCAGGCGTCTCCGCAGCATGGCGAACCACGAAATTCCTCAGCTGCGGATGCGCCGCATAGAACGTGGCGATGGTGATGATGAGAGCGCGAAGCCGGTCACCGAGCGATCGGCTGGTATCGGTCGCGATCGCATGCACTTCGGTCATCACAGGCAGCGCGAGCACGACGATGCGATCGAGGCAGGCGTCCCACAGCGCGGCCTTGTTGCCGAAATGGACGCGCACGAGATTCGGCGCGACGCCGGCCGCCGCCGCGACGCTGCGCAGGTCGGCGCCGTCGAAGCCCTGGGCCGCAAAGGCCTCGGTCGCCGCGATCAGCAGCGCCTGGCGGCCATCCGGCATGTCCTTGCTGCGGCGTCCCTTGGGCCGGGACATGGGCGCGATTGCTGCTTTGCTGGTATCGATCATCGTTCGCTTTATATGTTCGATCGTACATATAAGTGCAGAGATCGACCGTTCAAGGGGGGCTGACGAAGCGAATTATGCTCAGAAACCCTTTTAAAGTCAGTGACTTGGTTCAAACACCCCTTGGTTATCGCCGAACCGGCCGAGCCCGAACGAAAAAGGTCGGCGTCGATTGACGCCGGCCCAAGCCATCGCGTGCTCTCGCGAGGCAAGACGGGAGCCCTCGAGCTCGGAGGCCCAGGTCTTCCCGATCTGCTTCACGACGCTGTCCGGCAGCAGCGCCTGACCTTCGGACGACATCGAAGTTCGAAACGGCAAGGGATACCGCTGTTCGCGGTCCGCTCTTGAGCGTGATGGAACGTCGCGACGGAGCCTATTCCGCCTTGATGTTGGCCGACTTGACGATCGGCCACCATTTCTCGACCTCGGCGGCTTGATGGTCGCGCAGCGCGGCGGAGCCCTGTTTGTCCGGCGGCGGAATCTCCTGCCCGAGTTCGGCGAAGCGTTGCCGGACGGCGGGCTCCGCGAGTGCCGACATCACCGCCTTCGACAGCGTCGACACGATATCGGCGGGCGTGCCCTTCGGCGCCCAGATGCCGTGCCAACAGGCGATATAGAGACCCGGCAATCCGGCTTCATCGACGGTCGGAATATCGTCTGCCGATGCGAGGCGCGACGATGCCGTCACCGCGAAGGCTTTCACGGTCCCGCTCTTCACCTGCGGCAGCGAGTTCGAGGCCTGGTCGAACATGATGTCGATATGCCCGGCCATCAGATCGTTCAGCGCGGGGCCGGCGCCGCGATACGGCACGAAGGAGAAGTTCGTAGCCGTCAGCTGCTGGAAGAACACGCCTGCGACATGCGCGCCCGAACCCGGGCCCGCGGTACCTGCTGTCGCCTTGTCACCATTGGCCTTGAGCCAGGCGATCAGCTCTTTCAGATTCTTCGCCGGCAGATCGGGCCGGCCGATGATCAGCTGCGGTCCACTCGCGATCAGCGCAACGGGAGCGAATTCGCGCACGTCGTATTGCAGCTGATAGATCGCACCGTTGAGGCAATGCGTACCCCAATGCCCGATCGTGATCGTGGAGCCGTCAGGCGCCGCGCGCGAGGCGCGCAGCCCCGCGACGGTGCCCGAGGCGCCGGTGACATTCTCGATGATGACGGGATGGCCGACCGCATTACGCATATATTCGGCGAGGATCCGCGCCAGCACATCGGTCGGCCCGCCGGCGGCGAACGGCACGATCATCGTGATCGGGCGTGCCATGGTTTCGGCGCGCGCGCGCCCCGATGCCAGCGGCAGCGCAGCCGCGCCGAGCACGAGCCGCAGCAATGGCCGGCGAGACATGTTGGGCATGTGCGTTCCCCCTCGTGCTTGTCATAGAGCCCTGCGCCTGCAAGCTCCAGCCCTTCGACGTGGCCCGGTCCAGCATGAATTGCGCGGTCGCGCGGCCGGCGCTGCGGATCGCCGGGACCCGGACATCGCATTGAATGTCGGCCATCATCCGCGCCGGGCTGCGGAATAACGGCCTTCTGCCGGCATCTTTGTGGCGGTCGGCGCTCATCGACGGGTCCCGGCCCGATGGCGACAGGGTCGTTTCCGCATGCTAACGTACATCGAAGGTTATGGCGCGACGGTATGACGGGCATGGCAGTGCAGACTGACCCCGTGTTGTCCACTCAAGTGATGCCTCCCTTTGAGCGGGCTTGTCGCGCTGTCCTTGCTGCTGACGTAGTTGGCTACACCCGACTGATGGAAGCGGCCGAGCTCGAAACCCATCAACGCTATCGCACGCTCCGGGTCGAAGTCACCGATCCGACCATCGTCTCTCATCGCGGTGAAATCGTGAAGAACACCGGCGACGGATTTCTCGCGGTCTTCGAGAGCCCGCTGGATGCCGTCGAATGCGCGATCGAGCTGCAGCAGGAAATCCTGGCTCGAGAGAGCCAGCACTCTCCCGAGCGCCGTATCGCATTTCGCATTGGCATCCATTGGGAGCCCGTGATCTTCGATCTCGACGACGTCTACGGAAGCGCGGTCAATATCGCCGCGCGTCTACAGACGACGGCGCCGGCAGACGGGATCGTGGTGTCGTCGGCCGTGCTCGACAATCTTGATGGCGCCGGAGATCTGAAATTCGACAGTCTCGGCGACCTTCGGCTGAAGAACCTGACCCGAGCTGTCCCCGCGTTCTCGCTGCGATTGCCGGGGGTGGATCGCGGCGCGGCAGTGGGGTTCGCGAGCCCGCCCTCCAGACGCGCAAAGCTGCCCTCAATCGCCGTCCTGCCGCTCGTCAGTCTTTCAGACGACCCCGGCGATAATTATTTTGCCGAGGGATTCGTCGACGACATCATCGCGACGCTCAGCAATATCAAGCATCTCCTGGTCGTTGCCCGCGGATCGACCATGATGATCGACCGCCGCGCCGTCGATTACGGAACAGTGGCCGGCGAACGACTTGGTGTGCGGTATTTGCTCAGTGGCAGCATCCGCCGGGCCGGCGGTCGAATCCGGCTCGCTGTCGAGCTCGGTGACTTGTCGACGGCATCGGTCATATGGGCGGAAAAGTACGAAACCGATATCGAGCATATCTTCGGCGTGCAGGACGAAATCGCCCTCATGATCGTGGGTCGCATCTCGACGCATGTGCACCAGGCCGAGGTGAAGCGCGCGCTGCGGAAGCGCCCGCACAATCTGAACTCGTACGATTACTTTCTGCGCGCGCTTGATCTGCTCTACAAGCTGGACTTCGCCAGCTTTTCGATGGCGCGGACGCTGCTGGAGCGGGCGCGCGAAGAGGACGACGGCTATGCGGCGCCCTATGCGTTTTCGGCGCGCTGGCACATGCTGAACATCGCCGAGGGCCGGTCGACCGATCCCAACGCCGAGATCGCCGAGATCATCCGGCTATCCAATTGCGCAATCGAACGAGATCCATCCGACGCGCTGGCCCTTTCACTGCAGGGACACGCGCGCAGTGCGTTTCATTTCGACTATGACACGGCCCTGGACTGCTTTGACCGCGCGCTTGCCGCATCGCCGAACAATCCCTGGGCATGGATGTTCAGCAGCGCAACATACGGCTTCATCGGCCAAGCGACGTCAGGAATCGAACGAGCCGAACGCGCCATTCGGCTGTCCCCGCTGGATCAACAAGCCTTCACCAGTTACTCGCGGCTCGGCCAGAATCATTATTTGAACGGTACCTATGAGGAGGCCATTCGCTGGTCGCGAAAGGCACTCAGCCTCAATCCGCGATACGGAAACGCGATCCGGATCGCCGCGGCAAGCCTCGTGGCGGTCGGCAGGCATGAGGATGCCACGTTGTTGGCAACACATCATCGATCGGTTCTGCCGCATTTCACGGTGTCTGATTACGCGCCGCGTTGCCCTTTCAAGGCGGAGCAAGCTTCACTTTACGTACAACGGCTGGAAGCCGCCGGACTTCCTGTCTGAATTTGGAGCGTCTCATTGACAAGATGATTATTGGAGCTGGGAGGTCGCGATGCAGTTTCATGTATTTGATGGCGGCGGGGACGGTGGCGGAGACGGTGGTGGCGATGGCGGCGGAGATGGCGGGGGAGGCGGCGGTCAAAGTTATGGCGCGGGCGGAGCCTATATGGGTTCGCCACCAGCACAGGGCGCACCTTTCCTGATCTTCGATCCGCTGGGCGGTGAAATCTGCGAGAAGGACCTCGATTTCAAGGTGGTTTTCCCCTGGTCGGGGTGGGAGCCCGACCTGTTTGGCGTGATCGCGCTGGCTGAGTTCGGGCAGACCAATTGGCGTCGCTCCATTCGAGCTCCGGATCCGCCCCATCGTCATGCGGATATTTTTACCGAGATCGATCAGTTGGCTGCAATGGCGCGCGACGAGCGCCCTCGCCTGATCGGTGAAATTCTCGATCAGAATGCCCGACTGCGCGGCTATTTTGCCGAAGTCCTGATGATGTCGGCGTGGTCGCATCCGAACTCGCTCAAGATCATCGAGATGGCGATCCGGGTTGCCCAGATGGTGGCGATCGACTTCAAGCTCCGGTTCAATCGGGCTCGGCCGCAACAGGTCTGTCCCGCTCTCGTTCCCTTGATCAATTCGCCGGGGCACGCCTCGTTTCCGAGCGCGCATTCGCTGGAAAGCCACCTGATCGCCCTGGCGCTTGCGGAGATCCATCCCCGACACACCAGGCGGATGCTCGTCGCATTGGCCGATCGCATCGGGCGCAACCGCGAGGTGGCAGGCGTCCACTACCCGAGCGATACCCACGCGGGAAAGGTGATTGCCCACCAGGCGTTCGAGCTCCTCAAGGACTGTCCGACATTCAAGGCGGTGTCGGCCGAGGCCAAGCGTGAGCCTGGCAAGGCCGGGACGCTCGTCCTGCCGCCCGGACGTTCGGCCTCCAAGAAGACGCGGGGGAAACGATCGTGACACCGGCAGCAGACCAAACGGCTTCACTCGTGAACGCGACATGCGTCCCGATCAAACTGCCCCCGTTCAGGCGATCGAGGTGGCGCCTGCTCGACTTCAAGAACGAATACCAGGAAAAGACCAACTGGTGCTGGGCCGCCGTCGCGGCCAGCGTCGCCCATTTTTATCGTCCCGCCAGCAGGGTGACCCAATGCGACATTGCGAACGGACAGCTGGGCCGAAGTGATTGCTGCGCGGGCGACAAGGACGCCTGCAATGTCTACGGCTACTTGATGTCCTCGCTGTTCCGCGTCGGCCATTTCAGGAAATGGACGGCGCGCCGTTCCGCGTCCTTGCGAGAGACCGAGGAAGAGATCGGAGGCAGGCGCCCGCTATGCGTGCGCATCGTCTGGAATGGCGGCGGAGCCCACCTGGTCACGATCAAGGGTTACTCCGCGGCGGTCGGCGTGCCCGCGCAAGATAACTACGGCCTGGCGATTGCGGACCCTTGGTGGGGCCTCTCGGATATCGACGCCGCGCAATTTCCGCGCGGCTATGTCAACTGCGGCACCTGGACGGACACATACTACACCAGGAGGGCAACGGCATGACGATTCCGGCAGCTGACCTTCCCGACGATGCCCGCGACGCCGTCCTTGCCGGCATGGCCAGACGGGCGCGCACGCGGGGCTTTGCGACGCCCAAGCTCAACTTCGCGCATCGCAATCATCCCGAAGACCTGCAGCTTTGCGCACCGCATCGCATGGCGTTGCTGCCGTTGAGCGCGTTGCGCCGTCTGGCGGGGCCTGACCGGTGCACGGCCAAGGCTCCAGCCGCAAATGAGCTGCCGGCACTCAGTTCCGTAGCAACCATCCTCGGCTGGCGGTTTCTCATCTATGACAAGAATGCTCTTGAGCCGATCGCCGCAGCTCATGCCGTCTTCACCGACCAGGGCGGCTATCGATTGGCCGAACTGAACGAGGGACCATACGTAACCAACTTTCCCAAAGCGCTTCAGGCACCCGCCGTGCGTCGCGCGATCTCATTCGACAGTGACGATGACGAACCTTGTGAGCCGCTGTTGCTGCTCGCTCCGGCCATTTACTTTGCCGGACTGTGGATCCGATATCAGGACAGCCGCAAGGACTTCATCCGGCCGATGGACTCCTCCCTCCTGCCGGCCTTTGCCAACGCGAAACCTGCAGAGGTGCTCGCCGTCCTGCTTCAAGCATCGCTTGCAGTTCCAACCGACGGCGCTTCGGCAGGGTGACACCCGCAGCCCAGCACAACTCGGCGAGTGAACGGCAAGAACCATTCGTTGCGCGGCGACAGCGCATCGCCCGCCCCTGGATGCCGATCAGCTCCGCCTTAAGGCCCGATGAGAATAGGTTGAGCTGGAACGGCGTCGAAAGTTCACCTCTCCCTTGGGAGAGGTCGATTTGCGCAGCAAATCGGGTGAGGGGCTGCGGTCTATCGAGAGAGCAAGAGCCCTCACCCGGATTGCTGCGCAATCCGACCTCTCCCCACTGGGGAGAGGTGAAGCGAGACCGCGCCAAGCCGATTCAACCAAAACTCATCCCGCCTTAGTCATCGAACTCGCACGAAAGCGTCATCCCGCCGTCAATTGACGGCGACAAGTTGTCGCGGCCAGCGCTGGCAATTCCAATTCAACGGAAACAGAGAGGGGCAATTTCATGCGTTGTTTTCATAACAATTTCTTGTCGACTGCCGCGATCGCGGCGACCATGCTCGCTTGCGGCGTCGCAGTGGCGCATGCGGACGATGACGATGGGCATTCGCGGCGACATGGCTACAAGCATGTCCTGCTGATCAGTGTCGACGGCATGCACGCCGTCGATTTGAAGCGTTGGGTCGAAAGCCGCCCCGGCGGCAACTTCGCCCAGCTCACCGGCAAGGGCGTCGTCTATCCGAACGCCTACACCACCGCGCCGTCCGATAGTTATCCGGGCATGCTCGCGCAGGTCACTGGCGCCACGCCGAAGGGCGGCGGCCTGTTCTATGACGACAGCTATGATCGCACCGAGTATCCGGCCAAGGCCTTCTACACCAGCCAAAATCTCGCGGACCCCGGTTGCGTGAAGCCGGCAGGCACCGAAATCACCAACTTCGAGGCACTCGACAAGACCTACGATTATTCCAGCGGGCTGGTTGCCGACTACACCGCCGGCGGCACGCTCGGTCAGGTCCATACGCAGCTCGATCCGGATCACATGCAGCGCAAGCTGGTGAACGGCCAGTGCGTCCCGGTCTATCCGCACGAATACGTGCGCACCAACACGATCTTCGAGGTCATCAAGCAGGCCGGCAGGCGCACGGCGTGGTCCGACAAGCATCCGGCCTATGAGGATCTGGCGGGCCCATCCGGCAAGGGCCTCGACGAGCTGTTCACGCCCGAGATCAACTCGCAGGACACGATCGACAAGGGCGCCAAGCCTGGCGACGACTACACCAAGAGCTTTGTCGGCGTCCGTTCATACGACTCGCTGAAGGTGCAGGCGGTGTTGAACTGGATCGACGGCTACAACGGCACGCGAACGCAGCATCAAGGCGTCCCCGCGATCTTCGGCATGAACTTCCAGGCCGTCAGCGTCGGCCAGAAGCTTGCGAAGGCCGGCAACGCCGATACCGACAAGTCGCTGGTCGGCGGCTATGCCGACGCCAAGGCGACGCCCGGCAATGCGCTCACGCAGCAATTCCAGTTCGTGGACGATGCGCTCGGCAAGTTCATCAACGAACTCAAGGCGCAGAACCTCTACGATTCGACGCTGATCATTATCAGCGCCAAGCATGGCCAGTCGCCGATCAACCTCGCGGACCGCGTGGCGATCTCCGACTCGCTGTACAGCAAGGCGCCCGGTTTCGGCGCCAACGGCTTCGAGATCTGCGATGACGCGGCGCTGGTCTGGCTGTCGCCGGAACTGCAACAGGCGACCAATCCGGCGACCGGCAACCCCTACTATGCCGACGCCAAGGCCTACATTCTGGCCCATGCTGCCGACCTGCATATCCAGAAGCTGCTCGATCGCGATGAACTGACCAAGCTCTATGAGGATCCGTTCCACAACAGCCGGGTGCCGGACTTCATCGCCATCACCGATCATGGCGTCATCTGCACCGGCGGCAGCAAGCTTGCCGAGCATGGCGGCTTCTCCAAGGACGATCGCAATGTCCTGCTGCTGGTCTCCTCGCCCCGCATCAAGCATGCGAGGACGAACGAGGAGACCACCTTCACCACCCAGATCGCGCCGACGATCCTGCGTGCGCTCGACCTCGATCCGCGCAGCCTCCAGGCGGTTCGCGAAGAAGGCGTCGAGGCGCTGACGCTGAACGAAGACGCCGAGCGGTTCTGACCGCCACGGCGCAACGCACCGAAGGCCTGCACCGGCCCATCGTGACCGGGCAGGCCGGACGGCCTCGTCCCATCTATCGGCGCCCCGCGCACGGGGCGCCGATTTCCGGATCATGCTCTGGAGCGTTTTCGAGCGAAGTGGATACCGGTTCGCGTGAAGAAAACGCGTCAAAACAACAATCTAAGGCGCGATGAGTTTTGGTTGAATCGGCTTGGCGCGATCTCGGTCCACCTCTCCTCGTCGGGGAGAGGTGCACCTTCGACGCCGCTCCATCTCAAGCTAACTTCATCATGCTGTAGAGCCTCGTTCCGATTCAATCGGAACGGAATAGGCTCTAGGCAGGAAAGCAGGCCGCCGGCGTCAACGTGAACGGAGCCAAGATGGCCGGCGCGCATCGTCTGCGGGCTCAGGAGCCGAACTTCGCTCGCAGCATGGGGCCAAGCAGGTTCGAGTAGTCGTCCGTCCAGAGTGCGCTGGCCGGGTCCGGCGACATGGCGATCCAATGCTGTGCCGCCGCGCCGGCATCCTCAGCCGTGCGCGCAAGCATCACCACCCGGGACGCCGTCCTGAGCGTGGTCATGACGTCGCCCGTGGGATGCCCTTCCTTGAACAGTGCGATCAACCCCTGGGACTGCGCGACATTCGCCATGATCGGCGCCAGATCGAGATGGCGGTTGGAGATATGCACCAGAATGACGCCGTGCGGCGTCAGCTTCGACAGATAGCCGGCGATCGCTTCACGGGTCAGCAGGTGGACGGGAATGCCGTCGGACGAGAAGGCGTCCAGCACGATCAGGTCGTAGCGCTCGGGTGAGGCCTGCAGCGTGAGACGCGCATCGCCGAGCACGAGGTCGGCCTTGGGTGCGCAGCGCGAGAGGAACGTGAAGAATGCGGGATTGCTCGCGATCCTGATCACCTCGGGATCGATCTCGAAGAAACTCCACTCCTCTTCGCCGCGCAGGTAGCATGCGAGCGAGCCGGTGCCGAGGCCGACGACCGCAACCCGTTCGAAGCCGTTCTTGAACCTGTCGTTGGCGCCGCGTGCCGCCGCGATCCCTTCGGCCAGCGGGCCGCCCGGATAGTAGTAGCTCTGAGGCTCGGGCGCTCCCGCGACCGGCGTGCCATCCTCGTTACGCAACCGCTCTGCGCCATGCATCGTGTTGCCGTGGAACAGCAGCCGCGCGCTGCCGTCCGAGAGGTCGACCACGGTATGGACACCGAAGAAGCTGCGCGCGGTCTCGATCGGGGCCATGCCAGGACGCCAGAACGTCGTCAGCATCAGGCCCGTGATCGCCAATCCGGCGAATGACACCGGCCGTTGTCGCAGGAAGAGCATGCAGGCCGTGAGCAGGATCAACAGGGCCTTGAACGGAAACTCCAGCGAGGCCGGCAGCTGCAGTTTGGTGACATACCAGACCATGGCGAGCGCGATCGCCAGCGCCAGCCATGGCGAAGCCTTCGTCAGCGCCCGGCGCGCACCGCCTGCGAACATGCCCGGCAGTGCCAGCAGCGCGAGCGCGATCAGGATCGGATATTCGTAGTTGCCGGAAAAAATCTTCGGCGCCAGCAGTCCGGCGAAGGCGCCGCCCAGCACGCCCCCGAATGAGGTGCACAGGAAGAACTCCGTCAGGCGTTGCGGGTGCGGGCGCCGGGCGTAGAGTTCGCCATGGCAGAGCAGCGTCAGCAGCGTGAACACGACGAGGTGGAGCGCGATCGTCGTCAGCCAGAACACCTTGGCGCCCACGAGACTGATCGCAAGTGGGGCCACGGCGAACGGAACGAGCCACGCCACGGTCGCGTGGCTGATCCACGGCCGATCGCGGAACACGACAACGAAGGTGAACAGATAGAGCGCCAGCGGAATGACCCACAGAAACGGGGTTGCCGCGACGTCGGTCGTCAGATGCGCGGTCACCGCGATGACCAGCCCGGATGGAATAGCCGCAAGCGCGATCCAGCGCAGCCGGTCGGTTGCGCTGACGATCGACGTCTGCGGCGTCGGCGCCGCGCCCGTCACGCCATTGCCTCGTCCCAGGACGAAGGCGACTGCCGTGACGAGGAGCGCGAAGACCGCGAAGCCGACCGACCAAGCGCCCGCCTGCATTTTCAGCGTCAGCAGCGGCTCGACGACGACGGGATAGGCAAACAGGGCCGCGAACGAGCCGAGATTCGACGCGGCATAGAGCACGTAGGGATTGCTGGCCTCGCGATGGCCGCTCGCGGCGAACCAGCTCTGCAGCAAGGGTGCGCTGGCCGACAGCGTGAAGAACGGCAGGCCGATCGACGCAGCGAACAGCCCGAACAGCCAGAGCGCCGTTCCATCTGCCGGCGGCGCCCCCCAATTCGGCGCGATCGCGATCGGCAAGGTCATCGCCGTGACGGCGAGCAGGAGCAGATGAACCAGCCCCGCGCGCTGCCGCCCGAACAAGCGGCCGAGCAGATGGGCATAGGCATAGCCGGCAAGCAGCACGGCCTGGAAGAACACCATCGCCACCGACCAGACCGAGGGCGCACCGCCGAGCTTCGGCAGCACCATTTTCGCAAACATCGGCTGGATCAGGAACAGCAGCAGCGCCGACAGGAGCAGCGTCGCCACGCTGAGGATCGGCAGCAGGCGCGTATCATCGACAGAACGCGCCGCCTCGGGAGGCGTTCGATCTGGCGCATTCTCGACGACTGACATCCGCTCGTTCCGGCAATCCCGCCGCGCAGGGTAGCTTCGCCCCGCTTAAACAGGCGTTAAGCGGAGCTCGGGAACGAGATCGACACATCACGGTATGCGCATCGGCGGCGAAGCCGCATTCCGTCGGTATGTCGGCACACCCATGCAGGGTTATCCCACTACCGGCGCATCGAGACAGTGGCGAGAAGACCGGAGAGCAGCGAAGCAGGCTATTTTGAGCGATGGCGGAGAGAGTGGGATTCGAACCCACGGTACGGTTTCCCGCACACACGCTTTCCAAGCGTGCGCCTTAAGCCACTCGGCCATCTCTCCGGGAGGCCTCTCTTGAAGGGCTGAGGCGGATTTTGCAAGGGAGCGCGGGGTCGAACCGCGAAATTTCCCCAACGGATTGAAAATATTGGGTAAATTCTCGGCAACGTCGGCCGCGCGCGGGGCCATCGCAGACGGCTCTTGCCAGCGCCGGCGAGTGGCCGGCGCAAATCAAGCCGATTGGCCCGCCTCCATCATTCCCCTCTGTGCCATTGCACAGCCCAAGGCGCTCAGGGAAGGCCGACAGTCGCTCAGTGATATCGCGCGGCAAAATCCGCCGCGCGGCGCGGCCACAGGGATGTTGGCTCGGGCAGCGCTGCGGCTCCGGCATTGTGCGTATCCTGCAGCGCCTCGATGAAATCGGCGAACCATTGCTGGATGGTGCCGCCGTTGAGCTTCTCCATCATGGCTTCCCAGCGCATCCGCCGCTCGGTCAGCGGCATTGCCAGCGCGGTCGCCAACGTGCGCGCCATGCCGTCGATGTCGTGCGGATTGACCAGCAGCGCGGCGTCGAGCTCGTTCGCCGCACCGGCGAATTTCGACAGCACCAGCACGCCGGGATCGGCCGGGTTTTGCGCGGCGACATATTCCTTGGCGACGAGGTTCATGCCGTCCTGCAGCGGCGTTACCACGCCGACCTGCGCGGTGCGGTAAAGCCCTGCGAGCACGCCCTGGCCGAAGCCCTTGTTGAGATAGCGGATCGGCGTCCAGTCGACCTCGCCGTGCACGCCGTTGACGTCGGTGACGAGCTTCGCCACCTCGCTGGCGAGATTGCCATAGGCCTCGATCGCGCCCCGCGAGGGCGTTGCGATCTGCAGCATCGACGCCGATCGCTTCAGGTTCGGATACAGCGACCACATCTTGTCGAACGCCTTGATGCGGTTGACGAGGCCCTTGGAATAGTCGAGCCGGTCGACGCCGATCGCGAGCTTCTCGCCGTTGAGGCTGCGCCGTAGCCGCGTCACGTCGGGATGCGTCATCGCCTTGGTGGCCTGCTGCGCGAACTTGCCGGGATCGATGCCGATCGGAAATACCGCGGCCCGGGTGCGGCCGAACGACGAATTGATAATGCCGTCGCGCACCTCGAAATCGAGATCGTGCTGCACGTAGCTGAGGAAATTCTCGCAATCCTCGTCGGTCTGGAAGCCGATCAGGTCGTAAGACAGCATCGCCTCGATCAGCTCACGGTGATTGGGCACGCCCGCGATCACCGCGCGCGCCGGCCACGGCGTATGCAGGAAGAAGCCGATCGGCTGCGTGACGCCGAGGTCGCGCAGTTCGGCGCCGAGCGCGAGGAAATGATAGTCCTGGATCCAGAACACGGAATCCGGCTTGCGGAAACGCAGCAGCGCGCGCGCCATGAACGCGTTCACCGCGCGATAGCTCGCGTAGTCCTCGTGCGAAGCGCGAATCAGATCGGCGCGCGAATGCATCGCGGGCCACAGCGCCGAATTGGCAAAGCCTTCGTAGTAGCCGCCATAGTGCGCGGCCGGCAGATCGAGCATCGCCAGCGCGCCCGCACCGAGAGCTTCGACCTCTGCAAAAGGTTCCTTGTGGTTCCCGTCGCGGACCCGTCCGCTGGAACCAACCCATATTGCCCCTGTCTTTTCCACCACCGGCAACAATGCCGCAGCAAGCCCCCCCGTCATGGGTTCATTGGGTTTTCCGCGCGAAACGCGGTTCGATACGACGACGAGGTTCACCAGGTCCCCTCCTGTTGGTCAACTCGCGTATTAACAACCATTCATCAAGATGGTTCCTGATCAAGGAATCTCCCAAATGAAACCAAATTCTGGCGAAGACGCATGGAACTCGCGGGAACTCGCGAAAAGAAAAATTCATGCGAGGCAAACGCCACGACGCAAAACAACCGCATTCGATTCGAGCGCGCGACATAGTTGATTTGGTTAGGACAGATTGACGTCCCTATCATCGTCGAGCAGCCGCGCGAGGAACGCGCGCACATCGCTCGGGCCTTCGAAATGTCCGTCGACGCCGAGCGCGTGACGGCCGACGGAGAATGCGAGACCGTTGAAGTCAGGCATGATCGCGAACACCGTCTCATCGGTGACGTCGTCGCCGATGAAGAACGGGCGGCGTCCCCTGAACGGCTCATGCGTCATCAATTGGCGCACGCCGGTCGCCTTGGTGAAGCCGGAATGCTTGATCTCGCAAACGCTCTTGCCCGGCAGCACCTCGATCGGCGCATTCGGCAGCTCGGCGCGGATCAGCGAAACCGCTTCATAGATCGCCTTCTCCGCCTGCGGCGCGAGGCGATAGTGCAGCGCCAGCGAGTAACCCTTGTCCTCGAGCAGAATGCCGGGGCTGAGCTTTGCGATCGCGGCGAGGCGGCGCTTCAATTCCTTGTCGAGCGGCGGCGCGTGCGCGGCAACCGCCTCGCTGTCCGGCTGCAGCCGCATCTCGGCGCCATGGCCGCCGATCGCGGGGAATGCTTCGGGCGCGAAGATCAGGTCGATGTCGTTGAGCGAGCGACCGCTGACCAGCGCCAGCGCGCCGCCGGTGCGGTCATGCAATTGCTTCAGCGTGGCCGCGAGCTCCGGCGGCACCCAGACCTCGCGCGGGGTCGGGGCGAAATCGAGCAAAGTGCCGTCGATGTCGAGCAGCACCGCGGTCCGATCCAGCGGCGGAATCAGCGACGCCGGCGCCGGCATGCTGCCGGTCGTCCCGCGAGGTGCGATTTTATCATCAGGCGGCATTTCGGCCAATTCATGCTTCGTCATAGTCTACTCCACAAATGCCAATGGCCGCGCGACGGATTCGAGCGATTTTCGCTCGGCCGCGACGGCGTAGCGCCATGCGACGGCTGCGGCGGCGATCATGAGTGCCGACCCCAGCAGGTAGCCGGCGAACACGCTGTTGCGCGATCCGGTGTCGATCAGCACGCCGAACAGCGCCGGTCCGATCACGCCGCCGATGCCGGTGCCTACGGCATAGAAAACGGCGATGGCAAGCGCGCGGACCTCCAGCGGAAACGTCTCGCTGACGGTGAGATAGGCGGCGCTCGCCGCCGGCGAGGCGAAGAAGAAGATCACCATCCAGGCGATGGTCTGGGTCTGCGCGCTGAGCACGCCGATCGAGAACAGATAGCCGGATAGCGCAAGCAGCACGCCCGAGGCGCCATAGGTCAGCACGATCATGGTGCGGCGGCCCAGCGTGTCGAACAGGCGGCCGAGCAGCAGCGGCCCGAGGAAATTGCCGGCGGCGAAGGGCAGGATGTACCAGCCGACATTGCTGGCCGCGATGCCGAAGAAATCGGTCAGGATCAGCGCGAAGGTGAAGAAGATCGCATTGTAGAAGAAGGCCTGCGCGGCCATCAGCGTGAGCCCGACCAGCGAGCGTTGCCGGTAGGTCAAGAACAGCGTCGCCGCGACCTCGCGCAGCGGGGTGTGATCGCGCATCTTGAGCTTGATCTTCTCGAAACCTTCACTCGGCTGTTCGTGGCCGAGCACGGCTGTCTCGATACCGCCGACGATCCTGTGGGCCTCCTCGGGGCGTCCATGGATCATCAGCCAGCGCGGGCTTTCCGGGATCCACATCCGCATCAACAGCACGACGAGGCCGAGCGCCGCGCCGGTGAAATAGGCGATCCGCCAGCCATGATCGGGCGCAAGCAACGCAGGGTCGAGCAGCACGATCGCGCTCACCGCGCCGATCGCAGCCCCGATCCAGAAGCTGCCGTTGATGACGAGATCGGTCCAGCCGCGATAGCGAGCCGGCACCAGCTCCTGGATGGTCGAGTTGATCGCGGTGTATTCGCCGCCGATGCCGGCGCCGGTGAGAAAGCGAAACAGCGCGTAGCTCGCGACATTCCACGACAGCGCGGTCGCGGCGGTCGCCGAAAGATAAACCGCGAGCGTGATGAAGAACAGCTTCTTGCGCCCGATCCGGTCGGTCAGCCAGCCGAAGCCGAGCGCGCCGAGCACGGCACCGGCGAGATAGGCGCTGCTGGCAAGGCCGACGTCGGCGTTGGAGAAGCTCATCGTCGGGCTCTCCTTCAGCGCGCCCGACAGCGCCCCGGCCAGCGTCACTTCGAGCCCATCGAGAATCCAGGTGATGCCGAGTGCCAGCACAACGCGGGTGTGAAAGCCGCTCCAGCTGAGGCTGTCGAGACGAAGCGGAATCGAGGTCTCGATGATGCGGTCATCGCCCGGCACGGCGGCAGCCACACCCTCGTGCGTCGTCGCAGAGCTCAATCGTGTCCGCTGCAGTGTCATCAGTATGGACCAATGAGAAAAACCCCGGAACGTTGGGTTCCAAGGTTCTATCTCCCAGGATTGCGGCAAACGGTGTGCCCGCCACGCGACGTCAACGCCGCAGGCTAGCTGAGGTTCCCGCAATGCGGCATGGGAATCGGGATTACGGCACGCCGTTCTCCGTCGTCGTCCCGGCGAATGCCAGGACGCATACGCCGCGGCCTTCGCAAGGGGCGAGCGGCGAGTTGCCGGCACACCAACGAACAGTGGTGGTTATGGGTCCTGGCTTTCGCCAGGACGACGGTGGATAGACCGGCGTGCTTACGCCGCGCGGATGTTCGCCATGAAGCGATCGAGCTCCTCGCGCAGCCGCGAACTCTCGACCGACAGCGAACGCGCCGAGTTCAGCACTTCCTCGGAGGCGGCTCCGGTCTCGGCCGCACCGCGGTTGACCTGGGTGACGCTGGATGCGGTTTCCTGGGTGCCTTGCGCGACGTTCTGAACGCTGCGCGCGATTTCCTGCGTTGCCGCGCTCTGCTGCTCGACCGAGCTTGCAATGTTGGTCGCGATCCCGGAGATCTGCCCGATCGTGCCGCCGATCTCCTTGATCGCGGCAACCGATTCCTGCGTCGCGGCCTGCATACCCGTGATGTGGGTGGAGATCTCGTCGGTGGCTCTCGCGGTCTGGCTCGCCAGCGACTTCACCTCGGAGGCAACCACCGCGAAGCCGCGGCCGGCATCGCCCGCGCGCGCGGCCTCGATGGTGGCGTTCAGCGCCAAGAGATTGGTCTGCTCGGCGATCGCCGTGATCAGCTTGACCACGTCGCCGATCTCCTGCGCGGCGCGCGAGAGCTTGCCGATCCGCGCATCGGTCTGCTCGGCCTGGCGCACCGCGGAATCGGCGATCTGGCTGGATTCCTTGGCGCGGCGGCCGATCTCATCGACGGACGCGGACAATTCCTCGGTCGCAGACGCCACCGACTGCATGTTGCTGGAGGCCTCCTCGGAGGCGCCGGCGACCTGGCTCGACAGATTCTGCGTGGTCTCCGCGGTCCGGGTCAGGGTACCGGCCGCGGATTCGAGCTGCACGGCGGACGCCGACACGTTAGAGACGATCGAGCCGACGGCGGATTCGAATTCGTCGGCGAAGCGAATGAGCTCCGCGCGCCGCGCGGTCGCGCTGGCCTTGTTCTGCGCTTCCTGGGTCGCGGCGTCGCGCTCGGCCTTGGCGACCGCCTGGACCTTGAACTCTTCCACGGCACCGGCCATCTCGCCGAGCTCGTCGCGACGGCCGAGGCCCGGCAGCACGACGTCGAAATTGCCCGCCGCGAGCTCGCGCATCGCCGCGCACATCGCCGCGATCGGACGCGAAATGCCCTTGCCGAGCAGGAATGCCCAGCCAAGTCCGAGCACGAAGCTGCCGGCCGCGAGCATCAGGATCAGTTGCTCAGTTTCACCGATCATCGCGTGCGATTCGGTTTCGAGCCGCTTCTGGTCGGCGAGCAGATCGGACTTCATCGCCGCCGCGCCCTGGCTGATCGCGGCCGCGGATTCCGTCATCTCGACCGTCAGCTCGTCGATCGACTTGGCATTCGCGATCAGCTTGGCGAGCGCCTCGCGGTATTCCTCGAGCAGCGCGGTGATGTCCTTCACGCTCTGGGTGATCCGCTCGTCCTTCGAGCTGATGCCCTTCACCAGATTGTCGGCGAATTTCAGCCGGGCAAGTGCGCTGGAGGCGACGGTCTTGTCGCCATTGACGACGAAGCTGTTGACCGCGCCGGTGATCGACTGCAGCTGGTCGGCCACCTTCTTGGCGCCGAACTGGATCGATTGCAGCTCGGAATCGTCGGCGTTGCTCGGCAGATCATCGAGCTTGTAGCGCATCGAGGTTGCGCTGCGGGTCAGCTTGTTCTGCGCGATCTGCGCACTGTCGTCCTTGATGCGGACGATCTCGGCAAAGATCTTGGTGAAGGCGCGGAATTCACGCTCCAGCCTGGTGATCTGGTCGAGCCGGGCCGGATTGGTGGTGCCCTTCATCGACGCCGTGATGGCGTCCTTCAGGCTGGCCTCGGCGGCGAGTGCGGCCTTGGCGTCATCCTCCTTGCCGGTCGCGACGTAGTAACGCGCCAGCGAACGGTAGGAGATCAATTCGCGATCGATGTTGCGGGCCAGATCGGCTTCCGCGACGCTCTGGCGATAGGAGCCGACGCCGGCGGAGACCCGCTCGAAGCCCAGATAGGCGAAGCCCATGGTGGCTGCCGACAGCGCCAGCGTGACGGCAAAGCCGAGCATGATCTTGGCGCGGAATCGGAGGGTTGGGAGTCTGATCGAGAGCGATCGCTTCAGTCCCGGCATTCCAACCCCCGTCTTCATTCTGAAAACCACGCGGGGTCCGGCGGCAACCCGCCCCAGTCCCCGGAGGGCAAAACTAAGGCAGAATCGATAAGGCCCGGTAAATGGGCAGCAATTCGCCCCGTAGTGATCCGGTACTACCTTGGTCGGCCCAAACCGAAGATTGACGCGTGGCGGCAGCCCGATAGTTTAGAATGGATCAAGCCTGACCCTGCCCGGGCCAGGAGAACACATCGGGAGGTGTCCCATGTCATCGCGTCGAGCGGCGCCGTTGGCGCTTGCGGCGAGCACGGCTGCCGGCGAAGTCGCCCGGCCAATGACATTCCCCCTCACGACCTAAGAGATAAAGGCTGGCTGGATCGCGAACCATCGCGGCATGGCCCGGATGCCCTTGAGACCCGCGCGGGCAGAACCAGCCGCGCCAAGAAAAGCAACAGATTCTGGTCAGGGAGAACGCCTTTGGCGAAGCAGAACGGCAGCGCCGCCGACAGCATTGTCGTGGTGCAGGCAAAGACCAACGGGCCGCGGGAAGCCGCCGACGAGATCGCGCGCCAATTGGCGGCGGCCGATCTCGCCATGCTCGTGGTGTTCGTGTCACCGTTCTATGACCCGCAACAATTCATTGCCGAGTTGTCCGGCCGGATGCCCGAGGTGCCGATCTTCGGCTGCACCACGGCCGGCGAATTGTCGCCTGGCGGCTGGGACGAGGACAGCGTGGTCGCGATGGGCTTTGACGCCGCCGATTTCGTCATCGCCGCCCGGCCGCTGTTCGATCTCGCGACGTTCCGGGTCGATCATGGCCGCTCGATCTGCACCGAGTTGCAGAGCGAATTCGCGCAGCGCACCGAGCATTGCGATCACACCGACGAGTCCTTCGGGCTACTCTTCATCGACGGCATGTGTCAGCGCGAGGAAACCATCATGTCGGCGATCTACGCATCGCTCGGCGACATCCCGGTGGTCGGCGGCTCCGCCGGCGACGGCCTGCGCTTCGAGAAGTCCTGGGTCTTCCACGGCGGCGCGGCCCATACCGACGCCGCCGTCCTGATCCTGATCCGGACCCGGCTGCCGTTCCGCCTGTTCAAGTGCGACCATTTCGAGCCGACCTCGACCAAGATGGTGGTGACCGAGGCCGACATCGAGCACCGCATCGTCAAGGAGTTGAACGCCGAGCCGGCCGCGCTGGAATATTCCCGCGCCGTCGGCCTCAGCGACAACAAGCTCGAACTGTTCTCGTTCGCGGCGCATCCGGTCCTGGTGCGCGTCGGCGGTGCCTATTACGCACGGTCGATCCAGCGCACCAATCCCGACGGATCCCTGCAATTCTTCTGCGCCATCGACGAAGGCATGGTGCTGACGGTGGCGCGCGAGCGCGATCCGATCGACGTCACAAGCCGCCTGCTCAAGGAGCTGACCGAGGATCTCGGCGAGGTCTCGATGTTCATCGGCTTCGAATGCGTGCTGCGCCGGCTCGACGTCGAGCAGCGCCAGCTTTCCCGGGAGATGTCGGAACTCTATCGCCGCAATAAAGTGATCGGCTTTCAGACCTATGGCGAGCAGTATCGCTCCATGCATGTCAACCAGACGCTGACCGGCATCGCCATCGGTAAGCGCGCTGTCGCGCCGCAATGACCGACAGCAAGACCACGCGCATTGCGGCCCTCGAACGCGAAGCCGAAAAGCTGCGCAAGATCAACGCGGCGCTGATGTCGCGCGTCGAGCGCTCCACCGACCAGCAGCTCAACGCCTTTTCCCTGTTCGAGACCGCGATCGCGCTCGACCAGCAGGTGCGCGACCGCACCCAGCAGCTCAAGCAGGCGCTGCAATCGCTGGAGAAAACCAATGGACGCCTGCTGCAGGCCAAGCAGCAGGCCGAGGCGGCAAGCTCGCTGAAGTCGTCGGTGCTGGTTTCGGTGACGCACGATTTGTTGCAGCCGCTGAATGCGGCACGGCTGACGCTGTCCGCGCTGACCGAAACGGCGACCGAGCCCAAGAGTGTCGCGCTGACCGACCAGATCGACCGTTCGCTCGCGACGCTCGAGGACATGCTGCGGACACTGCTCGACATCTCGAAGCTCGATGCCGGCGTGCTCCGGCCCGAATTCGGTCCGGTCGCGATCGCCTCGCTGTTCGAGCCGCTGGAACAGGAATTCGTGGCGACTGCCGCCAAGCGCAACCTCGACTTCCGGATCATGCCGTCGTCGGCGGTGGTCCGCTCCGATCCGCTGATGCTGCGCCGGATCCTGCAAAACCTCTTGGCCAATGCACTGCGCTACACCCAGCGCGGCACCGTGCTGATGGGATGCCGCCTCAAGGGCGACGATATCTGCATCGAGGTGCACGACACCGGGCCGGGCATCCCGGAAGCCCAGCGCGAGGCGATCTTCGTCGAATTCCAGCGCGGCGACGCCGGCGCCGGCGACAAGGCCGGCATCGGGCTCGGCCTTTCGATCGTGCGCCGGTTTGCCGACCTGCTCGGCCATGACATCAGGCTGCGCTCGCGCGCCGGCAAGGGCTCGGTGTTCTCGGTCACCGTGCCGCGCACGTTTGATCCGGTAGCGATCCCGGTGCGCGAGCAGGCCAGCGTCGACTATCGCTATGGCGGCATGGAGGGTGCGAAAATCCTGCTGATCGAGAACGACCTCTCCAGCGCCGAGGGCCTTGCTCATCTGCTGGAGAAATGGGGCTGCGACGTCGCGGTGACGATCTCCAAGACCGAGGCGCTCGAGCGTATCCACGCGCTCGACGGCGTTCCCGACGCCATCATCGCCGACCTGCATCTCGACAACGGCGAGACCGGCATCCAGGCCGTCGACGTGATCCGCGGCGAGATCAACGCCAAGGTGCCGGCGATCATCGTCACCGCCGACTACTCGGCCAAGGCAGCCTCCGACGTGTCGGCCTTTGGCCACGAACTCCTGAAGAAGCCGATCAAGCCCGCCGAGATGCGCTCGCTGCTGTCGTTCCTGCTGGCGGCGGAGCAATCGGGCCCGCGGCTATGACCAGAGCGTTTGCGAACGACCTGGATACCGGTTCGCGTGAAGTAAACGCGTCAAGACAACAAACCTGGAACCCCGTTCCGATGCGATCGGAACGGAATAGGCTCAAGGGCCTGATGAGATCAGGTTGAGCTGGAACGGCATCGAAGTTCACCTCTCCCTTGGGAGAGGTGAAGGAAGACCGTGCCAAGCCGATTCAACCAAAACTCATCCCGCTTTAGGCGCCGTGCGACGGCGGCGCCGCCGTCACCGGCGCATGGTCGTGCTTGCCGAAGTCGAGTTTCGACAGCGCGATGATGGCCTCGGTCCGGCTGCGCACGCCGAGCTTCCGCAAAATCTCCGAGACATGCACCTTTACGGTGGTGACCGAGATATCGAGCTCATAGGCGATGTGCTTGTTCTGCAATCCGCGGCAGATCATGTCGAGCACGCGCAGCTGCTGGGCGGTGAACTGGCCGAGCTGCTGCACCAGCTCCCTGGTCTCGGCCTGGGCTTTCCGCGCGGCAGCGGCGTCGCGGAAGCGCGTCGGCAGGCACACCTCGCCTTCGAGGATGCCGCGCAGCAGGCGCGCCAGCTCGACCTTCGGCGTCGACTTAGGAATGAACCCGGAAATGCCGAGCGAGATCGCGCCGCCGATGATCCGGGAATCGTCATGCGCGGATACGATCACCAGCGCGCTGCGCGGCGCCGCGGCCCGCACCCGGTAGGCCCCGAGCAGGCCCGTGGTCCCCGGCATCGACAAATCGAGCAGGATCAGATCGAGGCCATCGCGCGCGGCGATCACGTCAAGCGCGCCATCGATCGAGGTGGCCTGCAATACCTCGGCATCGGGAAACTCGGCCCCGATCACGCCGATCAGGGCAGCACGGAACAGCGGATGATCCTCGACGATCAGCAGTCGAGGCGCACCCGCCTTGCCGAGCGGCGGCTCGCCCGCCAGGGGCACGGTCGTGGTCAACGCTGCGCCGCCCTCCCTCGGATCGCTGATGACAGCCATTGTGCGCACGACGTTATCTCAAAGCTGACCGGCAGCCTATAGGGCGCACCCCGGATGCGTTCGCCGTGCAGTGCAGCAAGGCTAAAGCATGATCCGGAAAAGTGCGAAGCGGTTTTCCGAAAGATCATGCTCAAACAAAGGTCTAAAGCGCGATGATGATTCAACCAAATCTCATCGCGCTTAGGGCGCCTTTTCGGCCTTCGCACCCAGGCCGGCTTCAAGGGCGGGAAGCGGAATCTTGCCGAGCTCGATGATCGCCTTGTTGCGGCTGAACAGCTTCAGCTTGCGCAGGATCTCGGTGACATGCGCCTTGACGGTGGATTCCGCGAGCTTGAGTTCCGATGCGATCTCGCGGTTCTGCAAGCCGCGGATGATCAGGTGAAGGACACGAATTTGCTGCGGGGTCAGCTTCTGAATCCGCTCGCGCAGCGTCCGCGCCGTCTCGGACTGCTCCAGCGCGCCGACCGCGACGAAATCCCGCGGCGCCGAGACCGATCCGCTCAACACGCGTGCGATCGCCTGCGACAATTCGCCGAGCGAGGTCGATTTCGGCAGATAGCCGACCGCGCCCATTTCCAGCGCCTCGCGGATGGTGTGCTTGTCCTCCTCGCTCGAGACGATGGCGATCGGCAGCCGCGGATGGCGATCCCTGATCTTCTGGAAGCCGGAAAAACCGACGACGTCGGGCAGCAGCAGATCGAGCAGCGCCAGATCGATATTCGGCTCGCTGGCAAGGATGCCCAGCGCACCCTTGATCGAGGTCGCCTCATAGATCCGGGCATCGGGATGCGAGATGCGGATGGCGTTGCCAAGCGCCTCTCCGAACAGGGGGTGATCGTCGATGATCAGGAACCCCATCATGAGGACCCTCGCATTGGTATTTGCCGATGGCCGCTTCTAGTTCGACCCGCCGGTATCCTGCACGCTCTGCAGATAGGCATATACGTTTCTGAGCTCGTCGTCGCTGAAGACATCCTTCCAGGCCGGCATGCCCTTGGCCGGCCGCCCGTCATGGACGGTCTTCCAGAATGTCGATTCCATGTCGTCAGCATAGCGCTTCTTGAGCAGCCTGAGATCGATCTTTCGCTCGGCCTGGACCGCGTCCGGACCGTGGCAATGAGCACAGGTGCCATTGAAGACCTCCCGGCCCGCCTTGGCGTCTCCCTTGACTTCGCCGGTGGTCGCGGCGGTCTGAACCGGCTTCTCGGCAGCAGTCGCCTGCCCGATCGTGACCGGCTCGCTTGCTCCGGCGGACGAGGTGGTCGCCTGGCCGAACTTCACCGGGGCGCCGTTCGGCACGCCATATTTGGCAAACAGGGCGTCGATGTCCCCCTGCAGCGACGGCAGCACGCCGTCGACCTCATCGCGCAGCGCGCCGGACGCCTTGGCGAAGCCGATCGCGGTCGCCCAGAGCAGGCCGTCGCCCTCGGTCGAGACGATCTGATATTTGTCGCCGTAGCTGGTCTTGTTGAGCCAACCCGCCACCGGTGCCCAGATGAAGGCGATGTCCACCTTGCCCTGGTCGAGGGCCGCCATGCCCTCTTCCGGGCTCAGCACGGTGACCTTCTGGATGTCGTCGCGCAAAGCCAGCAGGTTCTGCGGCGTCGACTGATACTGCACCGCAACCCGCAACCCCTTGAGGTCGTCGATACCGGCGAGCTTGCGATCCGTGGCGCCGACCAGCGCATAGCCTTCATGGGCGATCGGCTTCGAGAAGATCACCGCCGGGCCCATGAAATCGTCGATCAGCGGCAGGCCGACCATGGCATCGCAATGCTTGCTGAGCAGCGTCTCCCGCACCGTGCGCTTGCCGAAATAGGACTTGTACCAATTATAGCTCACCGTGCGGCCGAGCTTTTGCGCCACCGCCTGGCCGATCTCGAGATAAAGGCCCGGCTTGCCCGGTTCGTCGCTCGAGAACGGCAAGTTGGTCGGATCGGCGCAGAGCCGTAGCGACGGCCTGGCCTCTTCCGCGCCGGCCGACAGGGCCGGCGCCAACAATGCGGCGGAGAGCAGCACGGTCCGGATCGCCATCCTCAACTGTACGCTACGCGTTGAGCTCGGCACGTCATTCGACTTGATGCCAGTCGCCTTCATGCAAGTCGCCTTGATGCAAGACACGGACAATGCTGCCTCCTTGCGACGGTCGTTACTGCAGGGCGAACACGAAGAGCGAGCCGCCTTCCGGCGCCGCGGCGACCATCTGCTTGCCGATGTCACCGAGGAAGGCCGGCAGCGCCGCGGTGCGTCCGACCACGATCGCGACATACTGCTTGCCGTCGACCGAATAGGTCACCGGACCGGCACCAATGCCGCTGCCGAGGTTCTTGCTCCACAGCACCTTGCCGTTCTTGGCATCGATGGCACGGAAGTCGCCGTGCAGATTGCCGGAGAACACCAGATTGCCGCCCGTCGTCAGCGTGCCGCCGTTGAAGGGCAGGTCCTCCTTGATGCTCCACACCTTCTTGTTGGCGATCGGATCCCAGGCCACGAGCTCGCCGAGGAAGCCGCCGGGACCCGCCTTGGTCGGGAATTCGGCGCCGAGATAGAACACGCCGCGCTTGTAGTTCACGTCGGAGACCGACCAGTCCATGCAGACATTGTTGGTCGGGATGTAGACGAGACCGGTCTGCGGGTTGAACGACATCGGCTGCCAGTTCTTGCCGCCGATCAGGTTCGGGCAGATGTCCTTGGCGGGATGGCCGGGGCCCGGACGCTTGTCCGGATCCTCTTCCGCCCGCATCGTGTTGATGTCCCACTTCTTGGCCCAATTGGCGAAGACGTACTTCTCGGCCGAGATCACCTTGCCGGTCTCGCGGTTGGCCACGAAGAAGAAGCCGTTGCGATCCGCCTTCATCAGGACCGGCGTCTCGGCGCCCTTGATCTTCAGGTCGGCGAGCAGCAGCTCGTTGACGCCGTCATAGTCCCAGGCGTCGGCCGGGGTGCCCTGGATGTGCCACTTGATCTTGCCGGTGTTGGGATCGATCGCCAGCGTCGAGGCGGTGTAGAGGTTGGTCAGCTTGCCGAAATTGCCGTCGCCGGTGGAGCGCACCCCGGTATTCCACGGCCCCGGATTGCTGGTACCCCAGTAGACGGTGTCGGACTTGGCGTCGTAGGAGCCGACCAGCCAGGCGGCGCCGCCGCCATGCAGCCCGGTATCGCCCTTCCAGGTGTCGCTGCCGGGCTCGCCCGGCGCCGGCACCGTGAAGGTCTGCCAGAGCAGCTTGCCGTCCTTGAGGTTGAAAGCCTGCAACGCGCCGCGCACACCATATTCGCCACCGCCGAAGCCGGTGATGACCTTGTCGCGGACGATGAGCGGCGGCGAGGTGATGACCGAGCCTTGCTTGTAGTCGACGACCGTCGAGGTCCAGAGCTCCTTGCCGGTTTCGGCGTCGAGCGCGGTCAGCTTGCCGTCGAGCCGGCCGACGAAGATCTTGCCGTCGGCATAGGACACGCCGCGATTATTGACGTCGCAGCAGGCGTATTGAAGCACGTCATCCGGAATGTCGGGCTGCCAGGTCCATTTGCGGGCGCCGGTCGCGGCGTCGATCGCGTAGACGTATTTCGGACCCCACGAGGTCGAGACATACAGGTTCTTGCCGATCACGACCGGCGACGATTCGTTGGAGCGCAGCGAGGCCAGCGACAGCGAGTAGACCAGTTGCAGCTTGCCGGCGTTCTCGGAATTGATCTGCTTCAGCGGGCTGAAGCGCGTATTGCCGTAATCGTGGCCGGCGATCGCCCATCCGTTCGGATCGGACACCGCCTTTGCAACGGAATCATTCGCATTCGACGCAGTAATTCCTGCCATCACCATGGCGACCAGCGACACGCCGGCAAAGAAAATCCCGCTCCTCAGCTTCATTGGCTTCCTCCAATATGGTTTCGTTGCCGCGATGGATGCATCGCGCGCGCGTCTCACTACCCAATTCGTGAACCAGCGATCTTCGGTCGCTATGTCGCGATGAAAATGCCAGCTACGCTTTTTTGTCGTTATAGGCGGAAGGTAGTAGCAATCGCCGCGGCGGTTTTTGATATGCCGCAAACCAGACCAGCAGGCGGAGAACCCGTTGCGCTGCCGCGCAATTTCGTCGCGCCGGAGCACGCCGAAAGCAGCTTGCAAATTGCCCATTGAACGGCTGCCTGCTAGGATCGCAGCCACAGCCCGGAGCCTTCATGACAGGGCCGCAACTACGACTTTGATCGCGGTTACGACCCACATGAAGCGTGGTCTACTGGGCCCATAACGAAGCTATTGGGAGAAACGCGTGTCTACAGTCAAACTGACGGTAAACGGCAAGGCGGTCTCGGTCGACGTCGAGGACCGAACCCTCCTCGTGCACCTGTTGCGCGAAAATCTGAACCTCACCGGCACCCATGTCGGCTGCGATACCAGCCAGTGCGGCGCCTGCGTCGTCCATGTCGACGGACGGGCGGTCAAATCCTGCACCATGCTGGCCGGCCAGGCGGCTGGCTCCAACGTCATCACGATCGAAGGCCTTGCCAAGGGCGACGAGCTGCACCCGATGCAGGCGGCGTTCCGCGACAATCACGGCCTGCAGTGCGGCTATTGCACCCCCGGCATGATCATGTCCGCGGTCGACATCGTGCACCGCCATGGTGGCAAGCTCGACGAGGAAACGGTTCGCCACGAGCTCGAAGGCAACATCTGCCGCTGCACCGGCTACCACAACATCGTCAAGGCGGTGCTCGACGCTGCCGGCCGCATGAAGGTGGCGCAGGCCGCCGAATAGCGCGCTACGCACCGCACACGATCAAGCTCATCACCGCCGGTCTCGATGGAAACGGCGGCAATTCGAATCTCCGGTCGGGAGGACCAGACCATGGGTGTTGAAGGAATTGGCGCACGCGTCGTGCGCAAGGAAGATCGCCGGTTCATCACCGGACAAGGACGTTACGTCGACGACGTTAAAATGGTCGGCATGAGTTACGCTCACTTCATCCGCAGCCCGCATGCCCATGCCAAGGTCAAGGGCATCAACTCGGCCGAGGCCATGAAGATGCCCGGCGTGATCGCGGTGCTGACCGGGCAGCAGATCGTCGACGACAAGGTCGGCAATCTGATCTGCGGCTGGGCGATCACCTCGAAGGACGGTTCGCCGATGAAAATGGGCGCATGGCCGGCGATGGCGCCGGAGACCGTGCGCTTCGTCGGACAGGCGGTCGCGGTGGTGATCGCCGAGACCAAGAACCAGGCCAAGGACGCGGCGGAAGCCGTCGTCGTCGATTACGAGGAGCTTCCCGCCGCGGCCGACATCAAGGCCGCGATCAAGCCCGGCGCACCGCAGCTGCACCCCGAGGCTCCCGGCAACATCGTCTATGACTGGCATCTCGGCGACGAAGCCGCGGTCAAGGATGCATTCAGCAAGGCGGCCAACGTGGTGACGCTGGACCTCACCAACAACCGCCTGGTGCCGAATGCGATGGAGCCGCGCGCAGCGGTCGCGCATTACGACCAAGCCGAGGAGCACTACACGCTCTACACGACCTCGCAGAACCCGCACGTCGCCCGCCTCGTGCTGTCGGCGTTCTACAACATCGCGCCGGAGCACAAGCTGCGCGTGATCGCGCCCGACGTCGGCGGCGGCTTCGGCTCCAAGATCTACATCTATCCGGAAGAGATGGTGGCGCTGTGGGCCTCGAAGAAGGTAGGTCGCCCGGTGAAGTGGACCGGTGACCGATCGGAGGCCTTCCTCACCGACGCGCATGGCCGCGACCATGTCTCGAAGGCGGAGATGGCGTTCGACAAGGACAACAAGATCCTCGGCCTGCGGGTGAAGACCCACGCCAATTTCGGCGCCTACATGTCGCTGTTCTCCTCGGCGGTGCCGACCTATCTCTACGCGACGCTGCTATCGGGCCAGTACGTGATCCCGGCGATCTATGCCGAGGTGATCGGCGTCTACACCAACACCACGCCGGTCGACGCCTATCGCGGCGCCGGCCGCCCCGAAGCGAGCTATCTGATCGAGCGCATGATGGAGACCGCGGCGCGGCAGTTGAAGGTCGATCCGGCCGAACTGCGCAAGAAGAACTTCATCACCACGTTCCCGTATCAGACGCCGGTCATCATGGCTTATGACATCGGCGACTTCCACGCCTCGATCGACGCCGCGATGAAGGCGATCGACTATGCCGGCTTCCCGGCCCGCAAGGCCAAGGCGAAAGCCAGTGGCAAGCTGCGCGGCATCGGCGTCTCCTGCTATATCGAGGCCTGCGGCATCGCCCCGTCGAAGGCGGTCGGCAGTCTCGGCGCCGGTGTCGGCCTGTGGGAATCGGCTGAAATCCGCGTCAACCCGGTCGGCACCATCGAGGTGCTCACCGGCTCGCACAGCCACGGCCAGGGCCATGAGACGACGTTCTGCCAGATCATCGCCGAGCGGCTCGGCGTGCCGATCAGCCAGGTCTCGATCGTCCATGGCGACACCGACAAGGTGCAGTTCGGCATGGGCACCTACGGCTCCCGCTCGCTCGCGGTCGGCGGTACGGCGATCGTGAAGGCGATGGAGAAGGTCGAGGCCAAGGCCAAGAAGATCGCGGCACATGCGCTCGAGGCGTCCGAGAGCGACATCGTGATCGAGAACGGCGAGTTCAAGGTCACCGGCACCGACAAGTCGATCGCGCTGCCGATGGTCGCGCTCGCCGCCTACACCGCGCACAACCTGCCCGACGGCATGGAGCCCGGTTTGAAGGAGACGGCGTTCTACGACCCGACCAACTTCACCTTCCCGGCCGGCGCTTACATCTGCGAGCTCGAAGTCGATCCCGGCACCGGCAAGACCTCGTTCGTCAACTTCGTGGCGGCGGACGATTTCGGCCGGCTGATCAACCCGATGATTGTCGAGGGCCAGGTTCATGGCGGTCTTGCGCAAGGCATCGGCCAGGCGCTGCTCGAAGGTGCGGTCTATGACGACACCGGCCAGCTCGTGACCGCGTCGTTCATGGACTACACCATGCCGCGCGCCGACGACCTGCCGTCGTTCCAGCTCTCCCACACCACGACGCTGTGTCCGGGCAATCCGCTCGGCGTCAAGGGCTGCGGCGAAGCCGGCGCGATCGGCGCCTCTGCTGCCGTGATCAACGCGATCACGGACGCGATCGGCAACAACAAGCTGGAAATGCCGGCGACGCCCGATCGCGTCTGGCACGCCATTCACGGTTGAGGGAGGATACGATGTACGAGACCAACTATCACCGCGCATCCTCGATCGACGATGCCGTGGCGCAGTTCGCCAAGGGCACGGACTCCAGGTTCCTTTCCGGCGGCCAGACCCTGCTCCCTGTGATGAAGCAGCGCCTCGCTGCTCCGTCCGACGTGATCGACGTCGCCAAGATCAAGGACATGATCGGCATCGACGTGTCCGGCGATACCGTCACCATCAGGGCCGCGACCACGCATTACGACGTCGCGCAAAGCGACGCCGTGCAGAAGGCGATCCCGGCGCTCGCCCATCTGGCGTCGATGATCGGCGATCCTGCCGTGCGTCATCGCGGCACGATCGGCGGCTCGCTCGCCAACAACGACCCGGCGGCGGACTATCCGGCGGCGGTGCTGGCGCTCGGCGCCGTGGTCAAGACCAACAAACGGTCGATCCCGGCGGAGGACTTCTTCAAGGGCCTGTTCACGACGGCGCTCGAGGATGGCGAGATCATCACCGCCGTGTCGTTCCCGGTCCCCGCCAAGGCCGGCTATGCCAAGATGCGGCACCCGGCCTCGCGTTTCGCGCTGACCGGCGTGTTCGTCGTCAAGACCAAGGCGGGTGACGTCCGCGTCGCCGCGACCGGCGCCTCGCAAAGCGGCGTCATGCGGGTGGCGCCGATCGAGCAGGCGCTGAAGGCGAACTGGGCGGCCTCGGCGCTCGACAGCGTGACGATCCCGGCGAGCGGCCTGCTCGCCGACATCCACGGCTCGGCGGATTACCGCGCCAACCTGGTCAAGGTGATGGGACAGCGGGCGGTGACCGCGGCCGGCTAGCCGCTATCCCTCCTGAACCCATGCAGACGGCGCGCAGCGATGCGCGCCGTTCGCGTTTTGCTGGCATTCCAGCCGAAAGAGCTTGCCACGTCCCCCATTAGGCGAGAGAATTTAGCTAATCAGCTAATTAAAAATACCGTCAGACGGGCGGCCCCGGGGAGAGGACTTAATGAGGTTCGGCAGCACCACTTGCCACGGCCCCCAATCGCCGGACCGGACTTCTGACATCGAGCCGGCGTGACGCCCGGCGCGCCGATCCACAGACTCTTCGACCAGCTCCCTCACAGCAACAACGGAACAACAACGTGCTCGACAAGCCCGCCTCCCAAACCGCCGCTCGCACCTCGGGCCCGCTCACAGGCTTCCGCATCGTCGAATTCGCCGGCATCGGTCCCGGCCCGTTTGCCTGCATGCTGCTCGCCGACATGGGCGCCGAGGTCATCACGCTGGACCGGGTCGGCGCGGGCAAGAATTTGAAGGCGGTGGCGACCCGCGGCCGCAAGGTTATCGAGCTCGATCTCAAGAACAAGGCGGCGATATCAGAAGTGCTCGACCTGCTCAGCCATGCCGACGCGCTGATCGAAGGCTTCCGTCCCGGCGTGATGGAGCGCCTCGGCCTCGGCCCCGATGTCGTGCTCGGGCGCAATCCGAAGCTGGTCTACGGCCGCATGACCGGCTGGGGCCAGGAAGGCCCGCTGGCGAACGCCGCCGGCCACGACATCAACTACATCTCGATCACCGGCGCGCTCGCTGCGATCGGCACCAAGGAGAAGCCGGTGCCGCCGCTCAATCTGGTCGGCGATTTCGGCGGCGGCGCGCTCTACCTCGTGGTCGGCGTGCTCGCCGCGCTGCTGGAAGCGCAGAAGTCCGGCAAGGGCCAGGTTGTGGATACCGCGATGTGCGACGGCGCGGCCTCGCTGATGTCGATGTTCTACGACATGGCGGCGCAGGGCCGCTGGAGCGGCGGCCGCGACCAGAATTTCCTCGACGGCGGCGCGCATTTCTACGGCGTCTACGAGTGCTCCTGCGGCAACTTCATCTCGATCGGCTCGATCGAGCCGCAGTTCTACGCGCTGCTGCGCAAGCATGCCGACCTGACCGACGCCGACTTCGACGCCCAGATGGACCGCAAGGCCTGGCCGGCGCTGAAGGCGAAGCTGGAAAAGGTTTTCAAGAGCAAGTCGCGCGCCGACTGGTGCAAGATCATGGAAGGCACCGACATCTGCTTCGCGCCGATCCTCACCATGGAGGAAGCGCCCAAGCATCCGCACATGGCGGCCCGCCAGGTGTTTGTCGAACGCCACGGCGTCACCCAGCCCGCCCCTGCACCGCGTTTCTCGCGCACGCCGTCCGCCATCCGTGAGCCGGAGTTGGCGAGCATTGGGGATGTGACGAGCGCGTGGAAGGCAGGGAAGTAATTTCGCTGTCGTCCCGGCGAAGGCCGGGACCCATAACCCCGGAAGGCCGTTGTTGCGCACGACCGTTCCGCGGGATTGATATCCGACACACGCGATAGATTCCGCGGTATGGGTCCCGGCTTTCGCCGGGACGACACCTTTTGTTGTGCGCTACATAGCACGCTATGCTGTGCTCACGCCGCGTGGTCGACCTTGAGCACGCCGCGGCGGATCTGGTCTTCCTCGATCGATTCGAACAGCGCCTTGAAGTTGCCTTCGCCGAAGCCGTCGTCGCCCTTGCGCTGGATGAATTCGAAGAAGATCGGCCCGATCGCATTCGCCGAGAAGATCTGCAGCAGCACCTTGGTCTGGCCGCCGTCGACCACGCCCTCGCCGTCGATCAGGATGCCGTTGGTCTTGAGCCGCGCGACGTCCTCGCCATGCTTCGGCAGGCGGGCATCGATCCGCTCGAAATAGGTGTCGGGTGGCGACGGCATGAACGGCAGGCCGTCCGCACGCAACCGCTCGACCGTCGCATAGATATCGCGGGCGCCGCAGGCGACGTGCTGGATGCCCTCGCCGTGATAGATGTTGAGGTATTCCTCGATCTGCCCGGAATCGCCGGCGTCCTCGTTGATCGGAATCCGGATCTTGCCGTCCGGGCTGGTCAGCGCGCGGGAGAACAGGCCGGAGGCGCGGCCCTCGATGTCGAAGAAGCGGATCTGGCGGAAGTTGAACAGTTTTGCATAGAAACCGGTCCAGACGTCCATGCGGCCGCGATGGACGTTGTGGGTGAGGTGATCGACGTAATAGAGGCCCGAGCCGGCGGGACGCGGATTGACGCCGCCGAGCCAGTCGAACTCGGCATCATAGGCCGAACCCTTGGCGCCATAGCGGTCGACGAAATAGAGCAGGCTGCCGCCGATGCCCTTGATCGCGGGCACATCCAGCGTCTTCTCCGCGGACGACACATCCGCCGGCTCCGCGCCAAGTGCGATCGCACGCTCATAGGCGTGCTTGGCATCGACCACCCGGAACGCCATCGACGGCGCGCACGGGCCGTGCGCGGCGACGAAGTTGAAGCCGTGGCTGCCGGGCTCTTCATTGACGAGATAGTTGATGTCGCCCTGGCGGTAGACCGTGATCGCCTTGGTCTTGTGCCGGGCGACCGCGACAAAGCCCATCAGCTTGAACAAGGCGTGCAGCTCAGCCGGATTGGGATGGGCGTATTCGACGAACTCGAAGCCGTCGGTGCCCATCGGATTGTCGTCGGTGATTTCGGCTGGCGGCGCATCGTGCGGAAACGGACCCATGGCGGTAACTCCCTGATTTGCCTAGGGATCAGTCTCCGTCACTTGCTGCGCAACGTGCGTGCAAAATAGGGCTTGTTTTGCTAGTATCGCGCACGATTTGTGCATGAAATGGATATTCGGTGCATGCCAGAAGTCGACGCCTTCGACCTCAAAATGCTCGCCGCGCTGCAGGATGACGGCCGGCTGACGAACCAGCAGCTGGCCGACCTGATCGGTCTGTCAGCCTCGCAATGCTCCCGGCGGCGGATGCGGCTGGAGGAGGAGAAGGTGATCGCGGGCTACCACGCCGACCTCGCCGGCGAGGCGCTCGGCTTCGGCCTGATCGCCTTCATCCACATCACGCTGGCAACCCATTCGCCCGACAACGCCAAGCGGTTCCGCGAGCTGGTCAACCGGGTCGACGACATCCAGGAGGCCTATGCGCTGACCGGCGATGCCGACTACGTGCTCAAGGTGATGCTGCGCGACCTGAAGAGCCTGTCCGACATCGTCAACAACGTGCTGATGCCGCACCAGAGCGTCGCGCATGTGCGCTCATCGATCGTGCTCGACCGGCTGAAGGAGAGCACCAAGCTGCCGTTGAAAGCGTTACAAAGCTGACCTGGCACAAATCGAGGGAAATCCGTCATTCGCTTTCCCGGTCCGATCTGCGATCATTCCTTAACATCCGGCAAGAGAGGCGACGATGGCGCTGCAGCTGCGACCGAACTGCGAATATTGCGACAAGGACCTGCCGCCGAGCGCAACTGACGCCCGGATCTGCTCCTATGAATGCACGTTCTGTGCGGATTGCGCCGAGACCAAGCTCGGTAATGTCTGCCCGAACTGCGGCGGCGGCTTTGCGCCGCGGCCGATCCGCCCGGCCAAGCCCTGGCGGGCAGGCGTCTGCACCGTGAACCAGCCGCCGTCGGACAAGCGGGTGCATCTGAAATACAGTCTCGAGGACTGCGCGGCGCATACGGCGAGGCTGAAGGATATACCACCTGAACAGAGATAGCGCGCCTTACAAGTTCAATCCTGTTAGCAGGACCCATCTTCGGTGTCGCTAAGCTTGCGCGCACATCATCCAAGCTTAGAATAGCGAAGGAAGAATCCACAACCCTCCGGTGCATAAAGTGGCAAAAAGACAACGCGGCATCTCTACCGGCAAGCCACTTGATGCGGAAGACAAAGAACTATTCGATTCCGTCCGGGAGAGTGGAGTCAAAGCCACATGCTTCTTTAACAATAAGGGCGGCGTGGGAAAGACAACGCTCGTTGCAAATCTGGCCGCGGAACTAGCACTTAACTTTGGAGCGCGGGTTCTCGTCGTCGATGGCGATCCACAATGCAATCTTACTCAGTATGTTCTGGGTGAGGACGAATGGATCGATATCTATTCAGCAAATGACCCCACGTCCGTCTACAGCGTGATCCGGCCCCTTTCCCTAGGAAAGGGGTATGGCACCAGCCTACCTATCGTCAAAGCAGGAAATTTCGGCTTCGATATTATTGTCGGAGACCCACGCCTCGCACTGCAGGAAGACCTCCTTGCTCAAGACTGGCGCGATGCCAAAGCAGGCGGAATGCGAGGAATACGCACGACCTTTGTTTTTGCAGATGTGGTCGGAAAAGCGAAGGAAATGAACTATGATTTCGTGTTTTTCGACATGGGGCCATCGTTAGGAGCCATCAACAGATCGATTCTGTTAGCGATGGACTACTTCGTCGTTCCGATGGCCATCGATATTTTTTCACTTTGGGCCATAAGGAACATTGGTACGACCGTCGGAGTGTGGCAACGCGAACTTAAAACTGGGATTAGCTTGTCTGAGGACCCCTCTGAGATTCCAGCGGCCGATCAAGCTCGATCGCTACGATTCGTTGGCTACGTTACCCAACAACACAAAGAAAGGGGTGGGTCTGAGCCGGACCCTGCAGAGGAGAACGAAGCAACCAGAAAACGTATCGTGCAGGCGTACCAGGACATCAGCCAAAACTTCCCGGCTGAGATATCAGCTCACCTCGGCAAGTTCTTCGACGCGAAGAAAGTGGATCCTCACTTGGGTGATATTCGTCACCTCGGAAGTTTGGCTCCTCGATCTCAGAGTCAACATGCACCAATGATCTCCGTGCGGGGCACCGGCAGCTACACGCAGCTGCGAAAGCAGGCGCGAGACATCTATCGCGGGATAGCGATACGCTATCTAGAAAATGTTGTTGCGACCTGAGATTCGCGATGAGCGAATTTAATGCCGATCTTGTCGATGATCTCGCTCGCCGAAGAGTCGTTCTCTTTCTAGGTGCTGGAGTATCTGCGAGCGCCGCAACCCGTACGGGTGGAAGAATAAAGGGCTGGGAGGCCTTTCTCAACGAGATGAACGGCAAAGCCGGAGCCGCGGTCAAGGAACAGGTTACACGGCTCCTAGACCAAAAAGACTACCTGCTCGCGTGCGAAATCCTGCAGATGGACCTTGGTGAACGATGGGAACGCGAGATCGTGCAAGAATTCGGTCAAGCAGCGGAGCCCTCTCCACTCCATGAGGCGATAGTAGCGCTCGATCAGAGAATCATAGTCACAACTAACTTCGACAAGCTGCTCGAGATGTCTTGGCAAAGCAAAATAGGCTTTGCCACTCATTTCCCCCAGGTGATCACAGCTATCGACGCAAACATCTTCAACATCTTGAAAGATCAGTCAGGCAAATATCTAATCAAGCTTCACGGCACGATCGACGACGTACGAACCCTGGTCTTCTCGCGATCCGAGTATATCCGCATGGCATTCGGTAGTGCCGTGTATTCTGCCTTTCTGGAGACGCTTCTACTAAATTACACATTTCTCTTTATTGGTTTCTCCATGGACGATCCGGCGATTTCGTCTCTAATGGAGATGTATGCACTTCGTTACCCGAGAGCACGTCCCCACTACGTCATTTCTCCTGCGGGCTTGGAACCAAATATCATCGAGATAAATAAGCGCCTCCGAAAACTTGTGGTGATTGGCTACGACAGCTCTGACAACCACACAAAGCTGCCTTCGGTTCTTGGCGAGTTAGCAGGACTCATAAGGCCGAAGAGAAAAGAGATTGCAGCTGAGTTCTTGCTTCCGTGATAACTTCGTTCTATCCAGCGAACTCACTCCGCCGCGACGATCGTACCTTCGACTTCACCAAAGCCGACGCGGTAGCCGTCGCCCTGGCACCAGCCGCGCATGACAAGCGAGTCGCCGTTCTCGAGGAACGAGCGCGTCACGCCGTCGGCGAGCTCGACCGGCTCGGTGCCGTTCCAGCTGATCTCCAGCAGACTGCCGCGCTGGTGCTTCTCGGGGCCGGAGATCGTGCCGGACCCTAAGAGATCGCCGACATTCATCGCGCAGCCGCTGGAGGCGTGGTGCACGAGCTGCTGCACCGACGACCAGTACATGTATTTGAAGTTGGTGCTGCAGATCGTCTTCGCCTCGTTCATCGCACCGGCACGCAGGCCGACATCGAGCGCGAGATCGTAATTGTTCGGCCTCACCTGCTTCAGATAGGCCAGCGGCTCCGGCTGTTGCACCGGGCCCTGCATCCGGAACGGCTCCAGCGCCTCGCGCGTGACCACCCACGGGCTGATCGAAGTCGCGAACGCCTTGGCCTGGAACGGGCCGAGCGGCACGTATTCCCACTGCTGGATGTCGCGCGCGCTCCAATCGTTGAGGATGACGAAACCGAAGATCATCTCCTCGGCCTGCGCCTCGGTGAGCATCTCGCCCATCGCCGACGCCTGCCCGACGACAACGCCCATCTCGAGCTCGAAGTCGAGCCGCTTGCAGGGCCCGAAGCTCGGCACCTCTGCCGTCGGCGGCTTGAGCTGGCCGCGCGGCCGCTTCACCTTGGTGCCGCTCGCAACGACGGTCGAGGCACGGCCGTTATAGCCGATCGGCATGTGCAGCCAGTTCGGCTGCAGCGCATTGTCCTTGCCGCGGAACATGACGCCGACATTGGTGGCATGCTCCTTCGACGAATAGAAATCGGTATAGCCCGAAACCGCAAACGGCATATGCAGCTTCACGTCAGCCATCGGCACCAGCGCCCGCGCGCGCAATTCCCTGTTGTCGCGCAGCTCCGGATGATCCGAGCGGAGCAGCTCGCTGATCCGCGCCCGTGTCGCCGACCACACTTTCGGCCCGAGCGCCATGAACGCGTTGAGCGACGGCTGCGAGAACACGCCGAGCGGCCCGACATCGAGCCGAGAATCCTGCTCGAGCTCCCAGAGGTCGAGCACATAATCGCCGATCGCGACGCCGACGCGCGGAGCCAGTCCGTTCGCGGAGAACACGCCGTAGGGCAAATTCTGGATCGGAAAGTCGGACGTGGGCGCGACGTCGATGAAGGAGCGGAGTTTGGGGTCGTTGGGGTGGGGCATGGTCTCCTGCCGAAATAATTGACGCACTTTATCTCTCGTCATTCCGGGATGCGCCGTAAGGCGCAGGCCCGGAATCCATCAGGCCACGTGTCGCGCGGAGCAATGGATTCCGGGCTCGCGCTTCGCGCGCCCCGGAATGACGGCTGGCTACGGCCTGGTCGGATCGAACTTCTTCTCCAACCCCTTCCAGCAATCCGAGTAGTCATCCTGCAGCGTCGACGACGTCGCCGCATGCTTGGTCACGCGCTGCGGGAAACGCGTCTCGAACATGAAGGCCATGGTGCGGGTCAGCTTGACCGGCTTCAGCTCGCCGTTGCTGGCATGCTCGAAGGCTTCGCGGTCGGGGCCGTGCGGCAGCATCATGTTGTGCAGCGAGATACCGCCGGGCACGAAGCCCTGCGGCTTGGCGTCGTAGACGCCGTAGATCAGGCCCATGAACTCCGACATGATGTTCATGTGGTACCACGGCGGACGGAAGGTATTGTCGGCCACCATCCAGCGCTCCGGGAAGATCACGAAGTCGATATTCGCAGTGCCGGCGGTCTCCGACGGCGAAGTCAGCACCGTGAAGATCGACGGATCGGGATGATCGAAGCCGATCGCGCCGACCGGCGAGAAGGTGCGCAGATCGTATTTGTACGGCGCATAATTGCCGTGCCAGGCGACCACGTCGATCGGCGAATGCGGCAGCGTGGTCTTGAACAGCGCGCCGCCCCATTTCACGTAGAGCTCGGTCGGCGTGTCCTTGTCCTCGTAGGCGGCCACCGGCGTCAGGAAGTCGCGCGAATTGGCCAGGCAATTGGCGCCGATCGGGCCGCGCTCCGGCAGCGTGAAGGCACCGCCGTAATTCTCGCAGAGATAGCCGCGCGCCGGACCATTCGGGATCTCGACGCGGAACTTGACGCCGCGCGGGATCACCACGATCTCGCCCGGCTCGGCATCGATGCGGCCGAACTCGGTGACCAGCCGCAGATCGCCCTGCTGCAGCACGAACATCATCTCGCCGTCGGCATTGTAGAAATGCTGGTCGACCATCGATTTGGTGATGAGATAGACATGCGCCGCCATGCCGGCCTGGGTGTTGGCATCGCCCGCGGTGGTCATGGTCTGCACGCCCTGCAGGAAGGTCATGTCCTGCTTCGGGATCGGCGCCGGGTCCCAGCGCAGTTGCGCGATCGGCATATCGTATTCGTGGCACGGCGCGGTACGCCACAGCCCGCTATTTGCCTTGGCGAAGCGGCCGGAGTGCCGCACCGACGGACGGATGCGGTAGAGCCAGGAGCGCTCGTTGGTGCCGCGCGGCGCCGTGAACGGCGAGCCGGAGAGCTGCTCGGCATAGAGCCCGTAGGCGCAGCGCTGCGGCGAGTTGCGCCCCATCGGCAGCGCGCCGGGCAGCGCCTCGGTCTCAAAGCTGTTGCCGAAGCCGGACATGTAGCCCGGGGTCACTTGCCCCGAGCTGCGCACGATCTGATCAGGCGAGGTATTGATGTTCATGTCTATCCTCCTCCTTGCAAGGCGGCCCACATTTCCTGGTCGCGCTTGTCGGTCCAGATCACGGGATCGTCGATCCCGGATGCCTCGTCATAGGCACGTGAAACGTTGAACGGCAGGCAGTGCTCGTAGATCGCGAAGCTCGAGAATTTCGGATCCATCACCTCGCGCGTCGCCGCCATCGATTCCTTCAAGGAGCGGCCCTTGGCGACGGACGATTCGGCGGCGCCATAGAGCGTGGTGACGAAGTCGCGGGTCATCGCGATCGCATCACGCCCGGTCTCGAGGCCCTTCAGCGCATCGCCGCGGCCCGGCGCGATCGCCTTCGGATTGAAGGCGCGGATCTCGTTCAAGGTCATCGGCCATTCCCGCAGATGCGCATCGCCGCAATAGCAGGCCGAGTGGTATTCGATCAGGTCACCCGAGAACATCACCTCGGCATCCGGCACCCAGGCGACGATGTCGCCCGAGGTGTGACCGGCGCCGAGCTGCATCAGCCGCACCTCGCGCTTGCCGAGATAGATCGACATCTCGCCCTCGAAGGTCAGCGTCGGCCAGGTCAGGCCGGGAATGCTTGCCGCATCCTGGAACAGGCGCGGGAAGCGGCCGTATTCCGAATCCCAATCCTGCTGGCCGCGTTCCTCGATCAGCCGATAGGTCTCCTGCGAGGCCACGATGCCCTGCGCGTGATAGGCCGAGGCGCCGAGTACCCGCACCGCGTGGTAATGCGACAGCACGACATATTTGATCGGCTTGTCGGTGACGGTCTTGACCCGCTCGATCACCTTGTTGGCCATCGCGGGCGTCGCCTGCGCGTCGAACACCAGGCAGCCGTCCTCGCCGACGATCACGGCGGTGTTGGGGTCGCCCTCGGCGGTGAAAGCGTAGAGATCGGTGCCGATCTCGGAGAATGTGACCTTCTTCTCGGTGAGATCCGTGGTCGATGCGAAACCTTTGGCCATCAGTTCAATCCTGTCTTCATGCGCTCCCTCTCCCCGTTCTTACGGGGAGAGGGTTGGGGTGAGGGGCTGTCTCCGCGTAAACGGTGACAGATGCGTCCGCGGAAGCTCCCCCTCACCCGGAACGCATCTGACGATGCGTTCCGACCTCTCCCCGCAGGCGGGGCGAGGTGAAGCGGAAGCTGCCGTTCGATTTGAACCAAAATCATCCAGGCTTGGCCCGTGCTATTGTTGCTGCTGTTGCTGCTGCTGGCTCGCGTCCGGCATCCGCCGCTTCGCCAAAGCGATTGCCTCGCACAGCACGTCGAGATCGCCGATATGGTTGGCGAGCACCAGAACCAGCGCGGCATCTAGATCGGCGCTCTGCGCCTCGGTGAGGCCGCGATGCGCCTCGACGATGGCGCGGAAGGCGTCATCGGGCTTTGCGAAGTTCGAACTGGTCGACAGCGCCATCAGCAACACCTCAATTCAGGCCGGATGCGCGCGCCAGCGCCGCATCGAGCGCAGGCCGCGCCGCGTTGCGGAAGCGTGCCGCGACATAACCATCCGGCCGCAGCAGATAGGCGGTGCCGGGCTCAGCATCGTAGCGCTTGCCGGCAAGGCCGCGCGCATCGACCAGCCCGCCCTCACCGCCGACCCGGATAGTGCCGACGCCCTCGGGGACATCGACAGCCGTGCCATTGCCAAACTCCAGCAGCGTGAAGCGCGTCCCCTGCCTGATGAAAACATCGGTCAGATAGGTCGCACCACCGCCCTGCTCCGTCAGCGGCGCATCCAGCATCGAGGCGCCCGGCCGCGGGCCGCCGCGCCAATCGTCGCGATCGCCACTCGACAGCGGCGTGTCGTAGACCGACGGCACCGACAGCCGGCCGCCATTGACCATGCGCTTGCCGAACTCGGTATCCTCCGCGAGCGACAGCACGGCTTGCCGCAGCCGCGCCTCCTGCTTCGTCACCGGCGCCATGAAATCGGTCGAACGCGTGGACTCGCGGATGTTCTCGTCCGCCGCCGCGCTGCGCTCGATGTGGTAGCTCTCCAGCAGGCTTTCCGGCGACAGCCGCCGCAGCACGCGGTCGAGCTTCCAAGCCAGGTTCTCGGCGTCCTCGAGGCCTGAATTGGCGCCGCGGGCACCGAACGGCGAGACCTGGTGCGCGGAATCGCCGGCGAAGATCACGCGGCCGTGGATGAACCTGGCCATCCGGCGACACTGGAACTTGTACAGCGAAATCCACTCGAACTCGAACTTGTCATGTCCGAGCATGCGTTCGATCCGCGGCCGGACATTCTCCGGCTGCTTCTCGGCGATGGGATCGGCATCCGGATTGAGCTGCAGGTCGATGCGCCAGATGTCGTCCGGCTGCTTGTGCAGCAGCGCCGAGCGCCCGGCATGGAACGGCGGATCGAACCAGAACCAGCGTTCGGTCGGGAACGCCGCCGTCATCTTGACGTCGGCGATCAGGAACTGGTCTTCGAACACCTGGCCTGCGAACTCAGCGCCGACCATCTGCCGCAGCGACGAACGCGCGCCGTCGCAGGCGACGACGAACGAAGCATGCACCTGGTAGGAGCCTTCAGGCGTTGCGATGGTCAGCGCGACGCCGTCGTTGCGGCTCTCCAGCGCGATCACCTTGTTGCGCCAGCGCAGATCGATCTCGGGCAATTGCTCGACGCGGTCGACCAGATAGGCCTCGGCGTAGAATTGCTGCAGGTTGATGAAGGCTGGCCGCTTGTGGCCTTCCTCGGGAAGCAAATTGAACTGGTAGAGTTGCGAGGCGCCGTGAAAGATCTTGCCGACGCTCCACACCACGCCCTTCTCGACCATGCGGTCGCCGACGCCGAGGCGATCCCAGAACTCCAGCGAGCGCTTCGAGAAGCAGATCGCGCGCGAGCCTTCGCCGATCCGGTCGGCATCGTCGAGCAGCACCACGCGCTGGCCGCGCTGCGCGAGATCGATCGCGAGCGACAAGCCCACTGGCCCGGCACCGACCACGACGACCGGATGCTCCGCCACATTGGCGCCCGACCGCTCCTGGTCGGGGTGGCGGCGATAGCCGAACTGGGTTTTGGCCTGTGCCGAGTTGGCGTTTGCCATGCGTGACCCTGGATGTTCCCTTGCGCCGGCTTTTGGCTGCGGCTTGTGTGTGACTGGCTTGCGACCAGCATCTTGCGGGCCGGCCGCGACCTTGCTAAATTAGTCTCACTTGCAACTATCTTAAACCCCCAGTCGGGGCCGCCGTCAACTCAAATTGGAGGGATTTTTGGCTAGGACCTCTGCGAGCCAGCCTCCGATCCGGCAGCGCAGCGCCGTGGAAGCAGACACGCGCGACGATGCCGCACCGGCGAAGAAGCGCCTCGACCTGTTCCACTTCATGCCGTTCCGCCTCAACCGGGTGGCGGCCGAGGTGAGTTCGGCGCTGTCGAGCGAATATCAGGCGCGCTACGGCCTCGACATTCCGGAGTGGCGCGTGCTCGCCACGCTCGGTTTCCGCAGCGATCCCTGCAGCGCGCAATACATCGCGCACTGCACCCGCACGCATAAATCCACCATCAGCCGCGCAGTGTCGGCACTGATGGAGCGCGAGATCGTCGAGCGCGTCGAGAACGCGGACGACCGCCGCGAATTCCGCCTGCGGCTAACGAAGAAGGGCCAGGCGCTGTATGAAGAGCTGATCCCGCGGCTGTTGCGCAAGGAGCATGAGATCCTGTCCTGCCTGTCCGCGCAGGAACGCCGCGACCTCGGCCGCCTGCTCGGCAAGGTCGAGACCAGCCTCGAGCTGGTGCAGACCAGCGAAGAGGCCGACGCGAAAGACGTGTATTAGGCCACCCCCTCGTCATCCCGGGGCGACGCGCCAGCGTCGAGCCCGGAATCCATTGATCTACGGACCGTGCGGCCTGATGGCTTCCGGGCTCGTGCTTCGCACGCCCCGGAATGGCGGTGGAGGGAGCTACGCCTTGTCGATGTGCTTCGCGATCACAGGGAAATAATTATCCTTCGATCCCTTGTCGATCGCCTCCTGCAACACCGTACCGATCAGCTCGGCGCCGCGGATTGCGATGCCGGCGTCGGCGGCGAGCTCCAGCGCGTAGGACAGATCCTTCAGCGCATATTCGGTCGAGAACGCGCGCTCCGGAAATACGCCCGGCACGATTGCCTTCATGCCGTGGTTGCGCAGCGCGAAGCTGTCGGCGGAGCCTTTCGACAGGGTGTCCAGCAGCAGTTTTGGATCGACGCCGTTGTGCTTTGCCACCGCGACGGCTTCAGCCAGCGCGTTCACGGTCTCGAACAGCACCATGTTGTTGAGGATCTTGGTCACCTGGCCGGCGCCGACCTCGCCGCAATTGGTGACGTCGGTGGCAAAGCAGCGGATCAAGGGCTCGATCGCGGCATAGAGCGCGGGCACCGCACCGACCATCACGCTGAGCGTGCCGTCCTGCGCCGCCTGCCGGGTGCGCGCGATCGGCGCATCGGCCCAGGCCGCCCCCTTGGCCTTGAGCTGCCCGGCAAAGTCGCGGGTCTGGCTGACCGACGACGTGCCGAGATCGACCACGACCTGGCCGGCTCTCGCATGCTTCAGAATGCCGTCACCCTCGAACACCGCGCGCACATGCTTGGCGCTCGGCAGGCAGAGGAACAGCACATCGCTCTGCTTGATGACGTCGGCGACGGAGCCGGCGACCTCGGCGCCATCGGCGCGGAGCCGTTGCAACGGCTCGGCCGAAAGGTCGAATACGACGACGCGCTTCCCGCTCTTCTTGACCAGGTTGCGGCAAATCGGCTCACCCATCACGCCGAGGCCGATGAATCCGAGAGTCTTGGTGTCAGTCATATCGCTGCTTCTTTTTGACGTTTCTTGAGTGGTGGAGATGCGCCTCGCCCGATCGGCGAGGCTATTTCGCGAATGATCGCGACGGCGCCAGATGCAGCGCGAACGCATCGACCTTGTCGCTGGCGCGCGGATAGATCTCGCTGACGATCGGATCGTGGCCGGGGATGAAGCGGTCGGGATGGCCGGCGAGCCGCTCGACGGTCTCCCAGCCCTGCGCCATGTCGCCGACATTGTAGACGATCGGGAACGGGCTCTTCTTGTGCAAGTTCGCGTAGTAATGCGCGGCGTCCGACGCCAGAACGACAGGGCCGCGCGCGGTCTCGACCCGCACCACCTGCAAGCCGTCGGAATGGCCGCCGACGCGATGCACGGTGACGCCAGGCGCGATCTCGCCGTCGCCGGAATGAAAGGTGACACGCTCGCCATAGACATGGCGCACCATCTGGGTGACGTGTTCGATCGAGAACGGATGGCGCAGCATGCCGTTGCACATGCAGCGGCCGGTCGCGTAGCTCATCTCGCGTTCCTGCAGATGGAATTTGGCGTTCGGGAAGCGATCCAGATTGCCGGCGTGGTCGTAATGCAGATGGGTGACGATGACGTCACGGATCGCGTCGGCGCTGACACCGAAATTGGCCAGCGCATCGACCGGGTTGAGCGTCAGCTTGCGGGCGCGCGCCTTGGCCTCCTCGGCGTTGAAGCCGGTGTCGACCAGGATATCGCGGCCGTGGCCACGGACCAGCCAGACGAAATAGTCGAGATCCTGCGCCGTGGTGTCGTGCGGATCGGGGACCAGGAAATTGAGGTGCGGCGTGCGCGGCGACATCGTCGCATAGCGCAGGGCGTAGATTTCGTAGGCGTTTCCCATCGGTTTCGCTCTTGTTTGCGGTTGTGTTTTGAATGGCTTGCCGTCCCGAGCACAAAGCCATCGCCCTGCGCAAAGGTCAAACCGCGCGCAGTGCGACGAGCGCATGACAGGGGGCTGGAGCCACTGTGAGTGCAATCACACTATCGGTTCATAGGAACCGGCACCATGCCGCGATGGCGATGGCCGCCATGACCGGATGCTGTTGCACTGCGGTCTCGCGGCCGTCACGGCAATAAGCGATGCTGCGACAAGCCGTTGACGGGAGTTCGGCCGTGGTTTGATAATGGATTTTCGCTAGAGTAAGGTTCCCGGGGCGCAGGCCGAAAGCGGCGCCATTTCCATCGGAATGCCGCGATCTGGATTTGCCGCGATTATGAAAATCCGCCTTGCCTTGCTCGCCACGCTGATTTTTTCAATCGCGTCGCCCACCCTGTCCATCGCCGCCGGCGACCGTTTCGCGCTGGTGATCGGCAACGCCAAGTATCCGGACGCCGACGCGCCGCTGAAGGAGCCGGTCAATGACGCCCGCGACGTCGCCGACGAGCTCAAGCGCGATGGCTTCACCGTCGAGGTCGGCGAGAACCTGACCGGCGACGGCATGCACCGCGCCTTCGACCGGCTCTATGGCAAGATCAAGCCGGGCTCGGTCGCGCTGATCTTCTTCTCGGGTTACGGCATCCAGTCGAACCGGCAGAGCTACATGATCCCGATCGACGCCCAGATCTGGGCCGAGGCCGACGTCCGCCGCGACGGCTTCAGCCTCGAGACCGTGCTCGGCGAGATCAACAGCCGCGGCGCCGGGGTCAAGATCGCGCTGATCGACGCCTCCAGGCGCAACCCGTTCGAGCGCCGCTTCCGCAGCTTCTCGGCGGGACTCGCCCCTGTCATCGCACCCAACGGCACGCTGGTGATGTATTCGGCCGCGCTGTCGTCCGTCGTCTCGGACAATGGCAGCGACCGCAGCCTGTTCGTGCGGGAACTGCTGAAGGAGATCCGCACCCCGGACCTGATGGCGGAGGAAACGCTGAACCGCACCCGGGTCGGCGTGACCCGCGCCTCGCGGCAGGAGCAGGTGCCATGGATTTCGTCGTCCTTGGCTGAAGATTTTTCATTCATTCCGGGCGGCGCACCGGGAGCCCTGAGCGCTGCGCCCGCCCCCGCCGCAACTCCGTCAACTGAGGTCGCAACGGCACCGCCGGCTCCGCCTCCACCAGCCCCGCCCGCGGCAACGCCGACGCCGGCACCGGCGCCTCCTGCGGCAACCGCGCCGACACCACCGCCTGCACCGCCGAAGCCGTCAGTGGCGACCGCACCGCCGTCTCCGCCAAAAGCGCCGGAGATCGCACTGCCGCCACCCGCACCGCCTCCGCCCGTAGTGATCCAGCCCACGCCGGCTCCAGGCAATCCGCCTGCGCTTGCCGATGATCCGACGATCAAGAGCCTGAGCGACCGGCTGGGCAAGAACCCGGACGACGCGGCTGCGCTGTATCGCCGCGGCCAGGTCTATGCCAGCAAGGGTGCCTACGACCTCGCGGTGAAGGACTTCACCGATTCGCTGCGGCTGAACCCGAAGGATGTCGAAGCCTACAACAACCGCTGCTGGGTCCGCACCGTGATCGGGGACCTGCAGGCGGCGCTGAAGGACTGCAACGAGGCGCTGCGGCTGCGCCCGAACTTCGTCGATGCGCTCGACAGCCGGGGCCTGATGAACCTGAAGGGCGGGCAGAACAAGAACGCCATCGCCGATTTCGACGCCGCGCTGAAGATCAACCCGCGGCTGACCTCGTCGCTGTACGGGCGCGGCCTCGCCAAGAAGCGCAACGGCGCGGTGGCGGAGGGCGATCTCGACATCGCCAACGCCAAGGCGATGGACCCGAACATCGTCAAGGAATTCGCCGACTACGGCGTGCAATGACAGATCAGGCAAGGCCGGCCCGCGGCTCGAACCACGGATGAAATCGCGCGACTAATCAGAGGGTACGTGCCGGGCAGCGATGCCGGCAAAATCGATCTGACACGTTGCATGGAACCGCGCCAGCCTGCGCAGGAGGGACCGAGATGTTCAAGCCGTCGGCGAAGGCCGCAATCCTTTCAGTCGTGACCGTCGGCGCCATGCTGTCATTCGACATGGCGGTCGCCCGCGCCGGTGACAACGTCACCGAGGACCAGATCATCAAGGCGCTGACGCCCGAGAAGAAGCCGCTGACCCGCGGCCTCTCGGTCGGCCCGCAGACCTCGCCCGGGCTGAACGCCGACCAGGCCAAGTTCGTGCAGAGCGTTCGCGGCCGCGCCACCCGCTCGCTGTCCTCGACCGAACGCGAGGAAATCGCGACCATCGTCCAGGACAAGCCGAAGATCGATCTCGAGATCAACTTCGACTACAACTCCGCCGACATCAGCGCGAAGTCGCTGCCCTCGGTACAGGCGCTCGGCCGCGCCCTGACCAATCAGGATCTGAAGGGCTCGACCTTCGTGGTCGCAGGTCACACCGACGCGGCCGGCGGCGAGGAATACAATCAGGGCCTCTCGGAGCGCCGCGCCGACGCCATCAAGCGCTATCTCGTCGACAAATACGGCATCAGCGGCACCGACCTGGTCACCGTCGGCTATGGCAAGAGCAAGCTCAAGGACCCGAGCCACCCGATGGCGGACGTCAACCGGCGCGTGCAGGTCGTCAACGTCGAAAACAAGGACACCGCATCCAAATGATCCGGATGTGATGGGCGGTGGCGCGGCTCCTTTTTGAGGTTACAATGCGTTCCGCACCCCGGCGGGGCGCATTTGCTTTTGGGCCAATACTTCTGGGCCAAGCTCCGAAGCATCCCTCAGACGAGCGCCCAAGACAATCACTGTCATGACGCGCCAAGTTCCGGATTGATCAGGCGATGAACTTTTCCCAATACCTCAAGCCTGCGCTCGGCACCGTGTTTTTCCTGGCGCTGGCCATCGCCTACTACGCATTCGAGCACCGCTCCCATCCGGAGGAGAAGGAGACGCCCGGCCAGGCGCTGGTCGTGGTGACGAAATCGACCAATGCCTGCTTCTCCGACATGGTCCGCGTCACCGGCTTCATCGTGCCGCGCCGCGAGGCACAGGTGAATGTCGACCAGGACGGCTCCAAGGTCACCGACGTGCTGGTCCGCGAGGGCGACACCGTGACCGAGAACCAGGAACTGGCGCGATTGACCCCGCCGCCGCAGCAGGCGGCTCAGGGCAATGCCAAGCCGCTCGTGCTGCGCGCGCCGGCGGCCGGCCTCGTCACCGAGGTGCGCACCGCGCCCGGCGCACCGGCCTCGCCGCAGGCTCCCCCGATGTTCAAGATCTCGGTCAACAACGAGATCGAGCTCGACGCCGAGGTGCCGGGCTTCCAGCTCCTGAAGCTCAATCCGGGCGCCAATGTCCGGATCAGCCGCGACGACGCACCCGACATCGTCGGCAAGGTTCGCCAGATCTCGCCGCAGATCGACCGCGCCACCCAGCTCGGCCACGTCCGCATCACCATCAACAACAATCCGACGCTGAAGGTCGGCATGTTCGCGCGCGCCAATATCGACGCCAAGCGCTCCTGCGGCGTCGCGGTGCCGCGCACGGCGATCGACCGTCTGACCTTGCAGGTGGTGAAGGGCAACACGATCGAGACCCGCAGGGTGCGCGTCGGACTGACCTCCGACACCTCGACCGAAATCCTTGATGGCCTCGACGTCGGCGAAATCGTCGTGGCCGATGCTGGCACCTCGCTGCATGACGGCGACCAGATCAAGACCATGTTCGCCGAAGAACTCGATCGCACGCGATCACGGTAATCGGACACATCAATGGCTTTGAACATCTCGGCATGGTCGATCCGGAACCCGCTTCCCTCGATCGTCTTCTCGATCATCCTGCTGGTGCTGGGCTGGGTCTCCTTCACCAAGCTAGCCGTGACGCGACTGCCCAGCGCCGACATTCCGGTGATCTCGGTCGCGGTCTCGCAATTCGGCGCCGCCCCCTCGGAACTTGAGTCGCAGGTCACCAAGACGATCGAGGACGGCGTCTCCGGCGTCGAGGGCGTGCGCCACATCTCCTCCTCGATCACCGACGGCCTGTCGGTGACCACCATCCAGTTCGCGCTGGAGACCAATACCGACCGCGCACTCAACGACGTCAAGGATGCGGTCACCCGCGTGCGCGCCAACCTGCCGCAGAACGTCACCGAGCCTCTGATCCAGCGTGTCGATGTGATCGGCCTGCCGATCGTGACCTATGCGGCGATCTCGCCTGGCAAGACGCCGGAGCAGCTCTCTTACTTCGTGGACGACGTGGTCAAGCGCGCGTTGCAGGGTGTGCGCGGCGTCGCTCAGGTCGAGCGCATCGGCGGTGTCGAGCGCGAGATCCTGGTCTCGCTCGATCCCGACAAGCTGCAGGCAGTCGGGCTCACCGCCGTCAATGTCAGCCAGATCCTGCGCGGCACCAATGTCGACGTCGCCGGCGGCCGCGCCGAGATCGGCAAGAACGACCAGGCGATCCGCACGCTGGCCGGCGCCAAGACGCTGAACGAGCTCGCGGGCACCATGATCCCGCTGTTCGGCGGCGGCGAGATCCGGCTCGACGATCTCGGCACCGTCACCGACACCATCGCCGACCGCCGCACCTTCGCTCGCTTCAACGGCGAGCCTGTGGTGGCGCTCGGCATCAAGCGCTCCAAGGGCGCCAGCGACGTGGTGGTCGCGGCCGCGGTGCAGAAGCGGATCGACGCGCTGAAGGGCGCTTATCCCGACGTCGACCTCAAGCTGATCGACACCTCGGTCGAGTTCACCAAGGGCAACTACTTAGCCGCGATCTCCACCTTGTTCGAGGGCGCAATCCTCGCCGTGATCATCGTGCTGCTGTTCCTGCGCGACATCCGCGCCACGATCATCGCCGCGGTCTCGCTGCCGCTGTCGATCTTCCCGGCGTTCTGGGTGATGGACCTGCTCGGCTTCTCGCTCAACCTGGTGTCCTTTCTCGCGATCACGCTGTCGACCGGCATCCTGGTCGACGACGCCATCGTCGAGATCGAGAACATCGTCCGCCACATGCGGATGGGCAAGACGCCTTATCGTGCCGCGCTCGAAGCCGCCGACGAGATCGGCCTTGCAGTGATCGCGATCTCGCTCACCATCATCGCGATCTTTGCACCCGCAAGCTTCATGTCCGGCATTGCCGGCCAGTTCTTCAAGCAGTTCGGCATCACCGTGTCGGTGCAGGTGTTCTTCTCGCTGCTCGCAGCACGCTTCGTGACGCCGATGCTGGCGGCCTATTTCCTCAAGCATCATGACCACGACGACCCACCGCCGGGCCGTATCCTGCGCAGCTATCACAGCCTCGTCGCCTGGTCGGTGAAGCACCATTACGTCACCGTGCTGATCGGCTTTGCGGTGTTCGCCGCGTCGATCTGGAGCATCACGCTGCTGCCCCAAGGCTTCCTGCCCGCGCAGGACACCGCGCGCTCGCTGCTGGCCATGGAGCTGCCGCCCGGCTCGCAGCTCGCCTATACCGAGAAGGTCACCGAGGAGATCGTGGCGCGGCTGCGCAAGCGGCCCGAGGTGCGGAGCGTGTTCGTCGACGGCGGCCGCGTGCCGCCGGGCATCCAGGAGGTGCGCCGCGCCGCGCTGATCATCAACTACACGCCGAAGGCGGACCGCAAGATCACCCAGCGCGAGCTCGAGCTGTCGATCAGCAAGGAGCTCGATAACGTCCCCGACATCCGGTTCTGGTTCCTCGACGAGAACGGCCTGCGCGCGATTTCGCTTGTGGTCACGGGTACCGACAGCAACATCGTCAACAACGTCGCGAGCGAACTGGCGACGCAGATGAAGCGGATTCCGATCATCGCTAACGTGATCTCGGAGACCGCGCTCGATCGGCCAGAGCTGCGCATCCGTCCGCGCGCCGAGCTGGCGGCGCGGCTCGGCGTCTCGACCGAGAGCCTGTCGCAGACCATCCGCGTCGCGACCATCGGCGACGTCGGCCCGGCGCTCGCGAAATTCGACGCCGGCGACCGCCAGGTGCCGATCCGCGTCCAGCTCGAGGACAATGCGCGCAGCGATCTGCAGATGCTGGAGCAGCTGCGCGTGCCGCTCGGCCTGCGCGGCGAGCGCGGCGGCGTGCCGCTCTCCGTCGTCGCCGACATCCAGCTCGACCAGGGCCCAACCAGCATCAACCGCTACGATCGCGAGCGGCAGGCCACCGTCGCGGCCGACCTCGTCGGCAATGCCGCGCTCGGCGATGCCACCAGGCTGATCTACGACCTGCCGGTCATGAAGAGCCTGCCGAAGGGCGTCAAGGTCAGCCCGTCCGGCGACGCCGAGAGCCTCGCCGAACTGTCCGACGGCTTCGCCACCGCGATCACCGCCGGCCTGATGATGGTCTATGCCGTGCTGGTGCTGCTGTTCGGCACCTTCCTGCAGCCGATCACCATCCTGTTCTCGCTGCCGCTTTCGATCGGCGGCGCGATCGGGGCGCTGCTCCTGACCGGCAAGCAGCTCACCACGCCGGTGTGGATCGGCATCCTGATGCTGATGGGCATCGTCACCAAGAACGCCATCATGCTGGTGGAGTTCGCGGTGGAGGCGATCCGCGACGGCAAGGCGCGCGAGGAGGCCATGATCGACGCCGGCATGAAGCGCGCCCGGCCGATCGTGATGACCACGATCGCGATGGCCGCCGGCATGATGCCGTCAGCGCTGGCGTTCGGCGCCGGCGGCGAGTTCCGCTCGCCGATGGCGCTCGCGGTGATCGGCGGCCTGATCTTCTCGACCGTGCTGTCGCTGGTGTTCGTGCCGGCGATGTTCATGGTGATGGACGACATCGGAGGCCTGATCTGGCGCTTCGGCAAGCGGCTCGTGGTCTCGCATGCCGACCACGAGCTGACCCCGAGCGAGCCGAACGCCGACGAGAGCAAGCGGCAGGGCGGCCCGCCGAGCGTGATCTCACCCGCGGCGGAGTAAATCAGGTCCGCACTCCCGAAGTTGCGAGCCAGCTGCACTCCCGGTGTGGTAGAGTAGCTGCCTTTCAGGCCGGAGAGGAGGGCTCCCGATGACAGACCGCGAAGCAATCCATCGCTTGATCACTGAGGCATATGCCGCGCGCAACAAGGGCGACATCGATGAGCTGATGAAAGCATTTGGCCCCGGCGCCAGTTTCGAACTGGTTGGTGACAAAGAGGCTCTTCATCTGACCGGCGCCGTCGAGGGGCACGCGAATGTCCGGCAGGCGCTGTCGGATTTCATCACGGCGTTCCAGTTCGTGGATCGCAAGGTCACGAGCTTCCTCATCGATGGTGACCGCGTCGCCGTGCACTCGACCATCACGGTCCGCTTCATTCCGAAGGACATCACGGTCACGACGGAGGTCGTCGATCTCTTCAGGATCGAGAACGGCAAGATCGCCGAACTCGTCGAGTTCGGCGATACGGCACTCCTGAAGCAAATCACGTCACCCTAGCGGTCGGGTCAGTAGAGCCGCGTGCGATAAGCCTCTTCCATCGCCTTCTCGGCGACCTCGACCTCGATCGCGGCGGTCTGCTCGGCGATGATCCGGCCGAGTGTCGGGAAGCTGTTGCGTTCGACCTGCGCAGCGGGGCTCCACAGCTTCGAGCGCATCAGCGCCTTGCCGCAGTGGAAGTAGACTTCATCGACATGCACCTTGAGGCCGATGACCGGCGTGACGTTCTGCACCGTCAGCGGGGTCAGCAGATCCGGCTCCTGCGAAATCTCCGCCCGCCCGTTGATGCGCAGCGTCTCGTTGATGCCCGGCACCATGAAGATCAGCCCGACCCCGGGCGAGGCGATGATGTTGCCGAACGTATCGACCCGGTTGTTGCCGCGCCGGTCCGGGATCAGCAGCGTCTTGTTGTCGATCACGGAGACGAAGCCGGGCGCATCGCCGCGCGGACTGGCATCGGCATGGCCGTTGCCGTCGCTGGAGGCGATGACGAGGAACGGCGACAGCGCGATGAAGTCGCGGCAGAACTTGTCGAGATGGTGGAGGACCTTCTTCTCCGCGAGCGGGCTCACCTGCCCGAAATGCCCGCGAAGATCCTCCTGCGACTTGACCGGCGGCTTGCCACCCGCGCCCTGCTGATCCATGGCGAATCTCCCGTTCCCATTCCTCGCACCGAGGTAGAATGCTGGAACAGCATAGTCCAGACCGCCAAAGCGCGCATCCATCGGCGCCTCCGCCGCGATGCCGAGTGCGGCGCCGGCCGATATCTGCACGGCCCATCCTTGAATGGCATTGAGGTCGGCGAATTCGCGTCACGTGGTCGCGAAACGCAAAACCCCTGCGGTCAACGGGAAAGAGACCGCAGGGGTTTGCAGGTGGATGGCGTGAGGCCAGCAAGGCTGGGTGTCACCCCAAGGACCGGCACCGCAATGAAAGCGATAGCGGCCAAATCATGCAAGCACGTCTTTTAGGCAGGACTGCGACAACATTCGCAGGCAGAGCGCGCGAGAGAATCAAATCCTCGCGCACGCGTTGCATGCGATCCGCCTGGCTTCCCGTTCGTCGCGTTCGTTGCGCGAAGCCATTGCTCGCTTCGCTCGAAAACGTTTCTAATCGTTGCGCGCGACCGCCGTCAGCTTGGTCATGTTGTGCAGCATGATCCGGCCGCGTTGCAGGTCGACGATGCCGTCCTTGCGCCAGGTCTGCAGCTGCCGGTTGACGCTCTCGCGCGCAGCGCCGACGAAGATGCCGAGTTGTTCCTGCGAGATGTGCACCTCGGAACCGAAATCCTCGGCCAGCGCGCAGAGCCGGCGTGCGAGACGGACCGGCAACGGCTGCAGCACCGATTCCTCCATCCGCTCGCTCTGCCAGCGGATGCGCTGGCACAGCAACGCGATCAGCCTGACCGCGACCTTCGGCTCGCGCTCGAGGAAGCCGAGGAAATCCTCCCGCCGCAACACGAACAATTCAGTGGGCTCGCCCGCGGTGGCATCCGCGGTGCGATCCTGGCCGTCGAGGACGGCGACTTCGCCGAACAGATCGCCGGATCCCATGAAGTTCAGTGTGAGCCGGGCGCCATCGGAGGCGCCGGTTTCGATCCTTATCTGGCCGCGGCGGACCCCGAACAGGGCATCGCCGGGATCGCCTTTCTGGAACAGCACCTCGCCGGTGGCGAGCTGCCGGGTGTGGCAGAGGCCCGCAAGCCGCTGCAACTCGTCCGCACCGAGATCGGCGAACATCGGGTTCATCTTCAGAATGACCGCAAATTCGGCCTGTTTGCTCATTGTATTGCCTTCCAAATCCATCCGAGCGGTCCCCTGACGCCCGGTTAGCAAAAATCACCCTCATAAGAGTGTGTGAGAGGTCACATAAGTTCATGCTGGTAACGGATTATTTTTCCGACCATTGCAGCGAGGTCCGGTTTGCGGGGTAATCTCGCGCGATCGGCCGTGTCTCGCCGCGGCGGAACCCTGCTTGCGCGGCCTGGAACGACGACATGAAAGCACTGAAATTCGCCGGGGCCGCCATCGTCGCCGTGATCGCGATCGTCGCCCTGGTCGCCGCGGTCGGGATTCCGTCGTCCTTCGTGACGTCCGCCATCACGGAGCGGGTCGAGCGTGAGACCGGCTACCAGCTCAGCATCAATGGCGGCGTCAGGATTAGCCTCTGGCCGGCGGTCAATCTGACCCTCAGCGATGTCGTGTTGCAGGGCCCGCGGGAGCGCGAGGCCGACGACCGGTTCGCAGCAAGCCGCGTCGCAGCTGAAATGACGCTGTCGAGCCTGTGGTCGGGCCGGCCCGAGATCACCGACCTCGTGATAGAGAAGCCGGTGGTCAATCTGCCGTTGCAGCGCGAGCGCACCCGTGACCACAATCCGCCGGCGAAGTCGTCCGCGTCCAATGGTGGCAACATCACGATCCGGCATGTCGGCATCACCGGCGGCACCATCGTGTTCTCCAATGTGCGCGACCGGGTCGAGAACCGGATCGAGGCACTCAAGGCGGACATCTCGATCGGCGCTGACCGCAAGATCGTCGTCACCGGTGACGCGCGCACGGGCGACAGCCAGCTGAAATTCGAGATCCGCGCGACCGCGCCGCAAGCGCCGCTGGAACGCCAGAACGTGCCGGCCGAATTCACCATCGATGCGCCCGGCCTGTTGCCCGCGGCGATCAAGGCGAACGCGGAAGCGCGGCTGAACGGCACGGTGTTGATGTTCAACGGCGTGTCCGGCACGCTCGGCGATGGCGGCTTCACCGGCTGGGCCTCGGTCGATTTCGCCAGCAACAAGCCGCTGGTGAAGCTCGATCTCGATTTCCAGCGCATCTCGATTGCGATGCCGCCGGATCAGCCCGGCGCAACGCAGCCGCCGGGCACCAACAGCTGGAGCAACGCGTCGATCGATCTCGCTGGGCTCAATTATGTCGACGCGCAAGCGCGCATCTCGGCGGCAGAGCTCGTGATCGGCGACGGCCGCTTCGCGCAGGCTGCGATCGAGGCGTCGGTCGACAGCGGCGTGCTGAAGGCCAAGCTCGCCAATCTCGGCGCCTATGAGGGCACCGCCAACGGCGACGTCACGATCGACGCGAGGAGCACAACTCCGACCTACACGCTGCGGCTCGACCTCGCCGGCGTGCGGGCGCTGCCGGTGCTGAAGAGCCTCGCCGAGTTCGACAAGCTCGACGGCAGGATGCAGGCCAAGGTCGCGCTGACCTCGCAGGGCACGAGCGAGCGCGCCATCGTCGGCAATCTCGGCGGCACCGCCTTCGTCGTTTTCCAGGACGGCAAGATCCTCGGCCTCAACGTCGCGCAGATGATCCGCAACCTCACCACCGGCACATTGTCGGGCTGGCAGCAGGGTGAGGCGCTTTCGACCGATCTCAGCCAGCTCTCGGCCTCGTTCAAGCTCGACAAGGGTCAGGCGGTGACCACCGACCTCAATTTGATCGGGCCGCTGGTGAAGATGAGCGGGGTCGGCACCGTCGACCTCAACACCCGCCAGCTCGGGTTCCGGGTCGAGCCGCAGCTGGTGATGACCACCGAGGGCCAGGGCCGCGCCGGCAATCCGGTCGGCCTCGGCATCCCCGTGATGGTCGAGGGGCCCTGGGTCAGCCCGCGGATCTATCCGGAGATGCAGGGCATCCTCGACAATCCCCAGGCCGCCTATGCCAAGCTCAAGGAGATGGGCAAGGGACTGTTCGGCGCGAATGGCCAGGCGCTGAGCCAGCAGGGGATCAGCCAGGGCCTCAACGGGCTCACCAACCTCCTGAACGGCGCGCAGGCCGGTGGAAACGGCGCGCAGCCCGGCACCGGCCAGGCTCCGGGCGGCGCCGGCCAGGGCAATCCGCTCGGCGGGCAGCTCGGCGACACCATCGGGAACCTGCTGCAGCAAGGCCTCTCCACCCTCAATCAAGGCAACGCCGCACGCCCGAGCCGCAGCCTCGCCCAGCCCACCCCGGACGCACCACAGGCCGCCGCGCCACCGCCGCCCAATCCTCCGCCGGCCGACACCGCCGAGCGGCGCGACAACCCGGCGATGAACGACGTGCTGCGGCAGCTGTTCAATCGCTGATATTCCCGCATACTCGCTGTCGTCCTGGCGAACGCCAGGACCCATTACCCCGAATGGTGGCTATGGCGCCGCGCAGGGGCCGCGATCCCGCTCATCATGGATGACGGTGGTTATGGGTCCTGGCTTTCGCCAGGACGACGTGGATGGAGTATGCCGCCTACTGCGCTTCCGCTGACGGCTCCCCTTCCAACTCAAAACCTCCTATCCACGGCTAACCATGGGGCCCGACGAGCCGCCCCGCCCTGCCGATCCGTGCTAAACAGCGCAGGATACAGCGGCGCACCCGATGGATTGGAGGGGACGGACGAGGCTGGATGAACGGGGCTACGGACAAGGGCAAGAACTGGTTCCTGCGCGGCGGCCTGTTCGCCAAATACGTGCTCGCGCTGGTCGGCCTCGTCGTGTTCGTGCTGGCGGTCAACGGCGCGCTCGAGACCTGGATCAGCTACCGCGGCATCAAGAGCACGCTGACGGACGCGATGAGCGAGAAGGCGGACGCCACCGCCAAGCACATCGAACAGTCGATCTCCGATCTCGAACGCCAGATCTCCTGGGTGACCCGCGCCTCCTCCAACACGCTCGAGCTGCGCCGCGCCGACTATGCCCAGCTGCTCGGCCAGGTGCCGGCGGTGAGCCAGCTCACGCTGATCAACGGCCAGGGCCGCGAGGTGCTGCGGCTGTCGCGCCAGACCGTCACGGTGAACTCCAACACCGACCTCTCCCGCGACCTGCGCTTCACCGAGGCGGTCCAGCGCGGCACCGCCTACGCGCCGGCGTATTTCCGCGACGAACGGCCGTATATGTCGATCGGTGAGCAACATTCCGGCTTCAATGCCGGCGTCACCGTCGCCGAGATCGACCTGCGTTTCCTCAACGACTATTTCGGCGATTCCCAGGTCGGCCGCACGGCCTATGCTTATGTCGTCGACGCCAAGGGCCGCGTGCTGGCGAGTTCGTCGAAGGGCCCCGAGGTCGGCAAGGACCTCGCCGCGCTGCCGCAGGTCGCCGCAGTGCTGTCCGCGGACGGCCGGCCGATCGCCTCCGGCAAGGACGTCGACGGCAATGCGGTGCTGACGACAGCGACATCGGCGCCGAACCTCGGCTGGCACGTGTTCTATGAGCAGCCGACGTCGCAGGCGCTGTCACCGATCCGCGACCAGCTGGTGCGCATCGCGCTCCTGATCGCGCTCGGCCTCGTGGTCGCGATCATCGCCGGCACGATTCTGGCGCGGCGCATGCTGGTGCCGATCACGGCATTGCGTACCGGCGCGCGGCGTCTCGGCGCCGGCGACTTCGGCCACCGCATCAAAGTGAAGACCGCGGATGAGCTGGAGGAGCTCGCCGAGCAATTCAACAGCATGGCCGGGCAGCTGGCCGAGACCTACTCCGGCCTCGAGGCCAAGGTGCAGGAGCGCACCCGCGACCTCGCGCAATCGATCAACGAGCTGAAGGTGCTGGAGGAGGTTGGCCGAGCGGTGGCCTCCTCGCTCGACCTCAACGCCGTGCTGCCGACGGTCGCCGCCCGCGCGCTCGAGATCACCCATGCCGACGCCGTGCTGATCTATGGCTATGACGCCGCGCAACGCGCATTCACTCTGACGCAATCGATCGGCATCGACAGCGAGGCCGAAGGCCATCATCGCGCGATCGACGCTGATAACAGTCCGCTCGGCGAGGCCGCCGCGAAGGGCGAGCCGCTAGCGTTCCCGGATCTCGCTACCAGAGCGTTTTCGAGCGAAGTGGATACCGGTTCGCGTGAAGAAAACGCGTCAAAACAAGAATCCCAGCCCGAGCACCCGCTGCGCGATGTCGTGGTCGGCGCCGGCTTCCACTCGGTGCTTGTGGTGCCGCTGGTCGATCAGCAGGGCGTGCTCGGCGCGCTGGTGGTGCTGCGCAAGGCGGCCGGCGATTTCCCCGCGGGCCTGATCGGCCTGATGAAGACCTTCGCGCACCAGGCGGTGCTGGCGATGCGCAACGCGCGGCTGTTCACCGAGGTCGACCAGAAGAGCCACGCGCTGGAAGCAGCCAATTCCACTGTGCGCGAGCAGGCCGACAAGCTCAAGCAGCAGACCGAGCAGCTCACCGACTGGAACAAGTCGCTGGAGGCCCGGGTCGAGACCCAGCTCGGCGAGATCGAGCGCATCCGCAAGCTCGAGCGTTTCCTGGCGCCGCAGGTGGCGCAGCTGATCGCCTCGTCGGACAATCCCGAGGGCCTGCTCGAGAGCCACCGCCGCGAAGTCACGGTGGTGTTCTGCGATCTGCGCGGCTTTACGGCCTTCACCGAGGCGACCGAGCCGGAAGAGGCCATGAACGTGCTGCGCGAATATCACGCGGCGCTCGGCCAGCTGATCTTCAAATATGAGGGCACGCTCGACAAATATGCCGGTGACGGCGTGATGATCCTGTTCAACGCGCCGATCCAGCTCGCCGACCACACCGCGCGCGCCGTGCGGATGGCGGTGGAGATGCGCGACACCGTCGGCCCGCTGACCGAGAAATGGCGCAACCGCGGGCATAGTCTGGGGTTCGGCATCGGCATCGCGCTCGGCTATGCCACGCTCGGCCAGGTCGGCTTCGAGCAGCGGCTGGAATATGCCGCGATCGGCAGCGTCACCAACCTCGCCTCCCGCCTGTGCGGCGAAGCCAAGGCGGGCCAGATCGTGGTGAGCCGCCGCGTCTACGGCATGGTCGAGGCTTTCGTCGAAGGCCGCGCCATCGACGACCTCGTGGTGAAGGGCTTCAACCACCCGATCCTGGCGGCGGAGATCCTCAGCTGGAAAGGCGAGCCGTCAGCGGAAGCGGCGGCGGAGTGAGGCGCGTCACGGAACCGCTCCCGTGCCCGCCTTGTTTTCGCGCCAAACGGGTATATATTACCGCCGTTCGATTAGCCGTTGCGCCTTGTTGAATGGTCCCATCGGCCTTCCTCCAAAGACATCGCCAGTTGAATTGGTGACGCGTCCATCACGCGAAACGTCTGCTTTGGAGAAGAGACATGGCAACAGGTACTGTGAAGTGGTTCAACGGCCAGAAGGGCTTTGGTTTCATTCAGCCGGATGACGGCAGCAAGGATGTGTTCGTTCACATCAGCGCCGTCGAGCGCGCCGGTCTGTCGGGCCTCGCCGAAGGCCAGAAGGTGTCGTTCGAGCTGAAGACCGACAAGATGCGTGGCAAGACCAGCGCCGAGAATCTTCAGCTGGCCTGAGTTCGCATTCGCGCATGATGTTCGCATCAGCGCTCCGCGCTTGTCGCAGCAATCATGCCGCAGCGTCATTCCACGGATGTACTGGAGTGACTGCCAGGCCCGCTCGATCTGCACAGGTTGGGCGGGCCTTGGCGTATTTGAAGCAAGGATGACCATGGCCACCCGAACGTCGCCTGCTCCCACCCCCGAAAGCCGGGCGCGCGCCGAACGCCAGCGGCTTGCGGCCGAAGAGGGCGCCCGCGCCATGGCCGATGTCGAGCGCGAGGCAATCGCCGTGCGCCGGAACATGGAGCGCCTGCGCGCGCTGCGCGAAGCCCGCGATGCCGATGCCGATGCCGCGGCGCAGATCGAAACACCGACAGCCGCCAAGCCAACGCCCACACGACGCGTCAAGCGCATCGTGCGCTGACGGACTGCCGCGCGTGGCGGCGGCGGCGGAGTAAGCGGCACTCTCTCCCCACGTCGTCCTGGCGAAAGCCGGGACCCATAATCACCGCTATTCGTGCCGAGAGGGATCGTGGCCCCAGCCACGCGCCGCAACCACCATTCGGGGCAATGGGTCCTGGCCTGCGCCAGGACGACAGCGAATATGCGGCCCCGATTCTGATTTGACCCATCTCACACAGAAGAGGGCGCAGGAGAAGGCCGATGCGGCGCAGCCGGCTGGTTCGCCAGCGCCGCATCTGGTATTCAGGAGGCCCTCATTTTGGGAATAGTTTGCCGATGATTTCGTGCCTCAAGCAGTGGATGGGTTTCGCTTCCGTCTTCGCTCTTCGAGCTACGACGGACACATCGCTCTACCCATCCTACGGACTGCGCGCTTCGGTGGTGGCCGCCTCCGCGCTGCTTCTGCTAGCGGCCGCTCCCGCATCCGCCGCGGGCGAAGCCGACACGTTGCCGAAGGGCGCGGCGGTGACGGTGCTGAAGGCCTCGAAATACTGCTTCGGCAATATTGTCGAGGTCTCGGGTATCGTGCTGCCGCGCGACGAGCAGCAGGTGCGGCCGGATCGCTTCGGCTTGAAGGTTGCGGAGGTGAAGGCCGATCCCGGCGACACCGTCACCGCGGGCCAGGTGCTGGCGCGGCTGACCGACGGCACGAACGCGATCAACCTCACGGCGCCGGTGGCGGGCACGATCTCGGGCTCAACGGCGATCGTCGGCGCGCCGGCCTCGGGCAAGGACGCGCTGTTCTCGATCATCGCCAAGAGCGAATACGACCTGGTCGGCATGGTGCCGACCCGCGACATCGCCAAGCTGAAGACCGAGCAGACCGCGCGGCTGAAGATATCAGGCGCCGGCGAGATGGATGGCAAGGTGCGGTTGATCGCGCCGACCATCGAGCCGAACAGCCAGCTCGGCCAGGTGTTGGTGGCGATCGGCTCGAACCAGCGGCTGCTGGTGAATTCGTCCGGCCGCGCCCAGATCAAGACCGGGCAGAGCTGCGGCGTCGCCGTGCCGCTGACCGCGATCCTCTATTCCACCGCCGGCACCGTGGTGCAGGTGGTGCGCGGCGGCCGCGTCGAGACGCGGCGGGTCGAGACCGGGTTGATGTCGGCCGGCCAGGTCGAGATCCGCGACGGCATCCAGGAAGGCGACATCGTCGTCGCCCGCGCCGGCGCGCTGCTGCGCGAGGGCGATCCGGTGCGGCCGGTGGGCGCCAGCGCCGACGCGAAGTGAGTGGGCACCGGATAAACGGTGTCGTCCCGGGCAAGCGAAGCGCGACCCGGGACCCATAACCACCAATGTGAATTGTCTTGAAGCGCTGTGGCCTCAGCGCGCTTCAACAACGCAGCCCTGTGGTTATGGGTCCCGGCTTTCGCCGGGACGACGTGGGGAAAGAGCCCGACCTCAGCCGCCGAGCTTGATGTCTTCCAGGAGCGAGGACGACACGCTCGGCACCTGCTCGCCTTCGCTCGCGCGCGAGATCGCGACGCGGGTCTTGTTGAAGGCGGTCTCTGCGCCGGCCTGGGCGTTGAGGTTGTTGATCAGCTCCGAGACCAGCACGCTGTTGGCGCCCTTGCCGTCGTCGGCGACCTTGCCCGGCGTCGCCGAGGTCAGCACGATGGTGTTCTCCGGCGGGCTGATCGGCGCGAGGCCGTGCGAGAAGGCGCGGAAGCGGCGTTCATAGGGATTGCGGCGCGACGCATCGAGCACCACGAGTTTTGCTTTGGCGCCGCGCTCCTTCATCGCATCGAGCACGGACTCGACGCTGACGCCGGTGCGCCTGACGTCGGCTTCCTTCCAGATCGTGGCATCGACCGGGATCATGTAGCTCTCGCGGCCGACCTGCACACCATAGCCGCCGAAGAACAGCATCACGACGGTGTCGGGGCGGATCTTGGCTTTCATGCGCTCGACCGCGCGGAACATGTCGTCCTTGGTGGCATCCTCGACCACGTCGACGTCAAAGCCCTCGTGGCGCAGCGCGGACGACAAGGTGCGGGCATCGTTGATCGGCTGGGCCAGCGGCGCCGATGCGTCCGGGTAATGGCCGTTGCCGATGATCAGTGCGAGGCGGGAGGCACCGGACGGGATGCTGCCGGTGGTGCCGGCGGCGACGGCGCCCTTGGGCGACTCGAACATGCGCTTGTTGAGCGCGGCATGGGCGCCGATCGCCAGCGACACCGTGCCGGCCACCGCCACACAGACGGCGATGCTGCGCCGGGAAAGTTGAAGCTGCCTAAGGTTCATAGCGTTCCTAGTCCCAATCTTTATCCCGATGGCGTTCGAGCGAAATCGCGCCAGTTAGTCGCGTCAGTGACGATCAGGTGTAATGGGGTTGAGGTGTCTGTGCCGTTGAATTGAGCTCAATTTGCGGCGCCGCAACAAACACTCCCTTAACCCGGACGGGCGGCCGGGGCAACCCGGTTTGCCGCACCCTGCCGCCCGGCACAGGCCATTGACGCCGTTAAAATCCCGTTACGTGATCTCCGTCACATTTGTGTTCTGTATGGATTCATGTAGCTTTCCAAAGGCTTGCGAGTTTGGGGGAGAACCGGAGGAAACACCGTCGGGGACGCCGGCGTTAACCGGTTCCGCGGGAAAGGGATTCATGAGCCTTCACGAGATCGCCGGAGCCGTGTGCCGGTCGCTGGCCGTCAGGAAGGACGGCCCGTCGCTTTACGACGTTTGCGACCCCGTATTGCAGGCCTATCGCGGCGGCGATCCCCATCTCGGAAAGTTCTACCGGACGGCGCTCGGCAATCCGCCGCTGCGCGCGCTGCTCCGCCGCACCGGGCTGCCCGCGCTGCAGGACCCCGACCGCCTCGCCGGGCTGCGCGCGGCGCTCACGCAGGCTCGCGACGCCGTGGCGCCGGACTGGGCCGCGATCGGCGCCCCGGTCGCTGCCCTGATGGACGGCATCGCCGTGCGCCACCCTGCCCCGCCGGCCGCCGCCGCGCCGGCACGCCCGCCTGCGATCGCCGAGATCGATCGCGCGATCCGCAGGACGGCTGCGCATCTGCTCGGATCGTTCGCGACAAACGGCTTCATCCCGACCTACGCCGCGTTCAACCTGATCGGCGATGCCGACATCGGCGGACGCGAGATGCTGATGGCGCTGACCGGGCTGAACGCGCGCGGCTACAAGAACTCGACCTTGCTGTTCAGCCTGGCGCGGATCTTCATCGCGCATTCGCCGGCGCGCGCGCTGATCAACCCGCCATGGCGCGGCATCGCCGAGCCGATGTGGGAGCCGGTGCAGATCCGCCACCGATCGGCCTATTACGACGCATTCTTCACCGAAGCGCTGCTCAGCTTTGTCGAGACCGGGCTGGCGTCGCCGGATGAAGCCGGCGCGGCGCGGCGCGCGATCGCCGAGATGGTGGACTTCTGCCTGAAGACCAGCGCCGAGGAGGTGCCATCGCATGACGGCTCGAACGTGCGCGTCATCACCGCGCTGGCACCGGGCCGGCATCCGCGCTTCTCGCGCTTCTTTGCCCAGATCAAGCAGGACCTCGGCTTCGGCGTCTACGTGCCCGACTGCGACACCACGGCGTGCGCGTTCTCGGCCGCCACGCAAGCCGGCTGCGACGATCCGATCCTCGCGCAGCCGCTCGTGGATTTCTACCGCGGCTACCAGGTGCGATCGGGCGCCAACGAGCCTGTCGTCACCGTGCCGCTGAACGACAACATCGACTATGAGGGCGGCGTCGTCACCTGGATCGACAACCTTAGGGGCGAGCGGCCCTATGGCAACGACCTCGACCCGACGCTGAACCTCGACATCCTCGAGGTCTCGTTCCGCAACCTTGCCCGTTGGCAGATCATCGAGACGCCGCAGCGGCTGGAGACGGTGCATCGCATCATCGCCTTCCAGGAGAGGTTGGTCGAAAGCGGCGCGTTCAGGAATCCGCGCTCGCACATCTATTATCTGCCCGAGCTCTACTCGGCCTATTTCGGCCGCTGCTATGCCGCGTTCATCGCGCTGCCGCTGGCGGCGCAGCGCGTGATCGATCCCGGCAACGTGTTCGCGCTGATCCGCGCCCGCGTGCTCGGCTATGTCCAGGGCGAGCTGATCACCCATGAGATGAACCCGTTCGATGCCGCGCTGGCGCTGATGGCGCTGGCGCATCTTGGCGCCGAGGTCGCGAGCTTCACGCCGGCGCTGCACTGCATCGTGCAGGGCCTCGGCGAGGGTGGCAGAAAGGGACCCTACAAGGCCTATGAATGGAACAAGATGAAGACGCCGACACGGATACTGGTCGGCGGGCCGGAGGTGACGTCAGCGTTCGTGCTGATGGCGCTGGCGCTGGCGAGGAAGCGGATGGCTCATTCATAATCGGATGACGCGAAGTTGAGACTGGCGGAAACACGACAGCACTGGCACGGTTGCCCAATTGCCCGCACAATCGTTGGGCACTGAACGCCAAGAACCTGGCCGGGAAACGCCGATGCTGAAGACGCTGCTCACTGCTGGCCTGTTGCTGTCGCTGCCGACGCTGGCGGTCGCCGCCGACATCACCGGCGTGCCGAAGATCCGCGACGGCGACCAGCTCATGATCGGCAGCGTCAAGATTCGGCTCGGCGGCATCGACGCGCCGTCGACCGACCAGCTCTGCCTCAATACCAAGGGCGAGCGCTGGACCTGCGGCGTCGCCGCGCGCGACGAGCTGATCAAGCATGCCGGCAACAAGAGCTGGACCTGCCATGCCCGCACGGTCGATCGCCGCGGCCGCACCATCGCGCGCTGCGAGGTCGATGGCGAGGACATCCAGAAGTGGATGGTCAGCAATGGCTGGGCGCTGGCCTTCACCCGCATCTCGCGTGACTACGAGCCGGATGAGAAGGAGGCGCGCGAGGCCAAGGCCGGAATGTGGCAGGGCGCGTTCATTGCGCCGTGGGACTGGCGCGTGCGCAACAAGAAGACCCCCGTGCTCGGCGCCGCGAAAGTGCCGGAGAGTGCACACTCGATCCTGCTCGCCTCCGCTTCCGGTCCGGTCGCGCCCTCGCCCGACTGCACCATCAAGGGCAACGTCAACCGTTCCGGCGAGTGCATCTTCCACCAGCCGAGCAGCCGCTGGTACGCCAAGATCGAGATGAAGATCTCCAAGGGCACGCGCTGGTTCTGCTCGGTCGAGGAAGCCGAGGCCGCCGGCTGCCGCGAGACGCGGCGTTAGGGCGCTGACTGAGGCTCGACTTCGACAGAATGAGACTCGAACGCAACCGCATTGGCAGTGCGCACCCTCTCCCGCTTGCGGGGGAGGGCTGGGGTGGGGGTCTTGCCACGAGCGATACTCATCGCGTGGAGACAGCCCCCACCCGGATTGCATCTTCGATGCAATCCGACCTCCCCCGCAAGCGGGAGAGGTGAAGGACCACGGCATGACCGATCTCGAGATCAACCTGCTTGCGCCGCGCCGTCGCAAGCGCCTGCGCTATCTGCAGCTGCTGCTGTTCGTGCTCGCCACCTATTTGATCGCGGCCTATCTGGTGCTGCCGGCGCTGTGGACGCATCACGAGCATCAGAAGGGCCTCGCCAATTTGCCGATGGTGACCCGCACCGCGCAGGGAATTCCCGGCGACCCGATGAATGTCGGGCTGATCGGCGACGTCAGGGACGTCGTCTGCGCGATGCACGAGGCCGGCTGGTTTCCGGCCGATCCGGTGACGCTGAAATCCTCGATCGAAATCGTGGGTTCCGTGCTGCTCGATCGGCCCTACAGGGATGCGCCGGTGAGCAATCTGTTCTATCTCGGCCGCCGCGAAGACCTCGCCTTCGAGCGCCCGGTCGGATCGAGCGCGGATCGCCGCAACCATGTCCGGTTCTGGAGGGTGCTAGACCAGGGCCAGGAGAAGCGCCCGGTGTGGCTGGGCGCTGCGACGCTCGACCGCGGCGTCGGCATCAGCCACTACACCGGCGCGGTGACCCATCACATCGCACCCGATCTCGACGCCGAACGCGCCCTGCTCGTCGCCGACCTCGAGTCCGCCGGCATGGTCACCGCGAAATACCAGGTCACCGGCATCGGCCCGACCTTCAACGGGCATAATGGCGGCGGCGACCTCTATTACACCGACGGCGAAATCTGGGTGCTGCGGCTGGTCGAAGCCTGCAGCAAGAACCACGGCGCCGTCGCACAGATCCCGAGCCCCGCCGCGACCGAGTTCAAGGACCAGATCTGGCGCGCGGTGATGGAATCGATCGGCAAATAGGACGCGTGCCCCGCGGTTTTGGAAACGCTGGATTGCTTCGCCCGGCTCGCAATCCGCAGTGCGATGGAATATCCTCTCCGCTTGACCCCTCAGACGCATGATTTGCGTTGCTTTACCCAAAAGGAACAGGACGATGACCGTTCGCGCGGGCCGGGAATTTCTGGCCATCCCCGGGCCCACAACGATGCCTGATCAGGTGCTGCAGGCGATGCACCGCCCGGCGCTCGACATCTACTCCAGCGAGATGGTCGAACTGACCGAGAGCCTGCTGCGTGATCTCTCGAACCTGTTCGCCACCGCGGGCAAATCCTACATCTACATCTCCAACGGCCATGGCGCCTGGGAGGCGACGCTCTCCAACGTGCTGTCGCGCGGCGACAAGGTGCTTGTGCTGGAGAGCGGGCGCTTCGCGATCGGCTGGGGCATGGCGGCTGCCGCGATGGGCGCGGAGGTCGAGGTGCTGAAGGGCGACTGGCGCCGCGCGATCCGCCCGGCCGAGGTCGAGGAGCGGCTCAAGCGCGACAAGGAACACAAGATCAAGGCAATCCTCGCGGTGCAGATCGACACCGCCTCCGGTGCGGTGAACGACATCGAGGCAATCGGCAGGGCGATCAAGGCGGCCGGCCACCCCGCATTGTTCATGGTCGACACCGTCGCCTCGCTCGGCTGCATGCCGTTCGAGATGGACAAATGGTATGTCGACGTCGCAATGAGCGGGTCGCAGAAGGGCCTGATGACGCCGCCCGGCCTCGGCTTCGTCGCCGCCAGCGATCGCGCCTGGGATGCGCACAAGAAAGCCAATCTGCGCACGCCCTATTGGGACTGGACCGAGCGCGAGGGAAGCGAGCACTACCGCAAATATGCCGGCACCGCGCCGGTGCACCTGTTGTTCGCGCTGCGCGAGGCGATCAACATGCTGCACGCCGAAGGCCTGCAGAACGCCTTCGAGCGGCACCGGCTGCTCGGCGAGGCGGTGCGCCGTGCGGTTGCGGTCTGGGCGGAGGGACAGGTGCTCGGCTTCAACATCGCCGAACCCACCGAGCGCTCCAACACCGTGACGACCGTGACCGTGAAGGGCGCCGATCCCGCCGCGATCCAGCGCTATGCCAAGGAGAAATGCGGCGTGGTGCTCGGCACCGGCATCGGCGATCTGCAAGGCCAGGCCTTCCGCATCGCGCATATGGGCCACGTCAATGCGCCGATGATCCTCGGCACGCTCGGCGTCGTCGAGGTCGCGCTGACCGCGTTGAATATCCCGCACGGCAAGGCCGGCGCCGACGCCGCCATCCAGTGGCTCGGCGAGAACGTGAAGGCGTAGGCCGAGCGCAGGCAGCCGGTATCCTGAGGCACCGGCGGGGCCACACGCTCCGCTGTCGTCCCGGCGAAAGCCGGGACGACACTGAGTGTTTGGCGTCGCTGGTGAATGATCCGCTCACAAGGACGACGGGATGCCGTGCATGCAACGCATTGCTAAGGCCCCAACACTTTTCGTCGTCATCGTTTTCCGCTTTACTGCCGGCAACAGCCGGGCACGGATCCCTGCGACAAAACAAAATGGAGGGATCGCTTGGCATCGGTGGAATTGCGCGGCCTGGTCAAGCGGTTTGGTTCGTTTGTCGCGGTTGACGACGTCTCCCTCACGATCGATCACGGCCGGCTGGTCTGCCTGCTCGGGCCGTCCGGCTGCGGCAAGACCACGACACTGCGGCTGATCGCAGGCTTCCTTGAACCGTCCGACGGCGAGATCCGTGTCGGCGACCGCGTGGTGTCGTCGAAGGCGCGCACGCTGCCGCCCGAGCAGCGCAACATGTCGATGATCTTCCAGAGCTACGCGCTGTGGCCGCATATGACGGTGGCCGAGAACATCGTCTATGGCCTCCGTTTGCGCAAAATGGACCGCGACACGATCGCGAAGAAACTCGCCGCGATCCTGGCGACCACCAAGCTGGAACCGCTGGCGCAGCGCTATCCGGGCGAGTTGTCCGGCGGCCAGCAGCAGCGCGTCGCGCTGGCACGGGCGCTGATCGTCGGCCCCGAGACGCTGCTGCTCGACGAACCCTTGTCCAATCTCGACGCCAATCTGCGCGAGGAGATGCGGTTCGAGATCCGCCGCCTGCACGACGAATATCGCTACACCACGGTCTATGTCACCCACGATCAGTCCGAAGCAATGACGACCGCCGACCTCATCGCTGTCATGAATGCCGGCAAGATCGACCAGCTCGGCAGCCCGGAGGACATCTACGCGCGGCCGGAATCCGAATTCGTCGCGCGCTTCATCGGCGCGGCCAATGTGATCAAGGGCACCGCACGCGATGCGACCCATGTCGAGTTCGGCGGCACGATACTGGAAGTGGTCGGGGCGAGGCTCACCGCCGGCCAGGGTGCGCCGGTCGCGATCCGCCAGCATGAGATCCAGCTCTCGACCCGGCCGCCCGCCGCAACGCAGAACACGCTCAAGGCCATCGTGACGCGGCAGGTCTATCTCGGCATGAACCGCGACTACATGGTGGAAACACCAGACGGCACCTCGCTGCGGGTGACCACGCCGACCGAGACCGCGGTCGAGAAGGGGCGCGAGGTCTGGCTGAACTTGCCGCCCGAGCGCTGCCGGGCGCTCAGCCGATAACGAGAAAGAAACCGAGGGACGCGATGCGGAAGCAAATCTCCAGACGCCAAGTCCCGAAAAGTTCTGCGGCGCTTGCACTCGGCAGGATATTCGCGTCGCACGCGATGACCGAAGAGATCAAGACGCGCTATGCGCGGCTGTTTCGGGTGTGAGGATGCCATGTAACTTTCACGATCGTCATTCCGGGGCGCGCGCAGCGCGAGCCCGGAATCCATTTCTCCACCTGCGCCTGCGGCCCGATGGATTCCGGGCTCGCCGCTTCGCGGCGCCCCCAGGTGCGCAATTGCGCACCGAGAATGACCGGGAGAGAGGCTTCACATGACAACCGTCACCACCTCCCCCTCCGCAAAACCGCGCATCGACTGGACGCGCCCCGTGCTGTGGCTGTTCGCTGCGCTCCTCGTCCTGCTGATCCTGCTGCCGTTGTCGTGGCTCGCGGTGTTCGCCTTCACCGACAAGAACCGTCATCCAACGCTTGCGAATTTCGTCACGCTGTTCAGCAATCCCGACTTCCTCGATCCGCTGCTGACCACCGCGATCATCGCCACGACATCGGCAGTGATCTGCTGCATCGTCGCGGCGCCGATCAGCTGGCTGGTGTCGCGCACCGACATGCCGGGGCGGCAGATCATCCGCGCGCTGGTGACGGCCTCGTTCGTGACGCCGCCGTTCCTCGGTGCGGTCGCCTGGGAGTTGCTGGCGGCGCCGAATTCGGGGTTGCTCAACCAGCTCTATCGGCTGTTCGCCGGCGAAGACGCCGATGCGCTGTTCAATATCTATTCGATGACCGGGATCATCTTCGTGATCTCCTGCTACACCTTTCCGTTCGTGTTCGTGCTGGTGGCCAATGCGCTCGACACCATGCCGGGCGAACTGGAAGACGCCTCCGCGATCCTCGGCGGCAACGCCTGGACCACGGCACGGCGGGTGACCATCCCGCTCGCGCTGCCGGCGCTCGTCGCGGGCGCGTTGATCGCCTTCCTGCAGGCGATGACGCTGTTCGGCTCGCCGGCGATCCTGGCGCTGCCGGCCGGCTTCCACACCATGACGACCAAGATCTGGAGCCTGTTCCAGTATCCGCCGAAGCTCGAGCTCGCAGCCGCCGCCGCGGTGCCGCTGCTGGTGCTGACCATCCTGCTGCTGCAGGGCCAAAAGGCGCTGCTCGGCCGCCGCGGCTATTCGGTGATCGGCGGCAAATATGGCGCGCCGCGCCGGGTCGAGTTGCGCGGCTGGCGCTGGGCTGCACTCGGCTTCTGCCTCGTGGTGCTGCTCAATCCAGTCTTCCTACCCTATCTCGCGCTGCTCAACGCCGCGTTCTCGCCGAACGCGACCACGCTGGTGACGCCGTCGACGGCCACCCTGCACAACATCGTCTTCGTGTTCACCGAGCTGTCGTCGACCCAACTCGCGCTGAAGAACACCGTGATCCTCGGCACCGCAACGGCGACGATCGGCACCATCCTGGCGCTCGTCATCGCCTATGTCACGACACGCAAGGTGATCGCCGGCCACCGCCTGCTCGGCTTCCTCGCCACCGCGCCGGTCGCGGTCCCCGGCATCGTGCTCGGCGTCGGCCTGTTCCTGAGCTACACGCGGCGGCCCTTCGTGCTCTACGGCACGCTGTGGATCCTGCTGCTGGCGTTCCTCACCATCAATCTGCCTTCGGCCTACCAGCAATTGCAGGCGGCGTTCGCGACCATCCATCCCGAACTCGAGGAAGCGAGCCGCATCCTCGGCGCGACCCGGTTGCAGGCGCTGCGCCAGATCACCGCCCCCTTGCTCCGCACCGGCGTGATCGCGACCTGGTGCTTCATCTTCATCGGCGTGATGCGGGAACTGTCGGCCGCGATCGTGCTGTTCACCTCACAGACCAAGGTGCTGTCGGTCCTGATCTTCGATCTCAACGAAGGCGGCGACCTCGCTGCGATCGCGGTGCTCGGCATCGCGATGCTGGTGATCACCTTCGCCGTGGTGCTGGCGGTGAACCAGATCCCGATGTCCGGCGGCAATGCGGGCGCGAAGCTGCGGAACGGGTAGGACGCCCAGTCCGCGTGCGCGCGGACGGGCGCACCATCTGGCAATCGCCACATTCATCCCGATATAAAGCGGAACCCCGCACCATGAGGATCTTGTGACCCAATCGACCAAGCCATCGCCCCCCGTTGCGCCGCGCCGGCCGCATTCCTTCACCACCCACGGCATCACGGTGACCGACGACTATGCGTGGATCAAGGATCCGAAATGGCAGGAGGTGCTGCGCGATCCCTTGATCCTCGATCCTGATATCAGGACCTATCTCGAAGCCGAGAACGGCTACACCGAGAGCCTGCTCGGCCATACCGACGGCTTGCAGAAGCAACTGGTCAAGGAGATGCGCGGACGGATCAAGGAGGATGATTCCAGCGTGCCGTCGCCGGACGGCCCGTTCGCCTATTTCAGGAAATTCCGCGAAGGCGGCCAACATGAGCTGTTCGCCCGCACGCCGCGCGACGGCGGCGAGGCGCATGTCGTGCTGGACGGCGACGCGCTGGCGAAGGACCATAAATATTTCAAGTTCGGCAGCAGCCGGCATTCCAATGACCACCGCCTGCACGCCTGGAGTGCCGATACCAAGGGTTCGGAGTATTTTTCGATCCGCGTGCGCGACTGGGCGACCGGTGGCGATCTCGACGATCTCGTCGAGGAGACCGACGGCGGCGTGGTCTGGGCCGCGGATTCCAAGAGCTTCTTCTACGTCAAGCTCGACGACAATCACCGCCCGATGCAGGTGTGGCGGCACAGGCTCGGCACCAAGCAGGCCGACGACATCCTGATCTATGAGGAGCAGGATGCCGGCTGGTTCACCCATCTGCACGAGAGCGCCAGCGGCCGCTTCTGCGTGATCGCCGGGGGCGACCACGAGACCTCGGAGCAGCGGCTGATCGATCTCGCCAATCCCGACGCGCCGCCGCGCCTCGTCGCGGCGCGCGAGGAAGGCGTGCAATATTCGATCGCCGACCGCGGCGACGAGCTGTTCATCCTGACCAATGCCGACGACGCCATCGACTTCAAGGTCGTCACCGCGCCGCTCGCCGCGCCCGCGCGTGCCAACTGGCGCGACCTGATCCCGTATCGCGAGGGCGTCTATGTGCTCGACGTCGAGCTCTATGCCGGCCACATGGTGCGCTTGGAGCGCGCCAACGCGCTGCCGGCGATCATCATCCGCGACCTCAGGAGCGGCGAAGAGCACGCGATCGCCTTCGATGAGGCGGCTTATTCGCTCGACACCATGGGCGGCTACGAGTTCGAGACCACGAATCTGCGCTTCGCCTATTCATCGATGACGACGCCGTCGGAGGTCTATGACTACGACATGGCGACGCGGACCCGTGTCTTGCGCAAGCGCCAGGAGATTCCGTCCGGCCACAACCCGGCTGACTACGTCACCACGCGCATCATGGCGACCTCGCATGACGGCGCGCAGGTGCCGGTGTCGATCCTGCATCGCAAGGATTTCGTGCGCGACGGCAAGGCGCCGCTGCTGCTCTATGGCTACGGCTCCTACGGCATGGCGATGCCGGCCTCGTTCGCGGCCAACCGGCTGTCGCTGGTCGACCGCGGCTTCGTCTATGCGATCGCTCATATCCGCGGCGGCGCCGACAAGGGCTGGGGCTGGTATCTCGACGGCAAGCGCGAGAAGAAGACCAACACGTTCGACGATTTTGCCGCGGCCGGCCGGGCGCTGATCGAGACGAAATATACGGGCGAAAAACGCATCGTCGGCCATGGCGGCTCGGCGGGCGGCATGTTGATGGGCGCCGTCGCCAACCGCGCCGGCGAGCTGTTCGCCGGCATCGTCGCCGAAGTGCCGTTCGTCGACGTGCTCAACACCATGCTCGACGACACCTTGCCGCTGACGCCGCCGGAATGGCCGGAATGGGGCAACCCGATCGAGAGCGCGAAGGATTTCCGCACCATCCTGTCCTATTCGCCCTATGACAACGTCGCGGCCAAGGACTATCCGGCGATCCTCGCGATGGGCGGGCTCACCGATCCGCGCGTGACCTACTGGGAACCGGCGAAATGGATCGCCCGGCTGCGCGCCACGATGCGCGGCGGCGGCCCGGTGCTGCTGCGCACCAACATGGGCGCCGGCCACGGCGGCGCCTCCGGCCGCTTCAACCGCCTCGACGAAGTCGCGATCGTCTATGCGTTTGCGTTGTGGGCGGTGGGGATGGCTGAGAAGGCGGAGGTGTAAGGCACCTTAGCCCGGCTACCCCCCCATCGTCGTCCTGGCGAAAGCCAGGACCCATACCGCGTGATCTTTCGAGCAAGGAAGTCGCAGTACCACGGCACATCCGGTCTTCGCCAAACTTCTCCCTGTGCTTATGGGTCCCGGCCTTCGCCGGGACGACGGCGGAATGCGCGGCGATCGCTCGTCGACAGCGACGGGGAATGTGGGGTGAGACCTACCGCCCCTTCGCCTTCCGCCAGACCGCAAAATCCTGCAGCGTCTGCTCGTCCGTCGCGGGATAAAGACCGAAGATGCCGCGGCCGTTCTGGACCTGCTCGGTGACGAAATCCTCGAACGCGGTCATCTCGAAGGTCTCGTCCGCGATCTCGTCGGCGAGGTGGGCCGGGATCACGATGACGCCGTCGCTATCACCGAGAATCACGTCACCGGGAAACACTGGCGCGTCGCCGCAGCCGATCGGAACGTTGATCTCGATCGCCTGATGCAAGGTGAGATTGGTCGGCGCGCTCGGCCGGTGATGAAACGCCGGGAAGCCGAGCCGCGCGATCTCGGCCGAGTCGCGGAAGCCGCCGTCGGTGACGACGCCGGCGCAGCCGCGCTTCATCAGCCGCGTCACCAGGATCGCACCGGCCGACGCCGCGCGCGCATCCTTGCGGCTGTCCATCACCAGCACCGCGCCCACGGGACAATCCTCGATCGCCTTGCGCTGCGGATGCGCACGATCGCGGAATACCTCGATCGTGTTGAGATCCTCCCGCGCCGGCATGTAGCGCAGCGTGAAGGCCTCGCCGACCATGGTCGGCTGATCCGCGCTCAGGGGATGCACATCCTGGATCATCTGGATGCGGAAGCCGCGCTTGAACAGCGCGGTGGCAACGGTGGCGGTGGAGACGGATTTCAGCTTGTTGCGGGTGGTGTCGCTGAGTTTGGGCATGGCTACGTTGCTCTCTCTTCTTTCGTCATTCCGGGATGGCCCGCAGGGCCAGGCCCGGAATCCATCAGGCCGCATAGCTTGAGGAGAAATGGATTCCGGGCTCGCGCTTCGCGCGCCCCGGAATGACAGGGACTAGTAAATCGACGGCTCGCCCACCGGCTTGCCGAAACCGGTCTCGAGGAAATCGAAGTCGCAGCCTTCATTGGCCTGCTTGATGTGCTTCGAGAACATCCAGCCATAGCCGCGCTCGAAGCGCTTTTCGGGCTGCTTCCATTCGGCACGGCGCTTCACCAATTCCGCCTCCGGCACATCGAGATCGATGGTGCGCGCGGCGACGTCGAGCGTGATGCGGTCGCCGTTCCGAACCAGCGCCAGCGGGCCGCCGATAAAGGATTCCGGCGAGACGTGCAGGATGCAGGCGCCGTAGCTGGTGCCGCTCATCCGCGCATCCGACAGCCGCACCATGTCGCGCACGCCCTGCTTCACGAGCTTGGTCGGGATCGGCAGCATACCCCATTCCGGCATGCCCGGGCCGCCCTGCGGGCCGGCATTGCGCAGGATCAGCACATGATCGGCGGTGACGTCGAGATCGGGATCGTCGACTGCCTTCTTCATCGACGGATAATCGTCGAACACCAGCGCAGGCCCGGTGTGCTTGAGGAAGCGCGGATCGCAGGCTGACGGCTTGATCACGCAGCCGTCGGGCGCGAGATTGCCCTTCAGCACGGCCAGCGCGCCTTCCCTGTAGATCGGGTTGTCGACGGTGCGGATGACGTCGTCATTGTGGACTTCGGCGCCCGCGATGTTCTCGCCGAGCGTCCTGCCCGTGACGGTGATGCAATCGAGATGCAGATGCGGCCTGATGCGGTTCATCAGGCCGGGCAACCCGCCGGCGTAGAAGAAATCTTCCATCAGATAGAGGTCGCCGCTCGGCCGCACGTTGGCGATGACCGGCACCTTGCGGCTCGCGATCTCGAAATCATCGAGCGAGATGTCCTGGCCGGCGCGGCGCGCCTGCGCAATCAGGTGGATGATCGCATTGGTCGAGCAGCCCATCGCCATCGCGACCGCGATCGCGTTCTCGAAGGCTTTTCGGGTCTGGATCTGCTGCGGGGTCAGATCCTCCCACACCATCTCGACGATGCGGCGGCCAGCCTCCGAGCTCATGCGGATATGGTTGGCATCGGCCGCGGGGATCGACGAAGCGCCGGGCAATGTCATGCCGATGGCTTCGGCGATCGCGGTCATCGTCGACGCCGTGCCCATCGTCATGCAGGTGCCGTAGCTGCGGGCGATGCCCGCTTCCATGTCGACCCAGTCCTTGTCGGAGATTTTTCCGGCGCGGCGCTCGTCCCAATATTTCCAGGCATCCGAGCCGGAGCCCAGCGTCTTGCCCTTCCAATTGCCGCGCAGCATCGGACCGGCCGGCAGGTAGATCGCCGGCAGATTCATGCTGGTGGCCCCGAGCAGCAGGCCGGGCGTGGTCTTGTCGCAGCCGCCCATCAGCACCACACCGTCGACCGGATGGCCACGCAGCAATTCCTCGGCATCCATCGCCAGCATGTTGCGGTAGAGCATCGTGGTCGGCTTCAGCAGCGATTCCGACAGCGACAGCGCCGGCAGCTCGAGCGGAAAGCCGCCGGCCATCAGCACGCCGCGCTTGACGTCGTCGACCCGGCTCTTGAAGTGCATGTGGCAGGGCTGCGCATCCGACCAGGTGTTGATGATCGCGATCACCGGCCGGTCGCGCCACTCCTCCGGCGCGTAGCCCATCTGCATCGCGCGCGATCTGTGGCCGAAGGCGCGCAGGTCGTCGGGCGCAAACCAGCGCGCGCTGCGCAATTGATCGGGAGTCTTGTTCTTTGTCGTCATCGCCATGTACTTCGATATTGCGGGGTCTCGACGTTGCTCGCACGCGCGCGGCCCCCGGCGCGTATGCCCTGCGCCACGCATATACAGGATTTCCTGACATGTCGTCCCGCGCCCGGCGCAGACGTGCCGTTCGCCGGGCGTGCACCGCGCAGCCTCCGCAGCGCGGAAGCCGGAGCGTAGGCCGGCCTTGACCAGCCTCGGCTTACTTCTGCTGCGCCGTCATCACGATGCGGACCAGATCGGCGGCATTGCGCGCACCGAGCTTCTTCATGATGTTGGCGCGGTGATCCTCGATCGTGCGCGGGCTGATCCCGAGGTGGCGCCCGGCCTCCTTGTTGGAGGCGCCCGCCGTGAATTGCTCGAGCACCTCGCGTTCGCGGCGGGTCAGCGGCTCCCGCCCCGGGAAATGCAGCGTCGCGATGCGCGACGCCGAAGTCTCGGCCTGGCGCCTCGTATAGGCGTCGATCGCCTCATTCAGGCGGCTGACGATCTCGTTGCCGCGGAACGGTTTCTCGATGAAGTCGAGCGCGCCGTTCTTGATGGCGCTGACCGCCATCGCGATGTCGCCCTGGCCCGAGATCATGAAGATCGGCGCCGGATAATCCTCGCCGTGCAACTCCCGCAGGATATCGAGGCCGGATTTGCCGGGGATATGCACGTCGAGCAGGATGCAGGCCGGCGTCCTGCTGCGCGCCACCGCGAGCAGCGCGGCGCCGTCCGCAAAGCAGATCACCTTGTAACCGGCGGTCGACAGGACCACGGAAAGCGTCTCACGAACGGCGGGGTCGTCGTCGACTACGAAAATTTCCCCGCGAGGAGCGCCATTCTCAACCATATGCATCGTCCATCAGTGGTGAAATGTGCCGCCCAGACTGCACAAGACCTAACTCGACCATCTCGATCAATGGACCAGTATTTGTACGGGACGTCCGCTTAACGCACAAGTAGCACCACAGTCCCTAAAAGTGACGGCAGTGGAGAAACATGCATGGAAAATGCAGCGGCGGACAGCGTTGCGGTGTGCCTGGACGAGGACAGCGATCCCTACCGCCTGATCGTGACGGACCTGGTCGCGCTGATCGGCCATGTCCAGGCGAGCCTGCGGCTGATCGAGGCGGCGATCGCCCGGGAGGCATTTCTGGCCGAGCAGGACGCCGCCGCCAATGTCTTCGTGCTCGACGACGTCACCCCGCGCTACGCGGCGGCCTCCACGGCCCTGAAGGCCTGCGACACCGGCCTCGGCATGGCGCTCGATCGGCTGCGCGAGCCAGACGCCCCGGCGCGTTTCCTGAACTGACCAGCCGGACCGGCCAGCGCCGAGTTCGGCGACATCATGCAGATTGTGCCTGCGAGCCCCAACTCTCGAGGCAACGACCCGTTCCAGGTTCGGATTGGCGGCCGACGTTGCCCTAACCAGCCGGGGCAAGCCTTCCTGCTATCAGGCCCTGACCCGCTCGTCGTCGGCGCCTGAGCGCCGCTTGCTCGGCTTGCCCTTGAGGAAGCTGATGTCCATCTCGGTGCCGTTGACGCGGACCAGTTCGCAGCGGCGATAGGCGAGCCCGGTCGAGGACAGCAGCAGGAAGAACTCCTTCAGGTTGAGCCCCTGAATGGAACCTTCGACGGTCAATGCCGCGTCATTGTCGGAGATGGCGTTGAGCTGACAGTCGCGCCGCCAGGTGCCGTCGATGGCCATGATGCAGACATCGACGCCCCGGCTGAAGGTGACCCGCTCGATGGATTTGCCGTCGTCCGTCATCGTTCAGTATCCGACCGCCATGGCAGGCCGCGGCATCGCAAGCGGCGCCCGCACTCCGCTCGGCCGGTACAGGCCACGCCGCTCGGGAAGCGGCTTGAACGTGTCGGTCAGGCCGACCACGGTTTCAGCGGCGCCGAGCACCAGGAAGCCGTCGGCCTCCATCAACCGGGCGAGACGGTTGAAGATGTTGATCTTGGTGTCCTGGTCGAAATAGATCAGCACGTTGCGGCAGAAGATCACGTCGAAGGTGCCGAGCTGGGAGAAATCGTGCAGCAGATTGAGCTGACGGTGCTGCACCATCGCGCGCAACTCGGGACTGACCTGCCAGAATTCACCCGACTGCTTGAAATACTTGACCAGCAGTTGAATCGGCAGCCCGCGTTGTACCTCGAACTGGCTGTAGATGCCGGCCTTCGACTTCTCCAGCACCTCCTGCGACAGATCGGTCGCGACGATCTCGACCCGCCATCCGGCCAGCGCCGCGCCCATCTCCTTGAGGCACATCGCCAGCGAATAGGGTTCCTGGCCGGTCGAGCCGGCGGCGCACCAGATCCGGACGCTGCGGCGCGCAGCCCGCGCCTTCAATATATCGGGCATGATGGTGTCGCGGAAATGGTCGAACGGCACCTTGTCGCGGAAGAAGAACGTTTCGTTGGTGGTCATGGCCTCGACCACCTGGACGGTGTGGGTCGACGAGCCGGCCTTGATCTTGGCGACCAGGTCGGGGATGCCGGACAGGCCGCATTTGCGCGCCAGCGGCAGCAGGCGGCTCTCGATCAGATATTGCTTGTCCGCGGACAGATCGAGACCGGAATGGTCCTTCAGGAGCTTACGCAGATACTCATAGTCGGGGGGCGTCACGGGAGCCTCGCAAAGGCAAAGGGTGAAACTGGGTGTCAGGCTTCGGCGGACGCATCGAGCGCCAGCAGACCCACTTCCTGGAATTTCGCGATCACGATGTCCTTGTCGAACGGCTTCATGATGTATTCGTTGGCGCCGGCATGCAGCGCCCGCGAGATATGGTCGATGCCGTTCTCGGTGGTGCAGAACACCACTTTCGGCACGTCACCGCCCGCCATGCGGCGGAGCTGCACGAGGAACTCGAAGCCGTCCATCACGGGCATGTTCCAGTCGAGCAGCACCGCGTCCGGCATCGCCTGCTTGCAGGCCTCGAGCGCGACCGCGCCGTCCTCCGCCTCGACGACGGTGAACTCCATTCCTTCGAGGATACGGCGCGCGATCTTTCGCACCACTCCGGAATCATCGACGACAAGACATGTCTTCATGTGTTGGCCTCCTTGTAGAATCCGCCGTCTCCGCGGCGGAGCGTTACGCTGCAGCAGCTGTTCTGGGCACCAGTTCAAGCACGCGATCGACATCGAGTACGACCATGAGCTGGCCGTCGAGGCGATGGACGCCGCCGGCGAGCTTGGCCATGCGGGGATCGAGATTGACCGGGTTGTCCTCTCGGCTGTCGTCGGGCAGCCGCAGCACCTCGCCGATCTGGTCGATCAGGAGGCCATAGGATTCGCCGCGCTGGTCGACGCCG